>Ga0302326_10000157_pt1 | contig 193015 bp, 183 predicted proteins | sample Palsa_T0_3_FD_202264 | JGI IMG/M metagenome (GOLD analysis project Ga0302326, IMG submission 202264) | Peat permafrost microbial communities from Stordalen Mire near Abisko, Sweden - Palsa_T0_3 | ecosystem: Environmental > Terrestrial > Soil > Palsa > Peat permafrost | place: Sweden: Abisko...
CCGGATCGACGACGTGATCGTGTTCCACAAGCTGGCCAAGGACGAGATCAAGCAGATCGTCGACCTGCTGCTGCTGCGGATCCGCGAGTCGATGGCCGAACGGGAGCTGCAGCTGGAGCTGTCCGAGGAGGCCAAGGACCTGCTCGTCGACAAGGGCTGGGACCCGGCGATGGGAGCGCGGCCGCTGCGTCGCGCGATCCAGCGTTACATCGAGGATCCGCTCGCGGACTTCGTGCTTCGTGCCCAGGTCCCGCCGGGTTCGACCGTCCTGGTCGAGCCGGGTGAGGCGGGAACCGACGACGAGGACGTCAAGCTGTCGGTGATCGAGCCGGCGCCGACGCCCACCCCGGTCGGCGTGGGCGCCGAGCGTGGGTCCGAGGACGAGAGCCCCGAGGCCGAGTCGGGCACCGAGGTCGACACAAGCCCTGAGTCCTAGCGGTTCAGCAACGTTCTGCGGCGGCGGCCGCCCGGGTTCTCCCGGGTGGCCGTTGTCGTTTTCGTGAGGCACGGGGCCACCGCGGGCCGTGCTCGCGAACTGTGGCGGCGACAGCGAACTGTGGCGAATTCACCCCCATCTCCGGGGTCAAATCGCCGCACTTCGCCCGAGTGGGCGCTCGCCGTGGCGAGCCAGGCGATCGTCGGCAGTGCGCCCGTCGGGGCTGCTGTCGGCCGCGGGCGCGTGGCGGCCGGTTGGCGCGGCGTGCGATGGCCGCGGGTGGGTGGCGGCGAGGCGGGCGCGAGACGTCGGACTGTGCTGCGGCGAACTTCGGCGAGTTGCTGCGCCGCGTCCGCAGCAAGTCGCCACAGTCCGTCCGGTTGATCCCGTCGCGACCGCGGCGGCCCGGGCTCCTCGGCGAGTTGCTGCGACATGTCCGCAGCACGTCGCCAAACCTCTCCCAGCAGATCACGTCGCGGCCGTCTGAGCCGCCCGCCGGGCGTGACTGATCAGCGGACCGTGCGTCATTGGGCCACCGACGCGCCGCACGGGGCCTGTGCGGGTCAGAAGATCCCGAACGTGCCGTTCTCGGCAACCGCCAGGAACACCGAAACCCACAGCACGGGCGCCGCGACTGCCAGCCCGATCCCGGTCCATGCCTTCCATCTACCGCGCAGCGCCGGCTGGCCGCGGATCTCCTTCAGCGCGCCCACCGCGGTGAGGATCGCCGCCGGTGTCAATATCGCGAACAACAGCAGGAAGCCGAGCACGAGCCCGGCTGCACCGAGCGCCAGCGACACGTCCGCCTTGCGGCTCGAACCGGGCGACGGGTCCGCGGCCATCACCGCACCCGGGGTCATCGCCCCCGATCCCGGCCCATCTCACGGCCCGTCCGTGGCTACCAAGGACCCGATTCTGTCAGAGCCGTCACGAGTTCGTGCCGACTTCGTGACGGCCGCGGCGGATCGCCCCGTTGCCGTCGGAGCCGGGGCGTAATGTGGCCGTCATGCCCAGATCCGACACGGTGTTCGTCTGCTCGGCGTGCGGCCACGAAGCCGCCCGGTGGGCGGGTCGCTGTCCCGATTGCGCGGAGTGGAACACGTTGGTCGAGCAGCGCCGGCCGCCGACCGCCGCGGCCGGACGGGGCGGCGCGGGCGGAGGTCCGCGTGGCGGCGGGCGGCGCTCGGGAGCCGGCACCCCGGTCGCGCCCGTCAGGCTCCGCGACGTCGAGGCGATCGATCACGCGCGCCTGCGCACCGGCATCGGCGAGCTTGACTCCGTGCTCGGCGGCGGCGTCGTCCCGGGATCGCTGGTGCTGATCGGCGGCGCGCCGGGGATCGGCAAGTCGACGCTGACGACGATGGCGCTCGCCAACTTGTGTGCGGCGGGGCGGCGCACCCTGTACGTCTCCGCCGAGGAGTCGGCGTCGCAGATCCGCCTGCGCGCCCAGCGGCTCGGCGGCGGCGAGGCGCTGGCCGTGCCGGTGATTGCCGAGACCGACCTCGACGTCGTGCTCGCCACGCTCGAGGCCGAGCAGCCGGAGGTATGCGTGATCGACTCGGTGCAGACATTGCACTCGTCGCAGCTCAGCTCCGCGGCCGGTTCCGTCGCTCAGGTCCGTGAGGCGGCCGAGGAGATCCGGCAGGTCGCCAAGCGCCTACGGATCGCGGTGCTGCTGGTCGGCCACGTCACCAAGGAAGGCGCGCTGGCCGGGCCGCGCGTGCTCGAGCACCTCGTCGACTGCGTGCTGCAGTTCGAGGGCGAGCGAGAGCGGACCTACCGCACGATCCGGGCGATCAAGAACCGCTTCGGATCCACCAACGAGGCCGGCGTGTTCGAGATGCGCGACGACGGCCTGGTCGAGGTGCTCGACGCCTCGGCGCGGTTCGTCGCCGAGGCGACCCGCGCGCCCGGCAGCGTCGTGCTGTGTGCGATGGAGGGGTCGCGGCCGTTGCTCGTGGAGGTCCAGGCGCTCGTCTCGACCTCGGAGCTGGTACCGCCGCGGCGGGTCGTCTCCGGCCTTGACCGCAACCGCGTGTCGCTGGTGCTGGCGGTGCTGGGCCGCCATGCCGGGATTGGACTCGGGACGGCTGATGTGTTCGTCAACGTCGTCGGCGGCGTGCGGGTCGACGAGCCGGGCTGCGACCTCGCCGTGGCGCTCGCGGTTGCCTCGGCCGCCCGGCGCACGGCGCTGACCGGGCAGGCCGGTCGACCGCTGGCGTGCTTCGGCGAAGTTGGGCTGACCGGTGAGCTGCGCACGGTCGCCCATGGCGATCGCCGGCTGCAGGAGGCCCGTCGCTTCGGCCTTGAGCCGGTGATCGAACCGGGGCGCGCCAAGACGCTGCGCGCCGCGATCACAACCGCGCTGGCCCCCGCCGCCAAGGAGGTCGCCGTGCAGGCCGCGTGACGCGCCGGAGGTGCCGTATCGGGCCGCTCCGGCCAGCCTGATGTTGTCCGGGTGCCGAAACCCCGGCAGAGAGCTAAAATCGCACGGGATGCCGCCGCGGTCTGGGGAAGAGCTCAAAGACGAGCTCGAGTCGCGACAGGAGTCCCGGATCATGCGGGCGCTGGAGATGGTCGCGCCCGGAACGCTGCTGCGCGAGGGCATCGACAACATCGTCGACGCTCGCACGGGCGCGCTGATCGTGATCGGTGACGTCGACGAGCTCGGATTCCTGTTTTCCGGTGGCATCAAGCTGGAGATCGACTACTCGCCGGCGTTCCTGTACGAGCTGGCCAAGATGGATGGCGCGATCGTGCTCAATTCGAACGCGACGAAGATCGCTCACGTCAACGTGCAGCTGACGCCAGACCCGACGATCCTCACGCTTGAGACCGGAACGCGGCACCGCACCGCCGAGCGCGTCTCCAAGCAGACCGACGCGATCGTGATCGCGGTGTCCGAACGTCGCGAGGTCGTCTCGCTGTACGTCGACGGCACCAAGTACATCCTCGAGGACATCCCCGTCGTGCTGGCCAAGGCCAATCAGGCGCTGGCGACGCTCGACAAGTACCGCAGCCGGCTGGACCAGGTCTCGACCCGGCTGACCGCGCTCGAGTTCGAGGGCGGCGTCACGCTCAACGACACGCTCACCGTGCTGCAGCGCGTCGAGCTGGTGACGCGGATGGCGGTCGAGATCGAGCGCTACATCGTCGAGCTCGGTACCGAGGGTCGGCTGATCGAGATGCAGCTCGACGAGACAATGGTGGGCGTCGCCGCCGACAAGGCGGCGCTGATCCACGACTATCTGGTCGAGGACGACGACGAGAGCTTCCCGACGGTCTCCGACCAGCTGCTCAGGCTCAGCCATCAGGATCTGCTGGATTTCGGGCGGCTGGCGGAGCTGCTCGGCTACGACCGCAAGATCAACACGCTCGACTATCCGGTCAGCCCCCGTGGATTCCGTATCCTGGGTCGCATCCCGCGCTTGCCCAGGCTCGTCGTTCAACGGATCGTGACCGAGTTCGGAGGTCTGGAGGAGTTGCTCGCTGCGTCCGACGGCGAGCTGGAGACCGTCGACGGCGTCGGCGAGATCCGGGCGAAGGACATCCGCGAAGGCCTTCGCCGCCAGCAGGAGATCAACCTCGTTGATCGCTATCTGCAGACGTAGCGCGAAACCGCGAGCTCCGATCGAGCCGCCTTACAGAGGAGACCACCATCACAGAGCTAACGGAAGAGCACTTGGATGACCTCGAGCCAGAGGTTCCGGTCCATATCGAGTTCGAGATCGGCGACAGCGTCGTCTACCCCCATCACGGAGCCGGGAAGGTGCTTCGTAAGGAGATGAAGGAGGTGCTCGGCGAGCGTCGCGAGTACCTGATGATCAAGATCCTGCACAACGACATGACGGTCATGGTCCCGACCCAGAACGCCGCTGTCGCCGGGCTGCGCCGCGTGATCGACGAGGAGACAGTCAAGAAGGTGCTCGCGATGCTGCAGGACGAGTGCTCCGAGATGCCCAAGAACTGGAACCGGCGGTTCAAGCACAACCGGGACAAGATCAAGACCGGGGATATCTACGAGCTCGCAGAGGTCGTGCGCAATCTCGCCGTCCGCGAGGCGCAGAAGGGACTGTCGACCGGCGAGAAGCAGATGTTCACGCGCGCCAAGAAGATCCTCGCGTCCGAGCTGATGTACGCCTTGGAGATGGACGAGCAGCAGGTCGAGGAGCACCTGCACATGCTCCTGATCGAGCAGTCGCACGCGCTCAACGGCAACGGCAAGGTGGCCGTCGCCGCGGAGTAGGCGCCACGGATCAGATCGATCGATGGCGGTCGCGTTGATCGTGGCCGCAGGACGAGGCGAGCGCCTTGGGTTCGGCCGGCCCAAGGCGCTCGTCCCGCTGTGCGGGCAGCCGATGCTGGCCTGGAGCGTCGGCTCGCTGCGCGCCGTCCGCGCCGTTTCGCAGATTGTCGTCGCGCTGCCGGCCGACGCACTCGATGCGGCGCCCGATGGCGTCACCGCGGTCGCCGGCGGTGTGCAGCGCTCGGAGTCGGTGCGCGCAGCACTGGCGGCGTCGGCCGCCGGTGCCGACCCGGTGATCGTGCACGACGCCGCCCGTCCGCTGGCGACCCCTGACCTCTTCACCCAGGCGCTCGAGGCGCTGGCGTTGGCGCCGGAGGCCGACGCGGTGATCGCCGCGACGCGGGTGTCGGACACGATCAAGGAGGTCGCCGACGACGGACGCACCGTCACGCGGACCTTGGATCGTGCCCGGCTCTGGGCGGTCCAGACGCCGCAGGTGTTCCGCCGCGCGGCGCTCGAGCGCGCGCTGGCCGAGGCATCCGACGAGCTACTGGCGCGGGCGACCGACGACGCCTGGCTGATCGAACGTGCGGGCGGGGTCGTGCACGTGATCGGCTCTGACCCGGGGAACCTGAAGATCACAACGCCCGAGGACCTGCGCGTCGCCGAGCTGCTGCTCACGGAGCGCCGCTCGGGATGAGCACCGGCCTCGGCTACGACTGCCACCGGTTCGTCGAGGGGCGGCCGCTGGTGCTCGGCGGCGTCACGATCGAGCATGATCGCGGCCTCGACGGTCACTCCGACGCCGACGTGCTGACCCACGCGATCATCGACGCGATGCTCGGCGCCTGCGCGCTGGGTGACATCGGCCAGCACTTCCCGGACACCGACCCGCGCTTGCGCGGGGCGGACTCGATCGAGCTCCTGCGTGCGACGGTGGCGCTGCTGGCGGCCGCCGGTTTCGTGACCGAGCACGTCGACGCGACGGTCGTGATCGAGCGACCGAAGCTGGCGCCCGTGCGCGAGGCGATCCGCGTCCGTCTGGCGGACGCGCTCGGCCTGGGGATCGAGCACGTCAGCGTCAAGGCGACCCGCGGCGAGGGGATGGGCTTCGTCGGGCATGAGGAGGGCGCGGCAGCGCTGGCGATCGCGACGGTCGCCAGCGTGGCGGGTTGACAGCGCGTCACACGAGCAGGAGTATGTGTACGCGTATGCAAACCATATGGGAGGCCCGGCATTCATGAACGCCCATCCCTTGATCTCTGTCTCCGACGTGCCCGCCTCGAGCCGCTTCTATCAGCAGGTGCTCGGGGCCGACAGCGGCCACGGCGGCGTCGAGTACGAGCAGGTCATGGTCGACGGTGAACTCGTGCTGCAACTCCACGCGCTCGACGTCGGCCACCACCACGGTCCGCTCGGCGATCCATCGAAGCGGCTCGGCAACGGGCTCGCTCTGTGGTTCACGACCGACGCGTTCGACGACGCCGTAGCCCGGGTCCGCGGCAGCGGCGCCGAGGTCGTCACCGACGTCCACGTCAACCCCAACTCCGGCTGTCGTGAGATCTGGCTGCATGACCCCGACGGCTATCTGGTCGTGCTCGCCGAGCCATTCACGCCGTACGACTACGGCGCCGCGGGTGTCACGACGTCGGCTGACGACGGCTCGAGCTGAGCGCCCCGCCGTGGCCCGCTCGGTACAAGCCCGTCACGCCATGTTACAGATATGTATCGCTATGATACGCTCTCGTCACGATGAATTTCGCGCACAACCGGCTCTGCGCCGGCAAGGGTTGGGCCGAGTTCGTCGACGGCACGTTGCTGCCATGGGGGCTCGAAGACGTCGTGCTGGGCGAACGGGTGCTGGAGGTTGGCCCCGGGTTCGGGGCGACGACCCGGCTGCTGGTTGAGCGGACGTCGTCCCTGACCGTGCTGGAGCTCGACCCGCGCTACTGCCGCAAGCTGAGCGCCGAGCTCGGCGACCGCGTCGAGGTGACCCAGGGCGACGCCACCCAGATGCCGTACGCGGACGATCAGTTCAGCGCGGTGTTGTGCTTCACGATGCTGCACCACATCAGCTCTGTGCAACTGCAGGACCGGCTGCTGGCCGAGGCGGCGCGGGTGCTCAAGCCCGGCGGGACGTTCGCGGGCACCGATTCGGTCGGCGGCTCGCTGCAGTTCAAGCTGTTGCACGTCGGTGACACGCTGACGCTGATCGAACCCGGCGGCTTCCCGGAGCGGTTGACCTCCGCGGGCCTGAGCGAGCCGGCCGTCGAGGTCCGGGGCGGGCGGATGCGGTTTCGCGCCCAGCGTCCGCAGTGAGCTCCACCGGCGGAGCTGAGCGGCCGCCCGCAGTCGACGGCGCCGCCCATCCGTCCGTCGCCCCGAAGGTGGTCGACGCGGCGCGGTTCGTGCTCGCCGAGGATGGCTCAGCCGGCGCCACGCTGGAGCGGATCGCGGCCGCGGCAGGCGTGTCACGGATGACGCTGCACCGGCAGGGGGTGACCAAAGCCGACATCGTCCGCGCGCTGGCGCAACGATTCGAGGAGGAGCACAGGCAGGCGATGTGGCAGGCGCTGGTCGCCGACGGTACGGCGGCGGAGCGGCTGCGGCTGGCGCTGGAGCTGCAGTGCCGGCTGTCGGAGCAGAACCTGGCGGTGCTCGAGGCGCTCGACGGGCCGATCGGCGCCGAGATCTTCCACGAGCCGGGCCCGGAGGCGCTCACGCGTTCCGTGTTCGTCGATCCGCTGCAGCGGCTGCTGCTCGACGGCGCGATCGACGGCACGTTGCACGCCGACGATCCGCGGGAGGTCGCGACCGTGCTCTACAACGCCGTCGGGCACACCTACCGCCACCTTCGCAGCGGCCACGGATGGAGCCCGAAGCGTGCCCGTGAGGGCGTGCTGACGCTGGTGATGGATGGCCTGATCAACGGCTCGCGCGACGCCGGCGGGTAGACCGCACGACGTCGACCGGTTGGCGAGGGGCGCCTGCGGGCAGGCCGCCCGCTCGCTACCGTCAGCGCCGTGAGCACGCCCGAGGTCCTCCTGCACGACACCCGCACCGGCCAGCTCCGCCGGTTGGAGCCCACGAACCCGCCAAAGGTGCGGATCTACGCCTGCGGCCCGACGGTCTACGGCCGGGTGCACGTCGGAAACGCGCGGCCGTTCGTGGTCTTCTCGCAGCTCAAGCGGTTTCTGAACGCGATCGGTTACGAGGCCGAGCTGGTCGCCAACGTCACCGACATCAACGACAAGATCTATGCGGCGGCGTCGGCCGCCGGCGTCAGCAGCCACCGGCTCGCGATCGAGATGACCGCTGCGTATGTCGGCGAGACCGACCGGCTCGGGCTCGGCCGGCCTGACCACGAGCCGCTGGCGTCGGAGACGATCAGGCCGATCATCGCGCTGATCGAGCGGCTGATCGAGGGCGGGAACGCGTACGCGGTCGACGGCGACGTCTACTTCTCGGTCCGCTCATACGGTGGCTACGGCGAGCTTTCGCACCGCAATATCGACCAGATGGATCAGGGGGAGGATGATCAGGCCCACCCACCCGCCGCGCGCAAGCGTGACCCGCTCGACTTCGCGCTCTGGAAAGCCCTGAAGCCCGGCGAGGACACGAGCTGGGAGTCGCCGTGGGGCGCGGGGCGGCCGGGATGGCACATCGAGTGCTCGGCGATGGCGCAGGAGCTGCTCGGCACCGACTTCGAGATCCATGGCGGCGGATCGGACCTGATCTTTCCCCACCACGAGAACGAGGCGGCACAGACGCGGGCGGCGACGGGTCGTCCGCTGGCTCAGATCTGGATGCACAACGGGATGCTCCGGCTCGACGCCGAGAAGATGTCCAAGTCCGTCGGCAACGTCTTCGGGCTGGGCGAGGCGCTCGAGCGGCACGGCCCTGAGACCCTGCTGATGTACTTCTCCCAAGGCCATTGGCGCCAGCCACTGGAATACGACGAGACGAGGCTGCAGCAGGCGGCGGCGGCGGCAGCGCGGATCCGGGAGGCGGGCCGCCGGCTCGTCTCAGGCCCGAGCCCCGACTGGTCGGCGTCGCGTCGCCAGGCGTTCTTCGACGCGCTCGCGCACGACTTCAACGTGCCCCGGGCGCTGGTCTCGTTGTTCGACTGGGTCAGGGACGCCAACCGCGTCGAGGCCGGCACCGTCGGCTCCGACGACCTGCGCGCGATGCTCGACGTGCTCGGGCTGGCCGGATTGCTCGACGACGATCTCGCCACGGTTCCCGAGCACGCGCTGGCGCTGGCCCGCAGGCGCGAGGTCGCCCGCGGCGAGCGTGACTACGCGGGGGCCGACCGTCTGCGTGACGAGCTGCGGGCGATCGGGTGGGAGGTCCGCGACGGACCCGACGGACCCGAGCTGCTCCCTCGCGACGGCGGCTGACGCCCCGCCGCGCGACATCGACTGCAGGACACCACCCAGCCGAGGCCGCCGGAAGGACTGCCGGCCCCGGCTGTCGAAAGCCCACGAAACGGTTGTCTGCAGGTTCATGTGCATAACACCGGTGTCCGCTTGACAAGCATCCGGTGCTATGTCAAGCTCGCGCCACATAAGGATCAACTGAAGCTTTAGGGCTTTGGCTGCGGGGACCGGGCGAGCATTGCCGTGTCTCTGGGAAGTTCATATATTGGTGCGGCGCCAGGGGAGGTAGCGCGCCACGACAAACCGAACCGACACGGAAACGCGTCGGCGGGAAAGGTTACGTCTGTGGCTCGACTGTCTTCTTATTCTCAGTCTCAACTCAAGGTTGAAGATGGGTTCCTGATCGCGCTTGCGAAGCAGGGCCATTCCGAGGCCTACGACCAGATCGTTCGCCGGTACTACGGATTCGTCCGACTCAAAGCCTCGTCCTACTTCCTCGCCGGCGGCGACGCCGACGACCTCATCCAGGAGGGCCTGGTCGGTCTCTACAAGGCGGTTCGCGACTATCGGACCGACCGCGAGTCGAGCTTCCGCAACTTCGCCGAGCTCTGCATCACACGCCAGATCATCACCGCGGTCAAGACGGCGACGCGCAATAAGCACACGCCGCTGAACCAGTACGTGTCGTTCTCAAGCACGCCGGCCGGCTTCAGCGGCGAGTCCGAGCCGACGCTCGACGAGGTGCTGCCCGGCTCGCCCGTGCACGACCCGGTCAATCAGGTGATCTCGTCCGAGGAGCTGCGGGCGCTGGTGGCGTGCATCTCGACCGCGCTGTCGGAACTGGAGTCTCGGGTGCTGGCGCTGTATCTCGACGGCCACTCCTATGAGGAGGTCGGGATCCGGCTGGATTGCGACTGCAAGACGGTGGACAACGCGCTGCAGCGGGTCAAGCGGAAGGTTGGGGCGCACCTGAACGAGCGCGCGATCGCGGCGTAACGGTCGGGACGGTGAGCGTGAACTCGGTGCCACCGCCGACGCGGTTGGCGACCGAGGCGCTGCCGCCCATCGCGCCGAGCAGCTCAGCTACGATCGCCAGCCCCAGGCCGCTGCCGCCGGTACGCCCGGTCCGGTAGCGCTGGTACAGGTAGAAGCGCTCAAACGCGCGCGGCAGCTCTTCGTCGCGGAGCCCCGGACCCGTGTCTGAGACCGTGATCCGGCCGGCCGCCGCGGAGGCGCGGACGCAGCCCCCGGCCGGAGTGATGCGCAGCGCGTTCTCGACCAGGTTGGAGGTCGCCTGTAGCAGCCGGCCGGCGTCGCCGATGCCGGCCGCGTTGTCGGCGACATCGACCGACAACGTCACGCCGAGCTCGCGGGCGTGCGGCAGATGCCTGTCGACAGCGGAAACGACGACGGCGCCAAGATCGACCGGGTCCCGTTCGACCGCGAAGTCAGCCCGCCCGACCCGCGCCAGCTCGAGCAGGTCCTGCACGAGCCGCTGGAGTCGTCGTGCCTCCTCGCCGATCACCCTGGCGCCCTGTGCCGGCGCGACGGCGCCGTCTGCAAGCGCGTCCGCATAGCCGAGGATCGAGGTCAGCGGGGTTTTGAGCTCGTGGCTGGCCGACTCCAAAAAATGTCGCTGCGACTCCCGCGTGCGCTCAAGCTCGGCCGACATCGCGTTGAAGGAGCGCCCCAACTGGGACAACTCGTCGGTCCCGTCGACCGGCACGGCGACGCCCGTGGCGCCCTCGGCCAAGCGGCCCGTGGCCTGGGACAGCGCCGCGATCGGACGGGTCAGCCGCCGAGCCAGCAGCACCGACAGCAGCGCCGCCAGCAGCGCGCCACCGAGGCCCGCCAGCACGACGCTCCAGAGCAGCGATCGCCACTCGGCAAACGCCAGGCGAGCCGAGCGGACGAGTACGATCCCGACACCGGGGCCGCGGCGCGCGACGAACAGCAGCCGCGTGCCGGCGACGTCGATCTTCCCCTGCCCGTCGCCCGCGGCGGGCACCCGTGCGAGGATCGCGGCCGTGGCCGCCGGCGACACCCGTCGGGGCCGCCCGCTCCCGACCCGGTAGACGTGTTCGCCGGCACGGCGCGCTGCGCCCGCGCTGTCCGCCAGCGCCAGCACCTGCGCCTGGGCTTCCATGTTCGTCAGCCGGCGCGAGGCGACCTGGTGACGGACCAGCACGACGGCGACGGCGACGGTCAAAGCGCATGAGGCGATCGTGGCCAGCGCCATGTACCCGAGCACGCGGCGGCGAAGCGTCACCGTTGCCCCGGTCTGCGTCTCGTCATCCGGTCGCCTTGTAGCCAAGCCCGCGAACCGTCCGAATCAGGTCCGGGAGGTCGAGCTTCTTGCGTAGCTGGGCAACGTGCACCTCGACCGTCCGCGTCTCCCCGGGAGAGCGGAAGCCCCAGACGGTCTCAAGCAGCTGATCGCGGGTGACGACCTGCCCGGCGTGGCGCAGCAGGTACTCGAGCAGGTCGAACTCCCGTTGGGTGAGCTCCACCTCGCGGCCGTCGACGCGCACCTCGCGCGCGCCGCGAGCGAGCGTGACAGGACCGAGCTGGGTCACATCCGCAAGCGACGGCTCGCCGGATCCGGCGACGTGGGCGGCCCGTCTGAGGACGGCCTTGACACGGGCGGTCAACTCGCGCGGGGAGAATGGCTTGGAGACGTAGTCGTCGGCGCCGATCTCCAGACCGGCGACGCGGTCGGGCTCCTCGTCGCGCGCGGTCAGCATGATCACCGGCACCGCGCCGCCGATCCGCCGGCAGACCTCGAAGCCGTCGATCCCGGGCAGTCCGATGTCCAGCACGACCAACCGCACGGGGTGGCGGTGCAGCTCGGTCAGCGCGTCCTCGCCGGAGCGAACCCAGATCACGGTGTAGCCCTCACGCGCCAGGTAGGTGCGGACGAGATTCCCGATGTTGGGCTCGTCCTCGACCACCATGACGGTCGCGCCCGCGCCCATGAAGAACATCGTAGGTGGGCTGGCGCACGCGGGCATGCAGTTCTTACACGCACCTGACCTTCGGCTGACCGACAGCTGTCGACGAGGTCGCATGCTGGTCGAAGCTGTACGACCCATTCACCAAGGAGGTTGAACCACGATGAAGTCTCTGATCGCCCGGCATCGCCGGGCGCTGTTGCTCGTGATCACGTGCGTCGCAGTTGGGGTCGGGATCGGTGCGATCACATCTGCGGGCGCCGCCACGACGACGACGACCGCGAGCTCCGCCACGGCGGGCCGCGCCGTGACGGGGGCGCATCACCGCCTGCTGCGACGCGGTCGCGGGTTGCTGAGGCGGGCGGTCCAGGGCGACGCGGTCGTGCGCACCGCGAGCGGGTTCGGCACGGTGTCATTTGAGCGCGGCACGGTCAAATCGGTCTCCGGTGCTCAGCTGACGCTGACCGAGGGCACCCGCAGGGCGTCGTACCGATCGGTGACCGTCACGATCCCGACCGACGCTCGGATCCGCGACGACGGCACCCGCGGCGATCTGAGCTCGCTGAAGGCCGGGCAGCGAGTGCTGGTGATCACGGCACCCCGGCGAACGTTCGTGATCGCGCGTACCCCGACGGCGGGCTGAGCCCGGACGCTCCGCACCCCGACGGCGGGCTGAGCCCCGACGCTCCGCACCCCGACGGCGGGCTGAGCCCCGACGCTCCGCACCCCGACGGCGGGCTGAGCCCCGACGCTTCGCACCCCGACGGCGGGCTGAGCCCCGACGCTCCGCACCCCGACGGCGGGCTGAGCCCCGACGCTCCGCACCCCGACGGCGGGCTGAGCCCCGACGCTCCGTACCCCGACGGCGGGCTGAGCCCGGACGCTCCGGGTCCGTCGCGGGGCGGCGGGCGTCGTGACCGGCCGACCACGGTCGCGGCGTCCACCGGCCCGCGGCGGGCCCGAGCGTCGCGGCAGGCCGGACGCCGCGGCGGGCCCGGACGCCGAGGCGGACCGAAGTCGAGTCGCCGCAGTAATTCAACGCTCGGCGAGTTCTCTGATAGATTGAACTCATCAAGCGTTGAATTAGCCCGTTCAGGAGGCCGTCATGCCCGATCTCAGACCAGTGCTGCGCCACGCCACCGTGATCCTCGTCGCCGGGGTCGCGCTGGCCGCGAGCTTCGTCGGAGCCTTCCACGATCCGCGCCCGCACGAGATGCCGGTCGGGGTCGTCGTGCCGGTCGCGCAGGTGGCCCGCCTGCAAGCCGCCGCCGGCGCGCATGACCCGGGCGCGCTGTCGCTGCGCCCATATCCCAGCGCGACCGCGGCCGCCGCGGCGATCCGGGACCGCACGCTCGACGGCGCGGTCGTGCTCGCTCCCGGCCACGCCCGGCTGCTCGTCGCGTCGGCCGCCGGGTCACAGACGGTCGAGACGATGCAGCGCGCCTTCAGCCCCGCATCGCTGCACACGCCCGTCGCCACGCTGGACCTGGCGCCGCTACCGGTGTCGGATCGGGCCGGCCTGGGGCCGTTCTTCTTCGTGCTGACGCTCGTGATCCCGAGCCTGCTGACCGGCGTCGTGATGACCGTCGTCGTCAATGATCTGCGGGTGCGCGATCGTCTCGCCGGTGCGGCTGCGTTCGCGATCGTGCTGGGGCTCGTGGACGCGGCGCTGTCGAACGTCGCCTACGGCTCGCTCGGCGGCAGCTACTGGGAGCTCGCCGGACTCGGGATGCTGATCTCGTTCGCCGCCTCCTCGGTGACGGTCGGGCTCGGCCGGTTGCTCGGGCCGGTGGGCATCGCGCTGGCGGCGGTCGGACTGCTGGTCGTCGGCGTGCCCGCGTCGGGGTCTGCGGTGGGGCCCGCGTTCATCCCGAGCTTCTTCGCGACGCTACACCCGATCCTTCCGATGGGCGAGGGCCTGGACGTGGTGCGAAACGCCGTCTACTTCTCCTGGCACGCGACCTGGGTGAAGCTCGGCCTGCTCGGCGGCTGGGGGCTGTTCGGGATCGTCACGGCCGCGATTGGCTCGCGCTGGTCATTACCGCAGTGGCTCGCTGCTCGTGGCGGACGACCCGGCGCCGCGACCCGAGGGCCCGCCACGGCGCGGACGAGTGCGGCATGACCGACGCAACGGAGACGTCCAGGCGCCCGGGCCGCCGCCCGGGCGCCAACGAGACCCGGGGGGCGATCCTCGCCGCGGCGCGCGACGCGTTTGCGACGCATGGCTACGAGAAGGCGACGATCCGCGGGATCGCGCGCAAGGCGGGCGTCGACCCGGCGCTCGTCCACCATTTCTACGGGCCGAAAACGGAAGTGTTCAAGGCGGCCGTCAGCGACGTGCTCGGGCCGATTGCAGAGACGATGGCCGGCGCTGACGAGGACGCCGATCCCAGCCACACTGCCGAGCGGCTGGCGCGCGTGCTGGTGGGCCTCTGGGAGCGAGAGCCGACCAAGGGCGCGCTGATCGGCGCGGTGCGCGCCGCGGTCACCAGCGAAACGGCAGCCGGGTTGGTGCGGGGGATCGTCCAGGAGCACACGATCGCGGCGGTGGCCGCGCACACCGAGCAGCCGGACGCCGAGCTGCGGGCCAACCTGATCGGGACGACGATGCTCGGGATCGCGGTCGCCCGGCACGTGCTGGAGGTCGAGCCGATCGCCTCGCTGGACGAGGACGCGCTCACGGGCGTGCTCGCCGGCACGATCGGGCACTACCTGAGCGCCGAGCTGAAATAGAACCGAGCGCGCCGCCCGGACCCTGCGGCGAGTCCGCGCCGACACTCGACGAGGTGCTGCCTGGTAGGAATGACGTCGATTGGTCGATTTTCACGGTCACATGGGCAAAAACGACCAACCGACGCGTCCGTTGCGAACCGGCGGAGTCAGGCGGCGATCGGTCCGAGGTTCGGCGTCAGGTCGTACAGCTTGAACGCGCGGAACTGGGAGAAGGTGTGGTGCTCAGGGCCGTGGAAGTCAGACGACCCGGTCGTCAGCAGCCCGTGCTCGTCGCAGTGCGAGACCAGCAACCGAGTCTGATCCTCGGTATGGGTGACGTAGAAGGCCTCGACTCCGTCAAGTCCGGCGCGGCGGAACCGTTCGATCGTTTCGATCACGTCGCCGGGGTCCTTGACGTCCCAGAACGGGTGGGCCCAGACCGCCAGGCCGCCGGCGCCGTGGATCAGCTCGATCGCCTGCTCGACGGTCGGTGCGTCGCGGGGTGCGAACGCCGGCTTGCCCTCGATCAGGTAGGCGACCAGGAACGCGGTCGGCTCCAGCAGCCCGGCGCGCTGCAGGCGCTCGCGGTTGTCAGGGTGGGAGACGACGGCTTGGGCGAGGTGGGGGCGACCGATCGTCTTGCCCTCCGCGGTGCGTCGCTGCAATTGCTGTTGGTCGATCGCGAAACCGAGCTCGCGCAGGGCGTCGCTCATCTTCTCGGCGCGGTGTTGACGGTCGTTGCGCGAGCGCTCGAGCGTCCGCGCGAGCGTCGGCTCCTCGGGGTCGATCAGGTAGGCACAGACGTGCAGGTCCTGCTGGCCGTCGAGCAACGCGGAGATCTCGGTGGCCGGCACGAGGCCGATCCCCGCCGCGCGGGCGGCCTGCGCGGCCTCGGCGACGCCGAGCGCGGAGTCATGGTCCGACAGCGCCAGCAGCTCGACGCCCGACGCGGTCGCGGCGGCGACGACATCGGCCGGCGACAGCGCGCCGTCGGACATGGTCGAGTGGCTTTGCAGATCGAAGCTGGGTTCGCTCATCGGGCGCACGAGGCTAGACGACCGGGAGGCGGACCGAGGCTCAGCACGTTTGCGATCAGGCGGGGTGGGGGGCGGCCGACGGCCGACGGCCGGCGCCGACGTAACCCCGCAACGCCGCCAGGCCGCCGAGCGCGACGAGACCGACGGTCACGGCGCCGAGCCCGAGCCCGGCCCGCGCGCCGAATGCGCCCATCACCACGCCGACGATCGGCCCCCCGATCGGGGTCGAACCCTGGAACGCGACGAACCACAGCGACATCACGCGGCCACGCATCTCCGGCTCCGAGGTCAGCTGCAGCGTCGAGTTCCCGGTCGACATGAACATCACCGAGGCGGCGCCGACGAACGCCATCGCGATCAGCTCGACCGCCAGTGCGGGCGCGAACGCAGCCAGCGCCATCGCGACCGCGAAACCCGAGGCGGCGAGCACCAGCGGGCGCAGGCCGGTCTTGCCGCGGCCGGCGACATACAGCCCACCGACGACCGCACCGATCCCCATCGCCGCGGTCATGAAGCCGAATCCGGCCGAGCCGGTGTGCAGGCCGCGGGACGCCATCACGGGCAGCGTCACCTGGAACTCATAGGTCAGGCAGCCGGCGATCGCCATCATCACCAGCGGCACGAGCAGAGCCCGGGTGCGCCGGACGTAGGCGAGCCCCTCGCGCAACTGGCCCTTGGCGCGCGGCGCCGGCGGGGTCGGGTGCAGCTGCAAGGTGTCCATCGTGGTCAACGAGAACACGACGCCGACGAAGCTCGCGGCGTTGATCAAAAAGCAGACGCCGTCGCCGACGGTCGCCAGCAGGATTCCGGCGACCGCCGGCCCGACCGAACGCGCGACGTTGACCATCACCGAGTTGAGGCTGACCGCGTTGCGGACATGGTCAGGGCCGACCATCTCGGACATGAACGACTGCCGCGCCGGGTTCTCGAAGGCGTTGTTGAAGCCGAGCAGCGCGGCGAGCACGCCGATCTCCCAGACGTGAAGGATCCCGAACACCGACAGCAGCCCAAGCGTCAGCGCCTGCAGTCCCATCATCGTCTGGAGGACGATCATCAGGCGGCGCTTGTCGACGCGGTCGGCGATCACGCCGCCGTACGGGCAGAGCAGCAGCACCGGCAGCGTCTGCAACGCGACGATCAGCCCAAGCACGGTGCTCGAGTGGCTCAACGTCAGGACGACCCACGACTGGGCGGTCATCTGCATCCAGGTGCCGACCAGCGAGATCGCCTGGCCGGAGATGTAGCGGCGGTAGTTGGGTACCTCGAGTGCGGCGAACGTGACCCGGCCGGCGCGCCTGACGCGCGTCACCGCGGTCCGTCCCGGAGCTGATCGGCCAGCGCCTCGAGCGCCGGGATCGCCTGTTCGACGATCTGTCGCTCGGCCGCGGGAAGCACCGACATTCCACGGCTGACGACCTCGGTGCGCTCGCGTCGGATTCGCTCGGCGAGTCGGTGACCCTCGTCGGTGACCTGGACCCAGGCGGTTCGCCGGTCGCCGGCATCCGACACGCGGTCCAGCAGGCCGGCGTCGACCAACGTCGAGATCGTGCGTGATAGCAGGGTCGGATTCAGCGCCTCGATCTCGGCCACCTCGGAGATCCGGGTCATTCCGCGCCGGTCGACGCCCAGCAGCACCGAGATCTTCGTCGGGGTCAGCCCGGCGTCGGTTGACGCGGTCGTCGTGCGAAGCTGCCGCGAGAGCCGGCCGAGCACGGTCCGCAGGCGGGCGGCGGTCGCGGCGTCGAGGGCTTCGGTGATGGCTGGCATCGGTGCGTTTCGTCGAAGTTCTGAGAGCTGGCGGCCGAGCAGATAGTTGCCTGCCAGCAAGCATTATCTTAGCAATGCCATACCTGTCGGTCAGCCCGAGCGCCGGGCGAACAGCGTCCCGGCGAGCACCACGGACACGACCAGGATTCCGGCGCTCCAGGCGATCGAGTGCCAGGCGGTTGAACCGACCCCGCCCGCCCCCGAGCCGCCCGCCAGCAGCGCCCGGATCGCGTCCACCACCTGGCTGACGGGCTGGTTGGCGGCGAACGGGCGCAGCCACGACGGCATCGTCGAGACCGGCACGAACGCACTGGAGGGATACGGCAGGAAGCTGACGACGAACGTGATGCCCTGCGCGGCCTCGGGCGATCGCACGAGGATTCCGATCGCGGCCGCGAACCACGAGATCGCCAGCACGAACAACGTCAGCAGCGCGACCGCTGCCAGCCAGTGCGCGGCGTCCGCGTGCGAGTGGTAGCCGATCGCGAACGCGATCGTGACCGCCAGCGCCGCCGAGACGAGATTGCGCACGACGCTGGCGACCACGTGCCCCGCGATCAGCGACTCGCCGCGGACGTCCATCGAGCGCAGCCGGTCGACGATCGCGCCCGACAAGTCGTTGGCGACGCTGACTGCAGTCGTGCCGGCGCCGAACCCGACGCACACCAACAGCACGCCCGGGACGACGAAGTCGATGTAGCGACCGCCGGTGTGGATCGCGCCGCCGAAGAAGTAGACGAACACGAACATCAGCATCGGCGGCAGCATCAGCGCCGTGATCAGCCCGTCGACGTTGCGCAGCGACAGGCGTAACGCGCGGACGATCAGGATCTGCAGGTCGGTCAGGGTCCGATGGATCTCAGTCATCGCTGGGCTCTCCCGTGGGGGTGGGTTTCGCGGTCAGGTCAAGGAAGACGTCATCGAGGCTGGCCCCGACGAGCTCGAAACGGTCGATCAGGGTGCGTTCGGGGTCGAGCTCATCCAGCCGTCCACGGACGGCTGCGGCGCCTCCGTCGCAGGCGACGCCGAGGCGCAGGGCGGCCGGGTCGGCGGCGACCGCCAGCTCGCCGGCGAGCGTTGCCAGCTGCATGTATGCGTCCGGGCTCGTCGCGATCAACTCCAGCCGGTGGTCGGCGGCCCGGCGCTTGAGCTCCGTCGCCGTCCCTTCGGCGACGACGCGCCCGGCGTCGATCACCGTGATCCGGTCGGCGAGCCGGTCGGCCTCCTCCAGGTGCTGGGTCGTCAACAGCACGGTCGTGCCGCCCGCGCGCAGCTCGGCGACCAGCTCCCACATGCGGATCCGGCTTCGCGGGTCGAGTCCGGTCGTCGGCTCGTCGAGGAACAGCACCTCGACGGGCCGCACAAGCGATGCGGCGAGATCCAGCCGCCGGCGCATCCCGCCGGAGTAGGTCCCGACCCGGCGGCCGCCCGCCGCGACGAGATCGAAGCGTTCCAGCAGCTCGGCGGCGCGGGCGCGTGCGGCCCGTGCGGACAGCCCCGCCAGTCCCCCGATCATCCGCAGGTTCTCGCTCCCGGTCTGCAGCTCGTCAAGCGCCGCGTACTGTCCGGTCAGGCTGATCGCCCGGCGCACGCTCGCGGGGTCGGCGACGACGTCGTGGCCCGCGACCGTGGCGCGGCCACCGTCGGGAGTGGTCAACGTCGTCAGCAGCCGCACGGCCGTGGTCTTGCCGGCGCCGTTGGGTCCGAGCAGCGCCATCACGGACGCGCGGGAGACCCGCAGGTCCAGCCCGTCCAGGACGGTCGTCTGCCCGTATCGCTTTCGCAGGCCATCTGCCTCGATCGCACAGTCGTGTGTCATCTGGGTCCTTGGTCGTTTGAGGTAAACTACTGCGTATGACATACGCCAACGAGTACAGCATACGCAGTTATTTCGTCGCTTGTCAAGCCGATCTGCCGCGGTCGTGAGCCGGTCGTCCGAGCGCCCGCCGGCACGGCCGATCCCGCCGAGCATCGAGCTCGCCTGGGGGCTGCGCGGGGACGGGACGCGCGGGCCGCGGCGCGGCCTGACGCTCGAGGCGATCGTCGCCGCCGGCATCGAGGTCGCCGCCGCCGACGGGGTCGGCGCGCTGTCGATGGCGCGGATCGCCAAACGGCTCGGAGTCGGGACGATGTCCCTGTATCGCTACGTTGCGGCCAAGGATGAGCTGCTGACGCTGATGGTCGACACGGCGCTCGGGCCGCCACCGCCGCTGCCCGAGCGGGGGGGGTGGCGCGCCGGCCTGACCGCGTGGTGCGATGCGCTGCGCGACGCCTACCGGCGCCACACCTGGACCCTGCGCGTGCCGATCAGCGCGCCGCCGCTCGGTCCCAACAATGTCGCGTGGCTGGACCGCGCGCTGGCTGCGCTGGCCGCGACGCCGCTATCCGAGCAGGACAAGCTCTCGTGCGTACTGGTGCTGTCGGGGTTCGTCCGCAATGACGCGACCTTGACCGCCGACTTCGCCGCCCACAGCGACGGCGAGCTGGTGATGCCCGGCTACGGCACGCTGCTGGCGGAGATCACGAGCGCGGACGAGTTCCCGTCGCTGCACCGGGCGATCGCCTCCGGGGCGTTGGACGATGAGGACGACCCGGACGTCGAGTACCTGTTCGCCCTGGCACGGATCCTCGACGGGATCGCCGAGCTCATCTCACCGACCTGACCCGGGGCGGCATCTGGCCCGCCGGCACCGCAAAACTCGGCAAGTCCGACCCGCGTTCAGGGAATTCTATGATCAACGATGCCACCGATGCCGACTCGAACGTGACCCGCCCTCACGGCGCCGCCCCGCTTGCGCCGCATTCGGCACAATGGCAACCGTATTGGTCGACAAACTGGAGGAACTGGAATGACGCTGCAGATCGGGGCCGAGGCCCCTGACTTCGAAGCGGACAGCACGGAGGGCCGGATCCACTGGCACGACTGGATCGGCGACTCGTGGGCGGTGCTGTTCTCCCACCCCAAGAGCTTCACGCCGGTGTGCACGACCGAGCTGGGCTATATGGCCTCGATCGAGCCTGAGTTCGAGAAGCGCGGCGTGAAGATCGCCGCGATCTCGGTCGATCCGGTCGAGGCCAACGTCAACTGGTCCAAGGACATCGAGGAGACGCAGGGCACCGCGCCCAACTATCCGATCGTCTCCGACGCGGACTTCACCGTCTCCAAGCTGTACGACATGTTGCCGTCCGACGTGTCAGGCGACCCGGCCGACCGCACCCCGGCCGACAACCAGACGGTCCGCAACGTGTTCGTGATCGGCCCCGACAAGAAGATCAAGCTGATCCTTGTCTACCCGATGACGACCGGGCGCAACTTCGACGAGGTCCTGCGCGTGATCGACTCGTTGCAGCTGACCGCGAAGCACAAGGTCGCGACGCCGGCACAGTGGCAGCGAGGCGACGACGTGATCATCGCCGGCTCGGTCTCCAACGACCAGGCCAAGGAGCTGTTCGGCGAGTGGCAGTCGCCCAAGCCCTACATCCGGATCGTTCCGGACCCGGCCAACAAGTAGCGGGCGCCATCCTCGCGCCCGGACCTCGGTCCGGGCGCGGGCGGGGCGGCGCGGTAGACAGGCGGGTCGCCAGGGGTGTTCCGCGGCGACGTTCGAGAGGGCCTCGAACTGCTCGTCGGTCAGGTGGATCTTGGCGGCGTCGAGGTTGTCCTCGAGGTGCTCGACGCCCGAGGTCCCGGGGATCGGCAGGATCACCGGCGAGCGCCGCAACAGCCACGCCAGCGCCAGTTGCGACGGGCTCGCGCCGACCTCGCGCGAGATCTCGTCGAGCGGACCATCGGAGCGAGGTTGTAGAGGTTCTGGGCCGACACGATCTCGGCGGTCTTCTGCGCCTCCTGCAGCTCGGAGACGCTGACCTCGGACAGGCCGATGTGGCGGATCTTGCCCTCCTCCTGCAGCGGCTTGAGCTCGCCGACGGACTCGGCCGACCGCGCGCCAATCGCCGGGGCCGGCGCGCGTGAGCCCGGCCTTGGTCGCGAAATGAGAGTCGTCCTCCGCTGGTCCTCTCCAACAGGGGTCAGCACACGACCTTACGAGGGCCGCGGCGACCGGTTCAGCGGTAGCTGAACGTCGCCGACGAGCTGCCGGCGTGGCGCGTGAACACACTCTGGGCTGTCTGGACGGTGACCGGCACCGTCGCGCCCAGCGTTCCCGCCGGGGTCACGGCGGTCAGTGTCGTCGTCGAGCCGCAGCCGAGGAGCGACTTCGCGGCGGCGACGCTGGTCGCCGGCTGGCCGCCGACCAGCACCCCCAGCGGACAGCCGAGATTGTGTCCGGTGACGGTGATCGCCGTCCCGCCGGCTGCGGGACCCGAGCTTGGGGAGACGGCCGTCACCGACGGCGACCCGGGCGGGTACAGCACCAGCCCGGCGTGCAGCGACCCCTTTGCACAGCCGCTCACGGTGCATGGTTCGACGGCCACGAGACCCGGGTTCTGCGAGACGGTCTGCGTGCGCAACCGGGTGTCGCCGCTCACCGTGAAGTTGTACTGCGTGCCGACCGAGCCTTCGGCGGGGCTCAGCCCGGCGATCTCCAGCGACAGGACCTGGCCGCGGAAGTGCAGGCCCTGGACCTCGACCGGCGTGCCGCCGATGCTCGACGCCCCGGGCAGTCCATTAAAAGTCACCGCGTCGGAGAGGTTGATCACCTTCGTCGCGACCGGCAGGCCGGCGTAGCGGACGGCCTTGGCGTTGGACTGCCCGGCGAGCGTGCGGACGCTGAGCGGGACCCGGTCGATCCCGAGCGTCGCGTCGCGCCGGGGGGCGGTGATCTGCATCTCCGTGCCTGACAGGAACACGTAGCCGGACTGGACCGAGGAGTCCTGCCGCGGGTCGCCGAAGTTCGCCCAGTCGATGTCGAGCGGGTTCATCCCGGCGCCCTTGACAGTGATCACCGAGCCGCCGTGCTCGGAGGCGAGCGTCGTCGGTCCGCCCGAGGTGGAGACCGAATCGACCCGTGGCCGCGGCAGATAGTCGAACTCGTCGGCGGTCTGCGCCACCTCGCATTTGCAGCCGTGGGTGATGATCACGCCCATCACGTTCTCGCTGATTGCGCCCTCCAGTGGCGGCCGGATCGTCGTACCGGGGCTGACGCCGCCCCGCGTGTACACGCGGACCTGCACCTGGCAGATGTCATTGCGGGCGTTCTCGCCCTTGTAGACCCCCGTGTGGGGCAGGGGGGTGCACGCCGTCGCGGTCGAGATCCGTGGGTAGGTGACCGTGATTCGATCGGGGCCATGAACGACGAAGCGGGTCGCGCGGACCCCACCGAAGGTGATGCGCCGAACGCCGGTGAACCCCGAACCGAGGATCGTGACGGTACCCGAGGCGGTCTGCAGGCCTCCGCTCGGGGTGATCGCGGCGACGGTCGGCGCGAGCGCCGGGGCGGCCGCATCGACGTAGGTGAATCGCGAACGGGCGCTGGCCGCGCTCGAAGCGCCGTTCGTCAGCGTGACGATCACCTGTGCAGGCCCGGCGCCGTCACCCGAAACGTGCGCGTTTGGGGGCAATCCCTGGCCGGCGGGAGGGAGCGTGGCCAGGATCGTGTGAGTGTTTGAGACCGTCAGGTTGCCGGCCGGGACCGGGCGTGCGCCGATCTGGATCGAGCCCACCAGCGACCGTCCGTGAGACATGAATCCCGAGCCGGTGATCCGGACCCGTTCGCCGCCGGCGGCGCTGCCCGACGACGGCTTGAGCCCGGTCACGGCCGGGCGGCTTGCCGATCTGGCGAGACTGCACAGGTAGTAGGCCAGCCCGGCGGTCCCGCCCGAGCCACTCAGCATCGGCGAGCCCAGACCCGTCGCCGGGTCATAGCCCCGGGTCGCGGCGAACACCTTGCCGTTGGAGACCCCGTAGGTGTCGTTGGAGCCCGCCCGGACGTCGGTGAACGACGCGGCATAGGCAGCTGGGTCCGACGCGACCCGGTACAGCAACGGGGCCGCGAACCCGACACCGCGGGCGGTAGCGCGGTCAGATCGGCAGGTCGGCGAGGCGTTGACGAGCGCCAGCGTGGCCGCCCAGATCGGCGCCGCCGAGGAGGTGCCCCCGGTCGTTTCCCAGCCGGTCGGCGTGGACTTGTTGGCGTACTCGTGCGAATAGACCGTGATCGCGCCTGTGTACTCGTCGGCCTGGGCCGAGACGTCGGGGACCAGCCGGCACGGGGTCGTCGCGTTCGCCCCCGGTATCTGCGTCTGGCAGAAGCCGGCCGCGTAGCCGGCCGCCCGCTCGAGCCGGTTCGCTGCCGCGTAGGTGGCGCTGCCGGGCCGGACGATGCCCGGCACCGAGGAAAGCTGCTGCCACGACGGCATCCGCCACGACTCCGAGATGCCGCCGCCGCCTCCGCCGCCGATTGCGCCGTCGTTCCAGACGTGCTCGAGCGGCGGTGAGTCGGCGGCGTCGATCGTCGTTCCGCCGACGCCGAGCACGTACGGCTGGCTGGCGGGATCGTCGACCGACACCGGGTTCTGACCGTGGGCGGGGGTGGGGGTCTCCTGCGTGTTGCAGTCGTCGGAGCCGTTGTCGCCGGCGGCCGAGAACACGGTCTGGCCCTGCGCGGCGGCCTGCTGGAACAGGTAGTTCTCGGACTCCTGGAGGCCCTGCTGCCCGGTCTGCACGGCCTGCTCACAGAGGCCCCAGCTGGTCGTGACGATCTGGTCGCGGTCGGCGTCGATGATCGCGGCGTACTCGTCGAACGCGTCGTAGATGTTGGGGTTGGCGTTCGGCGCCGGGCCGGCATAGACGTCGATCTGGGCGCCGGGCGCGATCGCCGACAGATCCTCGACGTCGAGGCTGGCCTCGCCGGACCCCGGTCCGCGCGGCTGGCCGCCGTCGACCATGTGCAGGTGCAGGCGCGCCTGCATCTGCGCCGCTCGCGCGGCGCCGAAGTAGCACGTGTCGAACGTGCGAATGTCCGAGCGCAGGAACGGCTCGAGCTCGTAGACGGCGATCCGCTGGCCGGCGCCGGTGTCGCCGGCGGCGTAGAGACCGGTCGCGCCGTAGGCGTTGGCGATCTCGTCGTCGGTCAGCCCGCCGAACTGCGCGGCGGCGCCGAGCGCGTCCGCGCACGCTTTCGGGCCGCCGGGCGTGGCGGCGACGGCGGCCGTGCGTGCCGCGGCGTGGCCGTCGCGGCGCGCCGTGTCCGTCGGTTGCGCCGGCCCGAGCCGTCGCTCTCGGACGAGGTCGTTGAGACCGAGCACGGTCGTGACGTAGCCGGCGATGCCGGCCGGCAGCGACACCGACGTGGTCGGCGCGTGCGCGGTGGCGCCGCCAGGCAGCGCGAACCGTGAGAGCTCGGTGGCGAACGCGCTCTGGACGCGTGCGGCGGGACCGTGGAACGGGATCACGAGGCCGTTCGGTGAGGTCGCGCCGACCGCCAGTCCGTCGCTGCGCAGCTGATCGCGGACGGCGGTCAGCGCCGGCTGCGTCGGTCCAAACCGGGCCGCGAACCCCCCCGCTGCCAGGTAGTGGTGAAAGCTGCTGGAGCTCGGGTCGGTCGCCGACGCGATGAACCGCTCAAGCGCCGCGTCATCCCGCGGCTTGAGCACGACCGCGCCGCTGACCGTGGCGGCGCGCGCCAGCGGCCCGAGTAGCCGAACGCCTCGGGGCGCGACCGCGCGCGTCTCGATCGTGACCCGCCGCGAATGGGCCGCTGATCCCGACGCGGCCACCAGCGCCGCGACCGCGACCACTGCCAGCGCGGCGACCAGCCGTCGCGCGCCGGCCGGCAGTCGCCTCGGATGCGGGGACGCGGTCAAGACGCGAGCACGCTACCACGGGCGGCGGGCATCGCCGAGGCGCCGCGACGGCCGCAGGCGAGCGCGCGCCGCGGATAACGTGGTTGGGTGTGAACGGCCCCGATGCCTTCGCGATCGAGCGAACGTCGCTGCACCCGCTGGTTGAGTCGCTGTTCGCGCGTGACCCTGGCGGACGGTCGTGGTTGCCGTCGTTGCTCGACGCGTGCGAGCGCGGCCGCGCAAGCCTGGGTGAGCTGGTCGACGACCCCGGCTGGCTCGAGGTCCCGCTCGCCGTCCGGGCCGAGACGGGGATGCTGGCGTGCTTCTCGTATCCGGCGGCACCGACCCGTCAGCTGCTCGGGTGGTACATCGATCATCCCGAGGCGCTGACACGGCCGGCCGAGGCCGCGGCGTCGGCGGAGACGAAGCTGCTGCGACGGGCGCTGGTCGATGACGCTCCGCCCGGCTCGCGGGTGCGCGCCCAGAACCGCGCGCATGACCTGCTGCGCTCGAGTACCCCGCGGTTGCCGACGTGGTGGCGGTTCGAGGAGCCCGGCCGGCTGGACTGCCTGCTGGCGACCGAGCGGCTGGTCATGTCGGTCACCGCGCCGGACGAGCGAGGAGGGCTGCATCCGGCGACGCCGTGGTTCCCGCAGCGCTCAGAGCTCGTCCGTGATCTCGAGTCCGCGCGGCGGCTGGCCGATGGGCGGGCCTTCGCCGGCATCCTGATCTGCGACGGCGGCCCGCCTGCCGAGCTCGCCGACGAGGCGGCGGTCGCCGCCACGGTGGCCGCCGGGACGCCGCATCTGGACGAAACCGGGCGTGACGACGTGCGCAACGGCTATCTCGGGTGCCTGAGTCGGGCGCAAGTGCGTGCGGCGACGGGCGCCACGGGCTGACGCTCAGGCTCGCAGAGGGTCTGGACCAGGCTGTTCGGCCGGCGGTTGGCTGGTGACCTTCGAGCCCGCGGCGTTGTTAGGGTCGCGGCGATGGAGCGCCACGTCCGCCTCAGCGAACTGCTGATCGGCACCGAGGGGCTGGCCCTGCTGCGCAGTCTCTACGACGGATCCGACGAGGATGCAGCGGCGCGCCTGGACGAGGTGCGAGCGATCTTGAACGCCGACGGCGACGGCGACGTCGACGGGGACGCGGACGGCGTCGGCGACCACGCGCACGACGCGACCGAGCCGATCGCCGAGGCGGACCCGCGCGCCGGCTACGCGGCCTGGTCGGCGTCCTACGACGAGCCGGGCAACCCGATCGTTGCGCTCGAGCAGCCGGCGGTGTGGGGCCTGATCGACGAACTGCCGGCCGGCCGTGCGCTCGACGCCGCCTGCGGCACCGGTCGCCATGCGGCCCGCCTGGCGACGCTCGGCCACGACGTCGATGGCGTCGACCTGACGCCTGAGATGCTGGCGATCGCCCGCGTGAACGTACCGGGCGCGGGCTTCCGTGAGGCCGATCTGCGGGCGATCCCGTCGGGCGACGCCGCCTACCAGCTCGTCGTCTGCGGGTTGGCGCTCGCGCACGTCCCTGAGCTCGCCGCCGCGGTCGCGGAGCTGAGCCGGGTGCTGGCATCCGGCGGACGGCTGATCGTCTCGGTGCTGCACCCGTTTCTGGCGATGCTCGGCTGGCAGGCGCCGTTCACCGGCGCCGACGGGCGGCGCGGCTTCGTCCGCGAGTACGCGCACACGCACGCGGACTACCTGGTCGCGCTGCGTGCCGCCGGGCTGACGCTCGAGCAGCTGATCGAGCCCCGGCTGAGCGCGACGCAGATGCCGGCCAAGCGCCGGGCGAGCCGCGCGATCCCGGACGCGACGGTTCAGGCCTACGCGGGGCTGCCCGCGGTGCTCGTGCTCGGTGCGGTCAAGCCGTAGCCGCGGGCGAACACGCGCTGCTGTAAAACGATCGTGGTAATCGCAGACCGTGGTTACGCTCAGTTGAGCGCGGTCAGAGCGCGGTCAGAGCGCGATCGCCCTGACCCGGAGATCAGACGAACAGGAGACGGCGATGCCAGCGAAGGCAACAGCGGAGTGGAAGGGCGAGTTGAAGTCCGGGGCGGGAACGTTCTCGGCCGGAGATGGCGGGATCAAGGGCGACTTCTCGTTCAAGTCACGGTTCGAGGACGGCCCGGGCGCGAACCCCGAGCAGCTGATCGCGGCGGCCCATGCGTCGTGCTTTTCGATGGCGCTGTCGGCCGGCCTGGCCGATGCCGGGCACCCGGTCGACTCGGTCAAGACCGACGCGACCGTGACGCTGCGGTTCGTCGACAACGCACCGACGATCACGAAGATCGAGCTGGTCACCGTCGGCAAGGTGCCGGGGATCGATCAGGCGGCGTTCGAGGAGGCAGCCGCGGGCGCGAAGGCGGGCTGCCCGGTTTCCAAGGCACTGGCGGGCGTGCCCGAGATCACGCTGAAGGCGACGCTCGAATCGTGAGCGCCGCGACGGTTCACGGGGACGGCCGTCGCCGGCCGCCCCCGTCGGTCGTCTGAGCGACCGGTCAGCCCGCGATCCGGATCATCTTCTTGTTGACGAACTCGTCGGCCCCGAAGCGCCCCAGCTCGCGGCCGAAGCCCGAGCGCTTGACGCCGCCGAACGGCAACTCGGCACCCTCGGCGCCGACCGCGTTGACGAACACCATGCCCGCCTCGATCTTGTCGGCGACCCGCAGCGCCTGATCTGGGTCGGTCGTGTACACGTAGGAGCCGAGGCCGAACGGTGTGTCGTTGGCCAGCTTCACCGCCTCTTCCTCGCTCGCGACCCGGTAGACGGACGCGATCGGCCCGAAGAACTCCTCGTAGTACGCGTCGTTGCCGGGCTTGATGTCGGTCAGCACCGTCGACTCGAAGAAGTTGCCGTCATGACCGCCGCCGGCGACGAGCTTGGCGCCGCCGTCGACCGCCCGCTTGAGCTGGTCGGACAACCGCTCGGTCGCAAGCGCCGAGGACAGCGGCCCGATCGTCGACTCAGACGAGGTCGGGTCGCCCGGCTTGACGGCGGTCAGCGCCGCCGTGTACTTCTCCAGGAACGGCTCGTACAGCTCGTCGACGACGATCACCCGCTTGGCGGCGTTGCACGCCTGACCCGTGTTCTCCAACCGGCCGGCGACGGCCGCCTGCACCGCGCCGTCGAGATCGTCGGTCGAGAGCAGGATGAACGGATCGGACCCGCCGAGCTCCAGCACGACCTTCTTGAGATTGCGCCCGGCGATCTCGGCGACGGCCGCGCCCGCGCGCTCGGAGCCCGTCAGCGACACGCCACGCACGCGCGGATCGGCGATCACCCACTCGATCTGCTGGTTGGTCGCGTAGATGTTGATGTACGCGTCCTTCGGGAAGCCCGCCTCGTGGAAGATCTGCTCCATCGCTGCGGCCGACTCCGGGCACTGCGGCGCGTGCTTGAGCAGGATCGTGTTGCCGATCACCAGGTTGGGTCCGGCGAACCGCGCCACCTGGTAGTACGGGTAGTTCCACGGCATGATCCCGAGCAGCACCCCGTAGGGGCTGCGCCGGATCACCGCCGACCCCGAGCCTTCCAGCAGCTCGATCGGCTCGTCCGCCAGCAGCTTCTCGGCGGTGTCGGCGTAGTAGTCGTAGATCGCGACGGAGAAGTCGACCTCGCCGAGCGCCTGCTCGATCGGCTTGCCCATCTCCCGCACGATGATCTCGGCAAGCTCCTGGCGCTTCTCCGTGTGCAGCTCGCCGACCCTGCGGATCAGCTTCGCGCGCTGGCCGACCGTCGTCGTCGGCACCCAGTTCTCGTGGGCTTTGTAGGCGCGCGCGATCGCGTCCTTGAGGTCGTCGTCGGAGATCGTCGGGTACTCCTTGACCGTCTCGCCCGTCGCCGGGTTCACCACTGCGTAGTCAGCCACGTTCAATCCTCCGCTTGCTTCCTGATTACTGAGGTCAAGCCGACAACATACGCTTGGTTGTCACGGCTTGTCATGCTGTCTCGTCTGTTGGGCATGAACGATTCACATGCACAGACGAACACGGCGGTCGTGGTCGGCGGCGGCCCGGCTGGCCTGATTGCCGCCGCCAAGCTTGCGGACGCCGGCATCGCCACGACACTGCTGGAGGCGAGCTCGGCGCTCGGCGGCCGCGCCGCGTCCAAAAGTCAAGCCGGATTCGACCTCAACCAGGGCGCGCACGCGCTGTACGCCGGCGGTCCGGCGGTGCGGCAGCTGCGATCGCTGGGGATCGATCCCGAGCGCTGGAACCCGGTCTCGCACCGGTCGGTGTTCCTGCGGGCCGGGCGCGCGCGCCGTTCGCCCGGCGGGCTGCCCGCGCTGTCGCGCTGGCTGGGCCCGGTGCTGCGGCGCGGACCCGCGGGGCTTGAGCGGACGTCGGTGAACGAGTGGCTGGTGCGCACGCTGCCCGATCCCGACGCACGAGCCGCCGCGGGCGCGCTCGTGCGGGTCACCACGTTCGTCGCCGATCACGACGCGCTCAGCGCCGACGTGGCCGCCCGGCAGATCAGGCTTGGCGCCGCGCCGGGGGTCCGCTACATCACGGGCGGTTGGGGAAGGATCGTCGACGCGCTCGAGGCGCAGGCGCGCGAGCGTGGCGCGACGATCCGCACCCGGGCCGGCGTCCGGGCGCTCGAGCCGATCGCGGACGGCGGCTGGTCGATCCGGCTCGACGATGAGGTCCTGCTGGCGGACGCGGTGGTGCTCGCGGCCGGCGAGTACGGGGCGTCTGCGCAGCTGCTGAGCGAGCGGGCCCCCGCGTCCCCGGGACCGGCGGCGGAGGTCTCGACGCTCGATCTCGGGCTCAGCTCGCTGCCGCGGCGCGGGCGCACGTTCGGCCTCGGGATCGATGAGCCGACCTACATCTCCAAGCACTCGCCTCCAGGCCACACCGACGGCGTACTGATGAGCCTTATCCGCTACGAGCGGGGGCCGCGCTCCGCGCTCGAGTCGGTCGCCGACGTCGTCGCACCGGGCTGGCGTGAGCGACTGACGTTCGCTCGGTTCCTGCCGCGGATGGTGGCCGTCTCCGCGATCCCGACACCCGCGTCCGGAGGCCTGGCGGGGCGGCCCTCGGTCGACCGCGGCGATGGTCTGTTCCTCGCCGGCGACTGGGTCGGGCCTGAGGGGTGGCTGCTGGATGCGGCGCTGAGCAGCGGCGCGGCGGCCGCGTCCGGTGCGGCCGCTGCGGCCGCTGCGGCCGGTGGGGCCGCCGCGGCCCGAGCGGCTGCCGGTGATCGGCGCATCGCGAACGGATCGCGCTCGCGATGACGACCGACCAGCACCTCGACGCGTTCACGGCCTGCCGCCCGCGGCTGCTGGGGATCGCGTATGGGATGCTCGGCGAGCTCGGCGAGGCCGAGGACATCGTCCAAGAGGCATGGCTGCGATGGGATGGCGCCGACCGCGCCGACATCCGCAGCGGTGAGGCATTCCTGGTGACGGTCACGACCCGGCTCGCCGTCGACCGGCGGCGATCCGCCCAGCGCCGGCGCGAGACGTACGTCGGTCCGTGGCTCCCTGAGCCGCTCGTGACCGACGCCGACGGCGCGCCCGACGATCCGGAGCACCTCGCGATCGAGGCCGAGCGGCTCAGCCTGGCGCTGCTCGGCACGCTCGAGCGGCTCAACCCGATCGAGCGCGCGGTGTTGATCCTGCGCGACGCGTTCGACCTCGAGTACGCGGAGATCGCCGACGTCCTCGACCGCTCCCCGGCCAACGTCCGCCAGATCGCGGTGCGGGCCCGCGCGCACGCGGGCGACCAGAGCCGCATGCGGCCCGTCTCGGCCGAGGAGCAGGAGCGACTGGCGACCGCGTTCATGGCCGCCGCGCTGGCCGGGGATATCGACGCGCTCCGCGCGGCGCTGGCGGCCGACGCGATCCTCTACTCCGACGGCGGCGGCGTCGTGGTGGCGGCGCGCAACCCGATCTACGGGGCCGACAAGATCGCGCGGTTTCTCGTCGGGGTGCAGCGCAAGCCGGCGTTCGTGCACGACACCGAGTACGCGGTGGTCCACGTCAACGGCGATTTCGGGGTGCGGATGGTCAGCCCGACGGCCGGGTTCGTCGGGATCGTCGCAGTCCAGGTGCAGGACGGTGAGATCGTCGCCGTGCGGATCTTCTCCAACCCGGAGCGGTTTAGTTGACGGTCCTCGACGGCCTCTCGGTTCCGGTCGTGCAGGCGCCGATGGCGGGCGGGCCGTCGACGCCCGAGCTGGCCGCGGCGGTCAACCGCGGCGGCGGGCTCGGGTTCGTCGCGGCCGGTTACCTGACGCCCGAGCGACTGCGTGAGCAGCTGCAGCGGACCGCCGCGCTGACCGATCGGCGGTACGGCGTCAACCTGTTCGTCGGCTCGGGCCGGCCGGCGGATCCGGAGGCGGTGGCCGCGTACGAGCAGCGGCTGGCGCCCACCGCGCGGCGGGCAGGAGCCCAGCTCGGCGAGCCACGGTTCGACGACGACCGGTTCACCGAGAAGGCAAAGCTACTGGTCGATGACAGCTTTCCGGGCCTGACCGTCGTCTCGTTCACGTTCGGGCTGCCGCCGGCCGACGCGGTGCGGGCGCTGCGGGCCGCCGGCTTCGAGCTGTGGGTGACCGTCACGTCCGTCGACGAGGCGCGGGCTGCAGCCGCTGCCGGTGCCGATGCGCTGGTCGTCCAAGGGGTCGAGGCCGGGGGACATCGCGGTGTGTTCGTCGATGACGACGCCCAGTCCGAGCTGACGCTGCTGTCGGCCTTGCAGCTGATCGCCGCGGCGGTAACGCTGCCGCTGGTCGGCGCCGGGGCGATCATGACGGGGGCGGGGCTCGCCACGGTACTGGCGGCGGGCGCGGCGGCCGGACAGGTCGGCACCGCGTATCTGCGCAGCCCGGAGGCGGGCACCTCGGATGCGCAACGCGACGCGACCGCCGGCACGGCGCCGACGGTCCTGACGCGCGCGTTCAGCGGCCGGACGGCGCGCGGGATCGTCAACCGCTGGCACGCCGAGCACGGCGATGCGGCCCCGGCCGCCTACCCCGAGGTGCATCACCTGACCGCGCCGCTGCGGGCGGCCGGTCGCGCCGCCGGCGACCCGGACCTGATCAACCTCTGGGCCGGGGAGGCGCACGCGCTCGCGACGTCAGTACCGGCCGAGGAGATCACGCGGCGGCTCGGTGCCGACGCGGCGGCGGCGCTCGCCGCGGCGGTCGCGCGGCTGCGCGGGTGACGTCCAGGATTGGCGATGTCGTAACGGATGCGGTGACGGGAACGCCAAGCTTCGGGTGGCGGCGTTGGCCGCGCGGCAATCGAACCGGCGGTGCAACGGTTAGCGTTCCGACCGTGACCGAACCGACCGCAGCGCAGATCGACCAATACCGGCGCGACGGCTTCCTGATCGTCGAGCGGTTCCTCGATGCCGGCGCGCTCGACGGCGTTCGCGATCGGTTCGCCGCCGTGTTCGAACACGAGTGGGAGACCGGGCTGGCGCCCGATGAGGTCAACTACACGCCGGGGGTCACCGCGCCTGAGCTCACCCGCCAGATGTGCAACGTCTGGAAGGCCGACCGGGTGCTGGCGGGCGTCACGCTGGCCGAGCGCGTCGGGCGCTGGGCGAGCGCACTGGCGGGGATGCCGGGCGCCCGGGTCGCGCAGGACAACGCGATCTGGAAGCCCCCGTCGGGCAAAGCGCTGCTCTGTCATCAGGATGCCGCCTACCTGGAGTGGCTCGATCCTCCGAACATGACGACCTGCTGGATCGCGCTCGACGACACGACCGCCGACGGCGGCACGATCTACTACGTGACCGGCTCGCACCACTGGCCCCACGCACCGCTCGGCGGCACCTTCCACGCGCCCGAGGATTGGCTGGGACATGTGCGTGAGGCGATGCCCATCGGTGCCGAGGTCGAGCTCGTGCCGATCGAGGTGCCGGCCGGTGGCGCCGCCTTTCACGACGGCTGGACGTTTCACGGCAGCCCGGTCAACGAGCGTCCCGACGCGCATCGCCGCTCGATCATCAGCCACATGATCTCGTCGGCCACCCGTTGGAATCCGGCGGCCGCGCACCCGGTCTACTCGCGCTACCGGCGGCCGGATGAGATCGAGCTCGACGAGGCGTTCTTCCCGATCCTGTGGCGCGACGGCTATCGCTCGCCGTGGCTCGACGCATACATCGCGGGTGCGCGCTGACCAGGCCGAGCCACGACCGCGCGGTCAGCAGCATGTAGCCCGGTTGGCTGCGCTCGATCTTCCAGCCGAGCACGCGTTCGTCAGACCATGGCGGTCCGAGCCTCAGCCCGAGCGGTCTCGACCCGACAGGCGTCGTCGTAGTCGATTCGGCTGCTCCCGGTCGAGCTCGCGATCCGCGACTGGTCACGACGCGACAGCACCGTCGCCGAGCGCCTCAGACGCGTCGACAACCGGCGGATGCAGTACCTGCGGTCGTTGTTCGCAGATCTCTGCGTCGACCCAGATGAGGTCGAGGCCCGCTCCGTACTTGCTTTCTCGCTCGCCATCGGCAACAACTTCCTGGCCGCCGACCACGGCTCGCTCAGCCGCGCCGACGCAATCGAGCTGGCGCTCGAACGACTGCTTGAGCTCAATCCACCACGAGAGGAGCAGACGATGACCCGGAGGGCAGTATCGAGCGACCAGGCTCCAGAAGCGCTTGGGCCATACAGCCAGGCGATCGTCGCGGGCGGCTTTGTCTTCTGCTCGGGGATGGCGGGGATCGACCCGGCTTCGGGGACGGCCCCTGAGGGGATCGAGGCCCAGACAGAGCAGGCGCTGCTCAACCTCGCCGCCGTGCTCGCCGCGGCCGGAGCGTCGATCGACGACATCGTCAAGACGACGATCTTCTACGCCGACGTCGAACACTTCAGCCGACTCAACGAGGTCTATGCCCGGCACATGCCCGATCCGCCGCCGGCCCGGTCAGCGCCGGCGCACGTGCGGCTGCCCCGCGGCCTGCTCGTCTCGATCGAAGCGATCGCGGTGCTGCCCGCGGGCGGCGCAGGGTAGCCCGTCCCGGACCGGGGGGGCGGCGCGACGATCGCCTCCGGCGAGATCAGGCTGCGGATTCCACGCGCGGGAGTCGGCGGTCGAGCACTGTGGCGCCGGCCGCCAGTCCGAGCATCAGCAGCGCCACCCAGACGCAGTTGACGGCCGCGCCGCCGTAGCCAAGCTGGGTGACGTCGATGAACGGATACGGATACCAGTGCGCGATCGCGCCTCGGATCAACGTGAACGCCAGCCAGAACGCCGGGAACAGCAGCGACAGCCAGGCGATCCGCGCCGAGACGAGACCTCTCGGCCCGAGCAGCAGCCAGCCGACGACCGCCATCACGGGAACCACGGTATGAACCAGCTCGTTGCCGACGGCTGCCCAGCTCTTGAGATCGAGCGTCTGGGCGAGCACCGCATGGAACACGATCCCCGTCACCGTGATCGCGGTCAGCCCGGCGAGCCGCAGTACCGAGAACCACCGCGACGAGCGCTCGAGGCGGATCGCCAGCAGCAGCGCGGCGACGCCGACGAGCAGGTTCGACTGGATCGTGAAGAACGCCAGCGTGTTGAACAGTCGGGCAGCCGCGGGATGAAAATGACCTTGAGCGTTGTTCGCCGCGGTCACGGCGCTGATCACGACCCCAACGGCCACGCATCCGGCGGTCGCGCCAAACCAGACGCGTGCCCCTCTGGGTGACATTGGCGGCCCAACCTACATGGATCAGGCCCCGGGCGACCATCACAGCGGCGACGCGCCCGAGACCGCGATCGGCCGGCCGCCGGCCTCACCGTCAGGCGGCGGTCAGCTCGGGATCTTCGGAGACGGCGCGGCGCAGCGCCTGGTCGAAGCCGATCGGCTCGATCCCGAACAGCGCCATCCCCGTCGGGTCAGTGACCACGGCCATCCGATCCAGCATCTCGCCGTAGCTCAGTACGTCCGGACCGCCGATCTGGATCTGCCTGCCCGTCGACACCGGGTCCGGCGCCGCTCAGGGTCTGCGGCCGCGTCACGTCTCCCTCGTGCAGATCGAAGCCGTCACGCGTCAGCTGCTCGGCGGCGGCCCCGCGGCGGTCGCGCACGAGACAGCGAACGTCCTGGCCCGCGCCGCCCAGTCGGGCGGTGAGACGACCACCGATGAAGCCGGTCGCGCCGGTCACGAGCGCCATCCCGCTCATGCGCTGGCGCGCTCGTTCAGCTTGTCGTGTCGGCGGTGGGCTGCGCGACGTCGGCGTTCCAGCCACTGAGCGCGACGCACTGCGCCCAGAGGCTGGCGCGCTCCGCCGGAGTCTCCCGCGTCCGGGGGAGCAGGTACACGGGGCGCGGTCGGCGATCGTGCCAGAACAGCCCCGAGCGGAGCGCCGGTTCGGCGGCGGCGCCGAGCCAGACGATCGTGTCGGCGCCCTCCGCGGGCGTCCGCAATAGTGGACGGGTCACCCGGTAGAAACCCGGCAGCGAGGACCGGATGCCGGGCGTGTCAGCCCATCCCGGGTGCATCGCGTGGACGGTGACGCCGCTGCCCGCGAGCCGTTGGGCCCACATCTCGGTGAGGATCACCTCGGCGCGCTTGCTGCGCGCGTACACCGCCGCCCCGTCGAAGCGCCCGTTCGCGCTCTGCAGATCGTCGACCCGAATCCGCTGCGTGTACATCCCGCCCGACGAGACGTTGATGATCCGCGCCGGCGCGCTGGCCTGCAGCAGCTCGATCAGCCGCCCCGTCAGCGCGAACGGGCCGATCACGTTGGTGGCGAACGTCCGCTCGATTCCATCGGCCGACAGCTCGCGGGTCTCGGTCATCGCGCCGGCGTTGTTGACGAGTACGTCCAGGCGCGAGGCGCGGCTCGGAAAGCGCCCGGCGAAGCTGCGGACCGAGGCGAGCCGGCTCAGGTCACAGACGCCCACGTGGATGTCGTCGTTGCCCGACCGAGCGGCGATCTCGGCGCCCGCACGCTCGCCGCGTTCGCGGTCGCGGCCGATCACCCAGACGGTCGCGCCGAGACGCGCATATCCTTCGGCGGCCGCCAACCCGAGTCCAGAGCTGGCGCCGGTGATCGCCACCACCTTGCCGCCCATCCGCTGCAGGTCCGACGGGCTCCACCCGCGGCTGCGGATCCGGTAGCCGACGTTCGTGTACCCACCGACGACGGTGCGGTCGAGGATCGTGTCGATCGCAGCGCTGATCATCCGCGCGTCCCGAGCGCAGCGGAGCCGTCTTGCGCCGTCGCCGCGGCCTCGGAGCGGCGGGCGCCGGAGCGGCGGGCGCCGGCGCGGCGGGCGCCGGCGCGGCGGGCGCCGGAGCGGCGGGCGCCGGAGCGGCGGGCGCCGGAGCGGCGGGCGCCGGAGCGGCGGGCGCCGGAGCGGCGGGAGCCGTGGCGGCGGGCGACCCACTCGGCATGCTCGGCCCCGAGCTCGCCGACGGGCTCGCCGCCCTCGGTCAACTCCCGCATCAGGCGGCCCCAGGGAGCGCTGGCGCGCAGCATCGCCGCCGTCTGGAACAGCAGCCCCTCCATCCGCCGCACCAGCAGCGCCTCGGGAGGCAGGCTCATCCGCCGCAGCAGCGCGACGAATTCGCGGCCGCTCTCGTCACGGAGCAGATCGGTGCTGCGCCAGAGATCCTCGGGCGCGAGCCGCAGCGGCTCGTCGCCTCCGAGCCACCAGGAGGCTTCCCGTAGGGATTCCAGCAGCAGCTCATCGTCCCAATCGCCGGGCGCGCCGGGTAGGTACCCGAGCTCGCGCATCCCGGCGGTGACGGCTCCGGCGTCATCTTCCCGCACGCCACGCGCGATCCGGGCTTCGCGTCGCAGGTAGTCCGGCGGGAGCCGACGCATCATCCCGAAGTCGAAGAACGCGACGCGGCCGTCTGCGCCGAGCAGATAGTTGCCCGGATGCGGGTCCCCGAGCCCGAACCCGAGGCCGGTCGCGCTGCCGTAGAAGAACCGGTAGACGATCTCGGCGTAGCGGTCGCGGACCGGATCCGGCTGCACACAGACCTCATCGAAGCTCATCCCGTCGACCCAGTCGGTGACCAGCACCCGCCGGTGGCTGAGCTCGGTATCGACAGCGGGCACGAGGACGAACGGATGACCTCGCCAGTAGCGCTCGATCTGACGATGGTTGCTCGCCTCGAGCTCGTAGTCGCACTCTTCGACGATCCGCTCGCGCAGCTCGGCGAGCACCTGCTTGACCTCCAAGCCGGGCATCAGCTGTCCCAACAGCGGTGACAGCAGGCTCAGGTTGCGCATGTCCGCTTCGACCGAATCGGCGATCGCCGGGTACTGCACCTTGACCGCCACCTCGCGCCCTTCGTGTGTCCGGCCGCGATACACCTGCCCGATGCTGGCGGCGGCCGCCGGATCGGTGTCGATCGCGGCGAGCACGCGCTCGGGCGGCTGCCCCCATTCACGGGCGAGCACGCCGCGCATCTGCTTCCAGTCGACGGCGGGAACATCGTCGCGCAACGAGCTCAGGCGCGCCTGCAGGTGTGCCGACTGGTCCGCGTCGAGGCCTGGGAACTCGACCGTCGAGAGCACCTGGCCGGCCTTCATCGCCGCTCCACGCATCACCGCGAGCTGATCGACGAGCGCATCGATGGTGGCGACGATCCGGTCCCCGCGCCGTCGTTGACGCTCGTCGTGTGTCCCGCGCGTGTCCAGCCGATCGCCCGTCCAGCGGACCGCGCCTCCGACCGCCACCCGTCCGAGCCGGGCGGTCCGGGCGGCGCGACCACGGCTCGGCGAGCGTCCCGGGCGATCGCCGTTGGCGCTCATGCGATCACCGATCGCGGCCGGCCGGCTGCGATCGAGCGGCACACGAAGATATCTGAACAGAGCGTATACAAAATTTCAACAGAGGATAGCGGTCCCCGGAACGCATGCGACCTACCCTAGGTGCATGCTCCGTGAATCACGCCTGCTCCGCGCGCGGCGGCCGCGGTGAGCACGACCGCTCCGATCACGATCGGGCTGCTTCATCCCGGTGAGATGGGGGCGGCGATCGGTGCGCAGCTGGTGCGCGCGGGTCACCGGGTTCTGTGGAGCTCTGACGGACGGAGCGCCGCGAGCGCCGAACGAGCGGCGCGCGCCCGCCTCGAGGATGCCGGCGATGCGATCACGCTTGCCGCCGCCAGCGACATGGTGCTCAGCGTGGCTCCGCCGGCGGCTGCCGCCGCGGTGGCCGAATCGATCGGGGAGTTCGGCGGGCGGTTCGTCGACGCCAACGCAATCGCGCCGGAGACGAGCCGCGCGATCGCCGAGTCGATCCACGCGCGCGGCGGCCGCTATGTGGACGGTGGCATCATCGGCTTGCCGCCTGACAGCGAAGGCGACACCCGGCTCTATCTGTCCGGCCCCGACGCCGCCGAGATCGCCGCCCTGTTCGCGCCGACGGTGGTCGACGCGCGCGCGGTCGGGGGACGGATCGGCGACGCCTCGGCGGTCAAGCTCGCGTACGCCGGGTGGACGAAAGGCTCGGCGGCGCTGCTGCTCGCCGTGCGCGAGTACGCCGCGCGCGCTGGCGTGGAGGACGTTGTGCTCGCGGAGTGGGCGCAGTCCCGGCCCGAGCTCGGCGGGCAATGGCAGCGGGCCGAGCGCTCGCGTGAGCGCAAGGGCTGGCGGTGGGTCGGCGAGATGGAGGAGATCGCACGCGCGATGGTCGCCGTCGATCTGCCGGACGGCTTTCACCGAGCCGCGGCCGAGATCTATCGCGGTCGCTGATCAGCGGGTGTCACCGCCCAGCTGCGGTTCCGGGTCAGGTTGGTGGGTCGATGCCCAGCTCGGCGATCAGCATCGTCGCGCGTGGGCCGTCGTCGCCGATCCGATCGGGAACGGTCGCGCCGGCGGCGAGCAGCACCCTGACGATCTCGGCGTAGGGTTGCGCGGGAATCTCATCGTTGGTGCGCATCGTCGGGCCGCCTTCGGGATCGTGGCAGTGCCGCAAGCCGGGGAGCGCGGCTCCGATCGCGCTGCCGCCGTCGCGGAAGCTCAGATCCGCGCCGCGCTGCACGAGCTCGCGGGCGATCTGCACACGGCCGCGCCAACACGCATTGCCGAGCGGGATCTCGTCGCGGTCAGGATCGCCGTCGATCCGCGCGCCGGCGTCCAGCAGCCGCTGCATCGCCTCGAGCTGGCCGCCTTGGATCGACATCATCGTCATCTCGTCAAGCAGCGAGAGCGAGATGCCGCTCGGCAGCGCGGGTCCGCGGCCGGATAGGTACGCACCGATTCCGCGGTCCTCGTCGGTGACCGGTGTCTGGTCGGCGCCGCGCCGGCGTAGGAGCGCGGCGACCGCTTCCTCGCCCCAGCGGACGGCGATCTGCAGCGGGCTCAGACCGTGCTCGTCGAGCGCGTCGATCGGGGCGCCGGCGTCGAGTAGCGCGGCGACCGTGCGGGGCGGTCGCCGGCGCCAGACCGCCTGGTGCAGGTGGCCCGCCGACGCCCGCGCCCCGTGCGTGCAGAACATCTCGATCATCGCCGGGTTGGGGAAGTTCAAGGCTCGTCCCAGGGCATGGTCGACCAGGCCCTGGCGGGCGCCGGCGTCGATCACCAGCATCGCGCATGTCGGATCGGGGAACTCGCACGCGTGGTAGAGAACCTCGTTGCCCAGGTAGCCCTCGCGCTCGTCGGTCGGATCTGCCCCCGCGTTCAGCAGCATCCTCGTCAGCTCGGGGTCGCCGGCGATTCCGGCCGCGCCGTACAGGGCGACCTGCAGCCACTCGCCGTCATGAATGAACGAGGCGTTCGGGTCGGCGCCCGCCGCGAGCAGGCGAGCCACGGCCTCGCGGATCCCCGGCGCCCGCTCCGGGTCGCCACGGAGCAGCCGCGAGAAGCAGGCGTAGAGGATCGGCTGCCATCCGTTGGGACCGGTCGGCTCGCGCACGGCGGCGGGCCGTGCCGCCAGCCGTCGTGAGACCTCGCCGGCTTCGCCGGTCACGCACGCGCACCAGAGGTCGTGACGGCCCAGCGCCGGATCGGTTCGGAGCAACGCCCGCGCACGCCGCAGATTCGCCGACGTGGCCGACGCGACCAGCGCCGCGGCGCGCTCGGAGGCGTCAAGCGTCAGAGGCCGTGCCCTGGGTGCCGTGGCTGAGCACGATCGTTTCGATTCGGTTGCGGCCATTTCGCTTGGCGAGGTAGAGCATCTCGTCGGCGTGAGCGAGCACGTTCGTCGCCTCGTGTCCGCCGCCGACGGTGATCACCAGGCCGCTGCTGATCGTCGGTCGCACCCGAGCGGGGACGCGCGTCCAGTGGTGCGTCGCCAGGCGGTGTTGCAGATGCTGCATGGATGCGACCGCAGTGGCCTCAGCGATTGCCGGCGCCACGAGCAGAAACTCCTCGCCGCCGAGGCGGGCGCAGAATCCCGCGGGCGCGATCGACACCGCATGCTCGTGGAGCAGGGCCCCGAGCTGAGTGAGAACCTCGTCCCCGACCTCGTGGGAGTGGTTGTCGTTGATCTGCTTGAAGTGATCGACGTCGATCATCACGACCGCGACGCCGTGGTCGCGCAGCAGCAGCGGGAGTTCGCGGTCGACGTGGCGGCGGTTGTAGAGCCGCGTCAGCGGATCGCGCATCGCCAGTTCCTGGTAGTAGAGCCGCTGGTCGCGCTCGACCTGAGTGCCGTACACGCTCTGCAGGATCGTCGCCTGACGCTCGGCTTCGGCGCGCTCGGTCGCCGATTGCTCTGCGACGAACCGCGACAGGCGCCGGTAGGCGCGGCGGAAGTCACCGCGGTCGGCGTCGACGGCGGCGAGATGACGCAGCGCGTCGACCGCCAGCGCAGGGGTGCGGGCGCGCAGCGCGACGGTGCGCGCGGTCTCCAGCAACCGCGTCGCCTCGTCCAGTCGTCCCTGGCGGTGGCGGACCGTCGCCAGATGGGCGAGGAGCGCGGCGTCGTCGTTGGGTTCGGTCTGTTGGGCGGTGAGCGCACGGCCGAGCAGCCGGTCGGCGTCCTCGACGCGACCCTGAGCAAGACGGATCCAAGCGATCGTGTCGAGCATCGCCGCGGGGGGGAGGATCCGACCATCCGCCAGCAGCGTTTCCATCTCGTCGATCAGCTCGCCGGCCCGGTCACGCATCGCCGGATCGTGCTGGCCCGCCCACGCGTACTTGTTGAGCACTGCGAGGAGGAGGATCGGCTGCTTGACGAACCGCGCGCGCCGCAGAGCCTCCTCGAACAACTCCCAGTCCGCCGGGCCCGCGCGACCGAAGCTCGTGTACAAGGCGAGCGCCATATGGTGCTCGGCCCCCCAGTGAAGCGGACAGCTCCGGTCGAGCAGCCGGACACCATCATGGACCGCATCCTGGGCTTCAGACGACATGCCGAGCCGAAAGAAGGTGGATGCGAGCACGAAACCGGCCCGAGCGCGTACCGCGTGATCGCGGCGCACCGCGACAGCGATCGCCTGCTGCAGCGCGAGCGCGTCCTCCAGCGCGCCGCCGCGGCCGATCGCATCGGAGCGCACCAGGTTCGCCCGCGCAGCGCCGAACGGGTCATCGGTGGCGCGCGCCTCCTCGCCGATCTCCCACGCGCGCTCTGCGACCCCATCAAGGGTCAGATAGATCCCGACCTCAAGCGAAGTGAGCTCGGCCGCCCGGCGTTTCCGCGCCGCCGGCGAGCGGGGGTCGGAGTCGGCTGCGGAGTGATCAACCGCGATCAATGGCGTGCGTCCTCAGATAGCACAATCGGCCGGCGGACCGCACGCACCAGCCAGCCGACGCGACACAGCCGCCAATCACCCGGCAGGGGCGTCTGGCCAGGAGCCCCGCTCGGGTCGGTCAGCCTGATCAGCGGCGCGCGAGCCGTCGTCCGCTCGGGATGTCGGGCGGCGTGTAGTTGAGCTCGTAGTGGTGATATAGCGCCGACTCGTCCTCCTGGGAGAGCTCTTCGCCGCGCAGTTCGATGTTGGGCGCGTCTTTGACCTGGTCTTTCGACACCGTGACCTGCAGCGCATCGGGGCCGACTTTGATCCCACCGAGCGGCACGAACGTCAGATGACGCCCGATCAAACCCTCCTTCACGGTCCCGAATTGCGGCTCGTCGGTCTCGACGTCGACGTAGACGTCCTCGAGCTTGCCGATCTTCTCGCCGTCGCGGTCGACCAGCGTCTTGCCGTGCCAGTCGGCCACGTTGAGCTCGACCTCCGGCGGGGATTCGTCAGTCAACGTGTTGCTCGCTCCCTCAGATCGACCTTCGAAACCAGATTGGCCGAGTCTACCTGTCCGCCCGTCCGCCACGGCGACGATGCGGTTTGAGGAGCGTTCAGGATTTTGACGGAGGGTTTGGTTGTTTGGGGAGGAGGCGGTGGCCGTCGACGACGGCGGCGGCGAGGTCGATCAGTTTGCGGTTATCGATTCGTGATCGTTCGCGCAGCATCTCGAAGGCGCCGTTTTCATCGATCGAGTGGCGCTCCATGAGGATGCCCTTGGCGCGTTCCGTGAGCGCGCGGCGTCCGAATGCGCCTTCAAGGTCGTGGTATTCACCGAAGCGTCGCAGGACGATGTCGATTGAGCTCTGCCAGTCGTCGACGTCGGTGTCAGATATGTGGGCAAAGACGCCGCGTTTAGATGCTTCTCTGACAAAGGCGGGGTCGGGCGCATGCAGGAGGACGATGACCGGGCAGGCGGCTTCGTGGACGATCTTGTCGATCAGCCCGAGGGCGTGTTCAGAGCTGGTGCCGAGTCCGACGAGCGCGACGTCGGGTCGTTCCCGGGCGGTGACGGCGCCGACGTCTTCGATCTCGATTTCTCGCGCGATCACCTCGTGGCCGAGGGCTGCCACGATCGGGACCACGAGCTCAAGGCGGTCTTTACGCTCGTTGGCGATCAGGATGCGGAGAGCGGCTGTTGGTTCGGTTGCCTGCGCCACGGTGTGAATTGTAAATTCTCGACGCCACGGCGGGGAGATCCGGCAGTGAAGGCTTTTGCCCAAACACCGGTCGCGAGCGCAAATCACAGCGGCGTCGCTCGCCGATAGTGACAATGCGGTTCTCGGGAGGCTTGCCGTACTGCAGAGGGTCTGACGCGTTATGCGCGAGCGCGAGGAACAACGGCGTGCGCTCCGGATGTCATGGTGCTGCGCGGGGCGCTCCTTCGCCGGCGCCGGTGGCGGGGCGTCGGTGCACGGTGATGCCCGCGATCACGGCGGCAATGGCCACGATCGCCAACGCGATGTATGGGAACTCGCCGTAGGGGGCCGGCTGTCCGGGCTTGCACAGCTCGATGAACGGGACGACGAGGGTCAGGGCGCCGAGCAGCGGGATCACGATGTGGCGGATCGCTGAGAACGCATTCCGGTGGCGGCGCCACATGAACACGGGGAGGGCGAAGGTGGTCAGGAGATAGACGAACAGGATCACGATCGTGCCCATCGTCGAGCACTCGGCGTACAGGCCAACCGGGTTCGTCGGTCCCTGGTCGATGCCGAGCAGGTGCACCGCCCACCAGGTGGCGATGATTCCGAGCCCCACGCCCGCCATCGCCAACAGCGCGTTCCTCGGTGTGTCGCCCGGCGGCCTAATTCGGCCGAGCCAGGCTGGCAGCAGGCCGGATCGCCCGCCGTCGAACAGCATGCGCGCCTGCGAGTTGGCGCCGGCGATCAGGGTCGCCAGCACGGAGATGATCCCGGCGAGCCAGGCGACGATCGCCGGGCCGCCGAGATACCGGTCGGCCACCGTCAGAAACGGAACCGACGAGCGACCGATCGAGGAGACGTTGTCGTGGAAGCCGCTGATCGTCGCGTACGCGAAGAACACGAACAGGGCGGCGCCGATCGCGATCGACAGGTACAGCGCCCGGGGCACGGTCCGTTCAGGGTCTCGGCACTCCTCGGCGAGCGCCGGGCCGTTCTCCCATCCGATGAACATGTACAGGGCAAGCGGGAAGCCGGCGGATAGTCCACCCAGACCTCCGGCGAGATGCGACCACGAGAACGGGACGCTCGACAGATCAGCGCGCCGGTCGACGAGGACGATCACGCAGACGACGAGCATCACTCCGACCTGCGCCAGCACCGCCAGGCCCACGGCGGTCGTCGACAGCCTGACCCCCGCGCAGCGTCAGCCAGATCGCGCCGATCGTCAGCGCCAGAGTGAACGGCTCCCACGGCAGATGCCACGACGTGTAGTGCGCCAGGGTCATCGTCACCATCCCGCCCGACATCGTGAACACGCCGGCGATCGCGACGGTGTACCCGACGGCCACCAGCAGCGAGACGATCACGCCGGCGCGCGGTCCCAGCCCGGTCTCCACATAGGTGATGAAGCTGCCCGCCGACGGCTCGGACCTGGTGAACTCGGCCACCGTGAACGCCAGCAGGACGACGGCCACCCCCGCGGCGAGAATCGTCAGCGGGGCCGCGACCCCCGCGGTAACCGCAATCACGCCGAAGGCGAAGTAGAAGTCGATCCCGGGTCCGATGTTCGCGACCGTCGAGATCGTCAGGTCCGCGGCACCCAGTTGCGCGGATCGCTGCTGACTCGGTGCGTCGGCGGCCGGCCGGCCCGTGGCCCTCACGGGGAGCCGACTATACATGTGAGATCCCGAGTGGCGGCTGCGCGCTGGAGTAAGATTGGAGTGCTTCGCCTCAACCTTCGGCGGGCGCGTGGTACCCGGCTCCAGCGGCTGGCCGGGGTGAACATCTCGATCGAGACCTACAGCTCGCTCGCTCGGGGGTCAGATCTATGTATCGCCTCACGCCGGCCAATGGCGTGTGGCCGGAAAGGCAAGACCATGGTCGCCGTGTACGTGATCGCCGCAATCCCCGCCGTGGCGCTGATCCCCCTCGTGCCGTCGGTGCGCGTCATCACGCCCGGCGCAGCCGCAAACCGCGAGCCGGTCAGATCATGACCCGGCGTGGGCGCCACACTCCGCGTCTGTGTCGGACCTGCGACGCCCCGATGGCGGGGCAGGAGAACACCTGCTGGCGCTGCGGCGCCGTCTGGGTCGACCGCGACGGACGCGACGACGAACCCGGCGGGCTGTCCGGGCTGGCGCTGTCGGAGCTCGAGGACCGCGCGGCGCTGATCGCGGCCGAGCCGAGCGCGGACGACGACGCGCTCGTCCGCCGAGCATGAATCGTAAGCCGCTGCCGCGTGATCATCGCGGCTGGCACGTCGCGCCCGCGCCCGATGGGCGAGGCGCGCCCGATCCGCCGGTGGCCAAGCCGCCCCATCGCTCGCGCTGGTTCATCTGGTTCGTGGTCGGGCTGCTGGCGCTCAACGTGGGGTCGGTGCTCCTGTTCGCGCACCGCGGTCAGGAGCGGGTGAAGGTGCCGTTCAGTCCGTATTTCCTGCGGGAGCTGCAGTCGGGCCGGGTGGAGTCGATCGCCTCCAAAGGCGACACGATCCAGGGCACCTTCAAGTCGGCGCTGCGCTACCCGCTCAGCGACACGACCGCCAAGCCGACGACGCTGTTCGCCACGCAGGTTCCATCGTTCTGGAACAACGCGCAACTCACGGCGCTGCTGAGGTCAGAGGGCGTCTCGGTCAACGCGAAGTCAACCACCCAGACGACGTCGGTGATCGTCTCGGTGCTGCTCGGGTTCGGTCCGACGCTGCTGATCGTCGGGCTGTTCGTGCTGTTCGCGCGTCGCGCGATGAAGAGCGGGGGTGGAATGGGCGCGCTCGGCAACTTCGGTCGCTCGAAGGCGCGACGGATCGATCCGTCGACGATCCGGGTCACGTTCGCCGATGTCGCCGGGATCGACGAGGCGAAGTCGGAGCTGACCGAGATCGTCGACTTCCTACGTGATCCCGAGCGCTACGGACGCCTGGGCGGCCGGATGCCGCATGGCGTGCTGCTGTCCGGCGCGCCCGGGACCGGCAAGACGCTGCTCGCCCGTGCGGTCGCCGGCGAGGCGCACGCGGCGTTCTTCTCGATCTCGGCCTCCGAGTTCATCGAGGCGATCGTCGGCGTCGGGGCGTCGCGTGTGCGGGACCTGTTCACCAAGGCGAAGGAGGCGGCGCCGTCGATCATCTTCATCGACGAGCTCGATGCGATCGGGCGCTCCCGCCAGGGCTCGATGTCGTTCGGCGGTTCCAACGACGAACGCGAGCAGACGCTCAATCAGATCCTCACCGAGATGGACGGCTTCGAATCCGTCGAGGCGGTCGCGGTGCTGGCCGCGACCAACCGTGCGGAGGTCCTCGATCCGGCGCTGCTGCGCCCGGGCCGGTTCGACCGCCGGGTCGCCGTGCAGCCGCCCGACCGGGCGGGAAGGCGACAGATCCTCGAGGTCCACACACGCACGATCCCGCTGGCTAAGGATGTCGATCTGGAGGCGCTGGCTGCGACCACCCCCGGGATGGTCGGTGCCGATCTGGCCAACCTCGCCAACGAGGCGGCGCTGCTGGCGGCTCGGCGCAACCACGAGAGCGTCCAGACCGCCGACCTCAGCGACTCGCTGGAGAAGATCCTGCTCGGAGCGCCGCGAGGGATTCTGCTGTCGCCCGCCGACCGCGAGCGGACCGCCTACCACGAGGCGGGGCACGCGCTGATCGGGATGCTCACGCCCGGCGCCGATCCGGTGCGCAAGGTCTCGATCATTCCGCGCGGCGCGGCGCTCGGGGTGACCCTTTCCGCGCCGGACGACGATCAGGTGTCCTACACGCGTGAGGCGCTCAACGGAAAGATCAAGGTGGCGCTGGGAGGACGTGTGGCCGAGGAGACGGTGTTCGGCACGATCACGACCGGCGCCGAGTCCGATATCGAGCAGGTGACCGCGATCGCCCGCCAGATGGTCGGACGTTGGGGAATGAGCGAGGCGATCGGGTTCGTCAACGTGCTGCCGGAGGGTGGACGCGCGGGCAACTTCTCCGCCTCAGGTGAGACGTCCGAGGAGACCCAGCGCGTCGTCGACGCGGAGGTGCGCCAGCTGATCGAGACTGCGCACCGGGACGTGACAGCCGTTCTGACCGAGCACCGGTCGAGGCTCGAGACGCTGGCCCAGACACTGCTGAAGGACGAGACGCTCGACGAGGTCGACGCGTATGCGGCGGCGCAGATGCCACCTCGGGTTACGGGTCCCGGCACGTCCTTCGTTCGGATCAAGGCCGGGAACGGAGGTCCCCCGCGGCCGGACGCCAAGGCCGAGATCGACCCCGCGCCACCGAGATAACCGCCGGGTCGTCAGGACAACGAGCCGGCCGGCAGCACGAAGCGCAGCGGTTTCCGGGATTCGGAGGGATCACCCTCGTTCATCCGCGAGCCGTGCAGTCCGCGGCTGCGGCTCACCCGCACGGTCGCATCGGGCTCGCCGGAGTGGGCCATGATCCAATCGATCACCGCGGGGGAGTCGGCGCCCGCCGCGAGGATCGCCGCGCGCTCGATCACGACTCCACCCGAGGGGTGCGGCCGCGACAATCTCGTCACCAGCGCGTTGATCTGAACATCATCCATGGGTCACCATCGTTCGTGTCGGCACTGCGGGCAGGGGGGTGGGCTCCCGGCGGATCGTGACGTGTCCGATCGGATCTGGAAGCTTGGCTTCGAAAGCGGTTTTCCCGGGGCGGAGATCGAGCATCGTCGTCAGCAGCAGCAGCGGAGCTCGCGCGGCCCATGCCTGGGGTCGCGATGCTGTGGGGAATGCGACCGGGACCGATGTCAGGGCGGCCGGGAAGCCGGCAAAGACCTCGGGTAGGCGATGCTCGAAGTATGGTGCTGCGGCGAGCGTCGCCGAGGCGATCGCGCCGGCTGCGTCGTAGTGTCCGTAGCGCGCCAGTCCGGCGACGATCAGCGGATTCTCGTGGGGCCAGACCGTGCCGGTGTGGTAGCCGAGTGGGTTGTACCCCGCCTCGCGCGTGCCGAGCGTGCGGACGCCCCAGCCGGAGCACAACTGCTCGTCCAGCAGTAGCTCGGCGGTGGCGGCCGCCTCGCTGTCGTCGAGGATTCCCGACCACAGCAGGTGTCCGATGTTCGAAGTCAGGCTGTCGACCTGCCGTTTGTCGCCGTCGAGGGCGAGTGCGTGGCAACCGCGCTCGGGCATCCAGAAGTCGCGCCGAAACCGCGTCCGAAGGTCACCGGCACGCTGCTCGAGTCGCGCGCTGAGTGCCTGGTCGTCCCAGACCTCGCGGGCGAGGCGCGCGCCGCGTCGCGTCGCGTCATAGACGTAGCCCTGGATCTCGCAGGTTGCGATCGGCCCCTGAGCCAGCGTGCCGTCGGCGAACTGGATCGAGTCCCAGCTGTCCTTCCAGCATTGGTTGACCAGGCCGGTGGTCGGGTTGCGGCATTGGTATTCGACGTAGCCGTCGCCGTCGAGGTCGCCGCTGTCCTCGATCCACGCCAACGCTGCGCGGGCGTTGGGCTCCAACGTACGGACCAGCTGGTCGTCGCCCGACCAACGGTGGTATTCGTCCAACAGCACGAGGAACAGCGGCGTCGCATCGGCCGTTCCGAAGTACGGCGAATGAGGTCGTTCGCCGCGTGAGGTCAGCTCACCGAGGCGCAGCTCGTGCAGGATCTTTCCGGGCTCCTGCTCGTGGAAGTCATCGCGCACGTGCGCCTGGCGCGCGGCCAGCACATGCAGGGTGGTGGCTGCCAGTTCAGGTATGGGGGCTGCCCCGTCGGAACAGCTGGCGGTGGGAGCGCTGTGCGGGCGCTGCGCTCACAGCATCCATCGATGCTCCTCGCATGCCTCTCAGGCGGGGCGCTCCCAGGGCAGAGAGGTCAAGAAGGACCGGGAGAGCGCACGATCGTCGAACCCTAGGGGAGCCGCGATGGACGACCTCACCGTACCACGCAGCCGACCAATCCCGAGTTTGCCGGTCGGAATCTGGTAGCGTCGGTTGAGCGCTCAGAAGCCGAGCCGGTCTCGCGCCAGAGCGCCTCTGTAGCCAGAAGGGCCAGAAAGGCGGTCGGCCATGGCCACCGCAACACAGAAGGTGCGCATCGCCCGACACGCCACTCGTCTCGCGAACGCCGTGCCGCAACTGTTTCCGGGCGCGGCAGCCGACGATGGACGTGGGGAGTACCGCTGTACCTGCGGGTACCGTCTGCGCGTCTTCGGCCTCGGTCGTCACCACGTGTACTTCGAGCCCGGCAGCTCGCGGTTGGCGGATCCGCTGATCGCTCACACGTGTCCGCAATGCGGTCGCGGGCTGCCCGGAAGCAACCGCTCATGACCCGCGGGTCCTGTCCTGACTGCCGTCTGCGCTTCACCCCCGCCGCGACCGCCTACCTGCCGGCCTGCCCGGTGTGTGGAGGACCGCTGCGCGTTCTCGATCGACCGGACGCGGCTGTCGGTCTGCGGCTGTTCATACCCGAGCATGCCCCGGCGTCCTCACCTGAGGCGATCGCGGTCCGGATGCCGATCCCCGACCCGTCAACGGTGCGACCCTGACGGTCGCGCCGATCCCGGAGCCGTCTCAGACGTTACGGGGGGCCGCGAACGAGCTCCCGCCGTCCGCCGCTACGCGGTCGATGCCCGGTGACCGGCGGCGCTGACCGCTGACCGCAGTTATCCTGCAGTGGCTTTGTCGCGTCAGCACTGCTCTGAACCCGAGCGTGACAGCGCTCCGGTCGTCCGCTGCGCGCGGGTGGCCGCAGCGCTGGTCGCGGTGCTGGCGCTGCGCACGTTGCTGTCGGACTCGTTGCCCGCGATGCGGTTGGACACCGCCGCCCCGTGGATCGTCATCGGGGTGGCGTTCGGCACCGGCCTGATGCTGCGCGAGGTCGGTCGCGGGCTCGCCCCGCAGGTGCCGCGGCCGCGCTGGTCGGCGAGCTTCCTCGGCACCTGGGCGGGAGGCTCGGGACTGTTGCTGACGGTGCTGCTGGCGTCCGGTGGCTCGCTCGGCTCCGGAGCGTGGACGTCGGTCGCGCTTGCGGTCTGTCTCGGAGTGGTGCTGGCCGCGTCGCTGCACGGAGCACGCCGGCTCCTGCGTGCGCTCACGCGGCTGGGTGCGCGAGCGCCCCGCCGCCGAACAACCGCGGTGTCGATCCCGTCTGCGAGCACGCTGCCGGCGCTGGCCCCGGCGCCGTTGCTGGCCGGTTGGTCGGATCGCGGCCCGCCTTCGTCGCTCAGCTGACGGCCGCGCGATGCGGCCGTCCCTCGCCTCCTGCCGGCCCGCGGGCCGGCTCGTTCCAAGCTGAGCAAAGGAGATTCGATGAGCGTGAGCAGCGCCGGCATCACGACCGGCACCCACGCAGGGGATCGGTCCGCGCTGGACCGCTTCCGAGCATATTTCTGGTGTGACAACGTCCGTCGCACACAGACGGCGCTGGGGCTGATATGGCTGCTGGACGGCGGCCTGCAGTTTCAGGGGTTCATGTACTCCCATGGCTTTCCGCAGCTGATCGCCGGCATGGCGGCGGGGCAGCCGGGCTGGCTGCACGCCAGCCTGATCTGGGGCGCGGAGTTCGCCAACGGCGACCTCGCGGTCTGGAACACGCTGTTCGCGCTGACGCAGGTGGCGCTTGGCTTCGGGTTGCTGTATCGCCCGTTGGTCAAGCCCGCGCTGCTCGCCTCGTTCGGCTGGGTGCTGGTCGTGTGGTGGTTCGGCGAGGCGTTCGGGATGTTGTTCATGGACATGGCGCAGCCGCTGACGGGCGCGCCGGGCGCGGTGCTGTTGTATGCGTTGATCGGTTTGGTCGCGTGGCCCAACGGGCGTCGGGGTGGCTTGCTTGGGATCCGGGGAGCCAAGACGATGTGGGCCGCGCTGTGGCTGGTGATGGCGTGGTTGTGGCTGCTGGCGCCCAGCAGCTCGGCCAACGCGACCCGCGACGCGCTGACCGCGACCGACCCCGGGATCGGTTGGCTGAGCAGCGTGCAGAGCCATCTCGCCAGCGCCGCCGCGGGCAACGGGCTGGTGATCGCGCTGGTGCTGGCGGCGGCGTCGGCGGCGATCGGGATCGCCGTGGCGGCCGACTGGCGCCCACGCGTGTTCCTGGCGCTGGCGATCGCGCTCAACGTCGTGTACTGGGTCTTGGCGCAGGCGTTCGGTGGGATCTTTGCCGGTGGTGCGACCGACCCGAATGCTGGACTGCTGTTCATACTGCTGGCCTACGCGATGTATCCGATCGTGTCCGACCGGCGGACTCCGTCGGCCGCCGCTAGCGCCGCCGCCGAGGTGAGCTGACGATGCGTCCGATCACGTCCTGGCGAAGGCGGCTGGTGGGCCTGGTGCTCGCCGGCATCTCGGGCGCGGCGCTGGCCGCCTGCGGCAGCTCGGCTGGGCTGTCGTCGACGGGCTCGAGCGGCGGAGCGCGGACGGTGACCAACCCGGCCGCGACCTCGATGGCAGGAATGCAGATGGGAACCGGCGCCGCCAAGAGCATGTCAGCGGGTCAGATCAGGGCGATCCCCACGCAGATCCTCGGAACCGCCTTTTGGCAGCACATGAGGATCCAAGCCCGGGCGATGACCGCGGTTCCGTTCGTGATCTACGACGGCACCGACGAACGGATGGTCAAGCCGCCCAAGCACGCGAGCTTTCACCTGATGGTCGACCTCAACGACGCCCGCACCGGGGTCGCGATCCCGTACGCGAGCGTGTGGGCGACAATTACGCGGCAGGGACGCATCGTCTACGACGAACGCCAGTGGCCGATGATCTCCGAGTACATGGGTCCCCACTACGGAAACAACGTCGCGCTGCCCGGCCCGGGCACCTACCGACTGTCGCTGCTGGTCAGCCCGCCGGTCTCCGCGCGCCACATCGAGTACCGCAACATCTGGCTCAAGCCCCACCGGGTGACGATGAGCTTTCGGTGGAAGCCGTCGTGAACTCGTACGCGGCGATCACGATGGGCATGGGCGGCGTCGGGCAGACGATGCCCGCGCTCGTGCCCGAGTGGCTCGGGATCGCCGGCGCGGCGATCTTCGTCGTGATCGCCGCATCGCATCTGCGGCACCTGGCGGCGTCCGTCGGCCAGCGCCGCCCATGGCACGCCTGTCACGTGCTGATCGCCGTCGGGATGGCGTTCATGTACGCGCCGGCGGCGATCGACCCGCTCGGTGTCCCCGCCGGCTTCTGGCGGATCGTGTTCGCGCTGGCGTGCGTGATGGCCGCGCTGCGGTCGATGGGCGGCGCGCAGCGGGCGCCGACCGTGATGTGGCTGCTGACTGCCGTCGACCTCGGCGCGATGGTCTGCATGTGGATGACGAACGTGTCGGCGTCGCTGTGCTGGGCGCTGGTCGTCTACCTCGGCATTCAAGCGTTGCTGTGGGCGCTGAACGCCTACCGGCGCATCGACGGCGCGTCGCCGGTGATCAACGTCTCGGTGCTGTCAGCCGCCCCTGCGGGCGTGTCCCTCCCGCTCGCCGCCGCCCGCGCGGAGCCGCTGCTCGGCGACCTTGACATCAGCGTGTCGATGGTCCTGATGTCGATCGGGATGGCATGGATGTTCGCCGCCATGCAGCTCGTCGCCTGAGGCACCGAACCGGGCACGGTAGGCTGCCGCCATGACGACGGTCCGTGAGCTGCGCCACGACGACCGTGGTGCCTGGAGCGGACTCTGGGCGGGCTATCTGCGGTTCTATCGCGCCGAGCTCACCCCGGAGGTCACCGACCAGACCTTCGCCCGCATGACCGAGCGCCGTGACGGCTGCTTCGGACTGGCCGCGGAGGCCGAGGACGGGACCGTCGCCGGGTTCGCCCACTGCGTGCTGCATCCCACGACCTGGTCGCGCGGGGGCACCTGCTACCTGGAGGATCTCTACGTCGATCCCGGCCACCGAGGCACGGCCGCCGCGCGGGCGCTGATCGAGGCCGCGGGCGAGCAGGGCCGTGCCGCGGGTGCCGAAACCCTCTACTGGCACACGCAGGCGTTCAACGGCCGGGCGCGCTCGCTCTATGACACCGTCGCCCAGCTGACGTCGTTTGTGCACTATGAGCGTCAGCTCGGGTGAGCCGGATTGGCCCAACCGAATCCGGCCGGTGGGTGGGAGTGGCGCGCGGTACCTTCGGTCCATGACCCAAGGTCACATCGCTCCAATCCAGGCGGCGCCGAACCCGATCGATCCGGGCGTGCGCATCGGCCACGTGCACCTGCGGACCGCCGACATCGACCGCGTGCGCGCCTTCTACGTCGACGTGCTCGGCTTCGACGTCGTCGCCGAGGCGCGAAACGTACCGGGATGGGGCACGACGGGAGACATTCTGTTCGTGTCCGCGGGCGGCTACCACCACCACCTCGGCTTCAACACCTGGAAGTCGGCCGGCGGCGGCCCCCAGCCCGACGGCGTCGCCGGACTGCACCACGTTGCGCTCAACTACCCCACTCGGGCGGGCCTGGCTGACGCGGTTCGGCGGCTGCAGCGAGCCCGGGTGCCGCTTCGGCAGCTTTCGGACCATGGCACGCACGAAGCCGTCTACCTGTCTGATCCCGACGGCAACGATCTCGAGCTGGCGTGGGACAGGCCGATGGATCAGTGGCCACAGGCGGAGGGTGGCGGTCTCGTCCCGGTCTTTGCTGACCTCGACCTCGACGATCTCCTGTCAGAGCCTGAGCGCAACGCCCACGAGTAGATCTCGTCGCAGATGGGATCGGGCGCCGACCGACAGACCAACGAGCAACCGGGCACGTACCCGTTCGACCTGGGGAGCTACCGTCGCCCGGTCTCGACAGCCTCCGCGCAGGCCCGGCGCTGGTTCGATCGCGGGCTGATCTGGAGCTACGCCTTCAACCACGAGGAGGCGATCGCGTGCTTCGAGCGGGCGATCGCGGCCGATCCAGAGTTCGCGATGGCCTACTGGGGTCTCGCCTACGCCGCCGGCCCGAACTACAACAAGCAGTGGGACGCCTTCGACGACGCCGACCTGCGGGCGTCTCTGCGCCGGTCGCGGGCGGCCACGGTGCGTGCGGCCGGGCTGACGGCGACGGGAACGCGGGTCGAGCGCGACCTGATCGGTGCGCTGCAGGCGCGCTACCCGTCCGATCAGCCGGACGGGGATCTCGGCGAGCGTAACGTCGCCTATGCCGACGCGATGGCCGAGGTGTACCACGCGCATCGCGACGATCTCGACATCGCGGCCCTGTACGCCGATGCACTGCTGAACATCACCGCCTGGTCGCTCTGGGACCTCGAGTCAGGACGGCCGGCCGACGGAGCGCGGACGATCGAGGCCCAGGACGTGCTGGAGGTGGCGATGCGGGCACCGGGCGGCATGACGCATCCTGGGGTCCTGCATTTCTACATCCACCTGATGGAGATGTCGCCCCAGCCCGAAGCCGCGCGTGCCGCCGCCGACGCGCTGCGGCCGCTCGTGCCGGATGCCGGGCACCTGATCCACATGCCGACCCACATCGACGTCCTCGTCGGCGACTACGAGCGCGTCATCACCGACAACGGGCGGGCGGTCGCCGCCGACGACCGGTTCGTGGCGGCCGTCGGGCCGCTGAACTTCTACACGCTCTACCGCGCCCACGACCATCACTTCCGGATCTATGGGGCGATGTTCGCCGGGCGCCGCGAGGTCGCGCTGCTGGCCGCCGCCGCGCTCGAGGCGGCGCTGCCGCCGGAGCTGCTGCGCGTCGAGGTGCCGCCGATGGCCGACTGGCTCGAGAGCTTCGTGCCGATGCGCCTGCACGTGCTCGTCCGTTTCGGGATCTGGGACGAGCTGATCGCGGCGCCGCTGCCCGACGATCCCCAGCTCTACAGCGTCACGACCGCGCTCACGCATTACGCCAAGGGCGTGGCGCTGGCGGCCACCGGACAGCTCGCCGCAGCCGAGCGGCGTCAGGAGCAACTCGCCGCCGCCCTCGCCCGCGTCCCGGCGTCACGCTACCTGTTCAACAACCGCGCGCTCGACATCCTGGCGATCGCCGTCGCGATGCTCGACGGCGAGGTCGCCTACCGGCGGGGAGAGCACGAGCGGGCGTGGGCGAGCCTGCGCCGCGCGATCGAGCTTGACGACACGCTGCCGTATGACGAGCCGTGGGGATGGATGCAGCCGACCCGGCATGCGTACGGCGCGCTCCTGCTCGAACAGGGAGAGGTCGAGGCGGCGGCCGAGGTCTATGCCGCTGATCTCGGTCTTGACGCGACCTTGCCCCGCGCATGCCGCCATCCTCACAACGTGTGGAGCCTGCACGGCTACCACGAGTGCCTGATGCGACTTGGTCGCGCCGGCGAGGCGCAGGCGCTCCGGGCGCAACTGGACCGGGCGATCGCTCAGGCGGATGTCGCGATCGAATCCTCCTGCTTCTGCCGGCTCGGCTGAGGTGCGCCGCCGGTCAGCGCGTGCTCGGCGGCCGGCCGCGGATCCGGGCTCGGCGACAGGTAGCCGTCGACGGCTTCGTAGGTCCAGCTGGGCCCGTCGCTCAGCAGTCGTTGGAGGGCTGCCAGCAACGCCGAGACGTCCTCGCCGCTGGTTCCGAGGCCGATGCTGACCCGCACCGCGCCGGTCTGCGACAGGCCGAACCGCTCCAGCAAGGGATGCGCGCAGAACTTGCCTCCGCGGACGCCGATACCGTGCTCGGCGGACAGGTAGGCGGCCACCAGGTCCGGGCGATAGCCGGGCACGTCGAAGCTCGCGACGGCGACGAGATCGTCGTGCTCGGGCCAGATCCGCAGCACCTCGATCCCGAGAGCCCGCAGCCCGGTGAGCAACTGGCGATGAAGCGCCGCCTCGTGCTCGCGGATCACGCCGAACCCAATCGCGTCGAGCGCTTCGAACGCTGCGCCGAGCGAAACTGCGCCGCCCAGATTCGGGGTGCCGCCCTCGTGTCGGGCCGGGCTGCGCTTCCACTGCACCTCGTCGGTCGTGACGCTGACGACCGCGCCGCCCCCGGGCTGATGGGGAGCTGCCGCGTCCAGCCAATCGCGGCGACCGATCAGCGCGCCGCCGCCGTACGGGGCGTAGAGCTTGTGGCCCGAGCAGGCGAGGTAGTCGACGCCGGTGGCTGCCAGGTCGATCCGGCGATGTGGGGCGAGCTGGGCGCCGTCGACCGCGAGCCGCGCTCCGCGTCGGTGGGCAAGCTCGGCCACGGCGCGGAGCGGCGGACACTCGCCCGTCACGTTCGATGCACCGGTCACGGTGACCAGCGCAGCCGGTCGGCGCATCAGCTCGCGGTCGAGCGCCTGCAGGCTCGCCTCGACTGTCGCTGCGGCGACGACCACTGACCATTCGCCGCGACGCCAGGGCAGCAGGTTGGCGTGGTGCTCGATGTCGAAGTGAACGACCCGGCCCGGCGTGGCGCTCGCCAGCAGGATCAGCGCGTCGGTCGTGTTGCGCGTGAACACGACGACATCGTCGGAGCGTGCGCCGGTCCGAACGGCGATCGTCGCGCGCGCCCGTTCGTACGCGGCCGTGCTCACCCGCGACAGATAGCTCTGGCCGCGGTGGATGCTGGCGTAGTGGGTCATCGCCGCCGTGACCGCGCGATGGACGCTGGCCAGCGGAGGTGCGCTGGCCGCGTAGTCGAAGTTCACGAACCGGGTCGTGGTCCCGTTGACCAACGGCACGTGGGTCACCGCGTCGGCGAGCTCGGCCAGCGGCGCGATGGCGTCGGCGGTATCAGCTGACGAGCCGGGGTGAGCGGTCGGGTCCCGGGTGCTGCGTGCGGTCATCGGCTGATTGTCCTTCAGACAGCGACGTCGCCACGCGGAGTGCAGGAGAGGCGGTAGAGCGCGCGCGCATTCTCACGCAGGATCAGCTCGGCGCCCCGCTCGGCGCCACGCTGCGACAGCAACCCGCCGAGCACCTCGGCCAGCGCGGCTCGCCACCACCGCGCCGCGAGCAGATACAGCTCCGGGGTGCGCACCGCATCTGAGCCGTACAGCAGCTTTGAGAGCGGGGCCAGCTCGACCGCCTCCGCGACGACCGCGGCCGGCCGCGAGACGTGCGGGATCGTCAGCGACAGATCGAGGAAGACGTTGGCGTAGACCGACGCGAGCCACCCCGCCTCACGCACGAACGGGTAGCAGTGCAGCAGCACGAAGTCCGTTTCGGCGAAGCGCTCGAACAGCGGCTTGAGGTGGCTCGGATCCGCACGCACCAGCCGCAGATCGGGATCGCCGAAGCCGGTGTGGATCTGGACCGGCAGCGGGTCGCGGTCGGCGCGGTTGACCTCAAGCGCGGCCAGCAGACGGTCTCTCGTCGCGGCCTCGAGCGCCTCGAGGTCGAGCCCTCCGCGGTACGCGACGACCGTCTTCAGCGCCACGTAGCCGGCGCCGCGGGCGGCGGCGACGCGTGTCAACGAGTGCCCCGGCAGGACGCCGCGCTCGTCGATCTCGAGCGTCTCCAACCGGAGCACCGGGTACGCCGGGCAGCTCGCCAACTCGCCCATCTCGGCCGTGCTCAGCGCCTCCGTCGGAGGCGGGTATCCCTCGTCGAGCAGCAGTACCTCGGCTCCCGCTGCGGTGAGCAGCTGCGACGCGTACTGCATCGGGTCGCTTCCCCGGCGGCGTTCCAGGATCGCCTCCTCCCGGGACTCGCAGCCCAGTTCGAGTGCGAGCAGCTCCACCGCACGCTGGTAGGTGATCGTCGTGGCGACATGCGGCCACTGCCGCGGATCCGCGCTCTCGGAGAACAGCCCCCGGAACGCGTCGAGATCACGGGGCCCCGCTCGCAGGATGCTGTGCGCGTGATGGTCCACATGACGGACCCCCGCGAGCGTTCGCTGCAGCCTCAATAGCGCCACAGGTGGGCCGCGACGACCTCGTCCGGCGAGCGGTCCTGAGCCCACGCCGCGTCGGCGCGCCGGACCGCGAGGAATGCTCCCAGCAGCGCGTCGCCGAGCGTCTCGCGGACACGCGGGCTACCGGCGAGCGCCTGCTGCTGCTGGGCCGGCGTCTCCGGCAGCCGGAGCACGCCGGCGCGCTCGCGCTCGGCCGCTGACCATCGGCCGGGATCCGTGGCCGACGGCTCGGGCAGCGTCAGCTGCTCGTCGATCCCAGCAAGACCCGCGGAGATCAGCATCGCGAGCGCCAGATACGGATTCCCGAGGCATCGGATGGCTTGAGCTCGACGTTGGCGCTCCCGGCGCCCAGCAGGCTCGAGGACGGCACGTAGCGCAGTGCCGCCTCCCGGTTCTGAACGCCCCAGAACGCATAGGCGCTCGCGAAGTATCCGGGCCGAAGGCGGGTCAGGGATGGCACGCTCGGGGCGGTCAGCCCGACGATCGCCGGCAGATCGCGCAGCAGCCCGGCGACGTAGCTCGCCCCGGACCCATCCTGGGGTCCGGCTTGCCCGCCGTCGAGGAGGTTCTGCTCGCCACGCCAGACCGACGAGTGGATATGGCAGCCGTTGCCCGCGCCCTCGATGGTGATCAGCGGCGCGAAGCTGACGCGGAGGCCGTGTCGACGGGCGGCGGCGCGAATCGTCTGGCGGGCCAGCACGTGGCCGTCGGCGGCGCTGAGCGGATCGCTGGCGGCGAGGCTGACCTCCACCTGCGCGAGGCCGTACTCGGCGTGGAGCTGTCCGACCTGCAGACCGTTGTCCGCAAGGTCGCCCAGCAGCGCCGCGGCGAATTCGTCGCACTCCAGCAGCGCCTGCGCGCTATAGGCGGGTCCGTGATGGGCGGGCTCGATCGCGTCCGTGTCTCGGCCGACGAAGAACTCGAGCTCGTATCCGAAGCGAAAGCCGAGGCCGACGGCGGCGGCCCGCTGCACCTGAGCCTCCAGCACCGCTCGCTGGTCATATGGCCACGTGTCGCCATCGCCGGTGCGTTGGCGACCCGGAGCCCAGGCGAACGACGGCTGGCCCGCCAGCCGGGTGATGCGCTCCAGCACCGGCAGCAGGCGCACGTCACCGGAGGCGGTGGAGAGCCCCTCGTGCTCGAACGTGATCGCATCGTGCGAGTCGAACACCGCGAACAGGGTCGTGATCCCGACGCCGGTCTGCGCGACCTCGGTCAGACGTGAGATCGGGACCGTGCGCGAACGCGTGATGCCGTTGTTGTCGACCCAGGCGATCGTCAGTCCGCGCACCCCGGCTTCGGCGAGCTGGTCAGACCGCACCGGGAGATCGACGGGCGCCTGCGGCGTCGGGGAGGAGGAGGTCATGGAAGCGACAGATTGTCCTCTCAACGGCGACGTTCACAAGTCATCCTCACTAACTGCATCGGTCCGATACATTAACTCGCTATTCGGCCGGACCGGGGCACCGATCCCTGTCCGGACGCCACCAACTCAGACGCTCGGCGTCCATCAAAAAAGGGGGGGGAGTGCGCAGTCGATCTTCATTGGGCGCGACAACGCGAGTCCTACTGGCGGTCTGCGCGACGGCGCTGACGGCTTTGATCCTGTCCGCGACGGCCGGTGCCGCGACGCCGGTCACGCCGACGTCGCTCACCGACTGTTCGGGAACCGTCTTCCCGGACAGCGGCGCCAAGGCCGCCGGCGAGCCGAACCTGCTCGACTACAAATTCCGGTGCGACTACGGGATCACCGCCTACACGGTGATCGTGGAGCAGCTCCGTGACGGGAAGTTCGGCGGCACGATCGACGATTACAACCCGGCTCCGGAGGTCCTCGAGGCCGACGGGCTGACGCCGGCGACGACCGAGAGCATCACCTGCGAGGGCACGACCCCGTCGGACGGCATCAACTGCAACTACGGCACGCTCGGAGCGTCGATGACCGGCGGCTTCTACGCCGACGGGTCGATCGATCCGACGGCGCCGTTCTGCAAGCACCTGCCGACCAACGCCGCCGGCAAGACGATCGACAAGCCGGGCACGGTGGCGGTCCCCAAGGCGGCGGTCTACCTCGTGGCCACCGACACGACCGGTGCGCAGAACGGACCGTTCCTCCTCGGCTACGCGAAGAGCGCGACCAAATGCCCGAAGGTGCCCAACGTCGTTCCGACCGTCCAGATCACGTCCAAGAAGTCCCAGGGCCTCGGCAACTCAAAACCCGTAACCGGATGACTTCGCCGGCGCCGGGAGTGCCACCGACGGCGACCGACGGGCAATTCACACGCAAGGAGAACCAACGTTGAAAACGAACACGATCAGAGCGGTCGGAGTGGCCGCTGTCATGTCGCTGTCGCTCGGCGTACCCGCCGCGGCCGGCGCGGTGACGCTCACGGGCTCAGGCTCAAGCGCGGCGCAGCCGTACATGCTGGAGCTGTTCAAGGGCTACAGCAACCTGCATCGCTCAATCCACTTCAAGTACATCGCCGACGGCGGCAACGCGGGCGTCAAGGACGTTCAGGCCGGGCGTTCGGAGTTCGCGATCAATACGCGGCCTCCGGAGCCCTCAGACGCGGGAACCACCTACGTGAAGCTGTTCCTCGATGGTCTGTGCATCGCCGTCAACAAGGACAACTCGCTCAGCGACATCTCGCTGGCGTCGCTGAAGAACATCTTCCTGGGCGTCGACACGAACTGGAGTCAGGTGGGCGGATCGAACCTGTCGACGACGATCGATCCGATCGGACGTAACTCGGCCGCCGGCCAGTACACGTTCTTTCAGCAGGCGGTCCTCGGCGGCTCGACGCAGTCCGCCAACGTCCAGCAGGACACCTCGGACGGGCTTGTGCAGGTCGGTGTCTCGCACGACCCGAACTCGATCGGCTACCTCGGTCTGGCGCACTCCGGCAAGCCGGTGAAGTCGATCAGCGTCAACGGCGTCGCCTGCGACCAAGCCACGATCCGCAACAAGACCTATCCGCTGTTCCGCTACGACTGGGGCGTGATCCCGACCGCCCACCCCAACGTGCAGGTCGAGCAGTTCCTGTCATGGGTGCGGACGAGCGCCGCCGCCGGAAAGATCATCAACAAGGCCGGCGCGGTTGCCGCGTTCAACAAAAAGTAGGCGACCGACCGACGCGAACGGCGGCCACGGATCGTGATCGACGAGGACGAACTCGAGTTCCGTCAGCCGGGGTTTGATCAGGATCGGGGCGCCGAGCTGGGGCTCGGCGCGCTGGTCTGCCTGGTCGTGGTCGTGCTGGTGGCGATGCTCGCGTTCATCCTCAAGGAGGCGTGGCCGTCGTTCGCCCACAACGGGTGGAGCTGGTTCCTTCCCGGCGGCAACGTCGACACGCAGATCCAGGCGATCTTCACGTCCGGCGATCTGGACCAGGCGGCGAAGTTCATGATCCGTGCCTGGCCGCTGATCTGGAGCACGATCCTGACGACCGTCGGCGCGGTCGTGATCTCGTTCGTCTGCTCGTTGTTCGTGGCGGTGTTCATGGTCGAGTTCGCACCGGCGCCGCTGAAGTTGATGCTGGAGCCGATCATCCGGTTGCTGGCCAGCGTCCCGTCGGTGATCTACGGGCTGATCGGCGTGATGGTGGTGGTGCCGTTCATCGGCAATCACCTGATCACCCAGAGCGAGAAGGCATCCGTCACGCCGGTGATCCAGCTGAGCGGCTACAGCCTGCTGGCGGCGGTCGTGATCCTGACCGTGATGATCTCGCCGATCATGATCGCGATCTTCGCCGAGGGGCTGCGGTCGGTCCCGCGGGGGTGGCTCGAGGGCTCGCTGGCGCTCGGGGTCAACCGCTGGCGGACGTTCTGGCGGATCGCCGTCGTCACCGCCCGCCCGGCGATGGTCGCCGGCACGGTGCTGGCCACCGCGCGGGCGCTCGGCGAGTCGGTGATGCTCAGCATGGTCTCCGGCTCGGTCGCGTTCGCGCCCAACCCGGTCGACGGGCTGATCTTCTTGTTTGAGCCCTCACGTGGGCTGGCACCGACGATCTTGCACAACACCGACGAGCTGTCCTCGCCGCCGATGAAGCACACGCTGTTCGCGTTCGCGGCCGTGCTGCTGGTCTCGGCGCTGGGCCTGTCGTTGGCCGGGTGGGCGGCCAAGCAGCCGATGAAGCGCTACTTCAATGTCGGAGGGGCCGCGGCATGAGCGACGCGACGATCGGCGGCGGCGTGCAACCGATCACGCCCGCGCCGCCGTCGACCCCACCGCGGCAGCGTCAGTCGGCGAGCGGATCAAGCTCCGCCTGGCGCTTGACCGATCGCCTCGGGCTGGCCTTCGCGTGGTTCCTGGGCCTGCTGTTCTGCGCGATCACCGCCGCGATCGTGATCTTCCTGGTGGTCCAGGGGATCCGCTTCCTGCGGCCGTACATGCTCTGGACCAACCCCAAGGTCTCCTACACCCAGAGCGGGAGCGGTGGCTTCTTCGACCCGATGATCGGCACGTTCATCGTCGCCGCGATCGCGATCGGGATCGCCGGTCCGGTCGGCGTCGGCGTCGCCGTCTGGCTGAGCGAGTACGCCCGTCCAGCGGGGCTGGCGCGGGCGGTCGAGTCGACCGTCGAGATGCTGGCCGGCGCTCCGTCGGTCGTGCTCGCGCTGTTCGGGATCCTCCTGTTCGAGTCGACCGTCTTTGCCCCCCTGTCCTACACCAGCGGCGGCGTCGTGTTCGGCAAGTCGTTCTTCGCGGCTGGGGCGATCCTGTCGTTGGTGGCGCTGCCCTACGTCGTCTCCTCTGTCCGCGAGGGCCTACAGGCGATCCCCAACCACGTGCGTGAGGCTTCGTACGCGGTCGGCAAGACGAAGATCGCGACGATCCGGCGGGTGCTGCTGCCGGCCGCGCGCCCGTCGGTGATCACCGGCTACATGCTCGGGATCGGCCACGTGATCGGCGATACGGCGATCATCGTGCTGCTGCTCGGCGACACCGAGACCTTCCAGGGCGTCGGCCATGTCCCGATCCTGGGGATTCTGCGCGGGACCGGCAGCACGCTGACCAGCTACATCTTCGACAACGCCCCGACGGGCGATCTCAACCAGCCCAACAAGGCCTACGCGGCGGCGCTCGTGCTGTTGCTGATCGTGCTCGGGCTGAACCTCATCGTCGACGTGTTCGGGCGCCGGTCCAAGGAGCTGCTGTGGAGCTGAACCGGCCCCCGGCCGTGCGCCGGCTGTCGACCGCCTCGCCGGTCACCGCGCGCCCGCCGCGAACCGAGGCGCCGACGCTGGTCAACGGCAACGGCAACGGCAACGGCAACGGCAACGGCGCGGGCACGGTCAACGGCGCCGGGCAGACGTCCTCGTTCGTCGGTGCGCGGCGTCCGGACCGCGCGAGCGTCCCGACGATCGACCGGATGGCGGTCGAGCAGGTGTCGATCGCGTACGGATCGAAGCTCGCGGTCAAGGAGGTCTCGCTGCCGATCCGGCAGGGCGAGGTGCTCGCCCTGATCGGCCCCTCTGGGTGCGGCAAGACGACGCTGCTGCGGTCGCTGAATCGCCTGACCGAGCTGACCAAGACCGCGTCGCTGACCGGTCAGATCACGCTCGACGGGACCGACATCACGACGCTTGAGCCGACGGCGCTGCGCCGTCGCGTGACGATGGTCTTCCAGCAGCCGAACCCGTTCCCGATGAGCGTGTTCGACAACGTCGCCTACGTTCTGCGAGATCAGGCCAAGCGACGCCCGCGACGCGAGTCGCTGCGGCCGGAGGTCGAGACCGCGTTGGCCCGGGCGGGCCTGCTCGACGAGGTCGCGGACAACCTCGATCACCCGGCGCTGCGTCTGTCCGGAGGCCAGCAGCAGCGGCTGTGCATCGCTCGCGCCCTGGCCGCGCAGCCGGAGGTCCTGCTGCTCGACGAGCCCTGCTCGGCACTGGACCCTCGCTCGACCGCCGTGATCGAGGATCTCGTCGTCAAGCTGCGTGAGCAGGTGGCGGTCGTGATCGTCACGCACAACCTCCAGCAGGCCTACCGGATCGCCGATCACGTCGGCTTCATGTACCTCGGCGAGCTCGTCGAGTACGCGAGCGCGACGGCCCTGTTCGGCTCGCCCAGACAGCAGCGGACGAAAGACTATGTCAGCGGTGCGTTCGGTTAGCGGTTCAAAGCGGGCCACTGGCGTCGGCTGCACGGTCGTGGCGGCCGGGATTGCGGTGGCGGGTTGTGCGACGACGCAGCAGGAAGCCGTCCGCCTGCAGCTCAACGGGGCGCGGATCCGGGCCAGCGAGCATCCGACCAGGGTCGCGGTCGCGGGCCGGGCGCTGCGGGTGACGCGCGTCGCGCTCGTACGCGGCCGCAGCGGGTCGGCGATCGTGGTTCGCCTGTACAACCCGGGTCGGCGCACTGTCAGCGATCTGCCGATCTCGGTCGGCGTCCGCAAGGGCGCCGCGCGGGAACGCCCGCTCAACGTTCGCTCGCCCCTGGAGCTGTCCTACTTCGACGCGCACGTGCCGGTGATCGCGCCCGGCCGGACCGTCACCTGGGTCTATGCGACGAGCCGGCGAGCGCCCGCCGGGGCGCGACCGTACGCGATCGTCGGCGCTCGGCCGTCGGTCGGGGCACCACGCGTCGACACGGCTCCCGTGATCAGCGCGAGCGCGGCCGGGAAGGCCACGACCGCGCGCGCCGCGGTCACGCTGCACAACCGATCCTCGATCCCCCAGTACCAACTGCAGGTCTACGTGGTCGCGCGGCACGGCCGTCGGTACGTGGCCGCCGGTTCGCTGACGGTCGCGCATCTGGGCGGAGGCGGCCAGCACACGGTCGAGGTGCCACTGCAGGGGCACCCCGCCCAAGCCCGACTGGAGCTCGAGGCGCTCCCGACGATCGTCAGGTAGCGAGCCACCGATGCGATTTCCAGACGACAGCCAAGGGGGCGGTGGAACCAACGATCCGGGTTCCGCGACCGCGCAACCGGCGCTCGCCTGCGATGAGTGCGGCGCCCCGGTCGACGCCGAGCAGCGCTACTGCGTGGTGTGCGGCGCCCATCGCCGCAACGTCAGCGATCCTGCGACCCGCTACCTCAGTCAGGCGAGCGCCAAGTCTCGTCGCTCGAAGGGCGGCGCAGCCACTCGACGTTCGCCGCAGTTCGGCGGCTCCCGCGGCGTGGTGCTGGCGCTCGTGATCGCGCTGATTCCCGCTGCCGCGGCGGCGGGGGTGATCGCCGGGCGCTCCTCCAACAACGACGACTCGAGTTTGATCCAGGCGCTCAAGCACCGCCAGTCGGGAGCGGCACAGACGACCACGGTGCAGGCGAACGCAGCGACGCGACAGGCGACGAAGGTCGCGGCTTCGGCCAATCGGCACCACGCGGCGCAGACCTCGGCCACGAGCAAATCGAAGGGGTCCAAGGGGTCGAAGTCGAGGTCGGGGTCAGGTAACGGCAAGACGAAGTCGAACACGGGCAACGCCTCCTCCAACAAGATCGTCGGCTTCAAGGCGACCAAGTCAAACGAGCAGCAGGGCGCAAACGTCACCCAGAAGGTCCAGAAGTCGACCGGCAAGAACTTCGTCAACGGTCAGAGCAGCCTTCCCGGGGTGGTGGTGGTCAAGTGAAGCTCCCGCGTCGGCCGCCGGCCAAGCCCGCCTCCGAGGAAGCGGCAGACTCCCGCTCGGCAGCCGAGCTGCTCGCCGAGCGTGACCGGCTGACCGAGCGCTTCGCGCTGCAACAGTCCGAGCTCGGTGGGCTGTTCTACGAGATGGCGATCCGCGATCACGTGCAGATGGACGTGCTGATCGCCAAGGCGGCCGCGCTGCAGCGGCTGGACGCCGAGCTCGCGCAGCTGGAACTGCTCCGTGACGGCAACGCGTCGATCGGGGGCCAATGCCCCAGCTGCGGCGCTACCTACGCACGCGGGGCGGCGTTCTGCTCACAGTGCGCGACCTCGCTGACCCAGGCCTGATGCGCTCCCTGCTCGACGGTCAGCCGATGCGTCTGTCGTTGCTGATCGTGACGATCGCGTCGGTGGCGGCGACCGCCGTGATCCTGACCGGCGCGGGCGGGCGAACCCCGGCCGAGCGGGCGGCGCTGGTGGCGCTGCACGAGCGACCCCCCGGTCGGACCGTGGAGGTGATCGCGGCGGTCCCACGGCACCCCGCCGGAACTGGCGGCGGCCACAGCGCGGCGCCGAACGGGTCCGCTGCCGGCGGCGGGTCGGCCGGCGGCGGTGCAGCGGGCGGCGGTGGCGCGAGCGGAGCTGACTCAGGCGGTGACACGGGCGCCAGCGGGTCCGACAGCAACGGAACGGTGGACAGCGGAACGGTCGGCGGCGGTGCAACCAGCACCAGCGGCGGAACCAGCACCGGCGGCGGAACGACCGGCGGCGGCGGAACGACGGGCGGCGGTGGCTCGGGCGGCGGCGGCTCGGGCGGCGGCGGGTCAAGCGGCGGTGGCTCCGGCGGTCAGACCGCTCCGGCGGGCGACGCCGACCTGCCGAAGGTCGGTCACGTGTTCGAGATCGGGTTGTCGACGACCGACTACAACGCGGCGTTCAGGAACAAGGCCGCGAGCTATCTGCGCTCGCTGACCCGCAAGGGGACGGTGCTGCGCGGGTATCGCTCGCTTGGCTCGAGCGAGTTGGCCGACGAGCTGGCATCGGTCAGCGGCCAGCCGCCCAACTCGGACACCCGAGATGGGTGCATGACGTTCGCCGAGTTCCCGACCCGGACCGTGGCGAACGCGCACGGACTCGTTCCGGGGAAGGGATGCGTCTACCCGGAGACGGCGCTGACGATCGGCGATCAGGTCACGGCGTCCGGACACACCTGGGGCGCGTTCGTCGCCGACCAGGGCAAACAGGCCTGCGTCCATCCCAACTCCAACGCAGTCGACGACGTCGCGCTGCCATTCGCCGATCCCGGTTATGAGGACCGTCACAACCCGTTCGTCTACTTCCACTCATTGCTCGACCTCGGCGATTGCTCCAGCGACGACGTGGACCTCACCAAGCTCCCGGCCGCGCTGCGGTCGGCCGCAAAGACACCGACGTTCACGTACGTCGCGCCGGATGCCTGCGCCGATGCGCGAGCGGTCGCCGCAAGCGGGTCGGGCACGACCGGAACGTCGACCACCACCGGGACGACGACCACCACCGGCACCTCGACCACCACCGGGACCTCGACCACCAGTGGGACGTCGACAGTCACGACCGGGACGTCGACAGCCACGCCTGGGACGTCAACAGCCACGCCTGGGACGACGACAACCACGCCTGGGACGTCGACGACCACGACGACGACAACCACGACGACGACCACGACAACCACACCGACGACGACGACGGGGACCGGGACGACGGGCACCGGCTCGACGACGACGGGCCCGCTGATCAGCGGCGCGCACGGACTGCCAACCGCCGCCGCGTGCCCGTCGGGACCGGTCGGGATCGCGGACGAGGACGCGTTTCTACGGACCTGGGTGCCGCGGATCCTCCGCTCCAGTGCCTATCGCAAGGACGGCGTGCTGGTGATCGCGTTCTCAGGAGACGGGACCAAGGCGTCCGGTCCCGAGCTCAGGACAGGTGCACTGATCCTCTCGCGATGGACGCAGCGGGGCGCAACGATCGCGGCCCCCTACACGCCGTATTCGCTGCTGCGATCGATCGAGGACATGCTGCGCTACCAGCGGCTGGCCGAGGCGGCCACGGCGAAGTCGTTCGCCGCAGCGGTGTTCCAGAAACTTCACTAATCAATTGACTCATTGGAGGGGATGACATCTTGACAGGCATCACACGCAGCTCGACCGTCCTTCGGCGACCGCCACGGCGTCGCCGGCGCGTCGCGGCTCTGGTCGCGCTGGCGGGCGCGGGGACCACCGCTCTGGTGGCCGCGGGCCCGGCCGCCGCCTTGACTCCTGCACCTCCTCCGACTCCCCCGACGATCACGAGCGCCTTCACGCCGACCGAGATCGGCGTCGGAGACTCGACGGCAAGCGCCCTGTCGATCACGATCACCAATCCGAGTGCCACCAGCAAGCTCTCGGCGCTGGCGTTCTCAGACACTCTGCCCGCCGGCCTTACGATCGACAATCCGAACGGGCTGAACGGCACCTGTGGCTCGACCGGCGTGATCACGGCGACCCCCGGCACGTCGACGTTCTCACTGTCCGGCGGCTCGTTGGCGGCTGCGACGAGCTGCACGATCTCGATATCGCTCGTGGCCTCCGTGCCCGGCACGCTGACCAACAGCCCCGGAGCCGTGACCTCCTCAGCCGGTTCGAGTGCCGCGGGCGCCGCGGCGACGCTGACGGTCCTGGCACCGCCGACGGTGACCGTGACCAACATCAAGAACAAGGCGACCTACAGCTTTGGACAGGTGGTCAGGCCGAAATACGCGTGCACGCAGCCGGGTGACCCCACCGCGCTCGCCGACTGCTCAGCCGGCGACGACCTCGGCGACACGATCGTCTCCGGCGGCAAGCTGAACACGACGACGCCCGGCGCGCACACGCTGACGGTCGTGGCGACGAGCACCGACGGACTCTCGACCACCGACAACATCAAATACAAGGTCCTGCCCGACAGCCGCTTCACGATCACCAAAGTCTCGCCCCAGCGCCGCGGCGCGCTTGGGTTCGTGCTGGCGCTCCCGGGCCCCGGCACTGTCAAGGTCCTCGAGCTCGGGCCGAAGCACGCGGCCGTCGGCACCGACACCGTCAAGGTGACCCATAAGCGCCACCTCAAGGTCGAACTGAAGCCGACACCGGCGGGCGTCAAGCTGCTCACGCCGGCCAAGCGCGGTGGCTCGGTGAAGCTGGGCGTCAAGCTCGAAGTCAGCTTCACGCCGACCCGGGGCGTCAAACGGACGGTGACGCAGCGGGGAATCACGCTGACGTCCAAGTGACCGGCTGACGCACGCTCCCTCGCGGTTCCGGGACAGCCCGGACCGCGAGGGTCGGCGGGGTCAGGGTTGCAGTGTTCGACGGAAGTAGGTGGCGGACTCCTGATAGCCGAAACGGGTGTAGAACGCGCCTGCCCGGCGGGTCGCGAGCGCGATCAGCCGGGCTCCTCGTGTCTCGGCTCGTTGTTCGAAGCCGCTCAGCAGCATCCTTCCGATTCCGCGGTGGCGCTGCGAGCTCTCGACGGTCAGTTCTTCGATCCATGAGACCGGCCCGTTGGCGAAGAACGTCAGGTGGGTGAAGCCCAGCAGATAGCCGATCGGCGCTGCCTCGGCGTGGTGCGCGACGAGAAGGTCGGCCTGCGGATCGCTGAGGAGCGTCTCGAACACCTGCGCGAACGACGCCTGGTCGGGCACGAACGAGGCGGCGAGGGCCCGGGCGAGCCCGAAGATCGCCGGCGAGTCCTGGGGTCGGGCGACTCTGACCGTGACCTGGCCGGTCTCCGAACTCAGCGGGCGTCGCCTCAGATCCAGTCTCAGCACGACCGACGTCTCGATCTGGCGCTCGGGCACGGTCCAGTACCGCCGGAGCAGCCGCGTCTTGTCGTCGTCCGATACCTGCTCGAAGCCGTGGCGAAGGTAGAACGCGACCGCCCACTGCGCGGCCGCCCAGGTCCCGACCAATACCGGCCGGGTGCTGTTCTGCGTCAGGTGCTCGAGCAGGGCGCCGCCGATGCCGCGCCGCTGCCCGGCGGGGGACACGTAAGCGTGGCGGATCAGCTGGACGTCGCCAACGTCCTGGATCCCCATGACGCCGCGCAGCTGACCGTCGTCGTCAACGCCGTGAAAGATGACCCCGGTCGCGAGCTCGGCGTCGAGCTCGGCGACGGACATGTACGGCTCGTGCCAGCGATCCGCTGGGATGACACCGCGATAGGCGATCGCCGCGGCGTTGATGATCTCCAGGATCGTCGCTCGGTCGCGATCGTCGCAGACGCGGATGGAAGTGCCCATGACGGTAGTAAGTCAGACGACGTCGAGTGGGCAACGCGAGTGTGCCGCACCAGGTGCTCGCGCAGCATCGGTATCGTCGCCGTGGCGATGGAGCCACTGGACGAACTGGCGTTGATCGCCTACGACGGATCCGCTCCCGCTCAACATGCGGTGGCCCAGGCCTCGCGGCTGCTCAGCGCTCGTCGAGCGCTGGTCGTCACCGTGTGGGAAGAGGGGCTTGCGTTCGTTTCGGCCCCGACGGGGTTGGGCGTCGGCGGCCCGGCACCGATCGACCTCGCGGTCGTTGCGGAAATCCAGGACGCCGCCCAACAGCATGCCGAGCGCGTCGCTCGCGATGGTGCTCAACTGGCGCAGACGCTGGGAGTTGACGCCGAGCCGCTCGCGATCGCCGATATCGGAGGGGTCGCCGAAACGATCCTGGGCGTCGCGCGCGACCGTGACGCGGCGGTGATCGTGATCGGTTCGCGCGGACTTGGTGGCCTGCTTGCCCGCCTGGAGGGCAGCACCGCGAGTCATCTCCTCAAACACGCCAAATGTCCAGTACTCGCCGTGCACCCCGCCCAGGACGAACGCTGAGATCACGCCCGTCCTGACGGCTTGACCACTGGGGAGCTGCACTCAGCGGATCACCTCGTAGGTGAGGTGGGTGACGCCCGGCGCCTCGACCACACCGGTGCGGCGCAGGTCGGCGGGGATCTCGTCGAGCAGTCGCACGCCGCCGCCGAGCAGCACCGGGACCTGGTGCAGGATGATCTCGTCCAGCAGCCCTGCGGCCAGCGCCTGGCGAACCGCGGCCGAGCCCATCAGCGACACGTCCCTGTCACGGGCGGCGTCGCGTGCTTGTCGGATCGCGTCGCCGATGCCGGTTGTGACGTAGGTGTACGGAGCGTCCGTGAACCGTGTTTCGGGCGGGTGGTGGGTGAGGACGAACAGCGGCTGGCCCGGCAGCGGGCCGTTACCCGCCCAGCCGTCGGCGATGTCGTAGGTCCGCCGGCCGGTGATCACGGCACCGCACCGACCCGCGAACCCATCGAAGAACGCGGCGCTTACCGCCGAGAGCCGAAACGACGGGTACAGGCGGCTCGGCGTGTCCCCGTCTGAGTACCACTCAAACAGTCGCTGACCGCCGACCCCCAGTGGCCGGCCGCGCTCGTCTCCGGGTCCGGCGATGTAGCCGTCAACAGAGACCGACAGGCCGGTCACGATCTTGCTCATTGGCACCATCCTGATGGATCGCGGGTTCAGTGCGAGCTGAGACCGACCCGCCGGGCTGAACTCATCGGTCGTCCAATCGACGAACCGCGCCCCGAAATCACGATGCACTGATACGGTCGATGGACGGGAGTACCAGCCTGACGCGAGCCCCCACGAGTGACAGCGCCATCTGATTCTCCGAAACCGCCGAGGCGCGGAGTTCGTTTGTCGCTCAAGCCTGACCTGACGATCCTGGAGTGCGCTGCCGCTGATGGGCGCGGCACCGCGGTTCGGCTGAAGGTCGTGGTGAGCGTGCTGGGAGCGCTGGCGGTCACCGCCGCGCTGGGATTCGTGCTCGCCGGACACCGTAGTCAGTTCGTCGCGGCGCTGCACAGCGCCCCGATCTCGCTCCTCGCGGCGTCGGTGGCGCTGCAGATCATCGCGCTGCTGGCTCGCAGCGAGGCCTGGAACGTCTGCGTGCGGGCGGCGGGGGGGACGGTTCCCCGACGCCTGCTGTTTCGCGCGGCCGGGGTCGGTTACCTCGCCAGCGTGGTCAACGGGTCGTTGGGGATGGCGATGCGAATCGCCTCGCTACGGCGAGTTGCCGGGGACCGTGCGCCGCGGGTGCCGGCGCTGGTGGCTGCCGAGGTTCCGATCATCACGGTCGAAGTCGTGCTGGCGGCGACGTTCTCGTTCACGCTGATCGCGACGCTCGGCGTTGTGTGGTGGGTGCCCGTGATCGCAGTGGTGCTGATGGGTGGCGTCGTCGTCGGACTGCGCAGGGTTTCGGAGTGCCGTCGAACCGGCCTCTGGGCCGGCCTGGCGATCTTCCGCATGAAAGGTCGCGGCCGGATGATCGCGTTCACGCTGGTCGCGGTGTGCGCGCAGGTCGCCCGCAACTGGCTGATGCTGCGGGCGATCGGTGTGGATGTCTCGATCTTTGCCGCGATGGCCTGGCTGATCGCGATGTTCACGCTGGGACAGCTTCCGATCGGGCCGAGCATCGGCCCCGCCGCGGCCGTGCTGATCCTTGGCGCCCACGGTGTCGCGGCGACCGCGGCCGCCGGCGTGCTGGTGGCGGTCACCGGCATCACGGGGTCCCTCTGCTACGCCGCGTGGGCGATCACCGATCAGATCCTGACGCGACGGCTGGGCCCGACACCGGAGCTCGTGGCCGCACCGGCGCCAGTCGCGCTGTCGTCAGGCTGAAACGGCGGCGCGAAGCTCCTCGGCCAGCACGGCCGTCCGAACGAGATCGACGATCGGTTCGAGGTCAACGGGATAGTTGTCCGGTCCGACGAAGGCGATGCGCTCGCGTACCTGGGCGCGAATGCGGCCCGTCACCGCTCCCAGTCGTTCCGGCATTCGCAGGTCGATCGCCTGTGTGGAGGTCAGCAGCGAGATCGCGACGATCCGCTGCGTCAGTTCGATCTGCTCAGCAAGACGCCGAGCGGCGAGGGGCGCCATCGTGATCCGGTCGCCGATCCCCTCTTCGGGGGTCGTGCTCGGTAGCTCGAACGACACCGGCTGCGCCAGCAGGCGTGCCTCGCCGGCGAGCGCATGAGCCGCCCAGGAGATCGCCCCGAGTCCGCCCTGATCGACGCCTTCGTGCAGTGACAGGCCCCCGGGGAGCCCGGACAGCGGCGTCTGCAACAGCTTCAGCGCTCGCTCGGTGCAGGCGGTCAGCGCCGGCGCCAGCGCGATCCGGACGAAGTCCAGCGCCGCAGCCAGCGGCAGGATGTCGTAGTTGCCAGCCGAGATCAGCCTGTCCGCGTCGGTCAGCACGATCGGGTTGTCGTGATGGGAGTTGAGCTCGATCGCCAGCTGGCCGCACGCGAACCCAAGCGCGTCACGCAGGGCGCCGTTGACCTGCGCGACCGCCCGGTAGCTGAGCGGGTCCTGCAGGTTGCGCGGTGAGCCGGCGCTCCACAGATAGCTGCCCGCAAGCGCGGTCCGGAGCCTGTCCAGCTCGGTGCGTAGCCCCGGGTACGGGCGCGTCTGCGCGACCGCGGGATGGAGCGTGCTGACGTTGGCCGCAAACGCCTCGAGCTCGAGCGCCGCGGCCACGGTCAGCGAGTCGACCAGGGTCCGGGCATCGTCAAGGGCCAGCGCCGCGAGCGCGGTCGAGAACGAGCTGTTGTTGACCAGCGCGAGTCCTTCCTTGGCCTGGAGGGGCAGGTCGCGAAACAGCGCGTGCGCGAGGTCGGCGAGTGGCGCCAGATCCGCCGTGCCGGGGGAGCCCAGCAGGCGTACTTCGGGCATCTGGCCGTCGTTCAGAGCGTCGACGACGCGTTCGGCGAGCAGCGGGCGTACGCCGACGGTCCCCTTGGCGAAGCCGTTGGCCAGGCGCAGCATCGTCGCGCGCACAACATCGGCTGCGACCGGCGGCCCGTGGCCGATCCGGTGGTTCTGGATCAGGCGCCGGTTGAAGTCCTCGATCTCGTCGGGCGAGACGCGGTGGCGCTTGTGCTGTCCGAGGCCGGTCGTCATGCCGTACACCGCATCCCCGCGGGCGAGCACGCGCTCGACACGTTCGCGGGCGCCCGCCATACGCTTCACGGCCTCCGGCTCCAGCTCGACCCTCGTCCCGTTCCGGGCGACGCTGATCACCTGCGCGAGCGTGAGGCTCTCACCGTCCAGGACGACGGTCACCGTCGATCACTCACCGGATCACCGCCCCGTAGCCTAGTTCGAGGGAGCCGGCGATGAGCTTTGCCCCCGGTGCCGGTCTGAGCTGGCGTTGACGTACACATCGACGAGGGAGCAGCCGTGCGGAAGCTGATCGTTACTGAGTTCGTCTCGCTGGACGGCGTCATGGAGGCTCCCGGCGGGGAGCAGGGATATCGGCACTCCGGGTGGGTGGCGTCGTTCTTCACCGACGAGCTCGGCGCCTACAAGTATGAGGAGCAGGCGGCGGCCGACATCCTGCTGCTCGGCCGGACGACGTACGAGAGCTTCTACGGCGCGTGGCCGCAGCGAGAGGACCCGATGGCCGACAAGATCAACACCATGACGAAGTACGTGGCCTCGAGCACGCTGGGCTCGAGCGACTGGCACGACACGACGGTCATCGCCGCCGACCTTGAGCATGCCGTCGCTGAGCTCAAGGCATCCGACGGAGGCCCGATCCTCGTGCCCGGCAGTCGCGCCCTCGTGCAGTCGCTGCTCGCCGCGGAGCTCGTCGACGAGATCAACCTGCAGGTGTTTCCGCTGCTGCTGGGCAGCGGCGCGCGTCTGTATCCCGAGACCACCGACAAGCACGAACTGCGCCTGGTCTCCTCACGGGCGCTCAACAACGGCGTGATGCTCCAGAGCTACGCGGTGCTCTGATCAATGACTCAGAGGTCGTAGGAGATGCCGGCGGGGCCACCCGCGGCCGCACGGTCGCCGTGTCAGCGACGACGAAGGTCTGGACGTTCGTTCATGGCACGGCGGTGTATGTACTGCGAAAGCGATCGAGGCCGACCACCGCCGCAGTCGAGCTCGATCGCTCAGGTTCAGTGCCACCGAGAACCAGCCAGGCTTGGCGCGCGATTGCTGAACCGCCGCCTCCGAAGAGTGGTTCTAACATTACCTCTGTATGGGCGGCTCACCGGGAGCCAACGTGCCCTCTCATCAGATGAGGTCCACGCCCGGCGATCCTTCTCATCCTTCGCCATCCCGGTCGGCTGACGCCTCAGTATCCCGTTAGGGTTACTCTCCGGTATTCCGTTCGGGTTATGCGAGCGCCAGTCGATGCACGATCCCCACCCTGACTACACGACGAAGGACAGCCCGTGGCCGGTCGCCGCGACCGTCGAACGGCTGACCAGCGTGATCACCGAGCGCGGCATGACCATCTTCGCCACGATCGACCAGCGCGCCGCTGCCCGCGGCGCTGGCTTGGAGTTGCGCGAGACCGTCCTGATCATCTTCGGCAACCCGGCGGCCGGCACGCGGGTGATGGACGCGCAGCCGCTCGCGGCGCTGGACCTTCCGTTGAAGCTGCTCGTCTGGGACGACCACAGCCGCACGCGCGTGTCCTATCTGACTCCCGCCGTGCTCGCCGCACGAAACGCGCTGCCCGACTCGCTCGCAGCGCCGCTGGCCGCAATCGACCGGCTCACCGACACCGCCCTCACCGACGGTCCAGGCGATCGCGCGGCGAGTCCGGCCCCGCGTTGAGGTGATCCGCCTCCGGGTGGACACTCCTCACTTCGAAGTCCGATTGCCCGACTGACTGACGATCAATGACCGTATACAGGGTGTCAGACACCCGTCTCTGGACGAATATCCAACCTCCTCTGGACGGATGTCTTTACAGCTGAGCAACTTTCTGGTTTGTATCGATAGTATAAGAACAGGATTTTCGGCGGTGTTGGCGCGTCCGGGTGTTTGGGCAGGGCGCGGTGACGATGTCGGCGGTGCGCGGGCGATTCGACCGTGACGAACACGCGCTGCCGGCAAATGAGGCGCCATCCGAGCACGTGCATTCGAGGCGCCCTACACGGCGGAGAAAACTTGACCACGCAAGTGTCATCTGATGATGCGGCATCGACCGGCATTGATCCGCTCGTCCTGGCGGGGGAGCTGGGACGAGGTCTGATTGCGGGCGATGACGGCGCGTCGTTGGTGATCGTCGATCGGGACCTGCGCATCGTCCTGGCCGATGGTGGAGCCCGGCGCAGCTTTGATCGATGGAGCGCTGGCGGGGACCGGTTGTCCGATGTGCTTCCAGCGGAGGGGTGGAAGAGCCTCGGGCCGAGGTTCCAGGCGGCGCTGGCCGGTGAGGCGCAGTCGTTTCAGTACGACTCGTTGAGCGAGAAGACGAGCCACTGGGTGCGTCTGGTGCCGATCGGTGACGGTTCCCGGGTCGCGGGTGTGATGGTGCTGACCCAGGACGTGACCGCGAAGGCGAACGGGCAGCCGCAGATCGAGAGCTCAAGTCTGGATCTACAAGAGCGGCTCCGGGACGCCCACGAGCTGGCGCGACTGTCAAGCTGGGAATGGTCCCCCGACACCGGCGAGGTGATCATCTTGCAGCCGCTTGTCGGGAGCGAGATGCTCACGGGCTCCACCGAGACGATGGAAGATCTGCTAATGCAGATGCCGGACGAGCAAAGTCAGGCTGCGCGCGACGATCTGGCGACGCTGGTGAGCGGTGAGCGTGACGGTTACGTACATCGGCAGTGTTACACGCTGCCGACGGGACTGACGTGGCTCGAGACCCGCGCGCGGGCGGTTCGCGGCCGGGACGGCCGCCTGCTGTACGTGCGCGGCACCTCTCAGGACGTCACCGAGGGGGAACTCGCCCGCCAGAGCGTCGCCGAATCACGCGACTTTCTGCAGTCGACGGTCGATTCCCTGGCGGCGAACGTCGCCGTCCTCGACGAGACCGGGACGATCGTGATGACGAACCGACGGTGGGCGAAGTTCGCGGCCGAGAACGGCGGCGCCCCGGCCCACCTGGGTGAGAACTATCTCGAGATGTGCGACCGGGCGAAGGGCGATCAGCTCGCTGAGCGGGCAGCGGCCGGGCTGCGCGCGTTGCTGCTCGATCCGCAGGCCGAATTCTCGATGGAGTACCCGTCTCACGGTCCGGGTGTTGAGCGGTTCTTCATCATGCGGGCGTCGCGTTTTGCCGGCCCGGGCGCCGCTCGACTCGTCGTCAGCCACCAGGACGTGACCACCCGGCATCAAGCCCAGGACGAGGTGGTCAGGCAGGCCAAGAGACTTGAGGAGGCCGCCGACTACCTGCGAGCGATCACCAACAGCATGGGCGAGGGACTGTTCGCCACTGACATCGAGGGCCGGGTGACGTTCATGAACGAGGCCGCCGAACAGCTCCTTGGCTGGTCCCAACATGACGCGCTCGGACAAGTGATGCACGACCTCATCCACAACCGCCGCCCAGATGGGTCCTATTTCCCCCGCGAGGACTGCCCGATCATGGCAGCCAGACAGGGCGAGACCGTCCGCATCCAGAACGACATGTTCATTCACCAGGATGGCCACCTTATCCCGGTGGGGTACACCGCCGCGCCGTTTCGTACCGACCATGGAGCTCAGGGCTGCGTCGTCGTATTCGAGGACGTCACTCATCGCAAAGCCCGTGAGGAGGCGCTGCGGCGCGACGCCGAAACCCTCGCCTGGATCGATCGTATTCAGACCACGCTCGCCGAAGACCGGTTCGTCCTCTATGCGCAGCCGATCATCGAGATCCAGACGATGCAGACCGTCCAACACGAGCTGCTCCTGCGGATCAGAGAGTCGGACGGCACGATCATCGGACCCGCACCGTACCTGCAGATCGCCGAGCAGTACGGCCTGATCGGCGACATCGACCGATGGGTCATCCGACAGGCGGTGATGATCGCCGCGACTGGGCTCCCCGTGCAGATCAACATCTCCGCGCGGTCGGTCGTCGACCCCACGATCCTTGAGCAGATCGAGCGTTGGATCCAGCAGTACCACGCGGACTCAACCCTGCTCGTGTTCGAGATCACCGAAACCGCGCTCGTCGTCGGTGAAGCTGCCGCCCGGTTCTTTGCCCAACGCCTGCGCAACCTCGGCTGCAAGCTCGCCCTCGATGACTTCGGCACCGGCTACGGCAGCCTAACCCACCTCAAGCAGCTGCCCATCGACTTCCTCAAGATCGACATCGAATTCGTTCGCGACCTGGCCGTCAGCTCCGCCAGCCGCCTCGTCGTCGAAGCGGTCGTCGCGCTCGCCCAAGGACTCGACGTCCGGACCGTCGGCGAGGGCGTCGAGGACGCCGAAACCCTGGCCTTGCTGCAGAAGCTCGGAGTCCAGTATGCCCAGGGCTATCACCTCGGCAGGCCCCGGCCGCTCGGCCTGATCGACGGCGACAGCCGCCCGATCCTCTCCGCCTAGATGAGTGATTCCATGGCCCGGCGAGGCCGCCAAGCAGTGTCCGCTCCCGCTGCGGTCCTGACCCAAGCGGGGATCGTCGCTGATCGACGCCGTCGGACTCGGTCCTGGCCAGGGTTGGTCGTTTTTGCCGATGGGAGGACGAAAAGAGACCAATCCTGGATCCGCACCCGGCGATCGAGCGGTTGTGAGCAGCTGGTCGAGGTCGGCGTCCGTCCAGGCCCCCTGGGGTCGGCGATGCTGATCAGCACCGCCGACTTCGACCCGGCTGCTCGTTGCTCCTCGAAACCGCCGCCAAACATGGCCCGCGCCGTCGAATCAACCATCTAGTAGCCGCTAATCGGCCTGCCGCTTGAACACGTACGTCCTGACGTCGGAGTCCTGCGCGGTGACAAGCTCCCACCCATCGGCGCCGAGGGCAGCGAGCATGGCGTCGAAGCCCTGGATGCCCGCGAACTTCTCCGAGCCAGGGCCGATCGCCTCACAGCCCCGGAAGTTCAGCAAAAGGCGCATGTATTCGAAGGACGGCATCCCGCGCCGACCTTATCGCGACCGGCCCTGAAACAGCCGTTGACACCCGTCGCGGGCCAGAACCGCGCACTCGTCCGGCGATGAGTTTCCGGCGGCTGTGCGGTCCAAGCTCCGCCAGCCCAATACCCAAGGAGGAATATGCTCACCCTCTACGAGCACCCGTTCGCGCTGTACTGCCAGAAGGTTCTTGTCGCGTTCAACGAACTGGGGGTTGCCTACGACGTCCTCGAGGAGCAGCGCGACTTCGATCGAGTCGAACTGGCCGAGCTGTGGCCTCCGGCGTCGATTCCGGTGCTGCGCGACGGCAACCAGGTGATCGGTGAGACGTCGATCATCATCGAGTACGTCGCCGGCGCGCGGTTGGTGCCCTCGCTCGAAGCCCGCACGTGGGACCGTCTCTGCGACCAGTACGTGTCCGACGCCGTCCAGGCGATCGTCTTCGAGACGATCCTGGAGCGCTTCGACGAGCGCGCGGTCAGCCAAGCCACCGGCCGGCTGGAGATGGCCTACGGCATGCTCGAGGCGCAGTTGGCCGAGAACGAGTTGTTGGCCGGCGACACGTTCACGATCGCCGATTGCGCAGCCGCGCCGGGTCTGTTCTACGCCTTGGCGATCCACCCGTGGGACGAGCGCACCCACCCGCAGCTGACGCGGTACTACCGCGCGCTTGCGCGGCGGCCGTCGTTTGCCAGGGTGATCGCGGACGCGCGGCCCTACCGGCACCTGTTCCCGCTGCCGTGGCCGGCCGACTTCGACCGCCACCATTGACGGGCCTGAACAACCATGCGACGGCGAGCTATTCCGACGGCCTCCGCCAGGACGAAAGCGTATGCTCACCGCTAGCCGTTTGGGACTGCTCAGCGCGATGACCGATTCGCACCACACCGATCAGCCGGTCGCTTGCCAAGCGCGCTGATCATCGGCGCGCGTAACTTCGGTTTCGCGATCGTGCAGCGGCTGTTGGCCGATGGCTGGTCGGTGACGGGCGCCGCGCGCTCGGCGGACACGCTGAAGAAGCTGAGAGCAGCCGGTGCCGACGCGCTCGAGATTGACGTGACCGATCAGGCGTCTGTTTTGTCGGTGCTAAGCGCGGTCGCCGATCGCCACGGGAGCGTGGACCTGGTCGTCAACGCTGCTTCACCGTATGGCGGCAGCCGATCGGGACCGTTTGGGGGTGGCGAGCTTGCAGCGGCGGGGCCGGACGGGTTTGAGCAGTGGGCGGCGCTGCCGGCACGGGGCGCGTTTGCGTTTCTCAGTGCCTCGGCCCGGTTCCTGCGAGAGCAGGGCAGCCCGGCGACCATCGTTCAGGTGACCGGCGGCTCCTCCCGGCGGGCGATGCCGGGCCGCGGCCTGTGGGCGGCCGGGGCGTTCGGCGTCCGAGCGCTCACGCAGGCCGCTGCGCTTGAGCTGCGCGAACATCGCATTCACGTCGCGCTGCTGATCGTTGACGCGATCATCGATCGCTCAGGTGAGGGAGATGCTCACTCGGCCGATCCCGAGAGTCTGGCCGACGCCGTCGCCTATCTCGCCACCCAGAGTCCGCGTGCGATGACGCACGAGCTCCAAGTCACGCCGGCGCTGGACAACTGGACGCCGTAGCGACCGAGTCCCGCAGACGCCAGTTCCGGAGTGCGCCTTGAGTGCTACCGTTTCGCCGAGCCGTGCCAGCACTCCGTCGTCTCGCACACCGTGCGATCGAAGCGGCCGTAGCCGGGTTCAACCGCAATCCGTGGACCGGCGAAGTGCTCGAGTTGGTGCCGCGGACCCTAGCTCCGATATACAGGCACGACGGGCTCCGCACGGCGCACAGCCACACCTTCGTCGATTCCCCGGATTTCCAACGCGCGTACCGGCGCGGTGTGCAGGCAGCCGGATGGGACTACGGGATCCACTGGCGCGTCCACGTCATCCTCTGGGCCGCCGGCACCGCGCAGACGATTCCGGGAGCCTTTGTCGAATGCGGCACAGGTCGCGGATTCATGGCGTCCGCGATCTGCGAGAACATCGGTTGGGATCACCGGCCGTTCTACCTGTTCGACACGTTTCAGCCGGCGTTGACGACTCCCGGATCGGATGAACGCGACGCGACGCCGTCGCCGTACTACGCGCTCGGCTCCGAGGGCGTCCGAGAGAACTTCCGGGAGTGGGCCGGCGTCCGATTGGTGGTCGGAGCCGTGCCCGACAGCCTGGCCGACGTCGACGTCGGCTCGGTCGCGTTCCTGCATATCGACATGAACGACCCGGCGCCCGAAGCGGCCGTCCTCCGCCACTTCTGGCCGAGCCTCAGCCCCGGCGCGGTCGTGGTCCTCGACGACTACGCCTACCAAGGTTTCGAGGCTTCGCATCGGTCCGCGGACGTCGTCGCGTCGGAGCTCGGGGCCTCGATTCTTTCCCTCCCCACCGGACAGGGCCTGACGATCAAGCCCTTCGAGGCCCGTTCGGCGTGATTGCTCGGGAATGCCCAGTCACCACCTGGCGCGCATCGGTGAATCGCCGGATCTGAGCGACATGCCCGATCCAGGCGCGTACGAGTGGCGGCGGTTTACCAGATGCAACATGTGCGGAGCCAGCGTCGCCCGGGCGCGCCGCCTGGGGCGCCGACTCAGTCAGCGCCAGGGATTGCGGCCGGCGCCCATCGCCGGCGCCCCCGTCGCCACGATCCAGCGCTGCGCCGAATGCGGGCTCGTGTTCGCCAATCCCATGCCGGTTCCGGTCGAGCTAGACAATCACTATGGAATTCCACCCGCGGAGTACTGGAGAGACGCCGATCTCGCATCCGCCAAAGGCTATTTCGCTGATCAGATCGTACAGTTCCGTCGTTTGTATCCGCGCCGCGAGCGACTCACCGCACTCGACATCGGCGCGGGGGTGGGTAAGGCGATGATCAGCCTCGAGGCCGCGGGGTTCGCTGCGTTCGGCATCGAACCGTCTGCGAACTTCTACAACTACGCTATCTCACGGACAGGGGTCGCGCCCGAACGACTATCGCTCGGTCGTGTCGAAGACGCAGAGTTCGCGGCGGGGCGGTTTGACTTCGTTACCTTCGGCGCCGTTCTGGAACATTTGGCTGATCCGGCCGCGGCGATCCTCAGCGCCCTCGCCTGGACCCGGGCTGGCGGGCTGATCCACATAGAGGTGCCTTCCTCCGATTGGCTCATGGCTCGCCTGGTGGACCTCGGTTACCGGATTCAGGGCCTCGACTTCACCTGTCATCTGAGCCCGCTTCATATTCCGTTTCATCTGTTCGAGTTCACGCCGGCGTCGTTCGAACGTCACGGGGCCCGCGCGGGCTATGAAGTGACGCTCTGCCGCCGTCACGTCGCCCAGACGTACGCGCCAGGGTGGGCGGACGCCGGTCTCAGTCGACTGATGGAGCTCACCAACACCGGGATGCAACTCGAAGTGTGGCTGCGCAAACCGACATCGACTGAAGCCTCGAACGCCCGCCGGACCTAGCAGGACCGACCGCTGGACAACCGTCGCAGAGCACCGGCGTCGCGCTTTGAGGTGACGGTGATCTGGGTGGCCGCAGGTCTCGATTTCCCAGCCGGCGAGGAGGCGCAGAACCTCGGTGCAGATGCGCGGGTGGGAGCGAGAGATCGGCGGTTATCATCCGTGCGTGCGATCCGGAGTGCGGTTGCGGCTGGTGCAGCGTCGTGGTTGCCTCGCGGCCATCGCGCTGGCGGGTTCGCTCGCGGTCTGCGCCGCCGCCGACGCCAGGATCGTGATCGACACCAGCATCGACGGCGTCACGCTCGGGATGACTCACGCCAGCGCCGCGAGGATCCTCGGTAAGGGGAAGCTGGAGCCTGGCGGCGCCAACGAGTACGAATACCGGCATGGCTCCTATCAGGTCATCTTCACCTCAGGCCGCGCATCCTCGATCGAGACGTTCTCTCGCGGCCAGCGGACCTCGAATGGGCTCGGGGTCGGAGCCTCGTTGGCAGAGGTTCGAGCGCGTGACCCCAGCGTCCATTGCAGCTCCAGCGACGGGGAGAGGGACTGCTATTTGGGCACCATCAAGCGGGGTCACATCTACACGGACTTTTACTTCGAGAACGGCCCGGCCTCGATGACCGCCGTGATCATCGGCGAGGGGTACGCCTGAGCCAAGGGTTGCACGGCTTCGGCCGATCGCCGTCATGGCCTCGCTTCGCGACTTGCCGATGCGGTGACGTTGCGGCAATCAGAAGTGCGACCCACGACTTCTCAGCCGTGGGTCGCAGGTTCGAGTCCTGCCGCGGATACTCACCTTTTCCTGCAAATGCGCCGGTTTCGCGTTGGCAACCGGTCAGCAGGGCAGGCACTGGGACGCACTGTTGATCAGGCCAGGGGTGACGATCGGCGGCGGGTCCCGTGTACGGGCACCAGCTTGAAATGTGACCCTGCGGAGCCGATCACCGCGACGTGTCGGACCTCGAGGTGGCCTCGATGGCGTTGCGCTTTGCGCAATAGATCGTTGGTGTGCTCGCGGGCTTTGATGTAGGTCAGGGTTATGGTCATGACAACCTTCTTGAAGGATCGATTTGGATTGCTGCGGTGCTCGGCTGCGTACCTCCGGCTCACAATGGAGCCGATGCCTCAGCGGGCCACCGCCGTCGCCTGGTGCACTGCTTGACGCGACGGCTCTGTGCGGATACCGCGCGACCAGGGCAGCCACCCGGCGTCCGGAACCGGGACACGGACGCAGGCGCCGCGATTCCGAGGGTCCAACACAGCGCGTCTGATCGCGTCGGGGGTGAGTCGCCGCCGCGCGCGCCGAGCTCCGGAATGTCCGCTACGTCGTGCTCTGGATCTGGCGGGCGTGGCCGTTCAGCCGTTGCTGTGGGCCTGAGCCGCAAACGGGGCGGCCGTGGTCGCGGCGCGTGCGGTCAAAGACCGGGCGATCGAGGCGGTCCGCGCGAGAATGAGTCACTGGGCGGGCGCCGCGTCTGAAAGCTCACGCTCCTGGCGTAGATCCTGCTCGCAGCACCACGCAGTCGACAGACCCGCCGCGACCGGATGGCGCGTACCTTCGCCCTCTGGATGTAGCGTCGCCGGCGGATCACAGTGTCGGCGGTCGCGAGCTGGACAACCGCCGGATGAACCACCCCGCCAGGCGCCCCTGGGGCGTGAGCGGGTGCGAGTGTCGACATGCCGAGCATGGCGACAACGAGCGCTAATGAGATTGGACTCTTGCGGGAGCGATACATGGCTTCTGGGGTCTTCTGAAACTGGCCGAACTTATTGAGTGGTTCTGCAACCGGAGTTTCGCGCGAGCCTGTGAGGGAAACCTCGATGTCGGCTAAGAGTTCACTACAAGCTCCAGCTGAAATACGCGAGCTGGCTGGTGCCGACGGTCGCGCCGAGGCCCGAGGAGCCGCCCGCGGCCCCGGCTGTTCAGAGCGTGCGCGCGATGCTGCTCGAGGTGGTCGGTGGCGCCAGCGCGATGAGCACCATTCATTCATGCGACGGGGGGTTCGTGCTTGCCCAGCCTGCCTGCGCATGGCGCGTCCGCTCCTCGGTTAGGCTTGTTGCATGATTTGCTGTTTGGGCCAGTGGGCGAGGAGGCACGTGGTGGCTCGTGGCTGATGAGGAGGAGCGCGCACGCCGGCGGGCGTTCGTCCACGCGCACCGCACCGCGATCTTCGGCTATCCGCGCAAGCAGGACGGACCGTCGATGTCGGTCGTCTACTACGTGATGGACGGCGAAGATGGGATCCTGGTCTCCACGATGCGCGCTCGCAGCAAGGCCAAGGCCATCGTGGCACACCCGAAAGTGTCGCTGTGCATCCTGGATGAACAGTGGCCATTGACCTACCTGCAGGTCTACTGCACCGCCGAGCTCGACTCCGATCTCGACCGGGCGACGGACATGATGATGCGCATTTCAGCGGTGATGGCCGGCAAGGAGATGCCGAAGTCCGCTCGCACGGAGGTGGAGGAGATGTGTCGGCGCGAGCAGCGCGTCGTCCTCAGCCTCTCCCCCTACGCGACCTTCCAGACCCCCCCGCGCCATGTCCACGAGGCGGAAGACCTCAAGGGGCTCACGCACTGGACCAGCTCCAGCATGCCCTGGTAGCGGGCTCGGCGGATGAACGCGAGCGCCGACCCGCTGCGGTTCCCCGACCACCAACTGGGTCTGGCCTCCTCACTCCGCCTGGCCGACTCGCTGGCGGTCGAATTCGCGGGCGGGACACGTCCGAGCGTACGGGTCGCGGTCAAGCGATCAAACTAACCCGATTTCCAGCTATTTCCTGAAGCCCGCCTAGGGACTCGAACCCTAAACCTCTTCATTACAAGTGGCTCATTTGCAGGACAATTGCTGTAAATACGGGCGGTTCAGGCCGTCTGTTTCTAGTTAGCGCAGGTCAGAATCGCCAAGTTCGGGACATATTTCGGGACACGTCCGTGCTCGGCCGCCTGGCGGCCGCGGGGTCGACTAGGGGAGGAGAGGCAGGCTGCGCACCCGGAGCCGGTTGGGCTCGATCACGACGACGGAGCCAGCGGCGAGCGCATCTGCGACCGCGGGCAGGTTCGCGATCAGCAGCGCCACTTGCTCGTTGGGTCGCCGTTGCGTGCCGCGGCGGAACAGGATGACGGACGGCCGAGCGGTGCGTCTCTGGGCCAGCAGGGTCCCGAAGTCGGTGTCGGCCGAGACGACGATTCGGTCCTCGGCGGCCGCACGGTCGAAGATCTCAGCGTCGCTGGCGGCCTGGAGTGAGTACTGCCGGACGTGCATCGCATCGTGACCGGCGGCGACCAGCCGCTCGGCGACGCGAGGCGAGAGCGCGTTGTCGATCAGGAATCTCAACCGGCGGGCGCGAGCGGCAGCTCACGTTCCCGAACCGCTTCAGCCGCGTACCTGAGCGCTTCGCTGACATCGTCAAGCTCGAGGTCCGGGAACGCATCGAGGATCTCGGTCGCGCTGATCCCGTCGGCGAGCATGCCCACAACTGTCGCGACGGGGATCCTGAGCCCGCGGATGCACGGCACCCCATCCATCTGGTCCGCCTCGACGGTGATTCGGGTGAATGTCATCCTCTGGCAGCGTACCGCCACCGGTTCGGTGCCCGGGACTGCGGCGTCCGGCGTCGTGCCTCCAACTGCTAAGCGGCGGCGATAGCCGTGCGGTGACGTCCCTCGTGCTGCTCGCGCGGAACCAGCCGGCGTGGGTGATCGGCGTTGCGGACAGGTCGGTTGTTAAGGCGTCGGCCGATGGAGGCGTCGCTGACGCGATGACGACGTGACGGGAACAGAGTTGCAGTTATCGCACCAGCTGCCTAACACCCAGGGCATGTCGAACCCGAGGTCAGTGCTCCATGCGTCGTGGTGAGATCATGTCGCTCCGCGCGGAGTAATCCCCTCGTTGCGTCCTGCCGATCGCCACTGGAGGTGCCCAACAAGACCGTGCGACCCGTCCCAGGTTCCGCTGCCCGACATCGCGGGATGGCGCGATCGCAACGCACAGCACCCGCCTTGCCGGTGCGCAGCAGCGCTCTGAGGTGGGTGCCGCCCATCAGGTTCGTAAACGATGCGACGGCCTTCCGGCGAAACATCTCGCTCAACCCCGTGTATGGCGCGTTGCTCGGGTGCGAAGGCGTTTCGGCACTGCGGATTCGAGGCGCGACCAGTCAGTTGTCGACGTACACGCTGATACTGGCCCGGCAGGGTCGGCAATCTCCTGTCGCAGGACCAGGTCGCGCTGTGAACTTGTCATTGAGGCCGCTGTGCGCCCGGCGCCGCCCCAACGTGAGTGGGCACAATCCGAGCGAACGCAGCGCGTCCGTCCACGCCTGGCGTTCACGCGATCGGAAGGACCCCGTTCTGACGGAGGAGGATCGACAGCGAGAGTCGTATTGCACTCGGAAGGCGCGTTACAATTCGTACAAGCGATGCCTCCGAGTAGACCCTTTCCCCGCAGGACGTTGGAGGTAGCGCTCCGTGTTCCGCGCGCACTCAAGGACAAGAATGGGGCAATGCGTGGGCGTCCGAGCAGGTTGCTGAGGCGCTCGGCGTAGGCGCCAAGGGGGGAAACTTCTACTATGTGTCGGCGGCATCTCGGGATTACGGGCTGACGACAGGTTCACGTGAGACGGCGGAGATCGCGCTGACGGATCTTGGGCGCCGCGCCGTCTATCCAGACTCCGATGCGGCTCAGCAACAGGCGCACGTCGATGCGTTCTTGTCCGTGGAGACCTTCCGTAAGGTCCTCGAGCATTACGGCGGCAACAACCTGCCTGAAAAGCCGTTCCTGACAAATACGCTTCAGCAGACCTTCGGGCTTCACCCCGAAGTTCAGGACGAGTTCATCGACATCTTCACGAAGAACTGCCGCCTTCTCGGGATCGGTGCACAGTTCACTTCGGCAGGCACGTCGCATGCCGCAACGGCGAGCGGCGGGTCAGCCGCCCGAGCGAGGGCCAGTGATGGAGGGTCGATCACCGTTGCGACGCCCGATAAGGACGCTGGGGATGCAATAACTCTGTTCGTCATCATGCCGTTCACAGAGCGCGATGATCGGCATGAAACGGGGTTCTTCGACGAGGCCTTGAATCAGCTATTCGTACCGGCGGGGACGGCAGCAGGCTTCACGGTCAAGACCGCGAAGCGTCAAGGAAGCGACGTGATCCAGTCCACCATCGTCAATGATCTTCTTGAGGCAGACTTGGTCCTCGCGGACCTCACCGAACACAACCCAAACGTTCTGTTCGAACTCGGGATGCGAATGCACGCTGACCTCCCCGTTGTTCTTGTCCGCGCAAGGGGGACCGGTGCAATCTTCGACGTGGACAACATGCTTCGAGTCGAGGAGTACTCACCGAGCCTCTGGTCCAGCTCAATCAAGCGTGACGTCCCGGTGCTCACCGAGCACATCAAGGCGGCGTGGGAGACGCGAGGCACCGCGCCAACGTTCATGAAGATCTTGCGGCCGGACGCTCCCGGTGGCGTCACCTAAGCTGGCAACGAGCTCGCCAATGGGACGGCCCCCAGGGCGGCCAGATCGGCACTCGTCGCCCTGCAGGTGACGCTCGGGTTTCTGGTTCGCCGGCTCTGCTTTGATGCGAGATTGGGCGGAACCCCAACGCGGCGGTGAAATGTGTCTATCTCGTCGATCGGAAGCGCCGCCAGCGTTCCTCGGAGCCTCGCACCACTAACTCACCCGCGCCCGCGCGACTGGTGCGTCGACGACAACCGGTGATCGGGAGCATCAGTTGGACGTCACCCCGAGACGCTACGAATGCGATCCCTCCCGGACTCGCCAGGATGGTCGCATCGGCGTCGCGCCCGTCAAGGTCGGGCCTTCGGCCTGCGCTTCGCGCACCGCTGACGCGGCTCCCTTGACTGCCGCTCCGTCCGACGCGTTTTCGCAGCGAGGTCCGGCATGGAACTCGTGTGGACGGACGCCAGCATCCAAGTCCCAACCGTCCCCAACAACAGCGTCACACTCTACGCACAGGGTGCTGGGCGCCAAGACGTCCCTCAGTGTCCCCACCCACCCACAGCGTTCGGCAGCCGCGTCGGACGTTTCCGCGGAAACGTCGACGCGGGACCGCGTGCTTCGCACGACGACCGGTCACGATCCAGGTCCCGTTTCAGGCAAGATGTCCCGAGACGTCCCAACTCGTCCCAAGACGTCCCGAGTCGTCTCGAGCGCGAAGGCCTCGGCGACGAGCGCGGCGTCCTCGTCGCGCGGGGCGAAGTGCAGGTAGCGCATCGTGGTCTGGATGTCGGCGTGGCCCATCCACTCCTGCACGCGGCGGATGTCGGCCTTGGCGATCATCCGCGTGCCGAACGTATGTCTCAGATCGTGAAAACGCAATGAGCGCAGGCCGGCGCGGGCCAGTGCGTGCTTATAGCGGCGGCGGAGCGCCGAGCCGTCGAGATGGTCTCCGCCGACGCCGGCGAACACCAGGTCGTCGTCGCCGATCCAATCGACGCGGCGGCCGAGCTGGGCCAGCACACTGGCGACGTCCGGCGCCAGCGGCACCGCTCGAATCTTGCCCGACTTCGGCGTTGTGAGATGGCCGGCGTAATAGCTGGCGCGAACACGAACCGCGCTGCCGGCGAAGTCGACGTCGCGCCACCGCAGCGCGAGCAGTTCGCCCATCCGCAGGCCCGTGAACGCCGCCGTGAGGAACACCGCCGCGTCCTGTTCGGAGTCGGCCGCTCGGACGAGCGCCCAGACCTCCTCGGGCGAGAAGACCCGGATGTCGCTGCTCGCACGCAGCGGCGGCTTCTCGACGTCGGCGACCGGATTGGCCGGTAGCGACCAGACCTTGCGCGCTCGCTGGAAGATGCCGTGGAGCAGGACCAGTGCTTTCACGCGAGTGCTCGAGGCTCGGTCGACGCCGGCGAGCCACGCCTCGATCGTCGCAGGCGTGATCGACTCGATCGGCATCGAGCCGAACGTTGGGAGCAGTTGGGAGCGGACGATCGCCTGGTAGCCGTTCACGGTCGATGGCTTGCGCTGGCGATCGTGTTCGATGTAGCGCAGCCATTCGGCGGCGGCGTCGGCGAACGTCGCTCCCGTCCGTGTCATCCCCGGCAGCGTGCCGTGACGCGCCTGGTCAAGCAGATCGCGCAGCCACGCGTCGGCCGTACGCTGCGTGAAGTAGCCCGCCGCCGGCCGGCCACGTTCGGTCCAGGCAGGGCCGATCTTGCGTTGGACTTGACGGCCGTCGGGGAGCCGGTACTTCGCGTACCAGACGGCACCGCGCGCGCGATCAACCTTGAACACGTGCCCTGATGGGAGTCGCAGACCAGCGCTCATGCGCAGATCCTACGCCATTCGTGGGACATATTCGGGACACGTCCGGAAGGACGGAGTGGCGGCTAAACCGAGTAAACAGCCGATTTACAGCTACTTACTGAAGCCCGCCTAGGGACTCGAACCCTAAACCTCTTCATTACAAGTGAAGTGCTCTACCAGTTGAGCTAGGCGGGCGCCGACCCGACGCAGTCTGTCACGGACCGGCGCGCGCCCGACGGTCAGCCGACCACGACCGCTGTCGGCCAGTCGTCTGCGCGCGTCGCAGAGTACCATCGGTCGTCCGGCAGAGCTGTCGTGCCCCTAACGTGTTCCGACTGCCCACACGCTCCGACCGCTTCACTCAGCCCGTGCTGAGGCGCGCAGAATTCCAATTCCTTCAGCCGCGGGGTACAGCCGAGAGTGACCTTGGATGAGGCGGTCGTGGGACGACACTCTCCGTCTGGCTCGGCTTCGCCGACTCTGGCGCCACGTTGTCCTGGAGCGGAGCGGTTATTGGTTTGCTGCCCGACTGAGCGAACCCGTCGCCCGGCGCGCGGTCGCGCCGACGGGTCCGTTCGAGGAGTTCTTCGACGCGTACGTGAGCGGGCCTGGTGTATTTAAATGGCGTCATTACTTCGACATTTACCACCGACATCTTGCAAAGTTCCAAGGCCAGGAAGTGCACGTTCTCGAAATCGGCGTCTGCGGCGGCGGCAGCCTCGGCATGTGGCACCACTACTTTGGCCCGGGCTGTCGGGTGTATGGCGTCGATATCGAGCCTGCCTGCAAAGCTTACGAATCGGAGCGTACCCGTATCTTTATCGGTGATCAGGCCAGCTCCGATTTTTGGGCGGACTTCATTCAGCAGGTTCCGCGCATCGACGTCGTGATCGACGACGGCGGACATGAGCCCCGGCAGCAGATTGCGACGCTTGAAGCTCTGCTGCCGCGCATATCCCCCGGCGGCGTTTACTTGTGCGAGGACATCCGGGTCGACTGCGACAGCGGCTTTCACGACTACGTTGCCGGCTTAGGACGAAATCTGCACCGCACACGGAACGCGACTCCTGGTGATTGGTCGACGCCCCTGCGGGTGCAGCCAAGTTCGTTCCAGCGTCTCGTCGATTCGATTCACCTCTACCCGTTCGTGGCGGTGATCGAGCTCCGTACGGCGGCGATGGACACGTTTAGCTGCGTGCGGCGCGGGACCCAGTGGCTGCATTTCGCGGACAAGCACGAGCAACCCACGCGGTAACGAGCGCGCCGCCGGGATACCTTTCGGCGCCTCGACGGCGCGCCGTCTGGCTCAGGCGCAGTCGGCGTGTGGCGCGCCGCCAGGCTATCCGGCGGCGGCGTCGAGCTCCTGCAGGAGTTCGTGTGCGGCGAGCTCGATCGCCTTATGTCGCCACTCGGCGGCGCGGTAGTGGCAGGCGATCAGCCCGGAGCGATGGATGCGCCGGAAGTCCCCGAACACGAACGCGTAGCGCGCCTTGGTCTCCTCGTTGGCGCCGTCGGTGAGACCCAGGAACCAGCAGCCGTACGTCTCCCAGTCGTGGTTCTCGAGATAGGCGTTCTCGGCGTCGGCCGCGGGTTGGACCTCGCCCCACTCGCTGCGCAGCACGTACTGGCGCGCGCCGATCAGCCGTCGAGCCTGCGCGACTCCCGCGTCGTTGAGCGAGTAGGAGGCCGTGCCGACTACTTCGATTCGCTGGTTGACAGGCTTACGACGCTCACGTGCGTCCAACTACCCGGTGCCGCGCGCGGCAACCCGCCGTGGGCGTTGCGCCGGCGACCTATCCGTGCGTGCGTTGCCAATACACCCCGGTCCAATCGATCTCTTTGATCTCATCGTCGATTCCCTGCTCACGACGGTAATCGGTGACGGCCAAGCGACAGGGTTCGAGCGATCCGTAGTCATCGACGATCAGGTAACCCCCGACCGATAGCCCCGGGTGGAGACCCCGAAGGCTGTCCATGGTTGACTCGTACATGTCGCCGTCAAGCCTGATCACGGCCCACTCGTGACCCGCCAGCTGCGGCAGCGTGTCCCTGAACCACCCTTTGAGGAACTCGACCTGGTCGTCGAGCAGCCCGTACCGCTCGAAATTGGCGCGCACGGTGTCAAGCGATATGGCCAACTCCCGAATCTTGTGGAAGGTGTCCCCGCGGTCAGCCGGGTACCGACCTGGATCCGGCGGTGGGAGTCCGTCGAAGGAATCCGCGACCCAGACCACCCGATTCTTGATCCCGTGGGCACGAAGGACGCCTCGCATGAGGATGCCGGCGCCCCCCCGCCAGACGCCGGCTTCGATCAGGTCCCCCGGAATCTCCGCACGAATGACGTCCTCGACGCAGCTCTGGACGTTGTCAAGGCGCTTGCGCCCAATCATCGTGTCGCCCTGCTGTGACGCGCGGTGCCCCTCGTCGATCGAGCTGCGATCGAGCTCAACGAGCCGAGCGAGCGTCACCCACCGTCGGCGCAGTGCGGCGAGCACGAGCCGGCGGGGGAGATTACTGGGTTTGATTGCGGGTCCGATCTCGCTAACTTCATAGAGCGTCCCGAGCAGCGCCTGCTTCAGCAGCGTCAGATACAGGTCGCGCGTGTCGGCGAGCGGTCCGGGGTCGGCGGATTCGGTCATCGCGCAGGGGCCAGCGGAGGCTTGGGCGTCAATCCCAGCCCGCAACGCTCGAGCAAGAGCATGGCGAAGGTGTATCCCTCCAGCTCAGCCGCCTCCAGCAGGAAAACGCGCGTCACAGTGGGCCGTCGGGAACCTGGCCGGCTTCGATCGCGGCGCGCTGGGCTCCGGTGTACGGGGGTTCGAACAGCTCGGGGTCGAGTTGGCGGCTGCGGAACAGGTCGCAGATGAAGTTCATCCGGTCTGACAGCTGCGTCCAGTCGTGGGCGGCGCTGCCCTGGAGCGAGTCCGGGGTCCGATCCAAGCCGCCGGGACCGTCGAGCAGCGCCGCGAGCTCGTCGTCCTCGATCTCCGCGAGCGTGGCCGGAAACACGACGCCGTGGTCCGGGGCGACGTTTTCCGAGACGCGCATCGACTCGTGGCCGATCGAGAAGCCGAGCAGCCGGACGGTGACCAGTCGTCGTAGCGGCTTGGGCAGCGAGCCGTCGATGTAGGGCTCGAGGCGGCGGTGCTCGTGCAGGATCGCGAGCAGGTTCGCGTAGAGCATCAGCTCGTCGCGGTGGTCCGGGTCGGCAGCGCGGGACGCCTCCCGGTAGTGGCGGTAGGCGCCGCGCAGCAGGTCCTGCCCGCCGGTCTCAGGCGGTCCCGGGCGCAGCTGCGTCTCGAACGCCTCGAATGCCGCGTCGCGGCCGGCGGCCGATAGGAACCGCGCGCTCTGGCGGCCGATGTCGTCGAGCACGGTCGCGTTGCCGCCGAAGATGCTCTGAGCGGCGCGGTCAGCCAGCCGTCGCACTCCGCGTCCCGCTCCGGCACCGAGGCAGGCGCCGCCGGCGACGGCGATCGCGGGCCTGCGATCGCGCCCCGGGCCGCGGCGCGAGCGCATCACCGCCGCCGCGCCGGCGCCGGCGAGCGCCGCGGCCGGCGTCACCATGCGGATCGGGACCGGCAGGTCCGCTCGGCGGATCGTCCGTCCGGCGGTCTTCGATCCCCACACGGCCCAGGTGTGGAAGTTCGCGCCGCTGCTCTGGCCGATCAGCTGCCGCAGCGCCAGCGAGAGCTGCTGGTGGACAAGCGTGATCCGCAGGTTGCACACGACCGGGTCGCGGCCGTAGACGGCCTCGTCGATCCGCGTCCGCCACCACGCCTCGTCGCTCCAATGCCCCGGCGCGTCGGCGAGCCCCACCACGTGGAATCTACCGGCCCGGCGGCACGGGCGTCCCGGAGCGCGCGGGCTGGCGGCCAGCCCCCTTCGGCTCGCTTCCGGCCAGCTCACGCTCCCACCAGGCGATCATGTCGGCCATCGTGCGCTCCAACGGAATCCCAGGCTGCCAGCCGGTCGCGGCGGTCAGCTTGGCGTGATCGCCGCGCAGCTCCATCACCTCCGTCGCGCGCACTCGCGCGGGATCGACGACGTGGTCCACCGCGATCGGGTCCAGCAACCGCGCCAACGTCTCGACCTGCTCCGAGGTCGAGATCGAACGGCCCGAGCAGACGTTGTAGATCTCCATCGACCCGGGCGTGACGTCCAGCGCCGAGATCAGCCGGTACGCGCGCGCGACGTCGCGGACGTCGGTGAAGTCGCGACGGGTGTCGGGGTTGCCTGTCACGACCTGCAGCTCGGAACGACCGGCCCGGCGCGACTGCGCTCCCTGGCGCGACAGGTTCGACAGCAGAAACATCGGCAGCTGACGTGGACCCGAGTGGCTGTAGGGCCGCGCGCAGGTGAGCCGCAGACCGTGCGAAGACGCGTACACGGCCGCGAGCATCTCGCCGGCGGCCTTGGAGACCGCGTAGGGGTTCGCGGGTGCGTACGGTGCAGCTTCGGTGGTCGGCAGCTGCGCCGGAGCGCCGTACACCTCACACGAGCTGACCCAGATCACGCGCGCCTCGGGAGCGTCCGAGCGGATCGCCGACAGCAGGTTCACGGCGCCGCCGACGTTGCCCGCCAGCGTCTGCGCCGGCTGCACCCACGAGCGCGCGACCGAGCTCAGCGCCGCCAGGTGGTAGACGACGTCGGGTTTGAACCGCGCGATGCAGCGCGTCACCGCCGATGCATCGCCGAGATCGAGCGCGAGGGCCTCGCAGACGCCGCCGGCGACCGCGGCGCGGCGCGACACGCCGAGCACCTCGTCGCCGGCCTCGACGCACTGGTGACACAGCCACCCGCCGGCGAGGCCCGAGGCCCCGGTGATCAGCGCGCGCACGCCGACGGTCAGTCGGTCTGCTGCACGTGCACTGCGTGCGCGAACGAGCCGTGCCCGTTCGAGGAGTAGTCCGCTGGCACGGGCGGGTCGGGCTCCGGTTCCGGACCGCCGTTCCAACGGCGCTCGAGCTCGCCAAGCAGCAGCCCGAACAGAAGGTGACGCCAGGCCGCCTGGACGAACGCGGCGCGGTTGCCGGTCAGCCGCGGCAGCTGGTCACGGGCCGGGTGGACGCGGTCGGTCACCCGTCCGAGCGGCCACAGCGCGAGGTGCTCGAACAGCGCCACGGCCGGCCCGCGCAGCGCCGGCGGCAGCGGCAGCGAGGACTGGATGTTGGCGTACGCGGCGCCGAACGCCGCGCCGTTGCCGACATGGATGGCGAACCCGACCGGGTACCACGACCCCTGCGATACCGCTCTGCCGAGCAGTTCGACATCGTCGTAGCGGCTCGCGAACGCCCACTTGTCAAGCGGCTGCTGAACCGCCCAGACGGCTGCCGCGACGGCGCCGCTCACGGCTCCGCGCAACGTCCTCGCCAGATCGAAACCGGCCGAGTTGCTCACCGCAACCACTGTAACGACGCGCGCGAACGTGGGTAGGTCAAGTGCGGTGGATCACGATCGCCTTCATCAACGCGTGCGGGCGCGTGGCGCCAACCCGATCGTCTACGGGCTCGTCCGGGTCAGCTTCCAGATCTTCTTCCTGATCTATTTCCGGATGCAGCGGATCGGGCGCGAGCATGTCCCCCGGCGCGGCCCCGTGATCATCGCCGCCAACCACCGCAGCTTCCTCGATCCGTTCGTGATCGCATGCATGGCCCGCCGGCCGATGTACTACGTCGCCAAGCAGGAGATCTTCATCGGCCGCGTGATCTCGTGGCTGTTGACGTCGCTCGGCGCGTTCCCGGTCCAGCGCGGCGCCTCCGACGCCGACACGATCATCACCGCCAAGGCGATCCTGGCGCGCGGCGACATCGTCCTGATCTTCCCGGAGGGCACCCGGACCCGTCCCGGCGCGCTCGGCACCCCCCGCCGCGGGGTCGGCCGGCTCGCCCTGGAGACCGGTGCGCCGGTCGTGCCGGTCGCCGTGATCGGCACCGAGGCGGTCCGCAAGGGCGTCTTGATCAGGCCCCACAAGGTCCGGATCCGGGCCGGACGTGCGCTTCGGTTCCCGCTCGTCGAGCAGCCGTCGCCGGCGCTGGCGGGCGCGGTCACCGACCGGATCTGGCCGTGCGTGATGCTCCAGTGGGAGTGGCTCGGCGGGCTTGCGCCGATTCGCCGTGTGGCGGTGATCGGAGCCGGCGCCTGGGGTACCGCGCTGGCGGCGCTGCTGACGCGGGCGGGATTCGAGGTTGAGCTCGGCTGCCGGACCAAGGAGCAGGCCGACGCGATCGCGCAGACGCGTGTCAACGATCGCCACCTGCCCGGCGTGGAGCTGCCCGATCAGCTGCGCGTGGTGCGCGCCGCAGAGCTCAACCTCGAAGGTCACGACCTGGTCTGCCTGGCAGTCCCGGCGGCGGCGCTGCCGGCGGTGCTGGCCGCGCACGGTGGTCAGATCACGCGCCGCCTGGGGATGCTCCTCGCCGGCTCGGGGCTGGTGGCGCCGTTCGGCACTCTGCCCGCCGCGTTCGCCGTGGCCTGCTGCAACGCTCGTGCGGTTGCCGTGCTGGGCGGCCCCGCACGGCCCGAACGAGTGCTCGAGCATGGCGGCTCGGTCGTGCTCGGATCGCGGGACCGGGGATTTGGGCGGCAGTTGCGGGACATGTTGCGCGCGGCACAGCTGGACGTGACGGTGAGCTCCGACGTCGTCGGCGTGCAGCTCGCAGGCTCGGCGACCGACGTCGCCACGCTCGCCGCCGAGGCCGCGATCACAGCGGGCCCCGACATCGCTGGCGCCGCCGCCGGCAAGGTATTCGCGGAGGTCGCGGCGCTCGCCCGTGTCAAGGGCGCGAAGCCCGAGACGTTCGCCGGGCTGGCCGGCGCCGGCGATCTCGTCGCGAACGTCACTGCCGCCGGCTCGCCACAGCGGCTCGCGGCCGAGGCGGTCGACACCGTCGGCCTGCTGGCCGGCCTCGCGCGGGAGGCACAGCTCGAGACGCCGGCGCTGGATGGGCTGGCCGCGCTCGTGGAAGGACGGATCGAGCCCGCGCAATGGAAAAACGCGATCAGCGAGCCGCGCACCCATCGCAACCGGACCGCGCGGGCCGCTTGACCGGGGAATGTAGGCTGAGCATGTGTTGGCCGAGGGGACTCCACAGGGCAAAGCCGAGCTCGACGCTCGGTTCACCGAGCTCTACAAAGCGCATCTCCGCGACGTCTACTCGTACAGCTACTACCGCGTTGGCAACCACCATGACGCCGAGGACCTCACCGAGCAGACGTTCCTACAGGCCTATCGCCACTTCGAGCGGGCGCTGCGCGAATCCCACGGCCGGCCGCTGCGGCCGTGGCTCATCCGGATCGCGCACAACCTGGCGGCCAACTTCTACCGCGACAAGTCACGCAAGCCCGAATCCGCGATCGAGGATGCCGGCTACATCTCGGCTCCGCACACGACCGAGGCGCTGGTGGAAGGACGCGAGGAGCTCAAGCAGATTCTCGAGGGCGTCTCGCAGCTGCCCGACGACCGGCGGGAGGCGCTGATCATGCGGTTCGCGCTGGGGATGGACAACCGGGAGATCGCGAGGGCATTGGGTCGCACCGATGGCGCCACGAAGGTCCTGTTGCACCGCGCGATCCGCCAGTTGGAGGGGATCGTCGCCGACAAATCGGAGAACGGGCGCGACGGCGCCTCGCAGAACGGGTCGGGTCCGTCGTGAGCGCGGGCGCGACTGATTTCGAGCTGCTGCTGCGCGAGGCGTTGGCGCCGATCGAGCCGCCGGCCGATCTGGCCGCGAGGATGGAGGCGACGCTCGTCAGCTTGACCGAGCTCGCTCAGGACGAGCTTGAGTCCTGGGAGCTGTCGGCGATGCGCGACCCGCGTAACTGGGTCAGGCCGGCCGCCGCGGCGGTCGTCGGGGTCGGCGCCGGCACCGCGCTCGTTGTCCTGCGCGTTCGCGGACGCCATCGCAGCCGCATCGAGAAGTCCTCCGGCCTGATCGAGCTGGCTGGCAACACCCTGGCCGACTTCGCAGAGGAAGCCAGCCGGGTGTTGCCCGGGCGCTGAGGCGCGCGGACCGGCTCAGCCGGTCGTCGTGCCCCGGTGGTCATCGCCGTCGCGGCCACCACGACGTGCCATGAGCCGCCGTAGCTCTTGATCCCCTGGCCCTTCGCGCTGCCGTTGCTGTCACCCGCGTATGTGTAGAGCGGATGGCGGTCGAGCATCACCTGATACAGCTTGGCCTTGACGCGGTGCAAGACGGACGCGGTGCCGGGCACGCCCTTGGCGACGGTGACCTTCGCCGTCGCCGAGCTGACCGTGACCGGCATCCAGATCTTGAGGCACGCCGTGGTCAGGCACTTGAGCTTCGCCAGGCTCTCCCCGCCGAGCTCGTACACGGTCTTGCCGGCGCCGGTCACGACGACCGACATGCTCTTGCTCGACACCGTGCGCTTGGCGACGGTCAAGGACGTGCCGCTGCCGGCGGCGGTCGCCGCCGACGCGAACACCAGGCCCGCGACCAGCACGCAGACCACCGCGTTGCGCGCGAGGCGCGCAGAGACTGCACCCAACATGTTGTGACTCCGATCTCCCCGCTTGATGGACGCGGTCAGGGTACCGTGGGCAGTCGCCTGCCGACCGGTCGATCGGCCCGGTTTCACGGAGATCGAGCTGGTTGTGAGATGTGATCGCGGCACGCCGCGCTGACGAGCCGCCGCGGGCGCCGACCACCACTGGTAGCGTCGGCGCAACGATGCCCGTCTGCTACCGCCATCCGCGTCGGGAGACTGCCGTCGCCTGCTCGTCGTGCGGGCGCTCGATCTGCCCCGATTGCATGACTCCAACCCCGGTCGGGATGCGCTGCCCGGAATGCGCGCGGGAACGGACCAAGGTCAAGACCGCGAGCACGCTCCGCACCCCGGCGCTGGGCCGCTACAGCGTCACCCGGATCCTGATCGCGATCAACGTGCTCGTGTTCCTGGCTGAAGTTGCGACCGGCACGCCGCTGGGCGGGGTCGGCAGCGGCGGGTTCGGAACGCTGTACGTCCACGGAGCGTTGTTCGGGCCCTACATGCACGGCGCCTACCACCAGTACTACCGGTTGCTGACCTCGGGGTTCCTGCACGAGGGGCTGCTGCACATCCTGTTCAACATGGTGTTCCTGTACTTCGTCGGTCCGTCGCTGGAGTCGGCGATCGGCAAGGTCAACTTCGTCGCCATCTATTTCGCGTCGCTGCTGGCCGGATCGTTCGGAGCGCTGTTGTTCTCGCCCGCGATCCCCACCGTCGGGGCCTCGGGGGCGCTGTTCGGGCTGCTGGGCGCGCTGGTGGTCGTCGCCCACTACCGCGGGATCTCGATCTGGACAAGCGGCCTGGGTCCGACGCTGCTGATCAACATCGTGTTCTCGCTGACGATCGCCGACATCTCGATCGGCGGTCACCTCGGCGGCTTCATCGGCGGCCTGATCTGCGGCGTGCTCTACATGGAGCTGGTCGATCGTCGGCGAATGCAGAAGCCGTTCCTGCTCGGCTGCCTGTTGGTTGCGGCGGTCAGCGTGGTCGCGGCGATCGCCATCGCCGGTGGCAGCGGGATCGCGCCACACGGACTGACGATCTAGACGGTCGCGGTCGCGTTCGCGTTCGACGCGGCCGGCGAGTCGGGGCGGTCGTGCAGCCGCCGCGCGGCGTTCAGAGCTCGACGGTCAGCGCCTGCGCGCCGCGCGGCGGGTCGGGGAACAGCTCGGGGTGCAGGATATGGGCGAGCAGCTCCAGCCCGTCGATGATCCGCGGCCCCGGACGCGAGAAGTACGCGCTGGCGTCGACCGCGACGATCTCGCCCGCGCCGACCGCTCGCAGCTGCTCGACATGCATCTCGGCCTCCCGGTGGGCGATCTCGGCGTCGTAGCCGCACGGCATCACGAGCACGACATCGGGCGAGACGGCGGCGATCTCCTCCCAGCTGCGCTCCTCGGAGCTCTCGCCGGCGAGGCCAAGCATGTCGTCGCCGCCGGCGAAGCCGATCAACTGCGGGGTCCAGTGGCCGGCGGCGAAGGGCGGATCGAGCCATTCGAGCGCGACCACTCGAGGCCGTCGGGCGTGGCGCGTCGCGACCCGGACCCGATCGATCCGGGTCGCCGCGCGGGAGATCAGCGCCGCCGCGGCGTCCTTGGTGTCGGTTGCCTGCGCCAGCGTGCGGGCGTCGCCGAGCACCTCGCCGACCGTGTGCGGGTCCAGCGAGATCACCATCGGCTGGGTGTCGATCTCCTCGGCGATCGAGCGCACCTCGTCGTAGGAGACGGCGCACACGGAGCACAATGCCTGGGTGATGATCAGGTCGGGCTCGAGCTCGTGCAGCGCCTCGGCGTCGAGCTCGTAGATCGACTCGCCGGCCAGCGTCCGCTGCTTGACGGCCGTGTCGATCTCGGCCGCGCTCAGACCGCCGGGCAGCCGGTCGCGGGTGACCTTGGGCAACTCGAGCGCGTCTTCGGGGTAGTCGCACTCATGCGTGACGGCGACGAGATTGTCGCCCAGGCCGAGCGCAAACAGCATTTCGGTCGCCGATGGGACAAGGCTGACGATGCGCATCACGGTCTGATCAACGTTAGCCGCGTTCCGACGCCATCCGGCCGGCTCGGGCGTCGCCACCGAGCGTTGTCGGCTCGATCCCGGCGCCGCGCAGACCCTGCTCCAGCGCCGCGTTGACGGCCTCGACGACGGCGACCCGTGCGTACTGCTTGTTCTCGGCGGCGATCACATGCCAGGGCGCGTTGGGGTGATCGGTGCGCCGCAGCATCTCGGTGACGGCACGCTCGTAGTCAGGACGGCGGTCACGGTTACGCCAGTCCTCGTCGGTCAGCTTCCAGCGCTTGAGCGGGTCACGCTCGCGCTCCTTGAACCGCTTGAGCTGCTCCTTGGGGGAGACATGCAGCCAGAATTTGAGGATCACCATGCCCTCCGCCGCCAGCGACCGCTCGTAGTCGACGATCTGTCCATAGGCCCGCTCCCATTCGGCCTCGGTCGCGAACCCCTCGACGCGCTCCACCAGCACGCGCCCGTACCACGTGCGGTCATAGATGCACATCCCGCCCCAGCCGGGAAGCGACGGCGAGAACCGCCACAGGAAGTGATGGCGCTTCTCACGATCGCTCGGCGCCGCGTACTGCACGACCGTCACGTGCCGGGGATCCAACGGCGAGCTCACACGCCGGATGGCGCCGCCCTTGCCCGACGCGTCCCAGCCCTCGAACAGCAGCAGGATCGGCGGCCCCAGCTCACCGGAGCCGAGTTGGCCGCCATACTGCAGCCGCAGCGCCGTCAGCCGATGCTGCACCTCGGTCAGCCGCTCCAGGCCCTGCTCCTTGGACAGCTTCAACGACAGGTCCGCATCCGCGAGTGTGGCCATCGGCACATGCTCCCACGCACGGCAAGCGCGTTTGCGCCCCGGCCGATGATGGCCGTGCGGCGGCAACAGGACGGGTCGCCCGGGGGCTGCTGCTAGGGTTGCGGGCGTCGCTGAATGAACGACGACGACCGACCTCGAAGTAACCGCGAAACCGTCTCCGGCGGGCTCGATGGACATCGTCGGTCGTCGCAGGGCCGTTCGTGACCGCACTCCTGATCATCCTCACCGTCGTTCTGGTGCTGGTCAATGCGTTCTTCGTCGTCGGCGAGTACGCGCTGGTGCGGTCGCGAAAGGGTCGCCTGCAGGAGATGGCCGAGGACGGCAACCGCGGCGCCCGCCGGGCGGTGATGATGAGCGACGAGCTCGGCGACTACATCGCCGCCTGCCAGATCGGGATCACGATGGCGTCGCTCGGGATCGGCGCGCTCGGCGAGCCGGCGCTCTCGCACGCGTTCGAGCACGCCTTCGGTGGCTCGCTCGGTCACGCCGCCGGGGTTGTCGCCGCGGTGATCATCGCCTACCTGCTGATCACGGTGTTCCAGAGCATCGTCGGCGAGATCGCGCCGAAGCTCTACACGATCCAGCACGCCGAGCGGGTCGCCTGCTGGACGGCGCGCCCGCTGCATCTCAGCCGGGTCCTGTTCTCGCCGTTCATCGTCGTGCTGAACTCCGCCTCGAACTGGCTGGTGCGGCTCACCGGCACCGACCCGGATGCCGAGCCCGAGGGCGGCACGCCCGACGACATCAAGCGGATCATCGCCGACTCGCGCAGCGGCGGCAGCCTCGACGCCGGCGAGGCGAGCATGCTGACCGGCGTCTTTCACCTGCACGAGCAGGAGGCTCGCCAGGTGATGACGCCGATCCCGGCGGTCGTCACCGTCGATCTGTCGGAGACCGTCCAGGACGCGTTGCGCCGCTGCGTCGACACGGGCCACTCGCGGCTGGTCGTCACCGAGGACGAGAATCAGGACCGGGTCAAGGGCATCGTGCACGTCAACCAGCTCGTCAAGCTGATGATGAACAGCGGCTATGAAACCCACTTCGACTCGCTCGTGCGTGAGGCACCGATCGTCCCGGAGACCAAGCCGCTGGATGACCTGCTGGCCGATCTACAGCGGGAGCGGACCGAGCTGGCGATCGTGATCGACGAATACGGCCGCACCGCGGGGATCGTCACGACCGAGGACATCATCGAGGAGGTGGTCGGGGAGATCGCCGACGAGACCGACCCGACCGCCGGCTCCGTCCGCCAGCTCGCCAACGGCGACTGGTTCGTGCGCGGTCACGTCGCGCTGACCGACCTGGAGGACTACGGGCTCCATCTGCCGGTCGACACCGACGCGTTCAACTCGGTCGGTGGCTACGTGTTCGCCGAGCTCGGGCGGCTACCCAAGCGCGGCGATCAGGTGGCGGCCGACGGCTATTCGATCAGGGTCGAGTCGGTCCGTGAGAACCGCGTCGAGGCGGTGCGGATCCGCCATCGCAAGACCCCGGTGCAATCCGCCACGCCCTCGGAGTAGCGCCCCGCCGTCGCCGTTGGCGATTGCAACAGCTCGCATCATTCGTTACATTTGCTGCTACGGGCCGCACGGTTGAGGAGTCCGGCGGTTGAGAGGAGAGAATGGAGCCGGCCCTGCGCGGGCCGGCTTCGTTGTCCTTCGAACTGACGGATGCGTGAGCGGCCGCCGCTGGCCAGCGCTTAAAGTGAAACCGGCCCGCTGGGGACGGGCCGGTTTCGTGCTTCTGGGGAGGAGGTGCTGCTATGAGGTACGTCGCGCAACGTAGAATGCGCCCCGGACCTCAACGCAACCTTAACAAAGCCGTGGGCCTCGGTAAGTTCCGCTCGGATCAGTCGTACACGTAGAACCCTCGACCGCTCTTACGCCCCAGCGCGCCGGCATCGACGAGCTCGCGCAGCCGTTCGGGGACCGTCGCCCCGATCGTCTCGCCGATCGCCTGCGACACGTCGAGGCCGACGAAATCCAGCAGTGCGATCGGCCCCATCGGCATGCCCGCTCCGAGCGTCATGCACCGATCGACCTCGGCCGGCTCCATGCCGGTGCAGACCAGCAGCTCGACGGCGCTGAACAGGTATGGGAACAGCAGCCGGTTGACGACGAACCCGGGGATGTCCGGGACCTCGACGGGGGTCTTGCCGAGCGCCTCGCACAGCGCGCGGGACCGCTCGCGCACGTCCGCGCGGGTCTCAGGGCCGAACGCGAGCTCGACCAGCTCCATCCGCGTCACCGGGTTAAACACATGCAGCCCGACGAACCGGTCCGGGTGCCCGCTCGCCTGGGCCAGCTCGGCGACCGACAGCGACGAGGTCGTGGTCGCGAGGATCTCGTCGGGCCCGGTCACCGACGCCAGCTCGGCCAACAGTGGCCGCTTGTGCGCGGCGTCCTCGACCACCGCCTCGACCAGGAAGGTCGCGTCAGCGAGCGCCGCCAGGTCGGTGGAGATCCGTACTCGCCCGGCGCAGCCGTTGAGATGCTCGAGCTTCGAGCAGTGCTTGGCAACCGCTTGCTCGGCGCGCGCCGCCGAGTCGTCGGAGCGGGCCCACAGCAACACGTCGCCGTGCCCGGCGCCGACGGCCGCGAGCCCGCACGCGATCGTGCCGGAGCCCGCGATGGCGAGTCGTTCTTGCATGGATCTCCCGGAATCGGATGGACGGCGGGCGATCCGCGGTGCCATGCGCTCATTGCGCGTCGCCCCGGCGCCCGTCAGATCAACCGTATGGTACGCGACCGTTCCCGCGGTGGGCGGGTAGCCGAGGGGTTGCTCAGCCTTCCTGCTCGGTTGGTCGGACGAGCACCTCGTTGATCGCCATGTGCCGTGGACGCGTGACGATGAAGCTGATCGTGTCGGCGATGTCCTGCGACTGCAGCCGCTCGATCTGGCCGAATCGGTGCTGGATCTGCTCCCGGATCTCGGGCCGGTTGTGGCTGCTCAGCTCGGTCGCGACGGCTCCGGGCTCGACCAACGACACGCGTACGTGGCGGCTGGCCATCTCCTGGCGCAGCGACTCCGAGAACGCTCCGACTCCGTGCTTGGTGAGGTTGTAGACGCCCGAGCCATTGCGCGCGACGCGGCCGGCGACCGAGCTGACGTTGACCATGTCGGACACGCGGCGCGGGCCGTCCTGCGCGGCCGCCAGCAGGTGCGGAAGTGCCGCGTGGGCGCAGTACAGCAGCCCCTGCACGTTGATCGCGATCATTCGTTCCCATTCGTCGAGTGGCGCCTCGACGATCGGTCCAAGCAGCATTACGCCGGCGTTGTTGACCAGCGTGTCGAGCCTTCCGAGGTCAGACACTGTCCGCTGCACGGCCTCCTGCGCCTGTGCCGGCTGTGTGATGTCGGCCTCCAGCACAAGCGCGCGGCCGCCGCCGGCTTCGACGCGGCTGGCGAGCTCGTCGAGCCGGTCCTTGCGACGGGCGACGATCGCCACCGCGGCCCCATGCCCGGCGAGCGCCAGCGCCGCCGCCTCGCCGATACCGCTGGACGCGCCCGTGACGAGGGCGACCGTCCCTGTGAGATCTTCGGTAGTGAGGGTCATGCGGCCGATGCTAGGCCGCGGCCGTCGCTGAAATCAGGGCGGCGGTCACCCAGCGCCGAGGGGGTGTGCGGGATTAAGCGCCACATGCGACTCCAATCCGCATCACCCCTTCTGCTTGCGCGCCCCACGCCCAACGGCCGCGCCCCACGCCCAACGCCCGCGCCCAACGCCCAACGGCCGCGCCCAACGCCCAACGCCCGACGGCCGACGCCCGACGACCGCGCCGGGGTCACGCGCTCAGCCGCTCGTCCAGCGGAAGCCGGTGGCGCTCACGGCGGGCGCCAGCGGGCTCGACGGCAGCCCGGCGGGCGGGTGCTCCTCGTTGTAGCCGACGGGCGCCAGGTCGTTGGGCGTGTCGGGATGGAACATCGAGGCCAGGTACTGCGCCTGGCCGCGACCCGGGCCGAGCTCGAACTGGCCGCCGCCGTAGGCGCCGATGCCGTGCTCGGCGCAGTAGTCGTAGGTCGCGCACAGCTCCTTGAGCCCGCCGACGCGGCTCGGCTTGATGTTGACCATCCGCGGCGCGAACGGGAGCGATTCGATGTCGGCGATCGAGTGGATCGGAGCGTCCCAGGTGATCCGGTCGTGCGCGTCGGCGAGCGCGGCGGCCGTGCCCTCGGTGACGAGGTCAGGGTCCTCCAGCCAGGCGTGCGGGAACGCCGCGACGACCCGCTGGTACAGCGCCGCGTCGGGCTGCACGTCGACCACCGTGCCGTGGTAGAGGGCCTTGAAATCGACTGAGTCCACAGCGCCGGTCGCGACCAGCTCGGCGATCAGCTCGGGCGTCCACGAGCTCTTGGCGTCGAGCTTGAACCGCAGCGTCGGGTACGCGGTGAGCCGCGAGCGCAGGGGTTCCAACGACGCCGGGTCGCCCAGCCCCAGCGAGACGACGAACGTCAGCGGCCGCGCTGGGCGGCCGAGCGCCTCGTGCAGCGGCGTGCCCGCCTGGCGCAGCGCCAGGTCCAACGCCGCCGACTGAAAGGTCCAGCGGCGATACAGCCGGCTGACCTCGGCGTGCTCGGGCTCACGCGCAAACAGGTCGAGTCTGTCGGTCAGCTCGCAGAACTCGCCGAGCGTGAACTCGCCGGCGAGCGGCTGCACGGGGCCGACCTGCTGCAGCAGCTTCTGATCACCGGAGTCATAGACGACGTCCTCGCCGACGCCCTCGTGGCCGTCGCCGAGCAGGTGCACGACCGTCGTCAGGCGCTCGAAGCCGCTGGAGACCTGGGTCCGCAGCCCCTCCAGCTCGTAACGCTCAACGGTCAGCGCCAATCCCGACAGCGTGTCGAACGTGCTCACCGTGCCTCGAGCCGGTTCACCAGCTCGTCCAGTCGCAGCTCCTGCAGTCCCTGGCTGACCGCCTCCAGCTCGCCGGCGCAGTACTCCACGAGCTCGCGACCCTCGGCGACAAGCTCGAGCGTCTCACGCAGACCAGCGTCGCCGGAGTCCAGGCGGCGGATGATCTGCTCGACGCGGGCGACCGCCGACTCGTACGTCCACGCCGACCCGTCACGCCCTGGTGGCGACGGCTCGGGGGCCGACTCCGGCACCGCCGGCCCCAGCTCATCGCCGGGCGCAGGCAGCCCCGGCGCGTCGGTGTTCATCGCTCCTGCACCTCAGCGTCGACCGCGCCGTCTCCGAAGCGCAACGTCAGCGAGCCCGCCGCCCGAGCCGCGTCCGCCGACCCCAGCGCCAGGCCGTCGCGGTCGGTCACCAGCGCGTACCCGCGGGCGAGCGTCCGCTGCGGGTCGTGCGCCCCGAGCGCCAGCGCCAGCCGCTCCAGGTCACGGCGTCGCGCGCCGGCGTCCGAGCCGGCGCCGCGCAGACCGACGCGCTCAAGCGCCCGGGCGGCGCCCCCTAGGCCTGAGTCGGAACGCTTGAGCTGCCGCCGTGAGCCGGCGCGCAGCTCTCTCGTGAGCTGGTGCAAGCGCCGCCGCTGGCGGTCCAGGTGCTGTGACGGCGCCCGCGACAAGGACGCGAGCGTCCGCGCACGAACCACCAGCGCGCGATGCCCGTGGTCACGCAGGCGCCGGGCATCGGCGGCCAGCCGGGCGCCCGCCGCCGTCACGTCGACCGGAACGGCGACCTCGGCGGCGTGGGTCGGGGTCGAGCAGCAGACGGCCGCAACATCGTCGATCAACGTGCGATCGGCGTGATGGCCGACCGACGCGATCACCGGCACGCGCAGCAGCGCGACCGTGCGGCACAGCGCCTCGTCGCAGAACGCGTACAGGTCCGCCAGCGAGCCGCCGCCGCGGGCAACGATCACGACCTCGATCTCGCCGCAGGCAGACAGCTCGCGTAGGGCCTCGGCGATCGCCGGCGCGGCCCGACGGTCCTGCACGGGCGCGAACGCCCACACCAACCGTCCCTGCCAGCCGCGGCGGCGCAGGCCGGCCAGGACATCGTCCCGCGCCTTGGAGTGCTCGCCGCAGACGACGCCGATCGTGTGCGGCAGCGACGGCCGCACGAGGCGCTTCTGCGGCTCGAACAGGCCGTCGGCGTGCAGCCGCCGACGGCGACGCTCGAGCTCGGCCAGCAGATCGCCCTGGCCGGCGATCCGCAGCTCGGAGACCGCGAAGTGAAACGACGGGGAGGAGGTCGAGTTGCCGACGTAGTAGTCGCAACCGCCGCCGACGACCACCTCGAGCCCGTCCGCCAACGGCACGCCGAGCGCCTCGAAATCGTCACGCCAGATCGAGCACTGGATCGCCCCCTGCGCGTCACGCAGTTCGAAGTAGATCCGCACGCGGCTGCGCGACACGCCGAACACCTCGCCGGTCAGTTGGACGCGCGTGAAACCGCGCAACTGGGCGCGAAGCCGCCCGGCGTAGGTCCCGACCGGGAATGGACCGGGGAGCTGCGAGGTGGCCGCGGACGGTTCGGAGCCATCGACGATCGGGGCCCTCTGGCTCACCGGGCCGAGGCTACACCGCCGATCAGGCGGAACGGTCTGCCGGGCGAACTGCGGCGCAGCCGCAGCGCCATATCGCCGACGGCGCGGCGGCCGGCTGATCGCCGGCCGCCGCGTCGCGGTTCACAGCATCGAGTCGGGCGGAGCGAATTCCTCCTCGGGCGTGACCGTCTCGATGTGATCTCCCGCGACGAGTGTCCGCTCGCCGAAGAACGGCACCCTCTGCACACGGCGGATCAGCATGAACACGATCCCGCTGCCAACGCCCAGGATCCCGATCCAGTCCGGCACGCCGAGCTTGAGGAACGGTTTCGAGTAATCGTTGATCTCGTGCCCGTAGTAGACCGCCCCGCGCACCAGGATGCCCATCAGGATCAGGCCGCCGAGCGTCGGCATGACGCCGAGCTTGACGAAGTTCGAGATCGAATTGAGCAGCCGGTGTCGGTAGAACCAGGTGCACGCGAAGCCGGTGAAGCCGTAGTAGATGCAGACGAGGAAGCCGAGCCCGGCGACCGAGTCGCCGAGCACGTTGGTGGAGACGTTGATGATGAACACGAACCAGATCACCGACAGCACGCCGGCCCAGATTGTCGCCGTCCCGGGCACCAGGTTCCGCGGATGGATCTCGCCGAACTGCCTCGGGATCGCGGTCCGGCGCGACATCGACAGCGCTGACCGCGCGGCCGGCAGGATCGTGGTCTGGGTGGCGGCGGTCGCCGAGGTCAGCACCGCGATGACCAGCAGGAAGTGCAGCGGGCCGAGGACGTCTTTGGACAGCCCGCCGGCGAAGATGTCGTTGGGGTTGTTACCGAGGTACTTCGTCCCCGCGTACGCCTGCGAGGCGACCGTCACCAGCAGGTAGATCCCGATCAGCACGATCGTCGAGGTCAGCGCCGCGCGGCCGGGGCCGGAGCTGGAGTTCTCGGACTCCTCGTTGACCGATACGCCGGTGTCCCAGCCCCAGTAGAGGAAGACCCCGAGCAGCATCCCCTCCACCAGCGAGCCGAAGCTGAGGTTGAAGGGGTTGAACCAGTTCAGCGTGACGTGGAGCGACTCGGGGTGATGGCCTGCGTACGCCTTGATCAGGGCGACGACCGCGAAGATCACGAGGATCGCCATCTCGAACCCGAGCAGGATCTGCTGGGTCAGCGCCGACAGCTCGATTCCGCGCCAGCAGATCCAGGTCAGCAGGACGATGAAGATCACGCCGAGGATCGTCACGTCGAGCGTGTTGTTGGAGGCAGCGCCGAGCCCGAACAGCTTGAAGCCGTAGTCGCCGGCGATGTCGGCCTGGTTGGCGTTGACGATGATGTCGGAGAAGATGACGCACCAGCCGATCACCCAGCCGAGGCTCGGACCCATCGACCGTGTCACCCAAGAGAACGTGGTGCCGCAGTCCGGGTCGGCCGCGTTCATCGCGTTGTAGGCAGCGGCGATGAAGTACATCGGGATGAACGAGACGATGATCACCGCGGGGCTGTGGACGCCGACCCCTTGGGTGAGGATGAAGAAGCCGACCGTCGCGGCGAGGCTGTAGGCGGGCGCGGTCGACGCGACCGAGATCACGATGTTCGTGATGTAGGAGATCGCGCCCTTCTTGAGCTGCGGCGGGCCAGTCGGCGAGCCCTTCGATCCCGTTAACGAATCAGTCTCCACGGCACTCCCCTCGAAGTCGTTGACCCAGGTGACACGCGCCGCGGCTGGAGACACTCCCCAGCGATCACGCGGATCCGGCATTCTGCGGCCTGTCCGCGTCGTCTCGCAACCGCCCGATGTCCCAAGAAATGGGCCGGAATTGTACCTTTCGGCCAAACCTATGTCGCCGGTATGGCCGCGTTGCGCGGTGCTGCTCAGACGGTGCGACGGACGGGCTGGGCCCGCGGGCCCGATCAGCCCGGGCGCAGCGTCCGCGCCCACAGCACGCGGGTCACCGTCGGCACGGCGAACGGCTCGCCGGGGGGGATCCCGTGGCGCTCGAGCACCGCCTGCACGTCGTCGAGCAGCCGCGCGCGCTGGTCATCGTCCATCGCGCCGATGTAGCTGCGCGACGCGATCCGGTGACGGAACGTCTCGATGTCCTGGGTGATCTCGTTGCCGACCGTCCACTCCTGAAACGGTCCGAACACGCCCGTCTGCTCGAGCTCTTCGCGCCAGACGCGATGGCGCATGCTCGGATGGTGGACCCGCTCGCGCACGAGTGTCAGCGCCGCGGCCACCGCCGGCGCGGTGGCCGACTCGACCTCCTGGTTGCGCACGATCGCCAGGGCGCCGTCGCCGTCGAGCACGCGCGCGATCTCGCTTGCCGCCTCGGGCACCCGGAACCAATGAAACGCCTGCGCGACGAACACGGCGTGGGCGGCGCCGTCGGGCAGCGGGATCTGCTCGGCGGTGCCGTCGAGGACCGTGACGCCGGGCAGGACCCGCTCCAGCTGGGCGCGCATCCCGGCGACCGGCTCGACCGCGATCACCTCGGCGGGCAGCAGCTCGACCAGCCGGCGGGTCAGCTTCCCGGTCCCGGCCGCGAGGTCGACGACCGTCTGGCCCGTCTCGATCCCGATCTCCCGCCGCATCCGCTCCACGACCTCGGCCGGATAGCCGGGCCGGCCGCGCTCGTAATCGCCGGCGGCGCGCTCAAACCCGGTCGCGGCGATAGCGTCGACACGGGGGACAGGCGGTGACACGGCACGCAGCCTAGTGGCGCCGCGCGGCGGTGGCGCCGCCAGCCCGACCGGCGACCGGGCGCGCGGCGGTGGCGCCGCCAGCCCGACCGGCGACCGGGCGCGGCCGACGGCTACGCCGTCTGCGCGGCGGTCTCACGCAGCCACGAGACCGTGTCGGCCAGTCCGTCGTCGAGCGCCACCTGAGCAGTCCAGCCGAGCAGCTCCTGGGCCTTGCGGACCGACGGCCAGCGGCGCCGCACGTCGACCTCGAAGGTCGGCAGGTGCGTGAGCTCGAAGCGCTCGGGGTCCTCGCCGCACGCCACCCAGATCCGCCGCGCGATCTCGGCGACGGTCAGCTCCTCAGACGCCGAGATGTTGAAGTCCTCGTTCTCACCTGCCGGCGACGCCATCGCGGTCACGACCCCGTCGGCGATGTCGGAGACGTGGGTGAGCGTCCGCGTCTGCTCGCCTGAGCCGAAGATCTCAAGCGGCCGCTGCCCCGATAACACCTTGGCGATCAGGTCCGGCACCGCGTGGGCGATCCCCGGCTCGTCCCGGTCCGGCAGCTCGCCGGGGCCGTAGGCGTTGAACGGGCGGCAGATCGTGTAGCGCAGGCCGTGCTGGTCGTGCGCGGCGCGCGTGTAGACCTCACCGGCGAGCTTGGAGAACCCATAGGCCGACCAGGGCGCCGGACAGATCCTGACGTGGTCCTCGGTCGTCGGGTACTCGGTCGCGTTCTCGAACACCATCGACGACGAGACGTACGTGAAGCGCTCGACCTCCCGGTCGACCGCAGCGTGGACGATCGCGCCCGTGAGCGCGTTGTTGACCTCGGTCAGCGTGAACGGGAGCTTGTGGAAGTTCGCGATCCCGCCGACGATCGCGGCCAGGTGGATCACGTGGCTGCAGCCGTCAAGCGCGCGCTGAGCGACCTCGAGCTGGCGCAGATCGCCCTCGAACACCTGGCACCCCTGCGCCATCCAATCGGGCGCCGGCCGATGGTCGGCGACGCGGACCTCGAAGCTCGGGTCGCGCAGCAGGCGGCGGACGACGGCCGAGCCAATCGTCCCGACCCCACCGGTGACCAGCACCCGGGTCATCGTCGCGTGCGGCCGCGCTCAGACGCGTCGGCGGCGCGGTCGGCCCGCGCCGCCACGTCCGAACCGCCGTTGCGCCGTCCGGAGAGGAGCCGCGCCTCGGCCGCGAAGACGAACACCTGCGACGTGCCAAGTGTGTTCCACGGGTCGACCAGCAGGCAGTTGTCGGCCACCAGCGAATGGATCAGCTCGAGCGTCTCCGGCCGCTCGAACTCGGAGTGGTTGGTGGCGACGATCACGACATCGGCGTCACGGACGGACTCGGCCAGGGGCTGCGTCGGGGTGCCGGCGTGCGGGTCGGTGACCGCCACGTCGGCGAGCTCGCGCTCCAGCAGCCGGATCAGCTTCGGCGACAGCGAGTCACGCTCGTCGTCGGTATCGCGCTTGAACGTCAGCCCGAGCACCGCCACCTTGCGTGACGACAGCTTCCCGATCCGCCGCTTGACCCCCTCCACGAGGAACAGTGGCACCCCTTCGTTGACGCGTGAGACGGCCAACAGCATGCCGGGAGCGGCCGATCGCTCCTCGGAGAACACGAAGTCCTTGCGCAGGCACGTGCCCGCCGTCATCCCCGGCTTGGCGATCCCGCCGCGGGGATAGTCGTGGTTGATCAACTCGATCACGTCGAACACGTTGGCGCCGTAGCTTTCGCAGTCCATCATCAGCAGGTTGGGCAGCGCGAATGTGGCGTAACGCAGGATGTTGGTCCAGATCTTCGCCAACTCGGCCTGCACCGGCGTGGTGGTGACAATCGGTGCGCCGAACACCGAGAACAGCTTGGCGGCGTGCTCGGTCGAGGCCTCGCCGACACCCCCGATGATGCATGGCAGCGTCGTGATCTCCTGCAGGAACTTGCCGGCCGCGATCCGCTCGGGCGCGTGGGCGACGTACACATCCTCGCCGACGCGCAGCGAACGACGCTTCTCCAGGTAGCCGGCGACGAACTCGGTCGTTCCCGGCGCGATCGTGGAACGCAGGATCAGCGCGTGCCCGGGACGCAGCAGTGGCAGCAGATCATCGACGGCGGCTCGGACCTGGCGCAGGTCGGATTCGACGTGCGAGAAGGAGGGTGTGCCGATCGTGATCACGATGTCGTCGGCGCGGGCGGCGTCGGCGGCACGGTCGCCGAGCTCGAGCCGGCCGGACGCGATCACGCGGTCGAGCAGGTCCTGGGTGCCGGCCTCCTCGAACGGCATCCGCCCGGCACGCAGCGACTCGAGCACGTTCGGATCGTGGTCGATGCCGAGCACCTGCAGGCCGCGGTCGGCGAACGACAGCGCCAGCGGCAGCCCGACGCGGCCCAGGCCGATCACGGAAATGGTTCTCTGATCGCTCATCTGTGGGTGGATAACGTACTCAGCGCCCGGTGGTTGCCAGGTTTGTTCGCGGTCGCGGTCACAGTTCCCCCCGGGCGTGCCCGGCGATCGCCCGGCCCGTCAGCGGGAGTCGGAGTGGTCTCGGTCGTGCCCGACGCTGGGCAGCGGCTTCAGTCCGGGTTCGGCCGCATGCCCGCGCATCTCGCCGACGTACGCGATCTGGTCCAGCCGCCTGATCTCACGCTCGCCCTCGACGCGGGCGGGGTGACCCTCCGGCAGGGCCTTGATCAAGTTGTAAATCCGCTCGCGCAGCTGCAGCGCGAAGTGCGGAGTGGAGGCGCCCATCAGCTGACGGACGTCCTCGACGGTCGTCTGATGCTCCGGAGCGAGGCGATCGGGATGCTCGGCCTGGCTCATTTGCTGGCGCTCGCCGGGATCACCTGCATCAGCTCGTCGACCTCGGCCTGCGCCGCGGCCGACAGGACGCGCTCGTCGCCGATGATCCACGCGTGGTCGTAGACCGCCGCCGTCGGACCCTCCTGCGTATAGCCCGGGGTCGCGTAGTTCAGGAAGAAGTTGAGCACCGGCTTAGAGAGGGTAGAGCCATCGTCGACGACGAGCTGCGGACCATAGTCGGCGCTGCCCGACAGCGCCGCCGAGGCCGCGGCGGTCAACGGCTGGGATGCGTTCAAGAGCGTGTACCCATGCCCGGGGCCGCGCATCGCCCAGCCGAAGCTGCCCGGCACGTGGACGCAGGCCTGGCCGAATCTGCACGGCGGGTCGCGATACACCGCGAACGCGACGGAGTTGGACGCGGGATCGGTGCCCGAGATCCGCTTCACGGTCCCGTAGCGACCGAGCTGTTTGAGCACCGAGTCCGAGACGACGCTCGGCGGGCCGAGCACGTAGATCTTCGGCTTCTGGTGGGCCTGCAGCGCTCCGATCGTCGGCTTCGGGATCGAGCTGGGAGTGACGAACAGGATCGGGTCGCCCGATTCGGCGGCCCAGCCGGCGGCCGGCATCGCGTAGGCCGGGTCGCTGGAGGACGCGATCACGACGTCGGGGCTGGCGCGGCCACCGTCGGCGGCGGTCACGAAGCGATCGATCTCGGCCGCCGCCGAATACGGATCGGAGCCGCCGATCGTCGCCGCTCGCAACCCCGACGGCTTGGGCACGCCGCCCACGAGCACGACCTGGGCGCCCGACAGGCTTCCGGAGCCGGTCGGAGCCAGCAGCTTCAGCGCATTGGCGGTCGGGACCGGCAGTGAGCCCGAGCCCGACAACAGCACCGGCGCGTGGATCGGGGGCGCCATCAGCACCGACGCGGCGAGCGCCGCCTCCCAGTCGTCGGTCGGCGCCACCGTGACGACCGCCGGATGGGTGCCCGGCACGGCGCTCGGGTACACCGCCAGCGCGACTCCGGCCGCGTCGGCGACCGCATCCTTGCCCGCGACGCGCGTCGTGTTGCGGGTGGCGACGCGCGGGAAACCGAGGCCGTTCGCCGTCTGCGCCGCCGCGGCGCCGTTGCCGCCCGACGAGCTCGTCGATGTCTGAGCGCCGGAGCTGCTGGCGCTGGTGGTGGAGGCGGCGGGCGCCTCCGTGCTCGAGTGCTGCTGCTTGGAGCCGCCGCCACACCCGGCAGCGACGATCGCCAACCCCGCGCAGACGATCGCCGCTGACGCGCGCAGTCGCATGCGGCGGCACGTTAGCGCCAGCCTGGTTCCGGCGGGTCGATCGGCGGGCGGGAGGCCTCGGGGTCCAGCCGGTCGCAGTTTCCCGCCCGCGGAGCCTTATCTACCGGCCCTTGAGCTCGTCGTGGAGCGGGTCGGTCTCCGGGAGGCCGGCCGCGCGCGTCTGGTCATCCTGGAACGGCGGATAGGTCTCGGTCAGCAGGAACAGGTACGCGTCCGAGCGCGCGATGTACGAGTTGGCCAGCACCATCGGGTCGAACAGGCCACGTGGCAGACGGGCGGTGAAGACGCACATGACCCACGCTCCGATCGAGCAGATGTTGAGCATCAGCTGCGCCGCGTAACGCATGAAGTAGATCGGGATCGCCAGCAGGCCGCGGAAGAACGTCTTCGCCCGGCTGTACGTGGGCAGCGGCCCCGCGAAGTACATCCGCACCGGATAGTCGGGCTTGGCCGAGGCCGTGAACGGTGGATAGGGCTCGGTCAGCAGCGAGTGGTAGGCGAGCGCAGTGACCTCGACCTCGATGAAGTCAGCCAGGAACTTGTACATCCCGGCCGGATACCTACCTGTGAACACGATCGCGAACCACGCCGCGATCCAGACGAAAAACGCCGCGATCCCGTAGATCGCCACCCAGATCAGCACCGGGAATGCCAACAGCGACCTGAAGAACGATGTCAGGCGACTGCGCTGTTCGACGTAGTCGGCTTCGAATCTCACTGGATATGCCAACAACCTCACCCCTTGCACACATTTTGTCTTGGATTTCTGCCATCGCCCTTTAATTCGGCGCGAGGACCGAAAAGGATTAGAGATGGTTGTCGATGGTCGACTCGCGCTGCTCGTGCGCGATCATCTCCTGTCGCTCGCGTAGGCGGTTGGACCGCCGCAGCTGCGCCTCACGCATCCGCCGCAGCTCGTCGGGAGAATGCGCGACGGCCGGCGCCACCTGGGTCGGGCGGCCGTCGGCGCCGAGCGCGACGAACGTCAGGTACGCCGTGCTCGTGTGCTCGATCGTGCCGTCGAGCACGTTCTCGGCCTCGACCCGGACGCCGACCTCCATCGAGCTCGTCCAAGCGGCGTTGACGCACGCTTTGAAGGTCACCAGCGCGCCGACGTAGATCGGCACGAGGAAGGTCATTCGATCGATCCCGACAGTTACCACGCGTGTGCGCGCGTGCTTGACCGCCGCCAGCGCAGCCGCCTCGTCGGTCAGCTTCATGATCGTCCCGCCGTGGATATTGCCGGTGCCGTTGGCGTCGGTCGGGCCCATCAGATGCGCCAGCAGCGCCTGGGATCCAGCCACCGGCTTGGGGTCCACGAAGGCATCCTAACCGGGCCGGCGGGCGCCGATCGAGCGATCGCCGATCGTCGCTGCCCCGCAGGCACGAAAACCGGGGGGTAGCCCCACCGCCGAGGCGGGGCATCCGCGAGGTGATTCCCCGACCGACGACCGCTACGCTGCAAGAACCAGATTCCTAGCACTCCGCCAAGGGAGGGATGCGATGCCGGGCCTTTCCGGGCGCATGTCAACTGTCGTCAAGTCGAAGATCTCCAAGCTGCTGGACAAGGCCGAGGATCCGTCCGAGACCCTCGAGTACAGCTACCAGAAGCAGATGGAGCTGCTCCAGAACGTCAAGAAGGGCATCGCCGACGTCGTCACCTCGAAGAAGCGGCTGCAGTTGCAGGAGCAGAAGCTCCAGCAGCAGGTCGTGAAGCTCGACACGCAGGCTCGCCAGGCGCTCGCCGGCGGCAACGAGGAGCTGGCGCGGACGGCGCTTGAGCGCAAGAACGTGGCCCAGACGGAGCTGCAGTCACTCGACGCGCAGATCGTCGAGCTCGAGGGACAGCAGGAGCAGTTGACCGCCTCCGAGCAGAAGCTGCGCGCCAAGATCGAGCAGTTCCGCTCCAAGAAGGAGGTCATCAAGGCCCAGTACTCCGCGGCGGAGGCACAGGTCAAGATCGGCGAGGCCGCGACCGGCGTCGGCGAGGAGATGGCCGACGTCGGCCTGGCGATGCAGCGGGCGCTGGACAAGACCGAGAACATGCGTTCGCGCGCGAGCGCGATGCAGGAGCTTGAGGCCTCCGGCACGTTCGAGGACCTGACGACGCTCGGTCCTGGTGAGGACGACATCGACCGCCAGCTGCGCCAGCTGTCGAGCGGTAGCCAGGTCGACGACGACCTGTCGAAGATGAAGGCCGAGCTCGGGATCGCCGGCGGTGGCGGCCAGGGTGCGCTGGAACCCGGTTCGGAGCCCTCCGGGGATCCGGCGCCGGCGAGCCCGGAGGCCACCAGCGCCCCGGCCCCGACCCCGCCGGTACCCGACCTGGAGCCGCCCGCGCCGGGAGCGGGCCAGGGCGCGCCGTGATCGTTCGGATCGCGACCGAGGGTCAGTATCAGGTGGCCGACGCTGACGTCGCCGCGCTCAACGAGCTTGACAACGCGGCCGTGGCGGCGTGCGAGGCGGGCGACGGGTCGGGGTTCGCCGACGTCTACGCCAAGTTGGTCGAGTTCGTGCGCTCGCACGGGCACAAGGTCGGCGACGACGAGCTGCACGGATCCGACATCATCCTGCCGCCGCCCGACCTGTCGGTGGAGGAAGCCCGGAAGGCGTTCCAGGGCGAGGGGCTGATCCCGGGCTGACGAGCGTCCGGGCGCGCTCGGATCAGAGCGCGCGCAGGAGCGCGTCGCACGCGGCGGCGGTGCGCTCCCAGGTGTACTGCCGCGCTCGCGCGATGCCGGCGACGCGCAGCTGCGCCGCCCGCGACCGGTCCTCGCAGGCGGCCAGCACGGCCCGCGTGATCGCGGACGGATCAGCCGGGTCGATCAGCAGCGCCGCGTCGCCGCACACCTCGGGCAGTGCTGCACGGTTGGCGGCGATCACGGGTGTGCCGCACGCCATCGCCTCCAGGCACGTCAGCCCGAAGCCCTCGTACCGCGACGGCAGCACGAACGCCTCAGCGCCCCGGTACAGGCCGGGCAGTCGCTCGTCGGAGACGTAGCCGAGCGCTCGCAGCCCGGTCAGCGGCCGCGTCCGCGCGAACTGCGGGCGCGAGTCGCCGGCCCACACGAGCTCGATCCCGCGGTGCGCCAGCGCCGCCGCGCAGGGGACCAGCGCATCGAGGTTCTTGCGCGCGTCATCGGTGGCGATCGTCAGCACGTACGGGCGGTGGAGCCCCAGCGCGGCTGCGGCGCGGTGGGCATCGTCGTCGTCGCCGTCACTGAAACGTGCGTCGACGCCGCCGCCGATCACGGTCAGCCGCCGCGGGTCAAGCCCGCCGAGCTCGACCAGCTCCCGTCGTGAGAACTCCGAGACGGTCACGACCGCCCGTGCCCGGCGAGCGGCCTCGACCCCGAGCCGCCGGTGCCAGGTGCGATACGCCCGCGAGTAGGCGTCCGGCATGCGCAGCACGGCCGCGTCATGCACGACGATCACGTTGCGCGGCCACGCGATCGGGGCGAGGTTGGCGGGCGAGAAGATCGCGCTCGCGCGATGAAAGGCGGCGAAGCACGGCAGCGCGAACTGCTCCCACGCATGCCCGGCTGGGCCGGAGTGGGCCCACGCGGGCGGCTTGGCGATCAGGTAACGCTCGGGATCGAGCGCCCGCAGGCGTTGCGACACCTCGAGCGTCCAGCGCTCGACGCCGGTGATCGTCGGCCGGGCAGCAACCCGGCAGTTGAGCACGATCGGCGCCCGGCTGGACCTGCGGGTCAACGCGGCCGGTTGTGCGATTTGGGCGGTATGACGTTCAAAATCGCACAACCCGAGGGGGCGCGCGCGTCCCTCGCCTCGAGCGTGGAACTACGCGCCGACCGGCTCGCCCAACGGCTGGGGCTTGGTCTGGATCCACTTCGACTCGCACGGGATCTTCGAGCGGTCGCAGCGGTTCGAGAACTTGCCGGCGATCTCGGTCACCTCGGTCAGCAGGTCGCCGCGCAGCGTGATCGGCTCCAGCCCGAGCTCCAGCAGGTGGTCGTTGGCGACGAACAGATCGTTCTCGGGCGCCTCCTTACGCGGGTTCTCGACGTAGTCGATCTCGGCGCCGGTCAGCTCGGCGACGAGCTTAGCCAGGTCCCGCACCCGATGGGTCTCGGTCATCTGATTGAAGACCTGGACGCGGTCGCCGTGCTCGGGCGGGTTCTCGATCGCGAGCTGGATGCAGCGAACGGTGTCCTGGATGTGGATGAACGCGCGGGTCTGACCGCCGGTCCCGTGGACCGTCAGCGGGTAGCCGATCGCGGCCTGCATCAGGAAGCGGTTCAGCACCGTCCCGTAGTCGCCGTCGTAATCGAAGCGGTTGATCAGCCGGTCGTCCAGCCGCGTCTCGGCGGTCTGGGTGCCCCACACGATCCCCTGGTGCAGATCGGTGACGCGGGTGCCGTCGTTCTTGTTGTAGTACGCGAACAGCAGCTGATCCTGGGTCTTGGTCATGTGATAGATCGAGCCCGGGTTTGACGGGTACAGGATCTCCTGGCGGACCTCGGTGCCCGCGTCGGTGTCGATCTTGACCTCGAGGTAGCCCTCCGGGATCTTGATCCCGGCCGTGCCGTAGCCGTAGACGCCCATCGTTCCGAGGTGGACGACGTGCGTGTCGAGCTCGGCCTCGACCAGCGCGGCCAGCAGGTTGTGGGTCGCGTTGACGTTGTTGAACACCGTGTAGCGCTTGTGCCACGAGCTTTTCATCGAGTACGGGGCCGCGCGCTGCTCGGCGAAGTGCACGACCGCGTCGGGCTGGTAGTCGGTCAGCAGGTCCAGCAGCACCCGGTAGTTCTCGGCGACGTTGAAGCGGTGGAAGGCGATCTCGCGGCCGGTCAGCTCCCGCCAGGCCGCCAGGCGCGTCCCGATCGGCGTGATCGGCGTCAGCGATTCGGCCTCGAGCTCGATGTCGGCGTTGCGCCGGGCCAGGTTGTCCACGATCTGGACGTCGTGGCCCGAAGCCGACAGATGCAGCGTCGTCGGCCATCCACAGAAGCCGTCTCCACCGAGGATCAAGATGCGCAAGGTGCTTCTCCTTGGGTCCGTTGCGTGAGCTGTGCTGGCGTGGGGCAGCGCGCACAGAGCGTGCGGGCATGGGCGGGCCCGCAGCTCAGCACACGAGAGTAGCGCAAGCCCCCGTCACGACGGGCAGGATCGCGACCAACGCCGGCCGCTTCAGATCGGGATGCCCCACAGCGCGAACCACCGGCTCAGCTCGGACTCGATCGGCAGCTCGGAGCCGAGCTGGGCGCGCAGCACCAGTTCGCGCTCGGTGTCACGGTGCTGGTCACCGGCCGGGACAAACGGGTAGAACGCGCCGCGCTTGAAGTTGTAGATCAGATAGATCTCCCGCCCACCCACGGGCGGGCGAGCGTTCTCGTCGGCGAATGCGAACACGGCGCACAGCAGTCGCTCGCCGTAGCCGCCGTCGTCGATCGCGGTGGCGACCGCGTTGATCCCGACGACGAGGTCGTCGAAGCTCTCACCCTTGAGCACCAGCCAGCTGAAGCCATAGCTGTCCTCGGTGGTCTCGACGGTCGTGCCGCTGTCGCCGGCGGTCGAGCGGACGACCTCCTCCATGTCACGCACGATCCCCCGGAAATCGGCGGTCGCCAGCGATTGGAACACGATCGCGGCGCCGCCGCGTGACGTGATCGACAGCGACGTCTGCATCGTCACGTACGCGGTGCTGATCGCGAACAGGCGGTCGGGGGCGGGCTTGGCCAGCTTGTGCCTGCCGGTGAGGACGTCGAACAGACCCATCAGGAGTCGACCTTGTGTACGTGAGCGGCCATCACGCGGCCTGGCCCTGCAGCTGGGACTCGAGCTTGGCCAGCGCCTTCAGGCGGGCCTGGAGCGGCGGGTGCGTCGAGAACAGCGAGCCGACGCTCTGCCGGATGTCCGGCGCGACGATGTAGAACGCCTTCAGCTCGCCCGAGGCGAGGCGCAGGTCGCGCTGTGGGAGCTGGTCCAAAACGCCTGAGATCTTCAGCAGCGCCGAGCTCAGCGCGCTCGGACGGCCGGTGATCAGCGCCGAGCCGCGGTCGGCGGCGAACTCCCGGTAGCGCGACAGCGCCTGGATCAGGACGAACGAGACGATGTACACCAGGCCCGCCACGAGCACGACCGCGAAGAACCCAGGGCCGTCGTCATCGTTGTCCGAGCCGCCGCCGAAGCCGCCCCCGAACCAGAACCCGATCTGCACGATGAACGACGCGATCGAAGCGAAGAAGCTGGCGATCGTCATCAGCATCACGTCGCGGTTGACGATGTGGGTCAGCTCGTGGCCGAGCACGCCCTCGAGCTCCGGACCGGAGACCAGGTTCAGCAGCCCGGTCGTGACGCAGACGGTCGAGGTCGACGGGGAGCGCCCGATCGCGAACGCGTTCGGCATCGGCGTGTCGGCGATCGCGACCGTCGGCATCGGGATGTTGGCCTGCACACACAGGCGCTCGACGATCGCGTGCAGCTCGGGCGCCTGCGACGGCGTGACCGGATCAGCGCCCATCGACGCCAGCGCGAGCTGGCCGGAGCTGAAGTACTGCACGAGGAACAGCACGCACCCGATCACCGCCACCGCGATCGCCCCGACCCCCGCCGCGATCAGCACCGCGATCAGCACGACGTAGATCAGCCCGAGCAGCAGCACCGTGATCACCATCCGGGTCTGCAGGCCGCGGTTGCGGCCGAATGCTCTCGGTGCCGCCATCTGCTCGCCACTGATGGTAGGGCCCCACAGCGTCCCGCCGGACCGCGCGCCGGGGCTGCGGGCGGAGGGCACGTATCTTTCGGGTCCCGATGACCGCGCAGGCAACCCTTTCGCACATCTATCCGCACGGGAGCCGCGTCAACGCGCGCGGGAACCTGGAGCTGGGCGGATGTGATGCGGTCGAGCTGGCGGCCCGGTTCGGCACCCCGGTGTACGTCGTCGCCGAGGACGATCTGCGTCGGCGCGCGCGCTCGTTCGTCGACGCGGTCGCGGCGCGCCACGCTGACTTCGACGTGCTGTTCGCCTCCAAGGCGTTCCCGTGCACGGCCGTCTACCGGCTGCTGGCCCGGGAGGGGATCGCCTGCGACGTGGCCTCGGGCGGGGAGCTCGCGCTGGCGCTCGCCGGCGGCTTCGATCCGGCGCGGATCTACCTGCACGGCAACGCCAAGTCGGAGGGCGAGCTCGACGAGGCGCTGGCGGCCGGGGTCGGCCACATCGTCGTCGACTCATTTGACGAGATCGAGCGTCTGGACGCGCTTGCCGAGCGCAGCGATCTCAACCAAGAGGTCCTGGTCCGGGTCACCCCCGACGTTGCCGGCGACACCCACTTCGGGATCTCGACCGGCCAGGCCGACTCGAAGTTCGGGTTCTCGCTCGACGCCGCGCGGGAGGCGATCCGGCGCCTGGAGGCGTCGCCCTGGCTGACGCTCGTCGGGCTGCACTTCCACATCGGCTCGCAGCTGTTCGAGCTCGACCCGTTTCGTGCCGCGGTCCGCGCGATCGCCGGGCTCGGCCGGTTCGGGGTCTACAACCTGGGCGGCGGGCTGGCGGCCGCGTACCGGTCCGACCAGCATCCCCCAACCGCTGACGAGTACGTCGCCGCGATCGTCGACGCCGCCCACGCCGAGCTCGGGACCGAGATCCGGTTGCTGATCGAGCCCGGCCGTTCGCTGGTGGCCAACTCGACCGTCACGCTGTACACCGTGCAGACGATCAAGCGCAACGTCTCGACCTGGGTGGCGGTCGACGGCGGCATGTCCGACAACGCGCGGCCGATGATGTACGGGGCGCGCTATGAGGCGGCGATCGCGTCGCGCCCGCTGGCCGAGGGCGACGTGCGCTGCCACCTGACCGGCAAGCACTGCGAGTCCTCCGACGTGATCGTCTCAGACGCCTTGCTGCCCGCGCCGTCGGTCGGCGACGTCGTCGTCACTCCCGTGACCGGCGCCTACGGTTACGCGATGGCGTCCAACTACAACGGCGTCACCCGCCCGCCGGTCGTGTTCGTCGCAGGCGGCGAGGCGCGCGTGGTCGTGCGGCGTGAGACCTACGCCGATCTGATGGCGAGGGACGTCGGCTGATGACCGCGTCGACCTGCCCGTTCCGGATCGGGCTGCTCGGCCACGGCACGGTCGGCGCCGCGTTCGAGGCGCTGCTGGCCGAGCGGGCGGACCGGATCGAGGCGATCACGGGGCTGCGGCCGGTGCTGTCGGGCGTGCTGACTCGCTCGAGCGGAGGCGACTTCGAGGAGCTGCTGGCGCGTTCGGACATGATCGTCGAGCTGATCGGGGGGCTCGAGCCCGCCCGCGACTACCTGCTGCGCGCGATGCGGGCCGGACGCCACGTCGTCACCGCCAACAAGCAGCTGCTCTCACACCACGGCGAGGAGCTGTGGGACCTCGCCCGTGAGCAGGGCGTGCAACTGCGCTTCGAGGGTGCGGTCGCCGGCGTCGTGCCGGTGATCCGGGTGCTGTCGGAGTCGCTCGCCGGCGCGTCGATCGACCGCGTGCACGGGATCGTCAACGGCACCACGAACTTCATCCTGTCGGAGATGGAGCGGACCGGCGGCAGCTTTGCCCAGGCGCTGGCCGAGGCCCAGCGGCTTGGCTATGCCGAGGCCGACCCGACCGACGACGTGACCGGCCGTGACGCCGCCGCGAAGATGGCGATCATCGCCCGGCTGGCGTTCGAGACGCCGGTCCACATCGACCAGGTGCGCTACGAGGGGATCGAGCAGATCCAGCCCGACGACCTCGAGTATGCCCGTGACCTGGGGCTCGGCCTGAAGCTGATCGGGACCGCCGAGCGGGTCGGACCCGAATCGCTGTCGGTCCGCGTGTATCCGGCGTTCCTGTATCCCGGCCATCCGCTGGCGTCGGTCTCAGGGCCGTTCAACGCGGTCACCGTCGAGTCCGAGGCGATCACCGAGATCACGATGTCGGGTCCCGGGGCGGGCGGACCGCAGACCGCCAGCGCCGTGCTCGGCGACGTCATCAGCGCGATGATCCCGCCCGCCTCGGTGCCGCCGGCCGCCGAGTCGCTGTCGATCGTGACCGACGTCGACTCGTCGTTCTATCTGTACCTGTCGGTCGACGACGTCCCGGGCGTGCTCGCCTCGGTCGCGACCGTGCTCGGCCGCCACGACGTGTCGGTCAAGTCGGTCGTCCAGAAGGGGCTCGGCGGTCGCGCGCGGCTCGTGATGGTGGTGCACCGGGTGCTGGAGTCACGCTTCTACGCGGCGATGGCGGAGATCGCGCAGCTCGACGCGATGCGTGACCCGCCGCGCGCGATCCGCGTGATCGAGGAGGAGTTCAACTAGTGAGGGGCCGCTCATGGCCGGTCTGATCGAGCGCTACCGCGAGCGGCTGCCGTTCGCCGACGATGACCCGGTGGTGTCGTTGAGCGAGGGTTCGACGCCGCTCGTGCACGCGCCGCGCCTGTCCGAGCGCGTCGGCGCCGACGTCTGGCTCAAGCTCGAGGGGCTGAACCCGACCGGCTCGTTCAAGGACCGCGGGATGACCTGCGCGGTCTCGGCCGCGGTCCGCGAGGGGGCCGAGGCGATCGTCTGCGCCTCGACCGGCAACACCGCGGCGTCGGCGGCCGCGTACGCCGCCCGCGGCGGCCTGCGCTGCGCGGTGATCGTGCCCGAGGGCAAGATCGCGACCGGCAAGCTCGCGCAGGCGCTGGCCCACGGTGCCCAGGTGATCTCGCTGCGCGGCAACTTCGACACGGCGCTCAGGCTCGTCCGCGAGCTCGCCGAGACGCACCCGATCGCGCTCGTCAACTCCGTCAACGAGTTCCGGATCGAGGGCCAGAAGACGGCCGCGTTCGAGGTCATCGAGGAACTCGGAGAGGTGGATGCGCTCTGCATCCCGGTCGGCAACGCCGGCAACATCACCGCCTACTGGCGCGGATTCTCTGAGCTGGGGATCGACTGTCGGATGCTCGGCTTCCAGGCCGCCGGCGCGGCGCCGCTGGTGCTCGGCGCGCCGGTCGAGCACCCGGAGACGGTCGCGTCGGCGATCCGGATCGGCAACCCGGCGCGGTGGGAGGATGCGATGAACGCGATGACCGCCTCCGGCGGCGCCGTCCGCGCCGTGACCGACGAGCAGATCCTGTCGGCGTACACGCTGCTGGCCGCGACCGAGGGCGTGTTCTGCGAACCCGCGTCGGCCGCGTCGGTCGCCGGGATGCTGGCCCACGGCATCGGCGACGCGCGGCGGATCGTGTGCGTGCTGACCGGTCACGGCCTCAAGGACCCGCAGACCGCGCTCGACCAGGCCGGCGCGGTGGTCCCGTGCGAGGCCGAGATCGGGGCGATCGAGCGGGCCGTCCTCAGATGAGGCGGCGATGAGGCGGCGCCGGATCGTCCGGGTCCCGGCGACCAGCGCCAACCTCGGCGCGGGGTTCGACGTGATGGCGGCCGCGGTCGGCCTGTGGTTGGAGCTGGAGGTGGTCGAGACCGGGACGTTCGCGGTCGTCACCTCGCTCGGTCTCCCGACCGACCGATCGAACCTGCTGGTGCGCGGGTTCGAACGGCTCGCGCCCGCGGACGGCTTCGAGTTCCGGGTGCGGTCGGAGATCCCGCGGGCCGGCGGGTTGGGATCAAGCGCCGCGGCGGTCGTCGCCGGGCTGGCCGCGGCCGACCACCTGTTCGAGCTCGATGCCGACCTGCTCGCGCTCGCGACGGAGCTGGAGGGGCATCCGGATAACGTCGGCGCGGCGCTGCGCGGTGGCTTCGTGATCTGCGACGGCGCGGACGTGCGCCGCATCCCCGCGCCCGACGAGCTCGAGGCGGTGCTGGTCGTGCCCGCCGAGGCGGTGGGAACGTCACGGGCGCGCGCGGCGCTCCCCGAGCGGGTGCCGATCGCCGACGCGGTCGCCAACGTCGCCAGCGCCGCGACCCTGACGCTGGGGCTGGCGACGTCGGATTGGGACTTGATATCGGCGGGCCTGCGCGACCGGCTGCACCAGCCCTACCGGGCGCACCTGTACCCGCGCTCGGCGGCGCTGCTTGACCGCGCGTGCGAGCTGGGCGCGCTCGGGGCGACGATCTCCGGCGCCGGGCCGAGCGTGCTCGTCTGGTGCCGCGCCGACCAGACCGGAAGGGTGATGCGCGCGCTGGCACCCGAGTGCGCGGGGTGGGCGGAGCTGCTGCGGGCGCCGTTCACCGCCGACGGAGCCGAGGTCAGCTCGCTGTAGCTGAGCGCTTCAGGCCGGGCCGCGGGCCGCGAGGATCGTCCCCAGCTGCCGGTCGAGCTCACCGGGCTTGCGGGCCAGCCGCTTCCAGGTGATCCGCAACGTCGCGTGCCCGAGCTCGATCGCCAGCGCGTCACGTTCGCGGTCGTCCTCGAAGCGGTCGGGCAGGTGATGGTCGAGATAGCCGTCGAGCTCGATGATCAGCCGATGGTCCTCATAGTAGGCGTCGATCTCGAACCCGTGCCACCTGGCCTCGAACACGGGGATCGGATGGCCGCGCAGCTCCAGGAACGCCCGGAACGTGTGCTGAAAGATGCTGCGACTCGGGGCCTCCTCCGAGTCGAATACGCGGGCGGCGCGCGGGCACAGCGCGTAGAGGCGCGCCAGACCACGGTCTGAGAGATCGCGGTTGCGCCGCGCCTCGTGGATCGCGCGGGTGAGCTCGATGTCGGCGAGGCGGGGCGAGATGCCGGCGATCGTGCGGGCGACCGTCGTGATCCGGATCCCCTGCCGGTACGTGACGTCACCGCGGGTGAGGGTGGTCGTGCGGTGCGCGCGGATCCCGGGCCGCCGGCGTTGCCGTGGCGAGCTGATCTCGGGCACGGGGGGCCATTTGCGCAGCTTGTAGAGGGCGGCGGCGGACTCGTGGGAGAGGACGGCCCGGTCGCCGCAGGCCATGACCGCGGCGTCCGCCCGCGCGGCGGGGCTGGTCTGTGAGTGCCCGACCGAGTAGACGCCGTGGTGCTCGCGGATCAGCTTGCCGGTGGTGCAGCGATCCGCGATCGTGCTCCGGGTCAGGCCGAGTGCCGTGAGCTGCCGGTGGTGGATGTGGCCCCAACGGTTCGCTCGTTGACGGATTTGTACGTCTATTCCGGACTTTTCGACCACTCACCGCTAGGAGCCCGGAGCGGGGCCGAAATCACCCCCGCAGCGTGCGCAGCTTCCGTCGGGGCTCGCTCAGACCCAGGCGCTTCAACAGCTCGTCGGCGACGTCGAGGTAGTCGGCGCCGAGGTCGGGGCGATAGTCGAGGATCGAGACCGCCCGCTCGGCCGATTCGGCATACGCGATCGAGGGGCGGATCGCGGTGTCCAGCAGCTTGTCGCCGAAGTGCTCGCGCAGCGATGCGAACGCCTCACGTGAGTGCTTGGTGCGCATGTCGGCGATGTTGAGCACGACGCCGAGCCACTCCAACCCGGGGTTCAGCGTGTCCTTGGCCAGCTCGATCACCTCCAGCGCCTGCTCGACGCCCTGCAGCGCGAAGTACTGCGCCTCGGCCGACAGCAGCGCGTAGTCGGCCGCCACCAGCGCGTTGACGGTCAACAGCCCCAGCGCCGGCGGACAGTCGATCAGCACCAGGTCGTAGTCGCCGGCGACGGCCCGCAGCGCCTTCTTGAGCGTCAGCTCGCGGCCCATCTTGCCGCCGAGCGCGAGCTCGGCCTCGGCCAGGTTCAGGTTGGCGGGGATGATCCCGTCGTGGATCGCGTCCTTGGCCTTGGCGCGCCCGGACAGCACGTCACCGATCGTCGGCGCCGCATCGGGCGCGACGTCGAGGTAGTCCGAGAGGTTGCCCTGGGGGTCCAGATCGACGACCAGCACGCGCAGGTCGATCCGCCTGAACACGTCGGTCAGCGTTCGGACGGTGGTCGTCTTGCCGGTGCCGCCCTTCTGGGACAGGACCGCGATCGTGGTCGCCATATGCGCGCCAATATACGAGCCGCCCGTGGTGCCGGCCTGCACGGTCGGCGCGGCGCGGCCCGCTGAGCGAGGTCCCGGGGGCCGGATCGCCGTGGCCCGGCGGCTCCCCGCTCAGGCGGAGGGCTGCCCGGTCTCCGGCTCGGCCGCGTGCTGGTAGCGCATCCCAGAGACGATCGGGATATCGACGAAATGCAGGTGGTGGCGGCCGATCACGACCTCGTCGCCGTCGGCGAGCGTGCTCCACTCCACCCGTTCGCCGTTGACGAACACGCCGTTGAGGCTGCGGTCGTCGAGCACCCGCAGGCCGTCGGGCTGGCGGACGATCAGGGCGTGACGCCGGGAGACGGTCGGATCGTCGAAGCGAATGTCGGCCGACAGGCTGCGCCCGATCCGGGTCCACTCGCGCTGCAGTGAATAGGTCACGAGCTCGTCGCCCGCCCGATAGGCGACGTATTGCCCCGGGTCATGCAGGCTCTCGCGAGCCTGTGTCAGCCACGAGCGGTCCTCCAGCGCGGGTGGCGGGGTCTCCAGGATCGCCTGTTGGGCGGTCGTGAACAGCGACGCGCGCACGAACTCGGTGCCGCCACAGTTGGGACAGCTGGGCAGTTCGTCGGCCGCATCCAGCGACACCGTCAGATCGCACTCAGTACAGCGAAACGTTCCCGTGCCGGCAACGCTGCCAGACGTCCAAGCTTTCATGTCACTGCCTCCTTGAGTGGCAGCGCCCGCCGGTGACCGGGCCGGCGAGCTGCGGGATCTCCGCTCGAAGTGCGTGTCCAGTGTCAGGATACCCCGCCTGGGTCGGCCACAATCAGGCCGATCTGTGAACGCGAACTGATCCCCAACGGCGTCATGACGGGCAGGAGGGACGGTCCCCGGCGGCGAACCAAGGGGCCATGGCTACCCAGGAACATCACGAGCCCGAGCTTGAGCTGGCGCTGCTGCGCCGGGGCGTCGACCAGCGCTCGAACGAGTTCGAGCGCTGCACCCGCTGTCACCGCACGCCCCTGACCGGCGAGCGGATCTACGAGTTTCCGGGCGGCAAGCTCGCCTGCGAGCTGTGCCGGCATGAACTGCACGCCGAGCCCGCCGCCAGCCGGATCGTGCACGCCCACACGATCCGCATCATCGACCAGCGCGGCGCCGCCGGATAGCGCCGCGCCGTCACGGCCCCGCGGCCGCCGGCGCGAATAAGATTCGCGCCCATGGAGCCGATCACCGTCTCGACGACGATCCAGAAGCCGCGGGAGCAGGTGTACGAGTACCTGTCGGACATCGCCAACCGCGCGGAGTTCTCGGACCACTATCTGGTCGACTGGCACCTGACGCGGACCAACACCTACGGCCAGGGCGCGGGCGCACGGTTCCGGTCCAAGGCGCCGTTGCAGCGGTTCGCCTGGGGCGACATGGTGATCGCCGAGATGGAGCCGCCGTTCAAGATCCTCGAGCACGGCCGCGGTGGCAAGTACAACCGGATCCGGATGCTCGGGGTCTACACGTTGCAGCCGACGTCGGGCGGCGGCACCCGCGTCCAGTACACGTTCGAGACCGAGCCGTCGCAACTGTCGGACAAGCTGATGGAGAACCTGATCGTCCGTTCGTGGACCAAGCGCAAGGCCGCCAAGGCGATGCGGCGGCTGCGGTCGATCCTCGAGGACGGCTCCGGGCGGGGCCAGCGCGCGTCCTACGAGGGCGAGTAGGCGACGCGTGCCGGGGGTCGCCCTCGATATGCTTCCGCGGCCGTGAACGTCCGTCGCCTCTGGATCGTCGCCTGCGCGCTTGTCGTGGCGTTCGCGGTTGCCGCGTGCGGCACGAGCGTGCACAACGCGCCGCCGCCGGGAACGCTGACCGGGCACGAAGTCGGCAACGAGATCAACGACGGCTCCTACATCCAGGCGGGGCCGATCACGTATCAGATGCAGATCTCCCGTGAGCTGAACCCGTATTCGGTGCAGGACAAACCCTACGTCCAGGGGCTGCCGGCCGGCTACCCGCAGCCGACCGCCAACCAGCTGTGGTACGGCGTGTTCCTGTGGGCCAAGAACCAGCACCACAAGGCCTACCGGACGTCGGACAACTTCAAGATCGTCGACACGCAGGGCATCACGTACTACCCGATCAAGCTCAACCCGGAAGAGAACCCGTTCGCCTGGAGGCCTGAGACGCTGAAGTACGAGGGCACATATCCGGGCGAGGACTCGGTCGCCGCCGAGGGCGAGAGCCAGGGCGCGCTGCTGCTGTTCAAGCTCAACAGCTCGGCCTACGCGAACCGCCCCCTGACGTTGTACGTCCTCAACCACCACGGCCAGAAGCTCGGGTCGATCTCGCTCGACTTTTGACGGTGGCGCGCCGACCGGCGCGGCTGCCGGTCGCGTTTCTGCTGGCCCTCGGCCTGACGCTGCTGGCGGCGACCGCCCCGGCGCTGGCCGCCGGATGGGGCCGGCCGTTCCAGTTTCAGACGCCCGGGACGCTCGACGCGCTCGCGCCGCAGCTGGCGTTCGCCCCCGGTGGCGCGTCCGCCGCCGCGTTCGGGACGCTGCAGGTCGATGTCCCGGGCTCGGCGCAGGCGCAGTACGCGACCCGCACCGCCAGTGGCCGTGTCAGCTCGGTCCGCAACGTGCCCGGGGCTGCCCGGGTGCTGGCGCTGACCTACGACGGGCCGCAACTGGAGTTGCTGGCCGGCACCAGCGGCCAGGGCCAGGACTGCTGCAGCGCGGCGGAGGCGATTCGCGTGGGCTCCGCCGGCGCGCCCCAGCGTCCGCGCCGGCTGGTCGGCGGGCTCACCGGCTTCACCGAGGGGGACCTGTTGACGCTCGCGGGCGGCCGGATGCTGGCCGCGGTCGCGACCGAGCGGGGCGTCTGGGTGTCGCAATCGGCCAAGGCCAACCGGTTCGGCCCCCAGCACCGGATCTCGTCAGACGGTCAGGTGCCCGTCTCGATGGACGCCGTCTGGCTGGGCAACGCGGCCAGCGTCGTGGCCTGGACCGCCGGGAGCGGCAATGTCACCGGCGCCACGATCGCGCGCCAGATCTTCGTCGCCGAGGGCTCGAGCTCCGGCCCTCCGCAGCGCGCTCGTGTGGCGATCACGGTCCCGTCCGGGCACCGGATCGACCAGCTGTCGGTCGCGCGCCGCGCGGGCGGCGCGACGCTCGCCTGGATCGAGAGCTGGTACGACAGCCGCGGCGGGTATCACTCCCGGGTCGAGGCGATGGATATCGGATCCCACCCACCCCTCCACGCACCCTCGCACCCGGCCGTGCGGGCGCTGTCGGCCGACGGGCGGATCGCCTCGGGTCTGACGCTCGTGGCAGATGCCGCGGGCGACCAGGGCGCGACCTGGGAGTCATGCACGACCGCGGGCTCGTGCACCGTGCAGGGTGCCGGTCGGCCGGCCGGCGGCAGCTTCTCCGGCGCCCGCACGCTCGGCTCGATCGACCCGACCCAGCAGCCGTCGCTGGCGATCTCGCCCAGCGGCCAGCTGATCGTCGGCTGGGCACAGGGTGGGCATCCGATCGCGTCGGTCGGGTTCGGCAAGCCGCAGGTGCTGTCCCCGACCACGTACGCGTACGCGGTCACCGTCGCCTACGGCCCCCAGCGCGTGGCGCTGGCGACGTGGGATCAGGGCACGCTGCACCCGAGCGTCGTCGCCGCCGCGTACGCGGCCGGCTGAGGCGTCGCACGTTGCCGGCGCCGGATCGTCGGGGACGACGCCGCTCGCCGCTACTTGTTGCTGAGTCCGTACTCGAGCACGTCACGGACCGACGGGGCCGCCGCGTCCCCACCCGAGCCGGCGTTGGGGAACAGCGCCCCGGCGACGACCCGCGGCGAGGGGACCGGCGCGTAGCCGACGAACCAGGCGTCGGTGTTCTGCAGGCTGCCCTGCGTGTCGGAGCCCGATCCGTTCTCGATCTGGGAGGTGCCGGTCTTGCCGGCCACGACGACGCCGGGGATCGCCGCCGCGGTCCCGGTGCCCTCGCTGACCACCGCCTCCATCATCTGCTGCACCTCGGAGGCGACCTGCGGCGTCGTGACGCGCACGAACCGGGGCTTGGCGTCGGCGTCGAGCGTCGGGATCGGGCGCCGGCCCCCGTCGGCGATCGTCGCCGCGACGTCGGTCATCGTCAGCGGCGTCGCCTGGACAAGTCCCTGGCCGATCGCCGAGGGCCCGAGTTCGGCGTCGTTGTCCAGGCTCTTGGGGGGGACGGAGGGCTCGAGCGCGCCCGGGATCGAGGACGGGTGGTTGAAGCCGAACCGCTGCGCGGTCTGCAAAAAGCGCTTGGCTCCGACCTTCACCCCGAGCGGCGCGAACACGGAGTTGCACGAGACCGCGAACGCGTTGAGCAGCGTGCCGCCGCAGTCCTCGCCGCCGGCGTTCTGCAGCGTGTAGCCGCCGACCGTCGACTCGGTCGCATCCGGGAAGGTGGTGTTCAACGTGACCAGGTGGGCCTGCAGTGCCGCCACCGAGGTGACGATCTTCATCGTCGACCCGGGCGGCTGCAGCGCCGAGAAGGCGATCCCGGCGAGCGCCTCCAGTCCGCCGGTCCGCGGGTTCATCACCGCGATCCCCGCGTACTGGCCGGCGAGCGCCTGTACGGCGGCGGTCTCCATGCCGGGGTCGATCGTCGTTCGGACCGGCCGCGCCTTGACCGGTTTGACGCGCGCCAGCACGCGCTTGCCGGCCAGCAGCTTGCCGCCGACCTGGCCGGCCAGGCGCGACTGGAAGACGTGCTCCAGGCCGTCGGAGCCGATCTTGGCGTCCGGCGGATAGCCGATCGCCGTGTAGTGGGCCGCGTCGGTCTTCGGGATCGGCTCGAGCGTGCCGACGATCTGCCCCGCGACCGCGGGGATCGGCGAGGAGCGATCCGGGCCCTCGGCCAGCGGCGTCCCGTCGGATGCCAGCAGCGTGCCGCGGGTCGGCAGCACCGTGTGGCGGTTCAGGCGCTCGGAGCCGCGCAGGCCCGGGAACAGCACCGCGGGCGTCAGCTGCACGCCGAGGCTCGAGCCGCTGCCGGCGACCGGCACCCGGAGCGTCTCGTGCAGTGTGCCCCAGAGCCGGGTCTTGACCGCCACCGGCACCGCGATAACGCCGTGGCTCGGATCCCGGATCTTGCCGGTGACGCGCATCGCGGTCGCGGTCGCGGTGTCGGCATCGCCGGTCACCTCGGCGGCGAAGCGGCGCTCGGACACGCGCGCCTTCGAGACCGGGTCAAGCATCGCGTACATGGCCGCGACTCGGCCATGCGTCCAGGCGGCCACGTAGCGAGTGACGAGATGCTCGGCGCCGTGGTTGGGGCGGTCGGCGACGATCACGCCCGCCGCGAACGACGCGGCCGCGAGCACCACGATCGAACCACGTCGTGTCATCCTGCGTAGGGTCGTCGTGCGCGCGGGCTGCCGTGAAGAGCGTCTGCCTCGCCGGCGACGCGGTTGTCGCGGCGTGTAGATCACCCCTTGTGCCACGTTCGCTTAAACGATACTTGCGTGCGGCGTGACAGGCCTCGACTGGGCAATCGTCGGATTCACCACCCTGCTGGGCTTCTACGGCTACCTGCAGGGCTTCATCGTCGGCGCGATGGCGCTGGCGGGCTTCGCGCTGGGCGCCTTCCTCGGCACGCGGCTGGCGCCGCTGGTGCTCAACCACGGCTCACGGTCACAGTATGCGCCGCTGCTGGGGCTGGCCGGGGCGCTGCTCGTCGGCGCACTGTTCGCGAACGTGCTGGAGATCCTCGGCGCGCGCGCCCGCCTATCGGAGCGGACGCCGGTGCTGCACTGGATCGACGGTCTGATGGGGGCGGCGTTGACCGCCTGCGTCGCGCTCGGGATCGCCTGGATCGTCGCTGCGGTCGCGCTTGACTCGTCGAGCTCGACGCCGCTGCGCTCAGAGATTCGCGACTCCGCGATCCTGCGCGCGCTCGACAAGGTGCTGCCGCCGTCGGGGCCGGTGCTCGACGCGCTTGCACGGATCGACCCGTTGCCATCGGTTCACGGCCCCGCCGCGGCGGTGCCCGCGCCGACGCGCGCGATCCTGCGCAGCGGTGCCGTTCGCGGCGCCGGCCGATCGGTCGTGCGCGTCTACGGGATGGCCTGCGGGTTGGGGATCGAGGGCTCGGGCTGGGACGTCGGTCCGAGCCTGGTCGTCACCAACGCGCACGTCGTAGCCGGCGAGGCCCACACTCAGGTCCAGGTCGACGGCGTCGCTCCCGACCTCGCCGGCGATGTCGTCGGTTTCGACGTCCACGATGACATCGCGCTGCTACGGGTGCCGGGTCTGAGGTTGCGATCGCTGGCGTTCGCACCCACGGCACCCTCGGGGACAGCAGCTGCGATTCTCGGCTATCCGCTCGACGGAGCCTTCAACGTACAGCCCGGCCGGATCGGCCAGACCGGGACCGTCCGTACCCAGAACGCCTACGGGCAGGGCGATGTCGCGCGCGCGATCACGCCGTTGCGCGGCAAGATCCGACCGGGCAACTCGGGCGGGCCGGTGATCGACGCCCGCGGTCGGGTACTGGCGACCGTGTTCGCCGCGATCACCGGCACGTCGCGCCCCGGCGGGTTCGCGATTCCCGACGGGATCGTCGCCGCGCAGGTCCGCGCCGCACGGGCACGGCACCTGCGGCCGGTGGCAACCGGCCGCTGCGCCGAATAGGCCCCCCGACCTATTCGGCGCAGCTCAATAGGCCCCCCGGGCCCATGCCGTTACGCGCACGCTCGTGGGCGGCCGGCCGGTTGTCGACCGTCCGCCCACTTGTGCGTGCTGCCCTCGCATGCAGATGACACCGGTCCCGGTCGTCCTTCTGCCATCTGCGTGACCACGTCGAGCTCGAATGCCCCCATGAGCTCTGGGTGGTGCTGAGCAAGGTGTGCTTGAGCCGCCGCGAACAGCTGGGCTTCGGTGCCTGCCGCGAAGGCGGCCCCGCACTCGCAGTAGGCAATCCGATCCGACCCCTCGGCGCCCATGCTGTCCCCTTGATGACGGCTCGACGCCGGTGCCCCCTCCTGCGCCCGGCGCATGCTCTGAAAGATCCCCTCGGAAATCACAGTGCGCAGGGTTCCATGACGCCGTTGTCGCTACGTTTCCAGAACGTTGCAACAGCAAGGAACGGAGCGCACTCGTGTCCAGCTCTGTGGTCAGCTGTCGGTGGAGCTCGACGGGGTCGAGATTGTGGCGGCTCTACGCGGCCGTCAGGTCCGCCTGCTGCTCGCCTACCTGGTGATCAACCGTGACCGGCGGGTCGGCCGCGACGAGCTGATCGGCGCCGTGTGGCCGGAGACCGCTCCGCGCTCCCAGGACGCCGCCCTGCGGACGTTGCTGTCACGGCTGCGCTCGGTCGCCGGCGCCGATCAGCTGGTCGGCCGTGACGAGCTGACGCTGGCGCTGCCCGAGCCGGCATGGGTCGACCTCGAGGCGGCCTCCGCCGAGCTTCAGGGCGCCGCCGAGGCGCTCGAGCGCGGCGACCCACGGACGGCCTGGGCATATGCGCAGATCCCGCTCAACATCGCCGGTCGCGGCCTGTTGCCCGGCGCCCAGGCACCGTGGCTCGAGCCGTTGCGGCGTGATCTCGCCCAGGTCCGGCTGCAGGCGCTGGAGATCGTCGGACGGGCGGGGCTGGAGCTCGGGGGGTCGCAGCTGACCTCGGTCGAGCGCGCCGGGCGGACGCTGATCGAGTCAGAGCCCTATCGGGAGTCCGGCTACGTGCTCCTGATCGAGGCGCTGCGCCGGCAGGGCAACGTCGCGGAGGGGCTGCGCGTGTTCGAGAGCCTGCGCGGGCTGCTGCGCGAGGAGCTCGGCACGGCGCCGTCGCCGGAGACGATCGCGGTCCACGCGCGGCTGTTGCACCCGCGTGGACCGAATCCCGCCCATCCCGCCCCCCCGCTCCCGACGGGGCGCGCCGCGGCGACGGTCGCCACGCCGCAGGACCCGGACGCGGTCGACGCCGACGGGCTGCGGCGCCAGCCGATCGAGGCGCCGCCCGAGCTGATGGCGTTGTCGAGCGCGACCCTGGTGGGTCGCGGATCACTGCTCCAGGAGCTCGAGCGGTGGTGGACGGGGGCCGGGCGCGAGCGCGCGCTGCTGTTGACGGGCGAGGCGGGGATGGGCAAGAGCCGGCTGCTGGCCGAGCAGGCTCGCCGCGTCCATCAGACCGGCGCGATCGTGCTCGCCGGCCGTGCGCCGGAGGAGACGGTCGTGCCGTTTCAACCGTTCCTGGAGGCGATCGGGCACTACGCCCACCACGCCAGTGACCCGGCGCTGCGAGCGGCGCTGAGCGGTTGGGGACCCGAGCTGGCGCGGCTGGTGCCGGAGATCGGGCGTCGCCTGCAGGAGCTCGAGTCGGCGCCGGCGGGCGACCCGGAGACCGATCGCTACCGGCTGTTCGAGGCGGTCGTGACGCTGCTCGGCACGATCGCCGAGTCCGAGCCGCTGCTGCTCGTGCTCGACGATCTGCACTGGGCCGACCGCACGACGCTGCAGCTGCTGCGCCACCTGACGCGCTCGCCGCGGGCCGCCCGCGTGAAGATCCTCGGCGCCTACCGGCTCGGCGAGCCGCTGCCGGCGGCGCTGGAGTCGGCGGTCGCCGAGCTCGGCCGCGACGGCTTGATGCGCACGCTCCAGGTCGGCGGGCTACCGGAGTCAGAGGCGACCGAACTGGTCGCGCTGCGGGCGGGCGGCACGCCGCCGCAAGGTCTGATGAGGGCGCTGTATGTCGAGACCGAGGGCAGTCCGCTGTTCCTGCAGGAGATCGTCAGGCACCTCGTCGACTCCGGCGTCACGCCCGAGCAGGCCGGCCCCGGAGAGCTGGCCAGGGTCGGGCTGCCCGAGGGCGTCCGCGGCCTGATCTCACGCCGGCTGGGGCGGGTCACGCCGGACTGCCTCGAGTGGCTGCGGGTCGCTTCGGTGATCGGTCCGGAGTTCGACGGCGAGCTGCTGGAGGCCGTGCTGGAGTTCGATCCAATGCGTTACGAGACGGCGCTGGAGGAGGCGCTCGCCGCCGGACTCGTCGCCGAGTCGGCGGTCGTTGACGGTGGCTACGTGTTCGGCCACGCCCTGATCCGCGAGACGCTCTACGCCGGGATGTCCTCGCATCGCCTGCGGCGCCTGCACCACCGGGTCGGGATCGAGCTCGAGCAGCGCGAGACGCCGGAGGTGGGCGCGCTGGCGCTGCACTTCGCGCGCGCCGGCGTCCGTGCCGACGCCGACCGGGCGATCGCCTACGCGCTGAGCGCCGGCGCCCAGGCGACCGAGATGGTCGCACACGGCGAGGCCGCCGTGCATTACGAGCGGGCGCTGGAGGTCCTGGCGCGCGCGTATCCGGATGCCGCGGAGCGCCGCCTGGCGCTGCTGCTGGAGCTCGGCCAGGCGCACGTCCGCGCCGGCGAGCGCCCCGCCGCCTGGGAGGTGTTTGTCGAGGCCGCGAAGCTGGCGGACGCGCTCGGCGACGCCGACGCGCTGACACAGGCCGCGATCGGGGCATCGTGGCGCTACACCCAGCCGCCGGGCGTCGTCGACGAGGAGCTGATCGCGCTGCTGGAGCGGGCGCTCGCGGCGACCGACGGCCAGGCAACGGTGGCGCGGATGCTGTTGCTGGCGCGGCTCTGTGGAGCGCTCTACTACTCGCCGCGACGGGACGAGATGGCGGCGCTCAGTCGCGAGGCGACGGCGCTGGCCGCGCAGCTCGACGATCCGCAGGCGACCGCGCTGGCGGCGGCCGCGCGGCGGCGCGCGGGCTGGCGGCCGGGCAACCTCGACGCCCGGCTGGCCGACTCGACCGAGATCTTGCAGGCGGCGGCGCAGGCCGGCAACCAAGAGCTGATGCTGATCGGCAACGCGTGGCTGGCGGTGGACCTGCTCGAGCGCGGTGACCGAGTCGGCGTCGACGCCCAGATGGAGGCGTTCGAGGCGGGCGCGCAGCGACTGCGCCAGCCTCAGTTCAGCTGGCAGGCGACGGTCTGGCGGGCGATGATCGCGCTGATGGAGGGCCGCCTGGGGGAGGCCGAGCAGCTCGCGCAGGACGCGCTGTCGATCGGGATGCGCCAGGACGCGGCGACCGCGGGTCAGTACTACGCCGGTCAGCTGCTGGCGATTCGACGTGAGCAGCTGAGCCTGACCGAGCTCGAGCAGGCCGCGCGCGGTCTGCTCGATGCCAATCCGGACCGGCCGATCTGGCGGCTGGCGCTCGCGATCCTGCTCTGCGACGGCGGTCGCCTCCAAGAGGCGCGGTCGGTGCTTGCGCCGTTCACCGAGGAGATGGTGCGATCGCTGACCCGTGACCTGGATTGGACGATGACGATGACGGTGCTGGCCGAGGCCGCCGTGATCCTCGAGGACGGCCCGCGGGCGCGGCTGTTGTACGAGCTGCTGGCTCCGTACGCGGGGACCGTCTGCCTGATCGGGGCCGGCGCCGTCTGCCGGGGGCCAATCGATGGGTACCTCGGGACGCTGGCGCTGACGATCGGACAGCCCGCGGCCGCACGGGCGCACCTGGGCGCGGCGATCGAGCTCGAGCGTCGTCTGCGCGCGCCGTTGCAGCTCGCCTACTCCCAGATCGAGTACGCGCGGGCGCTGGGACCGGGGGCGCAGGCGCAGGCTTTGCTGCGCGAGGCGCGGGCCGGCGCGGCCACGCTGGCGGTGCCGCGGCTGGAACGTCGCACGGAGGCCGTCGTCGAGCTGCTGGAGTCGTGAGCATGGCCGCAACGCCGCCGGGCCGCTTGAAACGGTGCCCGTCCATACCGCTACCCTCGGCCCCCGATGCCCAAGACGCTGATCATCGCCGAGAAGCCATCGGTCGGGGAGAACCTCGCCCGGGTGCTGCCGGGCGCCTTCAAGAAGGCGGGCCCCAAGGGCGAGCAGTATCTCGAGGGTGACGACTTCGTGGTCACCTGGGCGGTCGGCCACCTGGTGCAGCTCGCCGATCCCGAGGAGTACGGCGAGCAGTTCAAGAAGTGGCGGATGGCGGATCTGCCGATCGTCCCCAAGACCTTCAAGCTGGTCGTCCGCGACGACCGCTCCAAGAAGCAGATGAACGTCGTCAAGCGACTGCTCGGCCGCGACGACATCGACCACGTCGTCAACGCCTGCGACGCCGGCCGCGAGGGCGAGCTGATCTTCGCCTACCTGTATGAGAAGGCCGGTTCGGAGAAGCCCGTCCAGCGGCTGTGGCTGAGCTCGATGACGGATGCGGCGATCCGCGCAGCGTTCGCGGCGCTACGGCCGCGTGAGGAACTGGCGTCGCTCGAGGACGCCGCGCGCTCGCGCTCGGAGGCAGACTGGATCGTCGGGATGAACGCGACCCGCGCCGCCACGATCCGCCTGCGCTCGTCGTTCGACGGGGCGGTGTCGCTGGGGCGCGTGCAGACCCCGACGCTGGCGATCCTCGCCCGCCGTGAAGAGGAGATCCGGGCGTTCGTGCCCGAGCCCTACTGGGTCGTCGACGCCGCCTTCGAGGCGGTCCCGGCGCCGTCGGGTCGTCGCTACGAAGGCCGCTTCCATGCCGGCGCCAAGCCGCGGATCGCCAAGGGCGAGGAGGCCGCCGCGATCGTCGCCGCCTGCGAGGGCCAGACCGGCGAGATCACCAAGCTGACCAAGACCGAGCAGCGCCAGAAGCCGCCGCTGCTCTACCACCTGACGTCGCTGCAGGCAGACGCCTCGAGTCGCTTCGGGTTCACCGCGCGGCGCACGCTGGCGGCCGCCCAGCGGCTGTACGAGGAGCACAAGGCGCTGACCTATCCGCGCACCAACTCGCGCTACATCACCGGCGACATGGTTCCCGAGATCAAGCCGACGGCAGCGCTCGTCGGGCAGCGGCCCGAGTACCGGGGCCCGGCCGAGTACGTTCAGGGGCTCGACGTGCTGCCGCTGGGGCGGGTGGTCAACGACGCCAAGGTGACCGACCACCACGCGATCATCCCGACCAACGCCGAGCGCCACCCGGTCGACAAGTTCAACGAAGACGATCGCAAGATCTATGACCTGGTCGCGCGCCGCTTCCTGGCGGTGTTCCACCCGGAGGCGGTGTTCGAGAACACGCGTGTCGAGACCACCGTCGCCAGTCACGTGTTCCGTACCCGTGGCAAGCTGCTGCTGGTCCCCGGGTGGCGGAGTGCATACGGCGAGACCGCCGATCTGGAGGACGCCGCCGCCGACGATGACGAGGGCCGCGACCAGCGGCTGCCCAAGCTCGAGCAGGGCGAGGCCACGACGGTCCGCGAGGTCAAGCTCGAGCGCAAGGAGACCAAGCCGCCGCAGCGCTACAACGACGGCTCGCTGCTGACGATGATGGAGACCGCCGGCAAGCTCGTCGACGACGAGGAGCTGCGCGAGGCGATGCAGGAGAACGGGATCGGCACGCCGGCGACGCGCGCGGCGATCATCGAGCGGTTGCTGCAGGTCGGCTACATCGAGCGCGACGGGCGCGCGCTGGTCGTGACCGAGAAGGGCCTGAACGTGATCCGCCTGCTCGCCGGGCATCCGCTGACCAGTCCCGAGCTGACCGGCGACTGGGAGAACCGCCTGGCGAAGATCGAGTCCGGCGCCGACTCACGTAAGGCGTTCATGGGCGACATCGTCAAGTTCGCCGAATCCACCGTCGGCGAGCTGGACACGAAATTGAAGGACGTCCGGATCCCCCGGGCCAAGCTCGGTCCGTGTCCGGTGTGCGGCCGCGAGATCAACGAGAACCGCAAGGGGTACTCGTGCTGGGGGCGCGACGATCCGGGCTGCGGGTTCGTGATCTGGAAGGGCAAGGCCGGCAAGCAGCTGCCGCTGGCGGTCGCGCGCGAGCTGATCAAGACCAGCCGCACCGAGCGGCCGGTGACCGGCTTCAAAAGCCGCGCGGGCAAGAGCTTCAGAGCGCGTCTGGCGCTGATGCAGACCGAGGACGGCAAGTGGCGCACGGAGTTCGACGAGCCCTGGGCGCGTGAGGGCGCCAAGCCGCCCGAGGCCGAAGAGGCCGGCGCCGTGCCGGCCGAGGACGCCGCCGCGGCCGCTGCGGCGGCGCAGGCCGCCTGACCGCGCCGCCACGGGCCTGCACCGCATCGCGCGCCCCAGCGCCTCGGCGCGCTGCGCGTACGCACGAGGTTTGGCGAATTGCGCCGACCCCTCCGGCGTGATTCGCCATCGTTCGTCCTGGGCGCGCGCCACCATGGTCCGATGACGCTCACGCTCGTGCTTGGACCGGCCAACTCCGCCAAGGCGGGGCGGGTGCTCGGCGCCTACGCCGCGCAGGCTGCGCGCGGCGCCCTGCTGGTCGTGCCGACCGCGGCCGATGCCCGCCATTACGGTCGCGAGCTGATCGACGACGGCATCGTGCTCGGCGCCGTGCTGACGTTCGGGGCGCTGGCGTCGGAGATCGCGCGGCGCGCCGACTACGGCGGCCGGCGGCTGACCGAGCTGCAGCGCCGGCGCGTGCTGGCACGGGTGCTCGCGCGGGCTGAGCTGCCGTCGCTGCGGGAATCGGCGACGGCGCCCGGGTTCGCGGCCGCCGCCGGGGCGATGATCTCCGAGCTGCAGCGTGAGCTGGTCGGGGTCGCGCGGTTCCGGGCGGCGCTGCGGGCGTGGGCGGCGCAGGACGTCCGCCGCGCCCCCTACGGCCGTGACCTGGGCCGGATCTACGCCGACTACGCGGCTGAGCTGGAGCGCCTGGACCGCGTCGACGTCGAGCTGTACGCGTGGCGAGCGATCGACGCATTGCGCGCCGCACCGGCCGCGTGGGGGTCCGATCCAGTCCTGTTCTACGGCTTCGACGACCTCGACGGGGTCCAGCGCGACGCGGTCCAGACACTGGCCGGTCCAGCCGGCGCGGCGGTGACCGTGTCGCTGACCTACGAGGCGGGCCGCGAGGCGCTGGCGGCGCGCGCCGAGACGGTCGAGGCGTTGCGCCCGGTGGCGGACGAGGTCGAGACGCTGGGACCCCAGGACGACCACTACGCCGACGGCTCACGCGCGGTGCTGCACCACCTCGAGCGTCACCTGTTCGCGGTCGGGGCCGCGCGTCTGGAGCTGCCCGAGCCGGTCGATCAGGACGCGTCGCGCGCGGTGACGCTGCTCGAGGCCGGGGGCGAGCGGGCCGAGGCCGAGCTGGTCGCGTCCGAGATCGTGGGGCTGATCCGGGCGGGTGTCCCCGGGCACGAGATCGCGGTCCTGTACCGCTCGCCCGCGGCCGCGCCGCTGGTGGCGCGGGTGCTCGAGCAATACGGGGTCCGCGTGGCCGGCAGCCGGGAGCTGGCGCTCGCGCACACGACGCTGGGCGGCTGCCTGCTGGCGGCGGCTGCCTGTGCCTGGACGCCTGACGAGGCGGGCCCCGAGGAGCTCGTCGCTTACCTGCGGGCGCCAGGGCTGCTGGACGAGCCCGAGACCGCCGACCGGCTCGACGCGCTCGCGCGCCGCCGGGCATTGATGACCGCAGGCGCGCTGCGAGCGGCCGCGGCGGAGATGGCCGCTGATCGCGAGCCGCCCGCGGCCGATCTGCGCGCCGCGCTGGCGCTGCTCGACGCGCTGGCCGCTGCGGCGGCGGAGCCGGACGGGGCCGGCGCTGGGTTGTGCGCGCTGGCGCGGGAACTGCTGGCGGCGCCGCACCTCGGTCGTGCGCCGGAGCTGTCCGGCGACGAGGCGGTCGACGGCGCCGCGCTGGCGACGTTGGTCACTGCGGTCGCCGAGCTGTCGGCGCTCACACCGGCGCCGACCGCGCCGGAGCTGCTCGAGCTGCTGCCTGAGCTGCCGGTCGCCGCGGCGCCCGGCCCCGCCGACTCAGACGACCCCGGGGCGGTGCTGCTGGCGGATCCGATCTCCGTCCGGGCGCGGCGCTTCCGGGTCGTGTTCGTCTGCGGGCTGCAGGAGGGCGAGTTCCCGCGCGCGGGGCGGCTGCAGCCGTTTCTCTCCGACGAGCGCCGTCGCGAGCTGGCGAGCGCCTCCGGCCTGGTGCTGCGGGCGCGGGAGGACGCGCTGGCGGCCGAGCGCTACCTGTTCTACTCGGCCGTCTCCCGCGCGACCGAGCGCGTCTACCTCGCCTACCGCAGCTCCGACGAGGAGGGCAACCTGGCGCTGCCGTCGCCGTTCATCGCCGATGTCGCCGAGCTGCTGTGGCCGACGTGGTCGCAGCGTCGCCGCCGGCGGCTGCTGTCCGACGTCGTCTGGGGACCGGGCGAGGCCCCGACCGAGCGCGAGCGCGAGCGTGGCCTGGCCGCGGCCCTGGCCCCGCGCACGGGCGAACCGCCCGGGCCCGCCCGGATGCTCGGCGTCGATGCGCTGGCGCAGGTGCGCCACACCCGGGTCGTCTCCGCCGGTGCGCTCGAGCGCTACGGCGACTGCCCGGTCCGCTGGCTGGTCGAGTCCCAGCTGTCGCCGCGGCGGCTGGCGCCCGACGAGGAGCCGCTCGTCCGTGGCTCGCTGATCCACGAACTGCTGGAGCGGCTGCTGGCCGAGCTGGGGGAGGCGGTCAGCGAGCAGTCGCTGCCGCGGGCGCTGGCGATCCTCGGGCGGGAGCTGGGTCAGCTGGGTGGGCGCGCGTGGGCGCTCGGCGCCGGCGCGCCGCCGGTCGTCCGGGCCGGCGCGCTGCGGGCGATCGAGGCGGCGCTGCGGCGTTACCTGGAACACGAGGCGGCGACGTCGGAGGGGTGGCGGCCGGTCGCGCTCGAGCGTCGCTTCGGGTTCGACGAGGAGGGGTCGCTGCCCCCGCTGGCGCTCGGCGACGGCCCTGAGCCGGTGCTCGTTCGCGGCGCGATCGACCGGATCGACGTCGACCGGGCGGGCCGCGCGCTCGTGCGCGACTACAAGAGCGGCGCGCCTCGTGCGGACTGGCCCGCCGCCCGCTGGAAGCCCGACCGGCGGGTGCAGGTGGCGCTCTACATGCTGGTCGTGCGCGAACTCGAGCAGCTTGACGTGATCGCCGGCAACTACCAGCCGCTGCGCGGCGACGATCTGCGGGCCCGGGGGGTGTTCTCAGACGAGGTCGGCGATGTCGCCGGCTTCCACGCCGGCGACATGCGCTCGCGTGAGGAGCTCGATCAGGAGCTCGCCGACGCCGCCGCCCGCGCAGTCGAGCTGGCGGCCCGGCTGCGCGCCGGGGACGTTGAGCCGTGCCCGTCGACCTGCTCACGTGACGGCTGCGCGTACCCCGCGATCTGCCGTTCCCAATGACCGCGGAGCTGACCGATCCGATGCTCGACAGCGATTTCGGCGAGCCTATCGCCCGGCGCTGGACCGACGAGCAGCTGGCCGCGATCGAGCGACGGCGCGGCGACCTGCTGCTCGACGCCGGCGCCGGCAGCGGCAAGACCTCGGTGCTGGTCGAGCGGTTCGCCCGCACGGTGATCGAGGACGGCGTCGACGTCTCGGCGATCCTCGTGATCACGTTCACCGATAAGGCGGCAGCCGAGCTGCGGGACCGGATCCGGCTGCGGCTGCGCGAGCTCGGCGCGCTGGACGCGGCCCGCGCCACCGAGGGCGCGTTCATCTCGACGATCCACGGCTTCTGCGCCCGGGTGCTCCGGGCCGGGGCGTTGTCGGCGGGCTTGGACCCGGAGTTCGAGGTGCTCGACGAGTTGCGCTCGGGGCGGCTGTCGGCGGTCGCGTTCGAGCGGGCGCTGACGGCGGTGGCGGCGCGTGACGAGCGGCTCGTGGACCTGATCGCCGCCTACGGCGCCGGGCCCCTGCGCGCCGCCACCGCCGGGGTCTACGAGCAGCTGCGCTCGGCCGGCGATCTGTCGCCCCGGCTGCCCGCGGTCGACGTGCCGGCCGACGACGGGTCGGCCCGCCTGACGGTCGCCGCGAGCGCGGTCGCCGCCGAGCTGTCGGCGATCCCGGACCCGGGCGCGCGCGTGCTGGAGGGCCTCGATCGGGCGGCCCGGGCGATCGAGACGGCGCAGCTGGGCGCGGCCGCCGTCTGGCCGGGCTCGCTCTGGCGTCTGAAGCTGCGTAACGGTGCCGTGGCGCTATCGACCGATGCCTGCGCTGAATATCGCGAGGCGGTGGACGGGTTCCGCGCAGCCGCCGGCGCCGTCGCGTCGGTCGGCGTCCGGGACGTGCTCGACCAGCTACTGGTCGCCTACGCGGCCGAGTACGCGCGGGCCAAGCGCGACGTCGCAGGGCTGGACTTCGAGGACCTCGAGCTGGGGGCGCGGCAGCTGCTGGCCTCCGACGACGTGCTGCGCGAGCACTACGCCGCGCGGTTTGCGGCGATCATGGTCGACGAGCTGCAGGACACCAACGCGGTTCAGCTGTCGCTGATCGAGTCGATCGCGCACGACAACCTGTTCACGGTCGGCGATGCCCAGCAGTCGATCTACGGGTTCCGTCACGCCGACGTCGAGCTGTTCAGCGCCCGCGGGCGGCGGCTGGAACAGGCTGGGGCGCGACTGACGCTCGCGACCAACTTCCGCTCGCGCCCGGAGATCCTCGACGTCATCAACCACGGCTTCAAGGACGAGCTTGGCGACCAGTTCATCGTGCTGCGCCCCGGCCGTGCGCCGGGCCCGCACCCCGGCGACCCGCTGACCGAGCTGCTGCTGGTCGACAAGGGGGCCGATTGGGAGCTCGAGGGGATGGCCGCGCCGTGGCGGCTGGCCGAGGCGCGGGCCCTCGCGCGGCGTGTCGGCGAACTGGTGGCGGCCGGCACGGCACCGGGCGAGATCGTCGTGCTGCTGCGCGCGATGACCGACGTCCGCGTCTACGAGCGGGCGCTGGAGCAGCACGGCCTGCCGACCTACGTGATCGGCGGCCGCGGGTACTGGGATCACCCGCAGATCGTCGACCTCGTCTGCTACCTGCGCGCACTTGACAACCCGCTCGACGAGGAGGCGTTCTACGGTGTGCTCGGCTCGCCGCTGGTCGGCGCCTCGCTCGACGCGCTGGTGCTGATCTCGGCCGCGGTCCGCGGCAGCGGCAGCGATCCATGGTGGGTGGTGCGCGCCGACGCCGCGTCGCTGCCGGCGTTGGGCGCCGGCGACCGGGCGCGGCTGCGGACGTTCGCCGGCTGGTTTGCGGCCGAGCGGGCACGGGTCGCGCGGTGCGCGATCGACGAGCTGATCGACTCGGCGCTGACCGTGTCCGGCTACGACCTGGCGATGCTGGCGATGCCCGGTGGCGTCAGGCGGCTGGCGAACGCCCGCAAGCTGATGCGGCTGGCGGCGGAGCACGAGACGGTCAACGGCCCCGGCCTGCACGGCTTCGTGTTGTCGCTGGCGCAGCGCGCGGCCGGCGGGCAGGGCACGCGCGAGGGCGAGGCGCCGGTCGAGGGGGAGGGGCTGGATGCGATCCGGCTGATGACGATCCACCGCGCCAAGGGCCTCGAATTCCACACGGTCGTGGTCGCCGACCTCGGCCGCTCGGTGCGCCCGCGCTCGGAGATCGTGCGCGTCTCGGGCGACGGCCGCCGGCTGGGCTTGCGGCTGCTGCGCGCGGGCGTCGGCGAGCGTGAGTCGGCGCTCGAGTACACGCCGCTGGGCCACGAGGCGGTCGCCGCCGCCGACCGCGAGGAGCGGCGGCTGTTGTACGTGGCGATGACCCGCGCGCGGGAGCGGCTGGTGGTGTCGGGGGCCGCCAAGTTCTCGGGCTGGCTGGACGGCTCGGGCAAGGTGGGGGGCGGGCCGGTGGCGTGGATCGCGCCGGCGTTCGTCGCCGACCTGGCGGCGGTCGTGGCCGACGACGGCGGCGAGGTCGACGCGGGCGGGGCGCCGCTGGCGGTGCGGATCGGCCGGCCCGAGCAGTGGGCCGACGCGGAGCCGGCGCCCGTGGATATCGCGCCGGCGCCGGGCGCGGCTGTGCCGCCGCCCAGCGATCCAATGTCGGCGCCAGACGTGCCGCTGAGCGAAGGATCGCGATCTGACCCCCGTATCCGGGGTCAAATCGCCAATCCTGAGGAGATCGTGGGCCGGAGGGCGCCGGCCGCCGCCACGCTGAGCTACTCGTCGCTGCAGGAGTACCGCCGCTGCGGCTACCGGTTCTATGCCGGGCGGGTGCTGGGGCTGCCGCCCGCGCACGAGCTGATCGCCGTTCGCAGCGGTGAGGCCGGCGACGCCGATGCGCGCGCCGGCGCCGACGCGGTCGCCCGACCCGGCGTCCGCAGCGCCGCCGACCGCGGCGTGCTGGTCCACGCCCTGCTCGAGCGGCTGCATTTCCGTCGGCCGCTGGCGCCGACGACGGCATCGGTCGTCGCCGCCGCGGCGCGAACCGGGATCGAGCCGCTACCCGGTCCCGGCGAATCGGACGAACTGATCGCGCTCGTGCGCCGATTCGCCGAGTCCGAGCTGTGCGCACGGCTGGGCCGTGCCACCGGTGTGCGGCACGAGCAGCGGTTCTCGTTCGCGCTCCCGGAGTCCGCCTCCGGAGGGCGCGGGACGATCGTGACCGGTGCGCTCGACGTGCTCGCCCGTGAACCGGGCGGTCACTCGCTCGTCGTCGACTACAAGACCGATCGTCTGGACGGCACCGACCCGCGGACCGCTGCGCGCGGTTATGAGATCCAGCGCCTGATCTACGCGATCGCCGCGCTGCGCGCCGGCGCACGCGAGGTCGAGATCGCCCACTGCTTTCTGGAGGAGCCCGACGCGCCGGTGATCGTCGGCTTCGACGCTGAGCGGCTGCCTGAGCTCAGCACGTCACTCGCGTCGCTGGCCGCCGGCATCGTCGCCGGTCGGTTCGAGGTCTCGCCGGAGCCGCACCGCGCGCTCTGCGCCGGCTGCCCGGCGGAGGGCGGCCTGTGCTCGTGGCCACCGTCGATGACCCGGCGCGCGTCCGCCGACACGCTGTTTTAGAACGCTGACGCGGGCCGATCCGCGGCGTCAACTATCGCCGGTCGTCGCCGACGGGTCGAACTCGACGTCGACCTGCTGCTCCTCGTGGCGCCGCTCGATCTGCGCGAGGCCGCGCAGCGTGTCCTGGTCGGCGTCGGTCAGCGGTGGGCCGAAGAAGCTCCGCGGCCACAGCTTGCGGGCCCGCACGACGTTGATCTCGGCCGAGTAGAGGAACAGCTGCGCGCCGAGATGCAGCCAGATGATCAGGCCGATCACAACCGCGAAGACCCCGTAGGTGCTGCCCTTGCCGCTGGAGACGTGCTTGAGGTAGTAGCCGCCGACCGACTGCAGCAACGTCCACACCACCGCGCCGAACAGCGCCCCCGGCCACAGATCCGCCTTGGGCCTCGTGCCGTCGGTCATCAACCGGAACGAGATGAAGAACAGGCCGAAGTTGACGATGATCGAGATCGCATACCCGGCGACCTTCGTGCCGGCGCCGCCGAAGCCGGAGCTGACCGCGCCCGACGCGAAGCTCGAGACGACGAACAGCAGGCCGAGGGAGCCGAGCAGCATGACGCCGTTCAGCTTGGACTGGATCCAGCTCGCGCGATCCTTGCGCGGTACCGCCCACACTGTGTCCATCGCGTTCCGGGCGGCGTTGGTGATCCCGAGTCCGGCGTACAGCGCCGTCAGCACGCCGACGAGCAGCGCGACCAGGGAGCCGGAGATCGCGTTGAAGTGGATCAGGTTCCCGAGCGACGGGAAGTTCTTGATCACCGAGTTCTCGACCGACTGCTGCTTGCCGGGGTCTCCGTGCAGCACGTAGCCGAGGATCGTCGCGAACACGAGCAGCAGCGGAAACAGCGAGAAGAACCCGTAATAGGCCATCAGCGCCGCCAGGTTGCCGCCGCCGTCGTCGCTGCTCTTCTTGACAACCGCAAGCGGAAACGCCAGCCACGAACGGCGCTGCTGGAACGCGTCGAACCGCTCCTGCGGGGAGGGCGACCTGGGCGCGGGCGCGGTCTCGGCTGCCATCGCCGGGGAAGCTACCCGCGATCGTCGCCTTTACGCAACCCCAGCCCCCGGCGGTCAGCCGTCCGGGCGGGCGCGGTCAGACGCCGACGGCGACGGGCTCGTCCGCGACGGCCGCGCCGGCGCGCGTCCGCAGCATCACCGTCGCGCCCCGCGACGGGCTGAACGTGATGCTGCGCCGCCGGGTCGTCTCGGGAGCGCCGGCGGGCGCCAGCTCGAACCGTCGCAATGCGGCGGCGAGCACGATCTTCATCTCCTGGATCGCAAACGAGGCGCCCAGACAGCGGCGGCGACCGCCACCGAAGGGAATCCAGGTGTAGGTCCCGGGCGGCTCGTCGAGGAACCGCTCGGGCCGCATCGCATATGGATCCTCGTAGAGCTCGGGGTCGTGGTGGACCAGGTACGCGTTTGCCAGCAGCACCACTCCGGGCGGGTACTCAAAGCCGCCGATCGTGACCTTTCGCGTCGTCAGCCGCGGCTCCGCGTTGGGCAGCACCGGCCGCAGCCGGAGGATCTCGGTGATCGTCGCCGACAGGTAGGCGTCGCCCGTGCCCTCGTCGAGCTCGGTGACGAGCCGGGCGGTCACCTGGGGCTCATGGGCAAGCCGCTCGAATGCCCATGCCAGCTGCGACGCGGTCGTCTCGTGCCCGGCGACCAGCGCGGTCACCAGCTCGTCGCGCAGCTCGCCGTCTGACATCGGCGAGTCATCCTCATGGCGCGCCTGCAGCAGCATCGCCAGCACATCGTCAGCGTCGGGGTCGGCCTCGGCGCGGCGCTCGCCGATCAGTTCGAACAGCTCTGCGTCGACGCGCCGATGCGCAGCCTGCAGCCGGCGCTGGGTCGGCGTCCAGCGCAGCGCCCGCTGCAGCGTCGGGACGACCGACAACGGGCTCTCCGCGGAGGACAGCACCTCGCCCAGCAGCGTCCGCAGCCGATCCAGGCGCGGACCGGCGCCGAGCCCGAACACCGAGCGCAGGATGATCTCGAGCGTCAGCCCCTGGAGGCGCGGGTGCAGCACGACCGGCTCGCCGGTCGGCCACGCGTCCAGCTCGGCGTCGGTCAGCTGCACCATCACGTCGGTCATCCGCTGCATCCGCTCGCCGTGGAACGCCGGCAGCAACAGCCGGCGCTGCTCGAGATGGTCGGATTCGTCGAGCAGGATCACCGAGTTGCGCCCGACGATCGGCTCGAGCACGCGGGCGCCCTCGCCGGGATGCAGGACGTCGGCCGGTGCGGTGAACAGCTCCTTGATCTCGGCCGGGTCGCTCAGCACGACGAACGGCGGCTGGAACGGCAGCCGGATCGTGCAGCGCGTGCCGTACCGGCGTAGCCCCTCGAGCGTCGCCGTCGGTCGCGTCCAGGTGCCGAGCAGCTGCATGAACGACGGGACCCGCGGTCCCGGTGGCAGCTGATGCAGTCGAGTTGCTCTCATCCCTGCTGCACAGCGTGACCGGAGCGCGTCGCGAGGTTGTGCGATTGCGCACACAACCGCAGATTCAGCCGGGAGGCTGCGGCTGGGTCGACTCAAGCTCCAGCAGCGTGCGCTTGCGCTCCAGACCGCCGGTGTAGCCGCCGATGCCGCCGTCGGCGTGCAGCACCCGGTGACATGGGATCACGATCGGCATCGGATTGGATCCGAGCGCGTTGCCGGCGGCTCGGTACCCGCGCGGGCTTCCGGCCTTGAGCGCGACCGCCCCGTAGGTCGACACCGACCCGTACGGGATGGTCGTCGTTGCCGACAGTACGCGCCGCATGAAGTCGCCCATCAGCCGCCGGTCCAGTGGCAGGTCGAACTTCCGGAGGCGGCCCGCGAAGTATTCGTCGAGCGCCCGCCGCGGCTCGTCGAGCCGGCGCGGCGCCTCGAGCATCCGCGGCGAAACGCGCTCGGCGAGCGACTCCAGGACCGCGTCGCGGTCGGCGAACTCGAGGTAGGCGACGCGCACCAGTCCCTGGTCCGTGCTCGCCAGCAGCAGCGAGCCGAGTGGAGAGTCGATCGTCGCGTAGGCAACGTCGAGCATCCCGGCCGCCGCCGCGGCGGCCGCCAGGTCGGGCGCCTCCGCGGCCAGCCGACCCCCCGCTTGCAGCAGCCGGCGCTTCAGGTCATCGGTCTCGTTCATCGATTCAGTTCCTTTCGCAGTCGCTTGAGCGCCTCATGGACGTTGCGCCGGGCCGCCTCCTCCGACGTCTCCATCACCACGGCGATCTCCCGATACGAGCTGTCGATCAGGAATCGCAGCGTGACCGCGGTCCGCTGCTTGTCCGGCAGCCCTGCCACCGACGACCACAGCTGCGCGTCGGGCAGCGCCGTCGCCGTCGCAGGCTCTGCCGACGCCAACTCGACCGCCTCGGCGACCGGGATCGCACGGCGGCCGCGTGCCCGCGCGTGATCGATCAGCTTGCGGTGCGCGATCGTGAACACCCACGCCCGCAGGTTCGACGCGTCCTTCAGCGACGGGTAGGCGTGCAGCGCCGACAGCCACGTCTCCTGCCAGCAGTCGTCGGCATCAACCGGTCCGATGTTGGCGATCAGGAACCGCTGAACGTCGCGACCGTAGCTGTCCAGCAAGGTCTGGAAGGGGGGAAGCGCCACTGCAGATCAAACGCCGCGGGACGCCGGAACGTGAGATCCCGCGCGGTCCTTCTCAGGGACCCTACTGAGCGCTCGACGATCGCCCTCTTGAGCGATCGCTTTGAGCGATCGCTAAAATTCAGTCGCGTGCACGACGACACAGCCTTGCCGCCGCTGACCGGGACGAGACTCAAACTCGCCGAGGCGGCGCTGCAGAGCCTCAAGACGGTCGGCTTTGCCGGGTCCAGCGCGCGGACGATCGCCCACCTCGGCGGGTTCAATCAAGCGCTGATCTTCTACCACTTCGGCAGTGTCCAGAGCCTGCTGCTGGCGGCGTTCGACCTGATCTCCGAGCGGCGGATGCGGGAGTACGGCCCGCAGCTGGCGGCCGCGGACTCGGCTCGCGAGCTGGCGGCGCTCGCCCGGCGGATCTACGACGACGATCTGGAGCGCGGGTACGTCACCGCGCTGGGGGAGATGGTCGCCGGCGGGGTCTCGGATCCGGTGCTCGGCGCGGCCGTCGCGGCGCGGATCGAGCCGTGGATCGGGCTCGTGCGGGTCAAGCTCGAGCAGTTGCTGGACGGCTCCGGTCTGCTTGAGCTGCTGCCGGCCGACGACATCGCCTTCGGGATCGTCGCGGCCTACTTCGGCGTCGACATGCTCGGCCAGTTGCAGGGTGACCTGTCGCGCCCCGCGTCGCTGCTCGATCTGACCGCGCGCTTGGCCGAACTGGCCGATCCTCTGCTGCCCACGTCACGCGCGGGAAATCGATGAGCCGGCTCGATCTCGTCACGGGGGCGTTCAGCTACTCGGGCAGCCACATCGCCGCGCGGTTGCTCGAGGCCGGCCACGAGGTGCGCACGCTCACCCATCACCCCGAGCGCGCGCACCCACTACGGGAGCATGTCGACGCCCGCCGCTACCGGTTCGACGACCCGGCCGAGCTGGCGCGCAGCCTGACCGGGGTGACGACGCTCTACAACACCTACTGGGTGCGGTTCGACCATGGCGCCAGTACCTATCGAAGCGCGGTCGAGAGCTCGCGCCTGCTGTTCGCCGCCGCCCGGCGCGCCGGCGTGCAGCGGATCGTGCACGTCAGCATCAGCAACCCGTCGCTCGCCTGCCCGCTGCCGTATTTCCGCGGCAAGGCGCTGGTGGAGTCAGCCCTGGCGCAATCCGGGTCGCGGTACTCGATCGTCCGGCCGACCTGGCTGTTCGGCGGCGAGCGCGACGTGCTCGTCAACAACATCGCCTGGATCCTGCGGCGGATCCCGGTGTTTCCCGTGCCCGGAGATGGTCGCTACCGGGTCCAGCCCGTCCACGTCGAGGACCTCGCGCGGCTGTGCGTGCAGGCGGCCGGCGACGATCAGGACACGGTGATCGACGCCGCCGGCCCCGAGCAGATCAGCTTCGCCAGGGCGGTCGCGCTGATCCGTGCCGCCGTCGGCGGGTTCGCGCCGATCGTGCCGGTGCCGTCCCGGCTGATGGCGCTCGCGGCGCAGGGGCTGGGCCGGCTCGTCTCCGACGTGGTGCTCACCCGTGACGAGATCAGCGGCCTGACCGCCGGCCTGCTGGTCTCGCACGATCCACCGCTCGGCCAGCTCGCGTTCAGCGACTGGCTTGATCAGCATGCCGGCGAGATCGGCCGCCGCTACGCGAACGAGCTCGAGCGCCACTTCGCACCGGCGTGAGCGCCCGACCGATGAGTTCGGGATCGCCACGGGGTCCATATCGGTAGAGCAAACTCAGAGCATCCCGAGGAGATCAGCATGAGCCTGCCGGAAGTCGTACCGCATGAGGAGTGGCTGAGCGCACGCACCGAGCTGCTGACGCGTGAGAAGGAGCTGACCCGGATGCGCGACCGTCTGGTCGCCGACCGGCGGCGGCTGCCGATGGAGAAGGTCGACAAGGACTATCGGTTCACGGGGCCCGACGGTGAGCTGTCGCTCGAGGACCTGTTCGAGGGCCGCCGGCAGCTGATCGTCGTCCACTTCATGTTCGCCCCGGACTGGGAGCAGGGTTGCGCGAGCTGCACCGCCGGCGCTGAAGAGATGTCGCCAGGGCACCTTGAGCACCTGCGCGCCCGCGACACGACCCTCGTCTACGTCTCACGCGCCCCGTATCCGAAGCTCGCCCGCTACCGGGCAGAGCGGGGCTGGACCTTTCCGTGGTACTCATCACACGGCTCGGACTTCAACTACGACTTCGCGGTGACGCTCGACGCGTCGGTCACACCGCCCTCCTACAACTACCGCGACGGCGCCGAGATCCGCGCGCTGGGGTTCGATCCGGCCGGCGAGTTCCCGGGCCGCAGCGCGTTCCTGCGCACCGACGACGGCGTCTTTCACACCTACTCGGTCTACGCGCGCGGGACCGAGACGATCGGCGGGTCCTACTACCTGCTCGACGAGACCGCACTCGGGCGCCAGGAGGAGTGGGAGGAGCCCAAGGGCCGGGTCGAGTCGGCACGCGAGGCGACGCCCGACTTCGCGACCTGAACGACCACTCGCACTAGGCTGGCCCCTATGGATAAGCGCGCGCTGGGATCACAGGGACTCGTCGTGTCAGCCGAGGGGCTGGGCTGCATGGGGATGTCGGAGTTCTACGGGAGTCAGGACGAGGGCGAGGCGGTCGCGACGATCCGGCACGCGCTGGAGCTCGGGATCGACCTGCTCGACACGGCCGACATGTACGGCCCGTACACGAACGAGCGGCTCGTCGGCGAAGCGATCGCCGACCGGCGCGACGAGGTGGTGCTCGCGACCAAGTTCGGGATCGTCCGCGATCCGGACAACCCGCGTGGGCGCGGTGTCAACGGACGGCCCGAGTACGTGCACGCCAGTTGCGACGCATCGCTGCGGCGCCTCGCCGTCGACCACATCGACCTCTACTACCAGCACCGGGTCGACCCCGCGGTACCGATCGAGGAGACCGTCGGCGCGATGGCCGAGCTGGTCGACGCCGGCAAGGTTCGCTTCCTGGGGCTCTCGGAGGCGGCGCCCGAGACGATCCGCCGCGCGCACGCGGTCCATCCGATCAGTGCGCTGCAGACCGAGTATTCGCTGTGGACGCGCGATCCCGAGGACGAGATCCTCGCCACGGTCCGCGAGCTTGGGATCGGCTTCGTCGCCTACAGCCCGCTCGGCCGCGGCTTTCTGACCGGCCAGATCACGTCGCCAGAGGACTTCGAGCCCGACGACTTTCGCCGTCACAACCCGCGTTTCCAGGGCGAGAACTTCGCGCGCAACCTCGAGCTCGTCGACCGCGTCAGGGAGATCGCGGCCGACAAGGACTGCACGCCCGGCCAGCTGGCGCTGGCGTGGGTGATGGCCCAGGGCGACGACATCGTGCCGATCCCCGGCACCAAGCGCCGCAGCTACCTGGAGCAGAACGTCGAGGCGACCGAGATCTCGCTGTCGGATTCGGAGCTTGAGGCGATCGACGAGGCGGCGCCGCGCGGCGCCGCCTCCGGGGATCGCTACCCCGACATGTCGACCGTCGGGCGCTAGTGACGAATCAGCTACCCGGGGTCAGCTTCCAGGTCTTGCCGCCATTGGTCGAGCTGTACTGCCAGGTCGGCGCCGATGGACCGGATGCCGACGCGCCACCGTCGACGAACGCCAGCAACTGATGGCTGCCGAAGCCGGGAACGACGGCAATCACGGTGCCCTCCCACAGCGTCCGGTACCAGTGCTCGCCGCCGTCTGAGCTGACGTCCGCGACCTGGCCGTCGCCGAACGCGTAGACGACCTTGGGGTTCGACGCCCCCAGCTCGGTCACCACCAGCGGCGCCTGCAAGGCGTTGAGGTGCAGCGCCGGACTGGCGATCGTCCAGGTCGTGCCGCCGTCGGTCGTCGTCGCCGCGTACTGCGCCTGATCGCCGATCGCCAGCGCCCAGCCAACTGAGCCGTTGACGAACACGCGCTGGCGGAGCTTGGCCGCGGACACCTTGGTGCCTGGTTTCAGTGTGTGCAGCGTGCGTGTGATCAGGCGCCCGGTAACGGTCTTGGCCGGCTTTGGCGCGGCGGCCGTCGCGCCGTTGACTGCAACCACCACGGTCGCCGCGAGCGCCGCCGCCGCGCCGACCGCCGTCATCGTCCTGCCCCGCATCGTCCCTCCTCGGGTCGTAGGTGCTCCAACGGTGGCAGGATGACGCAAAACAACCATCAGGCCTTGCTCAGAGCGCCGGTCCGCTATACAAACCCCGTCATGGCACGTGCGATCTGGAGCGGCGCGATCAGCTTCGGCTTGGTCAACGTCCCCGTCAAGATGTACTCAGCGACGTCTCCCAAGACGGTCCGCTTCCACCAGCTGTCGTCCAAGACCGGCGCTCGGATCAAGCAGAAGCGCGTCGACCCGTCGACCGGCGACGAGGTGGCGTTCGAGGACATCGTCAAGGGGTATGAGCTGACCCCCGACCGCTATGTGCTGATCGAGCCCGAGGAGCTCGAGGCGCTCGACCCCAAGGCGACGAAGACGATCGACATCGAGGAGTTCGTCGACTTGTCCGAGATCGACCCGATCTACTACGACCACTCGTACTACCTGGCGCCCGCGGCCGGCGGCGCGAAGGCCTACCGGCTGCTGCTGGAGGCGATGCGGGAGGCCGGCAAGGTCGCGATCGGCAGGGTCGTGATCCGCTCCAAGCAGCAGCTGTGCGCGCTGCGCCCGATCGGCGACGCGATGGGCCTGTCGACGATGCTGTTCGGCGACGAGGTTCTCTCGCCCGACCGTCTCGACGAACTCGATGGACTGGCGGACGCCGAGGCGACCAAGCGCGAGCTGACGATGGCCCAGCAGCTGATCGACTCGCTGTCGGCCGACTTCGACCCAACCAAGTTCAAGGACGAGTATCGCGAGCAGGTGCTCAACCTGATCGAGCGCAAGGCCAACGGCGAGGAGATCGCCGTCGCACCGCAGGCCGAGGACGACACGCCGGTGCCCGACCTGATGGCGGCGCTGGAGGCCAGCCTGGCCGAGGTCCGCTCAGGTGACTCCGACCAGCCCTCGGGCGCTAAGAAGAAGAGCGCACCGGCCAAGCCGGCGTCCAAGCGCGCCAAGGCCAAGACCTGAACCGGCGCGCGCCGCCGCGCGCGCCAGCCGGACTCACATACGCCTCGCGAAACCGAGGCCGCCGACGACCCAACACTGGACTCAGGCCCAGGCAAAGACGCGACATCAATCCATTGTGTCGGTCAAAGCTCAGCGTGACACTGCGGTGGACGCAGCCGTGACGTGAGTTCGACCTAGGTGGTGACCGTGTCTTATCGTCAGTCCCGTCGTGCAAGCGCTTCGCGCGCGCTGACGCGTTCTCGGATATCTGTGGCAATCGCCGTCAGCTTCGGATTACTGCTCGCCGGATGGGGCACCGTCTATGCGCTCGCGGAGGCGACGAGCAGCGCGCGCGCCGCGGCGCCGCCGCGCGCGTTGAAACAGGTGTTCACCCCCGTCACCGTGACACCGGTGGGGGTGCGCCCCCAGGCAGTGCTCGGCACCGATGGGCGCTATCACCTGATCTACGAGCTCGAGCTGACCAACACCAAGGCCGTTCCGGCGACGATTCAGCGCGTCGAGGTCCTCGACGCAGGACGCGTGATCGGGTCCTACTCCGGCAAGAGCCTGCTCGGTCGGTTGCGCACGCTCGCGCCCCAGCCGGCTGCGTCGCTGAAGATCGGACCTGATGTCAGCCGGTTGTTGTTCATCCAGTTGAGCTTCGCGAGCCGGGCCGCGGTCCCGCCGGTGCTGATGCACCGGATCCGGTTGCTCGGAGCCAGCAATCCGGGCGCGTCTCGCCCGACGCCGCTGCAGTACACGGTCGCGAGGGTCGCGATCAATCGCTCGTCGCCGCCGATGCTCAGCCCCCCGCTCGCCGGCGATGGCTGGGTCGACCTCAACGGCTGCTGCAACGCCGCGATCGCGCATCGAGGTTCGTTCCAGAGCCTCAACGGCGGGCTGTTCGACGCCCAACGGTTCGCGATCGACTACATGCGACTCAACGCTCAGGGGCAGCTCGTGCACGGCGACCCGAGAGTGAACACCGACTACGCGGATTACGGCGCCAAGGTTCTCGCCGTCGCTAATGCCACGGTCGTCGCGGCGTTCAACGATTTCCCCAACCAGGAGCCTGGGGCGTTGCCCGATCCCGCCAGCTTCACGACCGTCGAGTCGGTCGGCGGCAACGGCGTGATACTCGCCCTCGGCCACGGCGTCTATGCCCTCTACGCCCACCTGATACGGGGATCGGTCACCGTGCACGCAGGACAGCGCGTCAAGCGCGGTCAGGTGCTGGGCGAACTCGGCAACTCGGGCAACACGACGGCCCCGCACCTGCATTTCCAGCTGATGAACGCGCCCGCCGACCTGGCCTCGGAGGGGTTGCCGTACGTGATCGACGGGTACAACGTCGTCGCCCATCTCGATCGAGACCCGGCCAAGGCAAACAGCATCAGCGGCGTCTGGGCGCATGAGCCGCTGGGCGAGGGCACGGTCCAGTCGGGACGGTTCCCGCTGAATCTGGACATCATCGACTTCCGCTGACGATGGGAATGAACGGGTGATCCGGTGAAGATGCGCGCCGGCCTGTTGGTCGCGGTGGCGGCCCTGGTAGTGGCCGCACTGCTCTGCACCGAGAGTGGGGCCTCGCCCGCGGCATCGCCGCGGGCGCATCGCGGGCCCGGACGGCCGTTGGCCGGGCAGCCTGTCGATGTGCCGTACGGGTTCCAAGGCGACGACGCCGCGGGGCGGATCACCAACCTGACGCCGTACCCGTGGACGTTCGTGGCGGATGGGTCATACGCCCCCGGGCTCGGTCCTGCTGACCCCAAACGCAAGCTCAACCACTGGGCGTCCGGGTTTCCGGCGGTCCTGCAGCCCGGCCAGAGCTTCGTGTACGAGCTGCATCCGTGGTACCACCACGACACCGATTTCCAGTACGACGGGTGGTTCACCTACCGGGCCGACACCGTCAAAGCGCCCGAATATCTATCGCTGAACCTCGTGGGGGCTCGTTGCACGGGGATCTGCCTTCCCAGCGACGGGCCAGCGCTCGTGCCACAGGTGTTCAACGGTGTCGGCGCGCCCAAGGGCGGGTATCAGAGCGTCAATCTGGGAGCGGGGACCCCCGGTCCGGAGATCGGCTGGGTGGGCACCGGGAACGCTCAGGTCTGGCCGGACGGTGAGGCTCCCCCGTTTGACTTCACCTTTCAGACCAAGGGCAACTACACGCTCGACGCGGCCAAATCCCCGCCCCAGGTGGCGGATCTGATCAACGCGATGTGCGCCGGCGCAGCCACGACCAAGTGCTCGTTTGCGCCGACCAGCGGCATTCAATGGGGGGACGGCCCCAAGAGCCTCCAGACGTCGGTCGTGAGCTGTACGGTCGGGGTGGGCGCCCAGCCACCGCATCGAGATGGTGCCGGCACATCGGTCCCGCCTGTTGCCGACTCGCCCGACTGGCACGAGGTCTCGATCGAGGCGCAGCGGACTCGCAGGGTCAGCGTCGGCGGCAGCCTCACCGCCACGGCCGAGCTCAACCTGCTCGACATCGTCGATACCGAGGTGTCGTTGAAGATCGGCGTCGAGCACGAATGGTCGGACACCCGCACGTTCGAGAAGACGACGAGGATCTACGTCCCAAACGGATGGCTGGCGGCGATCTGGATCGCCCCGGTGGTCGGCACGGTCACCGGCACGCTGGTCGTGTCCACCCCATTGGCGTCCTACACGATCACCAACTTCCAGCAGACGGCAAGCGGGGTCAGCCCGGATCTCCAAACCCCGGCGTTCAACATCATGACCAACTCGCGGGCGATGACTCCGGCCGAGCGCGAGCGCCTATGTCCGCGCGTCGGAGCGCTGCCACCCCACTCCGGGCGGGGTTGAGGGAGAGGCGAGCATGATCAAGCACAAACGGGTGATCGCCGTCGCGTGCAGCGTGCTGCTGGCGGCCGCGATCGCGATCGGGCCGTTGGGCTCAGGGTCGGCTCGCGCCCGACCGCGTGCTGACGCTGCCCCGGTCGCGCAGACGATCGACGCCAAGACCGATCCGGCCGCGGCCGGCAAGGCGCTGGATGACTTCTGCCAGATCATCGCCAACTGCCAGTTCGTCGGCACCGTCCCGGTCCCGGTCAAATACGATGCGCCCCGGGTCCTCGGCGACGCGTTGTATAACTGCGGCGGGTCCGATGCCGAGGACGAGGTCGCGATCAGCGATGAGCGTTCCGAGTCGACCAGCGTCGACGAATCACTGACGGCCTCGGTCAAGCTCGGATTCCTCGGTCTGGCGAAGTCCTCGATCGAGGCGGAGGTCAAGAGTGGCCAGATGGACGAGGTGGCGACGACGATCAAGCACATCAATGCCGTCGTCGTGGCGCCCGGGTACTACGGGTATACCGAGACTCAAGTGCCGACCGCCTATCTGACCGGCTACGCGAATATCACCGACGGCGTCAACCTGGTCAAGGTGACCAATCTGGAGTTGACCTATCCGGGGTATGGCAACGCGGATATCAACGCGCTCCAGTGGATCGACGTCGGCAATGTGATGTCGGCCGACGATCGCCACCAACATTGCAGCGGGTTGCCGGCGCTGTCCTCGGTCGCCACCGTGCGTGCCGCCGCGGCGGACGACGTCGATCTGATGGTGTGCCCCGGTCGGCTGACCCCGACGGTCCGCGGTCCAGACCGCGAGCCCGCGGATCGCCACTGCGCCAGGCGCGAGCTGAGGCTCGGCGAGCCGTTGTCGATCCCGGCCGGGACGGAGGTGGCGTTGGCTCGCGGAGGGGTCGTTTATGCCAGCGGCAGCGCCCCGGCGACGGAGCTCGTTCTGCACGCGCGGCGGGCGCTGCCGCTCGGGACCTACACGGTGGCGCTCAGCGGTCCCCGTGACGACACGGTCTTGCAGGCACAGCTGCGGTGAGGACGAGACGCCTCGCATGAGCGGCAAATCGCGGTTCACCGGCTCTTTCTCGGCCGGCATCGAGTTGCGACACTGCAGCGGTGAGGACAGAGCTGGGTCAAGGTCGCTCGCGGCGCGGTTCGCTGAAGTGGGCGCTGATACTGCTCGCGCTGACGTCGGCGCTGATCGCCGCGGTCGAGATCGCCGTATTCGCCGACGGCGATGCCTTCGGGCCGGTATGGGTGAACGTGCTCTATGCGGGCGCGGGCTTGACCTACGTGACGGCAGGACTGGTCGGATGGTGGCGGCGACCGAGCAACGGGCTCGGGGTGATCATGGTGTTCGGCGGGGTGAGCTGGCTGATCGTGTCGTTGTCCAGTTTCGAGATCCCGGCGCTGGCAGCGCTGGCGGTCGTGTTGGCGACGCTGCCGCTGGCGGTGGTCGTGCACCTGGTGATGGCGTTTCCGTCCGGTCGGCTGCGGTCGCGCGCGCGCCGATGGACGGTCGCGTTCGGGTATTTCGTCTGCCTCGTTCTCGAGATCCCTCTGTACGTGTTCGCGCCGGCCGCCAGTTCGAACGGCATCCTCGCGGCGGGCGACCACCCCCACCTGGCGACGGTCGGCGGCTGGATCCAGCGCGGGGCGGGGGCCTCGTGCGTCGTTGTCGCGGTGGCGTTGCTCGGCGCTCAGCTGCGACGGGCGACCTCGGCGCAGCGTCGCGTGCTCGGTCCGCTGTATTTCTATGGCTTGGGCGCCGTCCTGTTCGTCCCGGTCGCCCCGGATGTCATCCAGCCGCTGACCGGTTTGTCGAACAACGCGATCGGTGCGCTGCAGGTCGCGGTCCTGATCGGCGTCCCGCTGGCGTTCGTCGCCGGGATGCTGCTCGGCGGCTTCGCGCGGGCGGGCGAGATCCAGGAGCTTGGCGCGTGGCTCGGCGCCAACGCCTCGGCCCGGCCCTCGCTGCAGCGGGCGCTCGCCAATGCCCTGGGCGATGACTCCGTCCGATTGGCCTACTGGGTCGCGAAGCGGGGGGTGTATATCGACGGACGCGGGCGCCAGATCGAATTGCCCGGCCCGGGGTCCGGCCGAGCCCACGTCACGATCGAGCTCGAACGGCGCTGCATCGGCGCGATTGTCTATGACGCGGTGTTGATCGCCGATTCCGAACTGGTCGCGGCCGCGGGGCGGGTGGTGGCGATCGCGCTTGACCGGGAACGATTGACCGCCGATCTTCTGGCGAGCCGCGAGGCGTTGCGACGGTCCCGTGATCGTGTCCTGCGGGCCGGCGACCGGGAGCGGCGGCGCATCGCGCGCAACCTCCACGACGGGCTGCAGGTGAAGCTGGTGCTGCTGGCCCTGGAGTCGCAACGACTGGCCGGTCAGGCCGGCGCCACTCCGGCGATCGCCGAGGCCGCAGTCGCCCTGCGCGCGCACATCGACCTGGCGGCGGCCGAGCTGCGGGAGCTCGTCCACGACGTGATGCCCGCGCCGCTGATCGAGCGCGGCCTGGGCGCCGCGACCCGGGATCTTGTCGATCGCATGCCGGTTCCAACCCGTCTCGATCTGGGTGTCAACGGCATGCTGCCGGAGCCCGTCTCGACGGCCGCCTACTTCGTGGTCGCCGAAGCGCTCACGAATGCCGTCAAACACGCGCAAGCCAGCAGCCTGTCGGTGCGTCTGACCCATCACGAGGGTGCGCTGACGATCGAGGTCTCAGACGACGGAATCGGGGGTGTAGCCGCAGGCGACGGACTGGGGCTGCGCAGCCTGGCCGACCGGATCGATGTGCTCGGCGGCCGACTTCGGATCGACAGTCCGGACGGGCAGGGCACCCAGATCGTGGCGGAGCTGCCGTGCGAGTCGTGATCGGCGAAGACGAGGCGCTGCTGCGCGAGGGACTCACGTTGGTGCTCAAGCAGGGCGGGTTCGAGGTGGTGGCGGCCGCCGGCGATGCCGATCAGCTCGTTCGCGACGCGCAGCGTCTCCAGCCCGAGCTCGTGGTCACCGACATCCGGATGCCGCCCGGCTACACCGACGAGGGGCTGCAGGCGGCGGTTGAGATCCGTCGCACGATGCCGCAGATCGCGATCGTGGCGCTGTCGCAGCATCTGCAACACCAATATGCGAGCGAGCTGCTGGCCGATCAGGCGGCCGGAGTCGGGTACCTGCTCAAGCAGCGGATCGCCGACATCCCGACGTTCTGCGCCGATCTGAAACGGGTGTGCGACGGCGGCACGGTGCTCGACCCTGAGGTCGTCGCGCTGATGGTGACCCGGGCGCGCAACGAGCAAGACGGTCTGCAGCGCCTGACCGGCCGGCAGCTGGATGTCCTGGCGCTGATGGCCGAGGGCCGCAGCAATGCGTCGATCGCCAGCACGCTGTCGATCAGCGCGAAGGCGGTGGTATGGCACGTGTCGCACATCTACGACGAGCTCGGGTTGCCGGCGAGCAATGACGACAACCGGCGGGTGCTGGCGGTCATTCGCTATCTCGACCGCTGACTGGATGGCGCGGGCACCCGCCGCCGCAAATCCGCTCTGTAACATTCAGCGGGCAGCGCCGCCGTGCCTGACCCCCGCCACCCGAGCCCTCGAGGCACCGCCACATGGACCGCATCGCCCCCGGGGCCGTCGGCCTCTACGACAGCCGCTACGAGCACGACAGCTGCGGAATCGCGCTGGTCGCCAAGCTCTGGGGCGAGGCGACCCACGCCGTGGTCGAGAAGGCGCTCGAGGCGCTGGAGCACATGGAGCACCGCGGCGCCGAGGGGGCCGACCCCAACACCGGCGACGGCGCCGGCATTCTGCTGCAGATCCCCGACTCGTTCATCCGCGGCGCGGTCGCCGGGGTCGAGCTGCCGCCGGTCGGTCGCTACGGCGTCGGCGTCTGCTATCTGCCGCGTGATCCCGAGCGGCGGGCCGAGCTCGAGCAGCTGATCGAGGACACGGTCATCGACGAGGGCCAGCGCGTGATCTGGTGGCGTGACGTGCCGGTCGACGACCGGTTCGTCGGCGACATCGCCCGGCTGGCGTCACCGGTGATCCGCCAGGTGATCATCGAGGCCTCCGCCGAGATCCAGGACCAGGCCGCGTTCGAGCGCAAGCTATACGTGATCCGGCGCGTGATCGAGCTGACCGCGGGCACCGACCTGGCGCTGCCGAGCTGCTCCAGCCGCACGCTCGTGTACAAGGGGATGCTGACCGCGCCGCAGCTGCCGCGGTACTTCCCGGATCTGCGCGACCCCCGCCTGGCCAGCCGGATCGCGCTCGTGCACTCGCGCTTCTCGACCAACACGTTCCCGAGCTGGGAGCTGGCGCATCCGTTCCGGATGATCGCCCACAACGGCGAGGTCAACACGCTGCGCGGCAACGTCAACTGGACCCGGGCGCGCGAGTCGCAGCTGGCCTCGGAGCTGTTCGGCGACGATCTGCAGAAGGTGCTCCCGGTCGTCCGCGACGGCGGCTCGGATTCGGCGACGTTCGACAACGTGCTCGAGCTACTGGTCCTGTCAGGCCGCTCGATCCCGCACGCGATGATGATGATGATCCCCGAGGCCTACCGGACCCATAACGATCTGGATCCGGACATCAAAGGGTTCTACGACTTCCACTCGTGCCTGATGGAGCCGTGGGACGGGCCCGCGGCGGTCGTGTTCACAGACGGCCGCTGGGCGGGCGCGGCGCTTGACCGCAATGGCCTGCGTCCCGGCCGCTGGGTGCAGGACACCGACGGCTATGTGGTGCTCGCCTCGGAGACCGGGGTGATCACGGTCGCGCCCGAGCACGTCCAGCGCAAGGGCCGACTGGCGCCGGGAAAGCTGTTTCTGCTCGACCTCGACGAGGGCCGGATCGTCCCCGACGAGGAGGTCAAGCGGCGGGTCGCGCGGCGCAAGCCCTACGGCGAGTGGTACCGGCGGTCGGTCGTCGCGATCGACGACCTGGCCGAGCGTGAGCCGCGGGTGCCGCGCGTGGAGCCGCTGCGCTCCAGGCAGCTGGCGTTCGGCTACTCGCAGGAGGACCTGAAGCTGATCATCGCGCCGATGGCCTCCAAGGGTGAGGAGCCGGTCGCGTCGATGGGCAACGACGCCGCGCTGGCGGTGATGTCAGACCGCCAGCCGCCGCTGTTCTCCTACTTCAAGCAGCTGTTCGCGCAGGTCACCAACCCGCCGGTCGACCCGATCCGCGAGAGCATCGTGATGTCGCTGCACACCGGCGTCGGCGCGGAGTTGAACCTGCTGGCCGAGGTGCCCGAGCAGGCCCACCAGCTCGCGATTGCGCAGCCGATCCTGCGCAACCATCAGCTCGAGAAGCTGCGCCAGGTCTCGCACGAGATCTTCGCCGCGGCGACGCTCGACATCACCTGGCCGGTCGAGGGCGGCGTCGACGGGATTCGCGACCGCCTGACAGCCCTGTGCGACGAGGCCGGCGCGCAGGTCGATCACGGCGCCAACATCCTGATCCTGTCCGATCGCAACCTCGGCCCCGAGCGCGTGGCGATCCCGTCGCTGTTGGCGGTGTCGGCGGTCCACCACCACCTGGTCCGCGCCGGCACCCGGCTGCGCACGGGGCTCGTGATCGAGTCCGGCGAGCCACGGGACATCCATCACATGGCGACGCTGATCGGCTATGGCGCGTCGGCGATCAACCCGTACCTGATGTTCGAGTCGCTCCAGGAGCTGGCCGAGCGCTCGCTGCTGCCCGAGGACCTCAGCACCGAGGAGGCCGCCGAGCGGATCGTCAAGGCGATCGGCAAGGGCCTGCTGAAGACGATCTCGAAGATGGGGATCTCGACGATCCAGTCCTACTGCGGGGCGCAGATCTTCGAGGCGGTCGGGCTGGAACGTGAGCTGATCGACGAGCACTTCACCGGGACCGCGTCGCGGATCGGTGGCGTCGGCATCGAGGTGCTCGCGTCCGAGGCGCTCGGCCGGCACTTCCGCGCCTACCCGCGAACCGATCGCGAGGTGCTCCCCGTGGGCGGCGTGCTGCAGTGGCGCCGCGACGGCGAGCGTCACATCTGGAACCCGGACACGATCGCGAGCCTGCAACACGCGGTCCGGGCGAAGGCGGCGCAGGAACTGGCCGCCAACGGGCTCGAGGCCAACGGCCACGCTCGCAACGGCAACCGCAACGGCAACGCGGCGGCGGTCCTGCAGCCCACGCGCGAGCCGCAGGAGATCTACGACGATTTCGCCCGCCAGGCCAACGACGAGGCGACCCGCGACGCCGCGCTGCGCGGGCTGATGCGGCTGCGCTTCGCGCCTGAGCCGATCCCGCTGGACGAGGTCGAGCCCGCGCTCGACATCGTCAAGCGGTTCTCGACCGGCGCGATGAGCCTCGGCTCGCTGTCGCGCGAGGCGCACGAGACGCTCGCGATCGCGATGAACCGGCTCGGCGCCAAGTCCAACACCGGCGAGGGCGGCGAGGACCCGGAGCGGTTCACCCCCGACGCCAACGGCGACCGGCGCCGCTCGGCGATCAAGCAGGTGGCGTCGGGCCGGTTCGGGGTGACGATCGACTATCTGGTCAACGCCGACCAGCTGCAGATCAAGATGGCGCAGGGTGCGAAGCCCGGCGAGGGCGGCCAGCTGCCGGGCCACAAGGTCGACGAGTACATCGCCAAGATCCGTCTCTCGACCCCGGGCGTCGGGCTGATCTCACCGCCGCCGCACCACGACATCTACTCGATCGAGGACCTCAAGCAGCTGATCTACGACCTGCGCTGCGCAAACCCGACGGCGTCGGTATCGGTCAAGCTGGTGTCTGAGGTCGGAGTCGGGACGGTCGCTTCGGGCGTCGCCAAGGCCAACGCCGACCACCTGACGATCTCCGGCCACGACGGCGGCACGGGCGCCTCGCCGCAGTCCTCGGTGCAGTCCGCCGGCGTGCCGTGGGAGATCGGGCTGGCGGAGACCCAGCAGACGCTGCTGCTCAACGACCTGCGCAGCCGGATCCGGGTCGAGGTCGACGGTCAGATCAAGACCGGACGCGACGTCGTGATCGGAGCGCTGCTGGGCGCCGACGAGTTCGGCCTCTCGACCGCCCCGCTGATCGCGCTGGGCTGCATCATGATGCGCGTCTGCCACCTGAACACGTGCCCGGTCGGGATCGCCACCCAGGATCCCGAGCTGCGCTCGCGCTTTGCCGGCGTCCCCGAGCACGTCACCACGTACATGCTGTTCGTCGCCGAGGAGGTCCGCGCGCTGATGGCACAGATGGGCATCCGCCGCTTCGAGGATCTGATCGGCCACGCGGAGCTGCTGGAGGTCGACGAGGCGATCGACCACTGGAAGTCACGCGGGATCGACCTGTCGATGGTGCTCGGGACGCTCGATCTGCCGCCCGAGGTGGCACGCCGGCACACGCGCGATCAGGTGCCGGTGCTCGACGATGCACTGGACTGGGAGCTGGTGTCGATGTGTGAGCCCGCGATCGAAACCGGTGAGGCGGTGTGCCATGGGCCGATCCCGGTGCGCAACATCAACCGCACCGTCGGCGGGATCCTGTCGGGCGAGATCGCCCGCCGCCGCGGGCCGCGCGGCCTGCCCGAGGGGACGATCGAGATCACCTTCAACGGCTCGGCCGGCCAGAGCTTCGCCGCCTGGCTGGCGCCGGGCGTGACGTTTGCGCTGCACGGCGAGACCAACGATTACACGGGCAAGGGACTGTCCGGCGGGATCGTCTCCGTGCGACCGCCACAGACCGCGCTGTTCCGCCCCGAGGAGAACATGCTCGTCGGCAACACGGTGCTCTACGGGGCGACCGCCGGCCGGGCGTTCTTCCGCGGTCTGGCCGGCGAGCGGTTCGCGGTCCGCAACTCGGGCGCGCTGGCCGTCGTCGAGGGCGTCGGCGACCATGGCTGCGAGTACATGACCGGGGGTCGCGTGGTCGTGCTCGGCCCGACCGGACGCAACTTCGCGGCCGGCATGAGCGGCGGGATCGCGTACGTGTACAGCCGCCAGCCGCGACAGTTCGAGCAGCGCTGCAACCTGGATCTGGTCGATCTGGAGCGGGTCGTCGAGTCCGACGACGAGGAGCTGCGCTCACTGATCTCCGAGCACGCGGCGCGGACCGGCTCGCTGGTGGCGCGCAAGCTGCTGGCGACCTGGGAGCGTGAGCGCGAGCGGTTCATCAAGGTGATGCCGCGCGACTACCGCCGTGTGCTCGAGCAGCGCCGCGCCGAGGCCGAGGAGGTCGACGAAGCCGCCGTCGCCGCCGGCGGCTGACGGCGGGCTGCCCGGCCGGTCGACCTAACCGTTGCGTCTAAGCGTCCATATGAGTCGCTTTCTCGCATCGCAACGCTACAGCCGGGTGCCGCGGTCGCCGGCGAGCCTGACCAGGACCAGGCACCACGTGCGAAACGGGCGCCAGCCGTCGGCGATCTCGGCCAGGCGTCGATCTCGGTCCGAACCGCCGACCCCGTAGTACCTGGCGGCGTGATCGGCGCCACGCCGCTCCGGCGTGCCCAGCCACGCATCCGCGAAGCCGGACCCCCGCAGCACGATCAGCGACGCGTAGAACGAGCCGATCCCCGGCAGCCGCTGCAGCTCGAGATAGGCCGCCTCGGGCCCGAGCTCGTGGATCCGGGCGACGTCCAGGTCGCCGGCGGCCGCGGCGGCCGCAAGCTCGCGCAGCCGCGCGATCTTGGTCTCGTTGAGGCCCGGGAATCCGTCCGGGATCTGCGCCAGCGCCGACGGCTGCGGGAACGCGTGCAACGTGCGCCCGGCCAATTCGAACGTACGGCCGAGTCGTTCGGAGAGCGCGGCGCGGACCTTGGCGCCCTGCGCCGACGGCCGGCGGGCCGAGATCACCGACCATGCCGCCGCCTCGTACGGCGAAGTGAACAGCACCGGCCGCTGGCCCGGATGGGCGCGCTGGAGTGCGCCGATCACCGGATCGCTGGCGCCGACCCGCTCGAACGCCGCTCCGTCATGGTCCAGCGACACGGTCCGCGCCGCCTGCGCGAGCGTCGCCTCAGGCGGTGCCCCGTCGCGCAGCGTCAGCTCGACCCCCACCGGCCCGTCGTCGCCACGCTGCCTGAGCACCACCCCTGCATAGCCGCGGCCGCCGTCGACACAGAACGCCAGTCGCAGCGCGCCGTCGAACGTCGGCGGGCGGCCCTCGGTCGGGCCGAAGCCGAACGCCGCGGCGGCGCGCAGCGAGAAACGGCCGAGCGGCTCGATCGTCTCCATCGTGGCGCCGATCATCTCAGATACGCTGTGGCGTCCACATGGGCGAGCTCGGAGCATTTCTCACGATTCACCGCGTCGGGTTCGACAAGCGTGACCCGCGCCGCCGGGTCAACGACTACGACCAGTACTTCTCGGTGCAGCCCGAGCCGGAGCTGCGGCGTCAGGGCGCCCGCTGCATGGACTGCGGTGTCCCGTTCTGCCACGAGGGCTGCCCGCTGGGCAACCTGATCCCCGACTGGAACGATCTCGTCTACCGCGGCAAATGGCGTGACGCGATCGAGCAGCTGCATGCGACCAACAACTTCCCGGAGTTCACGGGCCTGATCTGCCCGGCGCCGTGCGAGTCCTCGTGCGTCCTGAAGATCAACGACGATCCGGTCACGATCGAGCAGATCGAGCTGGCGATCGTCGAACGCGCCTACTCCGAGGGATGGGTCACGGCCAACCCACCGGAGCGGCGGACCGGCCGGACGGTGGCGGTGGTCGGCTCGGGCCCCGCCGGCCTGGCGGCGGCCGCCGAGCTCAACCACAACGGGCATTCGGTGACCGTCTACGAGCGTGACGAGGGCCCGGGTGGCCTGCTGCGGTTCGGGGTCCCCGACGCAAAGCTCGAGAAGTGGATCATCGACCGGCGCGTATCGGTGCTCCAGGAGGAGGGCATCGAGTTCGTTTTCAACACGGACGTCGGCACCGACATCAGCGCCGAGGAGTTACAGGACCGCTTCCACGCGATCGTGGTCGCGATCGGCTCCCGGATCCCGCGCGGGCTCGACGTGCCCAACCACAAGCTGGCCGGGATCCACCCCGCGATGGACTACCTGTATCAACGGAACCGCTGGGTCGCCGCCAGCCAGGGACGGCCGTTCCGTGAGACAGACCCGGCGGCGAAGATCATCGCCGCGGGCAAGAAGGTGATCGTGATCGGCGGCGGCGACACCGGCATGGACTGCATCTCCAACTCGCACCGCGAGCGGGCCGAGAGCGTGATCATGCTCGACGTCTACGCGCAACTGCCCGGCGGCGAGGATCCGCGGACCCCGTGGCCGCTGCCGCCCAAGCGCACCGAGACGACGTACGCGCTGGACGAGGGCGGCAAGCGGCGATGGGGGACCGAGGTGACCGGCTTCGGCGGGCGTGACGGCGCCGTCAGCCACGTGTACGCGCGCCAGGTGACCGGCACCTCGTCGCGGGATCTGACCCCGGTGCCGGGCTCGGAGTTCGTGCTCGAGGCCGATCTGGTGCTGATCGCGATCGGGTTCGTCGGGCCAGAGCGCGAGGGCATCATCGACCCCCTGTCGCTGACGCTGGACGCGCGCGACAACATCTCCACGCACCAGACGTACCGCACCTCGGTCGGGCGCGTCTACGCCTGCGGCGACGCGCGGATCGGGCAATCGCTGGTCGTCACGGCGATCGCCGAGGGACGCAAATGCGCGCGGATCGTCAACGCCGATCTGGGTGGGTCGCCGATGGACGCCGACCGTGAACGGCTCGCGGTCGGGGCCTGGAGCGGCGAGTCCGACCAGACGCTGCGTCACGAGGCCGAGGCCGCCGGCTCGGTCCGTCCCGGCGACCAGTTCTTCACCGGACCGGCGACTCGCGGCGCCTGAATCGCCCGCCTGACAACCTCGGGCGCGGTCATGCGCCGCGTTGTGGGCGAAGTGCTAGTGTTTCGGCGACGCTCGTGAGGGGTTGAGCAAAACTTTTTGGGGCAGCGCGTTTACACAAAGCTTGGGACGGGGAAACTCGCCCCTGTCGGTCAGGGAACTGCGCCCCCACTTCCCTGACTCTCCGGGGGGCCCAGATGGATCTGGGCCCCCCGGTCTTTTCTTCGGCGACGTGGCCAGCGCGGTATTCATATAGTCCTCGCTGTCCGCGATGCCGTCGTTCTGCCGCCACAACCGTCTGCTCCAGAACTGCCCGATCTGTACCAAGGAGCAGAACATCGCGAAGCGGCCGGCGGTCACACGCTTCGGCGACGTCGAGCCGCAGCCCGGCACGACCCCGGGCTCGCGTCCCGCGAGTTCGGCTCGCAGTGCCCAGGCGGGCGGCTCCCGCGGGCGCATGCGCGCCGGCGGCGTGACCGTCCGCCGGCTCGCGCGTGATCAGGGCGACGGATTTCAGTCGGGGCTGGTCCCCGGGTTGAAGTCCGCCGCCGAGGCGCGACGGCTGGCCGACGAGGTGGCGTTCGCGAGCGCTCGCTGCCACCGGCTGCGCACCGATCCGCCCGGTCTGTACGCGGCGGTCGCGGACGGCGAGGTCGATATCGAGCAGCGCAGCTGGCTCGCGTTCCAGCTCGCCTGGCTGTCGCCACTCGACGGGGTCGACCCGTTCCGCGCGATCGCGGCGGCGCGCACGCCGTGGGACGCCGAGGCCGTGGCGGCGCCCGACCCCGAGTACGCCCTGACGGGACCCCGCGGCACCTACGATCCGGCGACCGCATCACGGACCGCCGAGGCCTACCGGGCCTGGGCGGCGCGCGCCGGCTCGCAGGCGGCCGCGTTCGGAGGCGAGTCGAGCTGGACGCCCGAGCGCCGTTTCGCCCGTGTCTACGAACGGTTGGCGCTGCCTGGCGTGGAGCGAGCCGTGCGCTTCGATCTGCTGGTGACGCTCGGTTGCACCGGGGTCTACCAGCTCGGCGCCGGTTCGCTGCACCTGGGCGGCTCCGATCCGGTCACGCTGGCCGCCAAACGAATCCTCGGAATCGGTGACCCGTTGCTGCTGGAGCGCCGTGCGGCCGAGCTGGCGAGTGCGTTTCAGGCGCCACTGCAGACGCTCGACCTCGGTCTGTTCAACTGGGAGCGTCGCGAGCGGTTCGGTGCCGGGGTGCCGGTGGAGCTCGAGCTCGACGAGACCGTGCGCGAGGCGGCGTACGCCGCACTCGCTCTGACGTAGGCCCTGCAACCGCATCGCAAAGCGGGCTACCCTGAGCGCGATGCCCCTCGTCCGCAAGGCGCCACGCGGCGCGATCGTGGTCAGGGCGGTGGCGTTCGGGCACCCCGACGGCTCGACCTGGGGGGCAGGGCTGGACGTCGGCGTCCCCGCAGTGATCGCTGCGGGCGGTGCAGCGCCGGTCACGCCGGCGATCGACTGGCGTGCCGACGGCCCTGAGTGGGGGTTGTACGGCGACCGGGTCTCATTGACCGTGTCGCCGACTCTCGAGCCCGAGCCCCAGCCCGAGCCTGAGGGCGAGTCCGGCACGGACGCGTCGCCGCCGCCGCCCGCCGCTGCTGCTACGCGCGAGCCGGCCTGGTCGGGCCGGCAGGAGCTCTGCCGGGTCACCGGAAGCGTCGCCGGCGCCGAGATCGACTGCGTCGGCGTCCGAACCGAGCTCACGCAGGTGCGCCCGGGCGAGCTCGGATCGGTCCGCGGCTTCAGCGGCTGGGTCTCGGCCGACGAGGCGGTGACGCTGCTGGCGCTGCGCTCGGGATCCGAGGCTCACCAGGAGCACGATCTGGTCGCGGCCACCGTGTTCGATCCCGACGGCTGGATGAGCAGCCACGATCCCCGCCTCTCGACGACGTACGACGGCGACGGCCACCCGACCCGGGCGACGCTCGAGCTGTGGTTCTCGCGGGGCGAGCGCGAGTTCCCGCGCCGCGCCGCCGGCGAGGCGGCCGGGCCTGCGGTGACCGTTGCCGGCGACGAGGCGACGCTGCGGGTTCTGCCACTGCGATGCCATAGCCGCGGCAGCGACGGGGCCGGGGTCTACCTGCTCGCGAGCGGCTGAGCATGCCCGGCGACCCGTTCGTCGCGCGGGCGCGACGCACCCGCTGGGGCGCGCCCACCGCCGTCGCGGTGATCGTGTTGGCGATCGTGGCGACCGTCGTGCTGGTCCTGCGCGACGGCAAGGGCGACGCCTCGACCGGAGACGGCGGCAAGGCCGCGCACGCGGCCGCGATCGCCGCGCACGCGGACCTGCGACCGGGCCGCGTGTCGGCCACGATCACGCTGTCGGGCGCGCGCTCGCGGCCGATCCCGCGCGGGTTTCTCGGACTCTCGATCGAGTTCCAGGCGCTGCCGGCCTACGCCGGCACCGATCCCTCGGCGATCAACCCGGTGTTCGAGCACCTGGTCTCCAACCTCAGCCCCGGAGCGGCGCCGCAGCTGCGGATCGGTGGCGACAGCACCGACGTCTCCTACGTGTCGGCCAAGGGGGTCAAGGCGCCTCATTACGTCGCGCAGAGGCTAACGCCGGGCTGGCTGCAGACGCTCGCTGCGCTGGACCACGGCCTCGGTGCGCAGCTGATCCTCGGCATCAATCTCGCTGCCGACGAGCCGGCGCTGGGAGCGGCCGAGGCGCGCGCGTACGTCAAGGCGTTGGGGGGCTCGAGCGCGATCGAGGCGCTGGAGATCGGCAACGAGCCGAACCTGTACTCCGGCGTGACCGCGTTTCCGGGCCTGAACGGCAAGCCGGTGCCGGCGCGGCCCAAGAGCTTCGGCTTCGCCCAGTACGTCGAGCAGTTCAACGCGATCGCCAAGGCGATGCCGCGGCTGTCGCTCGCCGGGCCGGCGCTGTCGGCGGGCCTGGTCGCGGGGCCGCCGAAGTGGGCCGACCCGCTGGCGGGCTTCCTGCGTCAGGATCCGCGCCTGTCGATCATGACCGTGCATCGCTACCCGCTGGTCAGCTGCTTCTCCAAGCCCGGGCAGTTGCAGTACCCGACGATCGCACACCTGATGTCGCCGTATTCGACTGTGCAGCTGGCAGACGGGGTCAGGCGGTGGGTCGCGATCGCGCACTCCGAGCACCGTAAGCTGCGCGTCGACGAGCTCAACTCGGTCGCGTGCCGCGGACGCACCGGTGTCTCCAACACGTTCTCCAGTGCGCTGTGGATGACCGACGCGCTGTTCTCACTGGCGAACGTCGGCGTCGACGGCGTCAACGTCCATACGCTGCCCGACTCCGCCTATCAGCTGTTCACGTTCGCCCATCACGACGGCGCCTGGACCGGCTCGGTCATGCCCGTCTACTACGGAATGCAGCTGTTCGCGCAGGCGGCGCCGGCCGGCTCGCGGCTGATCTCGGCGACCGGCGCGAGCCACAGCTCCCGCCTCAGCGTGTGGGCGACCAAGGACGCCGGCACCACCCGCGTGGTGTTGATCAACAAGAGCTCGTCGCGTGACCGGACCGTTGAGGTCGCGGCACCGACCGGCAGCGCCGGGCGGGCGTCGATCGAGCGGTTGCTGGGGCGGAGGCTGAACGCGACCGGGGGCGTGACGCTCGGCGGGCACAGCTACGGCACGGACACGAGCACCGGTGAGCTCCCCGATCCCAGCACGGTCGCGGTCAGCCGTCGCGCCGGCGCCTACACCGTCGTCGTGCCGCACGGAAGCGCGGCGCTGCTGACGATCCCGGCGTCGTAGCGGTCGTGCCTTCGCGCCGGCGGCTGCGCCGTCGTCGTGCCGCACGCAAGCGCGGCGATGCTGACGATCCCGGCGTCGTAGCGGTCGTGCCTTCGCGCCGGCGGCTGCACCGTCGTCGTGCCGCACGCAAGCGCGGCGCTGCTGACGATCCCGGCGTCGGGGCGTGCCTTCGCGCCACCGCTGGTCCGACCGTCATCGCGCGGCCCGCGCGCGTCCCGCGACGGTGGGCCGGGGGTGATCCGGATTGTGGTCGCGTAGGGCGCTTAACTCGGTACACCCGACCACCGCCGATCTGCGCTCCCCCGGGAGGCCCGGCGTCAGTTCTCGACGCCGAGACGATCCCAGCAGTAGAGCTCGAGGCACTCGGTCGCCAGCTGCGCGCAGCGCGCGTCCGAGAGCCACGGCAGCACCGTGTCGAGCGCCTGGTCCTCGCCGACGCCCGCCTCGAACGCCTCCTCGCCGCGGAACCCGGCGGCGATCTTGAGCGCCTCACGGCGGTTCTCGCCCAGCGACGGGAACACGTTGACGAGAAACTCCTTGTTCGGCAGCGGATGCCCGACCTCGAGCGACACGTGCCACGCGGCGAGCAACGACAGGTCGTGCTCGTCGAGGTCGGAGACCGCCTTGGCGTAATGCGAGTCCAGGTCCGCCTCGGGGATCTCGTCAACCCACGCACGCACGACTTCGCCCAGGATCTGGCGGCGGGCCTCACGACCGACGGAGTCGGCGATCACCCTGATGGCGTTCTGCGGTTCGATGAAGCAGAGGGACATTGGAGCTCCGGCTCGGGTACGCGGATGCGCGAAAACGTAGGGTGTGGGTCGGACGGATCGGTCTTGTGCTCTCGGGGCTGTTGGCGGTTGGGCTCTTGGACTCGCCTGTCGGCCGTGCCATTCCGGCACGCCGCCTGGGCGGGGCGGTCGGCGCCGGCCGGGCTCTACCCGCGCGGGCGTGACGGAACGGCCGGCCGACGGTTCGACGCCTCGCCGCCGGTCAGGGGGAGCGCCCCGCCGACACCGTCCTCGAGGGAGGGCGGTGCTCCGTGTCAGTGGGCGGCGGATCAGGCGGTGGCGCGGCGGGCGGGCCAGGCGCCGAGCGGCCGCTGGCTGTCGAGCTCGACGCCGGGCAGCGTGTGGATCCCGACGATCTCGATCAGCGTTTGGATCTGCGGCTGGGGGCCGCGGAGCATGAGCGCGCGGCCGTGCGCGCGCAGCCGGCGGGCGAGCAGCGCCAGGTCGACCATCAGCGAGGCGTCGGCGAACGTCAGGTCGGTCAGGTCGACGATCACGTCCGCCTGCGCGCGCAACGCTCGCGTCAACGCGCGACGGCGGCCTCCCTGGGTGCTGCGGACTTCGTCGCCGGAACAACGCAGGACGGGAGGTGTGGGGCTGAAGATTACGATTGTGTGAAGCTATCCGACTGGGAGGACGGTTGACAAGTCCTTTAGCTCGCGTTTCATAAGTTCTGACGTCTTGACCGTCTCAATCTGGGTCACTTCAGTATCAGCGGGTGCCTCACTAGACTCTTGTTCGATGGCTACCACCGAAGAAGTGATGGATGCGCTGCGCGAAGTGATCGACCCGGAGCTGGGCCTCGACTTCGTCGAACTGGGGCTGATCTACGACGTCGCGATCGACGATGGAACGGTCAGCGTCACGTACACGCTGACGACGCCCGGGTGCCCGATCGGCCCGCAGGTGTCCGAGCAGATCGAAGAGTTCGTCTCCGATCTCGACGACGTCAATGCGGTGCAGTCGACGCTGACGTTCGAGCCGGCGTGGTCGCCGGAGCGGATGAGCGACGACGCCAAGTTCGCGCTCGGCTTCTAGCCAGGCGGTTCGTCGCCAGACTCGCGGCGCGCGCCGCGAGTGGCCGCTAGCCGCGCAGCTCGCGATCGAGATCGATCGCGCGCATGTCGTGCGCCGACGGCAGCTTGTCGAGCACGGCGCTGACGACGCCCCTGACGTCGTGCTGGTCGCGGCCGAGGTCGTCGCGCAGCGACGTCAACGCCGTGTGCACGATCTTCAACTGGGCCGCGGTGAGGTCGAGGTGGTAGGCGATCTCGCCGGGCTTGATCAGCTCGAAATCCGGTTCGTCGGTCATCGACGGGATCCTACGGCTTGCGGGACTGTGAGCGGGAGCGTTGCTTGGCTCGATCGCGCTTGGCGCGCATGTCGGCGGCCGGGCCGTGCGTGCGGCTGCGGTCGGCGGGGACGATCGGGACCGGCGTCGTCGCGGCGGATCCGGCGGCTCGCTCGCGGCGCCCGCGCCCGCGCCCGCGCGCCGGCGCTCGCCCGCCGCGTGTGATCGCCAGCAGCGCCCCCAGCGACTGCTCGATCCCGTCGGCGACGATGTCGATGTCGGGCATCGCGTCGTAGTCGCCGAGCAGCCCGTAGTCGAGGTTGCCGTTGTAGGACATGATCGCGATCGCCAGCGCGTGGTTCTCGGGCAGGAACGCGACCGGGAACAGGTCCTTGAGTTCGCGCCCGAGCACATACAGCGGCACCTGCGGACCCGGTACGTTGGTGACCAGCAGGTTGAACAGCCGGGTGGAGAAGTTCAGTCGGCTGGCCTGGGCGAGGATCGTCGGCGGCGCCAGGTTGTTGACCGCGACGAGGGTTGCGGCGCCGACCGCCTGCTTTGACTCCTTCAGCCCGTCCATCGCCGCCCGCACGTAGCGCAGCCGTGCGACCGGGTCGTCGATGAAGACCGGGAGCGGGCCACGCATCACGGTCAGCTGGTTGCCGAGCGCGCCGCGTTGATCACGGGGCCGGACCGAAACCGGCACCAGCGCCCGCATCTCAAGCCCCTGGGTGCGGATGCCGCGGGACCTCAGCCAGCGCGCCAGCGCACCTGCCACGACCGTCAGCACGATGTCGTTGACGGTGCCGCCGAGCGCGTCCTTGATCTCCTTGTAGTCCGACAGCTGCTGGCGGGCGATCGCAAACCGCCGGTGCGGGCCGATCGTCACGTTCAGCGGCGTGTCGGGCGCCGGGTTCAACCCCGCCCAGACGAGCTCTCCGACGCCCTCGGCGGCGTCGCGCAGGAGGTTCAGCGACGTGGTCGGGCGGGTCGCGGCGGCGACGCCCCGGGCGGCCATCGATGCGGTCGCCCGCACGATTCCGCGGGCGCCGGCCAGCAGCAGCTCAGCCTGTGAGGGCTCGGGCTGCGCCAGCCATCGCTCGAGCCCCTCGGGCGGGGGCGGCGGCGTGCGTTCGAGATCGAAGATGACCGTCGCCAGATCGACGCCGGCGATCCCGTCGACGAGCGCGTGATGGGTCTTGGAGATGATCGCGAAGCGGTCACCCTCGAGGCCCTCCACCAACCAGTTCTCCCACAGCGGCTTGGAGCGATCCAACCGCTGCGAGGCGATCCGCGCGGCGAGCAGCAGCAACTGCTCCTCGGTCCCCGGCTCGGGCAGCGCGGTGTGGCGGATGTGGTACTGGAGGTTGAAGTCCGGATCGTCGATCCACAGCGGCCGTCCGGTCTGCAACGCCGGGGTGACGAGCTTCTGGCGGTAGCGCGGGACCAGATGCAGCCGGCTGCGGATGTGGTCGGCGAACTCGTCGAAGTCGGGCGCCGGCCCTTCGAAGATCAGGACCCCGCCGATGTGCATGTGCGACGCATGGCCCTCCTGATGCAGGAACGACGCATCCGTGGAGGTGAGACGATCGAGATGCTCCTGCACGCATGCTCCCTCTGGCGACGACAGTCCCGAAGCGCAAGCGTACCCGCGCCCGGGTCAACGGGTAGTCTGCGGAGCATCGATGGCATGGGACTTCCAGACAGAGCCCGAGTTCGAAGCCAAGCTCGAGTGGATGCGCGCCTTCGTGCGTGAGCAGGTCTGGCCGCTGGAGACGTTGTGGGACGAACTCGGTTGGGAGGGACTGCGTCGCGCCGCCGCGCCGTTGCAGGAGCAGGTCAAGCAGCGGCAGCTGTGGGCCGCGCACCTGGACCCGGAGCTCGGCGGCCAGGGTTACGGGCAGGTCAAGCTCGGGCTGATGCACGAGATCCTCGGCTCAAGCCCGCTGGCGCCGATGGTGTTCGGCAACGCCGCACCTGACTCGGGCAACTCCGAGATCCTGGCGCTTGCCGGCAGCCCGGAGCAGAAGGACCGGTACCTGTACCCGCTGCTCGCCGGCGATTTGAAATCGGCGTTCTCGATGACCGAGCCCGACACCGCCGGCTCGGACCCGACGCTACTGGCCACGCGGGCGGTGCGCGACGGCGACGAATGGGTGATCGACGGCCACAAGTGGTTCTCCTCCAACGGCTCGATCGCCGACTTCCTGATCGTGATGGCGGTCACCGACCCCGATGCCCGCCCGCATCAACGCGCGTCGATGTTCGTCGTCGACGCCGACACCCCCGGCGTGCACGTGATTCGTGACGTCGGCACGATGGAGCATCCCGACGAGAGCTTCGGCCGCTACGGCAACCATGCCGAGATCCGCTACGAACAGGTCCGTGTGCCAGCCGGGGCGATCCTGGGCGCGGAGGGCACCGGCTTCCTGATCGCCCAGCAGCGCCTCTACCCGGGCCGGATCCACCACTGCATGCGCTGGTTGGGGGTCGCTCGGCGGGCGTTCGACATGCTCTGCGAACGGTCGCTGTATCGCGTCTCGCACGGCCAGACGCTCGCCAACCACCAAACGATCAGCAACTGGATCGCCGATTCCGAGGCCGAGATGACGGCAGCGCGACTGATGACGCTGCACGCGGCGTGGAAGATGGACGCCGAGGGGGTCGCGGCCGCGCGTACCGACATCGGGATGATCAAGTACTTCGGCGCCAAGGTGCTGCACGACGTGATCGACCGTGCGCTGCAGGCGCACGGGGCGCTCGGGTACTCGACCGATCTGCCGCTCGAGGCGATGTACCGGTTCGCGCGCGCGGCACGGATCTACGACGGTCCCGACGAGGTCCACCGCTCCTCGGTCGCGCGGCAGGTGCTGCGCGGCTACGAGCCCCCCGCCGACGGTGTGCCGACGGAGTACATCCCCGCTCGGCGTGAGGCGGCGCGGCGGCAGTTCGCCGACGTGCTGGCAGCTGTCACCGCCAACGGCTGACCCGCCTACACTGAAATCGTGACCATCTCCACTCCGGAGACGATTCTGCTGGCGTCGCCGCGCGGCTACTGCGCCGGCGTCGACCGGGCCGTCCAGACGGTCGAGCGTGCGCTCGAGCTGTACGGTGCCCCTGTCTACGTCCGCAAGGAGATCGTCCACAACAAGCATGTCGTCGACGAGCTGCGTGATCGTGGCGCGATCTTCGTCGAGACCGAGACCGAGGTGCCCGAGGGCGCGACGGTCGTGTTCTCGGCCCACGGCGTCGCCCCGGGCGTGCACGTCGGCGCCGCCGAGCGCCGGCTGCGCACGATCGACGCGACCTGCCCGCTCGTCACCAAGGTTCACGTCGAGGCCAAGCGGTTCGCCGCGCAGGGATACACGATCGTCCTGATCGGCCACGCCGGCCATGAGGAGGTCGAGGGCACGATGGGGGAGGCGCCCGATCAGATCGTGCTCGTCCAGGACGAGGATGAGGTCGATCGGCTGCAGGTCGCCGACCCGGCACGGATCGCGTATATCTCGCAGACGACGCTGTCGGTCGATGAGACCCGCGCGATCATCCTGCGGCTGCGCGAGCGGTTCCCACAGATCGTCGGGCCGCGCACGGACGACATCTGCTACGCCACGACCAACCGTCAGACGGCCGTCAAGCAGCTCGCGCGCGAGTCCGATCTGGTGCTGGTCGTCGGCTCGCGCAACTCATCGAACTCGAACCGGCTGGTCGAGGTCGCACGCGAATATGGCGCCGACTCGTATCTGATCGACAACGAGACCGAGGTCGCCGAGCAGTGGCTCGATGGCGTCCGCGTGCTCGGGATCACGTCCGGCGCGAGCGCGCCGGAAGGGCTCGTGTCCGAGCTGGTGGAGCGCTTCCGCCGCCGTGGGACCGTCGACGTGCGGGAGCTCGAGGTCGTCTCCGAGGACGTCCGGTTCATGCTGCCGAAGACGATCCGCCAGGCGCTCGCGGCCGCCTGAGCGGTCGCGCGCCTGATCGGTTCACGGAGCATCCACTGCGGACGCTGATCGTCTCCGACCTTCACCTCGGGGGCGGTCGCGGAGCACTGGAGGCCGAGGACGCCCGCGCTCGGCTGCTGTCGGCGGTGCAGGACGCCGAGCGGCTGGTGCTGCTCGGCGACGTGCTGGAGCTGCGCGACCGTCCCTGGCGCGAGGCGCTGCGCGCCGCCGTGCCGACGCTTGAGGCGATCGGTGACACGCTGCGACCGAGCAGCTCGGTCGTGCTCGTGGCGGGCAATCACGATCATGGCCTGCTGGCACCCTGGCTGATGCGGCGCGCGGTGGCCGAGCCGCCGCCGGCGCCGCTGGGCACCGCCACGTCGCTGCACGCGCTCACCAGCGAGCCGCTGGAGCGTGTCTGCGCGGCACTCGGCCCCGAGCGGGTGACCATGTCCTACCCCGGCGTGTGGTTGCGCGACGACGTCTACGCGATCCACGGCCACTACCTCGACCGCCACACCACCGTGCCGACGCTTGAGCGGCTGGCGATCGGCGTGGTCGCCCGGATCGCGCGCTCCGCCCCCGCGGGGCCGGCGGGCGCCGAGGACTACGAGGCGGTGCTCGGCCCGGTGTACGCGTGGCTCGACGCGTTCGCCGGAGCCGGCGGACGCGGGGGACTGGGCGCGTCGGTCACGGCTTGGCGCGCGCTCGGGCAGGGCGACCCCGGGCGCGGCGGCCCGCGCCGGCGCGTGCTGCGGGCGGCGTTCCCCGTGATTGTGGCCGGGCTCAACCGACTCGGGCTGGGACCGCTCAGCGACGAGTTGTCGATCCGCTCGCTGAGCGAGAGCTCGTTGCGGGCGATCGCGGAGGTCCTGCTGGCGCTGCGAGTCAACGCGCCCGTCGTGATCTTCGGGCACACGCACCGGGCGGGGCCGCTGGCGGACGACGACCCAGCCGGCTGGCGGACGACGAGCGGAACGCGGCTGCTGAACTGCGGCTGCTGGGTCGGAGAGCGAACCCTGGTCGGGACCGATACTCGCAGCCCCTACCGGCCCGGTTTCTGCGTACGTCTGGACGACGACGGCGATCCCGAGCTGGTCAACCTGCTCGACTGAGCGGCGGATCTGACGTCTGTCACGGCCGGAAGCGGAGGTTTCGCTCTACCGGCGGTCTGGACCGGGCGGGAGCGTGTGGACATGCCCAACACCACCACATATCTCCCCACCTTCCGCGGCGGCCGTGCAGCTGGTTCGCCGCCGACCGCACCGTCGCTGCTGCGCCGTGTCAGGCTGTTCGCCGGCGCGTACCTGGCGGTCAGCCTCGCCAGCGTCGCCGCGCTCGTCCTGCACCGTTACGACCATGTCGCCGGCGACCGGGCGCTGCAGGAGATGGCCGAGGTCGAGGCGCTCTCGCGCCGGGCCCTGGCCGACGTTCGCGCGGCGGTCTCGGACTACCGGGAGGTGACGCTCACGCGTGAACTCGCGACCGCTCGCGAGGTCCTGCGCGCCGCGGGCGTCACCGCCGACTTCCCGGGCGCCGTCGACGTCGTCGACTCGGCCAACCACGAGTTGTTCGGCTGGATCGTGCGGGAGGGTGTCACGAACGTCGTCCGACACGCGCATGCGACCGTCTGCACGGTGCCGCACGGGGTGGGGTCGGTCGAGCTGTCCGACGATGGTGTCGGGCGCGACGCGACCGGCCACGGTTCGGTCGGACGCGACGGAGTTGAGGCCGGTCTGGCTCTGGCGGGCAATGGGCAACGGGCTGCGGGGCTGCGTGAGCGGGTGGCAGAGGCCGGCGGCCGGGTGCAAGCGGGTCCGCTTGAGCCCCACGGCTGGCGCCTGTGCGTGACCGTCCCGATCGGGAGCCGGCGATGATCCGGCTGCTCGTCGCCGCGCGACTTAGGCTCGACCGTCGCCGAGATCGCGGCCCAACTGTTCCTGTCGGAGGGAACCGTCCGCAACTACCTATCCGCCGCGATCGCCAAGACCGACGCCCGCAACCGCGCCGAGGCGGTCCGCACTGCCGAAGCGCGCGGCTGGACCTGAGGTCGCGTCCGTAGTCTCGACGACCATGGATGAGCGGGCACCGCTAGTGGCGCAATGGCCCGTCGCTCGGATGATGCTGATGGCGACGACCGGGTTCACCGGCTTCTTCGTCACGTTGTCGGCGCTGCCGGCGTGGATCGCCTCGCAGGGCAGCTCGACCGCGTCGGCCGGCGCCACGACGACCGTGATGCTCGGCGTGACCGTCGCCTGCCAGCCGCTCGTGCCGGCGCTGCTGCGTCGCCTGCCGACGACGGCGGTCGTGGCGCTCGGGATGGTGGCGCTCGGAGCGCCCGCGCCGGCACTGATCTGGGCCGACTCGGGCGCCGGCCTGTACGCGATCTGCGCGATCCGCGGCGTCGGCTTCGCGATCTTCACGATCGCCGGCACGGTCAGCACCGGCGAGATTGCGCCGGGTAGGCACGGTGAGCTGGCCGGGCTGTACGGGCTCGCCGCGGCGATCCCGAACGTCGCGTTCGTGCCGCTGTCGGTGCTGCTGCTGCACGATGTCGGGTTCTGGCCGGTTGCCGTGCTCGCCGCGCTGCCCGTCCCCGGGGCGCTGTTCGCCATCGGCGCGGGGTCACGGCGCAGCGGTGCCGGCCCACACGGTGTCGGTGCGGCGTCCCCGGTGTCGGGCGCCGGCGCGGCGGTCCGGCGTGCGCTCGCGCCCGCGGCGGTGCTGTGCGGGCTGACGATCGCCGGCGGCGCGGTCGTGACGATCCTGCCGATCACGCGAAGCGGGTTCGTCGCGACCGCCGGATTGGCGGTGTTCGGGGCGACCGCCGCGGCGGCCCGGTGGCAGGCGGGCGCGCGGGTGCGCCGCCACGGTGTCGGCGTGCTGCTCCCGGTCGCCTGCGTGATCGCGGCCGCCGGCCTGCTGGCGCTCGCCGCCGGACTGTCCGGAGGCGGTGCGGTCGCCGTGTTGGTGGGCTGCGGGGTGGCCGGCGTCGGCTACGGCGCCGCGCAGTCGCTGACGCTCGTCGCAGCGTTCGCCCGGACCGGACCGCGGGCACGGGCGACGGCGAGTGCGGTCTGGAACGTCGCGTTCGATTCGGGCACGGCGGTCGGGGCGGTGCTGATCGGGGCGCTGACCGCGACATCGCTGGGGGTCTGGGGTGCGTTCGCCGTGCTGGCGGCGCTGGCGCTGGCGAGCGTGCCGTTGGCGCTGACGTCCGGCCGCCCGTGACGGTCGCGCTGGCGCTCACGTCCGGCCGCCCGTGACGGTCGCGCTGGCGCGTACGTCCGGCCCTGCCCGTGACGGTCGCGCTGGCACGTCCGGCCCTGCCCGTGCCCGCCCCCCGGACGTCCGTCACCGGGGCGACACGCGGCTAGGGCGCGAGCCCCGGGGTGAAGCAGACGGCGTGGCAGATCACGCCGTCGTCGATCGCCAGCGCCAGCGTGCCGGCGGTGCTGACCGGATGGCGAATCAGCTCGTACGCGCCGGGGTGGTCGACCTCGACGCTGACGCCGTCGGCGGCGACCGTGCCGGCGCCCTCGAGCACGGCCCAGACGCCGCCGGCTTCGTACGGGCCGCTGTAGGGACCGGGCACGTCGTCGGATTGCGCGACCAGCACTGCGCCCGGCTCGTCCTCGGGCCGGATCGGTGCCAGCGGCTCGACCTCGATTCCGAGTAGCTCGGCGATCGCGCGTTCGGTCTCGTCGTAGGCACCCTCGCCGAAGTGATATTCGAACAGCCGCCCGTCCTGGTTGAACAGGTACCGGGCCGGCCAGCCGAGGTTGTCGTACTCGGTGAACACCTGGAGATCCGCGTCGACCAGCACCGCGTAGTCGATCCCAAGTCGCTGCACCGCCGCGGCGACGTTGCCAGGGTCGGCCGACGGGGGAAAACCGGGCGAGTGCACCCCGATCACCCGCAGGCCCTGGTCGCGGTAGCGCTGATCCCAGGCCTGCAGGTAGGGCAGCGTGCGGATCGAGTTGGGCCGGCAGAAGTCCCAGAACTCGATCAGCACGGGCCGGCCGCGCTGCTGATCCATCCGCAGCGTCTTCACGTTCAGCCAGTGCGCCTGGGGCGGGAACGGCGGCGCGGCGATGTGGTCGACCGGGGCGCGCACGGCGGTCGATGGTAATCGGTGGGCTCCCCTGTGCGTTTCGCGAACAATCGGGCACTATGAGCGAGCGGCCGTCACGCCACGAGGGGGCAGGCTCGCAGCTACACTGAATGAAGTATTGGAATCCCTACTGCCTTTGAGGTGTTTTGAACGATGAGCCCGTCTGGTGCCGAGGTGCTGCGGCAGATCAAGAGCCGGATCCCGGAAGTCGATCCCGCCGATGTGCGCGATCAGCTTGGCAACGGCGCGGTCGTGATCGACGTGCGTGAGGCGGAGGAGTGGTCGACCGGCCACATTCCCGGCGCCAAGCACGTGCCGAAGTCGTTCCTGGAGTCGCGGATCGAGGGTTCTGCGCCCGACCGCGACGAGCATGTGATCCTCTACTGCCAGTCGGGCAACCGCTCGGCGTGGGCGGCGCGGACGCTGCTCGACGACCTCGGCTACTCGAACGTCGAGTCGATGACGGGTGGGATCACGCTGTGGAAGGACCGCGGCTACGACGTCGAGCAGCCGCGGACGCTGACCGCCGAGCAACGTGACCGCTACTCACGGCATCTGCTGCTCGCCGAGGTCGGAATCGAGGGCCAGCAGAAGTTGCTCGACGCCAAGGTGCTGTTGCTGGGCGCCGGCGGGCTCGGATCGCCGACGGCGCTGTACCTGGCCGCCGCCGGCGTGGGCACGCTCGGGATCGTCGACGATGACACGGTCGACCTCTCCAACCTCCAGCGCCAGGTGATCCACAACTCGCAGCGGGTCGGCGTGCTGAAGGTCGACTCTGCCGAGGAGACGATCACCGCGCTGAACCCGGACGTCCAGGTCAACAAGTACCCGGTGCGCCTCGGCCCCGACAACATCATGGAGATTCTGCGCGGCTACGACATCGTCGTCGACGGCTTGGACAACTTCCCGAGCCGGTACCTGCTCAACGACGCCTCGGTGCGGCTCCAGATCCCGGTCGTGTCGGCGGCGATCCTCGGCTTCGAGGGTCAGCTGTCCGTGTTCAAGCCCTACGACGGGCCGTGCTATCGCTGCCTGTTCCCGACGCCGCCGCCGCCGGAACTGGCGCCGTCGTGCGGCGCCAACGGCGTGCTCGGCGTGCTGCCCGGGACGATGGGCCTGCTGCAGGCGACCGAGGTGATCAAGCTGATCCTCGGCGAGGGCGACCCGGCGATCGGCCGGTTGCTGATGTACGACGCGCTTGCGGCGACGCTGTCGGAGGTCAAGATCCGCCGTGACCCGTCATGCCCGATCTGCTCACGCCATCCCGAGGCGATCGCCGACGAGGAAATGGGCGTGTTCCCTGACTACGAGTCGTTCTGCGCCGGCGCGCACTAGGCTCGCGCGCATGGCCACGATCAAGATTCCGCCGGTGCTGCGACCGTCGGTCGGCGGTGAACGCGAGATCTCGGCGGACGGCGCGTCCGTCGGCGAGATCCTGCGCTCGCTCGCCGTCGAGCACCCGGACACCAAGACCCAGCTGTTCGGCTCCGACGGGGCGCTCAACCGCTACGTCAACGTCTACCTCAACGACGAGGACGTACGCGTACTCGACGGCTTGGAGACGACCGTCGGCGCCGCCGACACACTCGTGATCCTGCCCGCGATGGCGGGCGGGACGCGCTAGCCGTCTCGCCCGGAGCGTACGGCCGCGCCCCAGCGGTGCGGCTGTGCGACAGCGGTGCGGCTGTGCGACAGCGGTGCGGCAGTGCCACGGCAGTGCGGCAGCGGTCCGGCAGTGGTGGGCTAGTGCGACAGCGGTGCGGCCGCGCGACAACGGTGCGGCAGTGCGACAGCGGAGCGCTAGTACGACAGCGGTGCGGCAGTGCGACAGCGGTGCGGCAGTGCGACAGCGGAGCGCTAGTACGACAGCGGTGCGGCAGTGCGACAGCGGTGCGGCAGTGCGACAGCGGAGCGCTAGTACGACAGCGGTGCGGCAGTGCGACGGGCCTGCGGCCAGACTGGAAGCTGCGGCCGTGCCGTCGACCTGCGGCTGCGCCGCAGCGGACGGCCGCGCGCGACCGCCCGCACTTCCGGAGCGCGCTGCGCGTCCGGGATGGCCACGCGCTCCGTCACTCCGGGCCGCGCTCGACCTCAGCCGACCCCGCCTCCGCGGCTTGCTGACATATCACCCAACCTGATGGTTCGGCTGTGAGGAATGGGTGAAATGGGCGGCTCAGCCGCTCAAAACGCCTTCGGCGGCATCGGTCCTGGGAGCATCGGGTGATATATCACGCTCGCCCGCGGCGGGGCGCCGGTTTCGCGCAGGCCGCGCAGGCCGCGCAGGCCGCGCAGGCCGCGCGAGCGGGTTCGGGCAGGCCGCGCCGGCCGTGCGAGCGGGTTCGGGCAGGCCGCGCCGGCCGTGCGAGCGGGTTTCGGGCAGGCCGCGCCGGCCGCGCGAGCGCGACGGCACCGGGGGCCGGCGCGCCGTGATCGCGCCCTGCCGGCCGGCGGCCGCACTGCGGTCGGCGGGAGCGCTCAGAGCTCGACGGTGCCGGCGATCGCGGTCTGGGTCGCGCCCGCCACCCAGACCGCCCCGTCGTCGTCGACCGAAATGTGAACGCGTCCGCGGCGGCCGAGCGCGGTGCCCTGGGCCGCGGTGTAGGGGGCGGTGGCGCGGCCGCTCGCCAGCAGCCAGCCGGCCAGCGAGGCGTTGAGGCTGCCGGTGACCGGATCCTCACGCGTGGTCCCGTCGACCGGGAAGAACGCCCGCACCTCGAACTGCGCATCGTGGCCGGGGGGCTCGGGGGCGGCGACGCCGATGTCCAGCTCGACGGTCCCGGGCGCGAGATCCAGCACGGCCAGCGCGTCTGACAGCAGCACCGCGACCCAGCCGGGCCCGTTGTCAACCCACTGGCTGTCGACGATCGCGCCGCGATCGATCCGCAGCATCGCGGCGATCCGCGCCACCATCGCTTCCTCGACCGGGCCGGACCGGATCAGCGGCGGCGCCGCGAACGCCAGGCCGGCGTCGGTCAGCCGGATCGGAATCAGGCCCGCCTCGCATTCCTGCACGATCGCGTCGCCGCGGGGGCGGCCGCTGAGCTCGAGCCAGGCGTGGCAGGTCCCGAGCGTGGGATGTCCGGCGAACGGCAGCTCGGACGCCGGCGTAAAGATGCGGACCCGATAGTCGGCCTCAGGGTGCAAAGCCGGCAGCACGAACGTCGTCTCCGACAGGTTGGTCCATCGCGCGAACCGGCGCATCGCGTCGTCGTCGAGGCCGTCGCCGTCGAGCACGACCGCGACGGGGTTGCCGAGCAGCGGCTCGCCCCCGAACACGTCCACTTGCCGGAACGGACGCTGCATGTGGTACAGCCTACGCAGCGCGCACGAACTTATGACACCTCGGCGGGAAGGAATCTGAGGCGGCCGGAGTCATGTCATGCAGATGCGATCCACCACCCACAAGGAGCCACGCATGACCAACATCCATCTCTCTGGCCGGCGCCTGGCGGCCGTCGGCGGCGTCGCTATGCTCGCGCTCGCCGCCGTGGTCGCCGTGATGGCGATGAGCGCCAGCGCCGCATCGAACACGATCGGCGTCAAGACCGTCAAGGTCGGCTCGACGTCTGAGCGGATCGCCGTCACCTCCAAGGGCGTGACGGTCTACACGCTGAGCGGCGATTCGGCCGCGCACATGCTGTGCACGAAGGCCAACGGCTGCTTCAGCGCCTGGCCGCCGGTGACCGTTCACGGCAAGGCGACGGCCGCCGGCGTCAAGGGCAAGCTCGGCACGTTCAAGCGCGACGGCTTCACGCAGGTGACGCTGAACGGCCACCCGCTGTACACGTTCGCCGGCGATCACAACTCCGCGGGTGTCGCCAACGGCAACGACATCAAGACCTTTGGCGGCACCTGGCACGTCGTCGTCGAGGGCAGCGCAAAGGCAGCTCAGGCGCCGAGTGGCGGTGGCGGTGGCGGCGGCTGGTAGGCGGATCGAATCACGCCGGGCGCTCCGGCGACCGGTTCGGGAGGGCCCCGCGGCGTGACCGCGCGGGCCCTTCTGGCGTGATTGCCCGAGGGCGCCGGGGATAGACTTCCAGCCACGATGGCCGAGACCTTGCACAACAAGCCCTGCGGAGGGCGTTACGGCGACATCGTCCAGGCGATCGGGCACACCCCGTTGGTCGAGCTCAAGCGGCTCAGTCCGAAACCGGGGGTGCGGATCTGGGCCAAGCTCGAGTCGCGTAACCCGACCGGCTCGATCAAGGACCGCGTCGCCCGGGCGATGATCGAGGACGCCGAGAACAAGGGCCTGATCCGGCCCGGGCAGACGATCCTCGAGCCGACCTCCGGCAACACGGGAATCTCGCTGGCGATGATCTGCGGGTACAAGGGTTACGACGTCAAGGTCGTGATGCCCGAGAACGTCACGCCCGAGCGCACCCAGCTGCTGCGGATGTACGGCGCCGAGATCGTCTACTCGGACGGGTCCAAGGGCTCCAACGGCGCCGTCGAGAAGGCGCTCGAGATGGCCGAGAAGGACGCCTCGTACTACATGCCCTACCAGTACGGCAACCAGGCCAATCCCGACGCCCACTACAACGGGACGGCGCTGGAGATCCTCGAGGAGCTCGACGACGTCGCCGCGTTCGTCGCCGGCCTGGGAACCGGCGGCACGCTGATGGGTAACGGCCGCCGGCTGCGCGAGGAGTTCGGCGACAGCTGCAAGATCGTCGCCGCTGAGCCGATGCAGGGCGAACCCGTCCAGGGCCTGCGCTCGCTCGACGACGGCTTCATCCCGCCGATCATCGACTTGAGCCTGCTCGATCGCAAGATCTTCGTCACCAACCACGACGCGATCGTCTGGACGCGCAAGCTGCTCGACGAAGAGCGGCTGTTCGCCGGGGTCTCCTCAGGAGCGATCGCCCGGGTGGCGGTCCGGATCGCGGGCGAGCTGGACGAGGGCAACGTCGTCTTCATCGTCTGTGACGACGGCTGGAAGTACCTCTCTTCGGGTATCTACACCCGTCCCGTCGAGGAGATCGAGCACCTGGATTCCACCGTCTGGTGGTGAGCGGGCAGGGCGACGGCCGATCGCGGCGAGGGCTGCTCGGCGGTGTCGTGGCCGCCGCGGGGACGGCGTTGCTGGCCGGCTGCGGCGGCTCGTCGGGCTCGGCCAGGACCGACTCGACGGCCGGCCGGGAGGGAACATCGGGCACCGACGCCACATCGCCGCGTGACGTCGAGCTGCTGGCGGCGGCGCTGGAGCTCGAGCGCCGGACAGTCAACGCCTACGTCGCCTGCGTGCCGCTGCTGAGCAAGACCTACGCCGCCCCGGCCGCCGCGGTCTGGCTGTCGGAGGAGCTCACGCACACCGGCGAGCTGATCGGGCTGATCGGCCAGGCCGGCGGCAAGGCGCAGCCGCGCGCCAACAGCTACGAGATCGGGTCGATGCCGAGCAACCAGGCGCAGACACTGGCCCTGCTGGCGAGCCTCGAGCAGCTGCAGATCTCCTACTACCTGAAGATCATTCCGCAGCTGCAGTTGGCGGCGGCGCGCGCCGCCGTGGGGGCGATTCTCGCCAGCGATGCCCAGCACATCGCGCTCCTGCGTCTCGGACAGGACCAACCCCCGGTCCCCTCCGCGTTCGTGACATGACAGCGGCCGCGGGCGATCGATCCCCGACGCGGCGCGAGATGCTGGCGGCCGGTGCGGTCGCCGGCGCTGCGGCGCTGGCCGCGCCCTCCCTCGCCCCCGCCGGGGCGGCGGCCGCGTCGGCTGACGGGTCCTCGGCGACGGGCGACGGCGCCCTGCTCAGCCGCGTGCTGAGCATGTCGGTGCTGGCGGCCTACGTCTATCAGCAGGTGTTCGCCGAGGGGGTGCTGACCGGGAGCGAACGGCGCGCGCTGGAGGGATTTGTCGAACAGGAGCGGGCGCACGTCGCGGCGCTGCGGGCGGCGGTGGCCGCTGCAGGCGCCACGGTGGTCGCTCCGCCTTCGTCGATCCATGTTGCCAACCAGCACCTCGCGCACCGTCAGATCAGCGAGCGGCTCGGCCAGCTCCGGGGCGCGGGCGACGCGCTCGGATTGCTGATCGCCGTCGAGCGCTCGTCGATCGGATCGTGCTACGTCGCGTTGCGCGGGCTCACCCTGTCGACGGCGATCGTGCTGGTCGCGCGGATCATGGCCGACGACGCTCAGCACGAAGCGCTGGTCACGTACCAGCGGGTCACGCTGCCGCCACACGCTCTGAAGTTCCCGGCCGCGCTCGCGGCCGCGGCGCCGTCGGCGCTCGTGTCCGGCTCACATTGACGCCTCGGGAGGCCCACGAGACCGCTGATAGCCTCGACGGCGATGCAGATCGACCGCGCCATGTACGACGAGATCGTGAAGCACGCCCAGGCTGACGCGCCGGACGAATGCTGCGGGATCGTGTCGGTCGACGGCGACCGGGCCGCGCGCGTGTACCGCACGACGAACACCGAGGCGAGCCCGCTGCGGTTCGTGATCGACCCGCAGGAGCTCTACCGGGTCCACTCCGCGATCGAGGACGCCGGGGTGCAGCTCGGCGCGATCTACCACTCGCACACGCGCTCGGAGCCGTACCCGTCCCAAACCGACATCAACTTCGCCCAGGGCTGGCCGGGGGTGCTGTGGATCATCGTCGGCGTGGCCGAGCAGCAACCGAAGGTCAGGACCTTCGCGATCGATGGCGGCGAGGTCTCCGAGACCGAACTCGAAGTGGTGTGAGGTGAGCGGGCGCGGGCCGGTCAGACGCCCGCCGGCCGCGCAGTTGGTATGCCCAGGGTGTGACGCGACCGCCGACGCCGATGCGCGCTTCTGCCCGGACTGCGGGCTACCGCTCGTCTACGGCGCCGCGGCGACGGCCGCCGATGGCCTTCAGCCCGTCTCCGAGGCCCGCCGCCGCGCCCGGTTGATCAAGCCGCAGCTGGCCGAGGGCAAGCTGACGAAGGTCGCGTGGGTCAACAACCAGGCCGAGGGCGAGTTCATCCAGTCGCTGCTGCTGGAGGAGGGGGTTCCGAGCCTGCTGCAACGGACCGCGGGATTCGACGTGCCCGACATGCTCGCCGCCGGCCCGCGGGACGTGATGGTCCCCGCATCCGGCGTCGACGTCGCGCGGGACACGCTGCTGGCCGCCGCGGTGATCGACAGCCGACCGGCCGCACGCCCGGTTACATCGCCCTGGCGGCTGCTGGCCGGGCTGCTGATCGCGCTCGCCGTCGGCGCGGTCCTGCTGACGCTCGTGTATTTGCTGGCGCGCTGAGTCAGGCGGCCCCAGCGGGGCGAGACCGGCCGTTCACGTGGCCGCGGCGGCCTCGGTCAGGCGCGCGCGCCAGCGCTGCTCGAGCGCCTTGCCGCTGCCGCCACCGAACGCCTGCACCAGCGCCGCCTGCGCGCCGGCCCGCGGCAGCCGCTGACATAGGCGCGCGACCGCCGGTTCCCCTTGCTCGGCGGCGAGCAGCTCGAGCACGGTCCCGCCGAGCAGCGGCGCGTCGCGCGGGCCGGGCGGAAAACTGATCGAGCGCATCCCCCCGCCCTCCCGCAGCCGCCGCGCGATCGCGGGCCGGGCGTGCGCGGTCTGGCCGCCGTACCACCGCGCGCCGCCCTCGACCAGCCATGCCCAGCGCAGCTCGCGACCGGCCCGGATCAGTCCCATCACGCGCTGCAGGTCCGGGTTCGTCCGCCGGATCACAAGCCGCGCGTACAGGCAGGCGCCGGTCAGCGCGAGCATCTCACGCGAGCCGGTGACGTTGGACGCGCGGGCGCGCAGCACCGACGGCGCCAGCATGTGCAGCTCCTCGCGCCCCGCCCAGCCGGCGACGTAGCGACGGGCGGCGGGCGCCGTCCCCAGCCAGATCACCGGCACCAGCGGGTGCGACAGCGCCAGCCCGATGGGGCTGCCGTGCAGCACGACCGTCACCTCACCCGGCGCCTGCGGGAACGTCGGGCGCAGCCGCTCCCGCGCGCGTTCGAGCGACAGCAGCACCTGATGGGCGTCATCGGCGTGGTCGGCGTCGTGGCGGGCACGGAACGACGCCGAGACAGATTCGGTCCAGGTCAGCTCGAAACCACCTGTGCGGCGACCCCGGGCGGGTCGGGACGGCAGCCCGGCACGCCGACAGCGCGGACGCTCAGACGAGCAGCGCCTGCCGGCCGGAGGCGATCGAGGCGATCTCCTCGTGCGCGCGCCCGAACTCCTCGTCAGACAGCACCGGCGTGCCCTCGAACGGCAGGTCGCGCGTCAGCTCCAGCCATGACCGGCAGCCCGCGTACTCGTCACGGACCTTGACTGTGACCGGGCGAGGGATCCGATAGGTGCGCAGCAGGATCACGTGCAGCGGATGACGTCGCTTCCACGCCAGACGCTTCTCGGCGTAGTCCGTCGTCCACACGTAGAACGGCGACAACCCGTCGAGCGCGCGGCGGTCGGTGATCGTGAAGTGGTCGGCGACCTCGGCCCACGCCCGAATCCGGACGCGGTCGGGCTGACTGAGCTGCTCGCCGCGGTGCAGCGCCTGCGGGTGTGGCTCACCATCTGACCACACACCCTCCTCCAACGCGCGGGAGAGCTCCGGTCGATGCGACTCACGTACCAGGTCGGTGCGCTGGTGATCGAACGTGGGGTACAGGAAGAAACGCTGATGGTTCAGCTTGAAGTGCTTGTCGGGCTCACGGATGCCGCCCTTGCGGAGAGTGAGCAGCTGCTCGCCCTCGGCAAGGGCCCGCACGGTGACGGCCCATTCTTTGAAAGCAATCGGCATAGGAGATAAAAGGGGGCAGACGGATGGCGGAAAAAATGGCCCCGTGGGCGCGCACATCTGACTGACAGTGGCAACGCCGCCGGAACCCTGCGGGATTGTAGGCGAGATGTGACGAATCGCCAAATACCCCTGCAAATTCGCGGCGATTATCCCTGTGTACAGGGCCGAAGCTACGTCTTCGTAGACTCTTGGATCGACGGCGAGCGGGTGTCAGCGGCGTCCTTCGGCGTGCCGTAGCCACCGCCGCCGGGTGTCTCGATCCGCAGCCGCTGGCCGCGGCGCAGCTCGCCGATCGATTTGGGCTCGAGCTCCGCACCGTCGAGCAGATTGCGTCCGGGCGCGCCGTCGCCGCCGCCGGCGGCGCCGGGCGGCGCGTGGCGCCGGCGCTCGGTGATCAGCGAATAGCGCAGATCCGACAGCGCCTCGATCTCACGGATCACGCCGTCGCCGCCCCGGTGCTCGCCGTTGCCGCCGGAGCCACGACGCACGGCGTAGCGCACGACCCGCATCGGAAACTCCAGCTCGAGCGCCTCGACCGGCGTGTTGAGCGTGTTGGACATCGCGACATGGACGGCGCTCGGTCCGTCGGCGTCGGCGCACGCGCCCTGGCCGCCGCCGATCGTCTCGTAGTAGACGGTGTCCTCGTCGCCGAGCGTGACGTTGTTCATCGTCCCCTGTCCGAGCGCGCGGCCGAACGAGCGCAACACGACGTCGGCGACGCGCGAGGACGTCTCGACATTGCCGCCGACGACCGCTGGCGCATCGTCGAAGTCCTCGCCGTCCGCGCGGGCGTTCAGCAGCGATCGCTCGGGTGCGATCACGGTCACCGGGCGATAGGCGCCGGCGTTGGCCGGGATATCGGGGTCGGTCAGCACCCGCAGCGCGAAATAGCAGGCCGACCGGGTGACGGCCTCGGGGCAGTTGAGGTTGCCCTCGCTGCGACCCGCCGAGCCGGTGAAGTCAAGCGTCAGCTCGTCACCCGCGATCGTCGCGATGAGCTCGATCGGCAGGTCGCCCTCGCGGGCCTCGAGCACGTCCGAGGCGGCGCGCTCGCCGTCATCCATCTCGCTGAGACAGGCGCGGGTCCGTCGCTCGGCGTAATCGAGCACTTCGTCGAACGCCTCCCGCAGCGCGTCGGTCCCGATCCGCTCGTGCAGCTCGAGCAGCCGGTTGACGCCCGCGCGGCCGGCCGCCAGCTGCGCCCGCAGGTCGGCGCGACGCTGCTCGGGGCGGCGCATCCGCTCAGACAGCTCGGCGATCGCGTCGTCGTCCAGCACGCGCGGCTCGATCACAACGCCCTCGTCGGCGAGCCGCGTCGAGTCGGCCGGCATCGAGCCCGGAGTCGGGCCGCCGACGTCGGCGTGGTGGGCGCGGTTGGCGACGAACGCGATCGGCTCAACTTGGTCGCCGGGCGCGAACACGGGCGTAATCACGGTGATGTCGGGCAGGTGCGTGCCGCCCCTATAGGGGTTGTTGAGCACCCACGACCGGCGCGGGGCGTGCGGCTGCCCGAGCACCGCGGCCACCGCCGCGGGCATCGCGCCCAGATGCACGGGGATGTGCTCGGCCTGCATCACCATCTCGCCACGAGCATCGAACAGCGCGGTCGAGGCGTCGCGCCGCTCCTTGATGTTGGCCGAGTGCGCCGAGCGGATCAGCACCGCGCCCATCTCCTCGCAGACCGCCCGCAGCGCGCCGGTCACGACCTGGAGCTCAACCGGATCCATCGTTCGCTTTTGCGTCCGAGTGCAGGTGTATCGTGCCGGTTTGGTCGACTTTGCCCGCCCACCGAGGCGGGACGAGGAGGGTCGATTCGGCGAGCTCCACGACGGCCGGTCCGGAGATGGTCGTGGCGGGTGACGGGGCGCCGCCGATGACGTGCAGCTGGATCCGCTCGCCGTTGAGCGTCGCGGCTCGGGTCGGGCGCTCTGCGCGCTCGGCGTTGCCGTTGCCGTTGCCG
>Ga0302326_10000158_pt1 | contig 192887 bp, 157 predicted proteins | sample Palsa_T0_3_FD_202264 | JGI IMG/M metagenome (GOLD analysis project Ga0302326, IMG submission 202264) | Peat permafrost microbial communities from Stordalen Mire near Abisko, Sweden - Palsa_T0_3 | ecosystem: Environmental > Terrestrial > Soil > Palsa > Peat permafrost | place: Sweden: Abisko...
GCACATGCCGGGGGCTACACGAGCGCCCGAGGTGCCCGACTACAGCCAGATCGAAGGGACCAAGCAGCGCTGGCGCGATCTGATCGGCTACTACACCCGCTATGGCGACGTGCGCGAACTTGTCGACCACATCGACGATCGTTACGTGATTGTGAATTCAGGAGATGAACTCTCTCTGCGTTTCCCGGAGCAACCGCCTCCGCCGGCGGGCTGGGTGCGCGACTTCGTGATTGTCGGTGACGGCTGGATCAAAGACGGCGACTACAACTCCACGTTCTCGAAGACCGTGCTCCCTCTTCCGTATCACGCCAAGAATGAGTACACCACGCGGCCCGGTCGGCTCGAAGACGAATGGGTTTACCAGCAGCATCCCGACGACTGGAAAAACTATCACACGCGTTATGTCACTCCTGATGTCTTCAAGAACGCGCTAAGGGATGCAAGGGGTGAAACCGGGAAATGACTGCCAACCGCATCGCGAGGGCCATTGTCGTTCTCTTCTTTATAGGGCTATTGGCTACTCCTTTTGTTATTAAGCGGATGACGGCGAGGCGGGAAGCCGACCGATCGAAGTTCGACGCAAAGACTGCATTGGCACGCCACGGGTTTTATCTCGAAGAGGTCTCTCAAGCGGCCGGCATCAATTTTGTCCATCAATCTCCGAAGCTTGATCCGAAATTAGATCCCATCATGCCCGAGGTTGCTTCGATGGGAGCGTCGGTGTCGATCGTCGATTTCGATCGTGACGGCTGGCCCGACATCTACGTTACGAACAGCGCGATCGGGAGCAAGAATGCTCTCTATCGCAACCTGCATGACGGAACTTTCAAAGACGTGGCCGGTGAACTGGGCATTGCCGACGTGAACCAGCCCGGCACTGGCGTTTCGACCGGCGCGGTTTGGGGAGACTACGACAATGATGGGTATGAGGATTTGTTCCTGATCAAGTGGGGACGACCGGAACTGTTTCACAATGATCAGGGCCATGGCTTCACCCGCGTGACCGAGCAAGCTGGATTGCCGCCCTGGATCAACGCCAACACGGCCATCTGGTTCGATTACGACGGCGACGGACTTCTGGACCTTTTTGTTGGGGGCTACTATTCGGAGGACATTGATCTGTGGCATCTGACCACGACGCGCATCATGCCCGAGAGCTTTGAATATGCCAAGAACGGCGGGCGAAAGTATTTGTTTCATAATCTCGGCAGCGGGAAATTCGAAGAAGTCAGCGCGAAAGTTGGCATTAACAGCCGACGTTGGGCCCTGGCGGCTGCCGCGGCGGATCTGCGTGGCACGGGCCATCCTGATCTGTTTGTTGCGAATGATTATGGAGTGTCGGAGCTTTACTTCAATGACGGCAAACGGTTTCATGAGGTCGGCGAACAGACGGGTGTCGGCTTTGCCCCCAAAAGCGGCATGAATGCTGCGTTTGGCGACATCCTCAATCAAGGCAGATACTCGGTTTACGTTTCCAATATTTCGGAGGACGGCATTCTTATTCAGGGGAATAACTTGTGGGTGCCGAAGGAAGGCACTGCGGGTAACGCCGTTAAGTATCAGAATCTGGCGCGCGACTTTGGGGTGGAACTTGGAGGATGGAGTTTCGGCGCGCAGTTTGGCGATTTGAATAACGATGGAACGCTCGACCTGTATTTAACCAATGGTTACATCTCTCTCGACCGCAAGCGAAGTTACTGGTATGACTTCTCGAAAGTTGCCGGCGGGAACAGTACCATTATTGGCGATGCCAAGAATTGGCCGGCATTTGAGGGACGCAGTTTGTCGGGCTACCAAACGAAGAGAGTCTGGCTCAACGATGGTGCCGGCAAATTCGTCGATGTTGCCCAGGCCATTGGCGCTACCGATACCTATGACGGACGTTCCGTAGCGCTCGTCGATTTATGGAATCGCGGTGTGCTCGACGTGGTTGTCGCCAACCAGAATGGACCATTGCTGCTTTACAAAAATACAGTCGCGCCAGAGAACCAGTGGATCGAATTCGAACTGGAAGGAACCAGCTCAGATCACGGCGGCAGCAACCGCAGCGCGATCGGCGCCCAGGTGACGCTGTTTTGGAATGGCCAGCAGCAGGTGCAAGAAGTTTCCGGTGGCAGCGGTTTCGCCGCGCAGAATGATCGGCGGTTGCATTTCGGTCTGGGCAGGAATGCGCAGATTGAGAAGGCGATCATTCGATGGCCATCAGGTAAGGTTCAAACTCTCGACCAACCCGTTGCCAATCAATTACACAAGGTGAAGGAGCCCGCATGAGCCAGCAGACGAGCGCGCCAGCATTTCCTCCGCAATCGCCAGCCGGGTCGCCTCAAGCGCCAACTCAGAAGACGCCTTGGTTCAGCCTCGACAACCGTTACATCGCGCCCGCTTTTATTACCTGCATTCTGCTGGCTGGTCATTTGTCGTTCGGCATTCTCGAGAGCTATCAGAAGACGCTGCTTGCGATCGTTACAAGTATTGGACTCGAACTCGTGCTCGGGCGGATTTTCTTTCACAAATGGGTACACCCCGCCAGCGCTTACATCTCGGGGATCAGTGTCGGCATTCTGGTGCGGTCGCCGGCCTTCTGGCCGTACGCGCTGTGTAGCGCGATTTCTATCACGTCCAAGTATGTGTTGCGGGTGAAGGGCCGTCACATCTGGAATCCGTCTAACTTCGGCATTTCGGTGATGCTGTTTCTGGCTGCGGAGACCGTGGCCACGTTAAGCATCCAGTGGGGCAATTACCTTTTGCCCATGCTCGTGATCTGGGCGCTGGGATCAGTGATTATCTGGCGACTGCGGCGGTTTCACATCACGGGCATTTATGTCGCGTCGTTCATTGCCTTCGCATTCGTTCGCAGCTGGATGACCGGAAGCCCCTGGCAATCGGAGATTGCGCCGATTACCGGTCCCATGTACCAGCTCTTCATTTTCTTCATGATTACCGATCCGAAAACCACAGTGCGGTCCAAGCGAGGGCAGTGTCTGGTCGTGTTTCTAGTAGCTGTGGTGGAAATGATTCTGCGGTTAGACCAGATCGTTTACGCACCTTTTTATGCGCTATTCGTGGTGGGTCCAACGGCCATGCTGATCGAGATCTGGCTGGATTCCCGCCACGCAAACGCTGCAAAACTGACGGTGGCTCGGTGACGGCTGGTAAACGGGCTCCGCGATCTCAAAGGCCACTGCGCCGTGTCGTTTATTCCCTGCTGCTGGTTGCTCTGTTTATGTTGACGAGTTGCAAGCCAAAGGCATCGAGCGAGCCAAAAGCTGTTCCGGTGACTCCGGCGCAGATTCCCACGCCAGTAGCGTCTCAAGCCCAATCCGCTGCACCCGACTCGCCCGCGAAACTTCCTCGCCCCTCCGGTCCCATTGAGTTCACGGATGTCACTGCCCAGGCAGGCATTCATTTCAAACACAACAGCGGCGCGTTCGGCAAGAAGTATCTTCCGGAGACCATGGGCAGCGGCGTTTGTTTCTTGGATTACGACAATGACGGATGGCAGGACATTCTGCTGGTCAATTCCATGGACTGGCCGGGGCATAAATCTGGCAATTCGTTTCCCGCGCTTTATCACAACAATCGAGACGGAACGTTCACCGATGTGACGCGGCAGGCTGGTCTCGCGGTGGAGATGTATGGGCTCGGTTGCGCCATCGGCGACTATGACAACGACGGCTATGTCGACATTTACATCACCACCGTTGGGTCCAACCATCTTTTCCACAATCTGGGCAATGGCAAGTTTGCCGACGTTACCGCTAAAGCTGGAGTAGCCGATCCGGGATTCTCTGCGAGCGCGGTGTGGTTTGATTATGACAACGACGGGAAGCTGGATCTTTTCGTCGCCCACTACATCGACTGGTCCATTGAGACCGATCAATACTGTTCACTCGACAACAAGAACAAGTCGTACTGCACTCCGCAGAGGTATAAGGGCCAAAGCTCCGCGCTCTTCCACAACAAGGGCGATGGAACGTTTGAGAACGTCACGCGACGCGCCGGACTCTACGATCCCACGAGCAAATCGCTTGGGGTCGCTTTATTGGACTACGACAACGATGGCTGGCTCGATCTTTTTGTTTCCAACGATACGGAACCAAACAAGCTCTACCGCAACAATCACAACGGAACCTTCACGGATGTAGCGGTCGCGGCTGGTGTGGCTTACAGCGAAGCGGGCACGGTACGCGCCGGGATGGGTACGGACGCGGCCGACTACGACAACTCGGGATGGCAGAGCCTGGTGATCGGCAACTTCACCAACGAGGGGATGGCGCTTTACCACAACGATGGCTCGGGGCTATTCACGGATGAAGCGCCGGCGACGGGCATTAGCAGGATATCGACCAAGTCGCTGACGTTTGGCACGTTCTTTTTTGACTACGATCTTGATGGTCTGCCCGATATTCTCGCGGTCAACGGCCACGTCTCCGACGACATCAGCGTGGTGCAGCCACAAGTTAAGTATGCCCAACCGCCGCATTTGTTCCGCAACTTAGGCAAGAACAAGTTCGAGGAGGTAACCACAAGACTGGGCTCCGCGCTGCAACGTCCGATCGTGGGCCGCGGCGCGGCCTACGCAGATTTCGACAACGACGGTGATCTGGATTTACTGATCACTGCCAACAACGGACCAGCGCGGTTGCTGCGCAACGACAACGGCAACCAGTACGACATGCTGCGGGTGAAGACCGTGGGCACACGATCGAACCGCGATGGCATCGGCGCGAAGGTCACCGTCAAGACAAACGCGGGAACACGCCTGTTCGCCATGGTGAAAACAGGTTCAAGCTATTTATCCCAAAGCGAACTGCCGCTCACCTTCGGCTTGGGCAAACCGGGAGCAGGCAAGACGGTGAGACTGGAGGTCGTCTGGCCCAGCGGCCAGAAAGATATGATCCCAAACATCATGCCGAATCAGTTCATCACGGTGAAAGAAGGCAAAGGTATTGTTTCGACACAGCCCATCGTGTTTTCCAAGACCGGCCCCCCGCAGTCGTCGGCGCCCGCCTCTTCGCAAAAGTGACGAGCCAACTCTTGCAACCGATTACCAATTGCGGTCTCTAGCATTTTTATACTATTGCCCCTTAGACCCTGCGCCATTAACGTCTCTAAGCGAAATTGTGAGCGTCGTTCTTGAAGCGGGAAACTTTTGGGTTTGCAAAACCTGGGATCCTGCAAGGCATGGTCCGACCTCGCCGGAGTTGGGGGAATGAGAGTGCTGGAAGGCTGGTCCGAAAAGATTTCCGTGCCAGTAAAGCGCGTTGCACTCGAAGGCGTTGCCGCCCAGCCGGGAGCATCGGCCTTTCAGCTCGCCAGTCTCCTCGAACAGTTTCATCGTGTAACAAACGACGCAAACAAGTTGGTTCTCGGCCGCGCGGCGGGCGATCTGACCAGCAGGTTGCATTCGGGTTCGTGGTCGGCGACGGAATGCCTGGACCATCTCACAAGGACGACGCTCTCATTTCTGCCGGCCATCTCACGGGCGATTGCGACCGCTCCCGAGCTCGCCACGAATCGCTCGCTCCGTACCGGAACGATCGCCTTACTCTTGATTCGTAATCTGGAACCTCCGTATCGTCTCCGCTACAAAGTAATCCCCGAACTCGTGCCGCAGAAAACGGGTTTTGAGGCTGCATGGTCGAACTTTGAGAAGTCGCAATCCCAACTCTCCGAAGCCGTCCAAGCGGCGGTCGGTCTCGCCATCGACAGGGTGAACGTGCGGTGTCCGGTGTATGCGCGAATAAGCTACAACGTCTATGGGGCTTTTCGCATGCTGGCCGCTCATCAACGCCGCCATCTCTGGCAGATGCAGCAGATTCTTACAGCGCTCGACCGAAAACGGTCTTGAAAGGCGCACTTTACGGGCCGCACCAGTCATGAACTCCGCAAACGACGACAGCCAGAATTCAAAAAGCGATCCCGATTCTCAGCCAGCAAAGCCCGCCACTAAAATCAAAATCATCGAAGACGCGGAAGCCACCGGAGAAACGGCTGCCGCCTACGATTTTTGGCGCGCCGGATCGGGAAGACAGCAAGTTCCCGGCATCATGAAGTGCTTCGGAGCGCGGCCGGACTTCCTGCGTCGCATCATTGAAATGGGAAACACGATCCATTTCTCGGAAGGACACCTTTCGCGCCGCCACAAAGAGATGATCGCCAGCTACGTCTCTTATCTGAACCGCTGCCCGTATTGACTGGACAGCCATGCCTACTTCCTGCGGGTTCAGGGAGCATCCGATCAATGTGTAAAAGCACTCATCGAGGGCAAGCTTGACGAAGCCGGCCTTACGGCGGCGGAGCGCGCCCTATTGGCATATGTGGAGCTGATTACTCACGCCGCTTACCGATCAACTCCCGAAGACGTCGAGAAACTGCGAGTCGCCGGATGGAAGGAAGAACAGATTTCAGAAGCGGTATACATCGCGGCTCTGTTCGCTTTTTTCAATCGGGTTGCGGACGCCTTCGGCGTGCCTTCTCAGGACTATCTCGGAACCGGAAAATTGACGCCGTGAGTGCGATCTTCTATTGAGTCCCGAACGCATCTGAGTAGCGGGGGAGTAAGAGGTTGGTGGCGGCTGCCAATCCCAGCGCGGCTGCCAGAAGAATCAGGAGAGAAGAATACGAACCCGTCGCATCGAAGGCCCGCCCCAGTATCACCGGACCGATGGCGCCCGCGGCAGCATAGAACGTCCAGGTAAGACCGTAAAGAGTGGAAAAAGCGCGAAGCCCAAAATAACGAGTCAGCAGGTACGGTGTAGTGGCGGCTTCCCCTCCGGCGCCGACACCAATCAAGGCAGCAGCAAGGCAGCCCGCGGGAAAACTGGTCGCGCGAGCGAGTAGAAAAATGCCTAGCGCGGTAATGAGATTTATCACGAGTGCGACGCGTGGCCCGAAAAATCGGTCGAGCAGCCAGCCCACCCCAATCCTACCCAGCAGACTTGATCCTCCGAGTACGGACGCGCACAGCGCCGCATTTCCGGCAGTCAGGCCGCGATCGGTGAGCAAAGCTGACAAGTGAGTGATCGCTCCATTCATACTGATCGAACTCACGAAAAGAATGGCGGTGATAATCCAGAAGGCCGAAGAACGCAGGCCATACTGCCATGTCGTTCCAGAATGAGGAACCGGAGCGGACTCGCGCTCGATTGCGCCACGCTCGTGGATATAGCGCCAACTGAGAGGCAAGCCGAGGAGCAACGCAAGCCCGCCGAGTGTGGCATAGGCTGCGCGCCAGCCACTCCAAGTGATCACGAATTGAGCGACGACGGGCAAAATCATGGCGCCCAATCCTGCTCCAACCATCACGAAGGCCAAGGCCGTCCCCAAGCGCCTCTGAAACCAGGTGGAAATCGATCGCGAATATGCCAGATGAGCTGCGCCATTCCCAACAATGCCGAGCACGAAGCAAGTCAGGTAAAACTGCCACAAACCGGCGTGCAGCAGAGACAGCGAGGCAATGGCGCACGCATACACCGTCATGCAAATAAGGATGATGCGGCGAGGGCCAAAGCGGTCAATCCACCGCCCGAGCACTGGGGAGACGACGCCCAACGTGACGGCTGCAATGGCGAACCCGCTGGAGATGGCCTCACGACTCCAGCCGAATTCCGCCGCCAACGGCTTCACAAAAACGGAGAATGTATAAACGAACAGCGAACCGAATCCCGCCATCACACCGAGACACGCCGCCAACACGACGCGCCAGCCGTAATATCCGAGATCGGATTCGGTGAGATCGGAAGTCATCTCGGTAGATTGCATTTGTGCCTTAAGGCCAAGTTCGCGCTTACTTTCCAAAGCCAAGACCTCGGCGATGGCTCTGGCAGGATTCGAATAGTACACGGGTTGCCTCGCGGCCTCTCTAGTGTTTTTGGAGTATTGCCGCGATTGTAGGGAAGGGATTACAAGAAGCCGCTAAAGGCGACCGCGGCAAACCAGACGAAGTGGATGTTTAAGGAGATTTTTATGGCGCACATTCGACTACCGGAAGGTATTCCTGGAATTTTGGGGCCGATGGCCCTCAGTCCTGAGACTGCAAAACCTCTCAATGCACTCGCCGAGGTGCTTTTGCGTGGTCCGAATTCGTTGTCGGCGGCGGACCGAGAAATGATTGCGACCTACGTGTCATCGCAGAACGATTGCTACTTCTGTCAACACGCTCATGGTGCTGTGGCTGCTTACCGGCTCAACGGGAATGACCAACTCGTTGACAGTGTGAAGGCGAATTTTGAGGTGGCTGCAATTTCGGAGAAGCTGAAGGCCTTGCTCGCCATCGCCGGCAAAGTACAGCAGGGCGGCAAGCAAGTCACGAATGAGGATATCGCTCGTGCCCGGCAGCAGGGCGCAACCGATAAAGAAATCCACGATACAGTTCTGATTGCAGCCGCATTCTGTATGTACAACCGCTATGTGGATGGGCTAGCGACGTGGGCACCCACCGACGCCGACCTCTATCGTGAGAATGGAAGACGGCTTGCCGACGAAGGCTACGTCCAGTCGACGGCACATCTACCTGCCCCGCAGAAAGAGTGTGCCTAGTCTTCACCGAAAGGGCGCACGCCTTCCCGAGGGCAGGACAAAACCTGGCAAACAACCGAAGTCCAACCTCGGCGGTGGTTTCCAACCAAAATCAGTCGAAGGATAATTCTTATTTATCAGAGGAGCTTATGAATCGGCGCAACTTTCTCCAATCGACCGGCGCCATCTGCGCGGGTTGGGCAGTGACAAGATCAATGCCAGTCTTCGCCGACGCGTTAGGTTCGGCCGGCAACTGGCGGACCTTCGAGGTCACTACGAGGGTAGAAGTATTGAAGCCAAGTGGAGTCACTCACATCTGGCTGCCGTCCGCGCTGATTCGTGATACGCCGTTTCAGAGAACACATGCCAACAAGTTCCGCGTTGAGGGTGGATCGGCCAAGTTCAGCAAGGACAAGCCGAACGCCCTCGGGATCGTGTCGGCGACTTACCCGGCTAACGCGAAGCCCGTGCTGACGCTGACCAGCCAGGTTTCTGTGAAGAACTACGCCGTCGAACTCTCGGTACCCGGCAGCGCGCCACACGTTTCACCGCACGTCGCAAAAGAAGAGCTCGACTATTTTCTTCAGCCCAGCCGGTATGTGCCTACCGACGGCATTGTGAAAGAGACCGCTCTCAAAGCGACCGCCGGCACGACCACCGACGCGGAGAAGGCTCGCGCCATTTACGACTGGGTGGTGGACCACACATTTCGCGATCCGAAGGTCCGAGGCTGTGGACGCGGCGACATTCGGTTTATGCTGGAGTCGGGCGACATGGGTGGAAAATGTGCCGACTTGAATGCCCTTTACGTTGGTCTGGCACGCTCCGTTGGCCTGCCAGCGCGGCATGTTTATGGTTTGCGGATTGCTAAATCGGACTTGGGCTATAGAAGCCTCGGAATAGCGACGGACCAAGCCACCAAGGGCCAGCACTGCCGCACGGAGGTATACCTTCGCGAACACGGCTGGGTTCCAGTGGACCCGGCAGACGTACGCAAGGTGGTTCTGGAGGAACCGCCGGGAAATCGTCCTCTGAGCGATGAGATGGTGTCGAGGGCGCGCAATCGCCTGTTCGGCTCATGGGAGATGAACTGGATGGCATATAACTACGCTCACGACGTAGCGCTGCCAGGTTCCGCCAAACAGCCGTTGGTTTATTTCATGTATCCGCAGGCGGAAACAGGGGAGGGACGAGTGGATCCATTCGATCCGGACAACTTCAAGTATGAAATCACGGTGAAGGAGAAGATCTAGCTTTCTCACCGATGACGATAGGCGTTCTAACAGGCGGAGCGATGCCCGCCTCCATCCCGACGAATCTATGGGATACTGTGTCGCTGCGCTGCGTGGGTTGCATCCAGTGCAACGACTTCTGAAAGGACTTTTCTTGTGAAGACTCTTGTGGCTGCCCTCACGATTTCGCTTTGTTCCATTTGTTCCCCGGTTGCGGCTCAACAGTTTTCTTCCGTCCCCGGCCAAGGCAGATCGATGGTTGTAACAAAGCTGGGAATTGTGGCGGCGCCGCAATTTCTCGCCTCCCAGGCCGGCGCGCACATTCTGGAACAGGGCGGCAACGCCGTGGACGCGGCAATTGCTGCAAACGCCGTCATGGGCGTGGTGCAGCCGTACGTGAACGGCATGGGCGGAGATCTGTTCGCCATTTACTATGACGCGAAGACGAAGAAGCTCTATGGATTGAACTCCAGCGGCTGGACGCCGAAGGGGCTCACGATCGAATATTTGAAATCGCACGGCGTCGATCACATCAATCCCATCGGCGTGGAGACCATCGACATCCCCGGTACCGTCGCGGGATGGGATGCGTTGCGCGGCCGTTTCGGCGCGCTGCCGTTTTCTGAAATCCTGGCGCCCGCGATTTACTACGCACAGAATGGATTCCCATTGGCTGAGAGGAACGCCCGCTACTGGGTCGCCAAGAGTTTGATGCAGCAGCCGGGCTACAGAGAGACGTACCTGCCCAACGGCGTCGCTCCGATGGTGGGCGATGAATTCAAGAATCCCGCACTCGCCAATTCGCTCCGGCAAGTGGCACAGCATGGCCGAGATGCGTTCTACAACGGCCCGATGACGGAGACGATGGTGAGGTTCCTGCAGGCCCACGGCGGTACGCACACGCTTGAAGATTTTCGCGACTTTCACCCCGAGTGGGTCGAGCCCATCTCGACGACATATCGCGGCTGGACCGTCTACGAGCTTCCACCCAATGGGCAAGGAATTGCGGCATTAACGATGTTGAACATCATGGAGCAGTTTCCGCTTGGACAGTATGGGCATGACTCCGCGGATGCTCTGCAGATCATGATTGAGGCGAAAAAACTGGCTTACGCGGATATGTATAAATATGTCGGCGATCCGCGATTCACGCCGGTTCCGGTGAAGGAGATGCTCTCGAAGGATCTGGCGAAGAAGCGTGCGGCACTGATCAAGATGGATAAGGCCGCGTGCGAAGTGGTTCCTTCCGACATCGAGAAGATGCTCGACGCTCACGGCAATTCGACGATCTACCTTTCGGCGATCGATAAAGATGGAAATATCGTTTCCCTGATCCAGAGTAACTACGCGGGCTACGGCACCGGAATGGTCGCGCCCGGGCTGGGTTTTTCGTTTCACAACCGAGGTGCGGGGTTTCAGTTAACGCCGGGGCTGCCTAATTCGCTGGCCGGCCACAAACGGCCACTGCACACGATTATTCCGGCGTTCATGGAGAAGGACGACATTCATATCGGGTTCGGCATCATGGGAGGCTGGAACCAGGCTCAGGCGCACGCGCAGTTTGTTGCGAATGTGGTGGATTATGGAATGAACGTGCAGGCAGCGCTGGAGCAGCCAAGGTTCACGAAAGGAACGTTTGAAGGCTGCGATGTGCAGATGGAAAGCACGATTCCGGAATCCGTAAGAGATGAATTGACCAAGCGCGGACACCAGATCGAACTGCTTGAGCCATTTTCCTTCACGGTGGGACAAGGGGAAGCCGTGGTGAGAGACACAAAACGAAATGTGAACTTTGCCGGCGCAGATCCCCGTTCCGATGGCGAAGCGATTCCACAGGAGCCGACTACTAAGTGAATGAACCTATGCGCTTGCAGAGGTCATGGGCATGTCCCTCCTGGAAGTTTTAGAGAGCGCCCTTTCTTCCAGTAATCCTCAGCAGACAAATTTTCTCGCGCGAGCCGCATTTGCCGGATCTTCGGCCAGATCTGGCTGCGAGACCCTATCAGCCCCCTGTCGTACGTGACAGTTCCCTGACCTCGGCAAACCGATTGGAATGGAGAAAGCCGGTTTGCTTTCCGCGAATCGGACGCCAACGAAGGGCAAGCTGCGGGCGCGCTCTAGCCAAGCAACAAGTTGCAGCATATTGCAATCACGACCATCTCATGCTGCAATTTTTTGACACGATCGTCGTTAAAATATGGGATTCTCTTCGTGGAGGCGCGTGCAAGAAAACCTCTTTCAGCGGCAAGTTCGCCTAATGTCTAGTATTGCAATCGACTCTATAGTATACTGCGGCAGGTTCTACTGAAATGCCACTCTCGCGCCAGCCAGCAAGAGCTGCGGAGGAATACTGTGGTCCCCTTCTTTCAGAAAACCTGCTTCTTTTGGTGGATTTTAGCGACGCTGATTATTTTGCGTTGGTTCCACCTGTTCGCGTCGTCGGCGGACGATGAGGGAGCTTTCGAGACAGCCGATTCCCCCGAAGAAGCCTCTGCAAGTTCCAAACAGATTCAGTCGGGAAGCGCAAAGAGTTTAGTTACCTGAAAGAGAACGGGCGCACGTTCACGCGAAGGGCGAGGTAAATCGGAATGAAGTTCAACTACTCATGGGGGAAAACACGCCTCGATTTGCTCGCGGGCGTTACTGTCGCTGCGATCTCGTTGCCACAAGCGATGGCGTACGCGCTCATCGCTGGGGTCGACCCGCGCTTTGGGCTGTATTCCGCAATCGTAGTAACACTGGTGGCCTCGATCTTTGGCTCGTCGTCGCACTTGATTAACGGTCCGACCAACGCGATTTCGCTCGTGGTTTTCAGCGCCCTCGGATTTTTCAGTCCCGACGCGCGGCTCGACGCTTACCAGGCCATGTTCCTGTTGGGAATCATGATTGGCAGCATCCAGATCCTGATCGCGATATTCAAACTTGGGGACCTGACGCGCTATATTTCCGAGTCGGTCGTAATCGGTTTCATGGCCGGCGCTGGCACTTTAGTAGCAATAACCCAACTGGGCAATCTGACGGGCTTGCGCGATCGTGGAACCGGGCAGCAGCATGTGCTTTACCGCATTTGGCTCACCCTGAGTGCCGGCCATGTCAATCCAAAGGCCCTTGGCATTGGACTGGGGACGATTGTTCTCGTCGTTTTACTGAGAAAATTAGCGCGCCAATACCATCTGCCACAATTTGACATGCTGATGGCCTTGATTATTGCGGCACTTGTGGCTGCAGCTTTCGGATGGTCCAAGCCAGCGCTGGATGGAACGACCGTTATTTCTGTCGTGGGCAGCGTCCCGCGCAGTCTCCCGATGCCGCATATTCCTCGGATCCAATTCTGGTGGGTGAAGGAATTGTCGGGAAGTGCGCTGGCCATTGCTTTTCTAGGACTCCTGGAAGCATTGGCGATCGCGAAATCGATTGCCAACACCACCCGCCAGACGCTCGATTACAACCGCCAGTGTCTGGCTGAGGGTCTGGCCAATGTCACTGGAGGATTTTTTCAATGCCTGCCCGGCTCCGGCTCCTTAACGCGCTCTGCTATCAACTTTCAAGCCGGGGCTGTGAGCCGCGCGTCCGGAGTCTTCGCGGCAGGAACGGTCGCGCTTACCCTGGTTGCGCTGGCACCCTTTGCCCGCTACATTCCGAAAGCCGCTCTGGCCGGGCTTCTGCTGGTCACAGCGGTGCGGCTGGTCGATTGGAAGCGGCTGAGCTATGCCATGCGCGCTTCTCGGTACGATGCCGCGTTAGTTTTAGTTACCGCCTTCTCTGCAATCTTTATCAGTGTTGAGTTTTCCATTCTGATCGGCGTGGCCTTGTCGATTCTGATGTTTGTTCCGCGCGCCTCCCTGCTGCGTTGGAACGAGCTGGCGGTGAGCAGTGACCGCGTCATACGAGAGCACCTGCCGGAAGACCAGCCTTGCAAGGCAATGATGCTCTACGATTTGGAAGGCGAATTGTTCTTCGGTGCGGCCCCGGAGCTCGACCGTTGTTTCGATCATCTGAGACGACGCACCGAGGACGAAGATATTCATTTCTTGGTACTACGCGTTAAGCGGACCCGCAATCCCGACATGGTTTCGCTCGAACGCTTCGATCATTTCATGCATGAGATGGAGACACGAGGAGTGACAGTATTGCTTTGTGGCGTTCGTCCAGATTTAGCGAAGGCCATGGCGAATTTGCGGTTTCACGATTGGTTGGCGCCGGACCGTGTCTTTCCGGAAGAAGCGGAAAAGTTTTCTGCCACTCTCAGGGCCGTTCGCCACGTCTATGAGCTCCTGGAAGATAATCCCTGCGATCATTGCATGCAGATCGAGGTTGCAGAAACTGACCGGCGGCCTCTGTATTACATGGTTAGCTGACGGGCTTAACGCTTCCGCGGTCCCGGACTCGGCGTCCAGGATGCCGATCGTCCCCAGTCGCTTTCGTAGACGAAATCTGCCAGCGGTTTCCGTTGTCGCGGGGCCAGTTCTTTCTGCCTGAACTTCTCTGGCAGTTCCGCCGGGCTGCCGGGATAGCCGATGGCGGCGACCGCGACAGGTTCATGATCTTGAGGAATTGAAAACTCATGGCGAGCCTTTTCGATGTCGAAGCCGGCCATCTGATGCACCACTAATCCCGACACAGTTGCCTGCACCGTAAGATTGGCGATCGCCTGACCGACATCATGAAATGCGTGCCGATTGGGCTTTCCGTTCGACGGGAACGTCATTCGGGCGATGGACAGGATGAGAACCGGGGCGTGCTGCGCCCATTGCACATTGAATTCAACCAAACAGCCCAGCAGTCGGTCGAAGTCGGATTTGTTTTCTTTCGTGGCCACGATGAAACTCCATGGCTGCTCGTTCCGGCAGGACGGAGCCCATCGCGCCGCTTCCAGCAGACTGGCCAAAGTTCCTGGTTCCACGGGCGTTGAGGCGAAGGCTACGGGACTTCGTCGACCGGCAAGCAAAGGATGAATGGGGACTTCGCAAATCTTCTGTTCGTCTTCCGGACTGGTCGGTGCGTCTTTCGCCATCCACTCTCCCCGTTTTCCTTGGGCTTAAGTGCGGATCTTTTTCAGCTAATCTTCTTACCATTGATTCTCTCGCTAGTTTACCAGTGATCCTCGACAGCCGGCCGGCGTTGAAGCACTCTGCCGAGTATGCGTTCTTCAAGCGCGGCGAAGCGGGCGCTGCCGCGGGTGCGTGGTCGAGGGAGGTTTACGATTTCATCCAACGCGACGCGGCCTCCTTCAATCAGGATGACGCGGTCCGCCAGACTGATGGCCTCGGCAACGTCATGGGTTACGAGCATGGCGGTAAAACCGCGGCCGCGCCAAACGTCTTCGATGAGTTGCTGCATTTCGATGCGCGTGAGCGCGTCGAGCGATCCCAGAGGTTCATCGAGCAGCAACAAATTCGGATCATGGACAAGCGCGCGAGCCAAAGCTACCCTTTGTCGCTGCCCACCCGATAAAGTAGCAGGCCAGTCATCGGCTCTTTCTGCCAGACCAACTTGCGCCAAGACTTTTCTTGCCTGCGGGATGAGCGCTGGCTCGAGGCCGAGCATGACGTTGGGGAGAATTCGTCTCCACGGCAGCAGGCGAGAATCCTGGAACATGACTCGTACATCCGGCTTGCCGTGGGCCTTTGTAACGTAATCTGCAGGGTCGGCCACAATAATGGTTCCAGATTGCGGCGTTTCCAAACCCGCAACGGACCGCAGCAGAGTGCTCTTGCCACATCCGCTGCGACCGACAATGGCGACAAATTCACCGGCGGAAACTTCAACGTCGAAGTTCTCGAGCACGGTGCGTCCACCAAACGCAATGCTGACACTTTTGATTGCGACTGACACGCCGCGTGAGCATCGCGTGTGCTGGGTGGCGATCTCTTTCTGTTTCGAACTGAAAGTAACTGACAAAATGATCCCTTATCGTGCCGTCTGATACGCCGGATTCCAGCGCAGCCAGTAGCGTTCCAGTGCCTTCGCCAGAAGGTCGGCGAGTTTCCCCAAAATCGCGTAAAGCAGAATGCCGACCACCATGACGTCGGTCTGCATAAATTCGCGTGCGTTCATGGTCATGTAGCCGATGCCCGAACGCGCTGAAATCGTTTCGGCGACGATCAAGATGACCCACATCAATCCGAGCGAAAAGCGCACTCCTACCAGAATGGAGGGCAACGCTCCAGGAAGAATAATCTCGCGGTAGAGCGCCCAGCCAGACAGACCATAAGTTCTCCCCATCTCCAGAAGTCCGCGGTCGACCGAACGAATGCCGTGAAAGGTGTTGATGTAGATGGGGAAAAAAACGCCCAGCGCAACCAGAAAGAGTTTCGCCGATTCGTCGATGCCGAACCACAGGATGACCAGCGGGATCAGCGCCAGCGGAGGGATGTTGCGAACCATTTGAATCGTGGTGTCGAGCAATACTTCAGCCCAACGCAGCGAGGCGGTGAGCAATCCGAGCAAAAGTCCCACCCCGCCACCAACGACGAAACCCGACAACGCGCGCAGAGTACTGACCCGAACATGCATCCACAATTCACCGGAGGCGCTGAGTTCGATGAACGAACTTACCACTGCGCGTGGCGAGGGCAGGAATCGACCGGGCAGAATCCCAGCAGAAGATGCCCACTGCCAGGCGATCAACAGCGCAACGGGCACGATCCACGGCAACGCTTGCTTCGCGAGAATGCCCGGTCGAAGCTGGGTCTTCACGGGGGGATGTTTTTGAGGCTGATTCATGATTGCTGGCTCAGCGTTTGGCCTGGGTTCCGGTCGACGTTCCCTGCAGCGTCGCATCGACAATATTAATGTGCTTGGGAATCAACTTGAGTTCGTAGAAGGCATCGGCGATTCTTTGTTGCTCGGCCAGCACGGCGTCGTTGACGGGCGTCACACCATAGCCGCCACGCGATAGTGCGAGCTCAAGGGTCGCTTGATCCAAGCCGATCTGCGGTTGCAAGGCTGCGGCTGCTTCTTTCGGATTCGTTTTCGCCCAATGATCCACGGCAGCCACTTCGTCCAGGACGATCGCAACTATATCGGCGCGCCTTGCGGCATAGGGCCGGGAGGCAAGAAAAAATTGGTGATTGCTGACTACCCCGTTGCCATCGGCGAGAATGCGGGCGCCGGTTTGTTTTTGAGCCGCGGCCAGAAACGGCTCCCAAATCGCCCACGCGTCCACGCTGCCGCGCTCGAAGGCCGCTCGCGCATCCGCCGGCGTGAGGAAGATTGTATCGATGTCCTTGTATTGCACTCCTGCCTTTTCAAGCAGCTTCACCAGCAAGAAGTGAACATTGGAGCCTTTGTTGAGCGCCACTTTCTTGCCCTTGAGCTCGGCAACTGTCTTGATGGGCGAGTCTTTGGGAACGAGAATGGCCTCAGCCGCGGAAGCCGGCGGCTCGTTTCCGACGTAAATCAGATCCGCTCCGGCTGCCTGAGCGAAGATGGGTGGGGCTTCACCCACCGTTCCGAAGTCGATCGCGCCCACGTTCAAACCTTCCAGCAGCTGTGGCCCAGCGGGAAATTCGGTCCACTGGACTTCAACGTGCAGCGGCGCCAGCCGTTTCTCCAAACTGCCGCGCGCCTTCAGCAGGACCAGCGTGCCGTATTTCTGGTATCCAATGCGGATGACGCTATCCGCATTTTGGGCTAATGCAAATGGCGCTAATGTCATTAGGACCGCGATGAGTGCCACGATCACGCGATGAAACATTGCCAGTGGAGAATTGCGCATAAGTCTGAATCCTTAGTCGATCTTGTTCTGCGAATATCGATTTCGCTCCGCGAATTACGAATCATGTTCAGGAATAAAATGACGGCTTCGGCAGCTGACGATTCAAGGCCCAGTCGCCCAATTCGCGAATCTTGTAGTCGACCGGATCATGCAGGGTGTGCGTGCGCAGGTTGCGCCAGAAGCGGTCGATCCGCGCCGGACCGGCGGCGGCGCGCGCTCCCATGACCTCAAACATCCGGTTGGTAATCTCCAGGCCAACGTTGTTGGTGGCCACCTTCGCGGTGGCGACGTCGAGCGCGCACTTGCCGCGCTGATTCTCCGTGAGTGCGTCTCCACTCTCCCAGGCGCGCTGCAGAGACTCTCCTGCGATGTCGGTGAGGGCCTGCGCAGCCTGAAGGTTGACGAAGAAACTGCCGTAATTCGCCAGAATGTAGGGATCTTCCGTGGCGCTCTTTGCGGTTGAAGCGACCCAGGGCCTGGTTTGCGCCAGAGTATAGTTGCGCGATTCCTCCAGCGCTCCTTCCGCGATTCCCAGAAAAATATTACTGAGAATCAGCTGCGCAATGCAGGAACGCAAGGACGCTCTGATGCTGCCCAAAGGGCCGGGTGTTTTTAGAAACTCTTCCTGCCCGACGGCCACGTCGCAAAACTCCACGGTTCCGCTGTCGGTTTGCCGCTGGCCCATGGCATCCCAGTCATCGAGAATGCGAATCCCTGGCCGACCGGAAGGTATGGCGGCTACCATAAACTTTTCGTCTACGGAGCGAATCGCGGAAACGATCAGCATGTCGGAGTCGAGGGCCCCGGAACAGAAACTCTTGCGACCGTTGATGACGGGTCCGACTCCACCTTTAGCGCTTAGGCTCGTGCGCTTGTCGAGCGGATTGAGGGCGTTGCCCCAGAACCATTTATTGCAGACGGTTTCGGAAAAGAGCTCTTCGGTCTGTGGCCACGATCCGTAGAGCGATACGGAAGCCAGCATAAGATGCTGAAAGCCGAACAGGTGGGCGATCGAACTATCGACACGCGCGAAGGCTCGAACGAGTTTCATCGTGTCCGGCCATTCCATTCCCCAACCGCCCAGGGCTGCCGGAATCGTCACGTTGAGCAGTCCGCTCGCGCGCAACAGGTCCCGCTCAGTTTTCGCGGTACCACCCCCTTTATCTCGCTCAACGGCAGTTTGAGCGAATACCGCGATCAATTGATCGGCAATCTCGAAAGCGTGCTGCCGGGGCGGAACATTCACTGCGATGTGATGCACTGTTGAAAGCACTGCCGTCCTCTCCTGTCGTAAGACATGTCGCCCATACTCTGCGCGGCTGCCCGCTGTTTCTCCACCAACATCTCTGTTCAATTGGTGTTGCTCCAGCAACACTTCCCTGTCGACCGAACCGCCTGAAATTCGCTGTAACCGCGTGAAAACGTGAAATTCAGGCACATAGCTGCTTCTCTCTGTTGGCAAGACAATTGCCAAAGCTGATGTGGAAGTCAGTCCTCCCCGGAAAGAGATCGAAAACATGGAAGTATTCTGGTTCTTACCAACTCACGGAGACGGTCGTTACCTGGGCAGCGCCGAGCAGGCGCGGACCGTCAATTACGGCTATTTGAAGCAGGTGGCTCAAGCCGCCGACCAGCTTGGGTTTGTGGGCGTGTTATTGCCCACCGGCAGGTCGTGTGAAGACGCATGGGTCGTGGCGTCAACTCTGGTCCCGGTAACCACCAGGCTGAAGTTCTTAGTCGCGATTCGCCCCGGAATCACTTCGCCCACGGCTGCCGCGCGAATGGCAGCGACGTTCGACCGGCTTTCCGAGGGACGGCTGCTGATTAATGTTGTGACCGGCGGTGATCCTGACGAAGCGCTCGGCGACGGCGTTTTTCTCACTCACGACGAGCGTTATGAAGTGACGGAAGAATTCCTTCAGATATGGCGCGAAGCAGTGGCTGGTAAAGCTATTTCGCTGAACGGAAAACATCTTCATGTGGAGAATGCAAAAGTCTTATATCCGTCGGTGCAAAAGCCGCATCCTCCGCTCTATTTCGGAGGGTCATCGAAGGTTGCTTATGGCTTAGCCGCTCGGCAGGTTGACGTCTATCTAACCTGGGGTGAACCGCCACAAGCGGTTGAGGAAAAGATTTCAGCCGTGCGGCGTCTCGCGGAGGAACAGGGCCGCTCCGTTCGGTTCGGCATTCGGCTTCACGTTATTGTCCGGGAAACAGAGAAGGAAGCATGGGCGGCCGCGAATGATCTGATTCGCTACGTCGACGACGACACGATCGCTCGAGCGCAAAAAATATTCGCGCGGTTCGATTCTGAAGGACAGCGCCGCATGGCGGAGTTGCACCGCGGAGGCCGTGAAACACTGGAAGTCAGTCCCAATCTCTGGGCAGGTGTGGGCCTGGTGCGCGGTGGCGCCGGCACGGCTTTAGTTGGCGATCCGGCGACGGTTGCAAAACGAATGCAGGAGTATGCCGACCTGGGAATCGAAACCTTCATCTTGTCGGGGTATCCGCATCTCGAAGAAGCGTATCGTGTGGCCGATTTGCTGTTTCCAGATTTGCCGCTTTCATCGAAATCAGAAAGATCGGTGGGAAACATCACTGGGCCGTTCGGAGAGCTGGTCGCGAACGAATATCAGCCGCGCACACCAGAGGCTACGCCGGTTCCGGCGCAACAAAGTTAGTCGCGAAGGGCAATCGGGTCAGTCCCCGCACGTTAAACAAAGGGGGAACGGTGAACTGCTTGAAGAGCGCCAGGTTTGTATCTCTCATCGCGGTGGTGATCGTGGCGGCGATGGCCGTGGGCTGCAGCCGCAAGACTTCTGTGAAGCCCGCGACCATTAAGTTGGACTACGCCTATTACAACCCGGTGAGCCTGGTACTGAAGGATAAGAAATTTCTGGAGCTGGATCTCGCCAGTAATGGCATTTCCGTTGAGTGGACACAGAGCCTCGGTAGCAACAAAGCGTTGGAACTCCTGAACAGCAAGAGCGTCGATTTTGGGTCGACGGCTGGGGCCGCCGCGCTCATCGGAAAAGCCAATGGCAATCCGATTAAAGCTATCTATGTCTACTCTCGCCCCGAGTGGACGGCTCTGGTTGTGCGCAAAGATTCTCCCATCGAGAAAATCGAAGATCTCAAGGGAAAGAAAGTGGCGGTGACGCGCGGGACTGACCCTCACATATTCCTGTTGCGCGCGCTTCACGAAGCTGGGCTGACCGAAAAAGATATTCAGATCGTCGTACTGCAGCATCCCCAGGGAAGGATCGCACTTGAAAAGGGAGACGTGGACGCCTGGGCGGGCTTGGATCCGATGATGGCGCAAACCGAGATTGAGAGCGGATCCCGGCTTTTCTATCGGAACGTGAATTTCAACAGCTACGGAGTGCTGAACGTGCGCGAAGAGTTTGCCAGGCAATACCCCGCGTATGTGGAGCGCGTGCTGGCGGCCTATGAGAAGGCTCGCCTCTGGGCCCTGCAGAACCCGGAGGAATTTCGCAAACTATTTGCCGGCGACACGAAGCTCGACGATTCTGTGATCACGAAGGTTCTGGAGCGCACAGACTTGACCAACTCGACGATCGGAGACAACCAGAGACAGGTAATTATGGCCAGCGGCGACGTGTTGAAACAGAACAACGTTATCAACAGTAATACCGACGTGAGCGCTACCGTGAACAATCTGATCGAGCCTCGATATGCCCAAGACGTAGTCAACAAGAGCCTGGCGCAGAAATGAGCACCGCGGAGCAGAACCGAAGGCTCGTCTGGAAAGGCGGTACGGCGGAATCGACGGCGAAGCCGCCAGACAACGTTGGACGAATTCATATTCCAGACGGACTTCTGGGCTGGATCATTCCCGTGGGCGTATTGCTCGCATGGGAACGGCTTGCGAGCCTGGGGATTCTTCCCCCCAATTGGCTGCCCGCACCAACAGTCGTCGGCAAGACGATCTATCAGTTAGCCGTTGCCGGCGATTTGCTCAAACACGCGGGAACAACCATTGCCCGCGTCGCGGTCGGATTTCTCCTCGGCGCGAGCGCAGGCACACTTTTCGGCGGTCTCACCGGCTACCTGCCGATTGCTCGCAAGCTGCTCGATCCTTCATTGCAGGCGCTGCGCAGCGTTCCTTCGATCGCGTGGGTTCCGCTCTTCTTGTTGTGGCTCGGCATCCAGGAGACCTCAAAGATTGCACTCATCTCCGTGGGCGCGTTCTTCCCGGTTTATTTGAACCTCTCGGTTGCCATGCGACACGTCGATCCGAAGTTGCTTGAAGTTGGCAAATTGTACCGGCTGAGCAGTTTTCAAATGGTTCGACGGCTCATTCTTCCGGCGGTGTTACCGGAGTACATCGTGGGGCTGCGCAGTGGATTGGGGCTGGCGTGGATGTTTGTTGTTGCTGCCGAACTCCTGGGAGCGAGCAGCGGGATCGGATATCTCATGGTGGATGGCGAGATGACTGGCCGCGCCGCCGTCATCTTAGCCAGCGTGATACTTTTCGCCATCTTCGGCAAGGTCACCGACTGGGGTATGAACGCGGTCGGCCGCAGACTTCTTGGTCACAGAGCCCGCTGACTCCGAACAATGCAGGTAACGCATCCCCTCCGAACTCCTGTTGGAGATTGAGATTTATGGCCAGCGATAGCTTTCAGAAGAGCGGCGCGGTCGACATTCAAATCACAGGGAAAACCTTTTCAGGTTCCAAGGGTACTCTCTTGGCTTTGAAAGATATTCTGCTAACGATCAACCCCGGAGAATTCGTGTGCATTGTCGGCGGCAGTGGCTGCGGGAAGACGACGTTGCTGAGAATCATCGCTGGCCTGGAGACCGAGTATGAGGGCGCCGTTTTTCTCGACGGCAAGAAACTCGCAGGACCGGGCTTGGATCGGGGTGTGGTTTTCCAGGAGCACCGCCTCCTTTCCTGGCTCACGGTGCATGACAACGTTGGGTTTGGACTTGCAGGTCTGTCTCGCGAAGAACGCAGCCGAGATGTTCGACGCTACATCGGCCTGGTCGGGCTGGATGAGTTCGAGTATAGATACCCTCACCAGCTTTCTGGCGGCATGTCGCAGCGAGTGGCCATTGCGCGAGCACTGGCGGCGCGGCCTGAAGTGCTATTGCTGGACGAGCCTTTCGCGTCCCTCGATGCGCTGACTCGAATGCGCATGCAACAGGAAATCCTGCGGATTTGGGAAGCAGAGCAAACTACGATCGTTCTTGTTACTCACGACATCGAGGAAGCGGTATTTCTTGCGGACCGGGTTGTCATCATGTCTCCGCAGCCAGGCACGATCAGGAATATCCTGCCGGTCCGCTTGTCACGGCCACGCGACCGCTCCGATCGGGAATTTGTGCGAGTGCGCAAATTGGTCCACGATGAGTTGTTTGCGCAGAACGGAATGGCACATCTTGCTCCTGACAATTTCTAGCTGGCGAAGGAATCAGGGAGGATCGGCGAAGCCTTCGGTTGTCGGCCGTTGGGTAACTCGCCGCATTGCATCAGTTTGGCCCGAACAATATTCCGGCTGACGCCGAGCAACCGCGCCGTCTGAACCTGGTTGCGGTGACAGAATTCATAGGCGGTTTTCGTAATCGCGGTCTCGATCTCGGAGTACAAGTTGGGACTGCCATCTTCAAAGACTGCAAGTAGCGCCTCACGCAGACCGTCGAAGGGCTGCGCTCGACCATTTGTGGCAACTCGGAGCCCGAGTGGAGAAAGCCTCAAGTCTTCTGGTCTTACGACATTTTCCCGGCAAACCAGGAGAGCGTGATGGATGACGTTTTCCAACTCGCGAGTATTGCCGGGCCAGGAATGCCCACTAACGAGTACATCGGACGCATCCGCGCTCAGTTCAGGATCCCTGAGCCCCAGCCGTTCCCCATAAACTCCAAGAAAATGTTGTGCCAAGGGCAGAATGTCGCCCGGCCGTTCGCGCAACGGAGGAATGTGGAGTGAGGCGACCTGGAGCCGGTAATAAAGATCTTCGCGGAAACGTCCCGCGGCAACGGCATCTTCAAGATTTACGTTGGTTGCAGCCACCACGCGAACATCGATCGCCACCGGACTGCGTGAACCCAGCCGGACTACCTGGCGCTCTTGCAGCACTCGGAGCAGCTTTACTTGCATGGCGAAGGGCAAATCTCCGATCTCGTCCAGGAATAACGTTCCCCCGCGAGCCGCTTCAAACCATCCGGCCCGGGCTACGGTTGCTCCGGTGAATGAGCCGCGCTCATGACCAAACAATTCGCTTTCTACCAGGCTTTCAGAAAAGGCCCCGCAATTTACGGCCACAAAAGGACTGTCAGCCCGCGGGCTCAGCTTGTGCACATGTCTGGCAATGAGTTCCTTGCCCGTACCGGTTTCCCCAGTGACCAGCACGTTCGCGGTGCTGGGGCCTATCAATTGAATTCTTTCAAGTAACGCCTTGGACTTAAGGTCTTCAAATACCAGCGCAGACGCCCTTGGACCAAAGGGCACGACAGCGGGGCCGGGAAAACTTAGAAGCGGCTTGGGAACCGGAGACAGTGACATTGTAAACCCTACTATATGAATTGACATAATAGGATAAATTGCGGAGTGGTGTCAAGAATTATCCAATACATCAATGCGACACCCGGCGATTGTTCCCTGCTGCGAAAAGTTCCGGTCCAATCGGGGAGTCAATCTAGCTGATCTGGATTCTGCGCCGGCGATCTCTGGTACACTGGCGCGCATGATGGCGAGCAGCCGTAGGCAATTTCTTGCACAGTCCTCGGGCGCAGCAGCAGGAGCCTTGCTTCTGCCCGACTTGGCGCGCGCAGCGGGAAGTTCTGAACCCTCGGTGAAGTTTCCCACCGTCCCCAGGGAAAGGATTGCGGTGGCGGCGTATCCCTTTCGCGAATTCATCGTGGGCTGGAATGGGTGGGACGGGAAGACTCCCAGCTCCGTGCCGGCGTCGCGGCAGATCGAGCTAACGGATTTTGCGGCGCACGTGGCCGACAGATTCAACGTCCACAAGATTGAGCCCTGGAGCCCGATCTTTCCTTCGACTGATCCCAAATATCTCAAGCAACTCCGAAGCGCCGTGGAGAAAGCGCACTCCGCCATCGTCGACATCGCCGTAGATGCCGGTCATAGTCAGTACGCGATGGACGCAGACGAGCGCGAGAAGTCCGTGACCGGAAGCAAACACTGGATTGATGTAGGTGCAGCGCTCGGCTCTCCGAGCATTCGCACGCACATTGACAGCGCCAAGGATTCGAAGCCGGATGTAGGACGGGCCTCGGATACTCTCGCGCGGGTGACTGATTACGCGGCCAAAAAGAATGTTGTCGTGCACCTGGAGAACGACAATCCGGTCAGTGAAGATCCGTTTTTTATTGTGCAGATCATTGAAAAGGTCAACAGTCCGTGGCTGCGGGCGCTGCCGGATTTTGGCAACTCGGTCGCGGCGCACGACGAGGACTTCGCCTATCGCGCGATTGATGCGATGTTTGCGCATGCCTACGGCATCTGCCACGTGAAGGACGGCGAGGTCGATGATGATGGCAAAGCCTCGCATGTCGACCTGGCGCGGACCTTTGCGATTCTGAAAAAGCACGGATACAAAGGCTATTGTTCAATCGAGTACGACGCGCCGGGCGACCCTTATAAGCCTACCGCGGACCTGGTGGAGAAGACGGCGGAATTTCTTTCGTAGCGGGGACAGCGGATTCCTCGCTTCGATCGGAATGACAATGCTGTTCTTTGCAACGACAAGTTGTCTTGGAGAACTAGATGGCGGGACAAGGCGTTCAGCGGCGGGAAATGTTGCGCATTCTCGGGACGGCCGCGGTCGCGGCGCAGTTTCCTGGGTTCAGCAAATGGGGATTCGCCTGCGGGCATGTCGGCAATGCTGCGTTGCAGATCAAGCCGGCAGAATATCGTCCGCAGTTCTTTACGGCAGCCGAGTATGCCATGGTGGAGCGGTTGGCAGAGATCATCATTCCCAGCGACATTTCGCCGGGTGCGAAGGAAGCTGGTGCCTCGGAATTCATTGATTTCATGGTCGCCAGTAATCCCGAGGTGCAATATCCGTTTCGGATGGGCCTTGGTTGGCTGAACGCGCATGCTGAGGACTTAGACGGAAAGCGATTTACGGAACTGACGCCGGAGCAGCAGACTTCCCTGCTGGAGCCGTTGGGGTTCAAGGACAAGGCGCGTCCGGGCGAAGAACCAGGGCGCGAATTCTTCGCCATGATGCGCGAGTACACGGTGACGGGCTTCTATACCAGCGAAATCGGCTTCAAGGAACTGGACAATCCGGCGCTGAAGTTCTATGCCGAGTCGCCGGAGTGTCCGCACAAAGGCGATCCAGAGCACTTGCATCTTGCACAGGCTCATTCCTGAGAGCAGGATGCTCAGCCCGACGAAACCCAGATTGCGGAAACCCAGATTACAGAAACCATGAGCAAACAAATCTACGACGTGATCGTGATTGGAACCGGGGCCGGCGGCGGCATGACGATCAAGACGCTGTGCGAGGCAGGACTCAAAGTCTGTGCTCTGAATGCGGGGCGGAGGCTCGATCCGGAGAAAGACTTTCGCTACCATCGCATGCCCTGGGACATGAAGTTCCGCGGGCTCGACGATCCTCAGCGGAAGGAATCTTTTGGCTACATGGATGGCGAGTACACCAAGGCTGCGTGGGACCACGAGATTCCGTTCACCGTTGCGCCAGGTACCAAATGGATGTGGCCGCGCTGCAATGCCGTGGGCGGCAAGACGAATTTCTGGGGGCGCAGTTCGGCACGCTTTGGCGATATTGATTTTCACGCCGCGTCGCTCGATGGCTACGACGTGGACTGGCCCATCACCCATGACGAGATCAGTCCGTACTACACGCGTGTCGAGAAAATGATTGGCGTGGCCAGCACGGTGCAGAACCGGCCGAGCAATCCGGATGGCTCGTACCTGCGGCCATTCAACTTCCGTTGCCTGGATTTCATTCTGCAGTCGGGGTGCAACAAAGTTGGAGTTCCGTATTTACCGGACCGTTGCGCGCAGCTTACGCAGCCACATGAAGGACATCCGGCATGCCACTTCTGCGGAGAATGTACGACAGGGTGCGATGTGGGCGCATTTTTCTCGACGCCGTATTTTCTGCTGCCGAAAGCAGAGGCGACTAAGAATCTTGAACTGCGCACGAATGCGCTCGCGAAAAATGTTCTGGTCGACGAGAACGGGCACGCCGCGGGCGTGGCTTACATCGATCGCAAGACCAAGCAGGAAGTAGAAGTATACGGGCGCGCCGTGGTGGTGGCCGCATCTTGCATTGAGTCGGCGCGCATCATGCTGAACTCGAAGTCGCGGTATTGGCCGAACGGCGTTGCGAATTCCAGCGGCCAGTTGGGGCGCAATCTTTGCGACCATCTTTACGGCGAGTCGGCTCGCGGATACTTGCCGCAATTGGTCGGTCAGCCCAGCTTCCCCGACCACGTGGGCGACAGCACGATTGCGTGGATGCCGCGCTGGCAAAATCTGAAAGATCCGCACGAGGAGAAATTCGTTCGCGGATATTCAGTCTATCCGGATGGTGGGTGCGGAGAGTTTCCCGGATTCGCGACCGACTTGGACGGGTTTGGATCGTCCTTTAAGCGCGAGATCAAGCGGCGGTATCCTTCGCCGGTGAGCTTCGGCATTCAAGCGCCATCGCTGCGCTCGGATACGAATTTCATGGACATCGATCCTGAGGTCAAAGATCCATTCGGGATTCCCGTGGCCCGCATGCATTTCGAGTGGGACGAAAACGCGCTGAAGATGTTCGAGCATTCGAAGCGGGTTTGCGCCGAGGTGCTGCGTGCCTCCGGAGGCGTGGTCGAAGGGTCGGGCGGCGATCCAGAAATTCCTGGGTTTAGCCTGCACGAAACCGGCACATGCCGCATGGGAAACGATCCCAAGAATTTTGTGACGAACCGCTTTGGGCAGACGCACGATGTGCCCAACTTGTATGTATGCGATGCCAGTGTGTTTCTGAATTGTACCGACAAGACGACGACCATCAGCATTCTGGCATTTTCGCTGCGCACATCTGAGCATCTGATCGAGAACTTCCGTCAGGGTGAACATAAGACCGCGTGAGCGACGAGCGCATGCCGGTCCCGGCTCCCCCCCCGCACGCCAGAGCGAACCCCGGTCGGCTGCGAGAGTTGGCGGCGCTTTTCTTCAAGTTAGGCACAATCAGTTTCGGCGGCCCTGCGGCGCACATCGCATTGATGGAAACAGAGGTCGTCCGCAAGCGCCAGTGGTTGACCCAGCAACAGTTTCTCGATTTGCTGGGCGCGGCCAACCTGATCCCCGGCCCTACTTCCACAGAGATGGCGATCAACGTGGGTTTCGTGCGCGCAGGCTGGGTGGGTCTGTGCGTGGCGGGCGTGAGCTTCATATTTCCGGCCGCGGTGATCACCGGAGTATTTGCCTGGGCTTACGTGCGGTTCGGGGCCTTGACGCAGGCTGTGTCAGTGCTCGCGGGCATCAAGGCGGCGGTAATCGCAGTCATCGCGATCGCGATTTGGCGGCTGGGAAAAACCGCGGTGAAGGGCGTGGGCTTGGCTGTGCTGGGCGCGTTATCGCTTGCAGCATTCTTTCTTGGAGTGAATCCGCTTGCGATTCTTTTTGGCGGCGGATTGCTCGGCATGTTGGCGCGACGGGCGGCGAGCGTTCGCACTGCTGCGGCTTTACTGATATCGCCCCTGCTCTCACGGCGACCGTTCGCTGCAAGCACACCGCGAGGAACGTTGACTTTCCGGTTGCGACCGCTCGGCGCGATCGCTGTCACTTCGGCCGCAGTCGCTGGAATCCGGCCATCCGTCTATCAGATCGGACTGTTTTTTCTTAAAGTGGGCGCGGCGCTTTATGGCGGAGGATATGTTCTGCTGGCTTTCCTGGAGCAAGGGTTAGTTCAGCAACATGCGTGGCTAACGCATCGGCAGTTGCTGGATGCGGTAGCGATCGGACAGTTCACGCCAGGTCCAGTGCTTTCGACCGCGACATTTATCGGTTACATTCTGGGTGGCGTACCGGGCGCTGCGGTGGCGACCGTGGCAATTTTTCTGCCGTCATTTTTCTATGTGGCGCTGTTGGCTCCGGTGCTGTTTCGCTTGCGGCAGTCTGCGTGGATGGCGTCATTTCTGGATTCGGTGAATGTTTGCGCCGTGGCTCTGATGGGTGGAGTCACGTTCAAACTGGCAGCGGATGCGTTGCAGGGATGGCCATCCTGGGTGATCGCTCCGGTGGCGCTGCTCGTGTTGTTGCGCTGGAAACTGAGTCCGGCGTGGGTCGTGCTGGGCGGAGGAATTGCCGGGCTGTTGCTGGCGGCGTTCCGCTAGCCCTCAGCGCCTCAAGCTATTCGTTTTTTATTCGCCTATCGTTTCCTTTTGTGGTAAATCTATAGGCCATGCGAAAGGCCGTCAAGCATCTCAAGAAATCCGATCCGGTCCTGCGGGCGATTATTGAACGCGTGGGTGTGTGCCGCATGGAATTCGGAGAGCCTGAATTTTGCAGTCTGGCGGAGTCGATTGTTTATCAGCAATTGAACGGAACTGCGGCGGCGACAATCTTTGGCCGCTTTGTAGCACTGGCCGGAGAGCCGCTCACTCCGGAAGGAATTCTTAAGCTGAGCGATGAGCAACTGCGAAGCGTCGGACTCTCGAAGCAGAAGTCGGCTTATCTGAAAGATTTGGCGGCGAAGACAGCATCTGGATTGCTCGATTTTGTGCGACTGCCTGAACTGTCGGACGACGAAGTCATCCAGCATCTGACGCAGGTAAAAGGCATCGGCGAGTGGACGGCGCACATGTTTCTGATGTTTTCCTTGCGGCGTCCGAACGTGCTGCCCACGGGCGACTATGGCGTGCAGGTTGCCATGAAAAAACACTACAAGAAGCGCAAGCTTCCCAAGCCGAAAGATATGCAGAAGATCGCGCGGGCCTGGGAACCTTACCGCAGCGTAGCTTGCTGGTATATGTGGCGGAGTCTGGACATCAAGACTGTTTAACAAGACTGTTTAACAAGACTGTTTAACCACAGAGGACACTGGGGACACCGAGGAATGCATGGAACAGCATCTAATTCTTGGCGCCTCTGTGAACCCGTGCGCCCTGTGTGGTTAAATGGTTGGCGATGGCTGACATGAAGATTCGCGTGCTGGTGGCAAAGCCGGGACTGGACGGGCACGATCGCGGGGCGAAAGTGATTGCACGAGCCTTGCGCGACGCAGGGATGGAAGTTATTTACACCGGCCTGCGGCAGACTCCAGAGATGATCGTGAGCGCGGCCCTGCAGGAAGATGTGCAGGTGATCGGGCTGTCGATTCTTTCCGGGGCGCACAACGCCATCGTGCCGCGCGTGATGGACTTGCTTAAGCAAAACAAAATGGATGACGTGATTGTGGTGCTGGGAGGGATTATCCCGAACCAGGATATTGAGGGGATGAAGAAGATCGGCGTGGCCGCGATTTTCCAGCCGGGCACGGCGATGGACGATATCGTCCAGTTCATTCGCACCCATGTAAAGGGTCCCGGCGTGCCGGCGGCCGGTTAATGGCGATGGCCGGATTCAACGCGTCTCGCGCCCGGGAGATCCTCTCTCAAACCGTTGGTCCGGTTCCGTGGTATTGGAAAACTTTTCCCGCTTTCCGTTCTCTCGCCGGACGACGCTTCGTCTGGTCCCATCATGGCGACCAAGGACCTATCGCCCACCTGGTAACTCTAGGCCTGGAGCAGGAACCGGACAAGGCTCGCCTCGCGCTCAACACCTACTGCCGGCCGTTTCTGGTACCGCCGAATTTCGTTGGCATCTGGTGCCCGGAAGGGCGCAAGATTCGGCTGACCTGCTTCGATCCTGACCAGTTAGAAGCCTTTGATCTGGCGGAAGTCGCTGGCTGGTTCAAACCGTCCGCGGACCGCATTTACTCGGCAACCGCCCCAATTGCTGATTTCGAAGTGGCGCTCACGTTGGGCCCGGGCATGCACAAGATCGACACACCCGCGGAGTTCACGACCGTCGACGAACTGATCATTCCCACCAGCTACAAGGCAATGTCGAACGATGACCCGGCCTTTGCACTTTTTGTTTTCTATCCGCAGGCGGGGCTGGTGGAAGTTTTGCCGCAGAAATGGTTTACGGCGGCGCAGTACCGCGTTGGCCAGCAGTGGATCCCGCGCGCCGCCCGCGATCCAGAGTCGCACCGCATCGTCGGCGAATGCTTTGACGTGGGAACGTTTCTTCTGGAAGAAGACGGCTGCCGGCTGGCGGAGTGGGTCGAGCGCAAAACCTGAGGCCACAGGGCGCATTGCGCGGTTCTGCCCGCGTGGTATACCGTAAACAGTTCGCGTCCTCGTTTCTCGACACATTATTCTCAAGCCATGCCTGATCGTAGCGAACCTCCAACCGTGAGCTCGTCCGCGCCCGCTAACGTCCTGCCGACGAGGGTTGATGCTACTTCCGCGCGCTTTGAAGCCAACATGCGTTTCCTGGCGGACTTGATGTCGCAAGTTCGCAACGAAGAAGAAACGGTTTCCGAAGGCGGCGGCGCAAAGGCCATCGAAAATCAGCATGCCAAGGGACGATTAACGGCGCGCGAGCGCATTGCGCTGCTGGCTGATCCGGATTCGTTTTTCGAGCTGGGCCTGTACGCGGCACACGGCATGTACGAAGAGTGGGGTGGCGCACCATCCGCAGGCGTGATCACCGGAATGGCGCGAGTTCAGACCCGGATGGTCATGATCATCGCCAACGACGCCACGGTCAAAGCTGGGGCGTTTTTTCCGATGACTTCAAAGAAGGTCATTCGGGCGCAGAACATTGCCGTTGAGAATCGCATTCCGACGATCTACCTGGTCGATTCCGCCGGCGTATTTTTGCCGCTGCAGGAAGATGTATTTCCCGACACCGACGATTTCGGCCGCGTGTTTCGCAACAACGCCGTAATGTCGGCGATGGGCATTCCCCAAATCGCAGCCATCATGGGCATGTGCGTGGCGGGCGGCGGCTATCTGCCGGTGATGTGCGATCACGTGCTGATGACCGACGGCAGCGGATTGTTTCTTGCGGGTCCGGCGCTGGTGCAGGCGGCGATCGGACAGAAGGTTTCCGCCGAGGAGCTGGGCGGCGCGGCGATGCACTCGGCAATCAGCGGCACGGTCGATTTTCGCGAGGCGAACGACGAGGCCTGCATCGCGCGCATTCGCTCGATTGTGGAAAAGTGGGGGTACCGGCGGCTGTCTCCCTGGGACCGGAAGAAGCCAGTCGAGCCGGCGCTGACTGCCGAAGAAATCTACGGAATTTACGATTCGTCGCCGGCGCGTCCCTATGACATGAAAGAAGTGCTGGCGCGCGTGCTGGATGGCAGCCGCTTCGACGAGTACAAAGCGGAGTACGGAAAGACTCTGATCTGCGGCTACGGCCGCATCGGCGGTTTTGCCGTGGGAATTGTCGCCAACCAGAAACTGCACGCGCAGCAGACGGATCATGAAGGCCACAAGCGAGTCGAGTTTGGAGGCGTGATCTACACGGAATCGGCAGAGAAAGCCGCACGCTTCATTATGGACTGCAATCAGAATCTGATCCCGTTGATTTTTTTCCATGACGTCAACGGATTTATGGTGGGACGCGACGCAGAGTGGAGCGGCATCATCAAGGCGGGCGCGAAGCTGGTCAACGCGGTTTCGAATTCCGTAGTGCCGAAGATTACCGTGATCGTGGGCGGATCGTTTGGAGCCGGCCACTATGCGATGTGTGGGAAGGCGTTCGATCCGCGGTTTGTGTTTGCCTGGCCGACAGCACGTTACGCTGTGATGAGCGGCGATTCGGCGGCAGCCACACTAGTTGAAATCAAAGTGAAACAGCTCGAGCGCGGGGGCAAGAAGTTGAGCGACGAAGAAAGAAAAGAACTGTACGAGTCGGTAAAGCGAACCTATGATGAGCAAACCGATCCGCGCTACGGAGCGGCGCGACTGTGGATCGACAAGATCATCGACCCCATTGAAACACGGGATGCGATTACGCAGGCGCTGGAAGCGGCGGCGCTCAACCCGGATGTGCCGGAGTTCAAAGTTGGAGTGCTGCAAACCTGACATTGCCATGTATTTGCACGGATGTACCGGATCGGACGCTTAACCGCAACGTTTCTTATTTCTTGCCTTTTGGTCCGTGAAAGTTCGCATTAACCTGTGGCCGCTAAATTTATGTCTGATCCGGTCAAACTGATTGAGTGTCCACGAGATGCCTGGCAGGGGCTGAAGGGGTTGATTCCTGCCGAACTGAAAGTAGATTACCTCAAGGCGTTAATCAGCGTCGGATTCAAACACATTGATGCAGTGTCGTTCGTATCGCCGAATGCCGTGCCGCAGATGGCGGACTCGGAAGAAGTGTTGAAAGAACTCGATCCGCCAGACGATGTGGAAATCATCGGTATCGTCGTCAACGAAAAGGGCGCGCAGCGGGCGATTGAGACGAAAGCGGTATCGACGCTGGGCTTTCCCTATTCGATTTCCGAGACCTTCCTGCGCAAGAATCAGAACCAGTCGCCCGAGGCGGCGCTCGAAGAATTGGAGAAGATTCAGAACAAGGCCGACGACGGTGGGCTTGACGTTGTGGCTTATATCTCAATGGCGTTCGGAAATCCGTACGGCGACCTGTGGAATCCCGAAGAAGTGACCGAGGCGATCTCGCTGATGGAAGTGGACAATCTGAAAATGATCTCGCTGGCCGACACGGTGGGTATGGCATCCCCGCGGCAGGTCAGCGAACTGGTGGGCGCGGTGATGGCGAAGTTCGACTATCTCGAGATTGGCGTGCATTTGCACAGCCGCCCCGAGCAAGCAGCCGAAAAGATTCTGGCCGCCTACGATGCGGGATGCCGAAGATTCGATTCTGTGTTGGGAGGGTTAGGTGGATGTCCCTTTGCGCAGGACGCTCTGGTTGGTAACATCCCGACTGAGAAAGTTATCGAAGCACTCACGCAGCGAGGCGCTGAGTTGCCGGCGTTGAAGCCGTTGGATTCCCTGCTGAAGGCGGCGGCGGGGATCGGCGCAAAGTTTTCCAGTGCGGGTGCTGCGGATTAGAGTGCACTTTCAAGATATGGATTTCAAAGCGATCCAGCTCGGATACGACGGCGGCGTAGCTACCATTACTCTGAACCGTCCTGAAAAGCGCAACGCCATCAGCTTCGAACTGATTGACGACCTGCTGCGCGCGCTGGAGGAGGTGGAGAAGTCAGAGGCCATCGTCCTGATCGTGACCGGAGCAGGCAGGGCATTTTGCTCTGGGATGGATCTGGAGAATCTGAAATCGCTGTTGGGCTGTTCGCCGGAACAGAACCTGCAGGATTCGCAGACCATGGTGCAGTTGTTTCGCTCGCTGTATGAATTCCCTAGAGTCACGATCGCCGCAGTCAATGGCCCGGCGATCGCCGGCGGGACTGGGCTGGCGCTGCTGTGCGACTTCACGCTGGCCGTTCCGGAGGCGAAGTTCGGCTACACCGAGGTACGCATCGGCTTTGTGCCCGCGATTGTTTCAACATTCCTGTTGCGGCAGGTGGGGGAAAAACAGGCTCGCGATCTTCTGCTGACGGGAAGAATCTTTGGGGCAGACGAGGCAGCGCATATGGGTCTGATCAATGAGATTGTGCCCGCGGAGAATTTGATGGCGCGGGCCCGTCAGTTGGCAGCGCTGCTGATCGAAAACAGTCCGGCATCGTTGCGCGCGACCAAACAATTGCTCACCGATCATGCTCGGGCCGAGATCGATGTTCAGATTGAAGCAGCGGTGCGGGAGAATGCCGCGATTCGCGCGACCTCGGATTTCCGTGAAGGGATTTCGTCATTCCTCGAGAAGCGCAAACCAGTGTGGACGGGGAAATGAATTCAAACAACCATGCGTTCCACGAAACACGGCTGCGCGTGCGCTATGCTGAAACCGACCAGATGGGCGTTGTCTACCATGCAAACCATTTGATTTGGTTTGAGGTGGGCCGAGTGGAGTTGCTGCGCGAGCTAGGCTTTTCCTACCGGGATATGGAACGTGAGGATGGGCGCTACATCGCTGTCGCTGAAGTTACGTGCCGTTATCGCGCTCCGGTATTCTACGACGATGAAATTGTGGTGAGGACACGTCTGAAGACCGCGCGGGAATCGGTGGTTGTTTTCAGCTACGAATTGGTACGAGCTGACAACCGCACGCTTGTGGCGGAAGGCGAGACCACGCACATCGTCACCGATTCAAAGATGAAAGTTGCGGCGCTGCCGGAAAAGTATTTAACGGCGTTCCGCGCAGCCATGGGGAAATAACGATGGGAAGGGTTGCTTGAACGCACTGCACATCAACGGAAACGATCTCACGCTCGAAGCTGTAGGCGAAGTCGCGAATATTGAATCCCGGCGCGCCGCGCTGCTTTCGCCGGACGCGCGGCAGGCAGTCAACCTGGCACGTGCGGTTGTCGACGAGATTGTCGCCAGCAACAAACTCGCTTACGCCATCACCACGGGCGTCGGCAAGCTGAGCGACGTGCGCATCGCCGGCGACCAGATTCGCGAGTTGCAGGTAAACCTGGTGCGTTCGCATGCGGTTGGCGTAGGAGAGCCGCTGGCCGTTGCCGAGACGCGGGCAATGATGTTGCTGCGGGCGAATTCGCTCGCCAAGGGCCACTCCGGGGTGCGCGCCATCGTCATTGATACTCTTTGCGAAATGCTCAACCGCGGCGTCACGCCCTATGTGCCGTCGCAGGGCAGCGTAGGCGCGAGCGGCGATCTGGCTCCCCTGGCACATCTGGCGCTGGCTCTGATTGGCGAGGGTGAGTGCTTTGACGACCGAGCAGTGCGCGTTCCCAGCGCGGAGGCGTTCAAGCGAGCGCAGATCAAGCCGCTCGTGCTTGAGGCCAAGGAAACGATTTCGCTCATCAATGGAACGCAGGCCATGCTGGCGATCGGAACTCTGGCGCTACTGGCGGCGGAAACGCTCGTAGATACCGCCGACGTTTTGGGCGGACTGTGCTGCGACGCACTCAAAGGAACCGATACGGCTTTTGACGAGCGCATCCACAAGGCGCGGCCACACGCCGGACAAGTGAAAACCGCGGCCAACCTGCGCCGCATGCTGGAAGGAAGCCAGATCCGCGAGTCGCACCGCGATTGCGGTCGCGTGCAGGACGCTTACTCGTTGCGCTGCATCCCACAAGTCCACGGAGCGGTGCGCGATACGCTGGCGCACTGTCGCGAAGTGTTTGAAATTGAGGCTAATTCCGCAGTCGACAATCCGCTGGTGTTTTTAACGGATGCAAAGAATGCTGAGGGCGATGTCATCTCCGGCGGAAATTTTCACGGCGAACCTTTGGCATTTGCGTTAGACTTTCTTGCCATCGCGCTCAGTGCGCTCGCCGGCATCAGCGAGCGCCGGATCGAACGGCTTGTAAATCCAGCGCTCAGCGAGGGTTTGCCTCCGTTTCTTGCCGCCGGTGCCGGCCTTAATTCCGGCTTTATGATGCCGCAGGTCACGGCGGCGGCTCTGGTGAGCGAGAACAAAGTACTGGCCCATCCTGCCTCCGTTGATTCAATTACTACATCTGGGAACAAGGAGGATTACGTCTCGATGGGGATGACTGCCGCGACTAAGCTGAAGCGCATCGTTGACAATACACGAAATGTATTGGCCATCGAGGCTATGGCGGTGGCGCAGGCGCTCGATTTTCTTGCGCCGCTAAAAACTTCGAAGCGCGGCCAGATGGCGCATGCTTCGATCCGCTCGGTGTGCCCAACTATGGAAAAAGACCGCGTAATGTACGGCGATTTCGCTCGGATTGCTGCCCTCCTCGGCAGTGGAAAAGTGGCCGAGGCACTGCGCTAAGCGAAGGTCGACAACTCAAGCACATGACTACCCTTACGGAATACTTGAAATTTCATACTAAGACGCATCGAGCCTATGTGCACATCACGCCGCAGGTCGAGCAGATCGTTGCCAAGAGCGGAGTGAGGGAGGGGATGGTGCTGGTCTCGGCCATGCACATCACTGCGGGCGTGTATGTCAACGATAATGAGAGCGGCTTGATCGAAGACATCGACCAGTGGTTGGAACATCTGGCGCCATTTCGCAAAGATTACAAGCATCATGAGACGGGCGAGGACAACGGCGACTCCCATCTGAAAGCGCTGCTAATCCATCATGAAGTGATCGTACCCATAACCGCGGGCAAGCTCGATCTGGGCACGTGGCAGCGAATTTTCTATGCGGAATTCGACGGGCAGCGAGACAAGCGGGTCATTGTAAAAGTTATGGGGGAGTGACGATATGTCCGAAGAACTGACCGAATTGCAGGAACACGCGGAGCATGCGAAACACGATCCCACGCTCGCGCCCGTCTCGTTGACTATGGCGGTGCTGGCCGTGCTGGTGGCGGTGGTGACGCTACTCGGACATCGCGCCCACACGGAAGAAGTTGTGCTTCAGGCGAAGTCGTCCGATCAGTGGGCATACTATCAAGCCAAGAATATCCGGCGGCATACGGATGAACTTTTCCTCGACTTAACTTCCGTGGAAGCGACCACCGACCCGGCGGTGCTCGCGAAGGAACGCGACAAATATTCAAGCGAGGCTACGCGCTACAAGGATGAGCAAAAAGGAATCGAAGACACTGCCCATGAGATGGAGGCAGAAGTTGCGCATGAAAGAAATCGTGCCGACCGCTTCGACCTGGCCGAAGTCCTCCTGGAAGTGGGCTTGGTGATCACGTCGATCACGCTGCTCTCCGGGCGAAGAATCTTCTGGGCTTTGGGTATTCTCCTCGGAGTCGTGGGCATCGTCGTGGCCACGACGGGATTCCTGGTGCATTGAGCGATCGGATCGGGGACGCGGCCGGAACCGGTTAGGCGCGCCCGCTCTTCGGTACGGAAGAGGCGGCCAACGTTTCGTCATTTCCTCCGGCCTTGACTACGAGGAACTGACCGATCGCCAGCGCATCCATGCGGGTGCGCCGGAAGCAGTCGACCGCTTCTTCCGGAGTGCAGACGATGGGCTCATTCTCGTTGAAGCTGGTGTTCAGAATTACGGGAGTCCCGGTCTTGCGATGGAAAGCCGAGATCAGGTCGTAGTACATCGGATTTTCCTCGCGAGTCACGCTCTGCAAACGGCCGGTATCGTCCACATGGTTCACTGCACATAGTTCTTTACGCTTCTCCGACCGGATTTTGTAAACGTGCAACATAAAGGGCGAGGGGTGATTGTGCTCGAAGTACTCATGCTGATGGTCGGCCATAATTGATGGAGCGAAGGGGCGAAACCACTCGCGCTGCTTGATGCGGGCGTTGAGAACCTCCTTCATATTTGGCAAACCCGGGTGGGCGACGATCGAGCGATTGCCGAGCGCGCGCGGGCCCCACTCCATGCGTCCCTGAAACCAGCCGACGACCTTGCCGGCGGCGATCTCTTCGGCAACCTCATCGAGTAGTGCGGCGCAGTCCAACTTGCGATATTGCAAATCGGCGCTCTGTAATGCCGATTGAATGCGCGACTCGGAAAAATCCGGACCGAGGTAAGAATTCGTCATTTGGTGCCGACGAGGCTGTTTCAGCACGGAATGATACGTGTGCAGAGCTGCTCCAATGGCCAAGCCCTCGTCCCCAGCGGCCGGCTGAATGTAAGTCCGGCGAAACGGAGTACGGTCGAATATCTTGCCGTTGGCCACGCTGTTGAGTGCACAGCCGCCTGCCATGGCGAGGTCTTCGGAAGGCACTCGGCCGTGAAGCTGGTTCAGCAGATGAAAGACAATCTCTTCAAAGTGGTGCTGAAGGGCGAATGCCAGGTCCATGTCACGCTGGGAAATTTCGGCATGCGGCCGACGTGGCTCGCCAAATAACTTCTCCATCCGGTCCGAGAAATGGCGCGCCAGCTTAACGGTACCGTCTGGCAACACCTGCATTCCCTGGTTGCTGCCGAGCGGTTTGAAATAACTCAGATCAAGATGAAAGCCACCATTCTTAGGCGTTACGATCTTGCCGATCTCGCTGCAAAATGTGTCCTTGCCGTAAGGCGCGAGTCCCATGACTTTGCCCTCATCGCCGTACTGGCTATAGCCGATGAATTCGCAAATCATGGTATAGAAACTGCCCAACGAGTGCGGCAGGAATACGCGGTCGAGAACTTCAATCTCGTTGTTTTCGCAACGAGCCATCATCGTCGAAACAAAATCGCCGGAACCGTCATAGCTGAATCCAGCCGCTTTTTCCCAGGGCGAGCAGTAGTACGCACTGGCGATGTGGGCGATGTGGTGTTCGACATGGTGCTCCTGAAAACGCAGCTGTGTGGAATCAACATCGAGCGCCTTGGCGAGCAGCGAACGCACATCGCGCATCTTCTCTTTGCGCTGGCGGAGATGAATGAAATTCAGAATCTTGGCCGGATTCGCGAGGGCGTATTGAACTTTCTTCGCAAGATTCGCGTCGCTATCCTGGCCAACGGCTACGTGTTCGACATCAGAAATCTTCACGCCGATTGCGTCCAGGCAAGCCTTTGCCGACAGCGCCGGAAAACCGCCGAAATGTTTATGACGGTTCAGCCGTTCCTCGGCAATGGCGAATTTCACTTCGCCGTCGAGCAGGATCGCCGCAGAGGCGTCGGCGTGAAACATATTGAGGCCCAAGATGATCATGAACTAGTTTCGTCTCCTCTGACGGTGCAGGTGTAATCGGGTCATTCTCTATCGAATCATTCTTCCAGGCGGGCATTTCGGTTGGAGTTCGCGGTCGGAGTTTTCTGAGCAGCGTCAATCAAGGCGGAGGCATTTACTGCGAGCCGTCTTCCGCTGGCGATCGATTCATTGATGCGGAGCGTCGCGAGCGTAGCGCATACCAAATCCTCGAACCGGATGGGCGATTCGTCCCTCCGTTGTGCGGCTTGCGCGAATGCTGCCCACTCGCCGCGATGTCCTTTATCCTGGCTCCAGCGTGAATGGATGATTTCCTTGCGGCCGTTCCGCACCAGTTCAAGACGGCGAAAGTCCTCGAGCACTGCTGCGCTGCCGCCCCCGAACACTTCGATTCGCTCCTTGGACAATGCTCGGTCGCCATTGGCGAGATAACCAATCGATCCCTCAGAGCCATTCGCAAAACGAAGCGAGACCAGCACATTGTCACCGCTGTAGCGCGGTGAGTTTCCGACGGCTCTGGCCTCGACCTCGACGACGGGCGAATTCGCAAGAAACATCAACAGATCTACGAAATGGCATACTTCGCCGAGAATGCGGCCGCCTCCTTGCTCGCGATCGTTGACCCAGTGGTCGGCGGGAAGATATCCCGCGTTGACGCGACAGTGCAGCGCCAGCGGCTCCGAAATTGGCGCGAGGAACGACTTCATGCGCGCCGTCATGGGCGCGAAACGGCGGTTGAATCCGACCATCAGCACTGAGCGGCTGGACGAACGAATTCCAAGATAAGCGCCGGCAATCGAGCGCAATTCCTCCTCAGAAAGGCAGAGCGGCTTCTCACAGAAGACGTGTTTCCCCGCGGCGAGGGCGGAAAGCACTTGTCTTGCATGAAGATGATGGCGAGTAGCGATCACGACCGCGTTGATCGCGGAGTCGTGAATGACTTGCGCCTCGTCGGTGGTGGCATAGCGAAAACCAAATTTGCGCCCGGCATGTTGTGCGTGAGGTCCAGTCGCGGCGCACACTCCGACCAGCGCGGTACTGGCTGACGCTTTCATTGCGGGAATGAGTGTGCCAGTGGAAAAAACTCCGGCGCCGAGTAGACCGACCGAGATCCCTGCGCTCGCTTCCTGAGACCGAGGTACACCCGGGACGCGGTCAGGGAGAACTGAAAGGGTACGCGCCGGGTCCTCGCTCCCTGCGTACTGAATCACCACGCCCAGAAATGGCTCGCGCGATTTTCCGGTAATCAAGTCATATGCACTCTGGGCGCGCTCAATGGAAAAACGATGTGTGATCAAGGCACCGACGTCAATTTTATTTTCGGCGAGAAGTTGCACAAACGCTTCCATGTTGCGATTCTCGGACCAACGCACGTAGCCAATTGGATAGTCGCGCCCTTTTTGCTCGTAAGCCGCGTCATAACGACCCGGACCGTAAGAACGCGAGACGCGGAAGTCGAGTTCCTTTTCGTAATACGCTTTGCGCTCAATGTCCATACCAACAGTACCGACAGCGACGACGACGGCGCGATCGCGGGCAATCGCGCCGGCCAGATTCACCGGATCGCTGCTGGGCGTTTCGGCGGTGATCAGAACCGAGTCAACGCCCGCGCCACGCGACGTCTCCATGCAGAGATCGCGAAACGTTGCGGCTGAGTTGGCCGCGCCGTCGGCCCCCATCTGCCGGGCTAGATCGACGCGCACAGGGTCTAGATCCATGTCGAGAACGCGGCAGCCCGCCGCCTTCAGAAGCTGTACCGTGAGTTGGCCCAGCAGACCAAGGCCAATCACCGCAACCAGATCGCCGAGCTTGGCTTCGGCATTCCGTATGCCGTGCAGAGCAACCGCTCCCAGCGTCGCGAAAGCGGCCTCATCGAATGGAACTTTGTCGGTGCCGGCCACACCGCCGCTGATCGTTCGCGCAGGAATACGTGCCACGAGTAGCCGCGGCACACATGCAATCTCCGCGTGAACGGCAAATCCAGCTCCGGCGCAAGCGACGCGATCCCCGGGCTGCAAGTCGGTTACGCCTTCGCCCACCGCGATGACCGTTCCCGCGCTGCTGTAGCCAGGACTTTGTGGCTGGTCGAGACGGCTGCGCACCGACTGGATCGCCGAGAAAATTCCGTCGCGCTGCACTTTACTGATTACTTCGCGCACCAAGTCAGGTCTCGACTGCGCCTTTTGCAACAGACTCTTCCGGGCGAACTCGGCGGACGCGCGCTCAGTTCCGGCAGATACGACCGAGGCCGCGACGCGCACCAGCACGCAGCCGGACAGAAGTTGCGGCGCGGGAACGTCTTCCACCGTGATCTCGCCCGTGCGCGCGTGTTGCAGAATCTGCTTCATGCCGTAGCCACATGTTGCGGAGGGAGCGACTCGGCTTCAAACTTTCGCGCTCCTCCATCCAGGAATGTTTTCATCCACAATTCGAGTGTAAGGAACTGCCAAAGCTGCATCGACCAGTCGTGTCGGCCGCTGCGGTGCTCGTCGATATAGCGCTGTATGGCCGCGGGTTGAAACAGGCCGCGGTTGCGCACTTGCGCCGGTGAAAGCAAATCATCCAGCATTTCCTTAAGGTCATGCGCCAACCAATAGTCTACTGGAGCGGCGAAGCCGGCTTTCGGCTGCCGCAACACCTCGCGCGGCAAAACATCCTGCATCGCTTTACGGAAGATGTATTTCGTCATTGGCTGCAGAAAGCCGTGTATCTTCATCTTCGGCGGAACATTCCATGCTACAAATTCGGCCAGCTCACGATCCAGAAACGGAACCCGCACTTCGACCGACGACGCCATACTCATCTTGTCGTTGTAAGTGAGATTGAGGCTCGTCATGAAGATTTTGGTGTCGAGATAGAGCATCTGGTGCAGGAAGTCGGTATCGCAAACGCGGCTGAATGCGGCGCGGTGCTCGCAGGCAGGATCAGAGGCTGAAACTTCGTCGATGAACGAAGGAGTGTAGAGATTCGACTTCTGGTCCGCATTGAGATAGGTACAGTTTGCGATGAAGCGGTCGACGGGGTCGAGCGATGCACTGCGTGCCATTTTTTTCGCCAGGCGCAATCTTCCCTTCAGAATGCTGCCGCGAAAGCTCGGCAGTGCCGCGAAACCAGCCTCAGCCAGGCGTCGGGCAGCGGAAGGGATATGACCGTAGGCCTGCGCCCAGTAATGCGCGACGTGTTTTCGGTATCCGGCAAACAATTCGTCCCCGCCCACGCCCGAAAGTAAAACGGTAGCCTGCTTACGCGCCTCGCGGCAAACGAGATATGCGGTGATGATGGCGGGGTCAGCAGTCGGCTCGTCCATATGCCAGACCAGGCGCGGCAGAAGATCGGTCACATCCGGCTCGACCACAATGCGCTGGTTCTCGCAGCCCAACTGTCGCGCTAGCCGTGTCGCCACTTCCGGATCGTCGAGTGTGGTTTCGCCGACGCGGTATTTCTGCGGAAAGGTGACGGTGTAGGTCCGAATCGCCTGATTGGAGCTCCTGGTCATCGAAGCCCCGCTCATCATGGCGACGATGCCTGAAGAATCAAGTCCTGCGCTGAGAAATGCGCCGATGGGAACGTCGCTTACCATCTGCGCTTCGACCGAACGGCGGAAGCGCTCGCGAACTTCTTGCGCCAAATCATCTTCAGAACGCGCATACATTTGGTTCGCCGCAGGAAACGTTAGGTCCCAGTACTGTGTGAGCTTAAGTTCACCCTTGCACAACGTTGCGTAGTGCCCCGCGGGCAGCTTGAAAATGCGTCGGAACATCGTCTTAGGATCCGGGACCCAGAGGAAAGTTAAATATTGGTGAAGCGAATCGGGGTCGAGTTCCGTTTTGATCTCAGGAATCTGTAACAGCGCCTTGATTTCGGAAGCAAACGCAAAGCGTTGGCCTGAATGAAAATAATAGAAAGGCTTGATGCCGAAGTGATCGCGCGCCACGAACAGCGTGGGAATCGCTCCGCGAAAATCGCAGATGGCGAAGGCGAACATTCCGTTCAAGCGCTTTACGCAGTCCGGGCCTTCTTCCTCGTAAAGATGGATGATCACTTCGGTGTCGGTGTGGGACGCGAAGCGGTGCCCTTTGCTTTCGAGTTCATGGCGAAGGTCAGCGAAGTTGTAAATCTCGCCGTTATAGGTGATCCAGACGGTGCGGTCTTCGTTGCACATCGGCATGTGACCGAGCGGCGACAGATCGAGAATAGCCAGGCGGCGGCTGCCCAATCCAATATAGGAGCCGTCGGGGAACTTGCGATCCCAGAAGCCGAAGTCGTCGGGGCCGCGATGCGCCTGCACCTGCGTCATCCGCGCCAGGGTCTCTCGATCTCCGCAGTTCACCACGCCGCTAATGCCGCACATTCCCGGTTATTTCCTCTGCGACTTTTCTTCGCGCTTCGTCTTCAGTTCGTAAATCTTGGCTTTGGTATGAAACATCTGGACGGCCTGAAACCCGCAGTAGATCAGGCCTGGAACGCCGTCCATAAATCCTAATCGCAGAAAGTACCGGTAGAAGAAGAGAAGAACCGGCGAACCGGGCACAGCGAAGAGCTTTTTCTTGAGCCAGCGACGTTGTTGCGCTTGCGTGCCAAAGAATGCAGGTGGCAACTCGGAGCTGTTCCGCTCGCCCTGCAGCAGTACGCGTGACTCCCAGTTTGAATATTCGTCATGCTTTTGAATATAACGAGAGAGCGATTCCACATTGTGGTGAATCAACGGATTATCGAGGCGCCGCGCAGGGCCTTCGACCACGACGTGTTCGTGGACTTCCATGTCTGCCATCGATGCGTCCTGATCTCGAAGACGGCACTCGTAGCGGCCTTTGCCCCGCCGAAAAAGCGCAAGCTTCCAAAAGTTCGCATCACCGTGGCGCAGAACCCGCCCGAGGAAGTACATGCGAAGAGAAATGTAATAGCCGTCAAAGTCTGGATTCCCGATGCGGCGGCGAATTTCTTCCGCCAGCTCCGGCGTCAAAGCTTCGTCGGCATCGACCAGAAGAATCCAGTCAAAAGCGAGAGGCAGATTATCCATAGCCCACTGACGCTTCTTGGGCCATCCCCCCTGATAGTGGAACTGCACGACCTTCGCTCCGAATGAACGCGCGATTTCCGGTGTGGCGTCAGTGCTCTCCGAATCGATGACATAAACCTCGCCGACATTTCGCAGCGCTTCCAGACATCGCGGCAGATTTTTCTCCTCGTTGCGGGCAGCCACAATCACGCTGACCGGCAACTTCTGCGTCAGGACTACTGGCCGCATCTCAGCGATTTCTTCGACTTTTTGCATGTTGTAAGCTCGTCACAAAAAGCGGGTTATAAATGAAGTTCACACCAGCGTTGTAGAACGTAAAGAGACCACGGACGGGACCACGAAGTCTCGCCACTCAAAAACTCCTTCCAAACTTGACCCACCTGATTTGCGTCCAGCAATTCTCCCAATGGACCGTCGCTGATCCGTTTCTTCGCTAGTACGGGCTCGATCTCAGGTCGAAGCTCCTGCCGCATCCAATGCTCAAAAGGCAGCGTGAATCCGCGCTTTGGACGATGCACAATTTCGTCAGGCAGCGATCCAGATAACGCATCGACCAGAAGTTTCTTCGGTGTTCCGTTCAGCTTCCACTCGCCCGGAAGCGCCAATACGGCCTTGGCTAATCGGTGATCAATCAGAGGAACTCGAACTTCCAGGCCCTGAGACATGCTCATAAAATCAGCGTCGCGCAACAGCGTATTCAGCATATAACAGCGCGACTCGAGATAGGAAACACGATTCACGGCGTCGAGCGCGCACGCGCGCTGAAGACGATCGCGCTGCGAAGCAGCAGCCTTGGCATCGACCGAGCGATCGGTGTCCCGCGTAAGAAGATCGCGCTGGCGGGGCGTGAACAGCATGCGGCTAAGAAAGTAAGGATGCACGAGCCGTCCGTTGTCGCTCGCGAGAGAATCGAGTTTGCGATTCTGATCGTTCGCCGGGGCCAGCGCGGCAAACGCCGAGGCAACCGGACCACGAATCATGTCTGGCACGTGTTTCCAGAACTGCGCGAAGCGCTCCATTCGCGGAACAGTGCGGAATGTGGAGTATCCGGCGAACACTTCGTCCCCGCCCAGGCCCGACAAAGCGACCTTCACCCCTGCGCGGCGCGTTTCCCGAGAGACGAAGTAGGTATTGACTCCGTCCATGGTCGGCAGATCCATCGCGCCCAAGGCGTCAGGAATCGCGGCCAGGACATCGCTCTGCGAAACGTTGATCTCGTGATGATCCGTGTGAAATCTCGCGGCAACGGCGCGCGAATGCTGAGCTTCGGAAAAATCGGCTTCGCGAAACACGATGGAGAATGTGCTGGCGGTTACACCGCTTCGGCTCAGGATGCTCACCAGCGCGCTCGAATCGATGCCCCCGGAAAGAAACACTCCCACCGGCACATCGCTGACTAACTGCAAGCGAACGGCTTCTTCCAGGATCGGTCGTAAGTGCTCGGCAGCGCTTTTGTCGTTCTCGGCAGAGAGAGATGCTGAACTCCGCCCATTGCCTGGCAAATCGTCGTCTGGCGAATCGTCGCTTCGCGACTCGTCCACAAGATCCCAGTAGGAGGACTGGCGGAGAACTCCGCCTTCCCAGGTGAGAGTATCGCCGGGAGGAAGCGTGCGAACTCCTTCCAACAAGGTAAGCGGATCGCAGGCCGAGCCGAACGCAAGGTAGTTGATGAGGCCGGCAGGGTCAATGCGGGACCGCATCAAACCAGTGCCCAGCAACGTGCGAACTTCCGAGGCAAAAAGAAAATACGAACCGGCCTGCGCATAGTAAAGCGGCTTGATGCCCATGGGATCGCGAGCGATGAAAAGGCAGCGGCGGCGGACATCCCAGAGCGCGAAGGCAAACATGCCGCGAAACTTAGCCACGCACGCCTCACCCCAACGTGCATAGGCTTTCAGCACCACTTCGGTGTCAGAATGACTGACGAAGTTCGTGCCGGATTTTTCAAGTTCGTCGCGAATGTCGCGGAAGTTGTAGATCTCGCCGTTGTAAACCAGCCAGTTGCCGGTTTCGGCGTCGCGCATCGGCTGGTGGCCGAGAGGAGAAAGATCGAGGATCGCTAGACGACGATTGCCCAATCCGATTTCAACCGGCTCAGGGATAGAATCGCGCAGAAGGATCGTGCCCGAATCGTCGGGTCCGCGGTGCGCGAGCGACTGCGTGGCGCGTTCGAGCACACCGTCTGGGATTCGCGAATTTCGCGCAACAATGCCGAAGATTCCGCACATCAGAATGTCCCTTGCAGAATTTCATCCACCGATCATTCCATCCATACTAAGGTTTTGATTCGCGCCGCTGAATTACTGCAGTTTCTCCACCGCGATTCTCACCGCGTAACTCCCAACGCCTGTCGCGCACGCCGTATAACCTGCCGAATAAGTCACCCCTGCGTTCCCCGCCGACCAAAGCGTAATACTGCCGCCGCCGAAATTCGAGGTTCCACCCAGCGCCAGGCTGTTGCCGCCCGAAATTCCTGCTCCCGCGAGCGGAACGCGGATGTTCTTGGCACTGGTCTCGTCTTTCCATCCGATCGTCAGGGCAGCCGCCGCATTTCCGGGAGATGCGCATGCGTTCGTCGAGTCCAGGTAGTAGCTCACTCTGTATTCTCCAGGGCCGCAGCCAGACGACACGCACAAGTTTGTGGACGGAATCGCTGCCTTTTGACCGGTCAGAGAAACCGCCCACCCCGTCCCACCGCTTGAAGTTGCTCCGCCACTGCCTGAGCTGCCCCCACAGCCGACACATTTTCCGGTGACCGTGAGATTCCCGTTGATCGTGACGGGAACATTAAAAGTCTTGGCCGCGGCCGTCATTTTCTCCTGCGGATTGCCATCCGGAAGTTTCCCGATGTATTCGCGAATCTCTTTCTGAGCTCGGCTGTAGAAGGTATCGATGTTGCCCTCATAACCAAGATCGAGGTCGTTCACGTCCGCGACAGGACGATGATTGGCCGTGGCCCAGGTCTTTCCCCAATTGCTGTCGCCCAACGTAATGAGCGGCGTGAAACCAAGCGGCTGTCCTCGGTGGCCAAAATTAAGTCTTCCCTTGTGGCCACTTTCCGGCGTCTGAAGTGCGTTGGCGGCCTTCAAGATCGTCGCGCCGGGGATTCCGCCTACACCGTTAGTATGCAGCGCCTCAAGGTTTGCGGCCGCCGGGGGAGTTACTGAGGTTCCTATCAACACGTCGGCCGCTCCGGTAACCGCGCCCGAAGGAATGGTGCTGACGATCGCTCCCGCGCCCAGAACATCGGATTGGAGCGGCGGTGAAAAATCAGAGTACGAGGACGTCGACATGTCCGCGCTAGGACTGATCACAATCGCACCGGGCCAGAAGTCCAGCCGCGGCATATAGATATTCCTGGACAAATCTTCCCCTGCGTTGCTGTAAGTAGAAAGAGTTCCTCCACTGTCAGTGAATTGACAGGTCAGCATGGCGCAAGAACTCTGCTGAACCGTGGTGAGAAGATAGTTGCCGGTACCTTCCGGGTACGGACGAGGAAGGCTGCGCTCATCCCAATCTATTTTAAGGATCTTGTAACTCGATGCCCCTGCAATTTTTGGAAATATCCCCTTGACCCTTCCGGAACCACCGGTGAGCGCATGACCAGCCGGCAGTGGTACGCCTTCGCCAAACTCGGAGTGGACCGGGACCACCCAATAGAGCCAGTCGTGCGAGCCTGACGCCGCACCCCAGTTGGGCAGCACGCCGGAAGCGCCGTTCGCCGCCAGTCCGCTGTACTTCACATGAACGCCCTCGGCCAGGATCCCGGCACTGCCGACATTCCCCAGCGGGCTTGCATCTCTGCACGAGGGAGACGCCTCGTAGTAGACGTTGTCGGAGATAAAACCTCCGTATCCTCCGCGCTGGTTACTGACTCGCACGGCGTAGACCGACCAGCCCTGAATCACGCTGTCGGAAATCCGCAGTCCGTTGCCGGAAAGCCATTCCACTCCCTTGCCGGCACATTGCAGCGAAAGCGCGAGGTGCCTCAGCCAGCCAACCGCAGACCAGCGATTGAAAGGCCCCGGCGCCGTAATGAACGCGCCGCAGTAGGTCGGATTACAGGTTACGCCTTGGCTCGTCGAATCCAATCCGTCGAGCAGAAATGATTGGTCGTCATCAACCTGTACATACGACCCAAAACTCCTGCCGGGGAGAGCCACACGCGTGGTCACGTTGAAGATCCGGGTCTGCGCGGCATTGACTTCGATGAATGGTTTCGTACCAGCAACCATCATGGGCCGCCCACGAGGACCCAGCAGGGTAATGTGCTCGTAAGCATTCGAGGATCCGTGTTCGCCCACGAAAAGGCAGGCGTCATTCGGCGTGTAGCAATTGAGAATGGAGCCCGCGAAGTCGACCGTCTGGGCCCCAGCCCGAATCGAGATGGGAGCGAACACGTCGTACTCCCCGGGAGGAACCACAACCCGGCCGGACTGCGTGGATCCTTTGGGATTGGTTGGCGTGAAGCGCGCCGCGATGGAAGCCTCCTGCACTCCACTCGAAGCGCTGCTGACAACGTAGCCGGAAGAATGGGGATTGACCGTCGTGAACTCCAGAGTGCCCGGGCGACCATCTCCCCTGCATGTTCCGCCGGTAACCCGCACGGCCTCGGGAGTTCCCGTGCCTGCGATATAAACGTAATACCAGGGCTCGGCGGCGATCACTCCGGGCGGGCAGGGGTCGAGGGTGACTGAGTTTCGGCCCGGTGAATTGAGAGACGCCGAAGGACTTTGCCGCCAATTGAGATCAGTCGCAAACCGAACCACGTTCGCGGCCAGCGGCCCCGATTCCGAAGCGGCTGCGTACGGCGCATGATGAACCGAGACGAAGATGGCCACCGCCAGCACCAGAATCGCGGCTGAAGCACCCAGTGTCCGCAAGGAAGACCTCCACCCAGATTGCCCGGAAGAAGCTCGCCCCGACCGAAACAAGCTGCCGGGAAAACGGTCTGGATTCAACATGCTGCCTCCTCATTTGATCTGAGTTGTTTGGAAGTGCGGGGCGTCATGGTTACTCTACGGCGCAAGACTCGATTTCGACAAACCGCGGACGAAATCGGGCCAGTGACGCTTGCAGCATAGTCGAGTGGCAGTTGATGCCAGCCCTAATCTGTTGTATCGTGCGATTTGCTTCATTTTGAGACGCGGCGGAACGTGCCCGCGCCTGCGGCGCCTCCCGTTCCTAGGGAGAACCGAACACAACGGTCTTCATGCCAATTTCTGCCAACGTTGTTTTGGGCCACGGAGTGAAGATCTTCCAGCCCGAACTCGTCAACCTCTATGGCTGCACCGTGGGCGATGAGACCAAGATCGGCGCCTTCGTCGAAGTGCAGAAAAACGCAGTTGTAGGAAGCCGTTGCAAGATTTCGTCGCACACGTTCATCTGCGAAGGGGTTACGATCGACGACGATGTGTTTGTGGGCCACGGAGTGATGTTCATCAACGATCTTTACCCGCGGGCGACGGAAGACGGCCGGCTGCAAACCGAAGCGGACTGGCAGGTGGTGCCCACACGAGTGAAGCGCGGCGCATCAATTGGGAGCGGCGCGGTGATTCTCGCGGGTGTAACCATCGGTGAAGGCGCATTGGTCGGCGCTGGAGCGGTGGTAACTCACGACGTACCCGATCACCAGATCGCGAAGGGCGTTCCCGCAAGGCTGGGCCGAGCCGTCCCCCGTGAAAACTCACAGCGAACGGGTCAACAAGTTGACGATCGACAAGTTGGCGATCGTCAAATTCAGGATCGGCAAGTTCACGATCGACCGGCTCACAAGGAGATATCTTGATTCGGATTGGCGTGATTGGCTACGGCTATTGGGGCCCGAACCTGGTGCGGAATTGCTTCGAGGCTGCAGGCGCGCAGGTTGCCTGTGTCAGCGATTTGCGAGCTGACCGGCTGGCGCTGGTGAGCAGCCGTTATCCTACGATCAGAACCACGCAGAATTTTCGCGAGCTGATCGAAGATCCTTCCATCGACGCGGTCGCCATCGCGACGCCCGTCTCCACCCACTACGATCTGGCTCTGCGCGCGCTGCAGGAAGGCAAGCACGTGCTGGTCGAGAAGCCCCTGGCATCGAACACCGACCAGGTGCAACACCTGATGGACGTCGCCCAAAAACGAAATCGCGTGCTCATGGTCGATCACACATTTGTTTACACCGGCGCCGTCCGCAAGATTCGCGAACTGGTCGACAGTGGAAGCCTGGGAGAGATTTATTACTACGATTCCGTGCGCGTGAACCTCGGGCTGTTTCAGCACGACGTGAACGTGCTATGGGATCTCGCCGTACACGACCTTTCGATCATGGACTATGTGCTGCCTTTCCGGCCCTGCGCGGTTTCCGCTACGGGACTCAGCCACGTGCCCGGAGGAACGGAAAACATCGCGTATTTGACCCTGTTCTTTGAGGGCAGCCAGATCGGGCACATCCACGCCAACTGGCTGGCCCCGGTGAAGCTGCGGCGCACGCTGATCGGCGCCAGCCGCAAGATGATTGTCTACGACGATTTGGAGCAGAGCGAAAAGATCAAGGTCTACGACAAGGGCATCACGTTAAACAATCATCAGAACCCAGAAAAGCTGTACCAGATGATGGTGGGCTACCGCACCGGGGACATGCTGGCGCCGCAGATCGAAGGCACCGAGGCGCTGCGCCGCGAAATTGATCATTTCCTCCGCTGCATCGAACAGCAGGCAGAACCGGAAACCGGGGGAGGCGCTGGACTTCGCGTGGTGGAGATTTTACAAGCGGCATCCCAGTCGATGGCCCAGCACGGCCGTCCAGTGGATTTGCACCTTACCACGCTCGAAGCCACCGCTTAGCCTCGGCGGATGAGAAAATAGCTTTCGCACGTAGGCATTCATGGCAAACATCAAAGTTCCCTATCTCGATTTGAAAGCGCAGTACCAAAGCATCAAGCCCGAGATTGATGCGGCCATCGCTCGTGTCTTGGAAAGTGGTCAATTCGTCCTCGGCCCTGAAGTCGCCGCGTTTGAACAGGAATTCGCGGCCTATTGCGGCGCAGCCGAGTGCATCGCACTCAACTCCGGCACCAGTGCTTTGCATCTCGCCTTGCTCGCCGCGGGCGTCGGCCCGGGGGATGAAGTCATCACGGTGCCGTTCACTTTTGTCGCCAGCGTGGCCGCCGTTATTTACGCGGGAGCACGGCCGGTTCTGGTGGACATCGACCCGCGCTCGTTCACCATGGATCCATCGGCAATCGAGGCTGCGATCACGCCCCGCACCAAGGCGATCCTGCCGGTGCATCTCTACGGCCAACCCGCCGAGATGGCTCCGATCATGGAAGTAGCCCAGCGCCACGGATTGGTCGTGATCGAAGACGCCGCGCAAGCGCATGGAGCGAAATATCATGGGGCAAACTATAAAGACCGGCCCGTGGGCAGCATCGGCGACATGGCATGCTTCAGCTTTTATCCCGGCAAGAACCTGGGAGCCTACGGCGAGGCCGGTGCGGTAACCACCAGCAACCCTGAATATGCGAACACCATCCGCCTGCTGCGCGATTGGGGGCAGGACCGCAAATATCATCACCTGCTGCGCGGATTCAACTACCGTATGGAGGGCTTCCAGGGCGCGATCCTGCGCGTGAAGCTGCGCCATCTCGATCAATGGACCGAAGCGCGCCGTGCGGTCGTGCGGCAATACAACGAACTTCTGGCCGACTCCGGTGTAGAAACGCCGGTAGAGATGCCTTGGGCCCGGCACGTCTATCACGTCTACACGCTGCGAGTTGAAGATCGCGACGGTCTGCATGCCGCTCTGCAAGCGGATGGGATTCAGACGGGCATTCATTATCCCGTCCCGGCGCATTTGCAGCCGGCATATGCTGATCTGGGTTATGGACGCGGGGCGTTTCCGCGCTCAGAAAAAGCGGCGGAACAAGTTCTCTCGCTCCCTCTTTACCCTGAACTGTCGTCGCACGTAGTCGCGGACGTAGCTGGGGCGGTGAAGAAGGCGGTTGCCAACAGAACGCAAACTGTATCGCGATAAAGTAAAGTTGCGCCAAAGGCTGGCCATGTCTACGTTCGAGACGATTCCCGACATTCTTGAAGTCACGCTGCGGGATGGGTCCTACCTCATCGACTTCCAGTTCACTGCGGAAGATACGGCAACGATTGCCGCCGCACTGGAGAGTATCGGCTTTCGCTGGATCGAAGTGGGACACGGCTTGGGCCTCAATGCCTCGCAGTCGGGAAAGGGCATGGCGGCGGCGACCGACGAAGAATACATGCAAGCCGCGTCCCAGGCGCTGCGGCATGCGAAGTGGGGCATGTTTTTTATTCCCGGCATCGGGCGCGAGGAAGATATTCGCCTCGCCGCTCACTATGGAATGTCATTCCTTCGCATCGGCACGAATGTGACCGAGGCGGCGCAGGCCGAGCCTTACATCGCCTTGGCCAAGGAATTAGGTCTCATCGTTTCGTATAACGCAATGAAGTCCTATGCGGTTTCTCCGGAGGAGTTTGGCGCGGTCGTGGCCCAGGTGCACCAGTGGGGCGCAGACATTGCATGCCTCGTCGATTCCGCTGGCAGCATGGATCCCGATTCGGTCGCGACTTACCTGCAAGCGGCGAAACAGCAAAGCCCATCCTTGCTCGGCTATCACGGGCACGACAATCTTTCTCTGGCCATGGCCAACACGCTGCGCGCGATTGAAGAAGGCGCGGTGCTGGTTGATTCTTCGCTGCAGGGCATGGGACGCTCTGCCGGAAACACCGTCACAGAAGTGCTGGTTGCGATTCTGCAACGGCGCGGGGCCGTGCCGGACATCGATCTCAAAGCCGCCATGGACGTCGGCCAGGGGCTCATTCAGCCGCTGCTGGGCAAACGCGGCGTGGACCCGATGGCCGTCACCGGCGGGCTCGCCAGTTTTCACTCCTCCTTCACGGGAAAAGTCCAGCGCTACGCGAGTAAGCACGGCGTCGACGCGCGCGACCTGATCGTGCGGCTTTGTCAGGAAGATCAAGTCTCGGCTCCGGACGAGTTGCTCGAGCGCTTGAGTCACGAACTGGCGACACTGAAGATGCCCCGTGTCCTGTCGATTCCCGCGTTCCGCGTCGAATCGGGCAAAGAGAAGACTCCGGCAGAATCTTTGGATATATTGCTGAGGGAACTCCGCGCCCGCGCAGTCAAGGCAGGGAAATTTTCGGCACTAAATGTCGTTACCGGAGAGAAGCCGCTGCAGGAGTTCCTGGTCTCGGGCAACATCCACTCGACGCAGTCGCACATGGTTGGATCGGTGACGCTGACCGGTGACGATCACCTCCGGACCGTGCTGCAGGCCGTCGATGGCAAAGCAGATGTTGTGCTCCTCGACGTAGATCGAAAGCCTTTCGGTCCCACGAAGGCCGCGGAAACGGCAGGCGCAATTCTAAAGAAGTCCACCCTGCTCACCTACCTCGACAGCCGCGTCTGGGTTGAGGCCGTGGAGGATCAGGTTGTCCGGCTGCTACACGAAGTGTTGAGCGATTCTGAAATTGTGATTGCCGGAGACCATCCCCGCAGCCGTTTTCTGGCGCTAAGGTTTGCAGAACGCGGCGCAAGTGTCACTCTGCTGCAAGATCCGCAACACACTGCTGCTGAATCGCTCGACCAGATACGATCGCTCTCCCTGGCCGGGGAGGAATTGCGACTCTCTCGTGTCAGGCCCGACGCCCCGGACGCTTTCGCCGCTCTCGCGCGGGCGAACGTGGTGGTTGCGTGGCCCCGCGGACAGGCGTGGTTCGACAAAGCGTTTGCGCAGCAGTTGTCACGCAATACGTATGTAATCGACGCGGGCATCGGAACACTTCTGCCGGAAGCGATTGCTGAGGCACAACGCCGGGGATGCCTGCTGTTGCGAGTCAACATCTGGCCTGCTCTGACTGGAAGCCTTTCGTCGGCTCACGAGTCACTCCTCGAGACGCGCGAAGCTCTGGGCTGGGAAACGCTCGACAGCGTTTCCGTAGTAGCCGGCGGAGCGATGGGAAAATCCGGCGACGTGATTGTTGACAGTGTGCATCATCCGACTCGAGTCATTGGCGTTTGTGACGGCCAGGGCGGCGTCCGTTTCCGCTTCCGCGACGAGGAAGCGGAACGAGTCAGCCGAGTGCAGGCCGAGATCAACCGGCGGTTGGTCGCGCCCCAGCTGACAAGCGCGAGCGCAGGTTAAGCCGTAAGTTAGACTAAGATTCGAGACACTTGTTCTTCTTAGGGCTCCCCATTATTTATTTCCATGGTCTCCATGCCTTCCAAGCGAATCCTCATTCTCGGCGGCGGCCGCTACAACGTTCAGTCGATTCGTGCGGCGCGGGAAGCGGGATTCACGACTCTGGTTGCGGACAAGAATCGCGAAGCTCCGGGCCTGCATGCCGCCGACCACGGATTGCCGATCGACCTCAACGACTGCGCTGCTCTGACTGAAGCGGTGACGGCGTACGGAGGAGTGGATGGCGTGGTCAGCATGGCAGAAGTCGGAGTCCGCGCCGCCGCGGCCATATCCGCTCGTCTGGGATTGCCTTCCATCTCCGAAGAAACGGCCGCGAATGCGACCAGCAAGGCTGCAATGCGCCGTAAATGGCAACAAATCGGCCAGTACTCCACGAGCTTCGAAATTGTGGCCAGCCTGGATGAGGCCCGTCTCGCGGTGGATCGGCTGAGCCGATTTCCTTTGATCTTCAAGCCAGACCGGAGCTTCGGCGGCTCCCGCGGGGTGACACGGGTGGAAAGAGTAGAAGATGTCGCGAAGGCATTCCATGCCGCGCAGTCCGGTGGGTTGGCTGGCTCAGACGTCGTAATCGAACACTGTGTCGAAGGCCCAGAGTACAGCGCCGAAGTACTCGTCTGGAAAGGTAAGACTTCTCTGCTTTGCGTCGGCCAAAAGATCAAGTCGTTGCCTCCCTATCGCGTCGACATTAGTGTCCAGTACCCTGCGCAACTCACGCCGACTCAGGAAGCAACCGTGGCGGATATGTGTCATCGGGCGGTCGGCGCGTTGGGACTGACCCAGGGGGCGGCTCACATTGAATTCGGCTATACCGACCGTGGCCCTGTGCTTTTTGAACTGGGTGCGCGCTGTGGAGGCGGTCACACTCCGCAGATTGCCCATCATGTCAGCGGAGTCAACGAATTCGTTGAAGCCTGCCGCATGGCGTGCGGGATCGCTCCGAGCCAGTTCGAGCCGACGAGCCGACGAGGAGCGGACTACCGCTTCCTCGTATTTCCTCCGGGCATAGTGAAATCGATTGCGATTCCCGATGCGCTCACCGCAAGTGTCAAGGATACTGATAGCGGCATCCTGGATGCAGGGGTCACAGTACGACCAGGGGACGCTATTCTGCCTTTGCGGAGTACCTCAGAGCGTGCAGGATTTCTGGTGGCGACCGGCGAGACGCTGCAGGAGGCTGCCGCACGCGCTGACCGGGGCTGCCGCCAGATTGCAATGCTCTATGCGGACGGTACTACGCGCCACGCCGCGGAATTGGTGGAGTTTCGAGAGCTGGCACATTCATGATTTTCGACTCGCTGACGCACGTGACTCCAGACGGGCGGTGGTTTGACACCCAATTCGATGCCAGCGAGAAGGAGTTATTGCGGCAACTCGACGAATCGGGCACGCAGCGCGCGGTGGTCGTCGCTTTGGCGGGACACATCGAAAATCGTTTTGTCCTTGAGTTGTGTCAGAGACATCCAACGCGGCTGATTCCGGGCGCCTCGTTTAATCCGGCAATCTGGGCGAGCCCTCTGGAGGCAAGTGCGAATCTGCGGACTGAGTTAAAGGGATCTGACTATAAAGCTCTAAAACTTCATCCCCGCCTGAACCGCTATGATCCGTTGGATCCGCGCTGCCTCGCCGTGTTGCAGGAAATGGCGTCATGGGAACGGCCTCTGCCGGTGTGGCTGGATACTCTCTTCTATTACCGTGGAGCACAGCTGCGAAAACCGCCGGTGGATACGATTCACCAACTGGTGGGAAGCTTCCCTGCTCTTACGTTCGTTCTGTTGCATGGCGGTGGAAGCTGGATTCTGCAGGTTGCGGAAGCCATTCGGGACTGCCCTAACGCCTTCCTGGATATCTCGTTTACACTGCAACGGTACCGTTCCAGCTCGATTGCAGCCGATTTGCGGTATCTTCTAAGCAGCTTCGACCGGCGGATCGTGTTTGGCTCCGACTTCCCCGAGGTGAGCATTGGCACCGCTTTGGAGGGCTTCGGCCAGATTGCTGAAGGAATCGCACCGGAGAAGTGCGCCAACGTGTTAAGCGCAAACCTGAGCAGGATTCTAGGCCTGGAGTAATCGTGAAGACAGAAGACAGACTGGATTACGTTCAGCGCTATGAAAAACGGCTGCAGGAATTCGGTTACTCACCGGCGACTCTAGGATGGGGCGTAAACGGCCGTCAGGAGGTGCGGTTTTCGGTATTGGCCGAACTCGCTTTGCGGATGCCCGAATCGTCCGTGCTGGATGTGGGTTGTGGTTTTTGCGATCTCTACGACTTTCTGGACAAGCAAGGGTGGCAGGGCCGCTACACTGGAATTGACATCGTGCCGGGATTGCTTGAGGTTGCGCGACAGCGTCATCCCGACCTCGATGTACGGGAGCTCGATATCACGGACGAATCCGTGCCGCTAGGCGAAGACGAGTACGACTTCGTAATCTCCTCTGGAGCACTGAACGCGGCCTTGCCTAGTGGCGGGAATGAACTTCATATCGAGGTCGCCCTGCGAAGCATGTTCCGGCGGAGTCGCTACGCCGCCTGCGTAGACTTTCTAAGCACCTACGTCGACTTTCAGAAGCCGGGCGCTTACCATACCGACCCCAGCTGGGCCCTGGCTGCGGCGAAACGGCTCACTCGACGCGTGCTTCTGCGCCATGATTACATGCCTTATGAGTTCTCTCTTTTTCTTTTTCGTGATGACGCCATTTCTGAGCGCAGGGTCTTTCGAAGCTTCGAATTCGAACTGACGCAGGAACGTACGTAGTGACGAGCACCGTAATGCGAAATTCGGCGACACCAAGCCTGTCCATCGTCATTCCTGTCTTCAATGAGGAGGCCGTACTTCCGGCTCTAGTGGAACGTTTGTGCTCGTTCGCGGAGCGACTCACTCCACTGGTGCCCGAAATCATTCTGGTCGACGATCATTCTGCCGATCGCTCCTCCGTCCTACTGAAAGAACTATGCCAGCGCGATTCCAGATTCCGCTTCGCGCGTCTAGCCAGAAATAGTGGAAGCCACGTGGCGATCCTGGCGGGATTGGCGCAGGCGCGGGGGGAGTGTTCGGTATTCCTCGCCGCTGATTTGCAGGATCCGCCTGAACTGATTTTGCAGATGCTGGAGCTGTGGCGCGCCGGTCATCATGTGGTGTGGGCTGTTCGCGACGAACGCGAGGGCACATCTCGAGCCGATTTATTCCTGTCTAATACCTTCTACCGCTTGCTGAATTTTTTGGGAGAAGTAAATCTGCCGCCGCGCGGTTCCGACTTCGCGCTTCTGGATCGGAAGGTGGTGGATGCTCTGGTGAAGTCAGCGGGCAGCAATCCCAGTATCGGCGGCGAGATCGCTCGCCTGGGGTTCTCTTCGGCGCAAATCACCTATACCAAGGAAAAACGGGCCGCTGGCGATTCCAAGTGGACGTTCAAGCGCAAACTGAAGGCCTTCGCGGACGCGTTTGTCTCGTTCTCTTACGCCCCCTTGCGGGCGATGTCGTATATGGGAATGTTGTTCAGCGTATTGGGATTTGCCTACGCTCTCGTCGTAATCTGCTTGCGCCTGATGACGCGCACACCCGTACAGGGCTGGTCATCGTTGATTGTCGTGGTGCTCGTGCTCGGCGGAGTTCAAATGATGATGCTGGGAATCCTGGGCGAGTATCTGTGGCGGACTCTGGAGGCGGCCCGACAGCGTCCGATTTATTTCCTCGAAGAAACGTCCGAGGCGGACACCAGTGCCGCCACGCAGCAACAGGAAGTGGAGAGGCGCTTTGGGACGTAGGTTCCGCGTCCAGTCGGCCGTGGTGGGCGTTCTGATCGGGCTCGGATGCCTGGCCGCTGTCCTGCGGCAAGTAGACCTCAAACAATCCTGGGATGCACTGGGGCGGCTGAACGGGCCATTCCTACTGGTTCCTCTCGCCGTATTATTTGTGAATCTGCCGTTGCGGGCATGGCGCTGGCAACTGATTTTTCCAACGTCCTCACGTCCTGGATTAGGGGCGTGCCTGACAGTTCTTGGCATCGGGAATATGGCAAACTTCCTATTGCCCGGTCGGGCGGGCGATTTGGCCCGCTGCGTCCTGTTGGGGCACGGAGATTCGCTGAACGACACCAGCCGCACCCTGGCAACTCTCGCCGTTGAAAAAGTGTTGGATGGCTTGGCTTTGGTGGGGATGGTTCTGTTTTCCGTTTGGGTTTTGCATCCACCGCATTGGGTGTTCGAACTGTTGCGAGTCGCGATTTTGATTTTCGGAGGAGCACTGGCTCTCCTCGTCGCTCTTCGCTATCGGACCCGCGCACTCGTTGACGCAGTGCGGCATGCCTTTCGGCTGGTGCATCTGTCTTCGCTCGAGGAGAAGTTCGACGGCTTGCTCACTTCATTTGCAGACGGACTCAGCGCAGTGAGTTCCGCTGGACAGATGCTGACTCTTCTGGTGATGACTGCGGCGATCTGGACGACCGAAGCCGGATTAGTCTGGGGATTGGCCGGGACTCTGGGGCTTGGTGTGTCGTTGAAGTCGGCTATAGTGGCCTCGGCTGTTCTCGGCTTGGGCCTGATGATTCCCGCCGCGCCCGGTGGTCTGGGTACCTATGAACTGTTCGGGACGGAGGCCTTCAAACTGGCCGGAATCGCCGCGAGCAGCGCGCTGGCGCTGACTGTTGTGATCCATGCCTGGGTATTTGTGGCCAATATCGCTGTGGGGGCTTGCCTGCTCGCCATCAAAGGCATCAGCCTGGCACAACTCAGAAACCGTCTGGAGGTCGAGCCCGGCACCGGATCAAGGATTCAGCCATCGAGCTAATGCGCCCAACTTGATAGAATCAACCTTCCAATTTTTGCTCATCTTTTATTCGTCGTGAGGGGAAGTTGCATGCAGAGCCGGCGTGTTCTGGTTACAGGCGGCGCGGGATTCATTGGGTCCGAACTAGTCCGGCAGCTAGCTGGACGCGGCTTTGTTGTGCGCGTCGTCGATAACCTGGTCAATGGCCGGCGAGAAAATATCGACGGCGTGCTGGGGGAGAATGTCGAACTCGTGGTGGCTGATGTCCGCGATTCGAAGTCGATGGCGTCGTTGTTTCGAGACGTGAAAATCGTTTTTCATTTGGCCTGCCTCGGGGTGCGGCACTCCATTCACTCCCCGATGGAAAATCACGAGGTTAACGCCTCCGCGACGCTGGGACTTCTGAACGCAGCGCGGAGCAACGGAGTCGAACGGTTCGTTTACGTTTCCAGCTCTGAAGTCTACGGAACGGCCCGAACCGTGCCTATCACCGAGGAGCACTCCACGCTGCCGATGACGGTATACGGCGCCTCCAAGCTTGCCGGAGAAGCTTACACTCGCGCGTTTTGGGAGACATACCACTATCCCACCGTCGTGTTGCGGCCATTCAATGCCTACGGCCCGCGCTGCCATCACGAAGGGGATAGCGGCGAGGTGATTCCCAAGTTCCTGCTGCGCTGCCTCGCGGGACGGCCCATGGTCATCTTCGGAGATGGAACGCAAACGCGCGATTTCACCTTTGTCGAGGATACGGCGGCCGGCATTCTAGCGGCAGGGCGTTCCGATACTTCTGTGGGTCAGACCATCAATTTGGGAAGTGGGAAGGAAATCCAGGTTCGCGAACTGGCAAATACGATCGCGCAAGTGCTGGGCCGGCCAGATGCAGAAGTTTCGCACGTTGAACCCCGGCCGGGGGACGTGCTGCGGCTTCTGGCCGACAGTTCCAAGGCGAAGAAGTTGCTACGTTTCGGACCTACTGTCACCCTGCGGGATGGGCTGGCACGTCTGCGCGATTGGTACCTGAGCCAGGGCGAATCGCCGGAGAAATTATTGGAGCGCGAAGTCGTCCGGAACTGGGAGCTTCGGGACGTGCCCGCCCATGCCTAAAGATTTTGTTCCAGTGGCGCGACCGCATCTCGGGCAGGAAGAAGTTTCGGCGGCGGGACGGGCAATCCTGTCAGGCTGGGTCACTCAGGGACCCGAGGTTGCAGCCTTCGAGCGGGAGTTCGCCGCTTTTGTAGGTGCGCCGCACGCGTGTGCGGTATCGAGTGGCACGACCGCCCTGCATCTGGCACTGCTCGCAGTTGGCGTGAGCCCCGGCGATGAAGTCATCACCGTCAGCCATTCCTACATCGCAACGGCCAACAGCATTCGCTATTGCGGGGCCCGGCCGGTCTTCGTGGATATTGATCCGCGAACCTTCAACATGGATCCGCAACAAATCGAGTCCGCAATCAGCGAGCGCACGCGAGCGATTCTCTGTGTTCACCAGATGGGAATGCCGTGTGATCTGCAAGCAATTCTCGAGATCCGACGCAAGCATAAGATCGCAGTCGTCGAAGATGCCGCCTGCGCCGTCGGGAGTGAAATTCAATGGCAAGGCCAGTGGGAGAAGATCGGCAGACCGCACGCCGACGTGGCGTGCTTTTCATTTCACCCTCGCAAACTGCTGACCACGGGCGACGGTGGCATGTTGACCACGGCCGACCCCGAAGTCGATCGTAAGTTCCGTCTCTGGCGCCAACACGGTATGAGCGTCCCGGACACGGTGAGACACTCGTCGCGAGAAGTGGTGTTCGAATCGTATCCGGAACTCGGCTTCAACTATCGTTTGACCGACATTCAGGCGGCAATTGGACGCGAGCAGCTGAAGCGGCTTCCCGCGGCTATCACGCAAAGGCGCGGACTGGCCACGCGCTACCGCGAATTGCTCGCGGACATCCCGGGACTCATTTTGCCTTCGGAACCGCAATGGGCGCGCTCGAACTGGCAAAGTTACTGCGTTCGTCTGCCGGAAAAAGCGAATCAGCGGGAAGTAATGCAGCACATGCTCGATGCCGGCATCGCAACCCGCAGGGGAATCATGTGCGCGCACTTGGAGCCGGCTTACCACGACCCCGCCACGTGGCGGTGCACACAAACGGAATACTATCCCGGCGGCAGTTGCCCCAACCTCGCCGAGAGTGAGCGAGCGCAGAGAGAAGGTGTGATCCTGCCACTGTTCTCAGAGATGACAGAAGAGCAACAAAGCCAGGTGGCGGCCGCGCTGCACCAAGCCCTTTCGGCTAGGGACCAAGTCTGAATGGAAGCCGCGACCGAGCGCCAGCATGACCGCCTTCCAACCTCGCGCAATTTGAAAACGGTCCTGTGGATCTTGCTTCTTTTGGCCGCTGCCGAGTTTGTCGTGCGCGGGCCGGTGCGGTACCTACGCGAACCATCGAACTGGAATGATCTATCGCAAAACTACACAGCTTCGAAGCTTTGGCTGCAAGGGAAAAGTCCGTCCGATCCGAGGAATTTCTCTATCCTCTGGAAACGCGAGGCCGACAGCCACCTGGACGTGACCGACATAAGAACTCATCTGGCTCCGCCACTGGGTGAACTTGTTGTGCTGGCGCCGATTGCAGCGCTTCCCTGGAAAGTCGCCAGGATGCTTTGGCTTACAGTCTTGTTGGGCGCGTTTGCTTTGACGGTGTGGGCGTTGGCGCTGGCCGGCGGTTTTCGTTGGCGTGAGGATAATCTTCGCACCTTGGCTTTCATCGCGGCTTGTCTCGCCCTGGCCCCGTTCCAAACCGGAATTGCCAGTGGAAACACGAGTGTACTGGTGATTGGCCTGTGCACCGTGGCGATCTGGGCCGCACATCGTCGCTGCGATGTCGCGGCCGGAATATTGTTCGGAGTGGCATGCGGCGTAAAGCCGCAAATCGGAGCCTTTCTGGTTCTTTACTATCTGGTGCGGCAACGCTGGAAACTATTCGCGACGGCGGTCGCGACTACGTCTGGGCTGGTGGTGGTCGCTGTGTCGTATCTTTGGTTGCGCGGGGCTGCCTGGATGCAGGATTATCTCCACAATGCCAAGGGATTTGTTACCGCAAACAGCATTGACGACTTTTCGGGCGCCAACCCCATACGCTTCACCCTGATCAACCTGCAAGTCCCTTTCTTTTCGATCACGGGTCATTCCTCGTCCGCGAATCTATTGGCCTTCGCGGTCGGCGGCCTCTTACTGTGCATGTGGTCGTATCGGGTTGCCAGAGCGCCCTCCGCGACCGCAGATCACGGGCTGGAGTTGCTTCCTCTCGGGGCAATCGCGATCATCAGCCTGCTGCCCGTTTATCATCGATTTTATGATGCTGCGCTTTTGGTATTGCCGCTCTGCTGGTGCTTGGGCCAAATTGGCATGACTCGCACCGGAGTGGCCCGCATTCGAGACAGATCAAATCGAGTCGCTGCGATCGCGTTGTTCTCGATGCTTCCCTTCCTGGTCCCCGGCACGGCGTTTCTGCAGCAACTGGCAGCGCACGGGAGAGTGCCTGACGCAGTCAAGCATTCCTGGTGGTGGGATTGCGGAGTGATGCCGCATGAAACATGGGCCCTGCTATTGCTGTGCCTGGTTTTGCTGTACGGGATGAGGATCGGCCGGCCCAGTGCTAAAGCATAACGATCGCAACTTGCCCCAGTTCATGGGTTCGAGCCAGTATCTTGTACTGCCTGACATAGGCCGCGCAGTAGTCCGTGAGCGCCCGATACACGTGAAGAGCATCGAAGAAATCGTCGAGAACAATCAGCGTGCCCGACGAAATCACCGGATCCAAAGTTGTCAGACAATAAAGCGTGGACGAATATAGATCGCAATCGAGGTGAATTACGATCTGGTTCTGCGGACGGCAGGATGCCACAAAGCCCCGCAGCGACTTCTGAAACCACCCGGCAACGAAGCTCACGCGCGGATCCGCAATTTCTGGAACCTTTCCACCCGTGGTGAAAGCTCCTCTGCGCTTTCCAGAGTGCCAGTCTTCGGGCAATCCCTCGAACGAATCGAAACCCAAGAACCGGCTTCCGGGATTCTGATTCAGCGCGGACCACTGGGCAATACTTGCGCCTTCGAAGACGCCGAATTCAAGATAGTCGATGACCTTGCCGCTGCTGCCTACTAAGGTATCGCTCACATATCGATACAGATCCTCTCGGGACGCAAGTTCGACGGCGGATGGAAACTCTTTCACGGTTGCGTTCAGCCGAGCCTCCCAATTGAGGCGGTCGAGGAGCCAAGAGTAGCGCGGAAACAAAAGCCGCGTCGACCGCTTGGCCATTGGGCGCAACGGCCCTAAGAAACGTAACGCCTCTCTTAGCATGAGAATCCTTAATCGCCTATGCTGATCGCCTAAGACGCCGCGTGGTGGCGCTCGACGCCGTCGCGAGCCGGCGCCTGGGGGTTAAGCGAAAACGCAGCCGTGGGTGGTAGTTCTAGACCCTGCGCCGTAATCGAAACAATATCGGATGCAGGAGGAATTACTTCACAATCTAATTCCAAGATGGATCCCGCATCGTTTTTCATGGTCTGAACGAATCCCGCTTCCAGCATGGCGTTCAGGAGCACACCGTTGCGCGAAGTCTTTGCGTAGGGAGCACGAATCCGGCCGTAACCGGAAGCTCCCGCAAGACCAGCCAGCCAACGAAACCATGCGTTCTCGAGTTTTTTCTGCGCCACCCGGCACGACAACACGAAGTCTTTCAGAACAGCGCCGTCGTTCGTGAGTACGAGCGAAGCAAACCCCACAATGCCATACTCCCCAAAGCGGTCGCTAGAGGAAGTACCGATGCACAGTGCGTCCCGCCGTCCGAGAAGGTGCGCCAGTTCCTCGCGCGTGTAGCGATGGGTCGAAAGATTCAGCTGATTCGATCGATGCAACAATTCCAGGCAGCGTTCGACGTGCTCGGGCTTGGTCGGGCGGAAAAGTGTCGCCTTCATTTCGCAGCTTCTCAGGAACGCTTCGTAGCGGTCGCCGTATGGCACAGCCTGTTGCTTGCGTTCAGATTCGGCGCGATAAAATGCGCGTCTCTGTCGACTCTCCTCCGTGACGGGAACGTCGAATTCCGGTCGCGCTATTAGAGTAGCGGCGTCGGAATCGGCAAACACTTTTATTCCGGGCAACTCATGGGCGACCTCAGCACGTTCAAACGGAGAATCGTCGATGAATGCGCAACTGTCCACTCCAATATTCAGGTCGGTCACAATTCGGTGAACGTTGGCGCCCTTGGGCTGCCAGTTGATCTGTGGGCTGAGGAACAGATGCGCCACAGCCAGCCGCTCCAGCACCCGCCAGGCAGTGTCGTGATCATTTTTGCTAGCAATGCTCTGAAGAATGCCGCGTTCGTCCAGAGCCATCATCGTGCGGCGTACTTCCGGCCGTAACACAACACCGTCTGCATCTTGCTCGCCGAGGATTCCGTCCCACGCTGTCTGATCCAGATCCCAGATCACGCACTTCACTTTTTCCGCAGTCAAGGGCCTCGCCCCAGAGATCCCCGCAGCCGTACGACGTTCCAAGGGCTGATCGTATCGCACAAAATCGAGCCAGGAAAAAACCAGGTGCGCTTCGGCGTCGTTATCCGGATACACTCTGACCACTCCAAACGCGCCGTAGAGGTCAACATTCATCGATGCGGCGGGAATGCGCTGAACCGTCCTGCCGGGGTTGAGCAGAATGGAGGTGCGAAATTTTACCCCCTGCTGCCAGCATTCGATTACAAGGCGTACCGGATGAGATTGAAGATTCCAGACTTCAATCACAAATTCATCGAACTCTTCTCTTCGTCCATGAGTAATGATCTTTAGCAGACGCTCGCGCAACACGGCATAGGCTCCATTGATTCGAAGATTTGGGCTGACGCCGCGGAATAAACTAGAGACAGGCCGAACGGACCGAAGGAACCCGCGGTCGATCCGGTCCAGCCAGAGGGCGCGCCGCGGCTTCACCGACCCGAAGCCAAAAGTGGATTCGAGTTTGCCCCAGCGGCGGAATTCGATTTCAGCTCCGAAGGGGAACAGTCCCGGATAATTCGGATTTGGCGAAATACCGTTCTTAAATCGCGCGCACTTGCGATCCTGTCTGCTCACGTGTAGCGGACAGAGCGCATAGCAATCGGGCACGGCACACTCGATGCAATGCTCGCTCCACGAAAGAAGATACGCTGAACGAACGGCCTCAGGCCCCAGTGTGGAAGCCTGTGGCTCTTCGACCCTCGCGCTTTGTCGGGGCGATTCAGCCCAATCGGTCTGCCACATTCCGTCCGTCCCGCTTACAAGTTGTTGTAGCTGACCAGAGTCGCCTCGTACGAGAGCATGCCCGGCCAATCGTTCTCCAGCAGATCTGCCTCCAGCAGATTCGCCTCTTCGTCGCGGGGCACCGCTCCCGGGTGAGTCATGAGTTCCACGCTCGCACGCCTCGGCGGAAGCGCAGCGCACAACTTAATGAATGTGCCCAAGTTCGTGAAGATGCGGGTGGTTCGAAATCCAATCGTTCGCAAAGCTGAATTGAAGAGCCGCTTCTTCGCCAACTGAAGGCCGCCTGGGCACTCCGACTCGTCGTACATATTTCTGCTGATTCTAACTTTGTTGATCTTATACCGGCGACGAAGCGCCGCCAGCACTGGAAGCATCTGCGGAATCGTGTGCACGTGATGGTGCGCGTCCAGATGTGACGGCTCGACGCCAAGCCGCATCAGATTTTCGATCTGGGAACACCATTCTCGGAAGATCGCTTTCAGCATTGGCACGCTGATCCTAACCTCTCGAATCGAATTGCCGTTGAAGCGCTTGTTCTGGTCGAGAATATTTGCCAAGTCAGTATGGCTTCCCGAGCAGAGTGGTTCGAACTCAGTCAGGTTGAGGTGCACACCAAAAGAGCACTTAGGAAACAAATGCAAGTGTTGCGTCGCTGCTCGCACTGCCGGACCATTCGATAGCAGGGTTGCCGATGTAATCGTCCCACGCTGCATCCCCTGGAATATTGCCTCGTTTACCGGCTCACTCATCCCCAGATCATCGGCGTTGACAATAATCTTCATGAGCATCGTCAATAATTCGAGCATCTTAGCACATGCGAATCATCCTTCCCGTCCCTCAGCTGGCCAGCGAAATCGTGCGCCGAGGCCGAGTCGACTCCAGCAAGGCGCGAGACAGATCAACAATCCTTTCGACATGCGTTTTCCACGAAAAACGTTGCGCGCGCGCACGACCCACCGCAGTCATGCGTTTCGATGTTTCCGCTGACTGCGCAACTTGTGCGACAGTTTCCGCTAATTCATTCGCCGAGAATGTCTGGAAATAAAGAGCTGCGTCTCCAGCGATTTCCCGATGCACCGGAAGGTCGGAGGCGACCACGGGAAGTCCGCTGGCCATCGCTTCCACCAGTGGGTGCGCGAACGTCTCGGTGTAGGCCGGAGTTACGTAGACATCAGCATTGGCATACAGCTTGTGAAGCTGGCGGTAGGGGATCTCTCCCAGTTCGAGAACCATGCCGGAGACGCCCAGCTTCTTCACCAGTTCAGCGGCCGCCTCGGGACGATACGAACCCGGATTTTTTCCCGCAACCAGGCTGCAGGTTAACAGCAGTTTGATCGGACGGCCGGCCATGCGGTCACGCAGTAGCGGCAGCGCCCGAATCAGCGTCTCGAAGTTCCGGTAGTAATTGTAGTGACTTACAAAGAGAAGCTTTGCAGACCCCTCGGCTGAGCGCAGCTTTTCCTCGACCTCGGAAGAAAGTGGACTGGAGTCATGAGTAAAGCCTGCGGGATCGAATCCATGACGAATCGCCAGAACCGGCGCGCCCGTCCAGCGGCGCAGTTCTTCGGCAAACGCTTCACTCGGCGCAACTGTGACGTTGGCCCAGCGGATCGATCTCTTGGCGAGTACGGCCCGCAGGCGCGTATCCAGCCACATCCGGTACTCGCGGCGAGACAGCAAGTCACGATCATAGTCGGCGGAAAGATAAATCGAATTGCGCGACAAAAGGACTTGCGGTACCGGCGCTCGTCTCAGAGCAAAGTTTCCGGTGGAAAGCAGAACATCAGCGCGGTAGCGCCGAATCAGGCTAGAGAGAACCGATTGTTCATACCAGAACCGGCGAGCAGGAGAACACTCCAACTCGAGGAAATCAATATTGGTGAGGTCGCCAAACTCTTCCTTCAGGCCGGGACTTAAGGCCACTGTGACGTGCAAGTCCGGTGTCGCAGCCAGATGCGGAAGCACGTTGCGGATGTAGGTCAGTCCCCCACCCGCGCTGGCGGCGAGGGAGTTGATGAACAGATGCATCATCGACTCGGCGCGACCTCACCCAGACTGGGCTGAATCGCCTGGGCTCGCCAGAAAAAGAGATTTCGCGAATCAGCAGTCGCCAGCGCTGGCGCGTAGTCCACGAAAATAAAGGCAAGGCTCCAATAAAAAACGCAGAGGTGATAGCCCGGAGCGAACAGCCAGTCCTCCAGGCAAGCATGCAACATTCCGGCCAGCATGACCATGGCCAACGGAACCGCAGGATGATACGCATTCCCGGTGCGGCGCATCCACACCACTGTCTCAACAACCTTCCGCAGAAGAATCACGATCAACACCACGAAAGGCAGCACGCCGACCATCCCCACCCAGGTAAGAATCTCCAGATAGCTGCTGCCGTGTTCCGCCGATGTCGCGACCATGGTAGAAAATTTCCCCAGTTCTTCGGTGGCGTCCTGCCCGTTGTCAGACGTCCCAAAGCCGGTACCGAACCAAAAGTGATTGCGGATCGAGTCAATCGCTGCCTGCCAGGGAGAGAGACGGGACCCGAGCAGGCCTTCATTGGGACCCTTTGCCTTAAATATCACCGTATCCGTCAACGCGGCTACAGTATTCGAAAACTGCTCGGGCCGGAGAATGGCGGCTCCGGCGACGACAATTGCAATGACGATCATGCCGTTCACCAGCATCCTGTACTTGCGCAGAGCCACGCAAAGCAGAACACAACAGATGAAAGCCGCAGCCATGCTGGCCCGTGCGCGACTCGCGAAAGTCAGGTACAGAGCCAGGGAAAACAATGCTATCCGTCGGCGGCGAACCCAGGTTCCCTCGCTTACCAATACCCCCCACAGCAAGATCGGCGCCCCCGCCACCGCCATGACCGCGCCCAGCGAGTTGGGGTTGCCCATGACGTCAAGCCCCGCGAAGAAAGCCGCTCCCACGGCTCCCACAAAGAACTCGCACCCGGTTAAGAGTCCCGCAAAGAATCGGTTCTCACGGCCCGACACCGCGACTCGTGCTCCTGTGCCGGCATAGATGAATAACGTCAACAGGCTGAGTACCTTCAGGAAGGACACGCTCGAAAAACGGGAAACGGCCGCTGACACCAAAGCCGCCAGGACGGCAAACATCGCCAGCACATGAAACGAGCCGATGCGATACTTGCGGTCTCTGAGCATGATGGCCGAACCAACCAATGCGCCCACGCCAAGAATCGCCCAACGCGCCGCCAGCCAAATCAAACCGACCGGCAATTCCACACCCGCAAAAAGAAAAGCCATGATGACAAGAGGGAAAAAAATCCGCCGGTAGAACCAGATTGCGGCCGCCAAACACTCGAAAAGGAGAAGCCATCCGAGATAAGTCTGGCTGAAATATCCAGGCCGTGAGTAGGCGAAAAGCGCCAATACCAGCGGGCCTAGAATCAACGGAGCTACTACGATGCTTTTGGGAAGCGGTTTAGACACGCGCGTCCCCCGCCGCTTGAACCATTCGGACAACGCCGGCAGACCATTCCTTCGGCGAGTAGGCTGAGATACGTCCCATACTGTTTGCGCCCATCGACGCGCGAAGATCAGGTTGATCGGCAAGACTTCGCATCGCTGACGTCAATGACGGCACATCCTTCGGCGTGACCAACAATCCGTTCCAGTTCTCCTTCACCAGGTCTGCAGCGCAACCGGCCACCCGGCTCACAACTACGGGCAAGCCACAAGCCATCGCTTCATTCACAACCAGTCCCCAGGTATCAGTATACGTAGGCAGAATCAACATTTCGGCGAGTGCGTAATAGATTGCCAGTTGGTCCCGCTGGGCAAAACCAGCGAATCTTACGCCTCCCGGCACGATGGAAGACGCCTGCGACTCCAGCTGCTGTCGACATGCGCCGTCCCCTGCTAACACCAGACCGATCTGCTGGCGCATTGATTCATCCAGTTTGGCATAAGCTGACAGCAATTCAAACCCACCTTTTTCCGGCACCAATCGTCCCACAAAAAGAAAATACCGCTGGGGCAAAGCAAACTCTCGCCGCCAATTGGCCGCATTTTGACGCGCTGCCGCCGCCGCCGCAGTGTAGAACTCATTGTCTACGGCATTCGGCGCCGTAAAAATAGCGCCTTCATCTACATTGTGGGCTCGAAGGTATTCCAGTGCCGACTTCCCCGGTACGACGAATCCGCTGCATCTTTTGAGAAACTCGGTCTTCAGGAATTCCACCACGACACGGCCGCGCCGCATATCCTGCACATTGCTTTCCGACCAGAGGAAGAATGGAACCTTGTGATTTCGCGCCCACAACAGGGATTGCCAGGATGCGAAATAGTTGTAGCCTCCACACAGAATCACGTGGGGCGAAGCCTTACCCAACGCAACGCCCACGCCCCAATTCAGCAACGCGTTGTACCCGCCAACCCGCCTGCGCCATGAGGGAAGAATCTCATATGAAAACTGGATCTCTTCCTTATGAATTTGCCATTGCCGCAGGTCCGGGTCAGTTTCGGCCAGAAAGATCACGTGCAGATCCACCCCCGCGTGCTGCGCCAGGGCGTTGAACAGCGGAATGCGATAAGGAGAGATGATTTCCGTGAGAATGACCAGACGGCGCTTCATGCCACCGACTCCCGATAGATGCGCGCCAGGCTTTCCGCTTGTTGCGTCAGCGTAAGTCTCTCGAGAATCGTGTCTCGCGCGGCGGCGCCGAGATTGCGGCGGAGTCGTTCGTCGCGAAGAAGCATTGCCATTGCCAGCGTCAATTCCTTCTCATTGTCAGGCCCCACCAAGAAACCGTTGGAACCGTGCCGGATAATCTCCGCAATTCCCTGCCCCCGGCAACCAATCACCGACTTGCCCACCGACATGGCCTCAAGATAAACGCAGCCTAGACCCTCGTATCGGCTGGGCAGCGCAAACAGCGTGCAGCGGCGAATGGCCGCAGCCACTTGCCGCCGCGACTGACGCCCCAGAAAGCGCAGGCGGCCGCTAATCTGAAGTTGCTGGCTCAGTGCTTGTAGACGGGGAAGCTCCGGACCGTGTCCAATCATTTCCAGCATCAGCGTAGGAAAGTCGGGAGCGAGCGCAGCAACGGCGCGCAGGAGAACTTCGTGTCCCTTGATCGGAAGCAGGTTGCCCACACACAGGACCACCGGCTTTGCAGTAGAGGGCTCGCTGCCCGGCGAGAACAACTCGGGATCCACACCGTTGTACACGACGGACGTTCGGACGGAAGCCCGGCCGGCTCCGATGCCCTCTAAGACCTCCTCACGTACGCGCTCGCTGATGCAGATCACGCGGCGCGACGATCGATATACGCGCTCCGAAATACGGCGGCACCATTCGCCGGCCCGCCCACTGACCTGCTGCGTCGAGAAAGCGTCGAGCCCGTGCACCGAGACTACATACGGCACTCCAAGTTCCTTGCTCAACAGCATGGCCGCATGCCCGCACGGCAGAGCCGCATGGGCGTGGATGAGATCGATCTGGCCCAAACGCTGCAGCTCGCGCACCCGCCCCACAAGTCTTGCGAAAACGAAAGCTCCGGCAGTCGGAAGTCCAAACCCTCCGGGCAAAGACACATACCGCATCCATTCCGCGGGTACGCTGGATTCCCGTGAGTGCAGCTTTCCTCGATACAAAGGCCGCACCGCGAAAACCGAGTTCAGCACTCCAGTCTTGGCGAGCGCATCCAGCGGCTCCGCGACGAAACAACCGAAGCCATCATCTCGATCGCTCGGGTAGAAGGGTGTGATCGTTAGAACCTGAAGAGGCTTTCCGGTTTCGTTGCTTCCCTGTCCCCGTGCCCGTCCAAGAATGGGCGGCAGTTGCGGATTTTCGCTCACGCTGGCTGAGCCTCCCGGCAGCGGCGGCTCAAAACCAGCCAGCGGAAGAGAATGTCGCTGCGATCCGCCCCCGCCTGGTGCTCGTGAAACATTTGCCAGGCCGGCGCGACATCGATGACATTCCGTAACGCCTGCGGAAAATCATGCAGAGCTTGCTCCATCTGCGGTCGAAGGGTGGTCCGCAACCAGGTGGCCAGCGGCGGCGTAAATCCCCTTTTTTCGCGCCAGCGGATCTGATCCGGCACCCACTCCGGCAGGGCCCGGCGCAGCAGCGCTTTCCCCAACCCGCGTTCGAAGTGGTACTCCTCCGGCAGATTGCGAACAAACTCCATCAGATCGCGATCCAGAAACGGAGTGCGGCATTCGAGGGCGGATCTCATGCTGGCGCGATCCACTTTCACCATGATCTGCTCGGGAAGATAACTCGCAGTCATCGCTTCGATGGCCGATTTGGGATACGGAAGCCGAGCATGATGCAGGGCTTGAGTTCGCAATTCTTCGAGCCCGTGCGCGGCCGACGATGAACCCGGGGCATGAAAGCTCTTGAGAACATCGTTTCGCTGCGCTTCTGGATAGAGCAATTCCCAGTCTGATCGCGCCAGAAACGACAACAAACCGATGCCGCGCCACGAGTCACTCCAGTGCGACAACAGAGCTCCCGCCACCGCATTCATGCCCGGTAGTCGTCTCAGGCCGTGCAACGAATAATAACGAAAGAATTCGCGATACCCCGCAAAACACTCATCTCCGCCATCCCCCGAAAGCATAACCTTGCAGTGCGCCCGTGCCTCCCGGCAGACCGCGAATGTCGGAAACATGGAAGCATCGGCAAATGGCTCATCGTAGTGATCGATCAGCGCATCGAACGAACTCAACACCTGCTCGGACGTGAAATGAACCTCATGATGATCGGAACCGATGCGGTCGGCAACTATGCGGGCATAAGGCGCTTCATCGAGTTCCTCATCATCGAATGTCGCGCAAAATGTGCTGAACTTTGCGCCGGGCATCAATTCCCGCATGGAAGCCACCACAAAAGTGGAATCGATCCCACCGGAAAGGAACGCTGCCAGCGGCACATCGCTTCGCAGTCGTAGCCGCACCGACTCGCGCACCCGGTGACGAATCTCTTCCACTGCCTCGCCTTTACTCGGAGGCTTGCCCGTGACTGCTAGCGGCAACTCGGGCTTCCAGTAGCGCCAGCGCCGGATGCCGGAATCGCCCTCCACCATCAGCGCTTCTCCAGCCATCAGCTTATGGACGCCTTGCAGGTGAGTGCGCGGAGCGGGAACATACCGCAGCGCCAGAAACTGCGCTACTGCAGAGATATCGAGGCGACGATCCAGTTGCGGCAACGGCATCAACGCTTTCATCTCAGACGCGAAAGCTATGCCGCATTTTCCAAAGGGCGCCCAGTACAGCGGCTTCTCGCCAAAGCGGTCGCGAGCAGCCAGCAGCCGGTTGTTCTTTTCATCCAGCAAAACAAACGCGAACATCCCGACGAGGTCGTCGAGCAGCGCGGCGCCCTTCTCTTCGTAGAGATGAACCAGAACCTCGCAATCGCTGTGAGTGCGAAATCGGTGTCCTTTTTCGATGAGGTGTGCTCGCAGCTCGACATAGTTGTAAATCTCTCCGTTGCAAATAACCCAGACAGTTTCGTCTTCATTACGCAGCGGCTGCTTTCCACCTTCAATATCGATGATCGAAAGACGTGTGTGGCCGAGCAGGCACCGCCCTTGCAGCAGTTCCTCGCATCCCTGATCGTCCGGCCCGCGATGGCGCAACAAATCCTGAGCCCGCTGGGCCCATGCCCGCATGCCGTCGTCGAGACGCGACGACGGATCGAAGACTCCGTAGATTCCACACATCTCAGTGTTCGCGCCTCAGTATCTGCGCCTTAACATCCGCGCCGCTTAGCTAAGGCCTCTTCAAACGCTTCCTGCCACTTCTGAGCGATGACATCCCAGTCGAACTTCTGTGCGTGCGCCACCGCGGCCTCACCCATGGAGCGCCTCAATTGCGGCTCTCGAATCAACAAGTCTAACTTCTCCGCAAGCTGGTGGTCGTTGTCCACGAGAAATCCGCTCGCGCCGTTGACCACATAGTCAGGACGATAAACTTCCATCGCTACGGCGGGAAGCCCGCTGGCTGCCGCTTGCCCCAGCACCTGAGGGTGCCCTTCAATGATGCTGGGAAACAAAAAGATGTCCGCGCGCCGCATCTCGTTCCCAAGTTCTGCCAGCGGCAAATGACCCACAAATTCCACATTCGCGCATTTGAGTTCCGCTGCAAGACTTTTGCAAATATCGCTTTCCTCTCCGATTCCGGCGATGCGAAACCGCACGTGTGGCCAGCGCGCCGCCTGTCGAACCACCAGAGGAACGCGCTTGTAGGGACGCATCGACCCGGCATACAGAACGGTCACAGGCCCGTGCGGCGCCCGCCCGGACTCAGGGGGAAAAAAATAACGGTGATCGATCCCATTGTGAATCGTCCTCGCATTGACACCAAGTTTTTCATTTACGAGCTGGGCCAGATAGTCATTATTAGCAAAAACCACATCCGCCTCACGAATGTTTCTAATCCGCGCCGGCGCGTATGGCTTGGAATACAGGCCGCCCGAAACCACCGCCGTAACAAGAGCAGTCTTCAATCGCAAATAACGGCGCATGCCGAGAAATGCCGAGTCGAGCGGCCCTTCGCGCGGAAAGAAGTAGACGTCGGGCACTTTTCTCAAAATCTGCCAGACAGTGCGCAAAGTATTTCCATGCTTGTCCCAGCGCAGGAGTCGGGTATTCGGTCGCGATGCGATGCGCGGATCAACTGCGCCCTCATGCAACATCGTTACCGCCACTCGTTCCGGATCAAGCCGCGCGACAATCTCTTTCACGGAAAGATTCTGCGCGTTGGTGTCGGCTTCGTCGGCGGACGACGGCGTAAAGATCGTAATCATTCCGTGTGCGGGTATCAGGTATTTAAAAGATGCGCGGCCGCGAGTCAGGAAGCCACTGTTGAAGCCTTATCTGCTGGTTTTTTCCATTCTAGCCGAAGTTCGCGCAGACTCGCCTGCATACGCGTCCGCGAGTCCCGTTGCTCGCTCGAACGCCGCAAGTGCTCGCGCGCTATTTCGAGCAAACGCCGCCGCACGGGCTTCTGAGCAGCGGTCGGAAGCGGCACAAGCTCGCCCGGATCCGTCTCAAGGTCAAAAAGATTCTCCGCCGGAGGATCAAAATGGAGCACAAGTTTGTAGCGCGATTCTCTGACCGAGAGCACACGCGGCCCCATCCGATTCTCCCGACGAAACGGATTCGTGCAGCCTGCCACACACTCCGAAATCACAACGCCGTCGAAACCTCCGCCCTGCTGCAACTGCTGCCAATAACTCCGCCCCTGGAAGGCAGCGGGCACCGGCACCTGCGCCGCGTCCAACAGCGTTGGCGCAAGGTGCAACATGCTGAACGGAGATTTCGCCACGTCTCGTTTCGCACTCCCCGGCACGCGCAACAACAGCGGCACGTGAATGAGTTCTTCCATCAGCCGCGACGGCGGATGATAGCGGCCTCCGTGATCCAGGAACTCCTCTCCGTGATCGGCCGTGAAGGCGAAGATGCAGTCATCCCAGCGCTTCGACCCACGCAGCGTCTCAGCCAGGCGCGCCATTTGCGCATCGACCCAGCGAATGCCAGCATCGTACAGCCCCACGATTTCGTCACGATGGCGGGCAAACCGCCGCGGTCCGAGGTCAGACCGGTTCCACCAGGAATTCAAATAGCGTGCGCGATAGGGCGTGACTGGCTCCTGTCCCATGAGCATCAACGCATCGTCCTTCGGATAGTAAGGCGAATGCGGATCCATCAAATGCAGCCAAAGAAAAAACGGCACATCGCCGAGGGACGAAAGCCAGGTACAGGCGTGGTCCACAATCACGTCGGCTGCGGGAAATCGGCGCATGGCATCGAGCGACTCCGCGACTGGCGTGACTCGCTGGCAATACTCAAAGTAAAGTTCGTCATAAACCATTCCCAGAGGTCCCAGAGCCGGGCGAATCTTCTGGAGTCTCCGGTTCAGACCGCTCGCCAAACCGTTGCTGCTCGCGGCATTCGTTTTTCCATCCGATAGCGGCGCCGGTTCGTCTTCCAGAAAATCATGAAAGGTATCGAACCCATGCTCATATCCGAATCGCGATGAGACGTAGGGATTGGCAGCGCCGAACGAAGCCGTGGCATACCCACACTGTTGCAAAACAGAGGCGAGCGTCGGCTCGTCCGGGCCAAGTCCCAGCACGTCGCGCCCCAGCGCCAGTGGATAGCGCGAAGCCAGGATCGCCGGAAACGAATAATAAGTTGGCGCGCCGGCGACGATCGCCGCGGGAACCACAAAGCTCTCGCACGCAAGAGAGTCGAGAAACGGCGTCGTGGGCCGTTCATAGCCCATAAAGCCGACATGGTCGGCCCGCAGACAATCCACCGTCACCAGCAAGATCGATTTTCGTCTACTCATCTAGGCTTGATCCCGGCTTGATCCTGCTGCGACATTTGAGCCTTCCTGAAGTTTTTCCGAGTCACGTTCACCTGCGCTCTGCCGTTCGGTGTCTGGTAGGCACCTTGGCTCACCAACTCGTACAAATCCTCATCGTGAAGATACAGCAGATCGGACTGCTTCGACTCAAGTGCGGTTAAGAATTTGTCCAGAAGTTGCAGCGTGCGGCCGCGAAAATCCTTCACCGTCGAATGAAAATTAATGGAATGTACGGAAACAATCGCCGGGATGCCGCGTTCAAAGCAGCTTTCCGCCTGCCGCAGACAGGCCTCGACCGAGAAAGCCGCATCGGTCGCAGGTTCGAACTCCACCGTGCGACACAGCTGCAGAATGTCATGGCGATCGAAGTACGGGGGCATGAACGTTCCCGGACCGTTCTGCGCCACCCGAATTCCATGCTGCGCCCACGCGCGCTGAGTATCGTCATCGGCGCGGTAGCCGGGAGCGCAGGCCGAACGCGGCAGCGTGGAGAACAGCTTGGCAAACGCTCCCACCGTCGGGCCGATCAACTCGGCCTGTCTTTCCCTGGGCAGAAACCGTTCGTCGTCCAGTTGCTCGGGATCCCAGTACTCATACCCGATCCATGGCATGCGCCAGTGAATATAAGGCGTCCCGGCTTGCCACAGCGTGCGCAATAAACGGGCCCTCTCGCCTTCCACATTTAAATTGCGCGCCACCGCCGAAAGGCAGAAGTGCGTGCTTCCGTGCAGAGCCGGCTGGAAGACCCCGCCCGCAATCCCCTCGCGATAGGCTTCCATCAGTCCCGGGCGAATCCAGCCCTCGGGAAGGCCGTCGGCCAGCGATAGAAGATGAATTTGTCGAAGATCGTCGGCGCTCATTTTGGCGAAGTCCAAATTCGCCAGAATGAAATTCATCCCGAGGCAAGGATGACGCCCGCTGGAATCGCGATGCTGCTTCAGTGTCGCGCTTAAACTGGCGAGATCTTCGGCAGTCTCCAGCGTATAAAAATCGTAAGGTCGCTCGCCCAACGCCAAACCCGCCGCTTGCAACTGTTCCAGTCCATCCTGATCGCGCAGCCCGACACGGCCCCAATCGTCACTCTGCAGCAGCACCAGCGGCCGGTCAAAATGAAACCCTGTCATGGGAAACAAGTCCCGCACGCGCAGCCAGGTTTTGGTGGTATAGGTCCGCATTCAGTCGTTACCGCTTGCCTGCGGATGAGCACCAACGCACAGGCGCCAACGGAGTGGTGCAATCGAAATTCTGTAATATGGTACACGGTACTTCAGGATCATCGCCTTCGAAGCATCTGCTGAGTCGGAGACCACTGGATGGGAAAAGCTCCACATGAAGAAGGGCTCGCGCTTCGTCCTTACCGCGTCGAGCGCCGCCTGCTTTTAGCTGTTTACTTCTTGTTACTAACCGCTCTTTCAATTCACCTCTATCGCACGCCGATTTATTCCATGGATTCAATCCAGTACATGGGCAACGCGCTGCTCATGGAAGAGAGAGAGCCGGTTCGCCTCCATCAACGCGTATATGACGAGGTGCGTCGAGTTGTGCCAGAGAGAGAACGAGAAGCGCTCCTGGGACAGGAAGCTGGTGCGCCCGCAGATCAGAACGAATCTCGCCAGGAGCGTGCTGCGAATGCTTATCGGTTCGCCGAGTTCCTTCCCCTGTTCGCAATTCGCCCACTCTACAACCAGACGATCTATTTCATCAGCAAGACTGGAATGGGCTTGATTCATTCGATCCAATTTGTTTCCGTCGCCGCGTATTGGCTGATTGGCGCCTTGCTCTTTCTTTGGATTCAGCGCTACGTACCACCGCTGTTCGCAGTTGCCGCTTCGTTTCTTCTGATGGCGAGCCCCCCACTGATGGAACTGGGGAGGGAAATGACGTCCGACGCCTCTGCTACATTGGTCGCATTTGCCTCGCTCTATCTGATTTTCGAGAGGCAGCTGCTGACGCCGGGCCTGATTCTTCTGCTCGCTTCCATCTACTTCCGAACTGACTTCGTGGTCCTGGCGGGTCCCGCCATTCTCGCGTGTTGGTTGGAACGGCGCCTGGGATTCTGGCAGAGCACACTCCTGGCCGTTCTTGCCCTCTCCTCCGCCCTTTGCATCGGCCACTTCGCGGGAGACTATGGCATCAAGATGCTTTACTACCGCAATTTTATCGGTGCACCAACTGCCCCCGGCGAAATGACAGTACAGTTCTCGGTGCGGGACTACGTCGGCGCTTTCAGATCCGGGATCACAAAAACTGCCGAGAGCTTCTTTCTGCCCTTCTTGCTGCTCGGAACCATCGGTCTCCCACTACGCCGGACCCGAGTCCTGTTGGGTGTCACGCTTTCCTATGTCGTACTTCATTTTGTCATCTTGCCCAATTGGCAAGAGCGATGGGTCGGACTGTTCTACCTTTCTGCTGGCGTTTGTGCGATCACCGCCAGAACGCTCCTGCCCAGGTCGACACCCGTCTAGCCTTAAGGGCGCAGTACGGACAAAAAAGATGGCTCAGAAACGCCCATGCCGGGCCCGGAAGTTAGACACCACATCGGACATGTGAAGCCGCGCTCGGCTTATGGTGTATCGCTGCGGGAGCACGAAACGAACGACGTTCTCGCAGAAACCCTTCTTGAAGAAAGCTGGACCGCCGCTTCGCCCTTCGGTGTATCCGCCAAAGTCATATTCCAGGCAGCCTTGCTCTTTCGCCCATTGGATAGCCCGCCATTGCAGCAGATGTCCCGCGCTGAATCTATCGTCCTTGGCCGTCGCTCCCCATACGTACCAGCAGCGCACTCCGGAGCGAACAATCACAGTTCCGCCCAGCAGCCTGCCGTCCTTGTGGGCGAGCAAAAGACCGCCTCGGCGTGCTTCGCTGCCCAGCCATCGAAGCACGCGGCGAATGTGCCCACAATCTTCTGCGGCAAACTGTTTTTTCTTAGCCATATCGAGGTAGAGCCCCAGCCAGTAATCGCAGTCATTCTCGTTGCATGCTATGGTGACTTCGACTTCCTGCCGTTCGGATCGTCGAATCTCATAACGCGTTGCCTTCCGGAAATTGCCCAGCAACCGATCGAGGCTCGGCCTCAAATCCAACCGTAAAGAACTCCGCCGCTCCGAACGCGGTTGCCAACCGTTCCGCGCTAACATACCACTTGCCGAATCGGCATACTGATCTGTCCATTCAGGAGCAATATCGATGAAGGCGAAGCCCTTTTGGCTGCCTGCCTCCACCAAGTATCGTAGTCCAATCTCTGCCAGATCCAGGTCATCACAGACCGGTGCCCGATTCAAACTCAGGGCTCGGATCGGCCACAGGATTCTTCCCGCGGGGTGAAATACTCCGCATTGTGCGAACCACAGAATTTCCGCCTGCCGTCGAACCAAGGCGAAATAAGTCCCGGCGCCCGACCATTGTGGAAACTGAAAGGGGTGGGACGTATCCTGGGTATCCAAAAAGCCGGCTATTTCCTGAACCATGTTTGCAGGACACTGTGAGGCTTTAACAAATTGAAAACTGTAAGCGTCTGCGAGGCGCACTAGTTCGTCCACTGCGTGCCGAGACTCGCTGATGTCATCGACACCCTTTGCGGCTCGGAGCGCACTCATAAATAGCCCAGGTCCCGCAATCTTTGCTCGACCACGCGCTCTTCCGCCTTGTGCATTTGAGCGTCATCATCCCTTAGCAAATCGCGCAGCACAAATTCCAGCAATTGGTCTAGGCTGCCGAATTTTTCTTCAGCCCGCATACACAAATCAGCCGGCAAACTTACGGTGCGCTTGTCAGTCACGACTCCGTTCCCTCCACGCTCAGCGCCGATCGCACCCGAGACCACATGGCTTGGGCGACGACGCGGTCGTCCTCGTCCAGGCCCATCGCTCCGACCATTCCTACAAAAACGAGGTAGCTTCCAAGCAAGCCGGCTGCAATCGCGAGCCAGTCACGCTGAAATAAGTGAGCTTCAAACTTGAGAACCAGCGCGGCTAGCAACGTGGTGACCGTTGGGATGAGCAATCGAAAATAGCTGCGGTTGAAAGGCGACAAACCCAACACGCTGCGCACCTCGAACAGGTTCCAGAGGTTCGTGCCGGCGTTCGTGATCGCAGCCGCGACCGCCGCACCAACGACTCCCCAGATGGGGACCAGTGCGATGCAGGCAACGGTCATCACCGCTGCCATTGCCGCCTGCACCCTCAGAAGACGCCGTTGATTCCCCGACATGAGCAGAAGCAACCCGACGGAGCCCACTCCACAGTTTACCAATTGACCGACAGTACCGATGATCAGGATGGGCCAGCCTGCTTCAAAGTCATGGCCAAAGATCCGCAGAATTGGACGCGCGTACACAATCACGGTAATGGCCATCGGCGCGGTTAGCCCGAGAATCCACTTCGTGAGCGCGCGATACAGGCGTCCCAGCATTTCGTTGTCTTTCCGGCTGTGTAAATCCGCGATGAGCGGGGAAAAAACCTGGTTTACCGAATTCAGGATGAGGCTCACGCATGCTACCACGGTCGCAGCTACTGAATAGATGCCGACCTCGCGTGCACCGCGGTAATAGCCCAACGCGATCTTGTCCACCTGGCCCATTAGGAACTCCAGCAGCAGGACGCCGACTGCAGCGGCGGAAAAAAGCCAAACTTCATGTTCCAACGGCAACGGCCAATGCAACGAAAGTCGCGCCTCCGAGGGTGTGAGCTTCCACACGAACGCAATCAGGAGAACCACCACCAACACCGCACCAAGCACCTGAGCCAACAGATATCCGCGCAGACCCCAACCAAGGCGGAGCAAAAACACTGTAAGCAACATCGTGGCCGGACTCCCAATGAAATTCGTGATGAGCGTACGTCGCCCTACTTCCTTGTATCCAGCCAGAATCCTGCCGTAAAAAGTGGAAATCACTCCCAACAGCATTAAGGCGGTGAACCATGGCATATATCGGGCCAGTGCAGGCGAATGGTAGAAACGCTCCGCCACCGTCCCTCCCACTTTCAAAAGAATTGCTCCGAACAGAACGTTGGCCACCAACAGAATGGCACCGCCCCGCCACAACAAAGCGCGCAACTGTTCCCACCTGTGGGCGGCCCGATACACTGCGGCAAAGCGGACGGCCGACTCTACCAGTCCAAGGGAGTTGAAAGCGCCAAAAAATCCAACCAGCGTGATCCCCAAAGCGTAGATGCCCAGAGCTTCGGCCCCCAACACGCGAGCCAGGTACACCTTGAATACATAACCCAGCGCAACGCTAAATATAGTTCCGGCGAAGTACGCCCCTGAGTTGCGTGAGATGTGCCCGACCTGGGAGCGGAATTGCCGGGTTTCAGCAGGCATGCTCTCCGGCGGTGCGTGGACGACTGGATCTTTCATTGGACCGACCTCTCGTCCGCAGCATCGTTGAACTTGGTCAACCAATGCTGCAAGGTCGCCGGATGGACAGTCGCCGAAAGATCGAACTTCAGCGGCGACCGATTCTGGAAATCTTTCAGCCGCTTCGGAATCTCCCCGAGCTGACGAACATCCTCAAGAACTTCCCCGACACCAAAACGGGCATACTGCCGCCCGTACTCATACGACGACAGAGAGAGCCAGCCACACAGGAAGCAGCAAACGCCCTGTCGCAAACAGTCGATCACGGTCGTCGATTCGATAGTGATGCCGAACCATGCTCGCGCCATGAGTTCGGCCGTCAGCGGACCTTCGACCACATTCACGAGATCCCGATCCTCAGGAGCCAGAACATCCCGGACGATTCCACGCCGCTGCGAAAGGCTCTCGAACGGATGCAGCTTCAGGACGACGCTGTGCCCGCCCTCGCGAGCCAAACGGCAGAGAGGCGGCAGCAATTCGCGATACACTTCTTCCGCGCGCATGCCGCCAACCTCGTAGGGCTCAGAAAACAAAATCGCCGAAGACTGGGGCCGATGATCCAGTTCAATCGGGGACAAAACATCCTCCGTAGGCGGCGCTCCAATGGCAACTTTCTCCGGCGGAAGACCGCAAACCCGCAGCAGATAGTCACGCTCCATTTCGTTCTTCGCCAAGTACAGGTCGCATGGCAGGTCCTTCAGCGCATATCGACCATCGAGCGCCCCGTGATGAAAATCCACGGTCCGTATCTTTCTCCGGGCAGCCAGCAAGACCGGCAGTCGCGTATACAAGTTGCTGTCATCCCCGCATAGAACTCCGCATACCGGTTCGCGGTCGAGCACTTCGCGCCAGGCATTCCGTGCACTTAAACCGTCGCGAATCCACCCCGGAAATGAGTCGAGGAGACCAGCTTCCAGCAACACGCGCAGCTCGGGAGATTCGCATATGTCTGCCCTTAGCTTCATCCAGCGGTCAGTCATTGAGGCGATCTCGGCCCCGGCTGAATCAGCCTTTGCATAAACCGCCAGGTCTCGAACTTGAACGTTAGCAGGCGCTACGAACTGCTTTGCGCTCTGCCGCGTCGCAACCATCAGGATAGGCTGATCGGGAAGCAGCCGCGCATAAGCGGCAGCCATTCGCGAAACGTTAGCGTAAGCGCTCGGAAGCAGCACAACAGGTTCGGCGCAACTCGGCGGAGGCGCGGCAAACCGCGATCGCCATTGATAGCCAGAATCGTATTTGTCGAGAAGAATTTCCGTAAACTGCGCCGCCGAGAAACGTCGAACCAATCCCGCATAGTGCATGCCACGGGCGGCGAAGCGCGACACACCACTCGATTCAAAGCTTCGCAAGGACCGGCGTAGCGCGATCTCTATGATCCCGGCGATTCCTCCCGAGCGTGTGGCCCAGAGTTCCGCAGTTGGATGCATCTCTTGAGCTACCGACAGCAGCGCGGGCAGGGTTAAAGCGTAAGGCGCCACCAACAGCGACATCAGGTCCCACCAGTCGTTGCCCTCTTCATCGATCAACCGGCCGCGCCCCGCGGAAAACAGCTCGCGCACATGTTTCGCGTCCGCGATCCCGTGCCGGAAAGACTCAGCGCGTAACACAGGACAGCCGAACTTACGCTCCCATCTTTCCCCTGAGAACGGAGAAGACTTTCCCAAGTCGACGATGAGATCCCAACGCTGCCGTGACCAGGGGCCTCGTTCCGGCGAATCTTCGGGCTGAAGCAGGAGAACTCGCATGCTGCCGGTCGACGGCGCCGTTAGACGCGCGCCGACACCTCCACAACTGGCGCCTCATCGTATGTTGGTGTCTCGCCTTGGATCCTCTGCCAGCCCAGAATTCGCTGCCGAACCAACGCGTAGCGCCGTTGAAATCCAGCCCTCTCCAAACCTCGAACTGAGGCCACATTACTCGCCGCGCTGAAAATCCAGGGATGCTTGCCTTCCTCCCGTATCTGCTGCGCGACCATCTCTATCGTCTGGGCGTAGTACCCGTGACCACGTTCGCCCGGCGGAGTCCAACAGTCAAAAATCATCACACAATCCGCCGCTGGCGCTTTCACCTTGGCATTCAGTTCGGAAAGAAAGAACCCGTCGAACTCCGCGATCCACGCAAAATGCAACGGTCTGCCTTCTGTGTCCACCAGGACAAAACCCTCGGCATTCCCTTCGCGTTGGCGCTTAGCCGAGCGCAGCAGGTATTGCATTGTTTCCTCATCGTCGTAGGATCGCATGGCGGCTTCGGCCAGAAGTTCATAGCTCACTGGACCAAGGGAACGCGGTTCGCATGACCTTGGCGGAGCAGTCCCGGCCTCGAAAAAAAGAACTTCCTCCCGGGAGAAAATCAAGCCTCGAATGCGCGACCCGGCCCGGCCCAGCGCCGCCTTCGGGCCTTCCTCTCGCAATCGCCGCCTAACGCTCTCCGCTTTCGCGCGCAGGGCTCGCGCCGTTCGTTCAGCCCAGGGCCAACTGGTAACCGCCGTTGCCGCCTGATAGCGCGCCATCTCCCACCAATGTTTCCACCGCGATCGGTGCAAGGTCACATACATGGTGCGGCGGCTGTCGTTCGCGAACGCCTCTTTGTAAGCTTCCGTTCCCACGCCGAGATCGGCAGTCGCCATGGCGGGATCAAGCGCCGCCTCTTCAATCAGTTTGAACAGCAGCACAAAACCTGGCGAGTGCTTTTCCAGATCGTTGACGAAGGTGAGCTGATACAGCGACCACCGTCCGTGAAACTTGAATCCGTAGTGCCAGGCGATGGTTCGCGGGCCCGCCTTCATTCTTGTGAAACAGAGCCAGCCGGCAGGTGACAACAGCCGGGTCAGTTCGCGCAGAAAGTCGCGACGTTCCGGACGGAGCAGATTGCTGATCTTTCCGTTTGCCAGCAGTCGGGAAACTTGGGCTGCAGCGAGCTCCGGCAACAGCGGATCGACAGTCTCCCAAGTGGACTCGTGCTCGGTGGTTACTGGCCCAGCCTGCGCCAACGCCTTCAACGAACGTTGCACCATCCTGCGGCGTGGGAGCTCGAGTTTCGCTCCAGGAGTGCCGTTTGCGTCGGGAAGCCGGACCTGCGCACAAACGTACGCCGTTCGAGCGTATATCCGAAAGCCAGCTTGCTTCGCGGCCTTCTTCACCGCGACAAATGACGGCGAGTCCTCCGGAATGTTTGTAAGCACAAGGTCCCGATATCCCGATTCACTCAACTTTTCGGCAACTTGAGTTGCGAAGTCGCCCGCGTCGCGCTCGCTCACGACAAAGTCGCAGTAATCACCGGTCGTCGCACACAAAAACGAAACTCGATTCGCTGTATCTGACGCCAGCGCCGCCACGGCACACAGGCTTCCGTCCTCCGCATAGCCCACGAACAGCAGCGGGCGCAGGCTTGCCCCGTAGGCCCGATGCATGGCCGCTGCCCACTCCCAGGTATAGAAAACCTGTGGCCCGCGGGTTTCGAGGACAAGCGCATTCCACTGCTGCCGCAGGGCTGCGTCTTCCGGAATTTCATGGAGCAGGACGAGTCGCACGGTTCGAGTCACAACGTTCGAGTCGCAAAGTTCGCGCTACAAAGTTCGCGTTAGAGGCTTCGAGTCGCTGGATCGAGTCACTTTCTCGCAAGCTTTGCCGAATACGTAATAGTACCAATCCGTCTCATAAGCATGACTCGGATAGGGATAGTCATCGCCAACGATGCGATCCAGGCGCAGATGTACGGCGCCGACTTCTGTGATCACACTGCTTGGGATGCAATGGTGTGTGAGCATCCCCCCGTGTCCGGATTCGACAACATCCCCTTCCCCGCGCCAGAACGCGCGCGAGGGAATTCTCTTGCACAGGCGCAGAAAGGTCGCTCCTGCCGCTTGGCCGACAGCCAAGGCCGACCGCCCGACAGTGAGAAGAGCGAACAGCGGCCAGTACAGAATCCTCGAATTCCCTGAAAATCGTCGCGCCGTCTGCTGCAGCCGCTTTCTGTTCCACCGCGGACAGACCAGCACTGCGCGGGCATTGTGCGAAGAGAAAATAACCACACCGCCGGACTTGAGTACCCGGTGAATGTGTCCAAAGCAATTTCGCCGGGATTGCTCCGGCAGCACATGGTCAATGCCGTTGAACGCGAAAACGACGGCGTCGAACGATTCGTCTGGAAAAGCCGACAAATCCCCCGCATCCGCGACTACAAATTCCAGAGTCGGGAACTTGGCCCGACAAACCTTAACCATCGCGGGCGCGTAATCGACGCCAACATAACGCGATGCCCGGTTCGCGAGATACGGCGTTGTACGTCCACCTCCGACGCCAAGATCTAGAATCGCGCTACCCACGGGAATGTAGGTTTCAAACAACATTCGCTCGCAAGGCGTCAAATAATCCAGTGCAGCGTAATGGGCGGCTACTTCCGCGGCGTCGTACGTCTGGAGGTTCGTAGCTGCGCTCCGAGAAGTCATGGTCATTGCAACGTATGACGCTGCGAGGTGTGACCTTGCGAAGTCTGACCCTGAGAATTCTGACCCTGCGTGATCCCCGACGCTGGCGCGAAGCGGCCAGCCCGTCGCTGCAATCGAGCATGGAAGCCCGACACGTGCGCCTCGAACTCGGCCCGACTCATCTCGGCAGTGACGTGCACGCGTGGCAGCGCATAGGGCGGCAAATCAGTGCCCAGTCCACCGCCATAGTTCAGAAAGGCTGCTTCGAATCCCGCCTTCTGCGTCATCGCCAGCACTTGCGGCGTGACCGATTGCGGGTCGCCGAACGGATACGCAAACGCCCACACTCTCCTCTCGATAACAGATTCGAGTCTCAATCGGCTCTCGGAGATTTCGGCGTAGGCCAACTCCGGCGGTAGTTGCGACAACATAGGATGGCTCAGGGTGTGAGCGCCGATCGTCATTCCAGCCGAAACCAGTTTCTGGAGCTCCGAGCAGGTCAGCAATCCAAACCGGCGGTATGTAGCGGGATGTCCTTCATCGAGACTGTGCTCCGCGTGTCTGAATTGAATTCGAGCGGCGCGCAGAAATGATGCCCGGATTCCGGCGTTCACCACGGACAACTGCTTTACCGCACTCCACCAGATCGCACGCCGCTGTTCCCGCGACCCTAACTCTCCCTGAATCAGAACACCTTCGGACGAAACCTCGAAGGGCCCGGCCGGGCCACGAACAAACAGCAAGAACAATTCTTCATACCACAGCATCTGCCGGGAATCTTCCCCGGAAGCGCCGGTCACGAAGAACAGGCAACTAACCTTCTGCTGCTGCAGAACCGGCAACATGTCGGTTAAACAATTCAGGAGCCCGTCGTCACAGGTCAACAGAACTGCCCGTGGCGGCAGTTCGCGCCGCCCCTCCCGCCAAGCCAGCGCGTCCTCGGGCAAAATCACGTTGTAATGCTTCTTTAGCAAGCGCAGTTGGCGTCGCAGCGTTTCCGCGCTGATGAGATTCCCATCCAGCGCCCCATCGACCGTTTCGTATCCTTCCGGCAGCACGCCGTGGTACGTCACCGCGGCAAGCCCCCGAGCAGAAGTGCGGTGAAAAACACCAGCCATCGACAATGCGGGATAGAGGACGCTCTTCAGGAAAGGACTGACAATCCTCATTGCCGGTCAACCAGTTCCCAGCTCAGTGGAGTTCCGCGCTCAATGTCGCAAGCCGCATGGCGTCCTAATACTTCGGGAAGATGCCGCGTATGCAGTCCGTGCCCCGGACGGATCGATCGAACATTTTCGGCGGTGAACCGGTCACCCTGTTTTACGTCCTCCACCACGAACAGCGAGCGCCGGTACACCCGGATGCTCGCCTCTTTCGCGCTGCATCCGAAATAGACCGCACCCAGCGCCTTCTCCGCCACGCGAACCGCATCCGCCATGGCCGTGAATTCCTGCGGCTCCAGAGAGAACGCGCTGTCCGGCCCCGATTCCGACCGCGACAGGGTGAGGTGCTTCTCGATAATGCACGCGCCCAGCGCAACCGCAGCCACTGGAACCGCCATGCTCATACTGTGATCCGAAAGCCCCGCGGGCACATTAAAACGCCGCGCCAACTCCGGAATGGTGCGCAGATTCATTTCCTCCGCCGGTGCCGGATAAGCGCTTGTGCACTTCAGCAGCGCAATCTGCGTCGCGCCTGCCTGCCGAGCGGCGTTAACGGCCTCGCCAATCTCCTCCACCGTAGCCATCCCCGTCGACATAATCAGCGGCTTGCCCGTCTGCGCCATCTTCTGAATCAGCGGAATATCCACCAGCTCAAACGATGCCAGCTTGTGCGCCGGCACATTCATTGCCTCGAGAAAATCAACTGCCGTGGCGTCAAACGGCGTAGAGAAAAAATCCAGCCCCAGGTCGTTCGCCACTTGTTTCAAGCGGGGCTGCCACTCCCACGGCGTGTAGGCTTCGCCATAGAGCTCATGCAGATTTCGCCCAGCCCAGATCGTTCCTTCAATACGGAACTCCGGCCGGCTGCAGGCAATCGTCATCGTATCCGGCGTGTAGGTTTGAACCTTGATGGCGTCGGCACCGGCATCTTTCGCTGCATGAATAATCTTTACTGCCTGGTCAAAATTCTGATGATGATTAGCGGAAACCTCCGCGATCAAGTATGCCGGATAACCCTCACCGATGAACCGCTGACCGATTTTGATGCAGGGTGACATGTTCAATGACAGGTTCAATGTGACAGGTTCAAGCTAACGTGCTCAATCTAAATATGGACGAACCGAACGCACCAGTTCGAACGCCTCGGCCGCCGCGCATCCAACCACGCTGCCCCATCGCGTGGCCAGCGCGCGCAACGCCTCCGGCGACCGCGGATGAGGAAACTTCCGCGCCTCGGTTTCATAACATTCCATCGCCGCAATCTTTGCCTCGATGGTCCGCGTGATGTCCACGAAAACATTGGGCCGGAATGCCGGCTCGATGCGCTGAAAGGCCCACTCCGTCGACGACGCTACCTCAAACGCGTAAATCTCGCGCACCGGTTGCCCGGTCACGGGACGGGTCGCGGTCAGAACCGCCCGATGAATCACTCCATGATCCACATTGAGATCGCCGGCGTGGTGGGTATAGATGACCTCCGGCTGCAGGCGTTCCACCAGACTTTCCACGATTTTCACCACGTCCAACAGCGGAACCGTGTCGAGGCGGTTGTCCGGCAGATCATGCAATGTGAGGTTCTTCACTCCAACCTTGGCCGCTGCGGCGTGCGCCTGCTGGTGCAATTTAATTATCTTCCCCGCATCAGTGTCAGCACGTTGAGGAAGCCGCGAGGTCGCGCCCTCGCCCAGAATGGCGAAGTGCACCTCATGACCCTCCCTGACCAGGCGGGCCGCAGTCCCCCCACAGCCGAGCACCTCATCGTCGGGATGGGCGGCAATCACCAGCACCTTCACTTCGATGTCTCCTTGGGGTTGCTGCGCGTGATTGTAACGTCGGCCACGATGCGTCCGTCGTACAGAGCCGGCCGGCTGAATTCGAACCGAAACCCGGACTGGTGCAGGAACGCGCGCGGGTAGCCCTCGGCATCGAGCATGCGAATGAAATCGTGAAGTTCTTCGAGGGAAGCGGGACTACTCACTTCGCTCTCCTCCTTTTTTCTACGTTTGAAATTCACCACTTTGCCTCGCTGTGGAACTGGCTTCGGCTCACGCCGGATCATACGTTGGATCATCTCCGCGGACAATCGCCCTGCCCGCAAATAAATTTCTTCCGCGCCTCCCTCAACCGAGAGCGGTTCTTTCATATAGACCGGACCAGCGTCAAACTCCTGGCTCATGCGCAGAGCCGTCAGTTTAGTTTCGCGGAGACCGCGCACGATCAGATTCTGCAGCGGACTTCCACCCCGTCCGAAGGGAACGTCGGTCATGTGGAAGCAGACGCACTCATAACGCTCCACCAGTTCGTCAGGAACCTTCCACGACCAGTGCAGGAAGAAAATGTAGCGGGGCGCCAACTCGGCGACCCGGTCAGGTGTGAGATCGGAAGGCGAGTCGATATAGTGCCATCGCCCCGGCAGCGGCCGCAGAACCTGATCGAACAAACTCCGGTTCCAAGGCTTGCAGCCCAGGACCAGATAGGTCTTCGGCTTGCTCGTGGCGGATTTCTTCATCGATGTGGATCTCTTCATCGATATTGATGGAGCCGGGTCAGTCTGCATATCGTGGATCACTACGGATAGCGGCCACAGAAAATGTTGGGCTCGGCACGGTCGTCAGAGCAGTCCCTTCGACCGCAGTTTTTCTTCCTGTTGCGTTCGCGCGGCCGCCCACTCCTCCTGCAGCATCGCCAGGCAGACGACGTCCTGGAAAACTTCTCGTTTCCAAATGTGCTTCCGAAACAAGCCCTCCTGCACAAAACCGAAACGGCGATGCATCTCAACCACGCCCTTATTAAATGCCAGCACTTCACAGCAAAGCTTCTCCAGTTTCAGCTCGTCAAACACGTAGTTCAACACTGCATACTCAACGCAGGTGCCCACACTCTTACCCCGAACATTGGGACTCACCACGTAGAAACCCCAGTAGCATCGCCGATTCGTCCGGTCGATGGCATACAAATACGCCACTCCCACATCTTCACCATCGCAGGTGATGACCCAATATTTGTACGTGGGATCTTTGAGAACACGCGAAAACCAAGCCGAGTGTTCCTCAGGACTGATCACATGGTCGGTGTACATGTAATCAGACACTTTCGACAGGTTGCGCCATTCACGAATCATATCCGCGTCGTCGGGACGAATGTCGCGTAATGAGGTCACGGTGCCTCCGCTTCCGAACTATCCTTGCTCATCAGCATCGATATGATCCGCCTCGTCCCTTCGCGGTCCACCAGCGCGCTCGCGGTCTGCGATAGAGTTTGCCTTTCCGAAGACGAGTTTGCAAGGTGGGTGACCAGTTGCGCCATCTCCCTGATCAGGAATTGTGACCCGCCGGAGACCAGTTTCACGGCACCGGCGGCGCGCAAAGCCTCAGCATTCAATATCTGATTGTCGGCCACGACCACCAAAATTGTTGGAAGACCCAGAGCACAACATTCCCAGCAGGTGGTTCCAGCCGCCGAAATCGCAAGATCGGCCCATGACATCACTTCCTGCATGTTGGCGACGTTGCTAAGAATGCGGCAACTGTGACTGGAGTTGGCGACCAGTTCCGCGATTTCCGCGCTATGAGGATTACTCCCTCCGGCGACCACGGCGACTTGCAGGTCCGCTACAACAACTTGCTCAAGCGCTTCCATGACGCGCCGTGTGACATTATCCGGATCGCTGCCTCCCAAACTGACCAGAAGCTTGCGGGCAACTGGCGGAATCTCCCGAGTGTGTTTCGCAGAAACAAATTCGCGCCGCAAGAGTGCATATTTCGTGCCGAGAAGAAGTCTCGTGGACTTCTCCCGATCCCTGTAGAAAGATTCTCGAGCATGAATGTTTTGGTTCAGCACAAGATCCGCCACGTAGCGCGCAGCGTGGCCGTTGTCGTCGATGAACAGTACTTTCAGCCCTGCATCCTTCAATCCCACTTGGTAGTCGGCGCCGAAGTGGTACCCGTCCACCACGATCCGGGCAGCCTGTTTCCCTCGCGCCAGCGCGATCGTCTCATGGGCGTCGTCCACCGAGCCTGGCTCAGCCTTCAGCCGCATTATTCCAAGGCCGTCGCGCTGCAAACGTTCCACCACGGCAGGTGTCGCTTCCGCCATGGCGAACAGAGCATCGCCGCCCACATCCTGCCATGCTTGCGCCAGCGCCAGGCAGCGCATCACATGGCCCGTGCCAATCGCGACGCTGGCATCCGCGCGAAAAAGGAGTGAACGAGAATTTAGTGATCCAAGAAGTAGGGACCGAGAAAGTGGTGAACCGGGAATCATCAGCCTTCGTGCAGGGCTTTCTGCATGACAGATCGATTCAGCTCCATCAACTCCGGCTCGCGATCGAGAAGATCAAGAACATCACGCCAAAGAAACGTGGGATTGTCTCTCAGCCGGGCACAGACTGCCCGAACGAATTCCAAATCCTCAGGAGTGTCCACAGTCCAGCGATGGCCGCTGTAGTCGGCATCATCGGTGACTGACAAAAGCTTAAACTCTGCCGGATGCTCGTAAATGTACGGCGTGACATGCTCCCGCTCGTAACGCTTTCGCGCTCCGTGCCAGGCCCGCCCCAGAGCTGCAACCGACATGACTTCTGTATCCAACCCGCGCGGGTAAGTCCGCGCCAAGGCGTTGGAGGCGTAGTCGGGAGCAGCCTCCAGAAATGCCGCGATAGTCTTGTCAGTAACTTCCGGATCAATCAACGGACAATCGGAAGTGATCCGCACCACAACATCAGCCTTGGCCAGTTGAGCCGCCCGGAAATAACGATCCAGCACGTCATTCTCATCGCCACGAGAAACCAAAACCGAGAGACTGCGGCACTCTTTGACGATCACATCGTCGGCAGCACGATCCGTGGTCGCCACCAGAACTTCATCGATCAACCGGGCGCGGCGCAAGCGATGCACCACGCAGGCCAGCACAGTTTCGCCCTCCAGGTCCATGAGAACCTTGCCCGGCAGCCGCGTGCTCCCCGTGCGTGCCTGAACGATGGCGACTACTTTCAACGCGCCTCCGAGATTGCCTCTATGTTGCCAGGATCCGATTAGCTGCTGTAACTTCCAACGACTTTCGTGACCGCCTCGATTACGTCCTCCGCATCCTGATCGCTCATGCCGTGAAACATGGGAAGGCTGATCAGCCGTGTGTACGCGTCTTCGGCCACAGGAAATTCCCCTCCCTTATATCCAAACCGCTCGCGGTAGTAAGGGTGCAGATGAACTGGGATGTAGTGCACGTTCACGCCAATATTCTCTGCCCGCAAGGCTCGGAAAATCTGCGCGCGATCGGCGGTCAGCCTCTCCAGATCCAGCCGAATGGGGTACAAATGCCACGCCGGATTAGCCTCCGGCAGCACCGCGGGCGGAATCACGCCCGGAATTTCGCGGAACGAGGCTGTATAAAGCGCAGCGATTTCCCGCCGCCGCGCTAGATTTGCATCCAGCCCTTTCAACTGCTCAATCCCCAGCGCACAAACAATATCGGGCAATCGATAGTTGAATCCCAGCAACACCATCTCGTAATACCACTGACCGGCGCTCTGCCGCTGGCGCGCATCGCTGGAAATTCCATGATTGCGGAAGCGCCGCAACGTTTCGGCAAACTCCGCATTGTTCGTCGCGACCATTCCGCCTTCCCCGGTCGTGATGTGCTTTACCGGATGAAAGCTGAACACCGTCATGTCCGCGATGCTGCCGACGGGGCGACCTCCGTACTCGGCCCCGAGAGCATGACAAGCATCTTCGATGACAATCAACCCATGCTTCTTCGCAATCTCGAGGATCGCAGTCAACTCCGCCGGATGTCCCGCGTAATCCACTGGAAGAATCGCCCGCGTCTTCGCAGAGATTTTCTGCGCGACTTCTTCGGGATCGATGTTGAGCGTATCCCGGTTGACATCCGCAAACACCGGAGTTGCTCCCTGATACAAAACGCAATTCGCCGTAGCGGCGAACGTCATGGGCGTGGTAATAGCCTCGTCTCCAGACTTGAGCCCTGCCGCAAAGGCCGCCGCATGCAAAGCGGCGGTACCCGAACTGAAACTCACTGCATGATCCGCCCCTATGCGCGCCGCGAACGCCTCTTCAAACTCGGCAACCTTGGGCCCGGTTGTGAGCCAATCGGACCGCAGTACTTCGACCACAGCCTGAATATCGGCCTCGTCCACCGACTGCCGCCCGTAAGGAAGGAAATTCGTGCGCACGGGCGATCCCCCATTGATGGCAAGGGTGCGGGGGCTGACCGTCGTCATACCCACGTCGCTGAGCTCATCGTCGTACTCATATTTTGTCGCGCTCATGTGGCGGCACATCATGTGGCTGCAGGTGATGACGGCCTTAGGCTGGAACCCGCGCCGGGACCGGCTGTTCCTCGGGTGCGGCAGGTGCAATCAAGTCCTGCAATTCGCGGTTCGTAAGCCAGCGTTCATTGGTGTCGCTGGCATAGCGGAAGCCTTCCGGCAGCGGTCGGCCCTGCACCCAGTTCTCGCGCCTCCACCACGGATGCGACGGCTGAATAATGTAGCGGTCGTCGACCTCGAGCGCATTCCGCGCTTCGTCCTCCGAGACCAGCACTTCGTGCAACTTCTCTCCCGGACGAATCCCGATGGTCTCAATCTCGCACCCCGGCGCAATGGTTTCCGCCAGGTCGACCAGCCGCATGCTGGGAATCTTGGGGACGAAGATTTCTCCGCCGTGCATCTGCTCGATGCTGCTCACCACAAACCGCACGCCCTGCTCCAGCGTGAGCCAGAATCGGGTCATGCGGGCATCGGTCAGCGTAATGCGGCCGCGGCGCTTCTGTTCCTGAAAAACTGGAATCACGCTGCCCCGGCTTCCCACCACATTTCCATAACGCGCGCAACTGAATCTTGACCCCTGAGCGCCGGCATACGCGTTCGCCTGCACAAACATTTTCTCGGCGCACAGCTTGGTAGCGCCGTATAGATTGATCGGATTCACTGCCTTATCGGTGCTCAGCGCCAGAACCCGCCGCACTCCCTGATTGATGGCGGCATCAATCACATTGCGCCCGCCCATGATGTTGGTTTGAATGGCCTCGAAAGGGTTGTACTCGCAGGCTGGCACCTGCTTGAGCGCAGCCGCGTGAATCACGATCGTGATTCCGGCAAACGCCCGTTCCAGACGTGCCTCGTCGCGCACGTCGCCCAGAAAATACCGCAGGCTGGGATGGTCCAGTCCAGCCGCACGCATGTCGTGTTGCTTGAGTTCATCGCGGCTGAAGATCGCCAGGCGTTTCGGCCCATACTCCTTCAGCATGATTTCAACGAATTTCTTCCCGAACGACCCGGTCCCGCCCGTCACCAGAACTGACTGTTCCGACCAATTCATCCCATCCGCCTCGTTCCCGCGAAAATCAGACAAGCTGCGGCCAAATCGCTCCAACGGCTCTCATCGTTTATGCCCGCTAGTATAGCGGACTTTCCCGTAATCGGGCGCGCGCGATCACGCTTCACGTGCGATGGCCTCGGTGAAAGATCGCCCGCGGTTTTTTTGCCGATCCCTTTTTGCCCATCCAATGCTAAAATGGCCTGCGAACTCTTCACATCACTCAGTGCAAAACAATTCCCTGCGCGATAGACCAGCCTCTTCGACTCGGGACTTCGTTATTGTGTGCAGGACGGCCCCGTGCGGGCTTTTTGAGCAGTTACAGAATCGTTGAGGAGCAGGCATGGATTCAGGACCCCTGGTGCAGGCCAGTAACTCCATCATTCGCGAATTACCGCCGACCCCAAATTTGGATCTGGGACGACTGGGGCCCCGTCTTTATGCCGATCTGCCCCCGCAGGAATCCGCCATCGGTGATTCGATTCGCGTCCTGCAAAAGCGGAAATGGGTCGTTCTGATTTGCCTGGTAACCATCTTCTCCGTGGTTGCTATCGCCAGCCTCAAGATGACACCGGTTTATGAAGCCGGTGGAACCATTGAGATCAATAAACCCGATGCCAGCCTGAACTTTCAAAACTCCGCCTCGTTCAGTCTGGATTATTTCGACCCCACTGAGTTGGAGACCGACATCAAGATTCTGCAGAGCAATCTTCTGGCTCTGCAAGTCATCCAGGAACTGCATCTCGACCGAGGCGCGGAGTTCGCGAGTCAGGCGCCTCCACCTGTCGATCTTGCCCCCGATCCGTTGCAATCCGATCCCGCTCAAGCCGCGGCCATGGTGGGCAGCTTCAAAGGCAGTCTGCGAGTGGCTCTCGTCCCCAACACCCGCATCATCGAAGTCCATTACCGCAGCGCCGATCCCCAGAAGGCTGCCAATGTTGTGAACACTCTGATGCAGACCTATGTCGAGAACAATTTCAAGGCCCGTTTCGATTCCACCATGCAGGCCTCGGACTGGCTTCAGCGCCAACTGGTTGATCTGCAGATGAAGGTCGAAGCCTCCCAAGAAAAGCTGGTGCGCTATCAGAAAGAGCACGAGATCCTGGGCATCGACGAGAAGCAGAACATCACCATGGCGAAGTTGGATGAGCTCAACAAAGAACTCACGATTGCCGAAGGTGAGCGCATGGACAAGGAGGCTCTCTATCGCATAGTCGAGTCGGGGGACCCGGACGCAATCACCTCCAGCGCTGGCGGCCTGGAAGACGCCGGCCCCGGCGGACAATCGGCATCGCAACTGCTCGAAGTTCTTCGCTCCAGGCAAGCCGATTTCAAGATTCAGGCTGCGGATTTGAGTACACAGTTCGGCCCCGCCTATCCCAAGCTGACGCAGCTGAACAATCAACTGAAAGAGATCGATGCGCAGATTCAAGGAGAGATGAAGAAGGTCGTGAGCAAGGTTCACGGTCAATACACGACAGCCCTGCAGCGCGAAAGCATGTTGCACGACGCGCTTGAAAGGCAGAAGCAGGAAGCCAACAAACTCAACGAAAGCGCCATCGAATACAACATCATCAAGCGCGACTCTGAAACGTATCGCACGCTCTACGAAGGTCTGCTGCAGAAGCTGAAAGAAGCCGGCGTTTCGGCGGGACTGAAATCCAACAATTTCCGCATCGTGGATCGAGCCTCCACCCCGGCTGCGCCTATCGAACCCAACGTCCCGCGAAACCTGCTGTTTGCCCTGGTCCTCGGCTTGGCCTCCGGGGTTGGACTCGCATTCATGCTGGAGGGGCTAGACAACACCGTGCGCACCACCGAGCAGGCCCAAGCTATCTCCGGCTTGCCTTCGCTGGGCATGATTCCTCTTGGTTCCAGATCAGCCCGCGAAGGCCCGAATCCCAAGCGCCTGGTCATCGCCACCTCGAAGGAAGCAGTAGAACTCGTGACCCAGGTCCGGCCGCAGTCGCAAATGGCGGAATCGTATCGCGCCCTGCGCACCTCGCTGCTGCTGTCGAACCTGGGAGCTCCGCCCAAAGTCATTATGGTGACCAGCGCTCTGCCGCAGGAAGGCAAGACCACCACCAGCATCAATTGTGCCGTCGTGCTGGCTCAGAAAGGCGTCCGGGTCCTGCTGATTGACGCCGACTTGCGCCGCCCCAGCATTCACAAAACGCTCGGCATGGGTCCACACAGCGGATTGAGCAATGTATTAACCGGCAGCACCACACTGGAGCAGGCGATCACGCGCACCGCGATCCTTCCCAATCTGTTTGTCCTGGCGGCGGGCACGCCGCCACCCAACCCGGCCGAACTGTTAGCCTCCAGCAACATGCGTGAAGTGCTCGCTCAGTTACGCGAACAGTATGACCACATCGTCATCGACACACCTCCGTCGCTCTCGGTGACTGACGCGGTCGTGCTCTCGCCCCGCGCCGATGCCGCCGTGCTCGTCATCCGATCCGGCCAGACCACCAAAACCGCGCTGCGGCGCTCGCGCGATATTCTTATGCAGGTCAACGCCAAGGTCGTCGGCGTGCTGCTCAATGCCGTCGATCTGAGTTCTCCCGACTACTATTACTATTACGAGTACAAGGGAAAGTACGCCAGTTATTATCGGGACGAACCTTCGTCCGGGCACGATGAGGACGGCGACGAAGCGGAAGAAAGATCACCCTCGTCAAGCAGTGCCTAGCAAAAGGTTTTCCAGCCACATAATTAATAACTAATAATGAAGATTCCTCTCAACAGTCCGGCTCGCAAGCGGCTGGTCGTGGGCCTCGCCGTCGCCTTCGCGGTCGTCTACGTTGGCCTGGCCGCAACCCGCTTCGCGGCTTCCTGGCTGGGAAGCCGCGTACAGTTATCCAGCCTGAAAAAGGCTGCCTGGCTCGATCCCGGGAACGCCGATTATCGCAATCATCTGGGCCGGTTCTACGATCTCGTCGCCCGCGATCCAGCCTCGGCGGTGGGACAATACCAGGCAGCTGTGTACCTTAATCCGCATTCCGCCCGTTACTGGTTCGACCTGGCCAGCGCCTATCAGGTTCTGGGCGACACGGCCGACCAGACGTCCGCTCTGGAGCACGCCATCCAGGCCGATTCCATGACGCCCGACGTAGCCTGGGAGGCCGCGAATCTCTACCTGGTGCAGGGCGAAAATGAAAAAGCCCTGCGCGAGTTTCGTGTCGTACTCGCCAATGACAACTCCCTTGCTCAAACTGCCATCCAGTTCTGCTGGCGCATCAAGCCAGACGTGGATGTGCTGCTGCAGGATTTTGTGCCTCCCCGCAACGACGCCTACACTGCCTTCCTCACTCTTCTGGAAGCGAAGGAAGAGACTGCGGGCACAGCAAAAGTCTGGGCAGCCTTGATGCAGACCCATCAGCCCTTCGAACGCGACCAGGCCGACCAATACATCCGCTATCTCGTCCAGCATAAGGATGTTGACCAGGCAGTATTGGTCTGGCGGCAGACCGCCGAGCGCTTCGGCCTTACTTCGTACTTGCCCTCCTCGAGCAATCTGATCGTGAACCCCAACTTCAGCCTGAACGTGCTAAACACGGGCTTTGACTGGCAACATCAGAGCCAGTCGGGCGTCAAGCTGGAACTCGATCCCACCGACTCCCACGCCGGCCGGCAGTCCCTGAGCATAACCTTTGACGGCCCGGGAATCAGCGACGCGGGCATTTATCAACTCGTTGCCGTGCAGTCCAATACCTCCTACCACTTTTCGGCTTATTACAAGAATGTGGAGATGGAAGGAGCCGGAGGACCGCATTTCACCATTCAAGACATGTACACGCAAGCGGTTTATTACGAGAGCGATGAATTGACCAATGCAGGTTTCTGGAAATCAGCGGAGGGCGATTTCACGACCGGACCCGATTGCAAATTGGTGGTGTTGCACATTCGGCGGCTTCCGGCGGGCAGTCCAATCCGTGGTAAGCTCTGGATCGACGATTTTCATCTCACCAGAAAACCGTCCTAGTCTGCCCGTTGCCGGAGAAATAACCGCACCCTGATGCGCACTCACAAAACAAAACCGAAGCAGCCGGTCGATCGCCAGGTCGCTCGCCAATCGCAGGCCAGGCAGATTGACGCAATCCTGCTTTACGGAACTTTCGGATTGCTTATGTTCGGTCCGGTCGCCTTTGGGGCTGTCGAACCCTGGTCAATTTTCATTCTCGAAGCCGGCTCCGCGATCCTCATAGGTCTCTGGCTTCGCAAGCAATTCCTCGACGGCGAATTCACTATCGAGTGGAACCCCCTGTTCCTTCCCATGTCGGGGTTCGGTCTTCTCATTCTGCTGCAGATCGTTTTCGGCGTCACCGCCTATCGCCACGACACCATCTCTGGAGCGTTGTTGTACTGCGCCTACGCCATGCTCTGTTTCCTGTCGGCGCAGACGCTGCAGCGCAGCTCGCAGGCACGCACCATCGCGGTCATCCTTGCCCTCTACGGTTTCACCATCGCTGCCTTCGCCCTGCTGCAGGGCATCGCTCCCAACGGCAAGCTGTTCTGGGTTCGCCAACCCAGCATGGGCGGCGCGATCTACGGTCCCTACGTGAACCACAACCACTATGCCGGGCTCATGGAAATGTTCGTGCCCATTCTGCTGGTCCTGGCGCTGACGCGACTGGTCGGCGATAGGGAGCGCATCGCTGCCGGCGTTGCCGCCGCCATCATGGTGGGTACGATTTTTCTTTCCGGATCACGCGGCGGCATGCTCGCCATTTTCGTGGAGCTGGCCTTCTTCGCCGCCGTACTGCTGCGCCGACGAAAAAGCACTCACATCGCCGTCGGCGTGGTTGCCTTTGCGATCGTACTCGTCGGCTTGCTGACCTGGCTGGGCGGAAAAGAGCTGACCGCGCGCGTTTCCAGCATCTCCACCGAAGCCCGCACGGAACTTTCCGGGGGCATGCGCCTCTCCATTGACCGCGACGCCCTGCGGATGTTCCGCAACAAGCCCGTGCTCGGCTGGGGCCTGGGAACCTTCCCTGTGGTCTACCCGCAGTACCGCAGCTTTTATACAAACTTCTTTGTGAATGAAGCCCACAACGACTATCTGCAGTTACTGTCGGAGATGGGAGTGCTCGGTTTTGGCGTCATGATCTGGTTCCTGGTCGTACTTTATCGCTCGGCCCTGCCCAAGATCGATAACTGGATGTCCGACGTGAGCAGTGCCGTCACTCTGGCTTGCACCCTTGGCTTTACCGGAATGCTCGTCCACAGCCTGCTCGACTTCAATCTGCAGATTCCCGCCAACGCGGCGCTCTTCTACGTCCTATGCACGATCGCCGCCGCCCGGCCGCTGCTGCAGCGTTCCAAGAAACGCAAACCCGCATCCACGGAAAAGGAACAGATGTTCCCAGCTTCAGAAGTGGTCTAGCCGCACCAAAGGCGCGCCCGGCAGAACGGATATTGCGGTAGGAAAGCGCGCACTTCGAGGAATCGCATGAAAGAAAGGCTTCGATGGCGCACTTTAAACCTGCGGCTCTCGTAGCCTCTCAGCCTTAGGAAGGGCGCGAAAGAAAGTTAAAGCCGGTTACGGTACGGTCGGGCTGGCCGGGTTGTCGTTCTTGACCAGCACCCAGGTCGTGACGCCCACAATGGCACTCGCGCCAATGCCTATCGCGTAAGGAGAATTTAGGAGTCCTCCGGTCGCTGCCGGAACCGCTCCCGGAACCGCTTTCTTTCTCTTCTTCTTGCCGTTCTGATCGGTAGGAGTGTTTGTGGAAATCTCGTCGCGGGTCGTGTCCTGACCTTGGGCCAGCGTAACCACGCTCTGGCCGTCGCTGATCGTGAGGTTGCCCTTACGCGCGAAGATCCTGACCTGCCCATCCAAATCCGAAACATTGAATTCCGTCCACGCATTCGATGCGGGCATCACTTTCACATCCCCCGCGGTGGCGGCAATTTCCTTCGACGTCGATACCGTCACCCCGCCATGCTGGATGTCCACCGACGACCCCTGAAATTCGACCAGAGAGTCGGACAGAACCGTGATGCTGGAACCGGACTGGTTGATATTCGCCACGGAATCAGAACGCGTCTGCAGAAGATCACCGGAGAAGATTGCTGAAGTAGCGCGAGGAACATGCGCGCCATTCACCCAAGCCGCGCCGTTTGTATAAAGCATCGCCGCGTTGGAATCCGCGGCAAACACCGAACCGGGGAATAGAAGCATGAGCACGCAACTAACCATACCGCGAAACGCGGACTTCCCCATTCCCACACTCCGTTAATAACTGTTTTGGTGACCTTGCTCCGAATCGTACCCTCCTCGTTGTTGTCAGTCAATGCCTTTTGTGTTAGTGACACCGTTTTCCAGTGGAAAACCCCCATACAACTCCACGGCGCTACCCGCTCTGGACGAGCGATCTTGCTCAATGCCACCGTTCCACGACTGTCCACCACAGAAATTTCAGCCATTCATCCAGGCACGTCTTCGCCCATTGCCGGTTGGTCCACCATCGAGTCCCGAACTGGGACTCATCGTGAGCACCCGCCACCGAGAAAGACTTCCCAGGAACTTCGCGGCGAAAGATATTCAGGGCGCGGCGGGTATGAAACTCCGACGTCACAATCAATATCCGGCGGCCCGGTTCGCCCGCCAGGCATTTCTCTGCATCGTGCGATTCTTCCCGCGTCGAGAGCCCCACGATCGGACAGATCCGGATCGATGCCGCCTGAGGAAGATTCTGGACGTACTTCTCGGCAATCTGCAATTCGGAAGACTCGTAAATCCTCGCCGCCGCCGGAACGTCAATCAGTACCCGCTGGCCGTAGCCCTGATCCAGCAACTGCATGGCGCGCGCCGGACGGCGATCCGTCTCGCCCGCCAGCACCAGAATCACGTCCGAAGGCTCCGGGGCGTCCACCACCAGCAACCGGCCGGCATTCGCCGCGAACATCAGCACGAAGACCAGCATAAGCGCAGCCAGCAACACCGCAACCACCCGGAACCATTTTTTTCGGCTCAGGTCTTTCTTGCTCAGATCTTTCTTGCTCAGATCTTTCTTGCTCAGGTCTGTGGTCAAGCGATCAACTCTCCGGGGATTCCCGTATCGGTCTTCATCTTCCTCCCGCTCTTTTAGACCGGCTCATCGCGAAGATGCCATTCTTCTGCGTGCTAAAATCGAAATGTTTCTCAGTGCTTCTCTTACCCTTCATTCCGGAATATTCATGACGACTTACTCCGCGACCGATCCCTCTGTCGATCAACTCAAAACTAAAATTCAGCAACACCAGGCCCGCATTGGCATCATCGGTCTCGGCTACGTCGGCCTTCCTTTGGCCTTGCTCTACAGCGAACAGAAGTTCCGGGTGACCGGCTTCGACATTGATGCTCGCAAGATCGAAACTCTGGCCAAGGGCGGTTCCTACATCTACCGCATCGCGGCGGAGGAAATCCAGTCCGCCCAGGCGCACGGCTTTTCCGCAACTGCCGACTATTCGCAACTCACCGCCATGGACGCCATCATCATCTGCGTGCCGACGCCGCTGAATGAATATCACGAGCCCGACCTCAGCTTCATCACCGACACCACTCATTCCATCGCTCCGCATTTGCGCGCCGGACAGTTGGTGATCCTCGAGAGTACGACATATCCTGGCACCACCGAAGAAGTGATGATCCCAATCCTCGAAAAAGAGAACCGGGCCGGGCTCAAAGCCGCGCGCAATGGTGAGTTCACGGGAAAAGAATTCTTTGTGGCGTTTTCCCCGGAGCGCGAGGATCCCGGCAACACCACGGTCGCCCGGCGCGACATTCCAAAAGTCATCGGAGGATTAAATCCGCAGGCGTCTGAACTCGCCGCTGCCCTCTACGGTTCCATCTTCACTCGCACCGTCCCAGTGTCTTCTCCAGCGGCCGCGGAAATGACCAAACTGCTGGAGAACATTTACCGCTGCGTGAACATCGCCCTGGTCAACGAACTCAAGTTGCTGTGTCTGCGGATGGGCATCGACATCTGGGAGGTCATCGCGGCCGCCTCCACCAAGCCGTTCGGCTTTCATCCGTTCTATCCCGGCCCGGGCCTCGGCGGGCACTGCATTCCGATCGATCCCTTCTATCTCTCTTGGAAAGCCAAGGAGTTCGATTTCCAAACCCGCTTTATTGAGCTGGCGGGCGAGATCAACAACAACATGCCCTACCACGTTTTGTCTTCGGTGGCTGGCGCGTTAAACAAGCACAAAAAAGCGGTGAATGGCGCCCGTGTGCTCGTGCTGGGCGTGGCCTATAAGAAAGACATCGACGATCTGCGCGAGTCGCCTGCGCTCACCATCATCGAGCTGCTGCAAAAGGACGGGGCTCAGGTCAGCTACAACGATCCTTATTTTCCCTTCATTGGCAAGGGCCGCAAATACGATCTGCAGATGAAGTGCGTGGAATTGGAGAATCTCGGCCAGTACGATTGCGTCCTGATCGTCACCGATCACTCCGACTACGACTATCGCCGCATCGTGCAGGAATCCCAATTGGTGGTCGACACCCGCAACGCCACCCGTGGGCTGGAAAGCCCGAAGATTGTGCGATGCTAAAGAAGATTGTCCGCTGCTAGAGAGGCCGGCGAAAGACTGTCACCGACCTTCGGAGAAAGTGGCCGGGGCTTCAAACGCTGCTGTCCCGCTTCGTGAAATCTGTTCCCGCAGTCACGTAGTTTTGGGCATAGCCCCACGATGGCAACCCTACGGTTCGCCGCCAGGTTTTCGTAACAGATTGATTACATGGAGTTTGCAATTCTCCTCTATTTCGAAAAGTGGTCAATATCGTGCAGAACTCACCCAAAGTGAAAAGGTAAACTTCACCTGCACCTGCCTGTCAAGATTCCCAGTTGCTCGATAGAGCAGGAAAACTTTTACACTACATACAGGGTTTCAACCATTGCATCTTCAACCGTCGCACGCTAAACCAATGCAGCACAGACAGCATTAGAGTTGACTATGTCGTTGTCCTCAAACGAATCGGCCCTGTTCTCCCCACTCCCGCGCTGCAACGTGCCCTGGTCTGATTTTGTTTTGAGTTACTGCGTGCAGGCGGTGGTCATCGCGATTCTTGTCTGGATCCCGGTTCTCCATCCTGAAATTCTCCAGGGCCCGACCAGGGATTACCACGCCATCGAATTGGTCCCAACTCCGGTCCCGTTCACTCACACACCGCAGCGCCAGCTTCCAAAGCCAGTTCTTGTTGCGAAGCTCGATCTAGCCAAACTCGATCGTCCGCCCGCAGCCTTGCAGCTGCCTGCCCCTCAACCGAAGCCGAAAGTCGAGGCTACGCCCGCCCCGGAGGTGCAAATCGCCGAGAAGAAGCTTGATCCTCTGCCTCTGTCCGCGGCGCCGGTGATTCCCAAACAAATTGTAAGAATCAACACTTTCTCGACCGGTAGTTCGGCGCCACAAACTCTTGCGCGCTCTCCGCAACCAGTCCAGACCGGCGGCTTCGGCGATCCCAACGGCATTCCCGCGAAAACGACTCAGACCAGGACTGTCAACATCGCCCAGGCCGGCGGATTCGATATGCCAACCGGACCTGGCTCCGGCAACGGAACCGGCGGAGCCAATGGCGCGCACGGCGTGGTTGCCAGCGCGGGATTCGGCAATGGTGTTGGCATTCCCGACGCGCATTCTTCCCGCGGCGCGGTACGCTCGGCGGGATTCGGCGACGCCGACGTTCCCGCTCCACCCACCGTTCAATCGCGTCCGGCGGCACAAGCCGCGGAAAAAATCGTGCCCGCGGAAATCCTTTCCAAGCCGGCTCCGGTCTACACTGCGGAAGCCCGCACCCAGCGCATCGAAGGTGAGGTACTGCTCGAAGCCGTTTTTGAAGCCAGCGGCAAAATACGCGTATTAAGAATAGTTCGCGGACTCGGCCATGGTCTGGACGATGCAGCGGTACAAGCCGCCCAGCAGATTCGATTCAAACCAGCCCTGAAAGACGGCCAACCCTCGGACTCAACCGTCGTGTTGCACATCATCTTTCAGTTAGCGTGATTTCATTGACTTTATTTCCAGTTAGCGTGATCGGGTTTCAGAAGGTTTTTATGCGGCATGTTAAGCTGACCGTCCGTTTGGGCTCCGTTGTGGCTCTTCTTTTGTTGGGTTACGTCTTCACAGCCCTTGCGCAGGACTCTCCCTCTCCGGCACAACCAGCCATGAATCCGGCGACCGCGCCATCCAGCGCGCCCGCTCAAAGCGCCGAGTCGATCCCGCCTGCAGCCATCACGCTCAATGATGTCTTGGATCACGTAGTGCAGCGCGAGCACATGTTCATGGCCCAGATGCGTCACCTGCATCCCATGATCGAGACCTACCTGCAGGACCTGAAGAGCGACGGCTCCGGCAACACCACTCCGGTCAAAGACCAATATTTTCTCGGCCGCCTCGACATGAGCGATGGCCCCGAGGACGTTTCTTTCGTCGGTCAGCCCGGATTCGGCCATCGCATGCTCGCCAAAATGACCGGAGTCTACTCCCTGCAATTCCTTCCCATGGGCTTCGCTCAGATGGTCATTCTCGACACTGATTTCCAGAAGCAGTTTTATAACTTCAGTTTCGTGCGGCGCGAGTTTCTCGGAGAAGTCCGCTGCCTGGTGATCGATGTCCAACCTCGGGAAGACCAGAAGATCCCGCGCTTCAAGGGCAGGATCTGGGTGGAAGATCAGGATTACAACATCGTCCGCTTCAACGGAAGCTACTATCCGCAGCCCAAAGTCAATTTCTTTTTCCACTTCGACAGTTGGCGCCTCAACATGCGCCCCGGAACCTGGCTGCCTGCTTACGTCTACACCGAAGAATCGAACCTCAAGACCGGACTCACCAAGACGATCCACTTCAAGGCGCAAACCCGCCTCTGGGGCTACGACCTACAGAATCTGGGTAAGAGCTCAGAATTCACTCAGATTCTCGTCGATTCTCCGCAGTCGATTACCGACCAAAGCCCCGTCGCCGCCGATGCTACTCCGGTAGTTGCCGAGCGCATGTGGGAACAACAAGCCGAAGACAACGCCATCGATCGTCTTCAGAAGATCGGCTTGCTCGCGCCTCCCGGCGAGGTCGACAAAATCCTGGCGACAGTAGTCAACAATCTACTGGTCACCAACAACATCGATCTGCAGGGCGACATTCACTGCCGCGTTTTGTTGACTGCGCCGCTCGAGTCATTCACCATCGGCCGCACCATCGTCCTCAGCCGCGGTCTGCTTGACGTTCTTCCCGACGAAGCTGCCCTGGCCATGGTTCTGGCCCATGAACTCAGCCACATCGTGCTGGGACATCACTTCGACACCAAGCTCGCCTTCGACGATAAATTGTTTTTCCGCGATCAAGACTCCTTTAAGAGTCTCGACTTCAAGCACACTCCCGCGGAAGAGGAAGCGGCCGACAACAAGGCTCTCGAGCTCTTAAAGAACTCGCCCTACAAAGACAAGCTGGGCAATGCAGGATTATTTCTGAAGGCATTGCAGGAGAAAGCGCCCGAGTTGCGGAATTTGATTCGTCCTCACCTGGGAAACAGCTTTGCCGGTGGCAAGAACGTCCGCATGGCGAGCCTGCTGGCTTCCGCCCCGGCGCTCGACGAGAAGCGCCTCGACCAGATCGCGGCTCTGCCTCTCGGAGGCCGAATCCGAGTCGATCCCTGGACCGATCAGGCCGAACTCTCCAAGGCCAAGCCGGTTGCCTTGACGTCGGCGCGCGAAAAAATGGAGTTCGAGATTACTCCATTCTTCCCCTACCTCACCCGGTTATCCACCGGCGGCACGGAGAAGGCCGCACTCACCACGGCGTCACCGTCAGAGTCACAACACAAATGAGAGATTGGGAAAAAACGAAAGGATGCGCAGGCTCAAGCCTGCGCCTGCGGCAGAATCGAGGGGCTCATACACCGTAGCGCCTTATCGATTGCCTCAAAAAGTGCCGGAGTCGCCGCTTACTGAATCGCGCTGCCGACTTGAGAAAACACGTTGTTGGCATTCGACCCGATGAGCCGGATCGTGCCCACGACAATCACCAGAATCACAGCCAACATCACTGCGTATTCCGCAATGTCCTGTCCACGCTCATCGTTCCAGAGCTGCTGTAAACGTTTCGCCACGGGGCTCCTCTTTCTCGCTTCCGAATAACTGCGCCTGCCATCGGTCTGGGACGCAGCCGCTTATACTAACCGTACCCGAGCTGCTTAGAAACTCTATGGAAATTCTAGTATTCCGACTCTAACCCGCCAATGGCACATAAGTGCCAGCGAATGACCCGTTTGGGGACGCCCCAAGTTCAGGCAATGCTCTTCAGCGGCAGTGCCTGATTCACCGCAAACAGCGCGAGTTCCAGCCGCGTCGACACCCCCAGCTTGTCAAAGATATTGCTGAGGTGGTGCTTCACGGTATCTTCGCTGATCTTGAAGTATTCCGCTATTTCCTTGTTGGAGTACCCCGCGACCACTGCCGAAACGATTTCCAGTTCACGGGGGGTCAGACCAAATTTCCTCTGCCGCGCCTCATCATGCGAAGACTGCATCAGCGTGCGCAGATACTGCACCAGGTTCGAGACGCTTTCCCGCCCGACCCAGTATTCGCCTTCCATCACCGTATGAATCGCTTTCAACAACAACTGCGTTGCAGAATCTTTCAGCACTACACCGCGGGCGCCGAGTTGCAGCGCTTCCACGATCTGGCTTTTTTCCGCTGCCGCCGTCAGCAGAATCACCCGCACTGGAGTCGCATTGGCGGGCATACTCAGTTCGCGCAGAGCTTCTAATCCCGGATGCTTGGGCATCGCCAGATCGAGCAGCAGAATGTCGGGCTTCAGTTGCTTCGCCAGTTTCACCGCCTCGGCGCCGTCCGACGCTTCCCCTAGAACCTTTAAGTCAGCTTCGGCTTCCAGCAACCGCCGCAGACCGTCGCGGAAGATCGGATGGTCATCGGCAATCACGAGACGAACCGGCTGCGTTTTTCTAAAATTCATGAGGCACTTCTCCGCTCCGAGGCACGCTGATTTCCAGGCGAGTTCCCTGTCCGGGATTTGATTCTACCGTGAGTTCGCCGGCAATCAAAAGCACTCGTTCCTTTATGATCATAGGCCCTTTCCCCGCTTCTTCCATCTGATTCTGGTTGTAACGGCCCGCGAAAGGAAACCCCTTGCCGTCGTCTTCCACCGTTAGATTCCATTTGTCGGGGCTCGATCCCAAACGCACCAGCGCATGCCGCGCCCCGCTGTGCTTTCTCACGTTGACCAATCCCTCCTGCACAATGCGCAGGATTTCGCGACAGACGCGTTGCGGCATGTCCAGATCCTCGAGGTCGGTGACAAAACGCGCCTGGATTCCGGTCTCCCGCTGAAAGCGCTCCACCGTGTCGGTCAACACCCCCAGCAGCCGTTGCGAATCCACGTCGATGGCTTTCATCTGCTGCATCAACTCCCGCAGCTTGAGCACTTCTTCGCGCAGCAATCCCTGGATGCGGCCTAATTCTGACCCGATCGGCTTGCCGGCGTCGGCTTGGCGACGCAATACATCGACTTGCATTTCCACGGCAATCAGAGATTGCACCGCGCCGTCGTGCAGTTCCCGGGCAAAGCGCGCGCGTTCGGCCGCTCCCGCCCGGCGCCGCAGCCGGTGCAAAAGGTAAACGTTATAGATGGCCGGCCCAACCTGATGGACCATATCAAGCAGAAAGCGCAACTCCTCCTGCTTCTCGCCCCGCCACGAAGGGTTGAACAGAAAGACCCGGCCTCTCCACTCACTACCAAAAAGAAAAGCCACCGTAATCAGCGAGTCGAACTTCTGCGCATCCTTCTGTATGTCCCGCAGCTGAGAAATTGGCAACAAGTTCGCCACGGGCACAGCGTGGCCAGTGTCGTCCAACGCCAGAGTGGTCCACCGATCCCCGCGCACCGAGGCGTAACACACCTCCCCCGGAAAATCATCGAGATAGGTTTTCGCGTCGCGTGAGCCCGAATCCAACCAGCGAAACTCGGACGGAACACGCCCATTCGCCTGCTCTAACTCTCCCACGAAGACCCGTTGGCTATGCGATTCCTGCGACGCCACCACCACCCGCGATGCCCCATACATCGACATGGCTTCCTGGAAAATCTGCTCGATCGTCCCCGTCAGTCCCGCTTCTACCCGCACCCGCGACAGCGTCCCGGTCACAACCGCCTTCTCCGCCCGCAGATGCTTCTGCTGCTCGGCCAGATATCCCAGCAATAAGCCCATCACCAGCAGGTAGACTGACAGCATGAACAGGCGTTGTGGTTGGAACTCCGGTACGTTCACCCGCAATCCGAAAAAACCTGGCGCGCCCAGGGGACCGAACCAGCGGTGAACGAGAACAAACCTTTCGATCCACAACAGTGCGACTTCAGCGGCGGCCGTGCCGAGCGTTTCCCACAGTCCCCAACGATAGGCCGCCGCAGCCAACACGAAGAAAAAGAAAAGATAAAAAGGCGCTCGCGGTCCTTCCGCGAAAATCGAAATCAACGCGGGCCAAACGATATCCCCGGCGTGCACCAGCAGGCGAAAGCCCGCAGTCGACCGTTCTCTGCGCCGGAGCAGCATTAGGATAAGGATGCCGTTCGCCAAATAAAACACGAACAGACCATAAGCCGCCCACGAATTCCCCAGTTCAGTGGGATCCATGCGGATCGCCACCAAGGTCGAAACCGCCAGGAACACGCGTGCGGTCGCCAGCCAGCGTTCAATCCGCCGCGTCTCCCCCGGATCAGGCGGAATCCTCAATCTCCAGGAGTGTCGATATTGTTCAAACAGAGGATTCAATCGCGTCCCTCTCCACGGGCGTGACGGCTGCGCTGCATATTATTGAATAACAAAAGCTTACCGGCAAGTGGCGGCGCGGTGTACGCCCCTCCAGCCCGACTGAGCTGCTTGGCATCGAGCGTGCATAGGTTACTACAGTAATCAGCGTCACCTCGGGCTCCCGTCTAAAATGACGGCAGAGGATTGTCTTGGCCAATCGTTACAAAGTGTGGCTCGCGGCAGTTGCCGGCTTGTTGGCGACCCTGATTTTCGCCGCTCTAGCCCTGCCCAGATCGTTCCGCCTGACCGCATCCAGTGATATTGTCCAGTGTTTGCTGTTAGCTTCCGGGGCAGCTGCCTTTGTCCCCTTGGCTTTGCGCTCTCAGGGGCGCCAACGGCTTTTCTGGTCGCTGATCACTCTCGGCATTTCTTTCCAGCTCACTTACCAATTACTTTGGACTTACTACGAAGTCATCCTCCGCAGCGACGTGCCTGACCTGTTTGGCGGCGACGTCATTCTCTTCCTGCACATTGTTCCGCTGATGGCCGCCTTGGCCCTTCGTCCCCACGTTTCGCGAGACGAATATGCCGCCCGGGTCGGACGTCTTGATTTTGCTCTTTTGCTGATGTGGTGGTTCTATCTTTACGTCTTGATCGTCATTCCCTGGCAATCCGTCGTGGCCGACATCCCCGCATATGACCGCAACCTGAACGCGGTCTATCTCGCGGAGAAGGTCGCACTTCTGGCCGGCCTGGTCGCCTGCTGGATCGGCAGCAAAGGGGAATGGAGAAAGCTATACGCCGGCCTGTTCGCCACGAATTTGTGTTATGCCGCCAGCTCCACTGTCGCCAACTGGGCGATTGCCCGCAAGTTGTATTACAGCGGCAGCCTCTACGATATTCCCCTGGTCGCTCCTATGGCCTACGTCACCTGGATCGGCCTGACCACCAAAGCTGAGAAGCCGGGCGCCGACTCCCGCGAGGTTTCCACCGTCTACGGTGTGTGGGTCGCCCGCTGCAGCATGATTGCTGTATTTTCTCTGCCCTTGTTCGCAGCCTGGGCAATCTCGGATGTTGCAGTCCCCGTCCGCATTCGTATCTTTCGCCTTACCTTGACTCTGGTCGCAGCATTTCTCATGGGACTGATGGTCTTTGTGCGGCAGAATCTGCTCGATCGGGAATTGATCCACTTACTCGACCATTCGCGGGATTCGTTCGACAATCTGCAACGTCTGCAGGCGCAGATCCTGCAGTCGGAGAAACTGGCTTCGATCGGCCAGTTGGTCGGCGGTGCCGCTCACGAACTCAACAATCCCATCACCGCCATGCTGGGTTATTCCGACATGTTGTTGAGCACGCCACTCACTGCCGATCAGCAGCCCCTCGCTGCCAAGATTGGACAGTACGTTCGCCGCACCAAGTCTCTGGTCGCCAGTCTCATCAGCTTTGCCCGCCAGGCGCCCGCGCCAAAAAGTCCCGTGGATCTCAACACCCTGGCCCGCACCGCCATAAAATTGACGCAACCTCAGTGGGAGGCTCTCGCGATCGAAGTGCGCATTCAGTTCGATCCCGCGCTGCCCAAGGTTTTAGGAGATTCCAATCAGCTTTTGCAAGTCTGCCTTCAGCTCGTCGCCAACTGCCTGCATTTGCTGAGCGAGCGCGGTGGTGGGATCCTGACCATGAGCACCGAATGGCAGGCGGGCACAGCCGTTCTTCTTATCGCCACCGAATCCCGGCCTCTCGAGCCTTCTCTCAACAGTTCGACTCCCGCGTTTGGTCTTTCCGCCGAGCCCGAAGACGGCCTGGCCTTGAGCGCATGTGAAGGCATCCTGCAGGAACACCGTGGCCAACTCTCCCGCGAGCGCCGCGAAGATGGCGCCACGCTGCTACGCGTGGAAATCCCCATCACCGAATCCGCTCCCGCCCGGACAAAAGAATCTACGGTGCCGGTGCTGTGGCAATCTCGACCGTACGCTTGAGTTGCCCGCATGCGGCGTAAATATCACGCCCCCGCGGACGCCGTACAAACGCCGGAATTCCCGCCTCCCGCAGAACACTTTGAAACGCCGTGACCCGTTCGTCGCCCGGAGTTTCAAAATCAATTCCCGGCCCCGGATTCAGCGCGATCAGATTCACCTTACAACGGATCCCGTGCAGCAACCCCACTACTTCTCTCGCATTCTGCGGCGTGTCATTTACACCTCCGAGCAGCACGTACTCAAACGTGATCCATTCCCGCGTGCGCAGCGGGAACTCCCGTGCCGCCGTCATCAGCATTTCGAGATTCCATTTCTTGTTCAGAGGCATCAACCGTGTGCGCAGTTCCTCGTTCGAAGCATTCAAAGAAATGGCCAGCTTCGGCCGAATTTTTTCTATCCCAAAATCGTTGATGCGCGGCACGATTCCCGCCGTCGACACCGTCATCCGCCGCTCGGCGATGCCGACTTCCTCCACCAGCAACCGCACCGCCTTCATGAAGTTGTCGTAATTCAGAAACGGCTCGCCCATCCCCATGAAAACCAGATTGATGCGATCCTCCGGCGGCGAAACGTTCTGATCCTTCAGCACCGCACAAACCTGCCCCACAATCTCCCCCGCCGTCAGATTGCGCTTCACCCCCAGCAGCGCCGTCAGACAGAACTGGCAATCCACCGCACACCCCACCTGGCTGGAAATGCAAATCGTCGACCGCCCCTGATTCTGCCCTTGCCTCGGTTTGTTATTTAGCCTTCGATCCTGCCCCCGCCTTTGGGTGGCGCGGCGCTTTAGCGCCGCGATAGGCTCATCCTTTTCAGAACGGCCATTAGCCCCCGAGGAACCTGCGCTGGAATCCTCAGCTTCATCCCCTGCCTCGCTACCGTCTCCCGCTTCCCCGCCATCCCCCTCCGGCATCCACACCGTCTCCACACTCTGCCCGTCGGCAAACCCAATCAGATACCGCACCGTGCCATCCTGCGAGACGAACCTTTGCTCAATCCGCGGCAGCCCAACTGACACACCCTTTTCGGCCAATGTGACCCGAAGCTTTTGCGACAGAGTCGAAATCTCATCGATCGACTCCACCCGCTGCCGGTACACCGCTTCCAGAAGTTGCTTGGCGCGATAGCGCGGCTCACCCGCCTCGCTCATCAGAGACAGAAGTTCGTCTCGGTCCAACCCGAGCAGCCCGATCTGCGATAAATCCTTCATAACTAATTGATTCTAAATAACTAAACTATTCTCGCACACCTATCCGGCCTATGTCAGAATAGTAAAAGGTTCTTCGCCGAGTCGACGGCGTCTAATAAAGATTACTACCACCGAAAATCACAAATGCCTAAAGAAGTCCGCAATATTCGTCGTCAAAAGCTGCCCAACGGCTTGACCATCATCACCGAGCAGATGCAACACATCCGCTCCGCCTCCATTGGCATCTGGCTGCAAACCGGTTCCCGCGACGAGGACGCCGAATGGAACGGCATCTCCCACTTCATCGAGCACATGGTTTTTAAAGGAACGAAGCATCGCACGGCGGAAGAAATCGCCCGCCAGGTCGATTCCATCGGCGGCAACATGGACGCCTTCACCGCCAAGGAATGCATCTGCTTCAACGTCAAGGTGCTCGACGAGCACGTCCCCACCGCGCTCGACATTCTCAGCGACCTGGTGCTGAATCCGAATTTTGATCCCGCCGATATCACCCGGGAACGCGGCGTCATCCTCGAAGAGATAAAAATGGACGAAGATAATCCCGATTATCTCGTCCACGAAATCTTCACCCAGAATTTCTTCAAGGATCACCCGCTAGGCAAGCCGATTCTGGGCACAAAAGAAACCGTGAAGCGCTTCGAACGAGCCTCGGTGGTCGATGCCTACGCTCATCGCTTCGCCCCCGGCAACATCATCGTGTCGGCCGCCGGCAATCTCGATCACGACCGCTTCGTCGAACTGGTCATCAAAGCCTTCGAGCACATGAAGCCGATCAAGAATGGCAGCAACGGCTTCCATTCCACGACTCCGAAGATCGTCTCCCGCATCATCCTGCGCAACAAAAAAGCTCTGGAGCAGGTGCAGTTGTGCCTCGGCGTGCCCGCGCATCCCATCGCGCACGAAAAACGTCACGCTGGTTACATCCTCAACACCCTGCTCGGCGGAGGCATGAGTTCGCGCCTCTTCCAGAACATCCGCGAGCGCCAGGGCCTGGCCTACTCCATCTACAGCGATCTGAACCCTTACCGCGACACGGGATGCCTCGCCGTCTACGCCGGCACGTCATTAGCGTCGGCGTCGAAAGTTGTGCAGTCGGTGGTCAGCGAATTTCGCAGCCTCAAGACAACACCGGTGCCAGAAGAAGAACTAAAACGCTCCAAAGCCCAGCTGAAGGGAAGCCTGATGCTCTCGCTCGAATCGAGCACCGCGCGCATGTCGAATCTGGCGCGCCAGGAAATGTATTTCGACCGCTTCTACGATCTCGACGAACTCATCGAAAAAATCGAGGCCGTCACCGCCGAAGACCTCACCGATCTGGCCAACGAATTCTTCAAAACAGAATCAGTCGCGGTAACTGTCCTGGGAAATCTCCCCGGCCTGAAAATCACGCGCGACCAGCTAGCCTGCTAGAAGAAGTCAAAAGAGAAGTTGCCCAAAAATAACGAGCGCCCTGAACTCTCTCGAGTCCAGGGCGCCCGGGCAGCCCTCCCCCAGAACTGCTCACCGAAAAAAATAAAATGGCACACCCTTCCCTGCCTATAGCACTTCCGTGCCATACCAGGTTGGAACGCGCCTTCTTTCTATCCCGCTGAAAATCTGCGCTTCGTGCAACTGCGTCCTAAGAGCCGGGCAGCGCGTGCTCTGAAGCCTCTGTGGATTTTGCCGATAAGTCCGCCAGAACACACCTAAGGTTTGACCCACTCCCCCGACTGTGCCAGACTGATCCCGCTGTGATGCGTCGTATCTGTCCAACCCCACACCCCATCGCCCGCACACTCTGCATCCTGCTACTCGTATGCGTGGCCCTCGTGAACGCCTTCGCCCAGATCCCCACCAATAGCCCGGGCCAGGCCGCAAGAGATCCCAAGTACGTTCCCGGAATGTCGAGTTACGACAGCGCTCCGGGCACCGGAGTCCTCATCTTCCATGTATTCGCCGAGAAGGCGGGTGCTCCCCTCGGCGGGCAGGCGCGACTGGATCTTACCAATCTCGCCAATCATTTTGGAGTGTTTCAGATCATCCAAAGCGACGGAGAAGGAGTGTTCGTCAACATAGCCTTCGGAAATTATGAAATCGAGGCAAGCGCATTGGGATATCTCCCCGTTCGTCAACCGGTGCAGGTGGTGAGCACAATGCACCCACAGCCGATTGATATCGTGCTGCAGCGCGATCCCTCCGCTATCGATCTCAAGGTCACGGAAGACATCATGTCTCCGAAGGCGCGAAAAGAAGCCCGGGACGCCGTATCCATGCTGAAAGTAGGCGACTACCCGGAAGCGCAGAAACATCTGGAAAGAGCCTACAAACTGGCGCCATCGAATTCAGACCTGAACTTCCTGTTCGGTTATCTGTACTTCCAGCAGAACAACTATGCGCGAGCAGAAACCTACTTGACCGCCGCCACGTCCGTCAGCCCTAACAATGCCCCAGCGCTGACTCTGCTGGGCAGATCCGACTTGGCGCAGGAGAACTATCCTGCGGCTCGATCCGCCCTGGAGCGAGCCATTCTGGCCGACGACAGTAATTGGCTGCCGCATAACTTGTTGGCGGATGCGTATCTTCGCCAGAAGGACTACGGCAAGGCTCGCGACGAAGCTCAAATTGCACTCGGCAAGGGCCAGAAGGATGGAAAGACCGTTGCGAGTCCTGCCGAGCTGGTACTCGCGCAAGCGCTCATTGGTCTTGGCCAGGATCAGGAGGCGATTCAAGCCCTCGATGTCTTCCTAAAGGATTCTCCTCAGAATCCCATGGTCTACCAGGTCCAACATTTGATCGCGGACCTCAAACGCAACTCCAGTTCCGCGCCAGACGGAAGCGCAAAGGCTTCGGACATCGATACATCTCGCGCTGATCCTCTTGGAGCTGTTCCCGATCCTGCGCCCACAACTCGCACCTGGCGCCCTCCCGACGTTGACGACGCAAGGCCAATCCTTACCCCGGGAGTTGTATGCCCCGTCGCGCAAGTAACCGACGAATCGGGGAAAAGGGTGCAGGAGTTAGTTCGCGATCTTACCCGCTTCGCTGCCAACGAAGACTTGTTCCATCAGTCGATCGACGCGTTTGGTTTTGCTACTCATACGGAAACCAGAAAGTACGACTATGTCGCCATGGTGTCTGAGGCCAAACCCGGTGGTGCTGTTTCCATCGAAGAATATCGCGCGGACAAACCACCGCAGACAGGTTATCCCGACGACATCGCAAGCACCGGCTTCATAACCCTGGCGCTGGTTTTTCATCCCGAGATGCAGCCAGATTTCGATCTGGATTGTGAGGGACAGACCGACTGGCGCGGACAGCCCAGCTGGTTAGTACACTTCCGCCAGCGTCGTGACCGCGCTAACCGGATGCACGGCTATATGCTCGGCGGTCAACTTTTCCCCGTCGATCTCAAAGGCAGGGCGTGGATTACCGCCGACAAATTTCAAATCGTGCGGATCGAAGCCGACATGGTCAAACCCATGCCCGAAATCCAGTTGCTCAGCGAACACCAGACCGTGGAATACGGCCCGGTGCCGTTTCCCACGAAAAACACAACTCTCTGGTTGCCTAAAACCGCAGAGATCTATTTCGACTTCCGCAAACATCGCTACCATCGCAGGCACAGTTTCGATCACTTCCTGCTTTTCTCCGTCGATACGGAGGACAAGCCAAAGACGACGGCAGTCAACCCCTGACACCAGCCACGCCAGATGTATAATCCCCGGATTGATTCCCACTCCGGAGCGCTCACTGATGAACAGTTCCACCGTAAAAACTTCCTCGCGACTCGTCCGTTCTCTCGTCATCATTCTGTCCATCGTTCCGGCTCTGTGTTCCCAGGAGCGACAGGAAAAAGTTGACCTCGAAACCATCTCGCGCATCCGCTACGAGGGCTTTCGCAATTCCAAAGTGATGGAATACGCCTCCGGCCTGATGGATTCGATCGGCGAACGCCTCACCGGATCCCCCAACATGAAGCGCGCCAACGAATGGACTCGCGACCAGCTCACTGCCATGGGCCTGAGTGACGCTCACCTCGAACCCTGGGGTCCCTTCGGCCGCGGATGGGCCAACCAATACACCAACGTTCGCATGACCTCGCCCGATATCGTCCCCCTTCTCGTCTACGCTAAGGCCTGGACCCCGGGCACGAACGGCGTTGTCACCGGCAAGTGCATCCGCGTCAACATTGAAAAAAAGGAAGACTTTGAGAAGTACAAGGGAAAACTCGCTGGCATGATTGTGATCTTCGGCCCCGACGCCGAAGTAACGCCCATCACCGAAGCTCCCTACAAGCGCTATACCGACGAGGATCTTGCCAAGACGGGCGAGTATCAGATTCCCGGCGAGCGCCCTCCGTTTCGCATGTCGGAGATCGCCAGACGCCGGCAATTCACCAAAGATCTCAACCAGTTTTTCGCCGACGAAAAAGTTCTCGCGGTCATTGACCACAGCCGTGGCACCTCTGGCGGCGGCACCGTGTTCGTGCAGTCCGGCGGTTCCTACAAGCCCGGCGAAACCACTACCATCCCTCAGCTCACCATGGCCTCCGAGCATTGGACGCGCATCGCGCGCCTGCTGCAGCAGAAAAAAGATGTCACCCTCGAACTGAACGTCACCAACACTTTCTACGACGACGACCCCATGCAGTACGACACCATCGCCGAAATCCCCGGCACCGACAAGAAAGATGAAGTTGTCATGCTGGGTGCGCACCTCGACTCCTGGCACGCCGGCACCGGCGCAACCGACAACGGCGCGGGAACCATTGTCATGATGGAAGCCATGCGCATTCTGAAAGCCCTCGACATTAAGCCCCGGCGCACCATCCGTATCGGCCTGTGGAGCGGCGAAGAAGAAGGCCTGCTGGGCTCGCAAGGCTATGTCGAACAGCACTTCGGTTCGCGCCCGCCCATGGACGATCCCAACATGAAAGGCATGCCCACGCTCCTGCGGCGTGATGCCGGTCCCATTACCGTGAAGCCCGACCAGGCAAAGGTCTCCGCCTACTTCAACATCGACAACGGCACCGGAAAAATCCGCGGCGTCTATATGCAGGAGAATGAAGCCGTCGCTCCCATCTTCGAACAGTGGATGCGGCCGTTCAAAGACCTCGGCATGACCACGCTCACCATGCGCAACACCGGCGGCACCGACCATCTCTCCTTCGACGCCGTCGGCATTCCGGGATTTCAGTTCATCCAGGATCCCATCGAATACGAAACCCGCACTCACCACTCCAACATGGACGTCTACGACCGCCTGCAACCCGAAGACCTCAAACAGATCTCGGTAATCGTCGCTGGCTTCGTCTACGACGCCGCCATGCGCGATCAAATGCTCCCCCGCAAGCCAATTGAGAAGCCGCTCCCCAGGGAACCAGAAAAGAGAGAAGAGTAAAAAAAGCGAAGTAGCAAGAGATGTGCGGAAATCCCCGAACGCGGCTCGGTGCGCCGGGTCCGCGCTCTGCCACGGACGGGAAGGACACGACTTCAGTCGTGCCGTTAAGATTTACAGACGAAGCGGGCTTTAGCCCCTGAGGAATGCTGGTAGCGAAACCGTCTCGAAAGAATGGATGACCCCCATGTTTTCCCCTCAGCCCATTGGCCACATCCGAAGCCCCTACCAAAGCACAAAAGAGATCCCCAAAGGCCCAGGCGCCAAACACGAAGCGGAAGGCATCCTCGAAATCCTCCCGCAATTCGCCGTCGGCCTCACCGACATCGAAGGCTTCTCGCACCTGTTCGTCCTCTGGGTATTCGATCGCGCCGAAGGTTTCGAGCTACTCGGCACCCCTCCCATCGACGATCGCCCGCACGGCGTCTTCGCCACCCGCTCCCCGCGGCGTCCCAACCCCATCGGACTCACCGTGGTCCAACTCCTCCGCCGCGACGGTAATTCTCTGCACGTGCGCGGCCTCGACATGCTCGACGCGACACCGATTCTCGATCTGAAGCCGTATCTGTCAAGCATCCCGCCCGAAGCGCTACGCCGCGGCTGGATCGCCGAAGCCGAAGCCCGCCGTGCGAAATACGGTTTGAAAGAATCCGCAAAATAACGTTCAAAACAAAGGCGCAAAATCGCAAGACTTCCCGGCCATACTATGCAATTTCCTTCATCTTGCCCACCGCCAAGAAGTGAGGTAGCTTTCCAACGCGGAAGCGTGCGCGCCCCCTTGCGCACCGTAGCGGCAAGGTTTCGAAGTCCAAGGAGCGTCGTCATGCAGTTCAGCTGCCACGAAGAAATTCCAGGTTCACATCAAAGTTCGCATCAGGAATCGGCGCGCGGAAAGTCGGCGCCCACATCGATGAAATCCATTATGAAATCAAGCCTCAGCGCCACTCTGTTTGTTACGGCGGCGGTGCTATGCGCAACAGTGTTCGCGCAAGCCCAAACCGTCTCCACCATTTACAACTTCACCGATAGTCCAACCAGCGGAGCCAACCCCTGGTACGTGACTCTGGTGCAGGGCACAAATGGCAGTTTCTACGGCACCACCTACAACGGCGGCAAGTACGTCTCCGGCACCATCTTTAGCGTGACTCCCACTGGGCAGCAAAAAATACTCTACAGTTTCCAGGGGGGCACCGCCGATGGCGCCTATCCTACCGGCGGCCTCACTCTCGGCACTGATGGCAATTTTTACGGCACCACCCAGCAAGGCGGCAGCGAAAGCCAAGGCATCATTTTCAAAATTACGCCCACCGGTACCTACACCATTCTGCACAACTTCAACGCCTTCATCGATGGCGCTTTCCCCTGGGGCCCGCCCATTCTCGCCTCGGACGGAAACTTCTACGGCACATCCAGCGGCGGCGGACCGAACGGGCGCGGCCTCGTCTACAAGATCACCAGTTCCGGCACTTTCTCCGAAGTCTACCGGTTTGATGTGACGCATGGCTATTCTCCGATCGCTCCGCCCACGCAGGGCGTTGACGGATTCCTCTACATCCCCGTCGCCCAGGGCGGCACAGATTTCTGTGGAACCATTGTTCAGATGTCCACGGCTGGCGTGATCAACAATACCTACAATTTCCCCTGCGGCCCCGGCGGATCGTTTCCCCTCGGCCCGCTCGTTCAGGCTGAGAATGGAGACTTCTACAGCACCACGCAAGACGGCGGCGCCAACGGTCAAGGAACCATTTATCAGGTCACGACCGGCCTCGCCGTAACCGTTCTCTACAGCTTCGGTGTCAACTTCGGTGACGGCACTTTCCCCGCCGCCGGCTTGCTGCTCGCCACCGACGGCAACTACTACAGCGCGACTGCCGAAGGCGGCACTTACGACGACGGCACCCTGTTCAACACCACGACGAGTGGAACCTACACTAGCCTGTTCAACTTCAATAACAGCGCCAACCTCTTGCAGATGTCTCCGCTGTCCCCGCCCGTGCAGGGCACCAGCGGTCTGCTCTACGGGGTCACCGAGTTCGGCGGCGGCGCCAACGACGGCACGGTTTACACCCTGAATATGGGCCTCGCGCCCTTCGTGAATACGGCGTTATTTTCCGGCAAGGAAGGTGAAACCGTCACCCTTCTGGGAACGCACTTGACCGGCACGTCCGAAGTCACATTCAACGGCAGCGCGGCGAACTTCAAAGTGCTCTCCGACACCCATCTCGCTGCAACAATCCCCCCGGGCGCGACCACCGGTCCAATCCGGGTAGTTACGCCCAGCAGCGAATTACTGAGCAGAAAGACCTTCGTCGTCAAGCAACGCTAAGCAGTATCGGCAATATCGAACTATGTGGGAGCCCCATCCTTATCTCGCGCTTTGGCGAGATTGGGTGGGGCCTCTGATTTTTGGATCCGCGCTATCTTAGGCCAGCCTGCCGAGGCTCAAGCCTGTTTTCGCGGTTCTTTGATGACAAACTAGGACTGGTGAAGCCCGTGTTCAGGCTGAAATAAAATGTTGCACCTTTTCCCACCTGCCCTTCCGCCCAGGTTTTACCGCCATGTCTGGCAATGATGCGGCGCACGCTGGCCAGGCCGATACCCGTTCCCTCGAATTCGCCGGCGGTATGCAGGCGTTGGAAGACGCCAAACAATTTGCTGGCATAGCGAGCATCGAATCCAACTCCATTGTCGCGCACGAAGAATACCGTTTGCGGCGGACCGCTTTCCTTTACGCCGATTTCAATTTCCGCCGGATCGCTTTTGCGGCTGTACTTCAACGCGTTCGAGATGAGATTCTCCATGACTTGCCGCAGCAGCGCCCCACTGCCCCAGGCACGCGGCAATGGCGCCCGTTTCCACACAATATTCCGGCCTTTGATCTCCAACTCTTGATCCCGGATTATGGTATCCACGATGCCGTTCAGGTCGACCGATTCCCGAGTCAGCTCCCCACTGGCAAAACGCGAAAAATACAGTAAGTCGTCAATCAGAGCAGACATTTTGTTGGCCGCATCCGTAATCCGGCTCAGATGCTCCCGCAGCTTCTCGCTCAATGCAGCGCCTGCATCCTCGCGGAGAATCGTCGCGAAGCCGAGAATGCGCCGCAGCGGCGCCCGTAGGTCATGCGACACCGAGTAGGAGAATGTCTCCAGCTCCTTATTGGCGGCTTCCAGCAGTTGGGCTCTCTGCTCCAGATCCTTGTTCAGCCGGCTGATCTCCGCATCGGCGCGGCGGCGAACGGCATTCTCCTGCAGCAGATCCTTGTTCGCTTGCGAGAGTTCGGCTACCCGCTCCGCTACGCGCTTTTCCAGATCCAGAGTCAGGATCATGACTTCATGGTTGGTGGTGGCCAGTTCGGCCTGCAGCAAACCGATTAAGGCCTGGGGATCCTTCGCGCCGGCTTCCAACGCGGGTGCTGGGCGGGCTGTCATGATGGGACGCTCACGATGTAACTCTCATGATTGGACGCCGCAGCACTTCACCGCAAGAATTGTGGCGTCATCGTCCTCTTTCGCCAATGCGCTCAGGAGCCGGTTCGCGACCCACTGCGTAGGCTCCCGCTCCAGCCCAGGATAGTCGCTCCACTGCCACTGCGCCCGCAGTCCATCGCTGTGCAGGACGAGCATCCAGTTCGGATCCCAGCGGCGACATTGTACCTGCACATGGTCTTCCTGCGCACCCAGGAATCCACGCTGGACCTCGATCTCGAAGCGGTCCGCGCCGGTCCAGGTGCGCATCTCGATGTTGCCCAGGTTGGCCAAGGTCACCGCGGTTGGAGATTCGAAGCGGGCCAGAGCCATCACCACTCCTCGGGTTCCCCGGCAAGCGCGGCTGCAACCGTGGAAGAGTTGGTCTAACGGCATTTCGTAATGGGATTGAACGTACGATTGCGCCGCCAGAGCAGCCTTTTGCGCGGGTTCGCCGTGTCCCAGCCCGTCAATCACGCCCACCAGCAAACCACCATCGCATTTGCGAATGAGGAAGGCGTCTCCATTTGCCGCCCCCTGATGGCGGGGTCGGGTCGCAACCCCGACTTGCCAAAAGTGATCGATCACCGGCTCGGCTGCCGAACCAAGCCATCTCCGGCACAGAATGCGCCTGCCCAGCGCCGCCGTCGAGCTGATTTCGATTTCATCCATGCACCGGGTGATCGTGCCCAGTCCACAATCCTCGCCGCCGCCGGCCGAGTCACGCGCTGCAAACACATCTCTCATTCCCGGCCCATGATCCTCGGCTTCCACCTCGATCCCAGTCCGGTCTCCACTATCAATCCGACGAAAAGTCAAGGTGCCGGCACCCGCATGTCTTAGCAGCGCGGAGGCCAACTCGGTCACGGCTTGCACCACTTCCTCACCTGGCTGCGCCGCGAACCCCAGCTTATGCGTCATCTGGCGCGTCGTTTCCTGCGCCATCGCGCCGTTAAAGAACGGCCCCACCGAAATTTGCGCGCTGGTTACGGTCGGCATGAACCCTCAGTTCCGGCGCCATTTTCTTACCACCACCGTGGTTCCCTCGCCCGGAGCGGTGCGAATGTCCATCTCGTCCATCAAGCGTTTGGCTCCGGGCAATCCCATACCCAGGCTGCCGCCCGTACTAAAACCATCGACCATCGCGGCATCGAGATCCGCGATGCCGGGCCCATGGTCCTCAAAACTCAATTCGACGCCGCGGGCGCTTCCCTTTTGCACAATTCGCCACTGCATCAGGCCTTGCCCGGCATACTTGAAAACGTTCCGGCCCAACTCGGAGGCAGCCGTTATGATGCGCGTGGTTTCGGTGACCCCGAATCCAATCCTCCCGGCAACCTCCCGGACCACGCGGCGGGCGACCGCAATGTCGGCTTCGAACAAGATCGGGACGGTGCCCTGTTCCGGTTCGCTCATCGGGCGAGCCTTTTTGTCTGGACCGATTTGCGCTTTGTAATATCCCCCGCCAGATCGAGAGCGCGATCCAGAGTCAGGACAGTTCGCGTCGCCCCCAGCGTGACGTTCAGTTCAGTGGCGGTGATGGCCACCGATGGCCGCATACCTGCGATCAAGGTTTCCCCGCCCATCAAGGTCACCATTTGGGCGGTCTCCGCCACCGTCCGGGCGAAGTAGGAATCCAGGATCTCGACCTTCGATAAATCGAGGATCAGGCCTTTCACATCGTGCTGCTCCATCGCGTCCAGAGTCCGGCTCTGGAGCGCGGAAACCGTGGCATCGTCGGGATCGGCAGGCATGGTCACCAGCAGGACATCGCGCACTTTCAGAACCGTTATGCCTTCATTCATTTGCCCACCGCCGCCCCTTGTGCGCCCTCCCGAGCCACGTGAATGTTGATGATTTCAAAGGCCACCCGCAAGCCGGCGGTCAGCGACGATCGCGTGGTCGCGCCCGAAAGATCGATGCCCAGATGCACCAAGGTCTGCGCGATCGCCGGCCGCACCCCGGTCAGCACTACTTCGGAGCCGATGTAACGCACGGCCTTGATGGTTTCGATCAAGTGCTGGGCGGTTTGAGTGTCAATGGTAGGCACTCCGGTGATATCGATCAGGGCTACCGGGGAATTGGTTTCGGTAAGACGGTGCAAGAGGCGCTCCATCAGTTGCTGGGTCCGGTCGCTGTCCAGCATTCCGATGAGCGGAACCAGAATAATCCCGTCCCAGACCTGAACGATGACCGTGGCCATTTCCAGGATCTCCTTGGCCTGTCCCTTGATCCGTTCCTCCGACTCCTTGCGCTGGCTGAGGTCGCGAGTGACCATGCCGAAACCCTTCAGCGTTCCCTCGGCATCCAGCAACGCCGTGAGCACAACGTTGGCCCAGAACTTGGAGCCGTCCTTGCGAACCCGCCAGCCCTCATCCTCGGACCTGCCCTTGGCCACCGCAGTTTTCAACTCACTGTCGGTCTTGCCGCTGGTGGCATCTTCGGTGGTGGAGAAGATGGAAAAATGTTTGCCCACGATCTCCGCCGCAGAATAGCCCTTGAGCCGCTCCGCCGCCGGGCTCCAGCTCACCATGTTTCCGTTGGGGTCAAGCATGATGATGGCGTATTCCATAATGCTGTCGACCAAGATCCGCAACATATCCAGATCGCTCTCGGCGCGTAGCTTGCCTGCCTTGTCGGTTTGAGCCTCTGCGGTGCCCACGCCTTCCTTAGCCATACCTTTAGTCCTCCGCAACGCGCGCCTGATAACACACGCTCTGCTACCTCAGCTATCGTCAAGCCGCACCGTCTCCTTTAGCTCGATCGCCAAAGCCTGCTCTTCATTCTCAAGTTAGGATTTCTTAAGACGCTCGGGCGGTCGCCATAACGGGATTGGCACCAGCGCGTGGCCCATTCTAAATTTCGCGCCCTTCGCGAAATTTAGAGCGGGGATCTCGGAAGCCGATTCATCATGCAGTCGGCAGTAAGATATCGATGAAGAGTTGAGCCGGAAAGAGGACACGACGATGGGATGAGCGGAAGGAAGATTCCGTCCAACAAGTAGATTTGCTCCCACTCAAGCCAAAAGACGGCTTGACTGGGCCACCCATCTGTCTTGAAGACTACTCGGCGCCGCTATTTACTCTTCGCGGTCGGCGCCAGGAACCACTTCGAAGCCGTGTCGTCCGTCTTCAGGAAGTTCAATAACTGCGTCGACACCTTAATCCGACCCGCCGGATTCGAGGGATGCGTTCCGTCCACATCGAGATCCTGGCATGTCCAGACCAGGCCATCGCTGCGAGGAATCATTCCGTTCGCCCAGTAATACGGTCCCCAGGCAATCCACGGCGCCTTCACCGCGCCCAGCACAGGATTGAAATTCATAGCCGGATCGCCGTCAATCTGATCGAGAATCGTATTCTTCACCGCCATCCCGTTTTCATAGCCGTATGGCTCGGGATCCAGGTCCGCCGCTCCGTTCGAATATCCGGTGTAGTTGACGCTGGAGTAATACCCCAGCTTGATGTTGGGAAATTTCGCCTGCAGATTCTGCGCGATGGATTCCAGCTGCGACGTCAGCGCGGTCATATCCCCGGGAAAAACCCCGCCCGGCCCGCCATCCACATCCAATATCCACGCGCCCACCACCTGACTCGCCGTAACTCCCGCATTGGGCAGGTAATCGTATGTGATCGCATTCCAGAAATTATTGGTGGAAGAGGACAGCAGCGTCGCCGTCGCTCCTCCGGTCGCGCCATTCACAATCACCAGGTTCGGATTCTTCGCGGGATCGGTATTCACCAGATCGACAAATTCTTCAAATGGCTGCTGCGCCATCGACAATCCCACCGAGATAAAAACGTACTTCCCGGTTGGACTGTAATCTCCGTTCCCGTCCAGCGGGACAATCGCAGCCGCCGCGCTCTGCCCGAAAGCATCGTGAGCCGGATCGTCTAAGTTGCTGCCGTCGGCGTAAAGTCCGCCTTCTTCCGCGCCCAGATACCAGCCCGTTCCCAGGTCCGAGATCGGAATAATCGGTTCCGAATCATCGCCCGCATCCCAACTGATGTTGTTGCAGTTCTTATATCCCGAGTAAGCATCCACCGGAATCGTGAACACTTTCGTCATCCCTTCCGCTTTCTTTGCCGAATCCGTGACCCGCGCCGAAAACGTATAGTTCCCTAGCCCGACCGAAGCGGCGATCGAACCACTGATCACCCCCGCACTCGACAACGACAGTCCGGCGGGCAAGCTCGAACCCGATGCCAGCTTCCAGGTGTACGGCGCCGTGCCCCCAGTGGCGTTGAGAGTGGCCTGGTAAGGATAGTTCTGCGTGGATGCCGGTAGCGTCGGGAAAGTATCAATCCCCAGCGCCGTCGAATTCACGCCGGTGCCCCACAAACTCACTCCATTCGGCGGCGCAACATCGTAAGTGAACGAAATCAGTCCCGGTTGGCTGGCCACCGCCGTCGGCACATACCCGATCGACAATTTCAGAGATTTCCCGGGCCCAATCGAAGTGGGAGCCGTCCAGCCAGTTTCCGCGAAAGGATAGGTCACCACCACACCGGTCACTGAAAATGCCGCTGTTCCCTTGTTAGTGATCGTCAGCGTCTGGGCGCGACTGGTCGTCCCCAGCGCCTGGTCGGGAAACGTTATCGAAGGTGCGCTCAGTGACGGAACGGCAGCTACGTTCGTTCCATTCCCCGTCATGTTCACGGTTTGCCCCGGCTGCCCCGATACGGTAAACGAAAGATGCCCCGAATAACTCTCGGCCGAACCCGGCGTGAACTGGATGCCATAATCCGCTCTCTCTCCCGGTGTCAGCGTGACCGGAATCGTGCCGCTTACGACTTTGAACTGGGCAGAATTAGGAGTGATCGCATCGACCGTGACGTTGACATCGCCAATGTTGTAGACGCTAACCGTCTGCGTGAGGCTGGTCCCCGTAGCTATGTAGCCAAAACTCATTCCTGCCGGCAAAATAATCGGATTAGTTTGCGCGGCGATTGGCGGCGCGCCAGCCAACAGCAGGAAAATAGTCACCAAGAACAAGAAGAATGCGGCCAGGCTATCCCTCATCCCAAGAGCCTCTTTCAGTCAAAAGCGAAGCGTATTCTATAAGAATTCCAGCCGCCTGCAAGAATGAAAGAATTTGCATGGAGCCCCGCCATTCCTGAAGAAACGCTTAGAAACGGGGGCAGAAGAGATTGAAACGAAGAATAGAAATCAGGAAGAAAAATTGGCTCCTCAGGTAGGACTCGAACCTACAACCCTTCGGTTAACAGCCGAATGCTCTGCCATTGAGCTACTGAGGAGTGTGGAAAACGGGATGAAAGACCGGGCGTGCGCCGCAATCTTCAGCCGTCGCTTTATCATAGCATTCCGCCTTGAGGTCTGAAAACACCGGAACTGTTTCTGCTACCCTAGCCCCTTGGATCCGAGGTGGCCCTATGTCTGGAGGCTTTCGTTTGTTCCTGATTCTTTCTTCCCTATCGATCCTGGCAGCCGCGATATCCGCGGGCGACGACTCCGCCTCTTCTTCCCCTCCGCAAGCCCCGATCAAGCCCATCGCCGACATGTTTCACGGCACCAGAGTCGTCGACAACTATCGCTGGCTCGAAAACGGCAACAGCCCCGAAACCAAAAAGTGGGTCGAACAGGAAATGGCCTACACCCGCGGCATGCTCGACCGTCTCGCCGGTCGCGACGCCATCCACAAACGCCTGACCGAACTCCTCTCCATCGGCAGCGTCACGCCGCCCGTGATCGCCGGACGCCACTATTTCTATACCCGGCGCGAAGGCATGCAGAACCAGCCCGTCCTCTATGTACGAGAAGGTCTCGACGGCAAAGACAAAGATCGCGTCCTGCTCGACGCCAACCAGCTCGCCGCCGACGGTACCATCGCACTCGACTGGTTCCAGCCCAGCGAAACCGGAAAATACGTCGCCTACGGCACCTCGCCCAGCGGCTCCGAAATGAGCACGCTGCACATCATCGAAACCAAAACCGGCACTGTGCTGCCTGACACTATCGAGCGCACCCGCGCCTCCTCCATCGCCTGGAAGCAAGACAACTCCGGCTTCTACTACACGCGCTATCCGAAAAAAGGCGACGTCCCCGCCGGCCAGGAAATGTACAACCGCCACGTCTTCTACCACTCCCTCGGCGACGATCCCGACCAGGAAGATCAACTCATCTTCGGCGAAGGTCGCGACCCCGAAGACTGGCCGAGCGTAAGTCTCTCCAACGACGGCCGCTGGCTGCTGATCAGCGTCTCGGAAGGCTGGACCAAGTCCGAACTCTATCTGATGGACCTGAAGAAAGGCACGCCGCCCACCGCCATCACCACCGGCAAGAACTTCCTCTACGGCGCCGACGTCTACAATGGCAAACTCTACATCACCACCAACGAAGACGCCCCCCGTTACCGCGTCTTCGTCGCCGACGCCGGCAACTACGATCGCCAGGCCTGGAAAGAACTCATCCCGCAATCCGACGCTGTGCTGCAAGGCGCTGCCGTGTACGGCCGCAAGCTTTTCACGCAGTACGAACAGAACGCCACATCGCAACTCAAGATTTTCGATCTCGACGGCAAGAAGTTAAGCGACGTCGACCTTCCCGCAATCGGCAGTGTCTTCGGGTTGAGCGGCCGCTGGGATCGCGACGAGGCATTCTTCGGATTCCAATCCTTCACCATGCCACCCAGCATCTATCGGGTCGAGCTAAAACCCGTGGGCGTAGAAACGAAGCCAAGCGGACCTGCAGGCGACGTCATCGGCCCGACCTCGCTCTGGACCAAAGTCGACGCCCCCTCCATTGACCCCTCCGCTTACGAAGTCAATCAGGAATGGTTCAAATCGAAAGACGGCACGCGCGTGCCAATGTTCGTAGTTCACAAGAAGGGTATTCAGAAAAACGGCAAGAACCCCACGCTGCTCACCGCCTACGGCGGCTTCAACGTCAGCCTCACGCCCAGCTTCAGCCGCACTGCTTATCTCTGGATGGAGCACGGAGGCATCTACGCTGTAGCCAACCTCCGCGGCGGCGCAGAATTCGGCGAAGACTGGCACCGCGCCGGCATGCTCGACAAGAAACAAAACGTCTTCGACGACATGATCGCCGCCGCCCAGCACCTCATCGCCGAAAAATATACTGACAAGAATCACTTCGCCATCCAGGGCGGCTCCAACGGAGGCCTGCTCATGGGCGCCATGATCACTCAGCGCCCCGACCTGTTCCGCGCCGTAATCTGCCAGGTCCCGCTCTTAGACATGCTCCACTACCAGGATTTCCAAATCGCAAAATTGTGGATCCCCGAATACGGCACGTCCGAAAACCCCGAGCAATTCAAATGGCTCTACGCCTACTCCCCCTATCACCACGTGAAACCCGGCACCGAGTATCCCGCAATCCTATTCATGACGGCCGACACCGACACCCGAGTCGACCCCATGCACGCCAAAAAAATGGCCGCCGAGATGCAAGCCGAAGCCAAAAATGGCACCAGCCGCACCCGCCCGATTCTATTGCGAATCGAAAGCAAAGCCGGCCACGGCGCCGGCAAACCAGTCACCAAACAAATCGAAGAATTTACAGATGTGTATTCGTTCCTGTTCTGGCAGTTGGGAGTGAAGCCGTAGAGCACTTCGTGGAAGGGCACGGCTTCAGCCGTGCCGCTAGACGCCAGAAAGACTCCAGCTTCAGCCGCTGAGGGCCTCGCCCTTGACTTACGATGGACAACGCGCAGTCGCCCGACGGGTGGCCCGGCCTTTGATTTCGCTGGAAACAACCAACGCAGTGGGTGCCCCATCCTTCGCGTGCTTTTCGCGAAGGGTGGGCGGCGCTACGATTGCGCCATACGATTGAACGTTCACGTCACGGCGCGTTTCAACCGAAACCCATGGGAGGCATCGTTCCCACGCTTGCAAAAAGCGCAAGGATGCGGCACCCTCGGTCCTGCTGTGGAAACAGCAATCCACTACAAGTTTCGACGAGACGCGGAGGCACCGATGCAAAACATGCATCGCAGGAGACGATCCATGATCGCTATGACGATCGCTACACGGAGAAGAGTTCTAACTTTCGCTGCGGTTTGCCTGCTGACCGTTCTCGCCCTCGCGCCCACTGGCGCATCAGCCGCCGCCCCGCAAGCCACCGACTGGCGCGCACGCCTGAACCAGCAACTCCAGTTGATGGGCCATCGCAACTGGATCGCCGTGGTCGATTCGGCTTACCCATTGCAGACCAGCCCCGGCATCGAGACGATCGAGACCAATGACGATCAACTCCAGGTAGTGCAGACCGTCCTCAACCAGATCGCGAAAGCGAAGCATGTGCGGCCCGTCATCTTTACTGACGCGGAGCTGAAACTGGTCCCCGAAAGTGACGCCAAAGGAGTTACCGCCTATCGCCAGGCGCTAACGGTCCTCTTAAAAAAGACCGAAGCGCAATCCCTGCCGCACGAGGAGATCATCTCCAAGCTGGATGAAGCCGGCAAGACCTTCCACATTCTCGTGCTGAAAACCACCCTGACCATTCCCTATACCTCAGTTTTCATCCGCCTCGATTGCGGTTACTGGGGAGCCGATGCGGAAAAAAGATTGCGCGAGGCGATGGCATCGCACTGATCTAACATCTCTGACGGGCCGACGACCCACGGATGAGCTCTCATTTCCGCCCGTGTCAAGACCACTTTGGTAGGTGTTGACCGTACTCAAAAGTAGATGTTGCTTCCACAGCCTATCCCGCTGAAAACACAGCACTGGAAAAATCCTGCTCAAGAGAATCAAGCACTTGAAGCCCATCATTCCGTGCTTTTGCACAGTGTTCCTGCAGGAACACTTTAAGGTTTCGTGCCCGCCTCCCAGCCGCCACAATGGCAACCGAAAGCCTGCCAACCGTGGTAGAATCCTCAAGCTCTGGGCCGGACGCCGCGATGGACAGGCTGTTCCGGCCTTAAACCTCTTCCCGGGGGCTACACTCCATGACCTCTCGTTCTCTACAGTTTCCTCGTCTGGCATTCTCCCTCATTCTGCTTGGACTGCTGGCCGCGGCTTCTGTTCCCAGCGCACACGCACAGCAGCCGCTCGCGAATCATCTGACCAAGCGCGTGGTAGGCGACTACGGTTATTGGAGCAAGTACGATGTTCCGTCTTATGGCGCGGCGCAGATTCCCTACAACGAGCTCACGCACATCAACCACGCTGGCGTCTCGTTCGACAAGACCGGCACGCTGTCGGTTCCGACTGGCCCTTACAACCAGTTCATCGAACCCGAACTCAACAACCTGGCTCACGCAGCCGGCGTGAAAGTGCTGCTGTTGCTGGGCGGCGACTTCGTGGGGCTCGAATACAGCGGCCAGGTGCAGACCCTGGTCGACAACATCGCGGCGTTCGAGACTCAGTATCACTACGACGGCGTCGACATCGACTGGGAATATCCGGCAAGCAGCCGCGACCGCGCGTTCTATATCGAACTGATGTCGCTGCTGCGCCAGTCGAACCCGGATTATGTGCTCTCGATCGACATTGCTCCATGGGGCGGTTATGGATGGGACACGACCCAACTGAAACTATCGCTCAGCTACTTCAACATTATGATGTACGACTGCGCCGGCCCGTGGACAGCGGACGGCCAGCTCAATTCGCCCATCTTCTGGGACCCGCACGATACCGACCCCTGGGAGTGCGAGCCGGGCGGAAGCGCGGCCCAGACGGCTACTTATTTCCTGAAGACGGTTCCGGCAGTGCAGCTGAACATGGGAACGCCGTTCTACGGCTACTACTACACCACGGTCAATCAGCTTTTTGGAGTGTGTCCCAACGCCGCGCTTAACGCCGATGGCGACTGCGATAACACGGTGAAAAGTGGAAACTACGGCACATCGATGAAGCCGCGGATCAACCAGGATGGCTGGCACACGCTTTACGATCCGGTTGCGCTGGTTCCCTACATGCTGCGGGACGATGGCAGCGACGGCTACATCACCTACGATGACGCGTACTCCACCTATTACCGCGTGTGGTATTCCGACTGGGATCGCGGACTCGGCGGAACGTTCATGTGGTCGCTGGACGCCGACTATGACGGACACTCGCAGGACTTGATGACTGCCATGTACAACGCTTCGGTTGCTGGAAAATAAGTGGCCGGAAAATGAAGCTCCTCGTGGAGCGACCATTTCATAGCGAACCATCATGATGATGGGTGGTTTGGAGCCGCCGCAGAGTCATTTGGATGAGCCGGCTGCGGCAGCAACCAAATTTGCAACCGACCATAGAATCGGTTCTTTCCCTTATCCAGCGCCGGGAGATCCCCTAGCTCTCTAATAAGTTTGACCCATCCTACCCGACGTGTTATAAATGCCCGTTTTGCGCTGGTGTGCCGGGACCAAAGCCTTATTTTCTGGTCGGCTTTTTTCGGCGCGGCTTCGTGATTGAAATCCAGCGTAAACTCCGACGCGGCCAAGCTCCAACACTCAGGTATTGCGGTGGAAGCGCGTTCGGAATTCCGGAACTGGGCGTCAGACTCGATTGGGCGAACACGGCGCCATTGAAAGCGCAGTTGCGAGTCGGGATGGTGCTTCCGGAAGGCGGAGCAAACGACGTTTACCAAAATTCCTTAAAACCGTTATCTCGTTATCTTTCGGAGGACTCATTATGCGCACCTGGCTTGCCACTGCTGCGTTTTTCACACGTCGCGTGGCCACAAAAATCTCGGCTGTCGCCGCGCTGCTGACGGTCGGCACCGCTACCGCCCTGGCCCAACCTGCCGGTGAAGGCGGGGAAGCATCCTTGAAGCTGCCCGACCTTTCTCAGGTCAGCTTTTTTCACGGCGCCATTGACGGCCATAAATTGCTGCTGATCGGAATTCTGTTCTGTCTGTTTGGGCTCGGCTTTGGCATGGCGATTTACATGCGGCTGAAGAACCTGCCGGTGCATCGCTCCATGCGTGAAATCTCGGAACTGATTTACGAGACCTGCAAGACCTACCTGGTCACGCAAGGCAAGTTCATTCTTTTTCTCTGGGCATTCATTGCGGTCATTATTGCGGCGTACTTTGGCTGGCTGTCGCCGGTGCCGGGCAAGTCGGTGGCGCTGACGCTGCCGATAATTTTGGGTTTCAGTCTGGTGGGCATTGCGGGCAGTTATGGCGTGGCGTGGTTCGGCATTCGGGTGAACACGTTTGCGAATTCGCGAACGGCGTTCGCTTCCCTGCCCGGCAAGCCCTATCCGGTGTACCAGATTCCGCTCGAAGCCGGCATGAGCATCGGCATGATGCTGATCAGCGTGGAACTGCTGATCATGCTGTTCATTCTGCTGTTTATTCCGGGCGATTATGCTGGACCGTGCTTCATCGGCTTTGCCATTGGCGAGTCGCTGGGCGCGGCCGCGTTGCGTATCGCGGGCGGCATCTTCACCAAGATCGCCGACATCGGGTCGGATCTGATGAAGATCGTATTCAAGATCAAAGAAGATGACGCGCGCAATCCTGGCGTCATCGCCGACTGCACGGGCGACAACGCCGGCGACTCGGTCGGGCCGTCGGCGGACGGATTTGAAACTTATGGTGTGACGGGCGTAGCGCTGATCACGTTCATACTGCTGGGCGTGAAAGATCCGAACGTGCAGGTGCAGTTGTTGGTTTGGATTTTCGTGATGCGCGTGATGATGCTGGTATCGAGCGCGTTGTCTTATTTCCTGAACAGCGCGTTTGCCAAGGCGAAATACGGATCGGCGAACGAGATGAACTTCGAAGCGCCGTTGACTTCGCTGGTGTGGCTGACTTCGATCATCTCGATCGCGATCACGTACGTGATTTCTTATTTCGTCATCCCCACGTTAGGCAGCGATGACTCGCAGTGGTGGAAGCTGGCTACGATTATTTCCTGCGGCACGCTGGCGGGCGCGGTCATTCCAGAGTTAGTGAAAGTTTTCACCTCGACTGAGTCCCGGCATGTGAAGGAGGTCGTGACCTCGGCGGAGGAAGGCGGAGCGTCGCTCGGCATTCTTTCCGGATTTGTCGCGGGCAATTTTTCTGGCTATTACCTCGGCCTGGCCATGATGATCCTGATGGCGGTTGGCTATTACATGAGCACGATGGGACTGGCGGCGGCGGCGGGAATGCTGGCGCCGGCGGTCTTTGCGTTCGGGCTGGTGGCATTCGGGTTCCTCGGCATGGGGCCGGTCACGATCGCGGTCGATTCTTACGGCCCGGTCACCGACAACGCGCAGTCGGTGTATGAGCTTTCGCTGATCGAGGATGTTCCTAACGTGCAAGCCGAAATCAAGAAAGACTTCAACATGAATGTCGATTTCGAGCGCGCCAAACATCTGCTCGAAGCCAACGACGGCGCAGGAAATACCTTTAAGGCTACCGCGAAACCGGTGCTGATCGGCACCGCCGTGGTGGGCGCAACGACCATGATTTTTTCCATCATCATGGCGCTGACCAACGGGCTCACGGCGAACGTTGACAATCTCTCGCTGCTGTACGCGCCGTTCTTCCTGGGGCTGATTACCGGCGGCGCCATGATCTATTGGTTTACTGGCGCTTCCACGCAGGCCGTGACCACGGGAGCGTATCGCGCGGTGGAGTTCATCAAGGCCAACATCAAACTCGAAGGCGTGGTGAAGGCCTCGGTCGAGGACAGCAAGAAAGTTGTGGAGATCTGCACCAAGTATGCGCAGAAGGGTATGCTGAACATTTTTATCGCGGTGTTCTTCGGAACGCTGGCATTCGCCTTCGTCGATCCGTTCTTCTTTGTGGGCTATCTGATTTCGATCGCCATCTTCGGCCTGTACCAGGCAATCTTCATGGCCAACGCGGGCGCAGCTTGGGACAACGCGAAGAAGATTGTGGAAGTTGAGATGAAGCAAAAAGGCACGCCGCTGCACGATGCCACCGTGATTGGCGATACGGTGGGCGATCCGTTTAAAGATACGTCCTCGGTGGCGCTGAATCCGGTGATCAAGTTCACGACGTTATTCGGACTGTTGGCGGTGGAACTGGCCGTCAAGCTGGCCAGTGATCAAGGTCTGAAGCTGACCCGTGCGCTGGCGCTGGCGTTCTTTTTGGTGTCCTTTACATTCGTATACCGTTCGTTCTATAGCATGCGGATCAAGCAGGGCGCGGAGTAAGGGCGGATTAGAAATAACAAACGCCATCCGGAATTTTCGGATGGCGTTTCTATTTAGCGCAGCCCGGCCTTCTCCATCGCGCTTAGCGCCAGCCTAGCTCGCGGCGATCGCGATTCACGTCGCGATATTCGCGGTGGATTTCGCGGCGCTCGTGGCGTGCGGCGGCATAATTGCCGTGGTTGTAGTCCCGGCGCATCTCGTAGCGATCATGTGCGATCCTGGCCTCGTCGTGGCGGATGTCGCGATGCAAACCGCGGTTCCCGTCCCAGGCCAGCGCCGGTGCAACACTCATTCCTACCAGCAAGAGAATCCCAACAAGCGCGCGTTTCATAACTTTGACCCTCCGTCCGCAATCAGCGGTTACTGGATTCAAACCCGTGGCGCGGAAAAGAGTTTCGGTGGGTAAGCACCGCCAGGCGCTCCGTCTGCAGGGCATAGTTTGGCGCTCGCCTTAACTCGGCCCTTTCATCTTTTCTTTCACGCTGCGGGCGAGTCTCTCGATCTCTTCGGCTTTCTTGATTACGTCAACCGACAGAACGTTTTCGTCTGATTTGTCCACGGACTGTTTCAGCTCGACCGACAGCTTGAGCAATCTGTTGGTGTCGCTCTTGAGCGCGGCAATGCGCTCTTTGGCCGCTTTCTTGGCCAACTCGCTGGCGATGCGGGCCTGCGCATCATTTTCATCCCCGTTGGGTGGCGCGGCATCCGTCCGCGTAGGCGGAAGGGGTGGTTGGGTTTGCCGTTGCGCGCTCGCGTGTTCCGCAAAGACGGAGAAGAAATACACGCAAACAAAGAAAACAATCCATGCAGAGATACGGGATCGCACGAGAACCTCGCAGACAGTCATCCGGCACTGGCTCTCGAGAAATTATACGTGGGACGAAAAACAATTCACCACAGAGGACACGGGGGACACAGAGGAAGCTGGAAAAAAGGAAAAAGCCAGAGCCGGGGCTCTGGCCTTCAGGCATCTTCGGTTTCAGTACAAGACTACAGCGAGCTCATGTTCGACAGGAACTCGGCGTTGGCTTTGGTCTTGTTCAGACGTTCGACCAGCAGTTCCATGGCTTCGACGGGCGACAGCGGATTCAGCACTTTGCGGAGGACCCAGATGCGCTGTAGATCTTCTTTCGGGATCAGCAGCTCTTCTTTTCGTGTGCCGGAGCGTTGAATGTCGATGGCCGGGAAGACGCGCTTGTCGACCAGTTTGCGCTCGAGGATGATTTCACTGTTGCCGGTGCCTTTGAACTCTTCGAAGATCACGTCGTCCATGCGGGACCCGGTGTCGATCAGCGCAGTGGCAATGATGGTCAGCGATCCGCCTTCTTCAATGTTGCGGGCGGACCCGAAGAAGCGCTTCGGACGCTGCAGAGCGTTCGAATCGACACCGCCTGACAACACTTTGCCGGAGGGCGGAACGATGGTGTTGTAGGCGCGAGCAAGACGCGTGATGGAATCGAGCAGGATCACGACGTCGCGCTTGTGCTCGACTAGGCGCTTCGCTTTTTCGATCACCATTTCGGCGACCTGCACGTGACGGGCAGCGGGCTCGTCGAAGGTCGACGAAATCACTTCGCCTTTCACGGAACGCTGCATGTCCGTAACTTCTTCGGGGCGCTCGTCGATCAACAGGACCATCAGCACGACTTCAGGATGATTCGCGGTAATCGAGTTCGCGACATTCTGCAGCAGCATGGTCTTGCCGGCGCGCGGCGGAGAAACGATCAGACCGCGCTGGCCTTTGCCGAGGGGCGTGAGCAGGTCCATGACGCGGGCGCTGGCATTCTCGCGCGTAGTTTCGAGCTTGAGACGTTCCTGCGGATACAGCGGCGTCAGATTGTCGAACAGGATCTTGTTGCGGGCTTCATCGGGCGACTCGAAGTTGACGGCTTCAATTTTTACCAGCGCGAAATATTTTTCGCCTTCATGCGGAGGCCGCACCTGGCCGCTAATGGTGTCGCCGGTCTTGAGATCGAATTTGCGAATCTGCGAGGGCGACACATAAATGTCGTCAGGGCCGGGCAGATAGTTGTAATCGGGAGAGCGGAGGAAACCGTAGCCATCGGGCAGGATTTCTAGTACGCCTTCAGCGAAAATGTGGCCTTCTTTTTCGCTCTGCGCCTGCAGGATCTTGAAGATCAAGTCCTGCTTGCGCATACCGCTGGCACCGGGCAGATCCAAGGTCCTTGCGATCTTGGTCAGCTCGGTGATGTTCTTTTCTTTTAGTTCAGCAATGGTCATGATTCACCTGAACCCGTGCACTAGAACGTATTCAATAGTGTCAGCGGGAGATTTTCAAAAGGAGGGGACGCAGGAAAGACGCAAGTACTACCAGGCAGGAGGGCGGGGCTGGGTTAAGCAGCCCGCCGTTGTGCCTCAGCAAAATTCTCTGGTTCCGACAAAATATCTTGCCGCTCCGCGCCAGCGATTCGATCCAACACACCGTTCATTGTTTCCTGGATTCTGGTGCTGGGCCGATGGAATTTCCGCGTGGCCTTGGAGGCAAGCTGACAAAGCATATAACGATTCCGCAGGGTCTGTAAAGCATCAAACACACGATCAGAGCGCATGAGCTTTCTCTCTCCTTACTTTATGATTGTGGTCTCGCGCTTTCGTCCTTCGGCCGAGGAGGGCGACTGGAAGCCCTGCGTGCGGCCTAAGTCACTGATTCCTATCAGGTTGTAAAAGGAGTGAGCGTAAAACTCACCTTTGAATAGATGCGTGACAGGTCCCCGAAGATGCTCGATTTTCTGGGCTTGGCTCCCTAGGCGCAGGTGCTACAGAAAAGGCCCAGAAGCTTCCGGATGTACCTGGAACTCGCTAATGTAGCTGCAACCGGAGTAGAGGTCAAGTAATTATTTGTAAGCCTGACGAAATCGGTCGCTGGAATTCCCGAAAGGGCATGCCCTGTTCTGATGATGATCTAACTATATCCCATATAAATCAACATCTTAGCTTGGCAGCGGCATCTCGAGACATCCACAGCAGAGCCGAAAGACTCTGTAGGAATCTTTCCTATTGACAGACCGCTGCGCAGCGCTCAGGATTCATCCGATTTATTAAATGCGTTCACTAGGGCTTCCTATGGCAGACCTGACCGAAAAACTCCCTTTGACTTCGAATCGCCTGCGGTTTTCCGTGATGGCCACCACCGTTTTCTTGCTTCTCGCCTGCGCATCCGTAGCGGCAGCTTCGGCGGCGGCTTCGTCTGCCTATGTCCGCGTCAGCCAAGTCGGATATGAAGCGGCCAATGCGCCGTTTCAGGCGTACCTGATGTCGACGGCCTCGGAATCCGGCGCGACTTTCAGCGTCATCAACACCGAGGGCTCCACAGTTTATTCGGGCGCGATTGGGGCGCTGCTCGGCAACTGGAGCAACAGCAAGAAGCTTACCTACTACGTGTACTCGCTCAGTTTTGCGGTTCCCGGTGGCGACGTGTATACGATTTCAGTGACCGGCCCCGTCGCGGCCACGTCGCCGAAGTTTGCCGTGAACACACCGGACGTGCTTTATCCAGGCTTACTGCTGAACACACTGTGGTTTTACGAAACCGATCGCGATGGCCCGAACTACATCCCCAACGCTTTGCGAAACGCGCCCGGACATCTGAACGACGCGAGCGCCGCGGTTTACAACACGCCGCCATTGAACGACGACGATCTGATCATCACCACGGGAACGCCGCTCACCGCGACCGGAGCCGTGATCAACGCCGACGGAGGCTGGTGGGACGCCGGCGACTACATGAAGTATGTAGAGACTGTAAGCTACACCACGGCGTTGATGGAGATTGGAATTCGCGACTTTCCGAATCAAATGGGACCCGGCGCGCCCGCGAAGCCTCCAGCTCCGCCAGCCTCGGTTTCTTACGCGGGAAGCGCGGCCGGCGCGCCCGCGTCTTCCGACTTTACCGCGGAGGCTGAGTTCGGACTCGACTGGCTGGCCGCGATGTGGAACGACAACAGCCAGACGCTCTACTACCAGGCCGATAACAGTCAGGACTGGCAGCATTTCCCCAACATCGAATCAGAATACGATGTCTGGAGCCTGCCGCAGGCGGCCGACGACTACCAAGGCTGTACCGCCGACTACGTCTACATCTGCCACCAGCCGGTATTCGTTGCCGCGCCCACCGGATCGGCCATCAGTCCCAACCTTGCGGGACGCATGGCGGCCGCCTTCGCCGAGTATTACCAGCTCTACCGCATCTCCAGTCCGGCGTCGGCCGACCAGGCGCTGCGGTATGCGGAGCACATATTCGCGCTGGCCGATACTTCTCTCTCTGATCCCGCGCAGTCGGTCGGTGGCGGCACCTGCGCCTCAGGCTGCCTCTTAACCATCGTCCCGTTTGACGGCTATCCCGAGACGGTCTGGGATGACGATATGGAACTGGGCGCAACCGAGCTCTACATTGCGCTGCAGTCCGCGGGAGGAAATTTGCCGCCGGGGTTGCCGATCACGAATCCAACGGCCTACCTCACCGACGCCGCAAAATATGCCAACAACTACATCACCAAAATTTATGACACCGGCAGCGAAGACACTCTCAACCTTTACGACGTGAGCGGACTGGCGCACTTCGAGCTGTATCGAGCGCTTGGACTGGCCGGCAATCCGAGCGGCCTGGCGGTGAATCAATCGACCATGCTCGCCGCGCTCGAGAACCAACTTGCCGTGGCCATCACCCAGTCGGGAAAAGACGCCTGGGGATTCGGCGTTCCCTGGCAAGACGGCGACACCACCTCGCACGGCGCCGGACTTTCGGTGATGGCGAGCGAACTCTATTATCTGACCCGCTCCGCCAGCTATAACACCTATTCGCAGAAGTGGCTGGCGAATATTCTGGGCGCGAACTCCTGGGGATCCTCGTTCATCGTGGGCGACGGCAGCACATTCCCTAACTGCATTCAGCATCAGGTGGCGAATATTATGGGAGCTTTAAATGGAACTTCCGGCGGCACGCCGATCCTCTGGGGCGCGGCCACCGAGGGTCCGGCCAGCTACACGACTTCCGGCACTCTGACCAATATGAAGCCGTGCCCGGCGGACGCAGTCGACACCTTTGCGATCTTCAACGGAAATAACGGCAATTACAATCACGCCGACCTCGCAGTCTATCGAGACAACGTTCAGTCCTACAGCACAACCGAGCCCGCCATCGATCTGACTTCCACGTCGTTCCTGATGTGGTCGTGGCGAATGGCCGGTAGTCCGAACCCGTTGCCTTAATCCGCGCGCAGCGGAATCGCGACCTAGTGCGCGAACCCATTCGGCTGCATCTAAGGGAGGACGATGACAGCCGAAGCAAATCCTACCCGCGTTCAAGTGATTCATCCGGAAACTCGAACCCCCAATTCTTCTCAGCCTGATTCCCAGCTCGATTCATGGTTGCAGCAGTTGGTTTCCAGGCACGGCAGCGACCTGCTGCTGGTGCCGTTGGCGCCAGCGTCGATGCGCGTGGAAGGATCTTTGGTCGCGATCGGTGACCGCCCGCTGACCGGCGATGAGATTGAGGGCACAGTGCTGCCCGCGCTCGCGCCGCACGCGCGCGAAGAGTATAGGCAGAGCCACATTGCGGACTCGTCCTATCGGGTTGAGGGTTTGGGGCGGTTCCGCATCAATCTGCATCGCGAGCGCGGACGGGCAGCCGCCACAGTGCGCGCACTCCCGACCAAAATCCCCACGCTCGCCGAACTTCGCCTGCCGCCGGGAATCGCGGCTCTGGCCAAGCTGCAGCGTGGGCTGGTAATCATCGGCGGAGCGACCGGCTCGGGTAAGACTACGACGCTGGCTGCGTTAGTGAACGAGATCAATCAGCACGAAGCGCGCCATATTGTGACGATCGAAGACCCGATCGAGTACGAGCACACTCACAATCTCAGCGTGATTGAGCAGGTCGAAATCGGGATCGACGCACCCGACTTCCCTACCGCTCTGCGGGCCGCGCTGCGGCAAGCGCCGGACGTAATCGTCGTGGGTGAGATGCGTGACCCGGAGACGGCGCGAATCGCGTTGTCGGCGGCCGAGACCGGACATCTTGTGTTTACGACGCTGCACACGACCGACGCGGCGTCGACCGTTTCGCGTATCGCCGACTCGTTCCCGCAGGAGCGGCAGCACTCAGTGCGCGCCGAGATGGCGATGGCTCTGGCCGCCATGCTGACGCAAACGCTCATCCCGCGACGGAACGGCGGCCGTGTGCCGGCGGCGGAATTATTGATGGTGGGATACGGCGCGCGGCAGCATATTCGCAAGAACGCGCTGCAGCATCTCGGTCAGGAGATCACCATCACCCGCAAACAAGGTTCGTTTACGCTGGAAGAATCGCTGGCGCAGTTGGTTTTTCAAAATGATCTGGCGCGAGAGGATGCGATGGTGCGTGCCCTGCACCCCGAAGACCTCGACGTCATGCTGAAGGCCAAAGGGTTTTAGAATTCGGAAAGTCGCAAATCGAATCGTGACTGTGATGCCTGTTACAGCCGCTACCTCCGACTCGCCCCTCCGCCGCAATTGCAGCAGAGGGGCCGTATGTGAGGCCAAGCGTGGGGCCAATCGTGGGGGCCAATCATGAGGACGAAAACTTCGACAAGCCCATGCCGATCCAGCTGCTCTCCAGCCGAATCTAAGGCAAGGCCACAGTTTCTCCGGCGAGTAGATTGGTGCACTGCGAAGTAGGCACGCCCGAGAGATTCGCGCTGCCGGTAATCGTCGAGCCCGGGTCGCAGAATAGATCCACGCTATTCCCGCCGACCAGAGTGAGTGTGCCAACGCTCACGTCGATGCTCGACAGATTTGCCGCCACCAGGCCACCATGCAGACCCCCCGTAATCGTGGCTCCGATGACGGTCGCGTGCGAGTTGTTGAGAGCCATAACCCCCTGGCCATTACTCCCCGTGATCACCAGGCTTCCATTCGTAGCAGTCAGGGATGCACCGTCGGAGATGAGGACTCCTCCCGAAGTGCCGCCGTACGATTGCCCGGGCTTTTTGATGACGAGATTCGCCGTCGACGCGTTGAGCGATCCGCCCCCGGAGATGGTCACACCGTTGTGGTTCGTTCCGGCGGGGCTATCGATGACCACATCAGTCGGAACAACGTTCGTATAGTAGCTGGTGAATACGAGCACGTCGATAATGGACCCAGCATACGCGTCGATCCCCACCTGCATATTGGTAATGCTGGTGTCATACATCGTGATATGGGACGCTCCGACAAACAGGCCAACCTGGTACGACGTCCCGGTCGAGCTCTTAAACGAGCTGCGCTCCACGTGCACATCAGACAAGTCGTATACGCCGAGCGTCGTGAACCCGGGGTCCTGCGCCGTAACATACGCAATCGATACCTGGCTGTGCTCAAAGATAGAGATTCCGGAGGAGCCGCCCTGGATGTTCAAGTACCGCAAGCGGATGTCGCTGCTGCCACGACCGATCGCGATCGCCGCAACAGTCGTGGTGTCCGCCTGGATGCTGAATCCATCGACGTAAACGCTGCGCGACGACTCGATGTATAAGAGACCGAGCAGATTGCCCGCTCCCGTGGTTGGCTGCGCCAGCGTCGCGCCGGCCAGTCCATTCAGCGTGAGGCTCTCGAAACCAACGACCTGAACATATTCGGTGCAAGTCCCGCTCACCGTGACCGTGTTAGGTGTCTGCTTGTTCAACTTCGCCAGCGTGCCGTTCAGCGACTGGCCTTTGTTGCAGTCCACCGTAGTCGATTGTGCCGGTGTCTCTGCCACGGCGGCTGAAGCTACTAAAACCAGCCCAATCAGAATTCCCCGGTTAATCCACTTCATAAAATCTCCTCTCGAATCTTTCGCTTGCGGACGCGGCCCCTCGTGACTACGCAAGAGCACCGTCAAAGTAGCAGCGGGATGAGGTCAAGCTTCCGTGCCGACCATCGACGAGCGTGGAAGTGTATTGCTTCCGGGATGGCCGGGGGAAAGGAATTAGGAGGCCGCCCCAGACCTCGGCCACGGATGTTACCCACGCGCCATTCCCTTGTCAATCGAAAAGCCTGGCAATTCAGCCGTATTTCTGGTGGGAAACTGAGGAGGCTCCTACCCGTTTCGTCTCGCCCTACGCCCAGTAAGTCCGGTCCAGGCTGCGGTATTGGATGGCTTCGGCGATGTGTTTGGGCTCGAGGTTCGCGGCATCCTCCAGATCAGCGACGGTGCGGGCGACTTTCAGGATGCGGTCGTGGGCGCGGGCGCTCAGGCCTTGCTGAGTCATGGCGCGTTCCAGCAAGCGTTCGCAGTCGGCGGAGAGCTCGCAGTGGACGCGGATGTGGCGGGAGTGCATCTGGGCGTTGCAGTAGAGCTTTTCGCGAGAAGTGGCAAAGCGCGCCAGCTGCTTCTGCCGGGCGCGCACGACGCGTTCGCGAATCGTGGCCGAATTCTCCGGTTCGTGGGTCGACCGCATCTCTTTGTAGTTCACCGCGGGAACGTCGATGTGGATGTCAATGCGGTCCATGAGTGGGCCAGAAATTTTCGAAACGTAGCGCTGGATCATCGGAGTAGTGCACTGGCAATCGCGAGTGCGGTCGTTGTGGAAGCCGCAGGGGCAGGGGTTCATGGCCGCGGCCAGCATGAAGCGTGCCGGGAACGTGAGTGACATGGAAGCGCGGGCGATTGAGACCGTGCCATCTTCGAGCGGCTGTCGCAAAACTTCGAGCACGTTGCGCGGGAACTCGGGCAACTCGTCAAGAAACAGCAGGCCGTTGTGCGCAAGCGAAACTTCACCGGGCCGCGGGATAGCGCCGCCACCGATCAAGCCAGCGTCGGAGATGGTGTGGTGCGGTGAACGGTAGGGGCGAGTTCCGACCAGGCCGATGCCCTGGTCGAGCACCCCGGCCACGCTGTGGATCTTAGTGGTTTCCAGCGCTTCTTCAAACGTGAACGGTGGCAGGATGGTCGGCATGCGCTTCGCCAGCATGGTTTTGCCGGAGCCGGGGGGGCCGATCATCAGGATGTTGTGGCCTCCGGCGCAGGCAATCTCGATTGCGCGCTTGGCAGTCTGCTGGCCGCGCACATCTTTAAAGTCGACAAAGAACTGTTGCGACTCGCGCAGCAACGAGTCGCCGTCGGCTTTAATGGGCACAATGCCATTGCCCGAGTTCACAAAATGAATTACATCGAGCAGTGAGCGCACCGGGTAGACGTCGACGCCGCTGACCATCGCGGCCTCCTTCGCGTTGGCCTCGGGAACCACCATGCGGGAAATCTTTTTTCCCCGGGCTTCAATGGCAATGGGAAGCGCGCCGCGGACTCCGCGCACTCCGCCGTCGAGCGAGAGTTCCCCGACGAAAAGGCAGTCCGGCATTTCCTTCTTGGTGAGACCCCCGTAGGCTCCGACGATGCCGAGGGCCATGGGCAGGTCAAATCCGGAACCTTCCTTTTTGATGTCGGCCGGTGCGAGGTTAATGGTGATGTGTGTGGGCGGAATGTCATAGCCACAATTCTTCAGCGCGGCACGCACGCGGTCACGGCTCTCCCGCACCGCGGCGTCGGGCAGGCCAACCGTGTGGAAGTGATCCTGGTCGCACTTGATGCCCGAGCAGTCGACTTCCACCTGAATAATGTTGGCGTCGATGCCGTAGACGGCGGCGCTGAGAGTTTTGTAGAGCATGTGCCCTGTGGTGATCGCGGGCACACGAAGTCCTGATGTGCCAGATGCCTACCTTACGGGTTCGGGCGCAGCGCTGGCTGTGACGGATGTCACCACCGAGCTGTGGAAAACGCAACTCACTCCTCAGCGTCTGAAACCCCATTCAAAATGAGGAGGTCCTATTCGCAGCGCTGAAAGCGCTTGCGCCACCCAAAATCCCAACGTGCTAAACTTTCGCGTCAATCTACTTCCGGGGGCCCTTCATGTTCCGATTCGCGCTGCTGTGGATCTTGTCGTTTGCGTGGTTATCCGTCAACGCAAATGCGCAGAGCCCGGATATCCCCGAGCCCGGTTCGGTCGAGGCCATCGCGGCGGCGACCACGGACCCGCGTTTTATTTCGCCCTGGGTCTCTTATATCCCGCAGTCTGCCGGCATTCCCTCTCCTGAGAAATTTCTGGGCCGGATTTTGGGCGCTCCCGGAGAACTGCTCGGAACCGAGAAAACTTATGCCTACGCCCGTGCTCTGGCAGCTGCGAGTCCACGCGTGCGCGTGTTCACGATCGGGCATAGCGAAGAAGGGCGCGACATCATCATGCTGGCCATTGCCGACGAGACGGGAATCCGCGATCTCAATCGCCTGAAAGACGCCACCGCTGCACTGGCCGACCCGCGCCGCACCGATCAGGCTGCTGCTGAAAAATTGATCGCCACCTCGCGGCCTATCTATTACTTCAACGCGGCGCTGCATTCCGATGAGACCGGCTCGACCGAGGCCATGCTCGAACTGGCGTACCGGCTGGCGGTTTCAGAGCAGCCCATGATCCAACGGATTCGAGAGAACGTTGTTGTGCTGATCAATCCCATTTCCAATCCCGACGGCCGCGACAAAATGGTGGACTGGTTCTACCGCTATCTCAAGGGCAAGACGGACCGCAACACGCTCCCCCGCCAGTCGCCGCCCTACTGGTCGAAGTACACCTTCGTCGACATCAACCGCGACACCCACCAGCAAACCCACGAGACCACCAAGGCCGTGCACCGCATGTTTCATGAGTGGCATCCCACGGTGGTGCACGACCTGCACGAGGGCTCGCCGCTGATGATGACGTGGAATGGCACCGGCCCGTATAACCCGAACATTGATCCCATCACCTACAGCGAATTTCTCGCGCTGAGTTTCCACGAAGTCGAGGCGATGACGGCCCTGGGCATGCCCGGCGTCTCAACGTGGAATTTCGGCGAGGCGTTTGCACACCTGTATCTCGATTCCGTGGCCATGAACCACAACAGCATCGGGCGCGGCTATGAGACGTTCGGCAACGGCAGCGCCGAGACCGAGAAGCGGGCGATTTCGCCATCCGCGACAACCATGGAGTGGTACCGGCCGCTTCCCGCCGGGCGAGAAGTTACATGGTCAGCTCGCGACAATCTCAACTACCAGGAAACCGGCGCATTGGCGGCGTTGGACGAAACAGCCAGCGAATCCAAAGACATGTTGCGCAACTTTTACAGGAAGTCGTGGGACTCGTGGCAGAAAGGCCTGACGCAGCCACCCTATGCGTTTCTGATTCCGGAAGATCAAGGCGACCCGGCTCGAGTGGCAGCCATGGTCGGAAGGCTCATGGGGCAGCACATCGAAGTGGCACGCGCGCAGAATCCGATTCAGCTCAAAGAGGGCAGCTTCTCTGCTGGAACATACGTCGTGCGGCTCGATCAGCCGTATCGCAACTACGCAGTCGATTTGCTTACCCCGCAGCGTTACCCGAAAGATGGAGAGCCGCCCTATGACGACGTGTCCTGGGAGCTGCCCGCCAACTACCATCTGCAGGCGATCCCTACCGCCGATGTATCGATCCGTGAAGCTGCGCTCACCGGGCTCACCGACGTGCCGCATCCGGCAGGCCGCGTCAGCGGAAGCGGCCCCATATATTTGCTGAAGGACACAGGGCAGGAATCGTTCCTCGCAGCCCGTTACCGTTTAGCGAACTTCGAAATTCAAATCGCCGAACGTGAATTCGAGGCCGACGCCGTAAAGTTCCCCGCCGGGTCATGGATTCTCAGCGCCCAAAGCGGATTACACGACGCCATCGCATCGACCGCAGCCGAACTTGGGCTGGACTTCACACAGGTTGCGAGCTTACCCGAAGTCCCGCGCCATCAGGCGAAAGCGCCTCGCATCGGCGTGTGGGTTCCGTGGGCTGACACCGACTCGATCGGATGGATTCGCTACTCGCTCGATCAGCGCAAGGTTCCTTACACGTATCTGCGCGACGAGGACATTCGCGCTGGGAACTTGCGGGCGCGCATCGACGTGCTGCTCTACGGGCACGTGGATCTGGAACTGGCCGAGCAGATCGAGGGTCTGCCGAAAACCTGGTCCCCGATGCCTTTTAAAAAGACCGCGCAGACGCCGAGTTTCGGCACCCCTGCCGAATCGGATGACATTACGGGAGGAATCGGCTACGAAGGTCTGGGGCAGATTCAGCACTTCATCGACGATGGCGGATTGATGGTGACGCTCGGCAGCGGAAGCATGCTAGCGCTCGAAGGCGGGCTGGTGCGCTTCGTGCGGCGGGCTTCCGGTGGGGTTCCGCGCAGCGCGGCCGGTGGCGGCGGCGCATCGTCCGCGGCCTCGCAGCAAGCGGCTACGCGGACGCCCGGCGTCCATGTGCGCGTCACTTTCGATCGTCCCGATCATCCCATCGCCTACGGATATCCGGCACACACGTATGTGTTCCGCCAAAACTTTCCTTTGTATAACGTCCCACGGCGTTGGCTGCGCATGGCCTATTGCACCACCTGCCTCGACGGCCCCGAAGACCGCAGCGGCGTCGTCATGGAATGGGGCGATACCGGCGGTATACCGTTCGTCGTGAGCGGGCAGGCCTGGGGAGAAGAAAACCTGATCGGGCGGCCCGCAATTCTGGACATGCCTGTGGGAAAGGGCCACGTCGTCAGTTTCAACTTCAATCCTATGCATCGAGATTTCAACCGCGGCGACCAGCGTCTGCTGTGGAATGCTTTGCTCAACTGGCAGGCGATCGTGGCTCATCAGGCCGCCGTGAATCAGAAGTCCGCGGCATCCTCGAGTCCCGCGCCTGAGCCTGACGAGTAACGTTCGTGCTCCACAACGTCCACTGCGGTTGTCCCCCTGAGGCGTATAGAATTAGGATGGCTTTCGGTGAAGTTCGGCAAAGAACGTAATGAACGGCAGTTTCCCTCATGACCTCCGATCCTGTGAATAATCCACATTTACCCGGCACTCCCGGAAATCTCGAACGGGAAGAATCGCAATTATGGCGATGGGCCTTGTTGTTCATGGTGTTTCTGTCGGTCGCGCTGGCGGCGATGCTGTGGGAACGTCTGGAGAACATCCCCTTTGGGCTGCGGGTCATTCCGATTGCAGTGCTGGCTCTCTCCATTCTGTTTGCGGTGTACGCCTATGGCCGCCGGCGCGAAGTCAGCGAGCTGAAAGGCTTGCTGCGCGGACTGCAGCACGTGGGGGCAGCGCCTTCGGAAGAACAACTAGACCAGCTCAGCCAGGTCATCATGCGCTCGCAACGCAACTTCAAGGAGCTGATCGATTCCTTTGATGACCCCGCCTGCGCTTTGTCGCTCGACGGCACCATGCGGACCGTAAACAAGCGCATTGCCGAGTTGACTGGCGTCACCTACTCCGAACTCGTCGGGCGCAAGATCTACGACTTCGTCGAGGAACCAACGCAGGAGGATGTGGAAAATGGCCTCGGGCGTTTTCTGGAAAAAAGACGCTGGGCCGGGACGGTGCGAATCCGGCTGAAGAACAATTCGCGGCCGCTTTATTTTGAATGCGTGCTGAACGGCATTGTCAAAGGCGATGAGGTGGTGGGCGCCAGCCTGCTGGGGCGCGATGTGACCGAACAGCGCGAAAAAGAAATGCGCTTCACCGAATTATTTGAGACCTTGCAGGAAGGCGTGTACTTCAGCACGCCCGATGGACGTCTTCTGGACGCCAATCCGGCGCTGGTGGGCATGCTGGGATACGTGGAGCGGCGTGACCTGCTATCGGCGGAACCCGCCGCGTTGAATTTCGATCCCGGGCAGCCGGTGCTGGGCCGTGCGATTGACGATCGCGGCGGCGTCCGCACTCGCGAGATCAAACTTCGACGCAAGGATGGCAGCGCTGCGGTATTTCTCGACTCCTCGCGAGCGGTTTGGGACACATCGGGGAACATCATCCGCTACCAGGGCACCCTGGTCGACATCACCGAAAAGCGAAAGATGGAACGGCAGTTGGCACAGCAGGAAGAGTTCCGCGGCCGGCTGCTGGAAAGCTTTCCGGATCTGATTCTGGTGGTCGATCTCGACGAACGGTATACCTTCGTAAGTTCCCGCGCGCGCGATCTTCTGGGCTACGCGCCCCAGGAGATGCTGGAGAAAAAGATTTCTGAGCTGCACGATCATTCGGCCGAATTAGCTTCGCTGTACCATGAGCTGGTTTCTGGCAAAGAGGCTTTCGGGTCCGCGGAATACGGGGCAAAGCACAGCGACGGAAGCTGGCGGACCATGCGCGCCGCCGGCAGCCGGCTGGTTGATGCCGACGGGAAAACCAGCGGCGTCATTTTTTCGGTACGCGATATTACAGTGGAACGGAAACTCGAACAGCAGGTGGTGCAGAGCGAGCGCCTCGCGGCCATGGGCGCGATGATCGGAGGCGTCGCCCACGAATTGAACAATCCCTTGACCGCCATCATGGGCGTGAGCGAACTCCTGCAGGATACCGAGACCAACGAGGGCGCTCGCAAACAACTCGCCATCCTCCAGCAGCAGGCGCGACGAGCCGCGGAAATCGTGCAGAACCTGACGTATTTCTCGCGCCCACCGGCTCCGGGCAAGAGCCGCATCAATCTCGCTGAGGTGGTCGAGCGCACACTGAACCTGCACGCCTATTCACTGCGCAAGAACAGTATTACGGTGGACTTTCTGAAAGAAGCCGGAGTGCCTTATGCCATGGGCGATCCGCACCAGCTGATGCAGGTGTTCCTGAATCTGATTGTGAACGCCGAGCAGGCCATCCGCGAGACCCGGGACAAAGGCACGTTGCGGATTCGCATGGGTAAGAGTGAGATGGGCAAAGGCGAGGGCCGAGGCGACGATTCCGTTTGGGTCAGCTTTCACGATGACGGGCCCGGCATCCCAAAGGAAAACCTGTCGAGCATTTTCGATCCGTTCTATACCACCAAGCGACCGGGGCGCGGCACGGGGTTAGGCCTGAGCATTTGCAAGTCGGTCATGAAGGAACACAACGGCAGCGTGGAAGCCGCCAACTCTCCCGAAGGCGGATCAGTGTTCACAGTGACGCTGCCGGTGTCGTCAACCGGTTGACCCAGAAGAAAGCCGATGTGGCTACGGCCGCCCTTCGACTTCGCTCAGGGCAGGCTCTTCGGCGGTCCAAGCTGGAGCAAAGCTCCGCGCCCCTATCGCAAGTCTATTTCCTACGATTAGCAGCTAGCGCTCCACGGCCATCGCCACAGCGTTCCCTCCACCCAGGCACAGCGCCGCAATCCCCCGCTTCACATCCCGGCGAATCATCTCATAGATCAGCGTGACCAACACTCGCGCCCCACTGGCGCCGATGGGATGGCCAATGGCGACCGCGCCGCCATTCACGTTGACCTTGTCAGGATTCAGCCCCAACTCGCGCATGACTCCCAGCGCCTGTACAGAAAACGCTTCGTTCAGTTCATAGAGATCAACATCCTCGTTCTTCCACCCAGTCTTCTCCCAAATCGTTCGAACCGCGCCGACCGGCGCCATCATCACCCACTTCGGTTCAACGCCGCTGGTGGCTTGGGCTACAATGCGGACCATTGCCTTCGCGCCAAGTTCCTGGGCACGCCGGGCGCTCGTGACGACCACGGCCGCGGCGCCGTCATTCACTCCCGGTGCGTTGCCCGCCGTAACGGTGCCATCTTTTTTGAACGCTGGCTTCAGCGCGCGAAGCACTTCGATCGTGGTGTCTTCGCGGGGGCTCTCGTCTTTATCGAAAATCGTCGGAGGCGCGCCCTTCTTCTTCGCGGGAATCTCCACCGGAACAATCTGCGATTTGAAGCGGCACTCCTTGATCGCCGACAACGCCTTGCGGTGCGAGTTCAGCGCGAACTCATCCTGCTCCTCGCGCGTGATCCCGTATTTCTCCGCCACGTTCTCGCCGGTGATGCCCATGTGGTAGTCGTTGTAGATGTCCCACAGTCCATCGTGAACCATGGAGTCGACTATCTGCGCGTTGCCGAGACGGTATCCCTTGCGCGCCTGCGGCAGAAGATAAGGAGCGTTCGTCATCGATTCCATGCCGCCGGCGACGATGATGGAACTGTTTCCGGTTTGCACCGCTTGCGCCGCGAGCGCGACAGATTTCAATCCTGAGCCGCAAACTTTGTTGATTGTCATGGCACCTGTCGCGGGAGACAATCCGCCGTAGATCGCCGCCTGACGCGCTGGATTCTGGCCGAGCCCGGCAGAAACAACATTGCCCATGATGCACTCGTCGATCTCTGCAACCTCGACTCCCGAACGTTTGACGGCCTCGCGGACGGCGATGGCGCCGAGTTGCGGCGCCGTGAAATCGGAGAGGCTACCCTGAAACTTTCCGACCGCGGTGCGGCAGCCGGAGATGATAACAACATCGTCAAAAGAGGCCATGAATCAAGCTCCCGCGAAGATTTCGCGCTCTTCATTATAGATGCAGGAGTCGCGAAATGCGTCGCGTGCAGAATTGAGCGCGCGCACGAGAAACCTCGCACTGGTACGCTGTGATGGTTGCGTCGCTTGCGCGTTCATAGCGAGGTCACGATGGGGTCGCAGCACGAAGATCGCTCGCAACTCGATGCGCTTCGCAATTTTCTTGTTGACTTCTGCTGCAAAAACTCTCTCGTTGTGACTTTGGTGTCGCGACTTGCGCGAATCGATCATCATTTTTTTCTTGACTTCGTTTTTTATTAACTCTATACATCAACTAGTTGCAGTAAAAGACCACTGCGACATTTTCCATGAAAAATGGAAGGGAGAATAGGAACAATGGCAACCAAGAAAAAGGCAAAGAAGAAAAAAAAGCACTAAGCCAAGCACCAGGAAAGTTCAGTACAAGTAAAAAGGGGACGCTGAAGAGCGTCCCCTAAGTTTTTTGGTGGCTTCACGAACAAATGCAACAAACGTCCGCCTTCTAGTTTTCAGAACTTCGCTTGCCGAGATTTGGGAAACTCTTTTCCTTGGCAGGGCAGAGGGCTCGGAAGGAACAGAAAGAGCAATGAAAGTCGACCTTAGGCTTGAAGTCGCCGGCGGCAATACGCTCGGCGGCAGCGGCGACGCGATCGCGTGCGATTCGTAGCTCCGCTTCACTTCGAACGGTGGCAACCGGGACGTTTTCTTCGAGATTGTAGAAGACCAGGGAACCCACGTCGTATCCCCACTTTTCATGCGCGGCGATCGCGTAAATAGAAAGTTGAAGGCTGTCATCGGCGTCGTCCTGATCGCGGGCCTTTCCGGTCTTGTAATCCACGACCACGACTCCACCGTCGGGAGTGCGATCCATGCGATCGATGCGTCCCGTGAGCCGCGTCTCGCCCAGTTTGATTTCAAACCATTCCTCGGTGTGAAGAACCTCCAGGGGAGTGGAGCGTTGTGCCGCGGCAAAGAAATCCTTCAGCTGTCCGACTCCCTGTTTTTCGTAGAGCTCATACTGATACTGATCCTGAATACTCGCACTGGCGAGATCGTTGCGGAAATCGTCGATCAACTGTTGTTCGCTCAGAGGACGGCCAGCCCGCAGCGCATCGTAATAATTACGCAGCACGCGGTGCATGGACGCGCCGTATTGCATGGCAGCCGCCGGCTTCGAGGCAAGCCTCCAATCGCGCTCGAATTTGAAGCGCAATGGGCAACGCTCATAGGTGTCGACCGCTGACGCGCTCAATTGCAGCTGCAAGCCCTGCGTAGCCGGCAGATTGAGCCAATTGGCAAGCCGCGACGGTTCCGGGTAGCCGAGCGACTCCTCGGCGAATAGGTCCACGGGAGCTCCCATGGTAGCGCGCGACACCAGCGCACCCCGCACAGAGTTCTCCAGCAGAAGCTCGCGGATGGGGCCGGCAGGGGTGGGATCTTTCTTGCCGGTTCCCTGCTTCCCATAAATATGCAGCGTGTCGCGCGCGCGCGTCATGGCCACGTAGAAGAGCCGGCGCTCGTCCTGATTATGGAGCATTTTAGGTTCGCCCTCGCCCGCGGAATCGGGATCGCGCAGGTCGTTGGGGAACTCGACCAAAGTCTCGCGATAGGAAAGGGGAAATGAACCGCTATTGGCGCGGAGAATAAAAACGTGGGGAAATTCCAGGCCCTTGGCCAGATGAGCGGTCATGAGACGGACAGCGTCTTCGTTCGCGTTGGACTCAAGCGGAATCACCCCGCCGGCCTCGCGAAAAAGCGACATGTAATCCAGGAACTCCGTGAGTTCGGTCGTCTTATTGATTTTCTTGGACTGCCATGCCTCGCCGAATTTCAGCGCGGCATTCAGGATCGGCGAGTCCACATCAAGCTGAAAGCTGCGGGCAACAATCTCAAGAGCCCGGCGTCCTTTGGCCTGCGTGCGGTTGATTTCCTCACGGGCGGCCGAGATGGTGGCGAGAATATTTCGGCCACCGTCCATATCGGCAAGCACCGATGCCAGAGAGACAATCTTGACCTCGCGAGATTTCCTTGCCAGAGCGCGCGTAGTGGCACGAAGAAACTCCGGATCGACATGGAATTGGGGCAGAGCCGCGACGCGAAACAGACTGACGTCGTCGCCTTCCGTGACCACAACGCTCAGGCACGCGAACAAGTCACGCACCTCGGGCGTATCGCTGACGTCTATATTTTCGATGATGAACGGAACCCTGGCATCCATGAGCTCGCGGACCAACTCATCGCGATGAAAATGCTGACGGTACAGCACCCCGAAATCACTCCAGCGACAGCGCATTCGCTGGCGCAGACCTTTGATAGTTTCGACAACGTCGGCTGCTTCAGCGTCCCTCCGGGCGAACGAGATCGCTTCGACCGGCGCCGCGGGAGAAAGAGTTCCGACCCCAGCGGCCTGATCTCGCGCAGACTGATCTCGCGCAGACTGATCTCGCGCAGATACGAGAGGCGTGCGCTGGTAAGCGGCGGCAGGACTGTGTTTCCCGGCGAAGGCGGGAGGATTCTTCTCAATCAGTGCGAACGCGCAACGCAGGATGGGACTACGCGAGCGCCGGTTGGTGCCTAGAACCACTCGCTGCGCGCCGGGGAACTGGCGATAGAAAAGATCGAAGGCAGCGCTCGACGCTCCACGGAAGCGATAGATAGCCTGGTCCGGATCGCCGACGGCAAAAATGCTGCCCGACGCACCCGCGAGGGCCGCGAGCAGCTTCACCTGGGCAAAGTTTACGTCCTGGAATTCATCCACCAGAATGAACTTGGCGCTGCCCCTGGCTTCCGCGAGTGCCGAAGGCTCGCTTTCCAGCAACGCCAGCGCCCGCGTGATCATGTGGCTGAAAGTGCCGAGGTTCTCATCCTGCAGCCAGCGCTCGGTACTGGCGAAGACTCGCGCAATTTCCCGGCAGCGGCCCAGCACTTCTTCCTCCGTGATTTCCTGGCTCGACTTCGTGACCCGTGGGATTTTGAGTTCTCCACTCTCAAGTTTCGCCACGTACTGCGCGTATTTCTCCGGGGTTACGAGTTCATCGTGGCAGCGGCTCATGAAGGTCAGCAGGTCTCGCAAGAACTCCCCGACATTCGCGGCCCGCACGAAATATTCCAGGTGCAGATCGCGAAGCCGGCGACGCAGGTAGATCCAAAGGTCAGTTTCGTCGAGAACGTCGAAGCCTCGATCAGCACTCCTGAGCAGATCGAGACAGTAATCATGAAACGTGGCGGCATGCACCTTAGCGCTGCCGACGAGGAAGCGCACGCGCTCGCTCAGTTCCGCAGCGGAATTCTTCGTGTAGGTAAGGGCAAGTATTTCTTCCGGCTTCGCGTGGCCTTCCTTGACCAGACGGGCGATGCGGCTGACAAGCACGGACGTCTTGCCGGTACCCGCGCCCGCAACCACCAGCATGGGTCCGTCAACGTGCTCAATGGCTTCACGCTGGCGGTCATCTGGAATAAATGGAGCAGGACGAGAGTTAGACTTCGTTAGCGGCATCGGGGGTCAGGATATCACTTGGCGCGGTTGTGCAAAGCGCAGGCCGCGTAGCCCCGGACGCATTCGTCCGAGCATATCTTATTTCCCCCGCCAGCCGGTCAGACGGCAATCAGTACCCAAGTTCCGAAATCGTGATCGCGGTGGCAGCGATGGCGGCCGTTTCCGCGCGCAAGATCGTCGGACCAAGTGAAGCGGAGATCCAGCCCGATGCCCGCAACAACTGCAACTCGTCGCCGGCCCAGCCGCCCTCGGGGCCGATCGCCAAAATAATCTCCGCCGCCGGCTGCGAGGCAAGAACCTCGCGCAGTGAGTTCTGCTGCTCGGTCTCGGCGAGGACAATGCGCAAGGCCGTGGGAAGCAACTTCGCCCCGTCTTGCAGTTTGAGCGGAGCAGCGATCTCGGGCGGCCCGGCCCGGCGAGATTGCTCAGCGGCCTGCAGCGCGATTCTTCGCCAGCGCTCCACACGTTTCGCCGAAGCCGCGGCCAGGTGCGCGTCCGTGCGGCCGGCGATCACCGGCACGATCCGCGAGACTCCCAGCTCTGTACATTTCTCGATTGCCCACTCCAGGCGGTCGAATTTGAAGATGGCGAGCAGAAGAGTGATGCGGGGAGTGCTGTTGAGGTCAGATGCTGCGGGCACTTCTTCTCCCAGTTCGAACTCGACGCGACCGTTCCCAACCGCCACGATGCGTCCTCGCCGCACCATGGAACCGGTTGCGACATCAAACTCCTGTCCCACGCGGGCGCGCAGAACGCGAACCAGATGGTCGGCGTGAGTGCCTGTCAGCGCGGCATGGTTGCCCGAGAATTCTTCGGCGATCCATCGGCGTCGGGTCATGGCGGAAGTGTATGTGGGAGTGATCGGCCCGAACAACCTCTGAAGGGCGCTGACTTGGCTGGCGGAGCGCTGCGATAAAGCTCCCGCTCATCCGAGGGCTTCAGCCCCTGAGGTGCTTACCAACAACCGTTTCGAGCTATCCGAACATGTCTTTCATTTTACTGAGCAACGAGCGCAGCATAGGCTGGTTGTCGACCTTCGAAATAGCGTCGAGTTCCTGCAGCAATTCCTTCTGTCGCTTGTTGAGTTTGGTCGGAACCTGCACGTGCACCTGGACATACAAATCACCCTTGCCGTGTCCGTTCAGCACCGGCACACCTTTGTTGCGAATGCGGAAGGTTGCGCCGGGCTGAGTTCCATCCGGAATCTTCAGCGCGTGCTCGCCCTCCATGGTGGGCACGCGGATTTCTGCTCCCATGGCGGCTTGCGTGATCGAGATCGGAACCACGCAGTGCAGGTCGTTTCCTTCCCGCGCAAAGAAAGCGTGCTCTTTCACGTGCAGCACAACGTACAAGTCGCCGGCCGGGCCGCCGAACTGCCCGACCTCGCCACCGCCAGAAAAACGGATGCGCGTTCCATCTTCAACTCCCGCGGGAACTTTGGCATCAACTGTACGCTGGCGCAGAACGCGGCCTTCGCCTTTGCACTTCACGCAAGGATCGGTAATCACGCTGCCTGAGCCCTGGCAAGCGGGACAAGTGCGAGCGATGCTGAAAAAGCCTTGCTGGTAGCGGACTTGACCGCGACCGGCGCATGACCGGCAGGTCGTCGGACCTTTCCCAGGCGCAGCACCGGAGCCGCGACAGTCTTCGCAAGCCTCGTGGCGGCGAACCGTCACGCTCGACTCGGTTCCGAAGAATGCTTCTTCGAATTCCAACGTCAGGTCTTCGCGCAAATCGGCGCCACGCTGCACCCGGCTGCGACGCCGCCCAGACCCTCCGCCGACGCCGTCCCCGAAGCCGAAGAACTCTCCGAAAATCTCGCTGAAGTCATGGAAAACCGTGGGATCGAAACCCGAGCCCTGCCCAGACCCACCGCCCAGCCCAGCATGTCCGTAACGGTCGTAGACAGCGCGCTTGTCAGTGTCCGCGAGAATGGCATAGGCCTCACTGACTTCCTTGAACTTTTCTTCCGCATCGGGATTGTTGGGATTGCGGTCAGGATGAAACTGCAGCGCGAGCTTGCGGTAGGCGCTCTTGAGTTCGATCTCCGTGACCGTGCGGGTCACGCCCAGCACTTCGTAGTAATCGCGTTTTGCGTTCGTCGTCAAGCAAACCTTTCGTGAGAAAAATCCAATCCCGCCGTCATCGACAGCAAAGTTAAACCGGACATGTACCGGACATGTAAAGGCGAAATGTCATCCCGAGCGAAGCGAGGGACCTCGGTTCTTGCCGGGAATGAGCATACCGCCCGCGCAAGCAAAGACCCAGGTCCCTCGCTCCGCTCGGGATGACAATCTTTATTCGGTGACAATCCGCTTATTTGCAGTCAAAAACAATATCGCTCGCCCCACACCCCGCTCTTCAAGGATTCTTCGCGACCTTCACCATGGCGGGACGCAGCAGGCGGTCTTTCAACTTGTAGCCGCGCTGCAATTCCTCGAGTACTTCGTGGTCGGCCGCGTCGGAGGTTTCCACCATCTCGATCGCCTCGTGAACATGCGGGTCGAAGGGCTCGCCCTTGGCAGGAATGGCGCGCACTCCGAGTTTTGTCAGTGCATCCTGCAATTGCTTGTAAATGAGTTCCACGCCGCTGCGGAAGTCACCCGCTTCTGACTTCACTTGCACAGCACGCTCAAAGCTGTCGAGGATGGGCAGCAGCAACTTGATGGTATCAGCGGCCGCGTAGTCGCGAAATTCCTGCTGCTCTTTGCTGGCTCGGCGGCGAGCATTTTCGAATTCCGCTTGTGCCCGCGCCAGGCGGTCGAGCAACGAGTCGCGCTCGGCCTTCAGCCTTTGCAACTCGGCTCCAGGTCCCGAAACCTCTGCTGTGGCTCCGCTGGCGGCGGATTCCGAAGCGCGGTCATCCCCGTCCGCGGGAGGAAGTTCGCGTTCCAAGTCGAGTCCAGCCATTTCTGTTTCCGATTTTCCGTTTGCCTTCTTCATAACTTTATCTTGAACTCTGTTTCTTCATAACCGATCCACTACTCTGACTCATTCAATATTTTGTCGAACAGGCGCGCGATGTAAGATACCGCCGTGATCGTGTGCTGATAATCCATGCGCGTAGGCCCGATCACCGCCAGCGAACCCATGACTTCATTTCCCGCGTGCGCGGGCGCTCCAATCAGCACGAAATTCTGCATCGACGGCACAGCCTCGTCGAGTCCAATCACCACCCGGACCGCCTCCTGCTTCACGTCGAGATAGGCGCCGAGAAGCTGGACAACTTTTTCTTTTTCCTCCAGCGTCTTAAGCATCTCCTGCAGCCGCTGCCGGTCGTGATCGCCGCTGATCAGGTTCGACGCGCCTTCGACGAAAACGACTTGCGACCCCTGTTCAGCCGCCAGCGCGCCTTGTTTATAAAGTTGCTCGATCGAGTTCATCAGCTGGTCGTATTCGCTGCGCTCCTGCTCGAGGCGACGCGCCAGCTCGACACGCATCGATTCCATGGTCCAGCCGCGAAAATTCTCGTTGATGTAGCGAGCCGCCAGGTCCAGTTCCGACTGCGATAAATCCAGCCGCAACACCCGGTCCCGCACCAGGCCGGAACGAGTCACCAGCACGGCCAACACTTTCTGTTCCCCAAGGCGCGAGAAATATACATGCTCCAGCGCATTCTTCGGACCACTGGTCGCCACGGTCACGCCCACGTTGCGCGAAATCAGCGAAAGCACCCGCGACGTCCGCTCCATAAACTCCTGCACGTCCGTAATTCCCGCGAGCGAGTCGGAGATCAGGGTCTCTTCCTGCGGTGCCAGCCGGGCCGTCCCGGAAATCTGTTCGACGTAATACCGGTACCCCTCGGTGGTCGGAACGCGCCCAGCGGAAGCGTGCGGCTGCTCAAGAAATCCAGCGTCCGACAAGTCAGCCATCACGTTGCGAATCGACGCCGGGCTCAGCCCCTCGCGATTCGACCGCGCCAGCGTGCGCGACCCGACCGGCTCGCCCGTTGAGATAAAAGTCTCAACCAGAGCCGTTAGAATTTCGCGTTCGCGATTCCCGATATTTGGGTCAGCAGGCATTCACGGATATGTCAGTTGTCTCGGTCCGAGCGGCGGCCGGGGGAGAAACCGCGTCCAATTCATTCTACCTAACTATTTTAGATGCAGAAGCTTGGCTTTTTGGACCAAACTTGCGATCCCGTCCTGATTCCAGGATCCGAAGAACGCCATCAAGACCCTGGACAGAACTCAAACTCCTCTTCGAAACCTCGACAGATTGAACCTCGAAACCAGCGTACTGATATCCTCTATCTTTTCCCATGAAATCGAAACCCCACATCGCAGTCATCGGCGCCGGAGCCTTCGGCGGATGGACCGCGCTGCATCTCCTCGAGCGCGGCGCACGCGTCACCCTGCTCGACGCCTGGGGGCCGGGAAATTCCCGCGCATCTTCCGGCGGCGAAACGCGCATCATGCGCGCCTCCTACGGTCCCGATCAGCCCTATACAGAAATGGCCGCCCGCGCCCTCAAGCTCTGGGCGAAGTATGAACGCCGCTGGAAGCGCCAGTTTCTGCATCGCGCCGGCGTACTCTGGATGGCTTCCGGCCACGATAACTCATTCGAGCGCGGGTCGATAGAACCGCTGCGGGCAGCGAAGATTAAATTTCAGGAGTTATCGGCTTCGCAACTGAAAAAGCGCTGGCCGCAGATCAACTTCGAAGACATCAAGTGGGCGATCTTCGAGCCGGAATGCGGATACCTCGACGCCCGCACCAGCTGCCAGGCGGTCGTCGAAACGTTCGTCGTGGCAGGCGGCAAGTACGGCCAACTCGCAGTGCAGGCCGACGGCCTCGAAACCGGCCCTTTGCGCTCTCTTGCGCTGTCGGACGGCTCCCGACTGAAGGCCGACTTCTACGTATTCGCCTGCGGCCCGTGGCTCAGCAAGCTGTTTCCCCAAACCATCGGCGATCTCGTGCAACCGACCAAGCAGGACATTTTCTTCTTCGGCGCGCCGGCCGGCGACGATCGTTTCACCGACACCCACATGCCCGTCTGGGGCGATCACCGTGGAAGCTTCCGCTACGGCATCCCCGGCAGCCTCTCAGGAGATGCCCGCCGCGGCTTCAAGATCGCCGACGACACCCGTGGCCCCGCCTTCGATCCCTCCGACGGCGAGCGCGTGGCCAGTCCGGAAACGCTGCAAGACATCCGCGAATACATCGCCTTTCGCTTCCCCGCCCTGCGAGACGCGCCGCTGCTCGAGACCCGCGTATGCCAGTACGAGCAAACTCCCGACAGCAACTTCATCCTCGATCGCCATCCCGCAAACGAGAATGTATGGATCGCCGGCGGCGGCTCCGGCCACGGCTTCAAACACGGCCCGGCAGTGGGCGAGAGGATGGCGGAACTGATTTTGAAAGACCGCGAACCGGAAGCAATCTTTCAACTAGCTAGATTCAACCGCTAAAGCTTTGTCATCCTGAACCGCGGCAAAGCCGCGGTGAGGGACCTTACGACGCGCTTAAATTACCAGTGCAGTGCGAGTGCGGAACAGTGATTACGACATGGAGCACTGGAAGATCTCTCCCACTGCATCGAGATGGCCAGCCGACGTAAGGTCCCTCACGCCGGCTTGCGCCGCCGCTCAGGATGACAAGGCATTTGAACCTAAGCAATAGCCTACTGAATCTGAATCACACTAGCCGGAGCGCTAGCCTTAATCTCATCGACTCGCGTAACGACCTTCCGCGCAAACTCATAAATCGACTTGGCATGCGGCGAGTTCTCGCCTTCGAGCACCACCGGAGTCCCGCCATCCCCGGACTTCCGCACTTCCGGATCAAGCGCAATCGCGCCCAGAAACGGCGTGCTGAACCGCTCCGCCATTTTCTCCGCTCCGCCGCGAGAAAAGATGTCCACCTCATGCTGGCAGTGCGGGCAAGTGAAATAACTCATGTTCTCGACCACACCCACGACATCGACTTTCATCTGCCGGAACATTTCAATCGCCTTGCGCGCGTCCTGCAGCGAAACGTCCGACGGAGTCGAAACCACCACCGCGCCCGTCAGCGGCACCGTCTGCACCAGCGATAGCGCAATATCCCCCGTCCCCGGCGGCAAATCGACAATCAGATAGTCAAGTTGCCCCCACTCCACCAGCCCCAGAAACTGCCGGATAATCTGGTGCAGCATCGGCCCCCGCCAAATAATCGGCTTGTCGCCGGGATTCAGAAATCCCACCGAAATCACCTTCAGCCCAAACGCCTGCAGCGGCTCAATCCGATTCTCCCCCACCGTGCGCGGCTGGTCGTTCACGCCGAGCATGAGCGGAACGTTAGGCCCGTACACGTCCGCATCCAGCAGCCCAACCTTGTGCCCCATTTTGACGAGAGCGACGGCCAGGTTCACCGACAGCGTAGTCTTGCCCACGCCCCCCTTGCCCGACCCCACGGCGATAATGGCGTCCACCCCCGGCAACGGCTGCGGCCCCGCCGGCGCCGGCCCTCCATGCTGATGCGGCATATGTGCGTTCAAAGAATCACACTCCCGATAAGAATTGCGAAATTAGAGATGAGGAAAAACCCTCTCCGATTATACAGACGAAACCACACCCCGATCGCGGACTCGGTCACGCGATTAGCCATTATAATGAGCCTGCAGGGCCCGAAGTCATAGGTAGAACACTCATGAGAATTGTTCTCCGCCTTTGCTTTCTGACGCATCTGGCAATAGCACCGATGCTCTTGCCCGCGCAAGAAGCGCCGCCGCACCCCCTCTACACAGTAGATGTATCGCAATTGGTTTCTAAGGAACTGGATATCGTCCCCACTGGCACGCTCACATTCCTTACCGAGCACACCCTGGCAGTTAGCCTATGCCGCAATTTGCGATGCTATCTAGAGACGTTGGATCTTGAGGGCGACAATCCGCGGACTATCGCTCGGTCCGATGAATTCCAGAATTACTCCGCTCTTTTTCCCTTCCCCGATGGCCGGTTAATTCTCAATCAGGTACAAATCGGCGGCAAGCGTGCCGCTATTCTCCTCGACTCCGATCTGCGCGCACCAGTATTGATACCGAAGGCCACCGGCGTCCGTCAGCCATTCATCTCAACGACAGGCAAAACGTTCGTTAAGCAGAGTCCGAATAACTGGGTAGCCTACAGGATGGGACGCCCATCCCAGCGAATCCGGGCGGGCACCGGATTGGTACTATCCGTATCCGACGAAGCGGTGGCGTATCTTGATCACGGCTCAGTAGAAATCGAGGGAATGGATGGCAAATTTCTTGGCTCGTTTACTGCACCATCTAGCATCGTCCCTATAATCCGAATTGTTCCTATGGTACGTTTCCTTGGGAACGACCGCCTCTGGTATGAATCGGGCTCCCACATAGGAATACTCGATTTCAACGGAAAGACTCTCCTAACGCTCGATAGACCGGACGGCTGGGGCGTCAGGATAGGACAATCTTCCGATGGAAATCGTCTGCTATTCGACCGCTACACGCGGCACGTTCCATTGACCCAGAGAATCGAGGAAGTAGCGATCGCCGCAGCCATAGGCGATGGGCCCGAGCAGAAACCCAACGGAGAGATGGTTCGCGTCATCGACACAGGGAGCGGAAAGAGCTGCTTCGAGTGGAATAGCGGCACCAACCTGCTGGTTTTGGGGGATCTCCATGCGGATATCGACCCTTCAGGTCAACTCGTCGCAATCATGACGCGAACAACGCTCAATGTGTACAAGCTGCCCGAAAGTTGCGCGCTTAAGTAAATTACGGGTCCCTTAGCTCTGGCGGTGGCCGGACTTAACAACGACTGGCTATCAACTCTAGGCATGGCTACAATTGATACTTAGGAATCTTAATGCGAATCTCGGTCGTGCTCGATGACGATCTCGTCCGCACCGCTCAAGACCTTACCGGGGCGTCGGAAAAAACGGCGTTGCTTCGGGAAGCGCTCAAAGCTCCCATCGAGCGCGAAAGCGCCCGCAGGTTGGCGTCCCTTGGCGGCACGATGCCGCGACTGAAAAACACTCCTCGCCGAAAAACTCGGGGACGCGCTCCGTCTTGAAAGGGCGCGGCCTCCAACCGCGCCGTATCGCATCGAATTGACACCCGCCTTTAGCCACTGAAGGAAACATCATCCGCACAAAATACTTCGTAAGCCTTTGAAACCGTGCCCCTAGGAGCTCTACCCTTTTCCACAGCCATCCACAGGCCAACTGTGTGACGAACAACCTTTACTGAGAAAAACGCAAAGCGCAGAATTGGGAATATGCGCGCAAAACCTGTCATCGAGCTAGCCCCGGCAATCCCGTCGCGGAATCCCACCGCTAACTCCTTGTTCCGCAAGATTTTACCCGTAACTCCTTACGCCTCAAGATTTTGCCCGGATTGCCGCATACCCCCAACCCGCAACTCAAAGAAAACAAATATTTTAGCCGCAAAGCATGAAAAAAATGTGGATCAATATCCCACCTTATACTGCGCTCCTATTCCGTGCTCAATACCCTCCGCCCTCCACTCGCACTTTCCCCTTGAACATGCGGAACAGGAGGGTGAAGTAGCTAAGCGCGAGGATCATCGCGGGAATCCACCAGGTGAGGCCGACAATCAATCCGTGCTTACCGGCCGCGGTGTTGTAGATAGTCAGGTTGAGCGCGGTATCGCTGCTCGAAGGCAGCACCACGGGATACAGCGCGAACGCCGCCCCCACCAGCATCCCAACGATGTACAGCGCCGAGGCCACGAATGCTATTTTCTCGTTGCGTTTGAGCATGGCATGCATCATGACCGCAAGCGCTCCGAACACGAGCACGGGGATGGCGAATCCAATGGCGTGATGCTTGTAGTTATCGAGCACGCCCGGACGAATGGAAACAGTTGCCACCAATCCGGCGACGGTCAAGAACAGTTGCAGCGGCCAAGCCCACAACGCCACCGTTCGGGCACGCCGGTTCAGATCGCCTTCCGTTTTCACGGCGATGTATAACGACCCGTGCGCGGTCAGCGTGACCAGCGCAATCACCCCGGTGAGAACCGTGTACCAGTCCAGAATGCCGGGATTCACACCGGCACGAAAGTTGGTCCAGAGGGGCTCGAAGAAGTAGTGATCCGGCCCGAGTGGAACGCCGCGGACAACATTTCCCAGAGCAGCGCCGAGGAAGATGATCAGCAGCGTGCTCGACACGCAGAAGATGACGTCGAAGAATCCAACCCACACCGGATTCTGCATGTGCGCCCGCAGTTCAATCCCAATGCCGCGCAGCATCAGCAGCCAGAGCACAATCATCAGCGGCAGATAGAACCCGCTAAAGCTGGAGGCATAGAGCAGGGGGAAGGCGAAGTACAGCGTGCCCCCGGCAGCAAGCAGCCAGACTTCGTTGCCGTCCCACACCGGGCCAATGGCGCGCATAATGCTGCGACGCTCGTCCGGCTTCTTCGCGGCGCCGAGATAGATTACGCCTGCGCCCAGGTCGAAGCCGTCGAGCACGACGTACGCCGCCACCATGACTGCGACAATCATGAACCAAAGCGTTGCCATTTCGTGCCTCGTGAGTCGATTCCAATTCGTTCAACAACCCTTGCCATTTCGAGCGAAGCGAAAAACCTGCTCCGTGCCGGCGCCAGCAAACAGCAGGTTCCTCGTCGCTCGCGCTCCTCGGAATGACAAAGTTTGGAGGAGGTTCGCACTCTTAACTCTTATGGCGCGCCTTAAGCCGTGTCCTTCCAAGACCTTCAGCAAGCCTTAGTGCGCCGACACCGGCTCAGCTTCCGGCCCCTGCTCGATTTCTCGGCGCACCAGGAACAGGAACAGAATTCCGAGCACGGTGTACATGCCCATAAAACCGAGCAAGGTAAACATTCCATTCCCTGCCGAAACTGTCTTCGAATAACCGTCCGCGGTGCGCATGAGCGAATACACTAACCATGGCTGCCGCCCCAGTTCCGCCGTCATCCAACCAGCGGTGTTCGCGATGTAGGGGAACGGGAGGGCCAGCAGCAGAATCCAAAGCATCCAGTGACTAGAGAACAACTTGCCGCGCCATAAAAGGAATGCAGCAACGACAGAAATCGCGATGAACAGCGTCCCCAGCCCCACCATGATGTGGTAGCTGAAGTAAAGTAACGCGATGTTCGACGGCCACTGATCTTCAGGAAACGCGTTCAGGCCCTGAACCTCGGCGGTCCACGCCCGGTAGGTCAGAAAACTGAGCGCGTTCGGAATCACCAATGGATTGTCGATCTTTCGTTCATCCACATTGGGCTGGCCGATCAACACCAGCGGCGCTCCCGGCTGGCTGGTGAATAAGGCTTCCATGGCGGCCAGCGTGACGGGCTGATTTTGGGCAATCAGTCGGCCCTGGCCATCGCCGGTAGGAAAGAGCTGCAGGGTACTGAAGATCAGACCGGCCACGACTCCCACGCGCACGAAGATTCGCCCATACTCTTCAAACTTGCCCCACAGAAGATAGAAAGCGCCCACCGAAGCCATGACGAACGCTCCCGTAATCACGGCGCCCGACATATTATGCGCATACTGCCACCACGCCCATGGATTCAAAACCAGAGCCCAAAAGCTCGCGAGCTGCACCGATCCGTCGGCCGCTTTCTCATAGCCCACGGGGTGCTGCATCCAGGCGTCGGTGGCGACGATGAAAAATCCTGAGAGCCAAGAGCCTAGGAACACCGCGACCGCCGACCACCAGTGGGCGCGCGGGCTGAGCCGCTTCTCGCCGTACAAGAAGAGGCCGAGGAAAGCCGACTCCAGGAAGAACGCGAACATGCCTTCCATGGCCAGCGTCTGGCCGATGACGCCTCCGGCAAACCGAGAGAATTGAGACCAGTTAGTGCCAAACTGAAATTCCATGGGGATGCCAGTCACCACGCCCATCACGAAGTTAATGCCGAAAATCCGCACCCAGAAGCGCGCCGCCTTGTGGTAGGTCTCATCGTTGCGGCGAAGGGCCAGCGTCTTGAGCACAACGATGAGCGGCGCCAAGCCCATAGTGAGCTGCGGGAAGAGATAGTGGAAGGTGATGGTGAATGCGAAATGAAGGCGATGAACCAGGAGCGCGCTATCCATGAAAAACCTCAGCTCGCCATTAGCTTAAACGGATTTCTGAAAACCCGAATGTGATTTCGATCACACTCTATTGTGAATATCAGCGGGCCTTGCGCCGCCATTCCAACTCCGAGCGTCGGATCTCGCGGCGCCTTCCGGCGTCATCGTAGCGGCGCTGCTGTTCGTCAGTCTCGGGAATCACGGACGGAACCTTCAGACGGTTCCCTGCGGGATCGATGGCCACAAACGTCAGGTAGGCGGAAGCCACGTGCTTGGCCGTGTCGGCGATGTAGTTCTCTACGTAGACCTTCACGCCGACTTCCATCGAAGTGTGGAAGACGCGGTTGACCGAGGAGCGCAGTATGACGAGGTCTCCAACCCGCACCGGGACCAGGAAGTCGATGTGATCGACGGAGGCGGTCACAACATGTTTGCGCGAGTGGCGATGCGCGGCCATGGCGCCGGCCAGATCGATCCAGTGCATCAGGCGTCCGCCGAGCAGGGCGGCCAGAGGATTGGCGTCATTGGGCAGCACGATCTCAGCCATCTCGGATTGCGAATCGCGGACCGGGCGAGGCGCCAGAACATCGTCTGTCATTCGTGTTGTCCTTTCGTGGTCACGCTTTCTTCTTCCAATAAGACTCCAGAAAACACTCCGCCATTTTCTGGATGCGCGCATCGTCGTGCCGCCGCACCCAGGCTGCCTGCGACAAGTCAAATTCCAGATCGCCATGCTCGACCGGCCTATGATCTCGCTCGCAAACATAACGGAGGAGAAGAACGCGAGCGGGAGAAGCGCCAACATTACGCGCCTCGACAGGCATCGCGGAATCACGCGGAACGGAAACTGCGAATCGCACCGCATCCCAAACCCGCAGTGGCGGCGACCAACTGCAACGGCTGGCATATCCCAGGTTGCAGAACGCTTCCAGCACGTCTTTTGGCGGAAGTTCGCCTTCATGGCCGGGAGCCGTGCAGGAACCACACCATCCGCTGCCCAGCGGAAGCCGCGCGGGATACGACCAGGAACCGTTTTCCAGTCTTGCCACCGGCATGAAGTACGGACAGGCCAATCTCTTCTCGCGCTCAGGAATTTGTTGGGTCTGGCAAACTATCGGGTCTGGCAATTGTAGTCAGTCAAACAGGATCTGGCGAATGCTGATCGGGCTTTGGAGTGGTGCAGTTCGATCTGCACCACCATCTGAGGCGTCCAATGCGCCGTGGCGTCCGATTGTAGTAATCTCGTGAGCAGGGGCTTGACTCGTCTCCGATACCTCCCCCGACATTATGGACCGCATCGCGATGCTTAACGAAATTCTGACGGAAAACCCGAAAGACGCCTTCGCACGCTACGGGCTCGCCATGGAGTATTCCAAGCAGGGCGACTTCGACCGGGCGCTGGCCGAGTTTTCGATTCTGCTGGAGAGCCATCCCGAATACACTGCCGGATATTTCATGGCGGCGCAGACGCTGGTAAAGGCCGAGCGGGTCGACGACGCCAAGAAGATGCTGAACGACGGCATCGCGTCGGCGCGTCGCACCGGGAATCTGCATGCGCAATCGGAGATGGAAGGCATGCTGGCGGAGCTGGGATAGTCGGCGTTTTCGACGCTCCGCGCCCGCCGTTCCACGGCGAACTGCTTCGCCATCTGCCCATCGCTTACGGCCTGTCCTAGCCGTTGTTCCCTTCGTCAAGCGGTGGATCGTAACGGTATATTCCGCGAATGACGCGGCCCGCGGGCAACTTCCGCAAGAGATATGTGAACGGGCGAGGACCTGTGTTGGTTTCGACTCGAACGACTTCGTGAAACTCATCTGCGACGGCGACCGTAATGGGTACTCGCCAGCCCTCCTTGGGCCTCTGAGCCGAAATCCGTATGTCGTAGTCCACGCCGAGCGGACGCTCGAACAAGTCAGGGATATCAGGCCCCATAGACTTTTCCATGCGCCTTGCCTTCAAGCGATCCTGCGCGAGGGCGGCAAGTTTGATGGGAAACGACGGAATGATCTCGTTCGTAAAGAACGCTGCCCATGATCGGAGCGCCCCCTCTCCCGCCAAACAGATAGCGAGCAGCGAGAGCGGGTGGAATGCATATTCGAAGGTCAGAAGCGCGAGCCAGTAGAGTTGCGTGCCTGCGTTGGCGCCGTCAACCGCCTGCAGTTGCTGCGTGCGAACCGCGAGGAAATGGAAGTAACCCTGGACGAGCAGGGAGAGAAAGCCCACGCATTCCAGCAGCCCCGAGGCTACCGCCGAGCGAGCGAAGTCTACCGTCGATGACGGACGCCAGGATCGCCAATAATCCTTGGGCAGAAGTGAAAAGAAGATGCCCCGGAAGAAATTCCGCCAGTCCACGGCCTCACCATTATGAACACTCTTACTCGACCCGGTTCACTGATTTCCCCATCGCCCACTCCACCACCGTCGGGAATAATTGATAGAGCTTGACCGGCACGTGCATCGTCCAGGGGACGATGACTTCCCGCCTCCGCTTCAAGTATCCGCGCAAAGTGGCGCGAGCCACGCGATCGGCCGTGATGCCGCGCACCGAACCAGGGCGCACCTTCTTCAGTTCATTTCCCCGAACCGCATTTTCGCTGAAGGCGGTCTGCACGTATCCGGGACACACCGTCAGCACGTGAATGCCATCTTTCTTCAGTTCGACCCCGGCGGCTTTGCCGATGGCATTCAGTGCGAACTTGGTGGCGCTATAAGAAGCGTGAAACGGCAGGGGAATATGTCCGGCGACGCTCGAGATGTTGATGATCGTTCCCCGGTCCTCGCCTCGGTCCTCGCCTGCGCCCTGTTGCCGCATGACTGGGATGACGGCCTGCATGGCCGACATCGCGCCGAAGAAGTTGGTTTCGAATAATTCGCGGCAGGCTTGCATGTCGGTTTGCGCAACGGAATCCAGAAGTCCGTGGCCGGCGTTGTTGATCCAGACATCGATGCGCTTGAAATGGTGCAGGGTCAGGGCGAGCACGCGGTCGATATCCTCGGAGTGGCGGACATCGCAAGACAACGCGGCGGTGCGATCGGGAAAGCCGATCCGTGAACGAGCGGCCTCGGCCCGGGCCGCGTCGCGCGACAACAGAACCACGCTCGCGCCTTCTTCTGCAAACACTTTGGCAATCGCTTCGCCGATGCCCATCGAAGCGCCCGTGACCACAACTACTTTTCCCGCAAGTTCCATGCTCGCGTTGTATTCGACGTGGCGTGGCAAGTCAAGATGCTGGCTGGGCTATACCGGATCGACGGTGACGATATCGTACAATCAGGGAACTCGCTTCGATTCTGCGCGCTCTCGAGGTTGGAGTATTCGTGGCTCTTCTTCCCTTATTTCCGCTCGAGGTCGTGCTGCTCCCTGGCACGCCGCTGCCCCTGCACATTTTTGAGCCGCGCTACAAGGAGATGATCGTCGAGTGCCGGGCCAACGATGCGCCCTTCGGGGTGGTTCGCGCCATGGATGACGACGAGGGATTTGCCAAGATTGGATGCACGGCCGAAATCGTTACGGTCACGAAAGAATATCCCGACGGGCGCATGGATCTGGTGGCCGAGGGCGGCAAGCGGTTTGAGGTGCTTGAGTTGAATCGCGAGCGGTCATTCTTACGGGCGGAAGTATTGCTGGTGCCGGACGAACCCGGTGCTGCGGCCGAAATGGATCGTGAGAGAGCCATTCAAGCTCACCTGGAAATTTTGACGCTGGCAGGCGCTGTACAGGATCTTGCGGCCGCCGAGCCGAACGCGCTTTCTTTTTATCTCGCGGGCTCGCTGCCGCTGGATCTTGACTTCAAACAGAAATTGCTGGCGATGCGATCGGAGAGCGGGCGCATCCAGGCGGTCGCGAGTTATCTGGAAAGTATTCTCCCCAACCTTCGTCGCGGGTCGCGGGCGCGCGAGAAAGCTGGCGGAAACGGGCACGCGCGGTGAGATGCAGGTCTCGCTATCTGATCGCCGGTTTTTGGTATTTCGACTTTGTGATCTTCCTCCCTGAGCGAAACACTCAATCCTCGCGGCGCGTATAATCGGGGAGCGATTTGTTTGTGGGGGTTCCTTTCATGAGCAGTCTTCCGCGCACGCTGGGCGAATTGCGCAGCAGTATTTTTTCCGAAGAACGTTTGCGTACGCGCCACGTTAAAGACGAACTTCGCGATAACTTGACGGCTCGGCTTCGTTCCGATGGCGACGCTCCCGTGTTTCCCGGCATTGTCGGCTACGACGATACGGTCGTGCCGCAGATTATCAATGCCATTCTTTCGCGCCATAATTTTATACTGCTGGGGCTGCGTGGGCAGGCGAAAAGCCGCATCCTGCGCGCTTTGACGACGCTGCTGGATCCGCACATGCCGTATCTTGCCGGCTGCGAGGTTCACGATAATCCTTACGCGCCGATCTGCCGGCGTTGCCGCGAGGAAGTCGCGCGGCTCGGCGATGAATCGCCGATCGCTTATCTCGCTCCCGATGACCGCTACGTGGAGAAGCTGGCCACGCCCGACGTGACCATCGCCGATTTGATTGGCGACATCGATCCTATCAAGGCGGCGCGCGGCGGCCATGAACTCTCGAGCGAACTGACGGTTCATTACGGTTTGCTGCCTCGCGCTAATCGCGGCATTTTCGCCATCAACGAACTGCCCGACCTGGCGGGAAAGATTCAAGTCGGTCTGTTCAACATCATGCAGGAAGGCGACGTGCAGATTAAAGGCTACCCCATCCGTCTGCCGCTCGACGTGGCGCTGGTGTTCAGCGCGAACCCGGAGGACTATACGGCGCGCGGCAAGATTATTACCCCGCTGAAAGACCGAATCGGTTCGGAGATTCGCACGCACTATCCCGCGACGGTCGAGGAAGGGATCGCGATTACCGCGCAGGAAGCCTGGACGCGGCGGAACGGGCATCCTCTACATCTGCCGAATTATGTGCAGGAAGTGATTGAACGCGTGGCCTTTGCCGCGCGCGAAGATAAGAAAATCGATAAACGCTCGGGCGTGAGCCAGCGGCTGCCGATTTCCGCGATGGAAAATGTGGTTTCGAATGCGGAGCGGCGGGCAATTCGCAACGACGAGAAGGTGGTCGTGCCGCGTATCAGTGACGTGTACGCGGCGCTGCCTGCGATTACTGGCAAGCTGGAACTGGAATACGAGGGCGAGATGAAGGGCGCGGACCACGTGGGGCGCGAGCTAATTCGCGCCGCGATTGCCAAGACTTATGACGAGTATTACACCGGCGCCAACGTGCAACAGATTGTGCAGTGGTTCGACCTGGGCGGAGAGATTCAGTTGTCGGATTCAGTGCCGGCCGTGGAAGCCTTGGAGAACCTGAAAGAAATTCAAGGACTGACCGACAAGCTTGGGCCGCTGAGCGTTTCGCAGAAAGACAGTCCCGAGCAGCAAGTGTCGGCTGCGGAGTTCATCCTCGAAGGCCTGCATGCGCACAAGCGCATCGGGCGCAGCGAGGAACGTGTGTTCAAGGCCGGAGAGAAAAAGCCCGAGCCGGTGCGGGAGAAGTCGGTCGAACCAGACGAGCGGCCGTACCGGCAGAGACGGCAGTTTAATTAGAAGCTTCTAGCTCCTATCTCCTAGCTTCTAGCCAAGCCGCTTTCTCCTGCTGGAAGTTGACTAGCTAGAAGCTAGCAGCTAGAAGCTGTTTGTATGAAACGCATTCGCTATTCCAAATACGTGCCCGACCCCGCTGGCGAGATGAGCATGGAGGATCTGCTCGGCGCGCTCTCGGACTACCTGCTGCAGAGCGGATTTCAGGAATCTATGTGGTATGAACTGCCCGAAGGCGAGCAGACCCTCGACGAACTCAGGCGCGCCATCGAGCAGGCTCTGATGAATGGCGACGCATTCGACGAAAATCTGCGCGAGCAGATCGAGCAGATGGCAGCGGATGGACAACTCGATGAATTGATCGAGAAGCTCATCGAGCGGATGCAACAGGAAGATTATATTTCGATCGACGATCCGCACGATCCTTCGAAGCGGTCGAGCGTTGGCGGCAAGACGGGCGATCGAACTAATAACGCCCAGCAGGCCAAGTTCGAGATTACCGACAAGAGTCTCGACTTTCTTGGATTCAAGTCACTGCGCAATCTGCTGGGGTCGCTGGGCAAATCGAGCTTTGGACGGCATGACACGCGCGACCTCGCGACCGGCATTGAAACCAGCGGGTCGGCAAAGACCTACGAGTTTGGCGACACGCTCAACCTCGATATTACGGCCACGCTGTCAAGTGCGATCCAGCGCGAAGGGCTTGCCGTGCCGCTCAACATCGAATACTCCGACCTGAAAGTGCATCAGTGCGAATACCAGTCGTCGTGCGCGACCGTCCTGATGCTGGACTGTTCGCATTCGATGATTCTTTATGGCGAAGACCGCTTCACTCCGGCGAAGAAAGTCGCGATGGCGCTATCGCATTTGATTCGCACACAATATCCCGGCGATTCGCTTTCGCTCGTGTTGTTTCATGATTCGGCGGAGGAGATTCCGCTGTCGCAACTGGCGCGGGTGAAGGTTGGCCCCTACTACACGAACACGCGCGAAGGGCTGCGCCTGGCGCAGAGAATTCTGCAGCGCCAGCGAAAAGACATGAAACAGATTGTGATGATCACCGATGGCAAGCCCTCGGCGCTCACGCTCGAGGACGGGCGCATCTACAAGAACGCCTTCGGCCTCGATCCGCTGGTGGTGAGCCAGACGCTGGAGGAAGTTTCGAAGTGCAAACGCGCCGGCGTGCTCATCAACACGTTCATGCTGGCGTCCGATTATGGCTTGGTGCAGTTCGTGCAGAAAGTCACTGAGATGTGCCGCGGCAAGGCCTACTTCACGACGCCCTACACGCTGGGGCAATATCTGCTGATGGATTACATGTCGCGGAAGACGAAGACCATCCATTGAGAGCGCGGATTGTCTTCAGGGGCTGAGGCCCAGAATGTTTCTGTTCCCCTACGCGGCGCTGAAGCGCCGCTCTTCCACGGTAGGACCTCGACGGCGCGGCTAAAACCCTGCCCGTCTCGAAGTCTGACCTCCCAAAGCCTGCTCACTGCTGATACTCTTTTATTGATCTATGGCGAACTGCATTCGATGTGGCCGGCAGATGCCGGCGCTGATGTTTGGCAAGAAGATTTGTCAGTGGTGCGTGCAACACGAGGCGGCGCAGCGCGGCGAACTGGGCGAGGACGCACCGCAGCCGGTGATGGCTGCTCCGTGGGTGCGGCGCGAATCCAGCGTGACTCTCACGCAGGTGCTGGTTGGCGCGAACGTAATGATCTTTGTCGCGATGGTGCTGGCCAGCGGCCCCTCGTTCGACTTCACTAGTCCAGTGATGGACCACTTCGGCGCCAACTTCGGGCCTTACACCTTGACCGGCGAGTGGTGGCGGCTGGTGACTTACATGTTTTTGCATGGCGGCCTCATGCACATCGCCTTCAACATGTGGTGCCTGTGGGATCTGGGTGCGCTTTGCGAATCGCTCTACGGGCGTTGGACCTTCGCCGCTATCTATTTGATCACGGGCATTGCGGGGGGATTGGCGAGCGTAGCGTGGAATCCTGGAGTGCTGAGCGTGGGCGCGTCGGGCGCGATCTTTGGGTTAGCCGGAGCGCTGCTCGCGTCGTTTTACCTGGGCGAATTTTCGGTTCCCAAGGTCGCGATCCAGGGAACGCTGAGGAGCCTTCTCTTCTTCATCGGCTTCAACGTCCTGTTCGGGGCTCTCGTTTCAGGGGTCGACAATGCCTGCCACGTAGGTGGACTCGTCAGCGGACTGGCCTTCGGGGCTCTCATCGCTCGCGCTGCGCCGGACGCTAGATATTCCGTGCGACGGCTTCTGATTTTTCTAGCGATCTTTTTCTTGCTTGCCGCTTCCGCCGTTGGAATCGCACACTATCACGGCTTACCATTCCGCATCGGACCGTCGCCATTCGAGCACCGCGCAAGCTCCAGACCGGCCGCATCCGAACCAACGACCTAACCAACGACCGAGGCTTACGTTTTCGTGATCTCTCCCACCGCACGCCAGGCCTGATTGATGGCCTCATCCGTGTAGGCGTAGGCGCCCGCGTCGGCGTTGGCGATGGCGATGCGACCGTGGAGCTTGCGGGCGACTTCACAGGGAGTCTCGGTGCCCTCGAGCCAGAACGGATCCCACAGCGAGTTGTATTCGTAGGCGTAGCCGTGGGGCCAGCGGTTGACGGTAATCGCCGCGATGTCGCGAGCGGGATCGAAGCCGCCCGGGCCCAGCGTGCGGGCGAGTTGATCGCGAATGTTGCGTTCGATCGTCTCGAATGTCGTCGTATAAAGCTCCATGCGTCCTCGGCTGTGCTGTTGGCGAGCGGGGAGCCCGGGGTGGCAGGGCGTCTTCATCATGTGCACAACGATGGGCTCTTCCGGTTTGCGCGCGCACTTGTATCCTCCAATGCTCACCGGCAAGTCGAGATTCACGCCGGTGTGGTACATGCCCGGAGCGTAAACAGAATTTGCTCCCACCTTCTGCAGAGATTTCCAATTGTGCAGCGCGACGTTGGTGTAGAGCAGCGGAACTTTCTGGGCGGAGGCGAGCGCCTCTTTTTGGTTGTCGGGAAGCTCTTCGCAGATGTACGGGATCACGACGTGCCAGCAGGCCAGGATCGAATTCTTCGCCTTCGCAGTGTAGACCTTGCCGCCGCGGGCATAGCTGACTTCCACTTCCTTCGCGCTCGCGACGTCGCCCAGGTGTTTCACGCGCACGGCGGTGCTGTTCAGGCGAATGCGAACGGGTGAACTGGAGTCGTCCAGTTTGGCGTAATTCGCTTTGGCGAGGATCACGTCGCTCCAGGCGCTGCCGGGAATTGCGTCTGGAATCAACTGGCGGACCAGCAACCGGGCGATGCTGGCATTGCCGTCAGGAAAATGGAAGAAGTATTTCTCCGCTTCTTCATTCGGAATGGCGTCGCGGTTCATGCCCTTGCCCGGCGATGGATCCAGGTTCAGGCCATCGAAACCGGGCAGATCGAATCCCCACGCGTCCTGCGCCGCGACGGCGTCGATGCCCACGCCAAACAGTCCGTGCGGGAGCGCCTGGTACATCTTGATGATGTCTTCATGAACACCGCCGACTTCTCTCAGGAAACTGGCGTAGCTGATTCGCGCCAGCTTGGCCTTCTTTTGGTCTGAAGTCAGGCCGGGGAAATAGTCTTTTGGTTCCAGACGCAGGCGCTGCAAATCGCGCTTGGCTTTATCGGCGAGCGGAGCGTCGGCGAGAAATTGTTTCAACAGCTCCGACGACGTCGCGCGTGTGTCTTCGCTCTCGGTCCAACCATGCGGGCTGGGATTGAGAACGAGTTTGTCGGCGCCGAAGGTTTCCTTGTCGAAGAAAATCCTGGGGCGCAGGCCGGCCGACCGATACAGATTCTTGTCGGCGTATTTCGAGTAGGAAGGAACATCGATACCGAGTTCTTCAATTACGCCTTTGGCGACAGCGCTGTAGGGAGCTGGGCTCTCGATGGAAAACGTGCCCCCGAAACCCAGGCGGAACGCGCCATTTACCCGAAACTCGTTGCGCTTGGCGTGTCCTCCGAAGTCGTCGTGGTTGTCGAGGATGAGGATGCGCGCTTTGCCGCCCGTGGCCTTGCGATAAAAATGCGCGGCCGCGAGACCGCTGATGCCGCCGCCGACAATGATCAGATCATACGATTCGCCAGTGTCTTCGGGCTTGCCCGCGGAATCCCAGAACGTGCCGTCGCGCAGGCTGTGAGCGGCGTCGAACGATCCGGCATGGCTGCCGCGCAGGCCAGTGAGCGCAGGCGGATAATAGTTCGGCGAATTCTCGGGACCAACGGCGGCCTGACCTTCCGCTGGCCGTTCCCCAGGGCCTGCTCCGCCGCCGGCGGCGGCCAAGTCCCACGGCATCATCGCCGCGCCCGCGGTCACCGCGACACCGTTGAGAAAATCGCGGCGCGTGATTTTGCGGCGCATCCCCAGTTCTCGATCTTGTGAATTTTGATCTAATGGATCGCGACTCTGCGAATCGTGCACCGTTTCCTCCGCTAGCTTTTCGTGATCTCGCCGACCGCACGCCAGGCCTGATTGATGGCTTCGTCGGTGTAGGCGCGGGCGCCGGCATCGGAATTGGCGATGGCGATGCGGCCATAGGGTTTGCGCGCCCTCTCGCAGGGTGTTTCTCCTCCGTCCAGCAGGAACTTGTCCCACAATGTGCTGTATTCGTAAGCGTAGCCGTGGGGCCAGCGGTTGGCGGTGATCGCCAGGATGTCGCGGGCGGGGTCGAATCCGCCGGGTACCAGCGTGCGCGCCAGTTGCTCGCGAATCTTGCGCTCCATGGTTTCAAATGTTGTGGTGTAGAGTTCCATGCGACCCGCGGTGTGCTGATCGCGCGCCGGGAGTCCGGCGTGGCACGGCGACTTGCTCATGTGGACCACGAGCGGATCCTCCGGCGTGCGCGGGCAGTGATATTCGCCCATGCTGACCGGCAGATCCATGTCGACGTGGGTATGGTAGCCGCCCGGGGCGTAAATGGAATTCGCTCCCAGTTTCTGGAACGCGGTCGCGTTCCGCAACAGCACGTTCGAGTACAGCAGCGGGACTTTCTGCGCAGAAGCCAGCGCTTGCTTCTGTGCGTCCGGCAATTCTTCGCAGATGTAGGGGATCACAGCGTTCCAGCAAGCCAGGATGCAGTGCCCGGCCTTGACGGTATAGACTTTGCCGCCGCGAGCGTAGGCAATTTCAACCTCGGTGGCGCGGTCGTTTGCTGAGGCCGAAGCGCCCGTGTGCTTCACCCGCACCGCGGTGCTGTTCAATCGAATACGGACGGGTGACATACTCTCGTCGAGCTTCGCGTAGGTCGCTCTGGCGGCAACAATGTCGGTCGCGGAGTTGCCCGGTATCGCGGCCGGAATCAGCTTGCGCACAAGCAGTCGAGCGATGCTGGCATTACCGTCGGGAAAGTGGAAGAAATATTTGCGTTCGTTGTTCAGACCCTCCGGCTCAAGACCCATGCCACTGAAGCCGGGATACCCAGACTCAGATGCGTCGAGAGCGGCAATCGCTTCAATGCCCACACCGAATAACGGCTCAGAAATTCTCTGATAAAGGCGAATCACATCGGCATGAACACCCGCGTTTTCCGCGAGGAAGCGGGCATAGCTCATGCGTGCCAGGCGATCTTCTTTCTGTTCGGCGTTCAGCCCCGGAAGATAGTCTTTCTTCTCCCGACAGAGGCGGGAGACGTCCTTTCGCGCTTGCTCCGCAATCGGCGCCTCGGCCACGAAATGCGTCCACGCGTCGGGTCCGGCGACAGCAAGGTCGTAGGTCTCGCCACCGGGAAAAGGGCAAGGATCGTCAACGAGTTTGTCGGTGCCAAAGGTTTCTTTATCGAAGAAGATCTTTGGCACTCGCCCCATGGACCCGTAGACATTCCGGTCGAGATATTTTGGGAAGCTGCTGACCTCGATTCCCAATTCGTCGATCACACTCTTCGCGACCGCGCTGTAAGGCTCCGGGCTTTCGATCGAGTACGTGCCGCCGTAGCCGAGCAACGTTCGATCGCCCACACGAAGTTCGTTGCGCTTCGCGTGGCCGCCGAAGTCGTCGTGGTTCTCGAGGATGAGAATGCGGGCCTTGCCGCCGGTTGCCTTGCGGTAGAAGTGAGCGGCTGCGAGGCCGCTGATGCCGCCGCCGACGATGACCAGATCGTAGGTTTCGCCAGTGTCTTCGGGCTCGCCTGCGGAATCCCAGAACGTGCCGTCGCGCAGGCTGTGGGCGGCGTCGAACGATCCGGGATGGCTGCCGCGCAGGCCCGTGAGCGCGGGGGGATAGTAGTTCGGGGAGCTTTCGGGACCGACGGCGGCCTGGCCGTCTCCTTTATCGGAGCGGGCGGAAAGGTCCCACGGCATCATCGCCGCGCCTGCGGTTACGGCGACGCCGTTTAGAAAGTCACGGCGCGTGATCCGGCGATGCATGCCCAGTTCTCGATCTCGTGAATCGTCACCTCGTGAATCGTGCACGATTTTCTCCGCAGCGCGACTACGAACCGCCTTCGGCTTTCTTTACGGCCAATTCCGCGCCCTGGAATCCGATGCGGCTGTGGGTTCCGTCGCAGAACGGTTTGTTGACGGACCCGCCGCAGCGGCAGAGCGAGAATGCAGTCTTTCCGGTCAGATCGTACGGAGTCCCATTCACATCGACTAAATCGATGGATCCTTCGGGAGCCTCGACCCGGAATGGGCCGTTCGGTCTGACGGTGATTTTTACCTGAGCCATGAATTCCTCCAACCTTACTGGTTTATAGTAAGGATAAAAGATACCACGAGTGGCGAAAGTTGTGCAGTCTGGCGGCAGGCTGATGGTGCAGCTTGAAAAAGATTCGTATCGGGCATGCCTCCAGGCATGCCAGCTCAACGCGAGGATTGAAACCGGCTTAAGCGCAAAGCCGCGCCCTTCAAAACGCCCTTACGCGGCGACGGAGCGAGCCGGCACCAGACTCCGGTAAAGCTGCAAGCACTCGTCAATCATGCGCTTGGTGGTGAAGCGCTCGCGGGCGCGGGAGTATGCCAACTCGGCGTAGGCGCGGCGCATCGTGCGGTCCGTGTTGAGCATACGAATATTTTCGGCGAGGCTGGCGGCGTCATTGGTACGGAAGTAGACTGCGGCGTCGCCCCAAATCTCACGAAAGCTCGGGATGTCGTTGGCTACGATGGCGCATCGGGAAAACGCGGCTTCGAGTGCGGCCATGCCGAGGGGTTCGTACCGCGCCGTGGCCGCATAGATCGAGGCGCGACTGTAGAGGGCGCGCAATTGTGCTTCAGTCTGTGCACCACGGATCGCAACCGACGTCTGGTCGGTGTCGACTTTCACATCGGCACGAATCGGAATGCGGGGGACAGGCACCGTCTGCTCTACGCCTACAATGCAGACCGGGACAGAATACGGCTGCTGCGTAAGGAGAAAAACCTGCTTGCCCGCATCCACCAGCCGGCCAACGGCGAGCACGCAATCGTCTTTATTCACGTAGGGATTGAAGAAGATTGGATTGCGTCCCGGATAGATCACTTCGGCACGCCGCGGGCGCCCGTAACACGCGGAAATGCGGTCGAGCATCCAGGCGGACGGCGCTACCACCGCATCTGCGCCGGCAAGTCCGCGAAGCACCGTGTTGCGGTACCAGGATAGAGAACGCTCAATGCGGGGGGCTCGATTGTGCACGGCCTGGGACCAGGTGATCAAATCGCCGTGAACCATCACCACGCGGGGCACATCGACGGGCAGGTTGCCGTAGCAAAATTGATTGAGGTGCAAAATGTCGGGCCGGAGCTCGCGAACCAGTGCCGCGAGGAACGCCGAAGATTCAGGCAGATCTTCTTCGGCTTCATGCATCCACTCCAGGCGGAAGGCGGTCGGCCGGTAGTCGAGGCCGTGCAGATGATCCATCCATGAGGTCTGGTCCGGAAGAGGAATCTCCCCGAAGCTGACTAGCGTGACCCGCACGCCGCGCGTGACCAGGCCGGTCACGAGTTCGCGGGCGTAAGTCCATGATCCCGAGAGCGAATCGGCGGTGACGAGGACGTGCACGGAACCTCCCGCGGAAGTGGCGGAATGCCGCGAGGAGCACGGGATTTCGCCTTCCCGACGCGGTCCATTCTAGTCGGAATAGGTCGCTACGGGAAGGGATTTCGGCGGGTTAGGTTTTAGGCTGATGACCCATTTCCAAAGCGCAAACGTGCAGCAGGTCCCCTTCGGCAAGCTCAGGGCAGGCTCTCATCGGGCTTTCAGCCCAGTTCGGAATGACAAAATGAATATTGCGTACACTACCCGCTCCCCGGACACGTGCGTAGGAATGACCAGAGTTGCGGGTGTTGAAGCAGGAAAGCCTCAGTTCGCCTCCAGGAGGATCCGCAGTTCGCGAGCGAGGTTGTCGATGGTGCGGATCTTTTCCACGGCCGGGCCGGGGACATCGGGCACTGACATGGCCAGTTCACAGGAAAGGAGCATGGCGGTCAGCGTCTCCCGCATTTCACTTTGCATTTGTTCGGCAACGGCCTGGCGGGCGGCGACTTCTTCACGCTTTCGGCGATGCAAAGCTGTGCGCACTTCGCGCACCAGACGGTCCATTCCGGTGACGGCGAAGTTCACGTAGACCGGGAACGCGGTGCCCAGATGTTCGAGCATCTGATCGCTCTCGTCAGGCTCTGTTTCGAGCAAAAACTGGTCGATGACGGCAGCGGAATAGGTATGCTCGCGCAGGCGAGTAGCAGCCTCCTGCAAGGTCTTGGCCCAGTGCGTTTCCTGGCCGGTGGCGGCATGCAATGACTCGGCGCACTGTAAACCGCTGGATGACGGCGTATTGAGTAGAATCATGCTCTCTCAAATAGCACGTCGACCGCCACAGGTTCCCTGCTGAAAACAGGGCGCTTAGCAATGCCAGGGGCTGCACGACTTCCCGTTGCGGTACTCCCTTCCCCGGTGCGAGTTCAGAACTGGGCCATCCGCTTGGCTGATCAAGATTGTCCAATCAAGCGGATGGATATCCTTGAGAAGCATAATCCTTGAGTTTCCGATAAAGGGTCGTTTTCCCGATCCCTAACAGCCGGGCGGCCTGCAGCTTGTCGCCATTGAGTTCCGTGATGGCGCTCAGAATCGTGTTCTTCTCAAGTTCCGCCATCGGAATAATCTTCCGCTGTCCGTTGCCGTTTCCCGCCCCGCCCACGATCTCGCCCGGGGGTAAATTGGCCACTTCGCGCGGCAGATCGGTGCTGTGAATGAGCGGACCGCTGGTGAAGGCGCAGGTCCGTTCGAGGCAATTTTCCAGTTCGCGGACGTTGCCCGGCCAGTCATAGGCGAGCATCGCTTTGAGGGCCTCATCGCTGAGCATCTTTTCCTGTCCGGAAGTGCGCACCATGCGTTCCAGAAAGTATCCAATCAGCAAGGGAATGTCCTGCCGCCGCTCGCGCAACGCAGGAATGCGCAGGCTGAGAACATTGAGTCGAAAATACAGATCGCGGCGAAACTCGCCTTGCATGACCCCTTTTTCCAGATCGCGGTTGGTGGCGGCGAGGATGCGGACATTGATCGGAACCCGGCGCGTGCTGCCTACGGGCCGGATTTCCTTTTCCTGAATCGCCCGCAACATTTTGGCCTGCAGATCGACGGGAAGCTCTCCTACTTCGTCGAGGAAGATGGTTCCCCCTTCGGCCATGGCCATCAGCCCGTCCTTGGTGTGGTTGGCGCCGGTGAACGCGCCTTTCACGTAGCCGAAAAGTTCGCTTTCTATCAAGGTGGGCACGAGCGATCCGCAGTCGACCGGGATGAACGGCTTATCGCGGAAGGGCCCGGAATAATGAATGGACCGCGCTACCATCTCCTTGCCGGTTCCGCTCTCGCCCAGGATCAGCACGGGGTGCACGCTGTTGGCGGCCTTGGCGATGATGCGGTAGAGCTTCTCCATTTCCGGGGAGCGGCCCACGATGCCGCCGAAGCCCTGCTTGGACTTCACTTTCTCACGCAGCAGGCGGTTTTCCGATTTCATCTTCAGATGCACGGCGACCCGTTCCAGCAGCAGCTTCAGTTCGTCGACACTGAACGGTTTGGTCACGAAGTCGTAGGCGCCATTCTTCATGGCCTGCACCGCTGCCTGGACGGTGCCGTAACCGGTCACCACAATGACGACGGCTTCAGGACGGCGCTCTTTGATGCGGCGGAGAGCATCCAATCCACCGACTCCGGGCAGGCGCAGATCGAGTAGGACGGTGTCGAAGGCCTGAGTGTCGAGAAGCCGGTAGGCATGCTCGGCGGAATCGGCCACCTGTGCCGTATATCCGAGCGATTGCGCCACTTCGCGGCAGGCCTCGCGGATCGATCGTTCATCATCCACGATCAGAAGGTTGAGAAAATTGGCGGGTTCGAGTTGCGGCAGGGCGGTCATCGGACTCAATGCAGCTGACGTCATGGCATTCATTCCTTTTCCTCTTCCTCAGTATCCGTTTGTCAATATCCGTTTATCGATATCTCGTCATATCTCAGGGACGCGTTCTTCCGGGTTCCTGTCGGGCTGAAAATCACAGACGTCCCGGGGATGCACAACGATTTGCGGCACCAGCGGCAGAAGTACAGAAACGCGGGTTCCGGCCGACGGAGCACTGTCCACATGGATCAGGCCGCCGTTGCTGGTCACGATCTCATGGACCGTAGCCAATCCCAGGCCCGTGCCGTTCCCGGCTTTGGTAGTAAAGAAAGCTTCAAACAGGTGAGCGCGCGTGGCGGCGTCCATGCCACTACCGTTGTCGGTTACCACGAAAAGGGCACACGGCAGCGAAGCTTGGCTGGCTAACTCCGGCTTTGATTCCGTGAGCACCTGTTCCGGCAACACCTGCACTTTGCAATTGCAGGTCTCGACCGTGATCTGACCACCGCTGGGCGTCGCCTGCGAGATGGCGTCGCGCGCGTTGAGCACCAGATTCAGCAAAATCTGCCGGCATTGCGTCGGATCCATACGGATCGCACCCAGATTGGGATCGAGATGAAACTTCAGCTCAATGTTCTCGCCGATGAGACGAGCCAGCAGGTTGTGCATTCCTTCTACGATTTCATTGAGCACCAGCAAGCGAGGCTCACCCGTCGAGGGCCGGACTACTGCGAGCAACTGCCTCACCAGGCCGGTGGCCTGCAGGCTGGCGTTGCGGATTTCCTCCGCGTACTTGCGCACCCGATGGTTGGGCTCAAGATGGGCCATGAGCAGGTCGCAGTACAACAGCACTCCGGTCAGTAGATTGTTGAAGTCGTGAGCCGCGCCTCCAGCCAAACGGCCCACGGCTTCCAGCTTCTGGGCTTGCCGAAGACGCTGTTCGATCTCCTGTTCGCGAAGCAGATCCCGCGACTTGTATTCCCCTAGCACCAGTGCATGGTCGGGATGGCCGTTGGTACTCGCTACCCGCCATGCGGTCCAGCGCACCGTCGGAATGGTCCCGGGCGGATTCCCTGACGTGCTCGCGAATGTGTTGCCCAGCGGATTTTGGGAGTCCATTTGAAAGTGATCGCGCCGGCCGGAGAACAATTCCCCCAGAAGGCGATCGGCTTCGGCACGATCGTGGGGATGAACCAGGTCGGCGAAGCTGAGCCCGCGCGCCATCGTTGATTTGCCATCCGACGACCTGGCACCCGCCTTGCCACCCAGCATCTGTTCCAGCGCGGGATTCAGCGCGGTAATATTTCCCGCACGCTGGCATTGCGCCAGACCGATTGGGGCGTTTGCGAAGACATGCTCGGAAACACGCTCGAAAAGCGGATGCAGTTCCGTTTTCGAATCCTGCGGTTTCCACGGGATTTCAGCGGCAGCGCTCATACAAATACTTTGCGCGGGATCGTTCCGGGAAGAAACCTCTTATCCGGTGACCCCGCACCTTCGTTTTCCTGAAATGGGAATTCGGTGCGTGGTCGTCAGATCCCAGTCTCGCGTCGAGCCCACTATAGAGAGTTGGGTATGCGCCTGCGAAGGGCAGATGTCACTGAAACGGGAAATCTTCCTGTGGAAAACTTTTCTGAGAGGGGGCTACCGGTCCGCTGGAGTTCGCTGGCTGGCGGCAACATAGGCCGATTCGGTCAGGCGGAAGGTGAGCCGGCGGCCTTTTTCGAGACGGATCATTACCGGAGAAGCCTCGCCCGGCGGCGCTTCGCCCTGCGAAGGCGCGGACCAGCCAGCCGAAGACTCTGAAACTTCACCTCGTGCAACTTCTCCTTGCGCGCCCTGTCTTGTCGAAACCTGAACATTGCCGGCGCTCCCCCGCACGAAAAGGCTGGAAGTTTGAATCGGCAGACTGACGCCAGCGAAATGGATGGAATCCAGAGCCAGCCGGATATAACCACGGTTGCGCTTAACCCTGGAGGCGCGGGCGGACTCCACGCGACCGACGACGGTAGCGCCGCGCGGGACCAGTCTGTTCCCCTCGATCACCACCGGGTCGTCGACGACCGCCTCGAAAATCCCGTTGGCGCCGGGATTCTCCGCGGATATTGAGTTCTTCAGTCGAACCGTGAGCAACGTACCAGCAGGCAGATTCGCCGGATCATGAAAAGGAATGCCGGTTTCGGAGTTCGGAGCCTGGTTCGGAGCCTGGTTCGGAATCTGGTTCGGAATCTGGTTCGCAGCAAGGTTCGAAGTCGGATTCGAGCCAGCGTCGGCAGTCGCAGGTGAGTTTTGAGGTGGAGATGTCGTTGCCTTTCGGTCATGAAACGGAACCGGAGGCTGGCCGGGTTGGGCGGCAGCGTCACTTTGCGAGTCAGAAGGACGATCGCAACCCGGGGCAGAGAGTAGGACCAGCAACATCGCCAGCGGCATTACCCGCGGCATCACGTGCAATCTCGGCCAAATCGTCAGACCTTTCGGTCTGCGGAACCGGCTCATGAAAATCATTTTCGCCCGCGCTTCTTCGACCAAGAAGTGGCAACCCGAATACCAGACACGCTCTCATCAAATCAACGATTTGGCGATGGCACTTTAGGGTAGGTGGGTGTAGATTCTTCCTCCTGAGCAGTTTGTTCCCGGCCTCATTGCCGGTGGTAAGGTCGTCGGCAAATGGGGCGCAACCGCGCGTTCCCACACCGGAATCGGCTTAATCCCTCGCGGGCGGCTCCTCAGCTTTCGCTCAGGCGCTTCAGAATAATGGCGGTGGTGTCCGTCTCACCTAGCCGGGGAAAGATCTTCTCCACGCTGTGACGGTGCGAGTCAGCATCGCGGTCAGTCATGGCGTCTACGACCAGAACTACGTTGTAGCCGTAATCGTAGGCGCTGCGGGCGGTCGCTTCCACGCCGACGCTAGTCGCGACTCCGGTGACGAACACCTGAGTCACGCCACGCTGGCGCAGGTACTCGTCCAACGATGTGCCGATGAACGCACCCACTCGTTGCTTGCTCACGAGATGATCGCTGGATTGCCGCTCCAATTCAGGTACGAGCTCGGTCCAGTCCGGCGGAAACGAGAACTTGGGGGCACCAGCATCGGTACGGCCCGGAGCGCGGCCCGCCACGTTGACGAGGACGACCGGCAGACCTCGTTCGCGAAAGGCTCGCGCGAGTTGGGCGGCGCGACCGACTATTTCTCCGGCTGGATGCACCGTAGGCAGGCCGACGATTCCTTTCTGCAGATCAATCACGATCAGGGCGGCGGTGGTATCGAGTTTGGTGAGTGGCATGGTGTCTCCCTTTCTGAAGAACGTCGCGCTACTTCACCTGTTTCTTGGCAAATTGCACGCTCGATAGCGTGCTGATTGCAGCGATGCCGGCGAAGAAAACAATAATCGCTGAGAGGTCTCCGCTCGAAACTTTTCCTGCCCGAAACAGGATGTAACCCCCGGCCAGATTCAACAGCGCCCAGAGAACATTCACCGTGGGCGATGAGAGTCCCCTTCCCGGCGGGCTCGCGAATGGCGTGGGGAAACGGTCACCGGAGATGCCATGCACGAAGTGGGGCACGACGTTCGCAAGAAACATTCCGGCGAAGAAACAGGCGATGTAGTCATACCAGATCATTACCATTGTGGTTTCTCCTTTCGCATGGGGGCAGTTCGATAAATTGCGCGAGTACTCGAAAGTGTCATATGGCTGTTTCCTGGGCGTCGGGAATCAGTTCAATTTCGCGCGAGGGCAGCAGACCCATGTCCTGGTAAATTGGCCGCATGACCGCTCTGACCTTCGGCAGTTCGAGCGTGAACCAGAGCGAGCCAGCGACGCAAAACGCGCCTGTAATGATGACGGTATGAGGCGCACCAATCCGGTGGGCGAGTGCGCCGGCCAGCAGGCTGCCGAACGGCGCTGCGCCGAAAAAGGCCATCGTGTAATAACCCATGACACGAGCCCGTTTATCTTCCGGCACCAGCGACTGGATGATCGTGTTGCTGACGGCCGCAGCTTGCATCAGGCCGAAGCCGACGAAAACCATCAGCACCAGCGACAGCCACAAAATATGCGACAGGCCGAACAGAATCAGCGCGCTCCCCAGCATCGCTGCCGCGATCTGTAGCATGCGCGTCAGCCCTACGACCGACTTGCGGACCGCCAGGGAAAGTCCAGATGCGAGCGCACCGATTCCTGAAGCCGCCGTCAACCCGCCGAGTGTGTAGGCGCCTCCGTGCAGCACCTGGCCGGCGAAGATCGGCAGCAGCACGGCGTAGGAATAGCCCATCAGGCTGAGAATCGCAAACAGCAGAAGGATAGTGCGGATGGGCCGAAATTTCCGGACGTAGTTCCAACCCTCGCGCATTTGCTCGAACATGCTGGTCGTCTTACGACGAACATCCAACGGCTTCATGCGCATCAGCAGCAAAGATGCCACCACCGCGAAGTAGCTGACGCCATCAATCAGGAAGCACCAGCCTTCACCGAAGGCTCCAATCACCAGCCCGGCGATGGCCGGACCGATCAGTCGCGCTCCGTTTGCCATCGAGGAGTTAATGGCGATGGCGTTGCTGAGGTCGCTGCGCTCCTCAACCATCTGTACCAGGAAGGATTGCCGCCCCGGCATATCAAAGGCATTGATCACGCCCTGCATTGCGCTGAGCGCGATGATCTCCCAAAGGTTAATGACATGCGACAGCGTCAGTACAGCCAGAGCAAGCGACTGAACGGCGCCGGCGGCTTGGGTCCACACCAGCAGCTTGCGGCGATTGAGGCGTTCGACCCATACGCCCGCAAATGGCCCCAGGAGAAAAGAAACAATCTGCCCCGCGAAGCTGACGATGCCCAGCAGCAGCGCGGAATGCGTCATTCGATAGACCAGCCAACTGGTTGCCACCCGGGTCATCCAGGTACCGATTACCGAGATGCTCTGACCGAAAAAGAAGAGCTTGAAGTTCCGGTGTCGGAGGGCGCGCCAGGCGTGCGAGATTGAAGCGAGAGAGGTTTCCGGTGTAGACGAACTGCTGGCGGGATCGTTCACAGTTCCACCAGGCGCTTGATGATCTCGCCCGCTTTGAACAGCGTCTCCCGGTCTGGTTCGTCGAGCTGGAGGATGGCCTGCGCCAGCCAGGTGCGTTTTGCATCTTTGGCGCTGTTCCGCACTGCTGTGCCTTTGGCCGTGAGTTCTATGTTCATCTGGCGACCGTCGGTTGGATGCGGCTTGCGCTCGACGAAGCCGCGTTCTTCGAGCGCGGCAATCGTAGTTCCCATCGATTGTGGCTTCATGGCTTCGCCGCGCGCCAGATCGGCGGTGGTCGCAGGACCGTTCTTCGCCAGACGCGCCATAACAGCAGACTCGGTCAGCGACAGTTCATGCGAGGCAGCGGCCGCGCGCGCGCGACGCACCAATAACCCTACGGCCTGAATAAAGTCGAGGACGGCGATTTCGAGAGTCTTTCGCGGCACGGCATCTTCATTATAAACATAAATACAGCATAACTTGCAAGTTTACCTTTTCAGTTTGGCTTCTCATTCCGGGTGGGGCAGGCTTCTCACGGAATTTTAAAAGCGTCGCGCCATTCCGAGCGGAGCCGCTTTTCAGGCGGATCAAGAGCCTGCCCTGAGCGCAGCCGAAGGAGATCTCCCTGAAAATCGTGCCTGGGGAGATCCCTCCCGCGGCTGAACCCCGCCGCGCTTCGGGATGACACCAGGATGCGGGATGACCCCACGCTTGAAGGTTCAAACCGAGCCATTCACCAAATAAAAAAGCGGAGGGCGGGAACTCCGCCCTCCGCGTCAGTTTTCGCGAAGATTTGCTCGCGCCGTGGTTACTGTTTCGGCGCAGCTTTCTTCTTCGGTGCTGGCTTAGCGACTTTCCTTTCACCTTCGCGACCACCGATCAGAGTCAGCGCATCGGTCGAGTTGAAGGGGAACACACGAGCCGATGACTGGCCGGTCGTGCTCAGAGTGACGTCCACGCGGCGATTGCTCGCCATCCGGACGACATCGATGTTCTTGAGAACCCGCGCGCGCTCTTCTGTGCTCAGGTCAGGATTGGCCGCCACTGCTTCCTTCACTTGATCGGTTGTCAGGTTCTCTTCCGAACCAAAGGCCTTGGTATCGATGTCGGCCTCGGGAACGCCCTGTGCAACCAGGAAGCTCTTAACGGTGTCAACGCGACGCTGGGTGAGCGCCTTATTGTATTCCGGGGTGCCACGATGATCCGCATGGCCTCCGAGAATTAAGTGGGCATCCGGCTTGTTTTCCAGATACTTCTTGAAGTCGGTAGCCAGCGCGAGCAACGTCTTCTGCTGACTCGGCAGCAAACCACCTTTGGGATCGTTGGGCCTTGGGTGGTCGACCACGAAGTAAATGCTGTGCAGAGAGAGCCGGGCTTCGAGAGCTTTGTCGACCGGCGGTGGCGGCGGATTTTCGAGAGTAATTTGTGTTGAGGCCTGACCCGTCAAGCCGCGTGAGTCCGTGCAAGTCGCGGAAACAGTCACCGGACCAGCGGGAGCTCCCTTGGTGCTGAGGGTTGCCGAGCTGCCACTGCCGGAAACCGAACCAGCGGTGGAAGTCCAGTTGGCGACGGAAACGCCGACGCCGTCGGGACTGCTGCACGAGGCCGACAGGCTGACGTTACCGCCAGTGACTAAATCCATCGGACTGGCCGACAACGACATGGTCGGCGGATTCTTCGGTGGCAACGGCTTCACCATATAGTTGGCCGTGCACATCGCTTCGTTGTTCTTGGTGGCCTTGGCGTCGGTCACGTGCGCCGTGATCGTGTAGCTGCCCGGAGTAGCGCCATTGGTGTCGATGGTGGCGGCGGTATCTTTTCCGGTAACCTGGCCGCCGGTGGCGGTCCAGCTGTAGGTCACAGTGTGCTTAGGATTGAAATTGGTGGCCGCAACCGTAGCCGAGATCGGTTCGCCGACAAACACTTCCGCCGGCTGGATCGAGCAGGCCGCTGCTGGAACCGGTGGCGCCGCTCCACCCCAGGCAAACACAATGCCGGTCCGCAGTCTTACGCCTTCAAACCCGGGCCGCCGCAAATTCGGAAACTGCGGACCCGCGAAGTCGGAAAAGTTGTGCTGCGCCCAAACGTAGTCCACTCCGAACAGGCGCCAGGAAATGCTCTTCGTGATGGGAAGATCCATGCCGCCGCCCAGAATCAGGCCTACGCCGTTATGGGTGTTGAAGCCGGCGTTGTAGGTTACGCGGTTGAAGCTCGCCAGAGCATGAATGAAGAGATTTGCCCCTTCGGTGCGCAACATAAACCTGGGTCCGGAGCTGACGGTCCATTCCGAACTGGCCGAAGGCTGGTCGCGGTTGTAGCCGAAATCGCCCTCAAGACCCCAATGCGGATCAAAGTTGTAAGTGAACGCGCCGCCCAACCCTCTGGGCATGTCTGGAAGCGTAAACGGCGTGGGACTGTTCGGATTGCTGCCCGCGGCCGGAACCGTGCCGCCGGGATCCAGGTATTGATAACCTGCAAACACGTCGAACTTGGGGGTTTCGTCCTGCGCGAACGCGGAAACAGAAATCATCGATACTACGATCAGCGCTGACAAACTGGCGATCAGCCATTGGCACGCGCGTTTGATGCTCCTTGCTTTCATGTAATCCTCCAAAATGTGATGTCCCCGGGCTGCCTGCGCAACCAGACGCTTATGGGAAAAAAAGATGGACCAAGAATCGGTGGAAGACGGGACCCTACCCTCGGGAACGGAGAATTCTACCGCACCGCTGCCGAAAGCGAAAGCATAGACTCGAAAACATTGCCCACTTAGACAACTGGGGGGAGCATTTTCGTCTCCAATTGAGATTCCCCGGGGGCCGGGTTCGCGGCAGACCGGCCCATCCAGCCCTTGCCGGGCAGGAAGCGGCCCGCGTATTGTGGGGGTTCGATTCCGAATGGGCTTGGATCCGACTACAAGTTATCCGGAACCGGCAAAGGGAGAACCTAACAATAAAACCAATGAGTCACGAAAAAATATTGATTGTCGAAGACGAGGAAAACGAACGATCCGGACTGGCCGAACTGGTTGGCTCCTGGGGGTTTCGCGTAGACACGGCTCGCGACGGCGTCGAAGGCCTGGAAAAGGCAACGCAGTGGTCTCCGTCGATCGTCATCACCGACATGAAGATGCCGCGCATGGGCGGAATCGAATTGCTCGAGAATCTCAAGAACCAGGCACCAGACATCGCGGTCATCCTGGTCACTGCCCAGGGAACCATCGACAGCGCCGTGCAAGCCATGCGTATGGGCGCTTACGACTACCTGACCAAGCCGATCGACACCAACCGCCTGCGCACCATGCTGGGCAACGCCGCCGCTTTGCTGGGCACGCGCGCGGAACTCGAAGCCACGCGGCGCCGGCTGCGCGACGCGGGATCGCTAGGCCGTTTGAACGGCGGCTCGCGCAAGATGCAGGAAATATTCCGGCTCATCGAAATGGTATCGCCCAGCACGGCATCGGTGTTGATTACGGGCGCCAGCGGCACCGGAAAAGAACTGGTAGCGCGCACCATCCACGAACTCAGCCCACGGAAAGACCGGCCATTTGTGGCCATCAACTGCGCCGCGATTCCCGAGACCTTAATGGAAAGCGAAATCTTCGGTCACGAAAAAGGCGCCTTTACGGGTGCCATGGAACGCCGCACCGGATGCTTCGAGCTCGCGGAAGGCGGAACGCTTCTGCTGGACGAAATCGGCGAAATGCCGGTCGGAACGCAGGCTAAACTCCTGCGCGTTTTGGAAGACCGCAAGCTGCGCCGGCTGGGCAGCAAGGTGGAAACTTCAGTGGACGTGCGCGTTCTGGCGGCCACCAACAAAGTGCCCGAGGAGGCCGTGGCCCGGGGCGAGTTGCGCAGCGATCTCTATTACCGCCTCAATGTGTTCAACATCCACATGCCTCCGCTGCGCGAGCATAAAGAAGACATCCCGAGTCTGGTGCAACTGCTGCTGGCTGAGATGAGCACCAAGCACGGCCGCAAGGTAGCCGCCGTGAGTGAAGCTGTGCTGAACCAGTTCAACAGCTATTCGTGGCCCGGCAACGTACGGCAATTGCGCAACACTCTGGAGCGGGCGGTGATCGTCTGTGAAGCCGGCGTGGTCGAGACCAAGCATTTGCCCCCGGGTTTCGGGCAGGCTCCGCTGCATACCCCGGCCAACGATCCCGATGCGGTTCGCCTGGGCGTCGGTACGACGGTAGAAGAAGCCGAGAAAATGCTGATCCTGAAGACGCTGGAGGCCACCAGCAACAACAAGACGCGAGCCGCGGAAATTCTCGGCATCAGCCTGAAGACCCTGCACAACAAACTGAAGGAATATGGCAGCGCCGCAGCAGAGGCAATTCCCGGCAAGGAGGAAGTGCCCAGCAGTTGAACCTCTTCGCACCGTAAGATCGAGCGTCTTCCCTTTCCTTCATGCTGCGACGAAAGACCATCATCGTGCTGGTCATTACACTTATGGTGACGGCGATGGTCGCCGCATTTTCCTACCTGTACATCTCACAAATCCTGCGCATGCGAATCGCCAACGCGAACGAGACCGCGAGCAATCTGACTCATCAGTTGGCCTACGCCGTGGCCAACGCCGTACCTGACTTCAGCAGTACGTCAGTCGATACCAGCAACTCCGCAGCGGTACGCCGTGCCTTGGCCGACTACATTCAAACCGACGTCGCCCTGAACAATCTGCTGCAGTCCTATACCGGTGACTGGAGATTTGTCCAGGACGTGATGATCGTCGACGTCGGTGGCAAGGCGTTGCTGCATACGAATGCCAGCATGGTAGGCAAGGTGATCGCCCCGCGTCCGAATTTCCAGAAGGTGGTAAGCGCCCGATTCCGCGAACAGGTTCGTCTCGTCTTCAGCCCTGCCGAAGTCTATGACGTAACTTATCCGATCGAATTGAACGGCGAGCCTTTCGGCACGATCCGTATCGGTGTGCAAACCATTTTCCTGAAAAGCGAAGTGCAGGCTCGGATGATACGGGCCCTCTATATTTCGGTCGCAATGATCTTCGGCTCGTTATTTCTGGCAGCGGGAATCTCCAACCTTGCCTTGGGCCCGCTGCGGAAGATCAGCCTCAATCTCGACAGCGTGAGTGCGGGCGACGCCGACGCGCTTTCGAGCGACGCGTCCAAGCATGACGAGTACGGCCTGGTCTCTTTGAAGATCGCCAACCTGGGCCGGCAGATTCGCGACAGCCGGGAAATTTTCTCGGCGCTCAAAGACAACGTGGATCAGCTCATGGCCAAGTTGCAGGATGGCCTGATGCTTTTCGCTCGCGACACGCGCGTGGTACTGGTCAGCGCTCCCGTGGAAGGTTTTCTGGGGCGGCCGCGGTCCGAACTCCTGGGACGCACAATCCACGAAGTCTTTGACCGCGATTCCCTTCTGGGCGCGGCTCTGCTCGACGCCTTCGAGTGGCGGCGTCCCTTGTCGCAGCGGGAATTTGATGCTGCCGGGGGCAAGCGCGTCCAGGTATCGCTCGACTTCGTACAAGAGAAAAATTCGCAGATCGGCGCTCTTCTGATTATGCGCGACCCGGAATCGGTGCGGCGCATTGGTGACGAAATCGAGATGTCGCGCCGCCTTTCCGCCAGCGGACGCCTCACCCGGGGCGTGGCGCACGAGGTCAAGAATCCTATCAACGCCATCGTGCTGCACCTGCAGTTGCTGCGCAATAAATTGGCCGAACAGGAACCCGACACGCGCCGCCACATGGATATTATCGATAGCGAAATCCGCCGCCTGGATCGCGTAGTTCAAACCCTCGTCGATTTCACCCGGCCTCGCGATCTTCGCCTGGAAGAAGTCGACTTGCGCCGCCTGATGGAAGAAGTAGCCCAGCTCGCGGCTCCCGACGCGGAGCAGCACGGCGTGACCATCGAACGCCATGTAGCGGAAGAACGGCTACCCATCAAAGCCGACGTCGATCTCATGAAGCAGGCTATTCTTAACGTCGTACTCAATGGCGTGCAATCCATGCCGCAGGGGGGCCTGCTGACGATATCCGCGCGGCGCGAAAGCAACGCTGTGATTGCCGAAGTTCGCGACCAGGGTGGCGGAATTCCGCAGGATATGCACGACAAGATTTTTGAACTTTATTTCACGACCAAGAAAGACGGCAGCGGCATCGGACTGGCGCAGACGTATCAGGTTCTGCAGTGGCATTACGGTTCGGTCGACTTCGAATCCACTGAGGGCACGGGAACGGTTTTCCGCTTTCACATTCCGGCGGCGTAGCCGCGCTGGCGTGGTCCGTAGAATCGATGGCTGGCACGCAATTCAAAGGCGTAAGATTGAAAAAGCCTGGCAATGACTTGGGGTTTCTTGGCTCGGGACTTCTTGGCTTGGGATTTCTTGGAATGACTCTGGCCGCAATCCTCCTACTGAGCAGCTTCTGCGCGTCTTCGGCTCTGCCGACGCCACAACTGGCTCTGCCGGCACTGCCTCAAACTGTGCCGCAGACGGCAGCTGAGACCAAACAGGATGCGGCGCCGCCACCACAGAATCCACCCGTTCAGTCTCCGCCAACTTCACCGGCAGCCACTCCCGCAAAGAAGCCTTCCGGCCAAACTCAGACCACAACTACCCCGCGATTCCATCACCAGAAAAGAGTGCTGCCGCCCAACTGCAACTCCGCACCGGCGGCGGCTGGCCAAGGCTCCTCGGGTTCTACACCTGATTCGACGAAATCTGATTCGTCTGGCTCCAGTTCTTCTCCGGCGCCGGCAGATCTCGCGGCCAAGAGTCCGCCGGTGAACTGTCCCCCGAAAAAAGTCATCGTGCGGCAGGGAGGAATCTCAGAACCAAGCGTTCAGTTGGCTGGGAGCGCCTCGGGTGATCAGAAATCTCATGCGCAGGAAACCGCAAATCAAATGCTGGAGTCCACGAAAGCGAACTTGAAGAAAATCGCCGGACACCAACTCAGCACCGACCAGCAGGACATGGTTAACCAAACTCGCCAGTTCATGGAGCAATCGAAGGCAGCGTCTGAAGCCGGCGATCTCGATCGCGCCCGCACCCTGGCCTGGAAAGCTCAACTGCTCTCAGAAGAATTGGTCAAGCCGGATAAATAATTCCTGCAATCTCAACCACAGAGGACACGGAGTTCTTAGAGAACTCCTCGCTGGACTCGGTGTCCTCTGTGGTTAAAAGCCTCTTTCGAATCAGCAGGATCTATTTCCCGCTGGCCCGCGCACTGTTCACTTTCTTCAGCAGCTCCTGCGACATGGCCTGCAACGGCCCGGGAATTTTCACCGCT